>Ga0316605_10000002_pt1 | contig 632528 bp, 602 predicted proteins | sample OWC_soil_day20_n_FD_207666 | JGI IMG/M metagenome (GOLD analysis project Ga0316605, IMG submission 207666) | Wetland soil microbial communities from Old Woman Creek delta, Ohio, United States - OWC_soil_day20_noCT | ecosystem: Environmental > Terrestrial > Soil > Wetlands | place: USA: Ohio... | reverse complement strand
GAAAGCAAAAAGGCCAATCCGAAGATTGGCCTCTCTGCTTGAATCTACTGGCGCGCCCGGAGAGATTCGAACTCCCTACCCCTTGGTTCGTAGCCAAGTACTCTATCCAGATGAGCTACGGGCGCGTACTTCGTTGGGACTCGCCGGGGTTCTGCAACCACGGCCCCCCCCAAAATCCTACACGGCGCCTACACGGCGTTCGTATCGCAATAAAAACGGCTCCCATTACTGGAAGCCGCTTGAATTCTGGTGGCCAGTCGCGGAATCGAACCACGGACACGCGGATTTTCAATCCGCTGCTCTACCAACTGAGCTAACTGGCCGAAAGGAGCGCGCATTATAGCGATCTCATCCCCGGGTAGCAACCCATTTCAGTAATCAATTTAAGTGCCGATGGGCGGCGACTGGCGATAGAGTTCGGCAAAATCATCCGACGGCTCGGGAGGGGGAGCCGGCGGGCGCCAGAGCGGGAAGACCACCCGCGCCACCGCACCGGCTCCCCGGGGGTTGGGATGCAGGGAGGCCGTGGCATCGTGCTGGTGGGCAATTTCCCGCACGATGGCGAGCCCCAGGCCACTGCCCTCGCTGGTGGCATCATCGACCCGGTAGAAGCGCTCGAACACGAGCTCGGCCTGCTCCTCGCTGATGCCGATGCCGCTGTCCTCGACTTCGAAGACGGCGAAATCGCCGTGGACCAGTACCCGGCAGGTCACATGGCCACCCGGCGGCGTATAGCGCAGAGCATTGTCGATGAGGTTCTTGGCCAGCTCCCGCAACAGGAAAGCGTTGGCCTGGACCAGGGCCGGCGCCTCGCCTTCGAAGCCGAGGTCGATATCCCGCTCCAGGGCCCGCATGACCCAGTCCTCCACCACTTCCCGCAGCAGCTGGGCCAGATCGAGGGGCTCCCTGTTCTGCTGGGCGGCCTCGGCGGCCTCGGTACGCGCCAAGGTGAGCAACTGGTTGATGAGGCGGCCCGCCCGGTCCACGCCAGTCGCGATCTGGCGCAGGGCATGGCGCAGGGCTTCCGGGTCGGTCTCCCGCATAGCGAACTGGGCCTGGGTCTTGAGGCCGGTGAGCGGAGTGCGCATCTGATGGGCAGCATCGGCCACGAAGCGCTGCTGGGCATCGACGTTACGCTTCATGCGGTCCAGCATGGCGTTGAAGGCCTCCACCAGGGGTTCCAGCTCCTCCGGCACGCGCCGCGTCCCGATGGGCGAGAGGTCCGCCGGTTCCCGGGCCTCGATGGTCTGACGCAGCCGCGTCAGGGGGCGCAAGCCACGGGAGAGGCCAAACCAGACCAATATCACCGCCAGGGGAATGATGACGAACTGGGGCAGGATGACGCTGGCCACGATCTTGTTGCTGAGCTGGGTGCGCTTCTCCAGGGTTTCACCCACCTCCACCAGGATCCACTTGTCCCGGGACAGCCGGGCATCGCTCAGGTAGGTGTAGGCTATCCGCAGGTCCTGGCCCTTGAAGTCGGCTTCACGGAAATAGATTTCGCCGGGTTCCGCCTGCTGGTCATCGAGATCTTCGGCGAGGGGCAGCTCCCGGTCGCCCACCAGGAATTTTCCGTCCCGTGTGACGACATGGAAATAGACGTTGTCGGTTTCGTCCGCCCGCAGGAAGGCTCGGGCGGAACCCGGCAGATTGACGACCGGTTTACCGCCGACGATCTTCACCTGCCGCGCCACGGCCATGACATGCTCGCGCAAGGCCTGGTCGTAGGGATAGCTCGCCACGTTGCTGGCGAAATAATGGGTAACGGCAATGCTCAGGGGCCAGACGAACAGCAGTGGCGCCAGCATCCAGTCGAGAATCTCGCCGAAAAGCGAGCGCTCGCCTTCAGAGCTGGGGACGCTGTTCGTCTTGAGGCTTTTCAAGGCAGTAGCCCAGGCCGCGAACGGTGACGATGTGCACGCCACCGGATTCGAGTTTCTTGCGCAGGCGATGGACGTAAACTTCGATGGCGTTGTGGCTCACTTCCTCACCCCAGCCGCAGAGATGGTCCACCAACTGGTCCTTGCTCACCAGACGGCCGGCTCGGGTCAGGAGAAATTCCAGGAGTCCCATCTCCCGGGCCGAGAGATCCAGGGGCTGGCCATTGATGAGGGCCACCCGTCCCACTTGGTCATAGGTGAGCTGGCCCAGCTCGATGAGAGGCGTCGTTCCGGCGGAGCGCCGGGTGAGCGCCCGCACCCGCGCCTCCAGTTCGGCCAGTTCGAAGGGCTTGGCCATGTAGTCATCGGCCCCCAGGTCGAGCCCCTTGACCCGGTCGCTGGTGCCATCCAGGGCGGTCAGGATAAGGACGGGCACCTGGGACTTGCGGGCCCGCAGGCGCTTCAGGACTTCCAGGCCGGGGAGCTTGGGCAACCCCAGGTCGAGGATCAGGAGATCGTAGCTCCCTGTCATCAGGGCGGTGTCGGCGTCCACGCCGGTATGGGCGCAATCGACTGCGTAACCGCCGCGGCGCAGGGAGCGGGAAATGCCGTCGGCGATGATGGGGTCGTCTTCGGCGATCAGGATGCGCATGCTTCTTCGAATATCATGGGTAAGTACTTAAATAACGTAAGATTTTTGTAAGCCTACGGCATTATTGTCCACCCCGCTGTTCTCCTTTTATGGTCTTAGGAGTCGGGGTGACTACCACGACTCAGGGGGCATCTGATCCTGCACGGGATCGCCCCCTGGCCCTTTTTCCCGAATCTTTCGAAGTGTAACAAATTCCCCGCCTTGCGATTTGTGCAATGCGGCGGCGATCGTTGATCGCCTGGGCGGTCCGTCAACGAAAAAACCCGGGCCGAAGCACGGGTTTTTGACGACGGTGTCTTGTCGGTTTAGTGAGCGGAGGCGGTAGCAGCACCCACGCCGGTTTCGGAACGAAGCTGCTGAGCCGGGTACAGGGCACGCTCCTTCTTGGCCTGCTCGGAGTTGTCCAGGATGGACACCAGCCAGATGGTCACGAAGGCCGCAGTCATCGAGAAGATGGCAGCGGAGTTGTACGGGAACCAGGCGGAACCCTTCGGATTGCCCATGACGGCCACCCAGACGCTGTCGGAACCGATGGTCAGGACCACGGCCATGATGAGGCCGACGAAGCCGCCGGTCACGGCACCCTTGGTGGTGCAGTTCTTCCACAGCACGGACATGAACAGCACCGGGAAGTTGCCGGAGCAGGCGATCACGAAGGCCAGCATCACCATGTAGGCGACGTTTTCCTTCTCGAAGGCGATGCCCAGGACCACGGCAACGATGCCCAGGATGACGGTGGTGATCTTGGAAACCCGCAGTTCGTCGTCGGAAGAGGCTTGGCCCTTCTTGAAGACGGAGGCGTACAGGTCATGGGATACGGCGGAGGCGCCGGACAGGGTCAGACCGGCAACCACGGCCAGGATGGTGGCGAAGGCCACGGCGGAGATGAAGCCGAGGAACATGTCGCCGCCCACGGCCTTGGCCAGATGCACGGCAGCCATGTTGCCGCCGCCCTTCAGGCCCTTGGCGATTTCGCCGCCGACGTAGAAGGAACCCGGATCCTGCACCAGGTTGGTGATGGCGCCGAAGCCGATGATGAAGGTCAGGATGTAGAAGTAGCCAATCCAGGTGGTCGCCCAGGCCACGGACTTGCGGGCTTCCTTGGCGTTCGGCACGGTGAAGAAGCGCATCAGGATGTGGGGCAGGCCAGCGGTACCGAACATCAGGGCCATGCCGACGGAGATAGCGGAGATGGGGTCCTTGATGAGGGCGCCCGGAGCCATGATGGCGTCCTTCTTGGCATGCACTTCAACGGCCTTGGTGAACATCGCCTCGGGGCTGAAGCCGAACTGGAACAGCACGGCGACGGCCATGAAGGTGGCGCCGGCCAGCAGCATGCAGGCCTTGATGATCTGCACCCAGGTGGTGGCGGTCATGCCGCCGAAGAGCACGTACATCATCATGATGGAGCCCACCAGGATTTCAGCGTAGATGTACTCGAGGCCGAAGAGCACCTTGATGAGCTGACCCGCACCGACCATCTGGGCAATCATGTAGAAGGCCACGACCACCAGGGAGCCGATGGCGGCGAAGGTCCGCATCGGGGTCTGGGAGAAGCGGTAGGAGGCCACGTCGGCGAAGGTGAACTTGCCGAGGTTGCGCAGGCGCTCCGCCATCAGGAAGGTGATGACGGGCCAGCCCACCAGCCAGCCGATGGAGAAGATCAGGCCATCGAAGCCGTTGGCGAACACGAGGCCGGAAATCCCCAGGAAGGAAGCGGCGGACATGTAGTCGCCGGCGATGGCCAGGCCGTTCTGGAAGCCAGTGATGCCGCCGCCGGCGGTGTAGAAGTCGGCCGCCGACTTGGTCTTGGCCGCCGCCCACTTGGTGATCCAGAGGGTGGCGCCGACGAAGATGGCGAACATGGTGATGGCCGTCCAGTTGGTGGCCTGCTTCTGGGTGGCGCCCATATCGGCGCCGGCAGCGATGGCGCCGCCGACGGCGGCCAGGGCGCAAAGGCCCGCAAGAATGTGCTTGAGCTTCATATTACTTCTGAGCCTCCCGAATGATGGCCTCGTTGGTCTCGTCGAATTCGCTGTTGGCGCGACGGACGTAGATCCAGGTCAGGACGATGGTAAAGGCGATGACGCCCACGCCCAGGGGAACGCCCAGGCTGGTGGTCGCGCCGGCGCCCAGCTTGGTGGCCAGCAGTTCCTTGTCGAAGGCGACCAGGAGGATGAAGCCATAGTAGGCGACCATCCCGAGGATGGTCATCACTATGGAGTAGCTGTTGCGCTTGGCAACGAACTCCAGAAATTTCGGATTCGCTGTGATCCGATCTGCAATGTCTTGCATTGATTTGCTCCTCAGCACGTAATGGTTATTGAAGCGATGCTCCAGAGCATAATCTAGGCAGGAGTTCTTACGCGCAGCTTACAGACTGTTACATGCGTTACACAAAAAGAAAAACCCGCAGCCAAAGCTGCGGGTTTTCTTAAGCGGTTGAGATGCCGCTTTGAGCAAGCCGGGTGCGTCAGGGCTAGGCGCACCCCGCGCAGACAGTACGAATAGTACGGCAAGCGGGGTGCAACGACGCCCTGGCGCGCTCGGCGCCGCTCAAAGTTACATGCCCATGTCCATGCCGCCCATGCCGCCCATGCCGCCGGGCATGCCGCCCATGGCGGGCTTCTCTTCGGCCAGTTCGCCCACCATGCACTCGGTGGTCAGCATCAGGCCGGCGACGGAAGCAGCGTTCTGCAGCGCAGTGCGGGTGACCTTGGTGGGATCCAGCACGCCCATTTCCACCATGTCGCCATACTGGCCGGTAGAAGCGTTGTAGCCGAAGTTGCCGGTGCCCTGTTGCACCTTGTCCACCACCACGGAAGGCTCGTCACCGGCGTTGGCGACGATTTCCCGCAGGGGCTGCTCCATGGCACGCAGGACGATCTTGATGCCGGCGTCCTGGTCGTGGTTGTCGCCCTTGAGGCTCGTGATGGAAGCGCGGGCACGGATGAGGGCGACGCCGCCGCCGGCGACGATGCCTTCTTCAACGGCAGCACGGGTGGCGTGGAGTGCGTCCTCGACGCGGGCCTTCTTTTCCTTCATTTCCACTTCGGTAGCGGCACCGACCTTGATGACGGCAACGCCGCCGGCCAGCTTGGCGACACGCTCCTGCAGCTTCTCGCGGTCGTAGTCGGAGGTGGCTTCCTCGATCTGGATGCGGATCTGCTTGACGCGGGCTTCGATGGCCTTGGTATCGCCGGCGCCGTCGATGAGGGTGGTGTTTTCCTTGGCCACTTCGACGCGCTTGGCTTGGCCCAGATCCTTCAGGGTGGCCTTTTCCAGGGTCAGACCGGTCTCTTCGGAGATGACGGTGCCGCCGGTCAGGACGGCGATGTCTTCCAGCATGGCCTTGCGGCGGTCGCCGAAGCCAGGGGCCTTGACGGCAACGGTCTTCAGAATGCCTCGGATGTTGTTCACCACCAGGGTGGCCAGGGCTTCGCCGTCCACGTCTTCAGCGATGATCAGCAGCGGGCGGCCGGCCTTGGCCACCTGCTCCAGCACCGGCAGCAGATCGCGGATGTTGGAAATCTTCTTGTCGAAGAGCAGCACGAACGGGTTCTCGAGGAGAGCCTGCTGCTTGTCGGCGTTGTTGATGAAGTAGGGGGACAGGTAGCCGCGGTCGAACTGCATGCCTTCGACGACGTCCAGCTCGTTGGCCAGGGACTTGCCGTCTTCGACGGTGATGACGCCTTCCTTGCCGACCTTTTCCATGGCCTGGGCGATGATGTCGCCGATGGAGCTGTCGGAGTTGGCGGAAATGGAGCCGACCTGGGCGATTTCCTTGGAGGTGGTGCAGGGCTTGGAGATGGCCTTCAGCTGGTCCAGGGTGGCGACGACAGCCTTGTCGATGCCGCGCTTCAGGTCCATCGGGTTCATGCCGGCGGCAACGAACTTCATGCCTTCGCGGACGATGGACTGGGCCAGCACGGTGGCGGTGGTGGTGCCATCACCGGCCACGTCGGAGGTCTTGGAAGCGACTTCCTTGACCATCTGGGCGCCCATGTTGGCAAACTTGTCCTTCAGTTCGATTTCCTTGGCGACGGAAACGCCGTCCTTGGTCACGGTGGGACCGCCGAAGGAACGCTCGAGGACCACGTTGCGGCCCTTGGGACCCAGGGTCACCTTGACGGCGTCGGCCAGGATGTTGACGCCTTCAACCATGCGGGCACGGGCGGAATCACCGAATTTGACTTCTTTAGCAGCCATTTATTTCTCCTGATACAAATTCTATGGTTTCGGAAGGGCTCAGGCTTCGAGCACGCCCATGATGTCTTCTTCGCGCATGACCAGGACTTCCTGGCCATCGACCTTGACGGACTGGCCGGCGTACTTGCCGAACAGAACGCGATCGCCGACCTTCACGTCCGGAGCGATCTGCTTGCCGCTGTCGTCGCGCTTGCCCGGGCCGACAGCCAGGATTTCGCCCTGATCCGGCTTTTCGCCAGCGGACTCGGGGATGACGATGCCGGAAGCGGTGGTGCGCTCAGCTTCAACACGCTTGACGATGACACGATCGTGCAAAGGACGGATTTTCATGTAATTGACTCCTCTATCAACGAACTTCATTGAGTTTGAAATGGGCCGGGCAACCCCGGGAAGCGCCGAGGGGTGCATTATTAGCACTCGGCGCTAACGAGTGCTAATAATAGGGACGCTCCCGGGGGTTTTCAAGAGTGGCCTGGAAAATTTTTGTCGTCGGAATAGGCCCGGCTTTTCGTGGTGCGGCTGCCGGATAATGGCCGCCGGCGGCGGGCCGCTGGAAACGAGGCTAACCGGTTCCACCGAAGAGCGGCCCAGCCCCGTCGCCGCCGATTCACTCGTAGGTGAAGAAGCCCTTGCCCGTCTTGCGGCCGAGGTAGCCGGCTTCCACCATCTCCACCAGCAGGGGGGCGGGACGGTACTTCGGATCCCGGGTACCCTCCAGCAGAACCTGCATCACCGCCAGTTCCACGTCCAGGCCGATCATGTCGCACAGGGCCAGGGGGCCAATGGGATGGTTGCAGCCCAGCTTCATGGCCTCGTCGATGGAGGCGGCGTCGGCCAGGCCTTCGCCCAGGGCGAAGATGGCTTCGTTGATCATGGGACAGAGCAGGCGATTGACCACGAATCCCGGGCTGTTCTTCACTTGCACCGGGGTCTTGCCGATGGCCTGGGCCAGGGCTTCCACGGCGGCGTAGGTCGCGTCGGAGGTCTGCAGGCCGCGGATCTCCTCGACCAGCGCCATCATCGGCACCGGATTGAAGAAGTGCATCCCGATGACCTGGGCAGGACGGCGGGTGACACTGGCCAGCTTGGTGATGGAGATGGAAGAGGTATTGGAAGCGATGATGGCCGCAGGCTTGGCCAGGTCGTCCAACTGCTTGAAGATTCGGGTCTTCAACTCGAGGTTTTCCGTCGCGGCCTCGATGATCAGATCCCTGTCCTTCAGCGCCGCCACATCGGTGGCGGTCCTGATCCTGGCCAGGGCTGCCGTCTTTTCCTCGGCGGTCAGCTTCTCTTTCTTGATCAGCCGGTCCAGGCTCCCGGCAATGGTCGCCAGCCCCTTCTGGACGGCCGTCTCGGAAATGTCGGCCATGATGACGTCAAAGCCCGCCATGGCGAAAGCTTGAGCAATGCCGTTTCCCATAATGCCGGCACCGACGATGCCGATAGCCTTCAATTCCATAGTTGTCCTCCTGCGAATCGCTGTCGTTGATCTCCATACCGTAGCGTATGGCAAATGAGCCGGCACTTTAACGCAGGCAGCGATTGCAATCCAGCCCGCCGCTCGCATCGCCCCTGACGGCGGGCTGGCAGGAGGCCATCGCCGGCGGCTGGGTGGCCTCAGGTCACCTTGACCTCTATCTTGCGGGGCTGGGCGTGGGCGGCCTTGGGAATGCGCAGGGTCAGAAGCCCCTGCTTGAACTCGGCGGCAATCTTCTCGCTGTCCAGTTCCTTGGACAGGGTGAACACCCGGCGATAGCGCGGCAGGGCCACCTCGGCATGGCTGGCCGCCATGCCCTGGGGCGTGCCGAGAGCCATCTCGCCTTCGATAGTCAGGCTGTCGGCATCCACCTGCAGCTGCAGCTTGTCCTTCGGCACCCCCGGCAGGTCGGCGTAAAGGGTGATGCCCGAAGCATCCTCGATGACGTCCACCGGCGGCAGCAGGGCTGCTTCGCGGCGGCCAGGGGCATCCTTCTGGGTGACTTGGGTCTTGTCGCTCATGGTCGTTCTCCTCTTACTGGATGGCGATGCGGCGGGGCTGGGCCGATTCGCGGCGCTTGATGCAGATGTGCAGGACCCCATCCCGATACTGGGCGGTGACGGCGTCGGGATCCACGTCGTCCGGCAAGCTCACGACCCGGCGGAAGCGGCCGGCGAAGCGCTCGTTGATGTGGACCGCCGCCTTCTCGTCCGAGGCCAGCAGGGATTCCGGCCGCTCGCCGGAGACCGTCAGCACGCCCCGCTCCAGGTTCACTTCCAGGCTGGAGGGTTCGAGGCCCGGAGCGAAGGCATAGACTTCCACCGTCTGGGGGGTGCCGCCCACGTTCAGGGCCGGGAAGCCGCCCCGTCCGAAGCCGCGGATATTGGGCCCGGATTCGAAGGGCTGCTGCACTTCCCGCTGCAGGCGCTCCAACTCAGCGAAGATGTCGCGGGGAAACATGGTTTGGAACATCATGGAATCCTCCTCAGGGTCGAAAATTGCCCCGGACCGGGATAGCGGCCCGGCGGCCATGTCCAATAGGTCGGTGCACCGGAAAAAATTTCAAGGCCTTGTTTCGCTGACGCTTTGGCACCATTTTCCGGATGAGGTGCCCTTTGACTGAAGGAGTATCGGCTTGGAATTCAAGGACTATTACCAGACCCTGGGCGTGGACCGGGGAGCGAGCGCGGACGACATCAAGAAGGCTTTCCGCCGCCAGGCCCGCAAATACCATCCGGACGTCTCCAAGGAGCCGGACGCCGAAGCCCGCATGAAGGACGTCAACGAAGCCTTCGCCGTCCTCTCCGACCCGGAAAAGCGGGCTGCCTACGACCAATTGGGACAGGGCTACCATGCCGGCCAGAACTTCCAGCCGCCGCCCAACTGGGACGCCGGCTTCGAGTTCTCCGGCCGGGGCTTTTCCGGCGCCGAGGCGGCCGATTTCAGCGACTTCTTCAGCGAACTCTTCGGCAGCCACATGGCGTGGGGCGGCGGCCGCCGCCAGGGCGCCCACTTCCGCGCCCGGGGCGAGGACCACCACGCCAAGATCGAACTCGACCTGGAGGACGCCTACCGGGGCACGCTGCGGAGCATTTCCCTGAAATCCCCCCTGATGGACGAGCATGGCCGCGTCACCGTGGCCGAGCGCAACCTGAACGTGCGCATCCCCAAGGGCGTCCATGAGGGGCAGGTCATCCGCCTGGCGGGCCAGGGCAGCCCGGGCACCGGCGGCGGCCAGAGCGGCGACCTCTACCTGGAAGTCCATTTCAAGCCCAATCCCCGCTACCGGACCGAGGGCCGCCACGTCTACGCCACCCTACCGGTGGCTCCCTGGGAAGCGGCCCTGGGCGCCGCCGTCAAGGCGCCGGTCCCGGACGGGCAGGTGGAGGTGCGCATCCCGGACGGCTCCCAGACCGGCCGCAAACTGCGCCTCAAGGGCCGGGGCATCCCCGGCAGCCCGCCGGGGGATCTCTACCTGGTACTGGAAGTGGTGCTGCCGCCGGCGGCGAGCCCCAAGGCCCGGGAGATTTACCAGAACATGGCCCGGGAGATGGCCTTCGATCCCCGCCAGGGCCTGGGAGTGTGAGCCATGACGACGCCCGAACCGATTGTTCTGCTCATCGACGAAACGCCCCTCACCCTGGAGGAGGTGGCGGTGAGCTGCGCCGTCAGCGGCGACTGGATCATCCAGCATGTCCAGGCCGGGGTGCTCCTGGCCAATCCCGGGGCGGACCCCGGGGCCTGGGCCTTCAGCAGCCGGGACCTGCAGCGGGTCCGGCGCCTGCAGACTGTGGAACGGGATTTCGACGCCAATCCGGAGTTGGCCGGGCTGGTGGCCGACCTCCTGGAAGAGCTCGAGCGCCTGCGCGGACGGATGCGGCGCGCCGGCCTGGCGCCGGAGTAAGCCTTCCGAGTACAGGATGACTTCCCTTCCTCGGCCGGCCGATTACCCGACTATTCCCATCGGGTATTGATCTGGTATGCTGCCGGCAGGGCCCACGCACAATATTCGGGCAGGGCGGCATGCAGTGCCGACCCTGGCGGCCCTCCCCGCAATGGAAGGAGACATCCATGGGCAATCTCTTGACGACTCTGCGAGTCCGTCTGCTGCTGCTGTTCGGGCTGGTGCTGGCCGGCACCTTCTACTACACCATCGCCAACCTCGTCGCCGACTGGCAGGAAGTCCGGCAATGGCGCCAGATTTCCGCCATCGAGCGCACCGCCGTAGCGGTGAGCGGAGTGATCCATGAGCTGCAGAAGGAACGGGGCCTGTCGGCCGGCTTCATCGGCAGCAAGGGCGCCAAGTTCTCGGAGGGGCTCGTCCGGCAGCATCGGCTCACCGATGAAAAACGCCGAGCCCTGGACGCCCTGGTAGCCGCCCTCGACGCCGACGCCCTGCCCCGGGAATTCCGCCGCCGGCTCGGCGAGGGCATGGCCACCCTCGGCACGGTGCCCGAGCAACGGCAGAAAATCGCCGCCCTGGCGCTGTCCGGCGGCGAGTCCTTCGCCTTCTACACCGGCGCCATCGACCGCTTCCTCGCCATGCTGGAAGCGGCCAGCGCCGCCACCGACCAGGCCGAGATCGGCAAGAAGATCATGGCCTATGTCAGCTTCCTGAATGCCAAGGAACAGGCGGGACGGGAGCGGGCCACAGTCAATGCCGTCTTCGCCGCCAACGGCCCCATGGCCCTGTCCCAGTTCCGTGCCCTGCAGGCCATCATCACCGCCCAGGACCTTCATCTCGCCAATTACCGCAACCTCGCCGACACTGCCCAGGTGGCGGCCCTAGAGGCTCTCCTGGCCGACAAGGCCACCCGGGACAGCGAGACCATGCGGGCCACTGCCCTGGGCAAGGCCCTGGAAGGCGGTTTCGGCATCGAGCCGGCCGCCTGGTTCGCCAGCAGCAGCGCCAAGATAGAGGCCATGAAGGCCCTGGAGGATCAGCTGGCCGCCGGCCTGCAGAACCGGGTCGATGCCCTGGAGCAGGCCGCCTGGTGGCGGATCGGCGTCTCGGCGGCGACCACCGCCCTGATGACCCTCTTCGCCCTTGCCTTCGCCCGCCTGCTCACCGGCATGCTGCACCGGCTCAAGAACGCTGCCGAAGCAGCCCGCCGGCTGTCCGAGGGCGACCTGACGGTCGCCCTCGCCGTGGAATCCCGGGACGAGATGGGCCAGCTGACGGCCTCCATGGCCTTCATGCTCGACAAACTGGCCGCCACCATCGGCCAGGTGCGGGGCACGGCGGACCAGCTCGCCAACGCCTCGGCGCAGGTATCCGCCACCGCCCAATCCCTGTCCCAGTCGTCGTCCGAGCAGGCGGCCTCGGTGGAAGAAACCTCGGCCTCAGTGGAGCAGATGACCGCCTCGATCGAACTGAACACCAACAACGCCCGCAGCACCGACCAGGTAGCCCTCCAGGCCGCCGACCAGGCGACCCAGGGCGGTGCGGCAGTCAAGGACACGGTGGCGGCCATGAGATCCATCGCCGACAAGATCGGCATCGTGGACGACATCGCCTACCAGACCAACCTGCTGGCCTTGAACGCCGCCATCGAGGCGGCCCGGGCCGGGGAACACGGCAAGGGTTTTGCGGTAGTCGCCGCCGAAGTGCGCAAGCTGGCCGAAAGGAGCCAGGTGGCCGCCCGGGAGATCGGCCAGCTGGCGGGATCGTCGGTAACCCTGTCCGAGCGGGCCGGCCGCCTGCTGGAGGAAATGGTCCCCGCCATCCAGCAGACCTCCACCCTGGTGGAGGGCATCGCCAGCGCCAGCCAGGAACAGAGCAGCGGTGTCGGCCAGATCAACAACGCCATGGCGGATCTCAACCAGGCCGCCCAGCAGAATGCCGCCGCCTCGGAGGAACTGGCTGCCACCGCCGAAGAGATGGGGAGCCAGGCCGCCCATCTGCAATCCCTGATGGGATTCTTCCGGCTTCCGGCCGGCAGAACTTGATTTCCCGGGAAGACGCCAAATATAAGAGACCTCTTATCCCAGGAGCCTCCCATGTCCGACCCCGTCCATGTCGTCTGCCCCCATTGCCACACCACCAACCGCGTGCCCCAGGAGCGGCTGGCCGACGGCGGCACCTGCGGCCGCTGCAAGGAGCGCCTCTTCCCGGGTACGGCGGTCGAGCTGGACCAGGCCAGTTTCGACCGCCATGTCGGCCACTCGGACATCCCCCTGGTGGTGGATTTCTGGGCCCCCTGGTGCGGCCCCTGCCGCTCCATGGCCCCCCACTTCGCCGAAGCCGCCCGCCGCCTGTCGCCCCATTACCGGCTGGCCAAGGTCAATACCGAGGAAGAGCAGCAGCTGGCGGCCCGCTACGACATCCGCTCCATCCCGACCCTGGCGGTCTTCAGGAACGGCGCCGAAGTCGCCCGCACCTCCGGCGCCATGCCGGCGGAGGCCCTGATGGCCTGGGTCAGGCAGAACAGTCCCGCCTGACCCCGCCCTCCATGTTCCCCGTCCGCTACGTCGATCCGGTCTATCGCCCACCCAGCGAAGCCCAATCCCTCATCATCCCCGTCACCGACGGCTGCTCCTGGAACCGGTGCACCTTCTGCGAGATGTACACCGCTCCCCAGAAGCGCTTCCGGGCCCGGGACGAGGCGGAGGTGCAGGAAAGCATCCGCCGCTGCGGCGAACGCTTCGGCCCGGAAGTGCGCCGGATCTTCCTGGCCGACGGCGACGCCCTGGTCCTCCCCACCCGCTGCCTCCTCGGCGTTCTCGGACAGATCCGGGAACACCTGCCGGCGGCACACCGGGTCTCGGCCTACTGCTTGCCCCGCAATCTGCGAAAGAAATCGGCGGCCGAACTGAAGGCACTGGCCGAGGCCGGGCTGAAGCTCGTCTACGTCGGCGCCGAATCCGGCGACGACGAAGTCCTCGCCCGGGTTCATAAGGGCGAGACCTTCGAATCCACCCGGGAAGCTCTGGAGAAGCTGGGAGAGGCCGGCATCGGCCGCTCGGTGATGATCCTCAACGGCCTCGGGGGCCCTGCCCTCTCCCGCCAGCACGCCGAGAATTCCGCCCGCCTCATGAACGCCACCCAGCCGGAATACCTATCCACCCTGGTGGTCAGCTTTCCCCAGGGAGAGGCCCGCTTCCGCACCGATTTCCCGGCCTGGGAGCCCCTCTCGCAACGGCAACTCTTCGAGGAGATGGATATCTTTCTCGGAACCCTGGAACTGCGGCGCACGGTCTTCCGCAGCGACCACGCCTCCAACTGGCTGGTCCTGAAGGGCACCCTGGGAACCGACAAGGCCCGCCTGCTGGCCCAGGTAAGGCAAGCCATCGCGGCACCGGAGACGGCCCCTCTGCGGCCGGCCTGGGCCCGGGGCCTGTAGCCCCGGCATCCCGCCGCATCCACGAGCGGGCCGGCTAGAATCTTCTACGAAGGGCTGCCGGTGGTCTTGTGGATGAAGACCGCCCGGGCCACCTCCGTCACCCAGACCAGGCCGTCGCCGATCTGGCCGGTCTGGGCCACCTGGACGATGCAGTCTACGATGGCATCCACGGCCTCGTCCGGGGCCACAATCTCGATCCGCACCTTGGCCGTGTAGTCGGTGAGTTCTTCCTTGATGTTCGCGCGATGGCCATGGCGAGAGGGGGCCGTGCAGCCTTCGGCCTTGCTCACCGTCATGCCCGGAAAACCGGACAGGTCTCGCAGGGCGTCCCGCAGCATGGGCAGCTTGCCGGGGCGGATAATGGCTTTGATTTCCTTCATGCTTCCACGGTCTCCTCTTCCAATTCCCGGTCGAACCACCGATAGAGGGTGGGCAGCACGACGAGGGTCAATAGGGTCGATGTAATGAGGCCGCCGATGACCACGATGGCCAGCGGCCTTTGGACTTCCGAGCCGGGCCCGGTGGAGAACAGGAACGGGATGAGGCCCAGCATGGCCACCGTCGCCGTCATCATCACCGGCCGGAACCGCAGCCGCGCCCCTTCCAGCACCGCCTCCCGCACACCCATTCCGCCTTCCCGCAGGCTGCGGATATAGGACACCAGGACCACCCCGTTGAGGACGGCGATACCCCAGAGGGCGATGAACCCCACCGACGCCGGGACCGACAGGTATTCCCCGGTCAGGAAGAGGCCGAAGATGCCGCCGATGGAGGCAAACGGCAGCACGGTGATGATGAGGGTGGCGAAGCGCAGGGAATTGAAAAGCAGGAAGAGCAGGAAGAAGATGGCCCCGATGGTGATGGGAATGATCACCGCCAGATGGCCGAGGGCCCGTTCCATGTTCTGGAACTGGCCGCCCCATTCCAGATAATAGCCTTCCGGCAGCGCGATCTGGTGGTCCACCTTCTGCTGCAACTCGGCCACGAAACTGCCCAGGTCGCGGTCCTTCACATTCACCCCGACCACGATGCGGCGCTTGCCCAGTTCCCTGGAAATCTGGGCCGGGCCGTCGGCCACCCGGATACGTGCCACGTCCGCCAGGCGGGCCTGGGCGCCGTTGGCCGAGGTCAGAAGAACGTTGGAAATGGCTTCGATGTTATTGCGGAAGCCTTCCGGCAAGCGAACCACTGCCGGGAAGCGGCGCTCGCCCTCGAAAATTTCCGTGGCAACCTTGCCGCCCACCGCTGTCTCCAGAACGTCATTGACGTCGGCTACGTTGAGCCCCAGGCGGGCGATGGCTTGGCGGTCGATCTCCACCTGCAGGTACTGCTGGCCGGTGACCCGCTCCACCCGCATGTCCTGGGCGCCCTGGATGCCCTGGGCCACCTTCGAAATCTGGTTGGCGACCTTCTTCAGTTGCTCGAGGTCGTCGCCGAAGACCTTCACGGCGATGTCGGAGCGGACCCCGGTCACCATCTCGTCCACCCGGTCCGAGATGGGCTGGGCCATGACGATCTGCACCCCGGGCAGGGCCTTGAGCTTGTCCCGGATGGCCTCGGCGATGTCGTCCTGGCCCCAGCCGGCGGGCCATTCGCTGCGGGGCTTCAGACTCACGATGGGGGTCGATTCGTTCGGCCCCTGGGGGTCGGCGGGGCTTTCGCCGCGGCCGACGCCGGAGACGGCGGACTTCACTCCCGGCACTTCCATCACCAGCTTCATGGCCAGGTTTTCCATGCGGACGGACTCGTCCAGGGAAATGTTGGGCACCCGGTTGATGCCCGGTACCACGGAGCCTTCCTTCATCTCCGGGATGAAGGCCGAGCCCAGGAAAGGGACGATGGCCACGGCCAGGCCGAAGGCGCCCAGGGCGACGAGGACCGTCTTCTTCTGGTTGGCCAGGGCCAGGTCCAGGAGCCGCAGGTAGGGACGCTTGATGGCGGCGATGAGCTTGGTGTCGTGGTCCCCGTCGTGGGCCGGCGATTTCAGGAGATAGGTGGACAGCACCGGCGACAGGGTCAGCGACAGCACCAGGGAAATGGCCAGGGCGATGGCGATGGTGTAGGCCAGCGGCGCGAACATCTTGCCCTCCATGCCCTGCAGAGTCATGAGGGGCAGGAAGACCAGGATGATGATGCCGACGCCGAAGATCACCGGCGTCGCCACCTCCACCACCGCCCGCAGGATGATCCGGACCTGGCTTTCGCCCCGGTGGGCGGCATTGCCCAGCTGGGCGAAGGCGTTCTCCACCACCACCACCGAACCGTCCACCATGAGGCCGATGGCGATGGCCAGTCCTCCCAGGGACATGAGGTTGGCGGACAGGCCCAGGTAGTTCATGGCCATGAAGGTAAGGAGCGGCGTCAGCACCAAGGTCGCCACCACGATGAGTGAGGAGCGCACGTCCCCGAGGAAGAGGAAGAGCACGATCACCACCAGGGCCACGCCCTCCAGCAGCACCTTGATAACGGTCCCCAGGGCGGCATCCACCAGCTCCGAGCGGTCATAGTAGGGAACGATATTGAGGCCGCCGGGGAGCATGTCCTTGCCGTTGATCTCGTCCACCCGCGCCTTGATCTTGCTGACCACGGCCTTGGCATTGCCGCCGGCGATCATCATCACCACGCCGCCCACCGATTCGGTGACGCCGTTCTTCACCAGCGCCCCCTGGCGGACATCATGGCCCAGGGTCACTTCCGCTACGTCCCGCACGTAGACGGGCACCCCGTCCTTTTCCTTGAGGACGATGTTGCGCAGGTCATCCAGGTCCCGCACCAGGCCGACGCCCCGGATCAGGTACTGCTCGGCGTACTGGGGCAGCACCCCGCCGCCGGCATTGGCGTTGTTGCGCCCCACCGCCAGGTAGACGTCGGCGATGGCCAGATGGAAGTGACGGAGCTTGTCCGGATTCACCAGCACCTGATACTGCTTGACGAAGCCTCCCTGGGAATTGATCTCCGCCACCCCGGGAATGGAGCGCAGAAGCGGGCGCACCACCCAGTCCTGGGCGATGCGGCGCTGGGTCAGCTCCTCCTCGGTGAGGGTGCGGCTGCCGTCATCGGAGCGCTCCAGGGTGTATTGATAGACCTCGCCGAGGCCCGTGGACACCGGCCCCAACACCGGCGTCAGCCCGACCGGCAGGCGGGAGCCCACTTCCAGGAGGCGTTCCATGACCAACTGGCGGGCGAAGTAGACGTCGGTCTTGTCGGTGAATACCAGGGTGATGAGGGACAGCCCCGGCTTGTTGAGGGAGCGCATCTCGGTCAGCCCCGGCAGGCCGGTCATGGCCACCTCCAGGGGGACGGTGGCGAAGCGTTCCACCTCCTCCGGGGAGCGGCCCGGGGCCTCGGTGGCGATCTGGACCTGGACGTTGGTCACGTCCGGGAAGGCGTCCACCGACAGCTTGCGGGCGGCGTCCAGGCCGAAGAAGAACAGCACGGCGGCGATGACCGCCACCACCAGCCGCTGCTTGAGGGCTGCGCGGATCAGGGACTCGATCATCCTTCGAGTTCCTTGCGCTTGCGTTCATTGTTGAGGTGGAAGGCGCCGTCGATGACCACGACCTCGCCGGCCTTGAGCCCGGAGAGCACCGGCCGACGGCCTTCCTGCTCCGGGGCCAGTGCCACCTTGGTGAGGCGGAAGCTGCCGTCCCCGACGGCGACGAAGACGTGGTCCTCGTCATTCTCCCGCACCACGGCAGCGGCCGGCACCACCAGGCGCTCCACCGGCTTGGCGGTAATCAGCATGGAGGCCAGCATGGCAGGCTTCAGGCGCCCGGCGGCATTGTCCAGTTCGGTGCGCACGAGCACGGTGCGGGTTTCCGGGTTCACCGTCTGCCCCACCGAAATGAGCTTGCCCGGGATCTTTTCGTTGTCCAGGGCCGGCACTTCGATCCGGACCGACTGCCCGACCCGGACCTGGTTTACCTGCTGCTCCGGCACCTGGGCCACGGCCCACACCCGGGACAGGTCCGCCACCGCGAACAGGGCATCGGTGGGCTGCACCACCTGGCCATGATTCACTTGGCGCTCCACCACCACGCCGGCAATGGACGAGACCACCGGCGTCACCGAATCGATGGCTCCGGTGCCGGCCAGGCGCTCGATGGCGCCGGCCCCGACGCCGAGGACCCGCAACTGGTCCCGGGCGGCCCGGGTTTCGGCGCTGGCAATCTGGAACTCGCTTTCCCGGCGCTGCAGTTCGGCGGCGCCGATGACGTCGGCCTGGAACAGCGCCTTCGCCCGCTCGGCGTTGCGCCGGTGCAGTTCCATCTGGGCCCGGGATTTCAGGTAGGCGAGTTGGGCGGCGGAGAGCTCGCTGCTGTTGAGGAACGCCAGGGTTTCGCCCTTCTTCACCGCCTGGCCGACCATGGCCTGGATTTCGGTCACCCGGCCGGTGACCGTGGCGCCGATGCGGGCCAGGCGCTGCTCGTCGAAATCGATGCGGCCGGCCACCCGCAGGGTTTCGGCGATGGGGGCCGACGCCGCCGGCGCCAGCTTGAGCTGGGCGGCCAGGTTGTCGGCGGGATGGACCACGTTGGGATCGGCAGGCGAGGCGGCGGACGGAGGCGGCTCGGGCTCGTTGCAGGCGGTCAGGAACAGGAAGGCTGAAGCGAAGGCAAGGACGCGGGGCATTTTGTTGTTTCTCATGGCTGGGGCAGGGCACGCAGGCGCTCGATCTCGGCCCAGGCGGCGGCCAGTTCGAAGCGGGCGGTGATGAGTTCGTTGCGGGCGGCGCGGTACACCCGCTGGGCATCCAGGACTTCCAGGATGCCGCGCTCGCCGAAGCGGTAGGCGGCCTCGGCCGCCTTGAGGGCGCTCTCCGCCTGGCGGACGATGCCGGATTCCAGGGCGGTCACCTGGGTCTGGGCGATCTCGTATTGCTGATAGGCGGACTGCAGGGACTGGGCCAGGGAAAACTCCCGCTCGGCCAGTTCGTGGCGGGACCGTGAGAGGTTGGCCACGGCTTCCCCCACCGGCCCGTCCCGCCGGTCCCAGAGGGGCAGCGACACCGCCAGCCCGAGGCGGCTGGTACGCAGGTCCGGGTCTTCGTCGCGGCTGGCCTTGAGGGCGAGGGTCGGCCAGCGCTGCGCCCGTTCGTAGGCGAGCTGACCTTCGGCCCGCCGGGCCTCCGCCCGGGCCCGCGCCAGTTCGGGATTGCGGGCGCCCACTTCCGCCTGGAGGGCGGCCAGGGGCGCCAGGACCGGAACGGCATCGAGATCGCCTTTGACCGAGAAACTCGCCGGGAGGGCCGGCCCCACCAGCCGCCGCAGGCTGGAGCGCGCCTGCTCGACCCGTAGCGCGGCCGCCTGGGCCGACTTCTGGGCATTGAGCATTTCCGCGTCGGCCTTGATCAGCTCGTAGCGGGCCGCTTCGCCGGTCTCCACCCGCAGGGCGATGCGGCTGTGGATGTCCTCCATCAGCTTCCGGTCTTCCCGGGCCGCCTTCAACTCGGCTTCCCGGCGCAGCAATTCGTAGAACTGTACCCGCAGCCGGGCCACCAGATCAGCCTCGAAAGCCACCAATCCGGCCTGGGCGGCGTCCAGGCCGGCGGCGGCGGCGGCGATGCGGGGCCCGCGCCGCCCGGGCAGGTCGATGGGCTGGGTCAGGGCGATGCTGCGGGTATCCCCCGGATTGGCGCCCGGGCCCCGGGCCCGGGCGGGGCCGGCCATGATTTCCAGTTCGGGATTGGGAAAGGCGCCGGCGGTGCTGACAGCGGCCCGGGAGACCTCCACCTGTTCCCGCCCCGCCAGGAGGGAACGGTTGGATTCCCGGGCCTGGCGGAGCAGATCGTCCAGGGTATGCTCGGCCTGGGCCGAGGCCAGCCCGGCGAGCAGGAACAGCAGGGAGGCAAGGCGGTATCTCGGTTTCATGGTGCGGCTTCGGGGCGGGACGGATGCTGGTGGGAAATCGGGGGCGGCAATGCTAGCCGGCAGGTCCTTATCGACAAACCGGACAAATGCTTATCGACATTCCGAAAAAAGCGGATTGAAAAATCCGGAGCAACTGTATGCAGCCGCCTGGCTCGATCTCGCCCGGGCAGGCCGGCACAAGGGGCAGAAGGGGACGCCCGGGGCGGAAAAGGGCGTAGCGGGGTTCGGCCACGGGACCAGGATGTCGGTCGCCTCGCTTGCCAAGGATATCTTGTCGTTCCGGAACATGCTTCCCTGTGGGACCATCAAAAAATTGCCCGCGCGAGGCGGGCGAAAGGCACTGGGTAACGCAGATCTTGCAGAAGGTGGACACAATGTAGCCCCAGGGCAGGGCGTCGACTAACGATATTTGATTGGCAAACAGGTTAGAAAATCTTAACCGTCAGGAACAGGGCGGCCAGAACAGCTCATCGACGGCGGCGGCCCATTCAAATACCATTGAATCAGGGGGCTGCGCACCGCCGCCTCGGTCCTCGTCATGAAAGAACCGTCCATGGCCCACCGCATTTTCAACGTCCTTGTGTTGTGCACCGGCAATTCCGCCCGCTCCGTCCTGGGGGAGGCCCTGTTCAACCATCTGGGGGAAGGGCGCATCCGGGCCTACTCGGCCGGCAGCCGGCCCGCCGGCCATGTGAACCCGGTGGCCCTGGAAACCCTGGAAAGGCACGGCATCCCGATGCCGGAAACCCGCAGCAAGTCCTGGAGCGAATTTGCCAGGGCGGGGGCGCCTCGGCTGGATTTCATCTTCACCGTCTGCGACAGTGCCGCCGCCGAAGCCTGCCCGATCTGGCCGGGACAACCGGCCACCGCCCACTGGGGCATCCCGGACCCGGCCCACGTGGAGCCCCTGGTCTCCCGCCGGGCGGCCTTCGAAACCGCCTACAACCAGCTGGAGCGCCGCATCCGGGTCTTCCTCGCCCTCCCCCTGGAAACCATGTCGGACAGCGAAATCAGGGCGGCGGCCCGCCGCATCCATGAGAAAGCCGGCTAAAAGGGACTCTCCGCAATCCATGGCACGAGCTTGCGCCTCCCGATATCGCCGCTCTTCCTGGGGCAGCCACCCGGGGAATCTGCTGCGCTGCAGCATAAAGTTCTCGACAATGGACACAAACGCTGTATAGTGCGCCATTGTGCAATGCAGCAAGCCATTTCCTGGGTTGCTAGGCAATCGCTCAAACGACCTCAAAGGATGTTCACCATGATCAAGACCAATGAAGAATTCGCTGCCATCAACAAGGCCGCCATTGAATCCCTGCTGACGATTGCCGAAACCTCCCTGAACAATGTCGAGCGCCTGGCGGCACTGAACCTCAATACCGCCCGCGCCTTCTTCGCTGACGCTGTCGCCAATTTCGGCGCCCTGGCTGCTGTCAAGGACCCCCAGGAACTCATCGCGCTGCAGAGCGCCCAGGCCAAGCCGGCCGTCGAGAAAGCCGTTGCCTACTCCCGCGGCGTCTATGAAATCCTCAGCAATTCGGCCAATGGTCTGTCCCAGATTGTCGAAGGCCAGACCGCCGAACTGAAGAAGAGCTTCTCGACCGCCATCGAGCAATCCCTCAAGAATGCCCCGGCAGGTTCGGAAACGGTGGTGGCCGCCGTCAAGTCGGTACTGGCCCAGGCTGATTCGGCCTACGAGACGATGAGCCAGTCCTCCCAGCAAGCCAAGGCCATGATCGAAACCGCAGTAGTTTCCGCCAATGCTGCAGCCGCCAAGCTGATGAAAGCTGCCTGAAGCATTGCGCCCTTTTCTCCCTGAACCGGGGAGAAAAACGAACCCGGACTTCGGTCCGGGTTTTTTCTTTTATGAAATCGGAGGAATGACTTTTGCTTAACCCAGTCGAATCGACCATCCTGAATTTCCTGAAAGCCAACGGCCCACGCCTGGACTCCGAAATCGCGGAAGCACTCCGCATTCCCCTCACCGCGGTCCGGGATCACGTCGCAGAGTTGTCTTCCTCCGGGGATCTCATCTGTTGCAGCACGATCAAGTTCAAGGATGGTGCCAGCATCGAAGGCCTCAGCTGCCGGCTGTCCTGCTACAGTCCGCCGGCGGCCCGCGGCAGAAAACCCGGCAGTCCCCGAAAGGCAGGGATGGAACAGTCCCCGGAGTGATGTTTTTCCCCAGGTCTGCAGATTTAGATTTCTCTGCGGCGCAAATTCGGTTCGGTCATTTACTGCGGCGGGCCTTAAACTGCCGGCCTCACGAGAAGCTGCCGATTTTCTGCCGCTCTACGTCCCGTTTCGCAAAAGGTAACCCATGCACCCGATTCATGATGTCGATGTCCTTCTCCTGCTGGCCACAGCCCTCGCTGCCAAGCGGCGGCCTGCAGAACCAGCCGAAATCATGGCTGCAATCGACCTGATCCAGGGCAATATTCCGTCCGAAGAAAAACTGAGCGAGGCATTTTCCCGGCTGGGGAAACATGGCCTGCTCGACGAGGCGTCGGGCGGCCTGGTGTTGACGGCCATGGGCGAAAAACTGGTCGAGGGCCTGCCGCGAAAGGGAGAAATGAGTGAACGCCTGCTTGATCTGAGGAGTCTGCTTGCCGCCCATGCAGCTTCGGGCGAAGGGGCCGCCATCCTGATCACGCCGGAACAGTTGCGTGCCGCCATCCTGGCCCACCGTGCCGCCGGCCAGGGCGCCGGCAAAAATCTGCTGGTTCCGAAACCGAAGCCCGAAGCCGGCCAGCAGCGCCCAGGACAACGCCGGCGCAAGCCAGTGCCGGCTCAAAAACGCAAGCGCTGAAATTCGGTTGCAGCCCATGAAGGCGCTTCAGCCCAACAACCCTCTCCATGGCGTCACCCTGGAGATGATCCTGAACGACCTGGTGGCCTGCTATGGCTGGGATGAATTGGGACGGCAAATCAACATACGCTGCTTCAATTACGAACCCAGCATTGCCTCAAGCCTGAAATTCCTGCGCCGCACGCCTTGGGCAAGGGCGCAGGTGGAATCCCTGTATATCAATATGCTGTACTGGAAGGGAGGCGCCCCTCCCCGTTCAGCCGGGAATCCCTGATTTAACGCCGGGCTGCCGCCATTTACCTGGGCTGGGGCAGCGCATCGCTGTTGTTGCGCCCCCAGAGATCCAGGGGAGCCCCCACCGATCGGCGCAGGATTTCCCTGGCCTTGGATGCCGTGACGGGTTGATCGAAAGAAATCACCTGGGCGAAGGATTGCTTCGCCAACCGGTAGAACCAGGTACGGCGCCGCACGATCATGGCGTTTCCGATCCGGGCGTCTCGCCATCCGGGGCCGGCAGGGTGATATCGTCCGGCACGCCCACGGGCGGAGTCACCCCCGCAATGGCGGGCACGCTCCCGGCGGCGACCTTGGCCTCCTGTTTTTGCCGGCGCTTTTCTTCCTGCTTTTGCTTCTTCGCAAGATCCCTCTGGCGTTTTTCAAACTGGTAGTTTGGCTTGGCCAAAAGCACTCCTTTCATGCCCCCCCAGGGGGTGAAATGAATTGAAACATCCATTGGCAAGACCGCTGGATTCAGGCCGCTGGCGCAACCATCGGGGGACACGCTAGACAGCCTGGATGCCAACGGCGCCTTACGGCTGCCGAAGACAGGTCAGAAGCCCCGGCCGCCGCGACCGAAGCCGCCGCCATGGCCACGGCCACCACCGCCATTTCCCCGACCGCCGAAGCCCCCGCCTCCGCCGCTGCGCGGCTCCTGAGGCCGTGCCTCATTCACGATCAGGTTGCGGCCATCGAAACTCTTGCCGTTCAGGGCGGCGATGGCGGCCTGTGCCTCTTGATCGGAACTCATCTCGACAAAACCGAAGCCCTTGGAACTGCCGGAGTCACGGTCCGTAATGACCTGCGCGGAATTAACCGTGCCGTGGGAAGCGAACATCTGTTCGAGGTCGCTTTTGCCAATGTTGTAGGCCAGATTGCCCACATAAAGCTTTTTGCTCAAGGAAATTCTCCGGAAATTGTATAAGACGGAATGTCTTGGTTTGATTCTTGGTCCTGCTTGCCTTGGACCCTGCCATAGGGCCCAAGGGGTAAAGGGGCAACGAGGCAACCACAGCAGCCTTTAGGTCCGACGCCGACAGGTTCTTGTAGTTCCATCCCAAACCTCGCCATCGGCAACCGTGCCGGAGCAGCCCAATGCGGTTGTTCCAGAGCGCAGAAGCGCATGGCCTTGACGGTCGCTCCTCAACGCTGGCGCGGCCGGGAGGCCGGCGGGGTGCGCCCTTCGAGGTGGCGGAAGGTGATGCGGCCCTTGCTCAGGTCGTAGGGAGACAATTCCAGCGACACCTTGTCGCCGGCCAGGACGCGGATATGGTTCTTGCGCATCTTGCCGCCGCTGTAGGCCACCAGATTGTGGCCGTTTTCGAGAGCCACCCGGAAGCGCGAGTCCGGCAGCACTTCCATGACGACGCCTTGCATTTCGATTAGTCCTTCCTTGGCCATAAGTCATCTCTCCGAAGGTCGTAAAGGGCAAGCCCGACGGGACCAGGGCTCAGGATAGAGGCGCAGGCCGATCCGAAGCCAGCCTTGATGAGTCGCCAAGGCTCGGCGCCTATCGGCTATTTGAGCCTGCAGCAAGTTTAAGTTCGGTCTGCAGATCGTCAGTGGAGCCCATCAGCCCTTTCGCCTGAATCTCGGAGAAATGGGTGAAAAGCTCTTCGGGAGAAACGAATTCGTAACACCCGGGGTCATTGCCCCGTAATACGCTGCCTATTGCCATGTCCTGAAATTCCTGAAGAAAGAACGTGCCCCCGGAAGGGCGAAAATCAAGACGGCTGGGCGATGAAGGGAAGAAGACCGCAGGATGGCGCGGGAATTGAACCAGACAAGAGCGACGCTGCTTGAAGCTCGCAGCATCACACTATGCGCGTAATCGCGCCCTTTAGCAAAGGAATTATCCTCACATCGGCATATTCCATTCCGGTAGCGATGCGGCAGTCGGGCGGGAATGGGTGACCTGAACCGCCAAGGGCTTCCGGGCACGAAAGGGCACTGTGTGGGGGGGCCGGGATAATTGCCTGCTTCTGCTAAAACGCCTGGTCCCAGCGGATGGAGAGGCGGATGGCCGAGTTGATCAGCCCCACCATGCTGTAGGTCTGGACGAAATTGCCCCACAGCTCCCCGGTCCGGGGATCGATATGCTCGGCCAGCAGCCCGTGGCGGTTGCGGTGGGCCAGGAGCTTCTCGAACAGCGCCCGGGCCTCGTCCCGCCGGTCCATGGCGGCGAGGGCGTTGATGTACCAGAAGGTACAGATCAGGAAGGCGTTTTCCGGTTCGCCGAAGTCGTCCTTGCCCACATAGCGAAAAATGAAATCCCCGACCTTGAGGTCCTGGGCGACGGCCTCGACGGTGCCGACGAAGCGCGGGTCGGAGGGCTCCAGGAAACCCAGCTCGGACAGCAGGAGCAAGCTGGCGTCCATGCTGTCGCCGTCGAAGGTGGAGACGAAGGCGTTGCGCTGGGGATTCCAGGCCCGCTCGCAAATCAGCTGCCGGAGGGTGTCGGCATGGCCCTGCCAGTAGTCGGCCCGGCCGGAGAACCCGAGCCGGCGGGCAATGCGGGCTAGGCGGTCGCAGGCCGTCCAGCACATGACCGAGGAAAAGGTATGCACCCGGGTGGTGCCCCGCAGTTCCCAGATGCCGGCGTCGGGCTGGTCGCCGAAGCGCACCGCCATTTCCCCCAAGACCTCCAGGCGCCGGAACAGGGCCTCGTCGCCCCGGCGGGTGAGGCGATCGTCGAAGAAGATGTGGGTGGCGGCCAGCACCGCCGAGCCATAGACGTCGTGCTGGATCTGCTGGTAGGCCTGGTTTCCCACCCGCACCGGCCCCGTATTCCGGTAGCCCGGCAGGGTCGACACGATCCACTCGTCCAGCTGGGCCCGGCCGTCGATGCCATAGCAGGGCTGCAGGGGGTTGCCCTCGGTGTCGGCCGAGACATTGATGATGTAGGACAGGTAGCGTTCCATGGTCCGGGTGGCCCCCAGGCGGTTGAGGACATTGACCACGAAGTAGCCGTCCCGCAGCCAGCAATAGCGGTAATCCCAGTTCCGCTCGCTCCCTGCCGCCTCGGGAATGGAGGTGGTCATGGCGGCGATGATGGCGCCGGTGTCGTCGTAGGCGTTGAGCTTCAGGGTGATGGCGGCGCGGATCACTTCCTGCTGCCACTCGTAAGGGATGCTCAGCACCCGCACCCATTCCCGCCAGTACTGGACCGTTTCCTCCAGGAAGTGCCGGCCCACTTCGCTGGCGGCGTCGGGGACCGTCTCGTCCGGCCCGAGCAGCAGGGTGATGGTGTCTTCCAGGAAGAACGTGCGCTCCTGAAGGATGGCGGTGACGGAAACGTCGGTGGAAAGGCGCAGGGTCAGGTTGGGCATCACGTAGCGCACGTGATGGCTGCCCCAGGTCGTGGCGGGGCGGGCGGCGCCGTAGTCGAAGGCTGGCCGCACGCGGATGGTGATGCGGGGGCTGCCGGCGATACGCTGGACCCGCCGGACCAGGGTCACGGGCCGGAACATGCGCCCATACTGGCCGAAGCGGGGGGCGAAGTCGGTGATCTCGACACAGCCGCCGTTGCGGTCGTAGAGCCGGGTGAGGAGCACGGCGGTATTGCTCAGGTAGTACTGCTCGGTGCGCTCGCAATCTGACAGTTCCACTGAAAAAAAGCCGAAATCGTCCGTTCCCTTCTTCGCCCGCAGCAGGCTGCAGAACACCGGGTCGGCGTCGAAACGGGGAAAGCAGGCCCAGACGATATCGCCCCGGGCGTCGATAAGGGCGCCGACGGTGCAGTTGCCGATCAGGGCCAGATCAAGGGTATGAGCGCTCAGCATTCTTGCCTCCTGGGGCCGTTGCCAGCCATTGCCGCACCGCCACCACATCGGGCAGGCGGTAGCGGGCAACGGTTGTCCCCGTTCCCACTTTGACGGACAGGCCGTGCAAGCGGTTCACCACGACGAAGCCATGCTCGTCGGTAACATCGTCACCGATGAACACCGGTCGCCGCCCCAGGAAGGGCGGTTCCCGCAAGTATTCCTCGATGGCGGAGCCCTTGTCGAAGCCGGCCGGCTGCACTTCCACCACCCGCTTGCCCTTCTGCAGGCGAAGCCCTTCCTGGCAGCGCTCCACCAGCCCCCGCAGGGTGCGATGGACGTAGCTCGCCAACCGGGGCGCCTGGCGATAATGGATAGCCAGGGTGAGCCCCTTGTCCTCCAGGCGCAGGCCCGGATGGCGGGCAACGATGGAGGCCAGATGGCGGGCGATTTCCTCCTTGGCGGCCGCGGGCGCCGCCTGGGTCTGCACCCGGCCGCTGGCGCTGCGCCGCTCCAGGCCATGCTGGCCGGCGATGGCCAGGAACGTGCCGCCGACCCGCCGATCCAGATCGGCCAAGGTGCGGCCGCTGACCAGAGCGACGGCGCCGTCGCAGGCGCCGTGCAGACGCCACACCAGGTCCAGGAGGGCATCGTCCACGTGGATGCTGTCCGGCGTTTCGGCAATTTCGATCAGGGTGCCGTCCATATCCAGGAAATAGGCCCAGTCGCTTTGCGGCGGGGGCGGAGGCCGGATCTTTGCTTCTGCCATGGCAACTGGTTCGAATGGATAGGGTCTGGGGCACCGGCGGCCCGGCCGATCCGGAACGCCACTCACCTATGCAGGGGAGCGCTGAAATCCCGCCAAGTTCCGCGGCACCGGCGGCCCCACCGGAAACCATCCCCTCCACCAGGCCGGTCGTGGAGCGAAAGCAGTACAGCGCCCTCCATTTCCCGTAAAATGGAAAATTGCCTATTTCGACCTAGCGCAAGGCTCAGGATCTCTCCATGAAGAACAACCAGCCGGTATCGCAAAGGGAAGTTCCCTTTCCGCCGAACCAGTATCTTGTCTCCAAGACCGATCTCAAAGGCGTCATCACCCACGCCAATGACGCTTTCGTCGACATCAGCGGCTTTTCCCGGGAAGAACTGGTCGGCAGCAGCCACAACATCGTCCGCCATCCGGACATGCCGCCCCAGGCCTTCGAGGATCTCTGGCAGACGGTGAAAGCCGGCCTGCCCTGGCGCGGCGTGGTCAAGAACCGCTGCAAGAACGGCGACCACTACTGGGTCGAGGCCCTGGTGGTTCCCCTCAAGAAGAACGGCGCCATCACCGGCTACATGTCGGTGCGCACGCCGCCGTCCCGGGAAAAGGTACAGGCTGCCGAAGGCCTCTATGCCCGGCTGCGCCAAAGCCACGCTCCCCTGCCGAGCGCCAGCGCCGGCCTCTTTGCCCGGATGTCCCTGCGCACCCGGCTGTGGGGAACCATGGGGATCATGGCGGTCCTGATGATGGTCATGATGGCCATCAACCTTTCCGGCCTGACGGCAAGCAATGGCCGCCTGGAATCCATGTACCGCCAGGAGCTGGTGCCCTCCAACGCGATCAACCGGATGATGTTCCTGTTGAGCGACAACCGCTCCCAGATCATGCTGGGCCTGCAGCACGATCCCGCAAATCCCAATTCCAAGCTCCACGACCACCCCCTGGACATGCACATCGAGGCGACCCTCAAGAACCGGGCGGAGATCAACCGCCAGCTCGAGGAACTGGCCAGGCAACCCCTGTCGGAGAAGGAGAAGGGACTCCTCAGCAAATTCGCCGAAACCCGGGAACGTTTCTCCAAGGAGGGCGTCAATGTGGCCCGCGGCCTGTTGGCCGCCGGCGACTACGTCAAGGCCAACGAAGTGCTCCTGACCAAGATCAATCCGCTCTACAAGGAGATGAACAAGGACGGGGAGGCCCTCATCCAGGAATTGGCGGCCGCCGCCGAGCGCTCCCATGCCGAGGCCGCCGACAGCTACCTGCAGGTGCGCAATCTCTCCATGGTCAGCACGGCCATCGCCATCCTCGTCGCCGTCCTCGGCGGCGGCCTGCTGGTGGCCGCCATCATCGGCCCCATCCGGCGCGCCATCGGCCATTTCGAGCGCATCGCGGAAGGCAACCTGACCGACGAGATCGACATTTCCAAGCGCGATGAAACCGGCCACCTGCTCGGCAACCTGGCCATCATGCAGGGTGCCCTCAAGGCCATGCTAGACGACATCAGCACCGCCGCCAGGGTCATCGATGAACGCAGCAGCCAGCTGGAGGACCAGATGCGGCACGTGGCGGACCAGTCGGTGCAGCAGCAGACCAACGTCGAGGGCGTGGCGGCGGCTACCGAGGAATTCAGCCAGTCGGTGCAGGAAGTGGCGGCCAACGCCAAGGAGACCGCCGATGCCGCCAAGGAATCGCAGTCCCTGCTGGCCGACAGCAACGACCACATCGGCGAGAGCATGCGGGCGACCAACCGGGTGGTGGAGGCGGTTCAGGCCTCCAGCGCCACCATCGACCAGCTCAACCATTCGATCCAGAAAATCGGCGACATCACCGGCGTCATCGCCGAAATTGCCGGCCAGACCAACCTCCTGGCCCTGAACGCCGCCATCGAGGCGGCCCGGGCCGGCGAACAGGGGCGGGGCTTCGCGGTGGTGGCGGACGAAGTGAGGAAGCTTGCCGAGCGCACTTCCGCCTCGACCTCCGACATCGCCGCCACGGTGAACGAAATCCAGTCGGTCACCCAGCAGGCGGTGAGCAGCATGGAAACTGCGGCCCGAGAGGTGGAAACCGGCATCGGCAAGCTGCGGGACAGCGTCGCCGGCCTGGAGGGCATCACCCAATCCAGCCGGCAGGTCACCGAGATGGCCGAGAACATTTCCGACGCGGCGCGCCAGCAGGGTATCGCCAGCGAAGAGGTGGCGGCCAGCATGCAGCGCATCACCGACCTCATCGAGCACAACACCGAATCGGCCCATGCCGCCAACCAGGCGGTGGGAGAACTCCTCACCACTGCCCGCCGGCTCGATGCCCTGATCAAGGGCTTCGAACTGCACAAGCGCCGCTAACTGCCGGGTCGGGGGCCATGACGCGCCTGCTCATCGCCCTCGCCTTCTGCATCGCCGCCCTTCCGGTGCGGGCGGCGGAAATGCCGCCCGCCGTGCGGCTCGCGCTGAAAGGGGCCCGGATCGACCCGGCCGACGTAGCGGTGGTCGTCCAGGCGGTGGATGCCAGGACGCCCCTGCTGTCCTTCAACGCCAGCCGCGCCATGAACCCGGCGTCGGTGATGAAGCTTGTCACCACCTTCGCCGCCCTCGACCTCCTGGGCCCCGCCTACACCTGGAAGACCGGCGCCTTCATCGAGGCCGAGCCGGTGGATGGGCAACTCCCCGGCAATCTCTACATGAAGGGCAGCGGCGACCCGAAATTCGCCCTCGAGCACTTCTGGGCCCTGCTGCGGCAACTGCGGGTCCGGGGCATTACCCATATCGCCGGCGACCTGGTGCTGGACCGCAGCACCTTCGACGCCCCCCCGGCCGACGGCGATTTCGACGATAAGCCCATGCGCCCCTACAACGTCGGGCCCGATGCGCTGCTGGTCAATTTCCGCGCCCTGCGCTTCATCCTGCAGCCGGAGGCGACCCGGGTGCGGCTGCTGGTGGAGACGCCCGGGGACGGCCTCGCCATCGATAACCGCCTGCAACTCGCCCAGGGTCCCTGCGGCGACAACTGGAAGGACCGCATCAGCGTCCGCCTGCTGCCGGAGAAGGTCGGCAACCGCCTGGAATTCGCCGGCAGCTACGCCGCCGCCTGCGGCGAAAAGATGCTCAACCTGGCGCCGCTGCCGGCGGACGCCCAGGTGGCCAGCCTCTTCGCCGCCCTCTGGCGGGAAATGGGCGGCACCCTGGCCGGCCGGGTGCGGAGCGGCGCCCTCCCCGCCGGCGCCCGTCTGGCGGCCGAGCAGGAGTCGCCGCCCCTGGCCGACACCGTGCGGGACATCAACAAGTTTTCCAACAACGTCATGGCCCGCCAGCTTTTCCTGACCCTGGGCAACGGCGACGGCGTCGCCACCCCGGGCAAGGCCCGCCAGCGCATCGCCGACTGGCTCGCCCGGCGCCGTCTCGCCTTCCCGGAACTGGAGCTGGAGAACGGCTCCGGGCTGTCCCGCCGGGAGCGGATCAGCGCCCTCAGCCTCAACCGGCTCCTGCTCGATGCCTGGCAAAGCCCGGTGATGCCCGAGTTCGTTTCCAGCCTGCCCATCGTCGGCATCGACGGCACCATGAAGAAGCGCCTCGTCGATTCCAGCGCCCGGGGCCGCGCCCACATCAAGACCGGCACCCTGGACGGCGTCAAGACCGCCGCCGGCTACGCCCTCGACAGCGAGGGCAGGCCCTACGCCGTCACCTTCCTCATCAACCATCCCCGGGCCCGGGAAGGGCAGGCCGCCATCGACGCCCTGCTGCAGTGGGTGGCGGAACAGCGCTAGGCGAAACCGCCCCACGCCCTGCCTAACGGCCTTGCCTCCCTCCCACCCGGGATATGGCGGCTTGCTTACAGCATTGCCCACCATTCCCGGAGCATTGATCCTGCCCCGAATGGAATAGTCCACTCCATGGCATCCGCATGGGCGGGGACTATATTGCTATCCATGGCGCGCGAACATCCGCCCCCCAGAGGCATCGGCGGCAGGAAGCCCCCGGGACGGCGCCGAGCCAGCGCGAAAGGAAATCAGCATGAGAGGCTGCCCAGAGGCAGCCAGTCTTGAAATCATCCCAGGAGCTATGCCATGGCCGTCAGCAGTGTTTCATATACCAACACTCCCCAGGCGGGGGACGACACCTTTAATCGCACGGAAGACTGGTTCAACAGCAACTACACGGCCAGCAACACCATTCTCTGGGATGTCCTGGCCAACGACCTGGGGGGCAATGCGAAGAAGCTCTACTCCATCGACGATGGCGAAGGGGCCACCGCCCTGAGGGACCTCCTGGCCAGCGACGTCGGGAAAGCCATGGTCAGCGCCTGGGAGAGCACCGCAGACGGCAATCAGATTCGGATCAACAGCGGCAAGATCGAGTTCAAGTTTGCCGAGGGCTTCGACATCAATTCCCTGAAGGAAGGGGAAGCCTATTCGGACTCGTTCAATTACGCGATCCAACTGGGCAACGGCACCATCAGCTACGCCACCGTCCGGATCAATGTCACGGGCCAGAACGACGGCGCCAACATTGTGGGGGATACTGCCGGCAAAACCACGGAAGACGGCACCCTGACCGCCGGCGGCAAACTGACCATCGCCGACCTCGACAGGGGTGAGGCCCATGCCAAAGCCTATTCCTCGACCATCGACGAAGGCACTTTCTCGGTCGATAAGGATGGCAACTGGCAGTTCGACCTCAATAACGACGCCATCCAGCACCTTGCCAAGGATGCGACCCTGACCAAGACCTTTGCGGTCCAAAGCCTGGACGGCACCGCCAGCCAGGATGTCACCATCACCATCACGGGCGCCAACGACGCGGCCAGCATCAGCGGCACGGCCACCGGCGGCGTGAAGGAGGACGACACCCTCAGCGCCACCGGGAAGCTCACCGTCAGCGATGTCGATGACGGCGAAGCCCATGCCAAGGCCACTTCCTCGACCGTCGACGAGGGCACCTTCTCGGTCAAGGACGATGGCAGCTGGACCTTCGACCTCAACAACGACGCGCTCCAGCACCTGGCGCAGGATGCCACCCTGACCAAGACCTTTGCGGTCCAGAGCCAGGACGGCACCGCCAGCCAGGATGTCACCGTCACCATCACGGGCACCAACGATGCGGCCACCATTAGCGGCACGGCCACCGGCGACGTGAAGGAGGACGATACCCTCAGCGCCACCGGGAAACTCACCGTCAGCGATGTCGATGATGGCGAAGCCCATGCCAAGGCCGCTTCCTCCTCCATCGACGAAGGCACCTTCTCGGTCAAGGACGATGGCAGCTGGACCTTCGACCTCAACAACGACGCGGTCCAGCACCTGGCGCAGGACGCCACCCTGACCAAGACCTTCGCGGTCCAGAGCCTGGACGGCACCGCCAGCCAGGATGTCACCGTCACCATCACGGGCACCAACGATGCGCCGATTGTGGCCAACCCGCTGACCGCAGCCGGCACCGAGGACCATGCCGCGGTCACGGTCAACCTGCTGGCTGGCGCCAGCGATGTCGACGACGGCGCCCGGTTGAGCGCCACGGACATCGGTTCCCTGCCGGCCGGCGTCAGCGTCGCCGACAACACGCTGACCATCGACCCGACCGATGCCGCCTTCCAGCACCTGGCCGCCGGAGTCACCGAGGACATCGTCGTCGCCTACAAGGTCACCGACGAGCATGGCGCCGCCGTCGACCAGACCGCCACCGTCACCATCACCGGGGTTAATGACCTGGCGAGCATCGGCGTCGGCATCAACGACGCGGCCACGGGCCAGGTGAAGGAGGACGGAACTCTAACCGCCTCGGGCAAGCTCACCGTCGGCGATGTCGATGATGGCGAGGCTTATGCCAAAGCCTATTCCTCCGCCATCGACGAGGGCACTTTCTCGGTCGATAAGGACGGCAACTGGACTTTCGGGCTCAATAACGATGCCGTCCAGTACCTGAGCGGGGATGCCGGCCTGACCCGGACTTTCACCGTCAAGAGCCTCGATGGCAGCGCCAGCCAGGATGTCACCATCGCCATCGCCGGGGCCGACGAGCCGCTGGTGCGGGCCGCCGCGCCGGCGGTTTACACGGGCACCGGCGACTCCAACGACTTTGACGGGGCTGGCGATGGTCCCTTGCCGACCCTGGTTACCTACACCAACAACCAGCTGAACGGCGACAACATCATCAGGGGGACCAACGGGTCCGACACCATCGACGCCAAATCAGGCGTCGACACGATCTACGGCTACAACGGCAACGATAGCCTTTCCGGCGGACAGGATACCGACACGATCTATGGTGGAGCTGGAAAGGACGCCATCTCGGGCGACAGCCAATCCGACACCATCTATGGAGGCTCCGACGACGACACGATCTATGGCGGCTCGGACAATGACGTGCTTTATGGCGGTTCCGGAAACGACACCATTTCCGGCGACTCCAACAATGACATCATTATCGGCGGCTACGGAGCCGACATCCTGACGGGCAACGACGGCACCGACACCTACAAATTCCTGAGCGTCCGCGACACCGGCGACACCATCGCCTTCGGTGCCGGCGACAAGCTGGACTTCTCGGCCATCGATGCCAAGACGACAACCGCCGGTGATGACGCCTTCGCCTTCGTCGCCGCCCAGAGCAAGACCCTTCAAGCCAACAGCATCAACTGGTTCAGCGAGAACGGCAACACCGTGGTCCAGTTCGACAACGACGGCAATACCGCCACCGCCGAGTTCGAAATCAAGCTCACCGGCACGGTAACCCTCACCCAGGGCGATTTCGTGCTGTGACCTAGCGGTTGCCGGCATCGGCCGCTGCAGGGGCCGATGCCGGCTCGATCCACAGGGCCTGCCCGACCCCGGCTGGCCTTTGCCACGGCATAGGGAGATGGGCCATCGCCATGCACGACGAGTCACCGGACACCCTCGGGAAAGCCCTGCGGGCTTTTCGCGGCGCCTTCATCGCCGTCGCCGGCTTCAGCCTGGTCATCAACCTGCTCATGCTGATGCCCACCCTCTACATGCTGCAAATCTACGACCGCGTCCTGGCGAGCCGCAATGAGGTCACGCTGCTGATGCTGACCCTCATCATGCTGGGGATCTACGGGCTGGAGGCGGCCCTCGAGCTGGTGCGCGCCCGGGTCCTCATCCGGGCCAGTTCGGCCCTGGACCTTCGCCTGGGCAGCCGGGTGTTCGATGCCGCCTTCAGGCGCTACCTGTCGTCCCGCTCCGGCAACCCCGGCCAGGCCCTGGGCGACCTGACCAACGTCAGGCAGTTCCTCACCGGCAACGGCCTGCTGGCCTTCCTGGATGCTCCCTGGACCCCCATCTACCTGTTCGTGATTTTTCTCCTTAGTCCCTGGCTGGGGTTGTTCGGTGCGGTTTCCGTCCTGGTGCTGATCGGGCTGGCCCTGATCAATGAACGGGTGACGGCCAAGGGCCTCAAGGAAGCCAACCGGCTGTCCCAAGTCGCCGGCAACTACGCCAGCAGCAACTTGCGCCATGCCGAGGCAATCGAGGCCATGGGCATGCTGTCCAGCCTGCGGCGGCGCTGGCAGGTTCGGCAGGCCGCAGTCCTCAAGCTCCAGGCCGATGCCAGCGAACGCGGCGCCCTGGTTTCCGGAATCGGCAAGTTCGTCCGGCTGGCGACCCAATCCGGCATTCTCGGTTTCGGCGCCCTTCTGGTCATCGAGAACCAGCTGACCCCGGGGGGCATGATCGCCGCCTCTATCCTCCTGGGCCGGGCCCTCTCGCCGGTGGACCAGGCCATCGGCAGCTGGCGGGGCACGGTTTCGGCCCGGGCCGCCTATTCCCGCCTGAACGACCTGCTGGCCGCCACCCCGGCAGCGGCGGAGCGCACCGCCCTGCCCCGCCCCCAGGGCGCCCTGCAGGTGGAGAACCTGGTCCTGGCCTCGCCGGGCAGCCCCGTTCCCATCCTGGACGGCATCAGTTTCGGCGTCACCCCCGGCATGCTGGTGGCGGTCATCGGTCCCAGCGCTTCGGGCAAGTCCAGCCTCGCCCGCGGCCTGGTCGGGGTGTGGCCGCCCCTGGGCGGAGCCATCCGTCTGGACCAGGCCGACGTCACCCGGTGGGACAAGGAGGAACTGGGTCCCTGGATCGGCTACGTGCCCCAGGACGTGGAGCTCTTCGAGGGCACCATTGCCGAGAACATCGCCCGCTTCGGCGAGCGGGATTCGGAAAAGGTGATCCAGGCCGCCCGCCGGGCCGGAGTCCACGACATGATCCTGCGCCTGCCCGAGGGCTATGAGACGCCCATCGGCGATGGCGGCATGGCCCTGTCGGGCGGCCAGCGCCAGCGTATCGCCCTGGCCCGCGCCATGTACGGCGACCCGGCACTGCTCGTCCTCGACGAGCCGAACGCCAATCTCGACGAGGCCGGGGATGCTGCCCTGCTCCAGGCCCTGCAGGAAATGAAGCGGGAGAAGCGCACGGTATTCGTCATGACCCACCGCCTCAACATCCTCAATATCGCCGATGCCGTAATGCTTCTCGCCGGCGGCGCGATCAAGGCCTGGGGGCCCCGGGAAGCGGTGTTCAAGGCCGTGCCCGGCCTGGCCCGGGCAGCAGGCCACCATCGGCGACTGCCCCAGGAGGAAGTGGCATGAATGCCGACTTGCCGGACACCGACTACGCCCGCGCCATCCGGCTCGGGATCTGGATCCTGGTCCTGGGCTTCGGCGGCTTCCTGGCCTGGGCCTTCCTCGCCCCGCTGGACCAGGGCGTCCCCGCACCGGGGGTGGTGGCCGTGGAAAGCAACCGGAAACGCATCGACCACCCGAGCGGCGGGGTCATCGACAGGATCCTGGTGCGGGAAGGGCAGCTGGTCCGGGAAGGGGAAGACCTCATCGTGCTCAACGAGACCCAGGCCCGGTCGGCGCTGAACGCCACCTTGAGCCAGTGGTATTCGGCCCAGGCCATCCTGGCCCGCCTGATCGCCGAGCGGGACGGAGCGAGCGCCATCGCTTTTCCCCAGGAATTGCTCCGGGCGGCAGCCGGGGACAAGGAAGTCGCCAGCTTGGCAAGGGTGCAGGAAGGCCTGTTCCGTTCCCGCCGACAGGCGGTCGAGGGCGAACTGCGCATCATCGCCGAGTCCGCCCGGGGCCTGGAATCCCAACTGGACAGCCTGGCGAAGCTCAAGGACGGCCGCGACAAGCAGGTCTCCCTGTTCAACGAGCAGCTCGACTCCTTCCAGCGCCTGAAGAAGGAAGGCTTCGTGTCCCGCAATTACCTGCTGGAGGTGGAACGGCAGTTGGCGGAAGTGCAGAGCCGGCAGAGCGAGGACATGTCCAATATCGCCGCGGTGAATGCCCGCCTGTCGGAATTCCGCATGCGGGGTGCGCAGCGGCAGGTGGAGTACCGGCGGGAGGTGGAGACCCTGCTCACCGATGTGCAGCGCGAGGCCGCCACCCTGGGCGAGCGTCTGGCGGCGCACCGGGATACGGTGGAACGCCTGGCCATCAAGGCACCGGTTTCGGGCATCGTGGTGGACCTGGCCTTCCATACTGTCGGCGGCGTCATCAAGCCAGGGGACCGCATCCTGGACATGGTGCCCCTGGGCGACCAGCTGATTGTCGAGGCCAAGGCCCCGCCCCAGTACATCGACCGCCTCCACGCCGGGCTGCCGGCCGATGTCCATTTCGACGCCTATGCCAGCCGGGTCGAACGGCCGGTGATGCGGGGAACGGTGGACGTCGTGTCGGCGGATTCCCTGATCGACCAGCGCTCCGGCACCTCCTACTACACCCTGCGGGTCAAGGTCCCCGCCGAGGAGGCGAAGCGCCTCGGGGACCTGAAGCTCCAACCCGGCATGCAATCCACGGTGATCGTGAAGACGGGGGAAAGCTCCCTGATGGTTTATCTCATCCGGCCCATCCTGCGCCGTTTCACAACCGCCTTGGCTGACTAGGTCACCACCGGCAGGCGCTTGAGGAGGGCGATCTCCGCCGGCGTCACCTCTGCCTGCAGGGCCACCACTTCCACCCCCGCCGCCAGGGCCTCCCGCAGCCCCCGGGCGTAGACCGGGTCGATTTCCTCGGCGGGGCGGATTTCCGCCACGTCGCCCCGCTGGACGCAGAACACCACCATCGCCCGGCCGCCGGAGCGGATCACCTCGATCATTTCCCGCAGATGCTTGGCCCCCCGGGCGGTGACCGCATCGGGGAAAAAACCCACGCCGTCTTCCACTGCCGCCGTTACGTTCTTTACCTCCACGTAGCAGGGCGGCAGGCCGCCGCCCTCCAGGAGGATATCGATGCGGCTGTTCTCGAGGCCATAGCGCACTTCCCGGCGTAGCACCGGATAGGCGGCGAGTTCCGGCAGGTGCCCGGCCCGGAAGGCTTCCTCCACCAGGGCATTGGGGCGGCCGGTGTGGATGCCCACCAGGACGCCGGGTTCGGCTTCCACCAGTTCCCAGGTCCAGGCCAGCTTGCGGGCCGGGTTTTCGGCCCGGGACAGCCAGACCCGGCTGCCGGGGGCCTTGCAGCCGAACATGGAGCCGGTGTTGGGGCAGTGGGCTTCAACCATTTCGTTGCCCAGATCCACCACCGCCACGAAACGGTTGCGGCGCTCGACCAGGCGGCCTTCGACCAGGGGCGGCAGACGCATCGGTCAGAGGCCCAACTGGCCCCACATGGCGTCCACCCGGCGCTTCACCTCGGCATCCATGGCGATGGGGCGGCCCCATTCCCGGCTGGTCTCCCCCGGCCACTTGTTGGTGGCGTCGAGCCCCATCTTGGAGCCGAGGCCGGCCACCGGCGAGGCGAAATCCAGATAGTCGATGGGGGTGTTGTCCACGAGCGTGGTGTCGCGGCTGGCGTCCATGCGGGTGGTAAGGGCCCAGATCACTTCCTTCCAGTCCCGGATATTCACGTCGTCATCCACCACCACGATGAACTTGGTGTACATGAACTGCCGCAGGAAGCTCCAGATGCCGAACATGATGCGCTTGGCGTGGCCAGGATACTGCTTCTTGATGGAGACGCAGGCCAGCCGGTAGGAGCAGCCCTCGGGGGGCAGGTAGAAATCCACGATTTCCGGGTACTGCTTCTGCAGGAGCGGCACGAACACCTCGTTCAGGGCCACCCCCAGCACGGCGGGCTCGTCGGGGGGCTTGCCGGTGTAGGTGCTGTGGTAGATCGGGTTCCGGCGCATGGTCATGCGCTCGATGGTGAATACCGGGAAGCGGGCCTGCTCGTTGTAGTAGCCGGTGTGGTCGCCGTAGGGGCCTTCGAGAGCGGTTTCCTCCGGATGGATGACGCCCTCCAGGACGATCTCGGCGGAAGCCGGCACCTGCAGGTCGGAACCCAGGCATTTGGTGAGCTCGGTCTTGCCGCCCCGCAGCAGCCCGGCGAACTGGTACTCCGACAGGGTATCGGGCACCGGGGTCACCGCCCCCAGGATGGTGGCCGGGTCGCAGCCGATCACCACCGCCACCGGGAAGGGCTCGCCGGGCCGGGCCTGCTGGTGGTCGCGAAAATCCAGGGCGCCGCCCCGGTGGGCCAGCCAGCGCATGATGACCTTGTTGGGCCCCAGCACCTGCTGCCGGTAGATGCCCAGGTTCTGGCGATTCTTGTAGGGCCCCCGGGTCACCGTCAGGCCCCAGGTAATGAGGGGCGCCACGTCGCCGGGCCAGCAGTGCTGGATGGGCAACCGGGAGAGATCCACATCCTTGCCCTCCCATACCACTTCCTGGCAGGGGGCCGAGGAAACCACCTTGGGCGCCATGTTGAGGACCTGCTTCAGGACCGGCAGCTTGTCCCAGGCATCCTTCAGGCCCTTGGGGGGCTCGGGTTCCTTGAGGTAGGCGAGGAGCTTGCCCACTTCCCGCAGGGCCTGCTGCCAACCCCCGTCCTCGCCCATGCCCAGGGCCACCCGCCGGGGCGTGCCGAAGAGGTTGGCCAGGACCGGCATGGCCGATCCCTTGGGCTTTTCGAACAGGATGGCCGGCCCTTCGGCCCGCAGGACGCGGTCGCAGATCTCGGTCATCTCGAGACGGGGATCGACCTCGATGCCGACGCGCTTCAGTTGGCCGAGTTTTTCCAGTTGCGACAGGAAGTCGCGCAGGTCGTGGTAACGCATGAGGGAGGCGGCGGGCAAAAGCCGCCATTATAGGCGCAGGACCGCCGCCGGGCCGGCGGTGGTCCGGTCCGGTTCAGCCCCGGCGCAGCAGGAAATCCAGGACGATGCCCCCGAAGATGGCACCTCCGACGTAGTTGTTATGGAGGAAGGCCTTGAAGCAGGGCCCCCGCTCCCGGTGGCGGATGAGGGTGTAGTGCCAGCCCATGATGCCGGCCGCCGCCAGCAAGCCGCCGTAGAAGGGCCAGCCCAGGCCCAGGCGCAGGCCGAGGGTGGCCAGCAGGCCCAGGGTGGCGGCGTAGCACAGCATCACCGCCGCCACGTCGAAGCGGCCGAAGGTGATGGCGGAAGTCTTGATGCCGATCTTGAGGTCGTCCGGGCGATCCACCATGGCGTATTCGGTGTCGTAGGCGACGGCCCAGAAAATGTTGGCCAACAGCATCCACCAGGCTTCCAGGGGCACGGTGTCGAGGTGGGCGGCATAGGCCATGGGGATGCCGAAGCCGAAGGCGATACCGAGGTAGGCCTGGGGGATGGCGAAGAAGCGCTTGGTGAAGGGATAGCTGGCGGCGAGGAACAGGGCCGCCACGGAGAGCAGGATCACCAGCTTGCTTCCCAACAGCAGGACCAGGACGAAGGAGCACAGGGAAAGGATGGCGAAGACGCCCAGGGCTTCCTTCTCCGTGACCTTGCCAGCGGTCAGGGGCCGCTCCCGGGTGCGCTCGACGTGGCGGTCGAAATCCCGGTCGGCATAGTCGTTGATGACGCAGCCGGCCGAGCGCATCAGCACCGTACCGAGGATGAAGACCCAGACCACCACCCAGCTGGGCCGGCCATGGGAGGAAAGCCACAGGGCCCAGAGGGTGGGCCAGAGCAGCAACAAAATGCCGATAGGCTTGTCGAGGCGCATCAGCCGCTCGTAGAGGTCTAGCCTCTCTTTGATCGCTTGCCAGTTCATGGAAGCGGATTTTACCGGCTAAGCCGGTCGGCCTCACCTGTTCGGTGCAGCCCTGGCCGCCTCAGAAGAAGATCCATTTGACGGCGAAATAGGCGCCGCTGGCCATCAGGCCGTAGACCCATAAGTGCGAAAGCATGCTGTCCTTGCCGCCCCGGGCCATGCCGCCGCGCAGGAAGAGCCAGGCCATGAGCAGCGCGCCGCCGATGGTGGGTACCAGCAGCAGGGGATGGCGGACCTCGGCATCCCAGACGACGCCCAGCAGGCGCTCCACCCAGCCGTTTTCCTGGAAGGCGGACCAGGACAGGCCGGCGATTCCCACCAAGACCAGGGCGAAGACGGTTGAGCTCCAGAGAATCCTGAGTTTTTCATTCATGACGGTCTTGTTACCTTTCTGGCATGGGACGCGCGAACGAGCCTCCCATATTACATCCGGACCAGCGCCGCTGCGCCTTCCTGGGCGACCCGGCCTACTTCCAGTCGCCCCGCAGGCCGGCGACGATAGCCTGCAAGCGCTCGGGCGTCGCTTCCTGGGGCGGCACCGGCGGCGCTGCCACCAGGCCGATCCGCGAAAAGGTGCCGCGCCGGAAAGGCTTCTTCATGGCGGCGCCCTCGATGCGGGAGAAGAAGCTGCCCCACAGGCCCCGCAGGGAAAGGGGCACCACCGGCACCGGGGTGCGCTCCAGGATTCGGCCAATGCCCGGCCTGAAGGGATGGATTTCGCCGTCGTTGGTGATGCCGCCCTCCGGGAAGATACCCACCAGTTCCCCCGCTGCCAGGGCGGCCGCCACCTCGTCGAAGGCTTTTTCCGTCAGGGCCGGGTCCTCCTTGGCCGAGGCGATGGGAATGGCCCGGCTTTCCCGGAAGACGAAGCGCAGCACCGGCACCTTGAAGACCTTGTGGTCCATGACGAAACGGATGGGACGCCGGCAAGCGGCCATGATGACCAAGGCGTCCACGTAGCTCACATGGTTGCAGACGATGAGGGCGGCGCCCTCCTCCGGAATGTGCTCGTCGATACCCTTGCGCTCCACCCGGTAGATGGTATGGATAAGCATCCAGACGATGAAGCGCTGCAGGAACTCGGGCACCAGGGAGTAGATGTAGATGGCTACCACGGCATTGAAGAGGGCGGTGGCCAGGAATAGCTGGGGAATGCTCAACCCGAAGCCGAAGAGCAGCATGGAGACCCCGGCCGACACCACCATGAACAGGGCGTTGAGGATATTGTTGGCGGCGATGACCCGGGACTGGTGGCTCTTCTCGCTCCGGGTCTGGATCAGGGCGTACAGGGGCACGATGTAGAAACCGCCGAAGAGGCCGAGCAGCACGATGTCGGCCAGGCCCCGCCAGTTGGCCGCTTGGGCCAGGAAGGCGGCGAAATCCTGGGTGCCGCCGGGCGCCGGCAGGGCGGGCGTGTAGAAATAGAGATCGGCTCCGAACACGGTGAGGCCGATGGCGCCGAAGGGCACCAGGCCGATCTCCACCTTATGGCCGGAGAGCTTCTCGCACAGGAGGGAGCCGACCCCGATGCCGAAGGAGAACACGGTCAGCAGCAGGATGAAGACGCTCTCGTCGCCATGGAGTACCTCCTTGGCGTAATTGGGGAACTGGGCCAGGACCGTGGCGCCGTAGAACCAGAACCAGGAGATGCCCAGGAGGGAAAGCCAGACCGTGCGGTTGCCGTGGGCGAAGCGCAGGTTGTTCCAGGTCTCGGTGAGGGGATTCCAGTTGATCTTCAGGGCCGGATCGGCAGCCGGGGACAGGGGGATGCCCCGGCTCACCCAGTAGCCGAGGACCGCCACCCCGACGATGACGGATGAGGTCAGCACCGGCCCCAGGGAGGAGGTGGCCAGCCAGGCGCCGAGGATTTCGCCCACCAGGATGGCGACGAAGGTGCCCATCTCGATCATGCCGTTGCCCCCCACCAGCTCTTCCGGCTTCAAGTGCTGGGGCAGGTAGGAATACTTCACCGGCCCGAACAGGGTCGAATGGAGCCCCATCAGGAAAAGGGCCGCCACCAGTTGCCACAGGCTGCTGGCGAGGAAGCCCCAGGCTGCCAGGACCATGACGGCGATCTCGAAGACCTTCACCGCCCGGGCGACGGCGGATTTCTCGAACTTGTCGGCAATCTGCCCGCTGGTGGCGGAAAAGAGGAAGAAGGGCAGGATGAAGAGCCCGGGCAGCAGGGTGGCCAGGGTCTTTCCGTCCAGTTCCGTGAGCTGGCCGGCCCGGAAGGTCACCAGGGTGATGAGGGCGGTCTTGAAGACGTTGTCGTTGAAGGCCCCGAGGAACTGGGTGAAGAAAAAGGGACGGAAGCGCTTCTCCCCCATCAGTTGAAACTGGCTGCTCATGCTCGATTCTCCGAAAGGCTCATTGCCGGTTGCGGCGTTTGGTGCGGCGGTGCCAGACGCCGACGGCGGTCACCCCGAAAAACCCGCCATAGGCTGCCAGGGCCAGGGACGACGGCTGCAGGGGTTCGCCCGGCGCCTCGGCGTCCTTCAGTTCCGGCGGGAAGGGGCGCGGCGGCACGGGCACTATTTTCCACTGGGATTTGTCTTCCGGCACGCGGCTCATGTATTCGTCGAAGGATGCCACCGGCGCCTGTCCGAAGGCCCGGGACGACGGAAACTGGGGAATGCGGACATAAACGAGGGCTTCGATGTCTTCCGCCAGCATCCCCTCGAAACCCTTGCCGGAGCCCTTGCCGGCGACAAGGCGCTCGAGGATATCTTTCCCGGCGGCCTCGAAGGCGACGAAGGGATAGAGATCGGTGACTTCCGCCGACATGTAGTCGAAGGCCTTCTTGCCGCTGTCCAGGCTACCCTCCTTGACCGCCATGTAGGGCAGGCCGGCCACCGCCTTGACCAGGCTGGTCGGCCCCTGCCGGGGGATGTTCCAGCCCAGGGAGCGCAGGGTCTCGAGGCTGATGCCGGCGCAGTTGGCGGTGGCATGGCGGTAGAGGAAGTCGTGGCGGTAGAAGTGGTTGAACACCCGGGAGATGGACTCCTGGTAGAGGGCCGCCGCCCGCTCATGCTTCAGCACCGCCACCAGCATGTAGGAGGGGCGGTACCAGGACTGGCCGCTATTGAGGTCCGCCATATAGGCGTCCATGGGCAGGGTGGCAGCGATGATTCCCTTCTCGCTCACCGAGTCGAGGTTGTAGAAATTGTTCACCAGCCAGTCGCCCCATTGCCCCTGGGGACCGAAGCGGCCGGTGGCGATGGCGAAGTGGCCGCCGTGGGCCTCGTCGTCGTCCCCCTGGGCGCCATTCAGCATCACCGCCAGGACCGGCTTGCCCGACCATTGCAGGGGCTTACCCGCTTCCCGCTGCCACAGGACCCGGGCCGCCAGGGGCTGCTGGGCACCGCCGCCGTCAGCCCGCACCAGGGAAGACAGGCTTTCCCCGGACTGGAGCGGCTTGAGGGCCATATTCTGGGCCGCCAGGCGATAGTCTTCCGGCCACAGGGTGCGGGCGACGAATTTGCCGTCCTCCATGCGGCCGCGCATGGACAGGGGGCGGCCGGCGAAATGGCGGACGCTGCTGGCGTCGTAATAGGACAGGTTGCTGGCGATCTTGGGAACCACCGTGAAGGGAATCCGCTTGCCGTCGGCGTCGACCATGGCGCTGCCGGCGGGATCGATCCTCCAGCCCTCGGCCTGGAGTGGGGAGCCCACCCAGACCAGGGGAGGACGTTGCGGAGCCGCCTTGCCGCCCCGTCCCTTGGCCCATTCCGCCACGTCCGCCTGGGCCTGATGGCCCTTGGAGAATTCTGCCGCATCCTGCCTGGGCACCGCCACCAGGTCGTCTTGAAAATACCAGAGAGCCTGGGGAATGGTGGCGCAGTCGGCGCACTTGCCGTCCGCCAGCCGGAAGTCCCGGGTGGTGTGGAGGCCGAGGCTGCCGGATTCCAGGGCGCCGCGTACGTTGGGCCGGGACTCGGCGGCATGGGCCGAGAGCGCCAGCACGGCGGAAACCAACGCCGCCGCACCGGACAAGGGCTTGAATTTCAGGGTTCCATGCTTGATTTTGAATTCCATGATTTCCCTTTCGAGGTTTGCCACTTACCGCGGCAGCTGGACCTGGACATCTTCAACGAGCACGGCGAGCGCACCGACCACCCTGGCCATGCGGGCATAGTCCAGGGTGTCGGGGAGATCGCCTGATCGGTGGTAATTGGGATTCCGGTAGAAGGCTGTATCGGTCAGCATCACCGCCGGCATGCCCTCGCTCCAGTAGGAGGCGTGATCCGAAAAGTCGATGCCAGGCAGGATTGCCGGGGCGACGATGGCTTCCACCGGTACCTTGCCGGCCTGCCCCATGGCTGCCTTCACCTGCCGCACCTCACGGATGGAGGCGTAGTTGCCGACCACGGCGATGAAATTTCCCTGATCGGGATAAATGCCGGAGAGGCCCGGCAGCGGGTAACGCTGGGTGCCAGGGGCATCTGCGAAATAGCCGATCATTTCCAGCACCACAACTAGGCGAGGTTCCCGGCCGGCAGCCTTCAGGGCCCGGGCATGCCGGCGGCTACCCATGTGCTCGCTACGGAAATACGGGGGCTCTTCCAGGCAGTAGGCCACCAGTTCCACAGGAACGCCGGGCGGCGACTTTTGAAACAGATCGGCCAGGGCAAGGAGGCCAGCGACGCCGCTGGCATTGTCGTCTGCCCCCGGTGTGTTTTCCTCGACATCGTAATGGGCGCCAATGACGACGGGACGGCCCTCGGCCGGGCCAAAGCGAGCGATGACATTGCGGTAGGTGGCGCCTTCGACTTCATAAGCATCGACTTCAACCCGGGAACCAGAAGCCCGGAAGCGCCCTTCGATGTAACTGGCCGCCCGGGACAGGATTCCGGGATGGGCATGGTGCCGCCCCCCGTAAGTGATCGCCAGTTGCTCCACATCCCGCCGGAGACTATCTGGACTGACGGTTACCGACTCCTTTGCCTCTTCGCCCGGCCAGATCGGTTGAACGGTAACCAGCCAAGCCCCGGCAGCGGCAACCGCAGCCACCGCCAGCCCCCGCACAACCATGCTGGCAGCACCTCGGGGAGTTTTCCCTTTGACGCTCATTTCACGCTGCCATTGCCAGGTTCTTGAGGGTCACGTAATCCACTTTGCCGGTGCCCAGCAGGGGCAGGGAATCCACCCGGCGGATCTTCCTCGGCACCGCCAGTTCCGGTAGCCCGAGTTCCCGGGCCGTGGTGGCGAGGAGTTCCCGGGAAAGCCCGTCGTCGGTGGTGAACAGCACCAGGGCCTCGCCCTTGCTCTCGTCGGGCTGGGCGGAGGCGGCGTGGGTCTGCCCGGGGGAAGCGGCGGTGGCGAGCTTCTCCACCACTTCCAGGCTGACCATTTCGCCGGCGATCTTGGCGAAGCGCTTCACCCGGCCGACGATCTTCATGAAGCCCTCGTCGTCGAATTCCACCACGTCGCCGGTCTCGTACCAGCCCTCCCCCGCCTCCGATGCCGGCGCCTGGAGGAGGCCCGGCTGTTCGGCCTTCAGGTAGCCGGCCATGACGTTGGGGCCGCGGACGTGGAGGATGCCGCCCTTGTCGATCCCCGGCACCGGGACCAGCTTGTGCTCAATGCCCGGCAGCAGCATCCCGACAGTCCCCGAGCGGTACGCCATGGGGGTATTCACCGCCAGCACCGGCGCCGTTTCGGTGGCACCGTAGCCCTCGAAGATGCGGATGCCGAATTTCTCGAACCACAGGCTGCGCACGGCGTCGGACAGCTTCTCTGCCCCGGCCACCACGTAGCGCAGCCGGTAGAAGTCGTAGGGATGGGCGAACTTGGCGTAATTGGCGAGGAAGGTAGAGGTGCCGAACAGGACCGTGCAGGCCCGGTCGTAGGCGAGCTCCGGGATGATGCGGTAATGGAGCGGGGTCGGGTAGAGGAAGAGGTTGGCGCCGGTGAGCACCGGCAGCAGCGCCCCGGCAGTGAGGCCGAAGGAGTGGAAGATGGGCAGGGCGTTGAGGACCTTGTCGTCCACCGAGAAATCGATGACCGCCCGCACCTGGGCGATGTTGGCGAGGAGGGCCCGGTGGGGCAGGACGACGCCCTTGGGCTTGCCCTCGGAGCCGGAGGTGAAGAGCACCACGGCGGCCTCTTCAGGATCAGCGGGGAACTCGAAGCGGCGGGGGAAATGCAGCGCCCAGGCCATGAGCCAGAGCTTGTCGCCGAGGCTGGCCTGTTCCCGCAGGTCTTCGAGATAAACCAGCTGCACGCCTTGCAGGGCGGCGAGCTTGTCCTGGAGCTTGGCCTGGTCCACGAAGGCCCGGGAAGTAACGATGGTGCGGATCTCGGCGGCGGTGCAGGCGGCCTGCATGGCGTCGGCCCCGGCGGTGTAGTTGAGCATGGCCGGCACCCGGCGGCGGGCGGAAAGGCCAAAGATCATCCCCAGGGTCGGCGCCAGATTGGGCAGCAGCAGCCCCACCCGCTCGCAGGGGGCGGTGATGCGCTCTACCAGGCGGCCGAGCATAAGGGTCATCTTGAGGAGATCCCGGTAGGAGTATTCGATCTGCCGGATGTCCTCCACCAGCCGGCGCTTGGGCCCGAAGATCTCGGCCGCGTCGCACAGGGCCGAGAACAGGGTCTGCCGGGGGCGGGAGGCGAAGATCATTTCCTGCATGAGCCGGCGCATGGCCTCCCCGGCCTTGCGCCGTCGCAGCTTGGCGGTGGGGGCTGCCGGCATGTCGATGCGGGTGGACGGCAGCACGGTGAGGCGGATGCGGGGAAAGAACTCCTTCGGATACTTGCCGGACAGCCGCGAGAAATAGCTGCGGGAGGCGCCGTCCAGGCGCACCGGCACGATGGTGGCGCCGGTCTTGGCGGCAACGAAGGCCGGGCCGTCGTAGACCTTCATCAGGCTGCCGGTGACCGTGATGCGCCCCTCCGGGAAGATGACCACCGGCCGCCCGGATTCGAGGAGGCGGATGACCTTCTTCATGGCCATGGGGCTCGTCGGGTCCACCGCCAGGTAATCGACCTGGGAGAGGAGGAGGCGGAAGTACCAGCTGGCGGCGACGCCGGTGTGCACCACGAAGACGGGATCCACCGGCAGGAAGAGGCCGAGGAGCAAACCGTCCAGGAAGGATTCGTGGTTGGCAACGATAAGCAGGCGGGAAGCCGAGAAGCCATCGTCGCCGCCGCTCCGCACCTGCACCCGGAAAAGGAGCCTGGCCAAGGCCTTGAGCAATATCCTGACGAAATATTTCATAGTCGTTTTCCTCCGCCGCGAACTATAGACGATATATTCAATTGACGTATCGATGAAACTAAATTTATCGACATTTAAGACAAAAAAATTTCAGGTCTGGTTGCGCACATACTCCAGCACGCTGCCCAGGGTCTCTTCGATGAACGGCCGGTTGATCCAGAACCACACCTCCTTGCCGATCTTCTCCGAAGCCAGCACTTCGGCCTCCCGCAGGATCTTCAGGTGATGGGACACCGTCGAGCGGGTCAGGGTGGATACCTCGGCGATCTGCCCGACGTTGAGCCGCTCCCCCTTATCGAAGAGGAGCAGGATGCGCTGCCGGTGCTCGTCCCCCAGGGCCGCAAAGACCCGGGACATGGGCTTCCATTCGGGCGGCAGGGTGCGGGTATAGTCTGATTTCATGTCGATAATCGTAGTTATATCGACATATTTTGTCAACGCCCCACCGGCGTCGTCAGCGGGCAGCGTGACGGGCCAGGATATCGGGGTGCGCCTCGGCAGCCGGGAAGAGCTCCCGCTCCTCGAAGCGGATGTGGGCTACAAGGTAATCGGCGAAGGCGGCCAGGTCCGCGGCGCTCGGCGCAGCCAACTGTTCGGCCAGCCGCCTCAGCTCGGCGTGCTCGGCCAGGGTGCGGGCCACCCGCCCGGTTTCCCCTGCTTCTGCCAGGGCCGGCAGCAGCCAGCGCTCTTCTTCGGCAAAATGGGGCAGGAGTTCGGCGGCGCAACGTTCCCGGACCAGGTCCGACGCCGCCGCAATAGCGGCCGCGTCCGCCCCTGCAGCGACCCGGCTCACCCGCACAGCCAGGGAAAGCGCCCCATGGTGCTCGCGGGAAAGATCGGCCAGGCAGTCGAGGCGCTTCATGGTCAGGGCATCCAGAATTTGGCTTTTTCGGTGACCGCCACGCCGGCGTCGTTGCGGTCTTCCACCGTAAAAGCGATTAGATTCGGGCCGCTGGGGGCCGATCCCGCATCCGCTTTCGCCTGCACTGTCACCAAGGCCGAGGCGGCGGGGGGGATGTCGATATCGGCCGGTTTCTCCAGGTGGATGCCGTCGATGCCCGCGACACGGATGGCGAAGGTCTTGGGCTTTTCACTGGCGTTGCTGATCTGCAGCTGGAAGGTGTTCTCGACGGCGCCGTCCTCCGCCTCCCGGGCCAGGGCCGACCGGTCCCGCAGCACGTCCAGCCTGACCGGCTGGCGAGTGGCCAGGGACCAGGCGGTCGCCGCCGTGACGCCGAGAAAGATGGCCGTGTAGACCAGGGTGCGCGGACGCAGGACCCGGCGCCAGATCTCCTTCCGGCCGAGCTTCTGGACCATGGCGTTTTCCGTGGAGTAGCGGATCAGGCCCCGGTCGTAGCCCACCTTGTCCATCACCTGGTCGCAGGCATCGATGCAGGCGGCGCAGCCGATGCATTCGTTCTGGAGGCCGTTGCGGATATCGATGCCGGTAGGGCAGACCTGGACGCAGATGCCGCAATCCACGCAGTCCCCGAGCCCCTGGGCGCGGGGATCGGGCTGCTTCGAGCGGGAGCCCCGGGGATCACCCCGCTGGCTGTCGTAGGTGATGATGAGGGTGTCCGGGTCGAACATCACGAACTGGAAGCGGGCGTAGGGGCAGATGTACTTGCACATCTGTTCCCGCAGGAAGCCGGCATTGCCGTAGGTGGCGGCACCGTAGAACAGCACCCAGAAGCTTTCCCAGCCGGAGAGGGAAAAGGTCGCCACTTCCCCGATCAGATGACGGATGGGGGTGAAATAGCCGACGAAGGTGATGCCCGTCCACAGGCTGAAGGCAATCCACGCGCCATGTTTGGCCACCTTGATCCGCAGCTTCCTCGCCGACCAGGGCGCGGCATCCAGCTTGATGCGCTGGGGCCGCTCGCCCTCGATGACTTTCTCCATCCACAGGAACATTTCCGTGTAGACCGTCTGCGGACAGGCGTAGCCGCACCACAGGCGTCCCGCCACGGTGGTGAACAGGAAAAGCGCCAACGCCGACAGCACCAGGAGGACGGCGAGATAGATGGTGTCCTGGGGCCACAGCACCAGGTCAAAGATATAGAAGCGGCGGGCATCCAGGTCGAACAGCACGGCCTGCCGCCCGTTCCAGGGCAGCCAGCAGAGCCCGAAGAAAACCGCCTGGGTAAGCCAGACGAAAAACCAGCGCCAGGAAGTGAACAGGCCGCTGACGGTGCGGGGGTAGACCTTCGGCTCCGTCTTGTAGAGGCCCTGGATTTCGATGACTTTCCTGTCGGCAGCGGGTTTGGGCATTTTTCTTGGAGCCGGTGGGGGTAAGGAGGCAACAGGTAAAGCGGTATAATTTTTATATCTTTATTCTAGTCCCCGCCCGATCGATAATCAACACATCCGGCATACCACCGCAGCACAATGAGACTGAGCACCTTCTCCGATTACAGTTTGCGCGTCCTGATGTACCTGGGCCTGCAGCCCGGGCGGCTGGCCACCATCTCCGAGATCGCCGAGGCCTATGGCATTTCCGAAGCCCATCTGATGAAGGTGATCCACCACCTCGGACGCTCCGGCTTCGTCGAGACCGTCCGCGGCAAGGGCGGCGGCGTGCGCCTGGGCCGCGCCCCCCAGGACATCGTGCTGGGCGATGTCGTCCGCCGGACGGAAAACGACACCGGCCTGGCAGGCTGTCATTCGGAAACGAAGTCCTGTCGGCTCAAGGATGTCTGCCGCCTAACCGCCATCCTGGACGAGGCCCTGAAGAACCTGTACTTGGTCCTGGATGGCTACACCGTGGCGGACCTGGTGGAGCCCGGCGGGCCCCTGACGCAGGCCATCCGCTTCCCGGCCCCTTCCGCCTAGCCGAAGGCTGCGGCGCCGATGCCCCTGCCCTCCCGCTCGGAGTTCCTGCCCCTGCCCGGCCTGCGGCTCCATATCCGGCGCTGGGGCGACCCGGCGGCTCCTACCCTTTTCCTGCTCCACGGCTAGATGGATGTCTCGGCCTCCTTCCAGTTCACCGTGGATGCCCTCGCCCGGGAATGGAACATCATCGCCCCCGACTGGCGGGGCTTTGGCCCCTCGGACTGGCTGCGGCGGCCCTATTTCTTCGCCGAGCACCTGGGGGACCTGGAAGCCATCCTCAACCATTACTCCCCCACCGAGCTAGCCCGCCTGGCGGGGCACAGCATGGGCGGCATCCTGGCCTGCCTCTATGCCGGCATCCGGCCCGACCGGGTGCGGCAGGTCGTTACCCTGGAAGGCTTCGGCGTCGCCCCCAACCCGCCGGCCATGGCACCGGAGCGCTACCGCAAGTGGCTGGATGTCCTGCAGGCGCCGCCCCGCATGCACGTCTACCCGGACCGGGCGGCTTTCGCCCGCCGGCTCCAGCGCAGCGATCCCTTCCTGACGCCGGCGCGGGCCGTCTTCCTGGCCGAGCACCTGGCTACCGAAGCGGAAGGCGGCGTGGTTTGGAACGGCGACCCCTGGCACAAGGCTCCGGGCCCCTATCCTTTCCGGCTGGAGGAATCCATGGCGGTGTGGCGCCAGGTAGCGGTTCCCGTGCGCTGGGTGGTGGGCCGGGATTCCTGGGTGGTGCGGGACTTCGCCGCCCGTCCCGGCGACTGGGAGGCCCGCCGCGCCTGCTTTGCCGAGGTAGACGAACAGTGGGTCGAGCAGGCCGGCCACATGCTGCACCACGACCAGCCGGAAGCCGTGGCCGGACTGATCGAGGACTTCCTGCCTAGGACTTGAGCAATTCTTCCCGGGAACCGAGCCAGCGCTTCAAATGCCGCTCGGCCCGCTCCGGAGCCTGGTCCAGCAGTTTCTCGGCCACCTGCCGGGCGGCATCCACCAGGTCGGCGTCCCGTTCCAGGTCGGCGTAGCGCAGCAGGGGCACGCCGCTCTGGCGGCTGCCGACAAACTCACCGGGACCGCGCAATTGGAGGTCCTGGCGGGCGATCTCGAAGCCATCGGTATTTTCGTAGATGATCTTGAGGCGCTGCCGGGCCGTTTCCGACAGGGGCTGGGCGTAGAGCAGCACGCAGCTCGACCCGTGGCTGCCCCGCCCCACCCTGCCCCGCAGCTGGTGCAGCTGGGACAGCCCGAAGCGTTCGGCGTGCTCGATGACCATCAGGCTGGCATTGGGCACATCGACCCCCACCTCGATGACCGTAGTCGCCACCAGGACATCGATGTCGCCTGCGGCGAAGGCGGCCATGGTGGCCTGCTTCTCGTCCGCCTTGAGGCGCCCGTGCACCAGGCCGATGCGAAGCCTGGGCAGGTCGGCGGACAGATGCTCGAAGGTCTCCTGGGCGGTCTGCAGCTGCAGGGCTTCGGATTCCTCGATCAGGGGACAGACCCAGTAGGCCTGCCGGCCCTCCTCGACATACTTGGCGACGAAAGCCACCACGTCGTCCCGGCGGGCGTCGGACACCAGCCGGGTGCGCACGGGCGTGCGGCCGGGGGGCAGTTCGTCGAGGACTGTGACGTCCAGGTCGGCGTAGTAGCTCATGGCCAGGGTGCGCGGGATCGGGGTGGCCGACATCATGAGCTGGTGGGGATTGGCCCCCTTCTTCCGTAGCGCCAGCCGCTGCTCGACGCCGAAACGGTGCTGCTCGTCCACGATGGCGAGCCCCAGGCGGGCGAAATCCACCGTCTCCTGGATGAGGGCGTGGGTGCCTACAACTAGCCGGGCCTCGGCCGCCACCCGGGCCAGCTGTTCCCGCTTGGCCGCCGTCTTGAGGCTGCCGGACAGCCAGGCGATGGCAACCCCCAGGGGTTCCAGCCAGGCCTTGAGCTTCAGGTAATGCTGCTCGGCGAGGATTTCGGTGGGCGCCATGAAGGCGGCCTGCCAGCCGGCCTCGATGGCCTGGCAGGCCGCCAGGGCGGCGACGATTGTCTTGCCGCTGCCGACGTCGCCCTGGAGGAGGCGCTGCATAGGATAGGGTTGGGCCAGGTCAGCAGCGATTTCATCGACCGCCCGGCGCTGGGCGCCCGTGAGGCCGAAGGGCAGATTCCCGAGCAACCGCGCTGCCAACTCGCCCCTGGCCTTCAGTTCCGGAGCCCCCTGCTCCCGCCGGGCTCGGTAGGCCCGGCGCAGGGAGAGCTGCTGGGCCAGCACTTCGTCGAACTTGACCCGCCGCCAGGCCGGATGGCTGCCTTCCTGAAGCCCGGCCACGGGGGTCCCCGGCGGCGGGGCATGGAGGAAGTGCAGGGCGGCCGCGAAGGATGGCAGCCCCAGATGCCCGAGGGTGTCCTGGTCCAGGGTGTCGCTCAGGTCCGCTTTGTCCAGGGCCCGGGCGATGAGCTTCCTGAGGGCGGCGGGGGCCAACCCGGCGGTGGTCGGATAGATGGGGGTGAGGCCCGTCGGCAGCGGCTCGTCCTGGGCCACCGTACGGAAGCGGGGATGGACCATCTCGGCGCCGAAGAAGCCCCCCCGCACTTCCCCGAAGACCCGCAGCCGCGCCCCTTCGGAGAGCATGGCCCGCTGGCTGGGGTAGAAGCTGAAGAAGCGCAGCCACACGTCGTCGCCGGTCCCGGCGTCCCGGGCCCGCACCAGCAGCTGGCGGCGCGGCCGGAACTGCACTTCGCTGGAAGCCACCACCACCTCCAGCTGCACCGGCTCGCCCCAAGGGGCATCGCCCACCGGGGTGATGCGGGTCTCGTCCTCGTAGCGCAGGGGCAGGTGGATGAGGAGATCGTCCTCGGTGCGCAGCCCGAGCTTGGCGAGCTTCTTCTGCAGGGCGTCGGAAACCTGCAGGGGGATGGCCGCCCCCGCCTGGGTCATGCCGCCAGGCACATCACCGCATCGGCCTCCACCAGGGCGCCCCGCGGCAGTTCCTTGACCCCGACCGCGGCCCGGGCCGGATAGGGCTGGACGAAATACCGGGCCATGATTTCATTCACCTTGGCGAAGTTGGCGAGGTCGGTGAGGAAGACGTTGAGCTTGACCACGTCGGCCAGGGACCCGCCGGCCGCCTCGGCCACCGCCTTCAAATTTTCGAAAACGCGAACGACTTGGGCATCTATGCCGTCTACCATCTGCATGCTGGCGGGATCGAGGCCGATCTGGCCGGACATGTAAATGGTATTGCCGACCTTCACGGCCTGGGAATAGGTGCCGATGGCGGCAGGGGCGTTCGGGGTGGAAATGATCGTTTTGCTCATGGCGTTGTCCCATAAAATGACGAATTAGGAAGGCGCAATCTTAAATGCTCCCCCAAGCCATCACCAACCTCGAGAAGCTCCTGAACGGCCCCCGCGACGGTGCCCTGCTCCGCTATTCCCTGGGCAACGAATACCTGAAGCTGGGGGAAACGGAAAAAGCGGCGGCCTATTTCCAGCAGACCGTCGAGCGCGACCCCCGGTTCTCAGCCGGCTGGAAGCTGCTGGGCAAAGCCCTGATGGCGGCCGACCGCCAGGAGGAGGCCCTGGCCGCCTATGAGCGGGGCATCCAGGTGGCCACCCAGAAGGGCGATGTCCAGGCCGCCAAGGAAATGGGCGTTTTCGTCCGGCGGCTGAAGAGGCTGCTGGAGGCTTAACGGCCGCCTTTGGGCGGGATCAGCACCGCTTCGATGCCGAGGGCCTTCATTTTTTCCTGGGCCGCGGCCGCTTCCGCACGGTTCTTGAAGGGACCGGCCTGGACCCGGGCCTCCAGGGTGGAGGGAATGCCGTTCAGGGTCAGCTTGGCGTGGATTTCCTCGGCCCGCTGGACGCTGGTGAACACCCCGGCCTGCACCACGTAGCCCGGGAGCAGCCGCAGGGGCAAGGGTAGCTGCGGGGTCGGCATGACCGTCTCGGGCAACCTGGCGGCTGGGGGAACGAATTTCGGCTCGCTCGGAACCCTCGCCACCGGCACTGCAGGGGCAGGAACGGGCACCGGCAGGGCGGGCCGGGCAGGCTGCAGTTGTGGTTGCGGGCGAGGCAGAGGCTGAGGTGGCGCCGGGGGAATCGCCGGCTTCGCCGCAGCCTTGGCTTCCGGCCGGGCTTCCGGCACCGGGGGAGCCGGTTGGATAGGCACGACAGGCTTCGGCGGCGGACCGGCCGGCTGCTCCGGAGGGGCTTCGGGTTTCGGGGTTTCGGGCGTGGGTTGCGCCGGCGTCACCGGTTGGGTCACTTCCTTCCTGGGCGGCACCGGCACCGGCTGGGTGAATACGGGGGTCTCCGGAGCCTCCGGCGTGGCGAGGTAGTCGAAAAAGGCCAATACCCCCAACAGCACCGCCACCAGCACGCCCGCCACAGCCAGGCGCTTGACCAGAGTGTTGCGCAGGTCTCCCCCAACTTCGGGTTCCTTCGAAGTTTCATTCTTGTCAGCCATGCCCCGCCTCAGTTATTTTGACTTTTTACCAGGGCCACCACCAGTTCCGCCTCGGCGCGGGCGATTCCGCACCGTTCGGCGATCGTGGCAGCATCGTGGCCCCGTTGTGCCATCTGCATTGCATCATTGTACAAGGGTGAAACCGTCTGGCTGGCGCGCATGTGGCCCACTTCCTGCCACATCTCGTCCCGCAGCGCCGCCACTTCGCCGCGCAAGGCATCGACCTCGTCGCGCAATTGCGCCAACTCGTTCTCGATGCCGCGCATGAAGGTTTCCTGGGCCAGGCGGGGCTGGGTCGCCTGCCAGTCGGGAATCTCTTCGCGGTCCCTCACGGCGGGCTCCACCGGTTGCACAGGTTCCGCCGCCGGCGGCCTGGCCCGCAGCCGGCGCATGCGCCAGACCATCACGAACATGTAGACGGTGATCAGGACGATGAGGCAGAGAAGCGCCTCACGCCAACCAATCACGATGCCACCCAGGTCGATGCTCAATCGGTGTTCCACCCCTGGAGCGGGATATCAAAAGCCCTGGGAGTACTGCACGCCGAGAATGTGGGCGCTGTCGTTGTAGCGGCCCCGGAGATTGGCCGTGCCAGCAGTCTGATCGATTCTCGGGTCGTGGAGATACAGGTAGGCGTAGCCGAAATCGACGGCTGCATCGCGGGACGGCTTCCACTGGCCGCCGACCGACAGCCAGATCCGGTTGTTGTCCGGCACCCGCGCCGAGCGGTCGCCGTTGGTGGTCGGAGTGCGATCGTAGGCGACGCCGAACTTGGCCTTCCAGGCATCGCTGGCCTTGTAGGCGGCCCCCCAGGCAAAGCGCCAGGAGTCGCGGTAATTGAAGTTTTCCACGTCAGTACCGACGGCATGGACGATATTCAATTTATCCACGGTACTCCAGTGGGTGTAGGACAGGTCGCCCATGGCTTCCCACTGCTCCGAAACCTGCTGCCAGACCGAAAGAATGAAGGTATCCGGCAGCTTGAGATTGGCCTTGGCCGAGGTCGTCACGCCGCCGACGGTCCGGTCGCCTTCCAGTTCATGCTTGATGGCCGAGCGGTAGGAAACCCCGACCCGCATGGCGGGGGACAGGGTAAACAGCGCGCCGCCATTCCAGCCCCAGGTGGAGGCGTCGCCCTTGAGGGAATAATTGGTGGTTGCCGGGCCCGGAACGATGACTAGTTTGGTCATCTCGGCATCAATCCGCTGGTAATTGAGGCCGAATCCGAGTGACACCTTGTCGTTCAGCCGGTAGGCGAGCGACGGATTGACATTGACGGTGGTGATTTCCGACTTCAGCGCCTGATAACGGCCGATCCAGTTGGCGTCGTCGTACTTGGTGGTCAGGCCGAAGGGAGAGGACACGCCGAGCCCCAGGAACAGATTCTGCCCCACCTGCCAGGACAAGTAGGCGTTCGGAAGGGCCGTCCAGCCGCCGGCATCGCCGCCATTCCCACCGGTCTGGGGCCCCGAGCCCTCGTTGCGGAATTTGAAACTCGTCCGCGCCCCGGCCACTCCCAGGGAGAGCCGGACTCCGGGCAGTTGCGTCATCCCGGCCGGGTTGTAAAAGATGGTGCTGGCGTTGTCTGCCACGGCGGCGGAGCCGGCGTAGGCAACGCCAATGCCGCTGGCGTTCTGTTCCCAAAGCTGAAAGCCCGCCGCTGCGGCAGGCCCGGCGAAGGCTGCCGTCAGCAGGGCAGGCAGAAAGCGCATCGTCATCTTGGGCATGGGATTTCTCCAGGGAAGCGGGCAGGGTGGTCTTAGTCGATCGATTTTACGCATTTTCCGGCGGCACGTCCCGTTTTCCGCCGCTGGCATCGATGGCGACATAGGTCAATTGGGCCTCGGTCACTTTCACCGTCACCGGATTGGCGTAATTGCGCTCGGCATAGACCTCGACACTCACCGTAATCGAGGTGCGGCCGACCTTGACCACCTCGGCATAGAGGCTGACCACATCCCCCACCGATATCGGCTGCTTGAACAGGAAGGAATTGACCGATACCGTCGCCACCCGGCCCCGGGCTCGGCGGGCGGCGGGAATGGCGCCGGCCACGTCCACCTGGGCCATGACCCAGCCGCCGAAGACGTCGCCGTTCTGGTTCAAGTCGGCGGGCATGGGCACGACCCGCAGGGTCGGGGTCTTGTCGGGCAGTCGGACGGCGGATTCGGTCATGGATATCTCCCTTTATCAAAGCCGGATTTTCGCGGAAGCCGGCGACTTTTCATATACTGCTTCATTCTCCGGAAGAACCTGATCGCCTGAAATGCGCCGCACCTCCGCCCTCCCCCGGCCTCCCGCCGCCCCGCCCCTCACGGCGACCCATACCTGGCTGACCATCCGCACCCTCTTTCCCTACCTCTGGCAGTACCGCCTGCGGGTATTGCTGGCCATGGGCGCCCTGATCGGTGCCAAGGTCGCCAATGTCAGCGTGCCGGTGGTCTTCAAGCACATGATCGACGGGCTGTCGGGCCCCCAGCAGCTCCTCGCCCTCCCGGTCCTCCTCCTGGTCCTGTACGGCTCCCTGCGCTTCTCCACCGCCCTGTTTACCGAACTGCGGGAAATCTTTTTCGCCCGGGTTACCCAGCAGGCGGTGCGGCACATCGCCCTGCAGGTCTTCCGCCACCTGCACGCCCTGTCCCTGCGCTTTCACCTGGAGCGGCAGACCGGCGGCCTCTCCCGGGACATCGAGCGCGGCAGCCGCTCGATCTCCAGCCTGATCAGCTATTCCCTCTACTCCATCCTGCCCACCCTGGTGGAGCTTTCCCTCGTCCTCGGCATCCTGTTTTTCCAATACGACGTGGGCTTCGTGATCATCACGGTCATATCGCTGGCCGCCTACATCCTGTTCACGGTGAAGGTCAGCAACTGGCGCATCGACATCCGGCGGGCGGTGAACGAGAACGACTCGGCCGCCAACAGCCGGGCCATCGACAGCCTGATCAATTACGAGACGGTCAAGTATTTCAACAACGAGGAGTACGAGGCCCGACGCTACGACGAGCAGATGAAGCAGTGGGAGGACGCCGCCACCCGCAGCCAGCTGAGCCTTTCCTTCCTCAACCTCGGCCAGCAGGCGATCATCGCCCTGGGTGTGACCGCCATGATGTGGCGGGCCGCCAGCGGCGTGGTGGACGGCCGCATGAGCATCGGCGACCTGGTGCTGGTCAATGCCTTCCTGATCCAGCTCTACATTCCCCTCAACTTCCTCGGGGTGGTCTACCGGGAGATCCGCCAGTCCCTGACCGATATCGAGCGCATGTTCAACCTCCTTTCCACCCATAGGGAGATCGCCGACGCGCCCGATGCCCGGGACCTGCCGGCCGGGGCGCTGCGGGTGGATTTCGAGGCGGTTCGCTTCGGCTACGACAAGGAGCGGACCATTCTGCACGACGTGGGCTTCTGCATCGCCCCCGGCAAGACGGTGGCGGTGGTGGGCCATTCGGGTGCCGGGAAGTCGACCCTCTCGCGGCTCCTCTATCGCTTCTACGATGTCAGCGGCGGCACTATCCGCATCAACGGCGAGGATCTTCGCCAGCTCAAGCAGGCCAGCCTGCGGGCTGCCATCGGCATCGTTCCCCAGGATACGGTCCTGTTCAACGACAGCATTTTCTACAACATCCAGTACGGCCGCCCGGAAGCCAGCCGCGACGAGGTCATCGCCGCCGCCCGGGCCGCCCAGCTCCATGACTTCATCGAATCCCTGCCGCAAAAGTACGATAGCAAGGTGGGCGAGCGGGGATTGAAGCTTTCCGGCGGCGAGAAGCAGCGGGTCGCCATCGCCCGCACCCTCTTGAAGGACCCGCCCATCCTCATTTTCGACGAAGCCACTTCGGCCCTCGACTCCCAGACCGAGAAAGCCATCCAGGGCCAACTCGAACAGGCGGCGCGGGGCCGCACCACCCTCGTCATCGCCCACCGGCTGTCCACAGTCATGAACGCGGACGAAATCCTGGTCATGGGGGAAGGCCGCATTATCGAACGCGGCACCCATGGCGCCCTGCTCGAAGCCGACGGCGCCTACGCCCGGATGTGGGCCCTGCAGCAGCAGGAGGACAATGCCGCTACCCTTTTGCCTTGATGCCGTCGCCTTCCGGCAATGGCAGCGGCCCCGGGCGCTGCCGCCTGCCACCCAATGCAGCAGGCTCACCGTGGTAGGATGGCGTCAACGGAGCCCCCGAACCCTGGCGTCACCTCGGAGATTGGACCGCTCACTGAATACATTGCGGAAACCGCAGCGAACCGACATGGCGATCCACATCACCCGATCCAGATTTGCCGCGAGCAATCCATGACCCTCCCCTCCACGAAACTGCGCGTCCTCGCGGTCGACGACAACCGGACCAACCTGCACATTCTCCAGGTTTTCCTGAAGAAACTCGGCCATGACGTAATCGTCGCCGCCAACGGCCAGGATGCCATCGCCCAGTTCAAAAAGCAGCCGCCGGACATCGTGCTCCTGGACATCATGATGCCGATCATGGACGGCTTCGAGGCAGCCCGCCGCATCAAGGCCCTGAGCACCGACCGCTGGGTGCCCATCATTTTCCTGTCGGCCCTCAATCGGGACGAGAACCTGGTGGAGGGACTGGAAGCCGGCGGCGACGACTACCTCACCAAGCCCATCAATTTCATCGTCCTGGAAGCGAAAATGCGCTCCATGCAGCGCTCCCTCGCCCTCCAGCAGCGGGCTGTCGAGGCCAGCAAGCGCATCCAGGTCATTTCCGACAACGTGCTGGAGGCAATCATCACCATCGATACCGCTGCTGTCGTACAGGCCTGCAACCAGGCAACCGAAATACTTTTCGGCTGGACCCCAAGGGAATTGATCGGCCGGAATGTCAAGGTGCTGATGCCGGAGCCCTACTTCAGCGAGCACGATGACTATGTCCGCAATTACGTCCAGGGCGGCCCTCCGCAGGTGATGGGCACGGAGCGGGAGGTGGAGGTGGTTCGCAAGGACGGCACGCGCTTCCCTGCCACCCTGGGCATCACCGAAGTCCGCCTGGACGGGAACCGGATGTTCATCGGTGTCATCCGCGATATTTCCGAGCAGAGGCGCGCCGAGCAGAAGTTGCGGGAAAATGCCGCCCAGCTCACGGCCTATTACGAGCGAACCGAGAGCGAGCAGCTGCTGGCCAAGAAGCTGCTGGACAAGCAACTGGATCGGCACGGGCTCATGGATGCCCGCCTCCAGTACAGGGTCATCCCCGCACAGAATTTCAGCGGTGACGTGGTGGCGGCCACCCGCTCCACCACCGGCCGTTTCTACGCCCTGCTGGCCGATGCCACCGGACATGGCCTGACAGCCGCCATCAGCGTGCTGCCCCTGCTCGCCATCTTCTATCGCATGGCCGCCCTCGACCACTCGGTTCGGGAAATCATTCTGGAGTTCAACCAGCAGTTGAAGGACTCCATGCCCGTCGGGCGCTTCGTCGCCGCCGCGCTGCTCTGCCTGGACGAGACGAAGGAGACAGGCGAAGTCTGGGTCGGCGGCACGCCGGGGGCTTTTCTGGTGGATAGCGCAGGCAGAACAGTGCGGCAATTCCCCTCGACCCAGTTGCCCCTCGGGATCGTCGACAACCAGGATATCGACCCGGACCCCGTCGAATTCGCCTGGGAACGGGAAAGCCAGCTCATTTTGTGCTCGGACGGCTTGCTGGAGGCCGAAAACGCGGACTGCCAGCCCTTCGGCACGGCCGGGCTAGAGGCCGCCATAGCGAAAGTCGCCCCCGAGCGACGTTTCGAGGCCATCGAAGCATCCCTGGCCCAACACCTGGGTGAAGCCATCGCCGCCGACGACGTATCGCTGATGCTGGTCGACTGCCCTTGAGGTAGATGGTTACAGTCAGCCGATGTGGGCCAGCCCGCCCCGGAACTCCAGCCGAAACTGGCGGCCCCGGCTATCCCGGAACATTCTCAGAACGGATAGGCGTTCCAGCGCGGACTACGCAACAGCGATAGCGAAGAACCCCGATTTAACAGAGTGGCAAAACAGGCACCCCCAAAACAAAAGGCCGGAGCGCAGCCCCGGCCTTTTGCCTTTGCTTCTCTACTGCCGAGATCAGGACTCGGCGACTTCAGAGACCTCTTCCACCGCTTCGGTGGGCTCGGGACGATCCACCAGTTCCACGAAAGCCATGGGGGCGTTGTCGCCGACGCGGAAGCCGCACTTCAGGATGCGCAGGTAGCCGCCCGGACGGGTGGCATAGCGCGGCCCAATTTCGGCGAACAGCTTGACGACGACATCACGGTCGCGCAGGCGGTCGAAGGCGAGGCGCTTGTTGGCCAGGGTAGGAGTCTTGCCCAGGGTGATGATGGGCTCGACGACCCGGCGCAGTTCCTTGGCCTTGGGCACGGTGGTCTTGATCGCTTCGTGCTTGAGCAGAGAAACGGTCATGTTGCGCAGCATCGCCAGGCGATGGCTGCTGGTACGATTGAGTTTGCGAAGTCCCAAACGGTGACGCATGGTTAATCCTTTCTATATTCTGCAGGCGTCCCTTGACTGCCGCGGCTGAAAAAGGCTTACGCCTTTTCCAGACCGGCCGGCGGCCAGTTTTCCAGTTTCATTCCGAGAGTCAGACCACGGGCGGCCAGCACTTCCTTGATCTCGTTGAGCGACTTGCGACCCAGGTTGGGGGTCTTCAGAAGCTCGTTCTCGGTACGCTGGATGAGGTCGCCGATGTAGTAGATATTCTCGGCCTTGAGGCAGTTGGCGGAACGAACGGTAAGCTCGAGATCATCCACCGGGCGCAGGAGGATCGGATCCACCTGAGCGGGCTTGGAAGCCTCGACCATGGGGGCCGTGCCTTCCAGATCGGCGAAGACCGACAGCTGCTCCATGAGAACGCGGGCGGCGTAGCGAATGGCCTCTTCAGGCTCGACCACGCCGTTGGTCTCGATTTCCATGATCAGCTTGTCGAGGTCGGTACGCTGCTCGACCCGGGCGCTCTCGACGTTGTAGGCCACGCGGCGGATGGGGCTGAACGAAGCGTCCAGCACCAGCTTGCCGATGGTCTTGGCATCGCCCAGGTTACGCACGTTGCCGGGGACGTAGCCGCGCCCCTTTTCGACCTTGATCTCCATGGCCAGCTTGCCGCCGGGGGAGAGGTGGGCAACGACATGCTCCGGGTTGATGATTTCCACATCGTGGGGCAACTCAATGTCGCCGGCGCGGACGGGGCCTTCGCCCTCTTTGTTGAGGGCGAGGGTTACCACCTCGCGGTTGTGCAGCTTGAACACGACGCCCTTCAGGTTCAGGAGGATATCAACGACATCTTCCTGAACACCGTCAACCGTCGAGTACTCGTGCAGCACCCCGTCGATTGCCACTTCGGTCGGCGCGTAGCCGGGCATGGACGACAGCAGGATGCGGCGCAGAGCATTGCCCAGGGTATGGCCGAAGCCGCGCTCGAACGGCTCCATGACCACCTTGGCTTGCACCGGCGACACGCTCTGCACGTCGATGATGCGGGGTTTCAGAAGACCACTGCTTTGCATGGGCTATCCTTTTTATCCTGTTATTCGGCCGACGCTTACTTGGAGTACAGTTCGATGACCAGACCTTCGTTAAGGGTCGCCGGCAGCTCGGAACGCTGCGGCAGGGCCTTGAACGTCCCCTTGCCTTCCTTGACATCCACAGCCAGCCACTCGGGGAAGCCCCGGGATTCGGCGGCTTCGAGGGCAGCCTTGACGCGCAGCGAGCCACGGGCGCGGTCGGTCAGCTGCACCACGTCGCCGGGCTTGACCTGGTAGGACGGGATGTTGACACGCTTGCCGTTGACCAGCACGCCGTTGTGGCGAACCACTTGGCGGGACTCGGCGCGGGAACCGCCGAAGCCCATGCGGTAAGCGACGGAATCCAGGCGGGATTCCAGGAGCTGCAGCAGGTTTTCACCGGTCTGGCCCTTACGGCGCTCGGCTTCGAAGAAGGTCTTGCGGAACTGGCCTTCGAGGACGCCATACACGCGACGGATCTTCTGCTTGGCACGCAGGTGCACGCCATAGTCGGACAGACGGGCGCCGGACTTCTGGCCGTGCTGGCCAGGAGCATAGGAGCGGCGCTCGATGGCGCACTTGTCGGTGAAGCACTTTTCAGCCTTGAGGAACAGCTTTTCGCCCTCGCGGCGGCACTGACGGCATTTCGGATCGAGATTACGAGCCACTTGTCTTTCTCCTTAAATGCGGCGCTTCTTGGGCGGACGGCAACCGTTGTGCGGCACCGGGGTAACGTCGGAGATGGCGGTGATCTTCATGCCCAGCGCATTGAGCGCGCGGACGGAAGACTCACGGCCAGGACCGGGGCCCTTGATGCGAACTTCGAGGTTCTTGACGCCGCATTCCTGGGCTGCCTTGCCGGCAGCTTCGGCCGCCACCTGAGCCGCAAAGGGGGTGGACTTGCGGGAGCCGCGGAAACCGGCGCCACCGGAAGTCGCCCACGACAGGGCATTGCCCTGGCGGTCGGTGATGGTGATGATGGTGTTGTTGAAGGAAGCGTGGATGTGGGCGATGCCCTCGGCCACGTTCTTCTTGACCTTTTTGCGAACTTTTTGAGCAGTCTTTGCCATGTTCAGTCCCTATTACTTCTTGCCGGCGATGGCCTTGCGCGGACCCTTGCGGGTACGAGCGTTGGTACGGGTGCGCTGGCCGCGGCAGGGCAGGCCCTTGCGGTGGCGCATGCCACGGTAGCAACCGAGGTCCATGAGGCGCTTGATGCTCATCGTGACTTCGCGGCGCAGATCACCTTCAACGGTGTACTTGCCGACTTCGTCACGCAACTTGTCCATGTCCGCGTCGGACAGGTCCTTCATTTTGGTGTTCCGGCCAATGCCGGCTGCGTCACAGATCTTCTGTGCGCGGGTACGGCCGATGCCGTAAATCGCGGTCAGAGCGATTTCGGCATGCTGATGGTTCGGAATGTTTACCCCTGCGATACGGGCCATCGAATCACTCCAATGTTTCGAAAATTAACGAATACCGGTCATGTCCAGAGCTTCTCAGCCCTGGCGTTGCTTGTGACGCGGATCCTTGCAAATGATGCGCACGACGCCCTTGCGGCGGATGACTTTGCAATTGCGGCAAACGCGCTTCACTGAAGGTTGCACTTTCATGTTCAACTCCTGGTCTGCGAGGCTTGGAAGCAGCCGTGATTCCTTGCCCTGCGGTTTATTGCGTAGAGAGTTCTTACTTGGACCGGAAAACGATCCGGGCCTTGGTTAAATCGTACGGCGTCAACTGCACGGTCACCTTGTCGCCAGGCAGGATGCGGATGTAGTGCATACGCATCTTGCCCGAAATGAAACCGTGCACGATATGGCCGTTTTCCAGCTTGACCTTGAAGGTCGCATTCGGGAGGTTTTCCACAACCTCCCCCTGCATTTCGATGAGGTCTTCCTTGGACATATCCGGCTTACTTGATCAGCGGCGAGCCTTTGAAGTTCGCTTTCTTCAGCAGGCTCTCATATTGGTGGGACATCACATAGGCCTGGACCTGGGCCATGAAGTCCATGGTCACGACCACGATAATCAGCAAGGACGTCCCACCGAAATAGAACGGAACGTTCCATTTGAGGATAAGAAACTCGGGCAGCAGACACACCACGGTGATGTAGGCCGCACCCACCAGGGTCAGGCGCATCAGGATCTTGTCGATGTAGCGGGCGGTCTGCTCACCGGGACGGATGCCGGGAACGAAGGCGCCGCTCTTCTTCAGGTTGTCGGCGGTTTCCTTGGAATTGAAAACCAGGGCCGTGTAGAAGAAGCAGAAGAAAATGATCGCCGCAGCGTAAAGCATGACGTAGACCGGCTGACCGGGCGACAGGGCGCCGGCGATGTCCTTCAGCCAGTTCATCGATTCGTTGGCGCCGAACCAGCCGGCGACAGTGGCAGGGAACAGAATGATGGACGAGGCGAAGATGGGCGGAATGACGCCGGACATATTCAGCTTGAGCGGCAGATGGGAGCTCTGGCCGCCGTAAATCTTGTTGCCGACCTGGCGCTTGGCGTAATTCACCAGAATCTTGCGCTGGCCCCGTTCGACGAAAACCACGAAGGCCGTCACCAGGGCAACCAGAACGCAGATGACCAGGGCAGTCAGCGGATGCATGCCGCCGGTGCGCACCAACTCCAGCAGGCCGCCCAGGGCGCTCGGAAGGCCCGCCGCGATACCCGCGAAGATGATGATGGAAATGCCGTTGCCGATGCCGCGCTCGGTCACCTGTTCCCCAAGCCACATCAGGAACATGGTGCCGGTCACCAGGGTGGTGACGGTGGTGAGGCGGAATACGAAGCCGGGGTCATTGACCAGGCCGGGCTGCGCCTCCAGCGCGATGGCGATGCCAAGTCCCTGGAACAGGGCCAGGGCGACGGTGCCATAGCGGGTGTATTGGGTAATCTTGCGACGGCCGGCCTCACCCTCTTTTTTGAGGGCTTCGAGCTGCGGGCTGGCCACGCTCATGAGCTGCATGATGATCGATGCCGAAATGTACGGCATGATCCCAAGAGCGAAAATGGTGAAGCGCGACAGGGCGCCACCCGAGAACATGTTGAACATGCCCAGGATGCCGCCCTGTTGCGAGCGGAAGAGCTCGGAGAGGGCGTTGGGGTCGATCCCCGGCACAGGAATATGGGCACCGATCCGATATACGATCAGTGCGCCCAGAAGGAACCAAAGCCGACGCTTCAAATCGCCGAACTTGCCGCCCTTGCCAACCTGAGTAGGATTTGCCGCCAACGTCGTCTTCCTCTTCCTGCTTATTCGGCGATGGAACCGCCGACCGCTTCGATAGCTGCCTTGGCACCCTTGGTGGCGCCAACGCCCTTCAGGACCACCTTGCGGGTGATCTCGCCCGACAGGATGACCTTGGCCGACAGGGCATCACCCGGAACAATGCCGGCGACTTGCAGAGCCAGCAGATCGATCTCGTCGACCGGCAGGCGCTCCAGGTCCGTCAGGCGGACTTCGTAGTTACGGGCACGGGTCAGGGAGTTGAAACCCCGCTTCGGCAGACGACGCTGCAGAGGCATCTGGCCGCCCTCGAAACCGACCTTGTGGAAGCCGCCGGAACGGGACTTCTGGCCCTTGTGGCCACGGCCGCAGGTCTTGCCCAGGCCGCAACCGATACCGCGGCCGACGCGCTTGGCGGCCTTCTTGGAGCCTTCACCCGGCTTGATGGTATTCAGACGCATCGCTTAGCCCTCAACTTTCACAAGGTATTGAACCTTGTTGATCATGCCGCGGACCGCCGGGGTGTCTTCAAGCTCGGCAACGCTATTGAGCTTGCGGAGACCCAGGCCGCGCACGGTGGCGCGGTGGTCCTGCTTGGTGCCGATGATGCTCTTGACGAGCTTCACCTTGATTTTCTTGTCAGCCATGGCTTACCCCAGGATCTGTTCAACCGACTTGCCGCGCTTGGCAGCAATCTCGGCCGGCGTATTCACCTTCGACAGGCCGTCGATGGTGGCACGCACGATGTTGTAGGGATTGGTCGAGCCGTGGGCCTTCGCCACCACGTTGGTGACGCCGGCCACTTCGAACACGGCGCGCATGGCGCCGCCGGCGATGATGCCGGTGCCGTCCGGTGCCGGCTGGATCATCACGGTGGTGGCGCCATGACGACCCATCACGGTGTGATGCACGGTGCCGCTCTTCAGATTGACCTTGGCCAACTTGCGACGGGCTTCTTCCATCGCCTTCTGGACAGCCACCGGCACTTCGCGGGACTTGCCCTTGCCCATGCCGATGCCGCCGTCGCCGTCGCCAACCACGGTCAGTGCGGCGAAACCGAGGATCCGGCCGCCCTTCACCACCTTGGTGACGCGGTTGACGGACACCATCTTTTCGCGCAGACCGTCGTCGCGCTCGTCAGCCTGTTGAACTTTCCTGCTTCTTTCGGGTTTAGCCATTTCCTAACCTCGTCCTTGTCGCCGGTTCAATCAGAACTTCAGGCCGGCTTCACGCGCGGCATCCGCCAGCGCCTGAACACGACCGTGGTACTGGAAACCGGAACGATCAAAAGCCACCTGTTCGATGCCGGCCGCCTTGGCGCGTTCGGCGATGAGCTTGCCGACCGCCGTTGCGGCAGCCTTGTTGCCACCGTTGGCGATATCCTTGCGGACGCCGGGCTCGAGCGTCGAAGCCGTCGCCAGCACCTTGCTTCCGCAAGGAGAGATGACTTGGGCGTAAATGTGGCAGTTCGTGCGATTAACGCACAAGCGCACAGCCTTAAGCTCGGCGATCTTGGCCCGGGTTTGCCGGGCGCGGCGCAGACGCGCTTGTTTCTTAATAAACATAAGCCACCCTTACTTCTTCTTGGTCTCTTTGATAACCACCACTTCGTCGGCGTAGCGGACACCCTTGCCCTTATAGGGCTCGGGCTTGCGATACGCACGGACTTCGGCAGCAACCTGGCCGACCAACTGACGGTCGATACCCTTGATCAGGATCTCGGTCTGGGTCGGAGTTTCAACCTTGATGCCGGCGGGCATCTTGTGGGCGACGGGATGGGAGAAACCTAGAGTCAGGTTCAGGGTATCGCCCTGAGCCTGGGCCCGGTAGCCCACGCCGACCAGCTGCAGCTTCTTCTCGAAGCCCTTGGAGACGCCGTTGACCATGTTGTTCAGATTGGCACGCATGGTGCCCCACATGGCAGCGCCGTTGGCGGCACTATCGACCTTGGAGCAGACGACCTCCTGGCCTTCGACGGCAACTTTGACAGCCGGATGGGAGGCAGTCGCCAGGGTACCCAGGGGGCCCTTGACGGTGATCTGCTCCTCGCCGATCTTCACTTCCACGCCAGCGGGCAGCGCGATGGGATTCTTACCAATACGGGACATGTTTCCTCCCTTACGCCACGATGCAAAGAACTTCGCCGCCGACCTTGCTGGCGCGAGCCTTGCGATCGGTCATGACGCCCTTGGGGGTCGACACGATGGCGACGCCCAGACCGTTCATGACGCGGGGAATATCTTCGCAGCCCTTGTAAATCCGCAGACCGGGCTTGGACACACGCTCGATGCGCTCGATGACCGGACGGCCAGCGTAATACTTCAGCGCGATATCGAGAGTAGCCTTGTTGCCTTCAGTCTCGCGAACTGCGAAATCTTCGACATAGCCCTCGTCCTTCAGGACGGCGGCAATCGCCACCTTCACCTTGGACGACGGCATGGACACAGACGCCTTTTCGGCGAGCTGGGCGTTGCGGATGCGGGTCAGCATGTCCGCGATCGGATCGCTCATAGCCATTTCTGTATCTCCTGATTACCAGCTGGCTTTGACAACACCCGGAATCTCGCCATTGAAGGCAAGCTCACGGATCTTGTTGCGGCACAGACCGAACTTACGAAAAACGCCACGCGGACGGCCGGTCAGCTGGCAACGGTTGCGCAGCCGGGAGGGGCTGGCGTTGCGCGGCAGGGCCTGCAGCTTCAGGCGGGCTTCATAACGCTCCGCGTCAGAGAGGCTGGCGTTGTTGATGATCGCCTCCAGGGCCGCACGCTTCTTGGCGTATTGCGCGACCAGCTTGCGGCGCTTCTCTTCACGGTTGATCAGAGCAAGTTTTGCCATGATTGCCTCAATTCTTGAACGGGAACTTGAACGCGGCGAGCAGAGCCTTGGCTTCTGCATCGGTCTTGGCCGTCGTCGTGATGCTGATATTCATACCCCGGAGAGCATCGATCTTGTCGTACTCGATTTCCGGGAAAATGATCTGTTCCTTGACGCCCATGTTGTAGTTGCCACGGCCGTCAAAACCCTTGCCGGAGATACCACGGAAGTCGCGGACACGGGGCAGGGCCACGGTCACCAGGCGATCGAGGAATTCGAACATGCGGGGGCCGCGCAGCGTCACCATGCAGCCAATCGGATAGCCGTCACGAATCTTGAAGCCAGCGATCGACTTGCGAGCCTTGGTGGTCACCGGCTTCTGGCCGGCGATCTTCTGCATGTCGCCCACGGCGTTCTCGAGCACCTTCTTGTCGGCCACCGCCTCACCCACACCCATATTCAGGGTGATTTTGGTGATCCGGGGCACTTCCATCACCGACTTGTAGCCGAACTGCTTGGTCAGATCGCCTACCACGGTGTTCTTGTAAAAGTCTTGCAAACGCGCCATGACTGCTCCTTAAGCGTTCACCAGTTCGCCGTTCGATTTGAACACGCGAACCTTGCGACCATCTTCCAGGACCTTGATGCCGACGCGATCGGCCTTCTTGGTCGCCGGATTGAAGAGGGCGACGTTGGAGACATGGATCGGCATATCCTTATCGATAATGCCACCAGCCACACCCTTGATCGGGTTCGGCTTGACGTGCTTCTTGGCGCGATTGACGCCCTCGACCACGACATGTTCCTCATCGACGCGACGCAGCACGGTACCGCGCTTGCCCTTGTCCTTGCCAGTAATAACGACGACGTCGTCACCCTTGCGAATCTTTTCCATCATCCGCTCCTTACAGCACTTCCGGCGCCAGGGACACGATCTTCATGAAGCGCTCGTTGCGCAGTTCGCGCGTCACCGGGCCGAAGATGCGGGTGCCGATAGGCTCCAGCTTGTTGTTGAGGAGCACGGCGGCATTGCCGTCGAAGCGGACCAGCGAACCGTCCGGACGACGAACACCCTTAGCCGTGCGCACCACCACTGCGCTATACACGTCGCCCTTCTTGACGCGTCCACGCGGTGCAGCATCCTTGATGCTGACCTTGATGATGTCGCCGATGCCGGCGTAGCGGCGCTTGGAGCCGCCCAGCACCTTGATACACATTACCGAACGCGCACCGGTGTTGTCGGCGACGTCCAGAATCGTCTGCATCTGAATCATTTAATTAAACTCCAACTTAATCCGCAAACCGCGGTCAGTCTTGGAACCCGTTAAGGGTTGAACTTCCATGCTGACCCACGGGATGCGGGCCAGCGAAAAAAGAAGCCGGATTATACCGGCCCCTTTTCAATTGCGCAAGCGCCGTCAGAACAAATCGTCAGACGACGATCGCCTTCTCCAGAACGCTGGTAACAACCCAGGCCTTGGTCCGGGAGATCGGGCGAGATTCCTCGATCTGCACCAGGTCGCCGGCTTGGGCGCTGTTATCTTCGTTATGGGCGTGATACTTCTTGGACCGTACCATCACCTTGCCGTACATCGGGTGTTTAACCTTGCGTTCGACCAGGACGGTGACGGTCTTATCCATCTTGTCGCTGACCACGCGACCGATGAGGGTGCGCTTGATATTAGTGGTCTCGCTCATTGCTGCACCGCCTTTTCACGGATAAGCGTGCGGACGCGAGCAATGTCGCGACGCACCTTGGACAATTGGCTGGTATTGGACAGCTGCTGAGTGGCAAGCTGCATACGCAGACCAAACTGGGCCTTCAGGAGGTCCAGCAGTTCCTTGTTGAGCTCGTCCACGCTCTTGGTTCTCAGTTCGCTAGCTTTCATGATTACCCCAGATGACGAGTCACGAAGGTGGTGGCGATGGGCAGCTTGGCGGCCGCGAGAGCAAATGCCTCGCGGGCCAGCGCCTCATTGACGCCATCCATTTCGTAAAGGACCTTACCCGGCTGGATTTCGGCGACCCAGTATTCCGGGTTGCCCTTACCGTTACCCATACGAACTTCCGCTGGCTTCTTGGAAACCGGCTTGTCCGGGAAGATACGGATCCAGATGCGGCCGCCCCGCTTGATGTGGCGGGTCATGGCGCGACGGGCAGCTTCGATTTGACGAGCGGTCAAACGACCGCGGCCAATCGCCTTGAGGCCCCACTCACCGAAGGACACCTTGGTGCCGCGGGTCGCCAGACCCTCGTTGCGGCCCTTTTGCTCCTTGCGGAACTTGCGACGGTTCGGTTGCAGCATGTTAAGCACCTGCCTTTCTTACACGCTTGGCCGGAGCTTCGCCTTCGCCGGCCTTCACGGTGCGGGTACGGGGCCGATCGCCGTCCGGCTTGCCCGGGCCACGCCGCGGCTTGCGCTCTTCGGCGGAAGGCTCGACAGCCTCGGGCTGCTCGTTGCGACCGAGCATCTCACCCTTGTAAACCCACACTTTGATACCAATGATGCCGTAGGTCGTCAGCGCCTCGGAAGTGGCGTAGTCGATGTCGGCACGCAGAGTGTGCAGAGGCACGCGGCCTTCGCGGTACCACTCGCTACGGGCGATTTCGGCGCCATTCAGACGGCCGGCGCTCATCACCTTGATACCCTGGGCGCCGAGGCGCATGGCATTCTGCATGGCGCGTTTCATGGCGCGGCGGAACATGATGCGCTTCTCGAGCTGCTGGGCGATGGAGTCGGCGATCAGCTGAGCGTCGAGTTCCGGCTTGCGGATTTCCTCGATGGAGACATGGACGGGAACGCCCATGATGCTCTGCAGATCGGAGCGCAGCTGCTCGATGTCCTCGCCCTTCTTGCCGATGACCACGCCCGGACGGGCGGAGAAAACGGTAACGCGGGCATTCTTGGCCGGACGCTCGATCAGGACGCGGCCCACGGAGGCGTGCGCCAGCTTCTTCTTGAGATATTCACGAACCTTGATGTCTTCGTTCAGCATCTCAGGGAAGTCCTGGCTGTTCGCGTACCAACGCGAATTCCAGTTCTTCGTGACAGCCAGACGAAAGCCAGTCGGATGGATTTTCTGTCCCATGGCGTTTCCTTAGTTACCAACGGTCAGATAGATGTGGCAGGTCGGCTTGATGATCCGATTGCCACGACCCTTGGCGCGCGCGGCGAAGCGCTTCAGCACCATGCCTTTTTCGACGTAGATGGTCTTCACCTTCAGTTCGTCGATATCGGCGCCGTCATTGTGCTCGGCGTTGGCGATAGCCGACTCCAGCACTTTCTTGACGATACCGGCACCCTTCTTCGGGCAGAAGGCCAGGATATTGAGAGCCTGACCAACCTGCTTGCCGCGCACCAGATCGGCAACCAGCCGGCCTTTTTGCGCGGAGAGGCGGACGCCTCGCAAACTTGCACGAGTTTCCATGTCAGCTCCTTATTTCTTGGCTTTCTTGCCGGCGGTGTGACCCTTGAACGTCCGGGTCAGCGAAAACTCGCCGAGCTTGTGGCCAACCATGTTCTCGGTGACGAACACCGGAATATGCTGCTTGCCGTTATGAACCGCGATCGTCAGGCCGATGAACTCGGGGAGGATCGTCGAACGACGCGACCAGGTCTTGATCGGGCGCTTGTCATTGGTGGCGCGGGCTGCCTCGACCTTGTCGACCAGGTGCGCATCAATAAACGGGCCCTTTTTCAGAGAACGTCCCATTTCCTACCCCTTAACGCTTGTGACGACGCTGCACGATCATGCTATTCGTGCGCTTGTTCTTGCGGGTGCGGTAGCCCTTGGTAGGCTGACCCCACGGGTTCACCGGCACGCGACCTTCGCCGGTACGGCCTTCGCCGCCGCCGTGCGGGTGGTCGATCGGGTTCATCGCCACGCCGCGGACAGTCGGGCGAATACCGCGCCAACGCTGGGCACCGGCCTTGCCAATCTTGCGCAGGTTGTTTTCCTCGTTGCCGACTTCGCCGATGGTGGCGCGGCATTCGACATGCACGCGGCGCACTTCACCGGACCGCAGACGAACCTGAGCGTAGGAACCTTCGCGAGCGAGGAGCTGAACCGAGGTACCGGCGGAGCGGGCCAACTGGGCGCCCTTGCCCGGCAGCATCTCGACCAGGCAGATCGTCGTACCGACCGGAATATTCCGGATCGGCAGCGCATTGCCGGACTTGATCGGAGCTTCGGAGCCACTCAGAACCTGCTGGCCGACCACCATGCCCTTGTTGGCGATGATGTAGCGGCGCTCGCCGTCGGCGTAGCAGACCAGAGCGATGTTGGCAGTCCGGTTCGGGTCGTATTCCAGACGCTCGACCTTGCCGGGAATCCCGTCCTTGTTGCGCTTGAAGTCGACGACCCGGTAATTCTGCTTGTGGCCGCCGCCTTGATGGCGGACGGTGATGTGGCCGTTATGGTTCCGGCCGGCGTTCTTCGTCTGCTTTTCAACCAGGGCAGCGAAGGGCTTGCCCTTGTGCAGATTCGGAGTGACGACCTGGACAACGGCACGACGGCCGGGGGAAGTCGGCTTGACTTTAACGAGAGCCATCAGGCATTCCCCCCTTCAACGAAATTGATTTCCTGGCCCGGCTTCAGGCTGACGAAAGCCTTCTTCCAGCCCTTACGGCGACCGGTAGCGCCCTTGAAGCGCTTGACCTTGCCCTTGACGTTCAGGACCTGGACAGCCTCCACTTGCACCTTGAACAGCAACTCGACAGCAGCCTTGATTTCCGGCTTGGTGGCATCGGATGCCACGCGGAAAACCACCTGCTCGTTCTTGTCGGCGATGTAAGTGGCCTTTTCCGAGATTTGCGGTGCCAGCAGCACCTGCATCAGACGTTCTTGGTTCATGCCCACATCTCCTCGAACTTGGCCACCGCATTCTTCGTGACCAGAACCTTCGGGAAGCGCACCAGGGAGACCGGATCGGCTTCCTGGGCTTCCAGGACGAGCACGTTCGGCAAGTTGCGCGACGACAGATAGAGGTTCTCGTTCAGTTGATCGGTGATCACCAGGAGGCTCTCGTTGAGACCCATGTTCTTCAGCTTCTGGGCGAAGAGCTTGGTCTTGGGAGCATCCACGGAGAGATCGTCGATCACGACCAGGCGATCCTGGCGGGCCAACTCGGAGAGGATGGCGGCCATGCCGGCGCGGAACATCTTCTTATTGACCTTCTGACCGAAATTTTCTTCCGGAGAGTTCGGGAAAATCCGACCGCCCCCACGCCACAGCGGGCTACCGTTGCTACCGGAACGAGCACGACCGGTGCCCTTCTGGCGCCACGGCTTGGTGGTGGTGTGACGGACTTCGGAGCGATCCTTCTGCTGCCGGTCGCCGGAACGGGCATTGGCCTGATAGGCCACCACGATCTGGTGCACCAGCGCTTCGTTGAAGTCGCGACCGAAAAGCACGTCCGAAGCCTGCAGCTTGGCAGCTTCCTGACCTTGTTCGTTAATTACCTTAAGTTCCATGGCGCCCCCTTAGCCCTTGACCGCCGGACGCACAACCACGTCGGCACCCTTGGCACCCGGCACGGCACCCTTCACCAGCAGAAGCTGGCGCTCGGCATCCACGCGCACGACGGTGAGGCCCTGCATGGTGCTCTGCACATCGCCCAGGTGACCGGCCATGCGCTTACCCGGGAACACGCGACCCGGATCCTGCGCCATACCGATGGAACCCGGCGCATTGTGGGAAACCGAGTTACCGTGGGAAGCACGGTTGGAACTGAAATTGTGACGCTTGATGCCGCCCTGGAAACCCTTACCGATGGAAGTACCGGTCACATCCACCTTCTGCCCTTCGGCGAAGATCGTGACGGCAACCTGATCGCCGGCCTTGAAGCTGGCAAGCTGATCGGTTTCCAAACGGAATTCCTTGAGGACATACCCGGCTTCCACGCCCGCCTTGGCCAGATGGCCAGCCAGGGGCTTGGAGACGCGGGAGGCGCGGCGCTTGCCGAAAGTGACCTGAATGGCTGCGTAGCCATCGATCTCCGGCGTTTTGACTTGGGTCACGCGGTTGTTCGACACGTCCAGCACCGTCACCGGGATGGATGCACCATCCTCGGCAAAGATGCGAGTCATGCCAACCTTGCGACCAACAAGGCCTAGACTCATGGTTATTCTCCTCATCGCCGGCTGCGATTGGCCGGCCGATGTAAAAGCAAAACTGGGCGGCCGGAAAGGCCACCCCCGAAAAACAGCGGATTATATCCGCATTACTTCTATTACTGCAACTTGATCTCGACGTCCACGCCAGCCGGGAGATCCAGCTTCATGAGGGCATCAACGGTCTTGTCGGTGGGATCAACGATATCCATCAGGCGCAGGTGCGTGCGGATTTCGAACTGATCGCGAGAAGACTTGTTCACGTGCGGCGACCGCAGGATGTCGAAACGCTGCTTGCGGGTCGGCAGGGGCACGGGACCACGGACGACGGCGCCGGTACGCTTGGCGGTTTCAACGATTTCCTGAGCGGATTGGTCGATCAGGCGATAGTCGAAAGCCTTGAGACGGATACGGATCTTTTGATTTTGCATTTCGTTTTCCAAAGAGCGAGGGGCGGGAATCTACCCGCCCCGGTTTTCAAAAAAGAGCGATTACTCGATGATCTTGGCGACGACGCCGGCGCCGACAGTGCGGCCGCCTTCGCGGATGGCGAAGCGCAGGCCTTCTTCCATGGCGATCGGGGCGATCAGCTTGATGGTCATGCTGATGTTGTCACCCGGCATGACCATTTCCACGCCCGCCGGCAGATCGATGGAGCCGGTCACGTCGGTGGTGCGGAAGTAGAACTGCGGACGGTAGCCGTTGAAGAACGGGGTGTGGCGGCCACCTTCGTCCTTGGAGAGGATGTACACCTCCGAGGTGAAGTGGGTATGCGGCTTCACGGAGCCCGGCTTGCACAGCACCTGGCCACGTTCCACGTCTTCCCGCTTGGTGCCGCGCAGCAGGGCGCCGATGTTGTCGCCAGCCTGACCTTGGTCGAGGAGCTTGCGGAACATTTCAACGCCGGTGCAGATGGTCTTCTGGGTCGGGCGGATACCGACGATTTCGATTTCCTCGCCGACCTTGACCACGCCGCGCTCGACGCGGCCGGTCACGACGGTGCCGCGGCCGGAAATGGAGAACACGTCTTCGACCGGCATCAGGAAGGGCTGGTCAATGGCGCGTTCCGGGGTCGGAATGTAGGAATCCAGGGCGTCGGCCAGACGGAAAATGGAGGGCTCGCCGATTTCGGACTGGTCGCCTTCCAGGGCCTTCAGGGCGGAACCGTGGATGATCGGGGTGTCGTCGCCCGGGAAGTCGTACTTGGAGAGGAGCTCACGCAGTTCCATCTCAACCAGTTCGAGCAGCTCGGCGTCGTCGACCATGTCGCACTTGTTCATGTACACCAGCACGTACGGCACGCCGACCTGACGGGCCAGCAGGATGTGCTCGCGGGTCTGGGGCATCGGGCCGTCGGCGGCGGAACACACCAGGATGGCGCCGTCCATCTGGGCGGCACCGGTGATCATGTTCTTCACATAGTCGGCGTGGCCCGGGCAATCCACGTGGGCGTAGTGCCGGTTGGCGGTCTCGTATTCGACGTGGGCGGTGTTGATGGTGATGCCGCGAGCCTTCTCTTCCGGCGCCGCGTCAATTTCATCGTACTTCTTGGCCGAGCCGCCGAACTTGGCGGACAGCACGGTGGTGATGGCCGCCGTCAGGGTCGTCTTGCCATGGTCCACGTGACCAATCGTCCCAACGTTTACGTGCGGCTTGGTGCGCTCGAATTTTTCCTTAGCCATTATCGGTTCTCCAATAAGGGGTTACTTCTTGTTGATCACGGCCTCGGCGACGTTCTTCGGCGCCTCGGAGTAGTGCTTGAATTCCATCGAGTAGGTGGCGCGGCCCTGGCTCAGGGAGCGCAGCGAAGTGGCGTAGCCGAACATTTCGGACAGCGGCACTTCCGCCTTGACCGCCTTCATGCCACCCGGCAGGTCTTCCATACCCTGGACCATGCCGCGACGGGAGGACAGGTCGCCCATGACGTTGCCCATGTAGTCTTCCGGGGTCTCGACTTCCACCGCCATCATCGGCTCGAGGAGGGTCGGGCTGGCCTTCTTCATGCCATCCTTGAAGGCCATGGAAGCCGCCATCCGGAAGGCGTTTTCATTGGAGTCAACGTCGTGGTAGGAACCGTCGAACAGGGTGAACTTGATGTCCACGACCGGGAATCCGGCCAGCACACCGCTGGTGACGGCATCCTGCAGCCCCTTGTCGACAGCCGGGATATATTCCCGGGGAACCACGCCACCCTTGATGGCATCAACGAAGGCGTAGCCAGCGCCGGGCTCGTTCGGCTCGATCTTGAGCCAGACGTGGCCGAACTGGCCGCGACCGCCGGACTGCTTGACGAACTTGCCTTCCTGCTCAACCGCCTTCTTGATGCATTCGCGGTACGCCACTTGCGGGGCGCCAACGGAAGCTTCGACGTTGAATTCGCGACGCATGCGGTCGACGATGATGTCCAGGTGCAGCTCGCCCATACCGGAAATAATGGTCTGACCGGACTCTTCGTCGGTACGGACACGGAAGGACGGATCTTCGGCTGCCAGACGGCCCAGGGCGATACCCATCTTTTCCTGGTCGGCCTTGGTCTTCGGCTCGACGGCGACGTGAATCACCGGCTCCGGGAAAACCATGCGCTCGAGGATGATCGGGGCGTCCGGATCGCACAGAGTCTCGCCGGTGGTCACTTCCTTCAGACCAACGCAAGCGGCGATGTCGCCCGCCAGAACTTCCTTGATTTCCTCGCGGTTGTTGGCGTGCATCTGCAGGATGCGACCGATGCGCTCCTTCTTGCCCTTGACAGAGTTGTAGACGGTGGCACCGGAATTCATCACGCCCGAATAGACGCGAATGAAGGTCAGCTGGCCAACGAACGGGTCGGTCATCAGCTTGAAGGCGAGCGCGGAGAACTTCTCGCCGTCGTCAGCCTTGCGGGAAATTTCCCGCTCGTGCTCGTCAACACCCTTGACCGGCGGAATATCGACAGGCGAAGGCAGAAACTCGACAACGGCATCCAGCATGCGCTGCACGCCCTTGTTCTTGAAGGCGGTACCGCACAGCATCGGCTGAATTTCGCAAGCCAGCGTACGCTGACGGATACCCAGCTTGATCTTCTCTTCGCTGAGTTCGCCGTTCTCGAGGTACTCGTCCATCAGCTCCTCGGATGCTTCGGCAGCCGCCTCGACCATCTGCTCGCGCCAGGTCTGGGCCGTCTCGACCAGTTCCGCCGGGATGTCCTTGTATTCGAACTTCATCCCCTGGGACGCCTCGTCCCAGATGATGGCCTTCATCTTGATCAGATCGACGACGCCGGCGAAGGTATCTTCCGCACCGATGGGGATCACGACAGGCACCGGATTGGCCTTCAGGCGGGTCTTCATCTGGTCGACGACCTTGAAGAAGTTGGCGCCGGAACGGTCCATCTTGTTCACGAAGGCCAGACGCGGCACCTTGTACTTGGTGGCCTGGCGCCACACGGTCTCGGACTGGGGCTGAACGCCGCCAACCGCGCAATAGACCATGCAGGCACCATCGAGCACGCGCATGGAGCGCTCGACTTCGATGGTGAAGTCCACGTGCCCCGGGGTGTCGATGATATTGAAGCGATGCTCAGGGAAGGAACTGTCCATACCCTTCCAGAAGCAGGTCGTCGCAGCAGAGGTAATGGTGATGCCCCGCTCCTGCTCCTGCTCCATCCAGTCCATGGTGGCGGCGCCGTCATGGACTTCACCGATCTTGTGGTTGACACCGGTGTAGTACAGGATGCGCTCGGTCGTAGTGGTCTTGCCGGCGTCGATGTGGGCGCTGATACCGATGTTGCGGTAGCGCTCGATAGGGGTTTTGCGTGCCACGTTGGTAACCTTCGATAAACGATCGTCTTATGGACGGAATTAGAAGCGGAAGTGGGCGAAGGCCTTGTTGGCTTCGGCCATACGGTGCACTTCGTCACGCTTCTTGACGGCGCCACCGCGGTTCTCGGACGCTTCCATCATTTCGGCAGCCAGACGCTGACCCATGGACTTCTCGGAGCGCTTGCGGGCGGCTTCACGCAGCCAGCGCATGGCCAGGGCGGCACGGCGAGCCGGGCGCACTTCGACGGGAACCTGATAGTTAGCACCGCCGACACGGCGGGACTTCACTTCCACCAGCGGACGGACATTGCCCATGGCAGCGCTGAACACCTCGAGGGGGTCCTTGCCGCCCTTGCCGGCGATGATGTCAAAAGCGCCATAGACGATGCGCTCGGCGACGGACTTCTTGCCGCTCTGCATGATGGCGTTAATGAATTTGGAAACTTCGACATTGCCAAACTTGGGATCCGGCAGAATATCACGCTTGGGTACTTCACGACGACGGGGCATTTTTACCTCACTTGATCACTATTCAGTTGAAAAGCCGGACGGGGCACTCGACCCCTCCGGCCTCTCCCGACCGCCCACAAGGGCGGCCACTTACTCAAGCCGCTTGACGAATCAAGCAGCCTTCGGACGCTTGGCCCCGTACTTGGAACGGGACTGCTTACGATCCTTGACGCCCTGGGTATCCAGGGAGCCGCGCACGGTGTGGTAACGCACACCGGGCAAATCCTTCACACGACCACCCCGGATCAGGACCACGGAGTGCTCCTGAAGGTTGTGGCCCTCACCACCGATATAGGAAATGACCTCAAAGCCATTGGTGAGGCGCACTTTGCAAACCTTACGGAGAGCGGAGTTCGGCTTCTTGGGGGTGGTGGTGTAAACGCGGGTACAGACACCGCGCTTCTGGGGGCACTTCTCAAGAGCGGGCACCTTGCTCTTGGTAACCTCGGCCACACGCGGCTTACGCACGAGTTGGTTAATGGTCGGCATATCTAAATCCTTAGGGCCGGAGCATTGACACCGGCGATCTTGTTTTCCAAAGCGGAGACAATGATTAGCCTCCGCCGACAAAGACCATAGATTCTATGGTTGTTCAACCCCCATGTCAACGCGCCATGGAGACCGAAAGGCCCCGCCCGGTTAAGGCGGAGCCCAGAAACGACAGCTCAGTGGACGATCAAACGTTCTGGTCGACTTCCTGAACCGGCGGAGCCACATCCTCGCCGCCACCTTCGATGGCCCGTTCCGCCGCCAGATCCTCGCCTGCCGCCTGCGCCTTGCGGGTGCGGTGGTAGGCGAGGCCGGTACCGGCCGGAATGAGACGACCGACGATGACGTTTTCCTTGAGACCGCGAAGCTCGTCGCGCTTGCCCATGATGGCAGCCTCGGTGAGCACGCGGGTGGTTTCCTGGAACGATGCCGCAGAAATGAACGAGTCGGTGGACAAGGACGCCTTGGTGATACCCAGGAGCATGTGCTCGAAGGCGGCCGGCAGCTTCCCTTCGGCGGTGACCCGGTCGTTCTCGGCCAGCAACTCGGCGCGCTCCACCTGCTCGCTCTTGATGAACTTGGTGTCGCCCGGATCGACGATGGTGACGCGGCGCAACATCTGGCGAACGATCACCTCGATGTGCTTGTCGTTGATCTTCACGCCCTGCAGACGGTAAACGTCCTGGACCTCGTCGGTGATGTAGCGCGCCAGGGCCTCGACGCCCTGCAGACGCAGGATGTCATGGGGATCCGGCTCGCCTTCGACGATCTTCTCGCCCTTGTTCACCACCTGGCCGTCGTGCACCAGTACGTGCTTGTCCTTCGGGATCAGGTATTCATGGGCCACGGCGTCCAGATCGGTGATGACCAGGCGCAGCTTGCCCTTGGTGTCCTTGCCGAAGCTGACGGTGCCAGTGACTTCCGCCAGACTGGAGGCGTCCTTCGGGGTCCGGGCTTCAAACAGCTCGGCCACCCGGGGCAGACCGCCGGTAATGTCGCGGGTCTTGGCGGATTCCTGCGGGATACGGGCAAGGACGTCGCCCACACCGACCTGCTGGCCGTCGGCCACGGAGATGATGGACCCCACCTGGAAGGCGATGGAGACGGCGTGGTCGCTGCCGGCAATCTTGACCTCCTGGCCGGTTTCGTCCAGCAGCTTCACCACCGGGCGGACGCCCTTGGCAGCGGCTTTGCCGCCGCGCTTGGAGTCGATAACCACCAGGGTCGAGAGGCCGGTGACGTCGTCCACCTGCTTGGCGACGGTAACGCCCTCTTCCACATTGACGAATTTCACCGTACCGGCGTATTCGGTCACGATGGGACGGGTATGGGGGTCCCAGGTCGCCAGCTTGTTACCGGCCTTGATCACCTGGCCCTCGTCGGCACTCATGGTGGCGCCGTAAGGCACCTTATGGCGCTCGCGCTCGCGGCCGTTATCATCGGTAATGATGATTTCGCCGGAACGGGAGATGACCACCTTCTCGCCCTTGGCGCTGGTGACATAGCGCATGGTGGGGGTGAAGCGCACGGTACCGGCAGACTTGGCTTCGACCTGGGAAGCCACGGCTGCCCGGGAGGCGGCGCCACCGACGTGGAAGGTCCGCATCGTCAGCTGGGTACCCGGCTCGCCGATGGACTGGGCGGCGATAACGCCGATCGATTCGCCGGCATTGACCAGGGAACCGCGGCCGAGATCGCGGCCGTAGCACTTGGCGCAGAGACCGTAGCGGGTGTCGCAGGTCAGCGGGGTGCGGACCTTGACTTCGTCGATGCCCAGCTTGTCCACCAGGTCAACGAGGTCCTCGTCCAGCATGGTGCCGGCGAAGATCACAGTTTCCTGGGTTTCCGGATCGACCAGGTCATCCACGGTCACGCGGCCGAGGATACGCTCACGCAGGGGCTCGATGACCTCACCACCTTCCACCAGCGCCTTCACGGCGAAGCCGTTGCGGGTGCCGCAATCGTCCTCGGTAATGACCAGATCCTGGGTCACATCCACCAGACGGCGGGTCAGGTAACCGGAGTTCGCAGTCTTCAGGGCGGTGTCGGCCAGACCCTTACGAGCGCCGTGGGTCGAGATGAAGTACTGAAGAACGTTCAGGCCTTCCCGGAAGTTGGTGGTAATCGGGGTTTCGATAATGGAGCCGTCCGGCTTCGCCATCAGGCCACGCATGCCGGCCAGCTGACGGATCTGGGCGGCAGAACCCCGGGCACCGGAGTCGGCCATCATGAAGATGGAGTTGAAGGAGTCCTGCTTCACGGTCTTGCCGTGGCGGTCCACCACTTCCTCGTGGCCGAGTTCCTCCATCATCACCTTGGCGACCTGGTCACCAGCGCGGCCCCAGATATCCACCACCTTGTTGTAGCGTTCGCCCTGGGTGACGAGACCGTTGGTATATTGGGTCTCGATCTCCTTCACTTCCTTCTCGGCCTCGGAAATGATGCCGTGCTTCTTGGCCGGGACGCGCATGTCGTCGGAGCAGAAGGAGATGCCGGCGCGGGTCGCGAGGGCGTAGCCATTCTGCATCAGCTTGTCGGCGAAGATGACGGTCTCCTTGAGGCCGCAGCGACGGAACGATTCGTCGATGAGCTTGGAGATTTCCTTCTTCTTCAATGCCTTGTCGATGGCCTTGAAGGGCAGGCCCTTGGGCAGGATCTGGGACAGCAGGGCACGGCCGGCCGTCGTCTCGGTACGGACCAGCTTCTCCACCCACTCGTCGTCCGGACCCGCTTCGTACTGCTTCAGGCGCACCGTGATGCGGGCATGGAGATCCAGCTCCTTGGCGGCCAGGGCGCGCTCGATTTCGGCGAGATCGGCGAAGTACATGCCTTCGCCCCGGGCGTTGATGCGCTCCCGGGTGGCGTAGTACAGGCCCAGCACGATGTCCTGGGACGGAACGATGATCGGGGTGCCGTTGGCAGGGGAGAGCACGTTGTTGGAGGCCAGCATCAGGGTGCGGGCTTCCATTTGGGCTTCCAGGGACAGGGGCACGTGGACGGCCATCTGGTCACCGTCGAAGTCGGCGTTGAAGGCCGCGCAGACGAGGGGATGCAGCTGGATGGCCTTGCCTTCGATCAGGGTCGGCTCGAATGCCTGGATGCCGAGGCGGTGCAGGGTCGGCGCCCGGTTCAGCATGACCGGATGCTCGCGGATGACGTCTTCCAGGATGTCCCAAACCACGGGCTCCTGGCCTTCCACCATCTTCTTCGCCTGCTTGATGGTGGTGGCGTAGCCGAGCACTTCCAGCTTGTGGAAGATGAAGGGCTTGAAGAGTTCCAGGGCCATAAGCTTGGGCAGGCCGCACTGGTGCAGCTTGAGCTGCGGGCCCACCACGATGACGGAACGGCCGGAGTAGTCGACGCGCTTGCCCAGCAGGTTCTGGCGGAAGCGGCCGCCCTTGCCCTTGATCATGTCGGCCAGGGACTTCAGGGGACGCTTGTTGGCACCGGTCATGGCCTTGCCGCGGCGGCCGTTGTCGAGGAGCGAGTCCACGGCTTCCTGCAGCATGCGCTTTTCGTTGCGCACAATGATTTCCGGAGCCTTGAGCTCCAGGAGGCGCTTCAGGCGGTTGTTCCGGTTGATGACGCGACGGTAGAGGTCGTTCAGGTCGGAGGTCGCGAAGCGGCCGCCGTCCAGGGGCACCAGGGGACGCAGGTCCGGCGGCAGCACCGGCAGCACTTCCAGGATCATCCAGTCGGGCTTGATGCCGGACTTCTGGAAGGCTTCCAGGACCTTGAGGCGCTTGGCGATCTTCTTGTTCTTGGCTTCGGAGCCGGTGACTTCCAGCTCGCCGCGCAGGGCCTCGACTTCGTGGTCGAGATCCAGGTTGCGCAGCAGCTCGCGGATGCCCTCGGCGCCCATCAGGGCCAGAAACTCGTCGCCGTGCTCTTCCATCATCTCCAGGTACTGCTCCTCGGTGAGGAGCTGGGCGCGCTGGAGATTGCTGACCATGCCGGGGTCGCAGACCACGTAGGCTTCAAAGTACAGGACCCGCTCGATGTCGCGCAGGGTCATGTCCAGCACCATGCCGAGACGGGACGGCAGGGACTTGAGGAACCAGATGTGGGCGGTGGGCGACGCCAGTTCGATGTGGCCCATGCGGTCGCGGCGAACCTTGGCGAGCGTCACCTCGACGCCACACTTCTCGCAGATGACGCCGCGATGCTTCAGGCGCTTGTACTTGCCGCACAGGCACTCGTAGTCTTTGATCGGGCCAAAAATCTTGGCACAGAACAGACCGTCGCGCTCCGGCTTGAAGGTGCGGTAGTTGATGGTTTCCGGCTTCTTCACTTCGCCGTAGGACCAGGAGCGGATCTTATCCGGTGACGCGAGACCAATGGTGATCGCGTCGAATTCCTCTTCCTGAGTTACCTGTTTGAACAGATCGAGCAGTGCTTTCATCGCTTTACTCCGAGCCCTAAATCAATACCGTTCCAGATCGATGTCAATAGCCAGCGACCGGATTTCCTTGACCAGCACGTTGAAAGATTCCGGCATACCGGCATCGATCTTGTGCTCGCCCTTGACGATGTTTTCATAAACCTTGGTCCGGCCGTTGACGTCGTCCGACTTGACGGTGAGCATTTCCTGCAGCACGTAGGACGCGCCGTAGGCTTCCAGTGCCCACACTTCCATTTCGCCGAAACGCTGGCCGCCGAACTGCGCCTTGCCGCCCAAGGGCTGCTGGGTGACGAGACTGTACGGTCCGGTGGAGCGGGCGTGCATCTTGTCGTCAACCAAGTGGTGCAGCTTCAGGAAGTGCATGTAGCCCACCGTCACCTGGCGCTCGAAAGCTTCGCCGGTGCGACCGTCGAACAGCGTCATCTGGCCGGAATCGGGCATGCCGGCCAGCTTGAGCATGGCCTTGATTTCCTCTTCCTTGGCACCGTCGAACACCGGCGTCGCAAAGGGCACGCCTTCCTTCAGGTTGCCGGCCATTTCCATGATTTCGGCGTCGTTGAGCTCGCCGAGTTCCTCCGGCTTGCCGCTGGAGTTGTAGATCTGGTCCAGGAACCCGCGCACTTCCTTGGCGGCGGCATTCTTGCGCAGCATGTCGCCGATCTTGTAGCCGAGCCCCTTGGCGGCGAGGCCCAGGTGGACTTCCAGAATCTGGCCGACGTTCATCCGGGACGGCACGCCCAGGGGGTTCAAGACGATGTCCACCGGACGGCCATCGGCCTGGTGGGGCATGTCTTCCACCGGCAGGATGCGGGAGACCACACCCTTGTTGCCGTGCCGGCCGGCCATCTTGTCGCCGGGCTGGAGCCGGCGCTTGACGGCCACGTACACCTTGACCATCTTCTGCACGCCCGGGGGCAGTTCGTCGCCCTGGGTGAGCTTCTTGCGCTTGCCTTCGAAGGCAACGTCGAAGTCCTTGCGGGCCTGCTCCAGGCCTTCCTTGATCTGCTCGAGCTGCTGGGCCACGTCCTCGTCGGCGACGCGGATGTCGAACCAGTAGTGGGCGTCCAGGCCATCCAGGTATTCCTTGGTGATCGCGCTGCCCTTGGTCAGCTTCTTGGGGCCGCCGTTGGCAGCCTTGCCAAGGATCAGGCGCTCGACCCGGGCGAAGGCGTCACGCTCGACGATACGCATCTGGTCGGCCAGGTCCAGCTTGTAGTGGCGCAGGTGCTCGTCGATGATGGATTGGGCGCGCTTGTCGCGCTCGATGCCCTCGCGGGTGAAGACCTGGACGTCGATGACGGTGCCGGCGATGCCGGACGGCACGCGCAGGGAGGTGTCCTTAACGTCGGAGGCCTTCTCGCCGAAGATGGCGCGCAGCAGCTTCTCTTCCGGGGTGAGCTGGGTTTCGCCCTTGGGGGTGACCTTACCCACCAGCACGTCGCCGGCTTCCACTTCGGCGCCGATGTAGACGATGCCGGAATCATCCAGGCGCGACAGCTGGACTTCGCCCAGGGAGGCGATGTCGCGGGTAATTTCCTCGGGGCCCAGCTTGGTGTCGCGGGCCACCACCGTCAGTTCCTCGATGTGGATCGAGGTGTAACGGTCTTCGGCGACGACGCGCTCGGAAATGAGGATGGAGTCCTCGAAGTTGTAGCCGTTCCAGGGCATGAACGCGATCAGCATGTTCTGGCCGAGGGCGAGCTCGCCCTTATCGGTGGAAGCACCGTCGGCCACCACATCGCCCCGGGCGATCTTGTCGCCGACGCGGACCATGGGACGCTGATTGATATTGGTGTTCTGGTTGGAACGGGTGTACTTGACCAGGTTGTAGATATCGACGCCGACTTCACCGGCCACGGTTTCGTCGTCGTTCACCCGGACCACGACCCGGCCGGCATCAACGTAGTCGACCATGCCGCCCCGCAGGGCCACGACGGCGGTACCGGAGTCCACCGCGACGGTGCGCTCGATGCCGGTGCCGACCAGCGGCTTCTCGGGACGCAGGCAAGGCACGGCCTGGCGCTGCATGTTGGCGCCCATCAGGGCCCGGTTCGCGTCATCGTGCTCGAGGAACGGGATCAGGGAGGCGGCCACGGAGACGATCTGCCCTGGCGCCACGTCCATGTATTGAACACGGGCCGGTTCGGACAGGATGGTTTCGCCCTTTTCGCGGCAAGTCACCAGCTCGTCGATGAGGTGGCCTTCGCCGTCCAGGCCGGCGTTGGCCTGGGCGACCACGTAGGCGCCTTCCTCGATAGCGGACAGGTACTCGATCTCATTGGTGACCTTGCTGTCCACCACCTTGCGGTAGGCGGTCTCGATGAAGCCGTAGTCATTCACCCGGGCGTAGAGAGCCAGGGAGTTGATCAGGCCGATGTTCGGACCTTCCGGGGTTTCGATCGGGCAGACCCGGCCATAGTGAGTTGGATGCACGTCGCGCACTTCGAAGCCGGCGCGCTCCCGGGTCAGACCGCCGGGGCCCAGGGCCGAGACGCGGCGCTTGTGCGTGATCTCGGATAGGGGGTTGGTCTGGTCCATGAACTGGGACAACTGGCTGGAACCGAAGAACTCCTTGATGGCGGCGCTGATCGGCTTGGCGTTGATCAGGTCGTGGGGCATCAGGTTCTCGGACTCGGCCTGGGACAGGCGCTCCTTGACGGCGCGCTCGACCCGCACCAGACCGGCGCGGAACTGGTTCTCGGCGAGTTCGCCGACGGAACGCACCCGGCGGTTGCCCAGGTGGTCGATATCATCGATGTCGCCGCGGCCGTTCCGCAGTTCCACCAGGATCTTGATGACTTCGACGATGTCCCGGGGGGACATGGTCAGCTGTTCCACCACCTCGGCGTTGGCGCCCAGGGGCTTGATCCGGGTCGCCAGGGACTCGGCATCGGCCAGGGTCAGGTTCTCGGTGATGGCGCGGGCGCCGTAGGGCAGCTCGGCCACCAGGTCCTGAATGGCGCCCAGGGGCAGGCCGGAACCTTCGGCCAGGTGCTTCAAGGCGGCCTCGGCACGGGAAGCCAGGCTCCGGATCATGACCTTGTGCTCGGTCACGTCGGGACGGCCCAGGCGACGGTTGAACTTCATGCGGCCGACAGCCGACAGATCGTAGCGATCGTCGGAGTAGAAGAGACCGTGGAAGAGGATTTCCACAGCTTCCTCGGTGGGCGGCTCGCCGGGGCGCATCATGCGGTAAATGGCGATGCGCGCGGCCTGCCTGGAAGCGGTCTCGTCGGCACGCAGGGTGTTGGAGATGAAGGCGCCCCGATCCAGATCGTTGGTATAGAGGGTCGGCAGGGCTTCGATGCCGGCTTCCCGCAGCTTCGCCAACAGGGTTTCGGTGATCTCGTCGTTGGCATTGGCGACCACTTCGCCGGTGGACTGGTCGACAACGTTCTCGGCGATGACGCGGCCGAGGATGAAGTCTTCCGGCACCGCGATGCGCTCCAGGCCGGCCGCCTGAATTTCACGGATGTGCTTGGCGGTGATGCGCTTGTCCTTGGCAACGATGGTCTTGCCGTCCGGCGCGACGAAATCGAAGCGGGCCACCTCGCCCCGCAGGCGCTCGGGCACCAGGGCAAATTCGATGGTGTCCTTGGGCAGGTAGAAGGTGTCGAACTGGAAGAATTCCTTCAGGATCTCCTCCGACGACATGCCAATGGCCTTGAGCAGCGTCGTCACGGGCATCTTGCGGCGACGGTCCACCCGGAAGAACAGGGTGTCCTTGGGGTCGAACTCGAAATCGAGCCAGGAGCCGCGGTAGGGGATGATCCGGGCGGAGAACAGCAGTTTGCCGGAGCTGTGGGTCTTGCCGCGGTCGTGCTCGAAGAAGACGCCGGGAGAACGGTGCAACTGGGAAACGATCACCCGCTCGGTGCCATTGATGACAAACGAGCCATTGGTGGTCATGAGCGGGATTTCGCCCATGTAGACTTCCTGCTCCTTGACTTCCTTGACGGTATCGGGTGCTTCGCGATCCATGATCACCAGGCGGACCCGAGCCCGCAGGGAGGACGCGAAGGTCAGGCCGCGCTGCTGGCATTCCTTGACGTCGAAGGCCGGTTCGCCGAGCATGTAGCTGACGAATTCTAGGCGGGCATTGCCGGAATGGGAGACGATCGGGAAGATCGACGTAAACGCCGCCTGCAAGCCCTCGTTCTTGCGCCTTTCGGCCGGAATTTCGGCCTGCAGGAAGGCAGTGAAGGACTCGAGCTGGGTCGCAAGCAGGAAGGGTACGTCAAGCACGTTGGCGCGCTTGGCGAAACTCTTGCGAATGCGTTTCTTCTCGGTATAGGAGTAGGTCATGGTCGCTCCGGAATCACGAAGGCAAGGATGGGCCTGACAAAAACAGGCAAACGCAAACTCGCTCTCCATCCCCGGCGGGGAGAGGGAAAGCGTCGCTTGCGTTTACCAGCTCATGCTTGAGTTCGATGCCAGTTTCTCGTTTGGTTCAAATCTTTTTTAGAAAGCACAAAAGGGCTGGCAGCGAAAACTGCCAGCCCACAGGGCGTCCGTCGATTACTTGAGTTCGACCTTGGCGCCAGCGTCTTCCAGTTGCTTCTTGAGGGCTTCGGCGTCGGCCTTGGACAGACCTTCCTTGACAGCCTTCGGAGCACCGTCGACCACGTCCTTGGCTTCCTTGAGGCCAAGGCCGGTAGCAGCGCGAACCACCTTGATGACTTCGACCTTCTTGTCACCGGCAGCGTTCAACATCACGGTGAATTCGGTCTGTTCTTCAGCAGCGGCAGCAGCACCACCACCAGCCGGGCCGGCAACGGCGACGGCAGCGGCGGAAACGCCAAACTTCTCTTCGAACGCCTTGACCAGGTCGTTCAGTTCCATGACGGTCAGGGAGCCAACGGCTTCCAGGATATCTTCTTTGGTAATTGCCATTTCAAATAACTCCTAAATCAGTTCGTAAGCGGTACGGTTAAGCGGCAGCTTCTTCGCGCTGCTTGGCCAGTGCAGCCAGGCCACGGACGAAGCCGGCGACCGGAGCTTGCATGACGTACAGCAGCTTGGAGAGCAGCTCTTCGCGGCTCGGGACGGAGGCGAGCGCCTGCACACCGGCTTTGTCTAGCACCTTGCCGGCGTAGGAACCGGCTTTCAGGACGAGCTTGTCGTTGGTCTTGGCGAAGTCGTGGAGGACCTTCGCGGCGGCCACCGGGTCGGTGGAAACGCTGTAAATCAGCGGTCCGACCATTTGGTCAGCCAGGCCGGCGAACTCGGTGCCCGCGACCGCGCGACGCACCAGGGTGTTCTTCAACACACGCAGGTAAACGCCAGACTCGCGTGCCTTCTTGCGCAGCACGGTGAGGTCGGTGACCTCGATGCCACGGTATTCGGCAATCACGATCGTCTGTGCGTTGGCCACTTGTGCCGACACCTCAGCTACAACCGCTTTCTTGTCGTTCAGATTGAGACCCACGGGTCTTTCCTCCTTTCAAGTCATAACACGATGGAAAAATTCCATCGCCCTTACGGCGACCTGAACCAGAAGCCTTACCGTCCGTTGCCGGACGGCAGAAAATCTTGTTCTGGGCACACCGTCTGCGCAGGTAGCTTTCGCGATTAAGCCCCAGCTTTTGGCCGGGGCGCCTGCGGTCTTTGACGATCCGCCGCCTTTCGCTCACGCGGCCGGCGACGGCCCAAAGTTCTTACTTAGCCAACCAGGGTAGCCTGGTCGACGCGAACGCCGGGGCCCATGGTGGCGGCCACGGCAACCTTCCGCAGGTACTGACCCTTGGAGGACGCGGGCTTGGCCTTGTTGAGGGCGTCGATCAACGCCTTCAGATTGGTTTCCAGGTTCTCGACGGAGAAGGAAGCCCGACCGATGGTGGCGTGGATGATACCGGCCTTGTCGGTACGGTACTGAACCTGGCCGGCCTTGGCGTTCTTGACAGCAGTGGTCACGTCCATGGTGACGGTGCCGACCTTGGGGTTCGGCATCAGGCCACGAGGACCGAGGATCTGGCCGAGCTGGCCGACCACCTTCATGGCGTCCGGCGTGGCGATGACCACATCGAAGTTCAGATTGCCGGCCTTGACTTCGGCAGCCAGGTCGTCGAAACCGACGACTTCAGCGCCGGCAGCCTTGGCGGCCTCGGCCTTCTCACCTTGGGCGAAGACGGCGACGCGCACGCTCTTGCCGGTACCGGCGGGCAGCACGACGGAACCGCGCACCACCTGGTCCGACTTACGAGCATCGACGCCCAGATTGACGGCCACATCGATGGACTCGTCAAACTTGGCAACAGCGGTTTCCTTGGCCAGAGTCAGGGCTTCCTGGACCGGGTAGAGCTTCTGCGGCACCACTTTGCCCTGCAGAGCCTTTTGACGCTTGGTAAGCTTTGCCATGATTACAGCCCCTCCACCGTGATACCCATCGAGCGGGCGGAGCCGGCGATGGTGCGAACAGCCGCGTCCATGTCGGCAGCGGTGAGATCCGGCATCTTGGTCTTGGCAATTTCCTCGGCCTGGGCACGGGTGATCTTGCCGACCTTGTCGGTATGCGGCTTGGCGGAACCGGACTTGATGCCGGCAGCCTTCTTGATCAGGATGGTGGCCGGCGGGGTCTTCATCACGAAGGTGAAGGACTTGTCCGCGTAGGCGGTGATGACCACCGGAATCGGCAGGCCCGGCTCGACACCCTGAGTCTGGGCATTGAAGGCCTTGCAGAATTCCATGATGTTGAGGCCGCGCTGGCCCAGGGCAGGACCGATCGGGGGCGACGGATTCGCCTTGCCGGCCGGCACTTGCAGCTTGATGTAGCCAACAATTTTCTTGGCCATATTTGCTCCTGATTAATGAGTGGTAACGCGGGTCCGGCTGGCGCCTACTGCCGCTCCTCTTGCCGGGCTTCAAGGGCGCCCGGCCTGCCCTGAATGCTTAGGCCTTCTCGACCTGGGAGAACTCGAGTTCCACCGGCGTGGCACGACCGAAGATGGTCACCGACACCCGCAGGCGGTTCTTCTCGTAATTGACGTCCTCGACCGAGCCGTGGAAATCGGTGAACGGACCTTCCTTGACCCGCACCACCTCGCCCACCTCGAAGAGCACCTTGGGCCGGGGCTTTTCAACCCCCTCCTGCATCTGGTGCATGATCTTCTCGACTTCCTTCTCGGAAATCGGGGTCGGACGGGTGGCGGTGCCACCGACGAAGCCGGTGACCTTAGGCGTATTCTTCACCAGGTGCCAGGTGTCGTCATTCATCTCCATCTCGACCAGCACATAGCCCGGGAAGAACTTGCGCTCCGAAATGGCCTTCTGGCCGCCCTTCATCTCGACCACTTCCTCGACCGGCACCAGAATGCGGCCGAAGTTGTCCTGCATGCCTTGGCGATTGATGCGCTCCTGGATGGCGCGCATCACGCTTTTCTCAAAGCCGGAATAGGCATGGACCACGTACCAGCGCTTGCTCATGATTTCTTCCAGCCCAATACCAAGTCATAAAGAACCCACTCAAGGCTCTTGTCGGTCAAATAAAGCACCACAGCCATGACAACCACAAAGGCGAATACCGCCCCGGTGGTTTGCACAGTTTCTTTGCGGGTCGGCCAGACAACCTTCTTGGTTTCCACCCCGGCTTCCCGGGCGAAAACAAAAAAGCGCTGCCCGGGCTCGGTTTTCCAAGCCACGGCAGCGGCGAGCGCGACACCGGCCAGAACGGCCAGGACGCGCAAAATCATCGCCTGCTCGGAGAGCAGGTAGAAACCAGCCACGCCAGCGACCACCAGAAGCAGCGCCAGCGCGAACTTGACTTTGTCAGCCATGTCGATCGCGTTTCTTAATACGGTGGCAGGGGCAGAGGGAATCGAACCCCCAACCTTCGGTTTTGGAGACCGACGCTCTGCCAGTTGAGCTATACCCCTGCAGCAGAGACACTAAAGCACCCCGGTTTCCCGGGGCACCTCGGTAAATTGATCGTCGATTACTCGATGATCTTGGCGACAACGCCGGCGCCGACGGTGCGGCCGCCTTCGCGGATGGCGAAGCGCAGGCCTTCTTCCATGGCGATCGGGGCGATCAGCTTGATGGTCATGCTGATGTTGTCACCCGGCATGACCATTTCCACGCCCGCCGGCAGATCGATGGAGCCGGTCACGTCGGTGGTGCGGAAGTAGAACTGCGGACGGTAGCCGTTGAAGAACGGGGTGTGGCGGCCACCTTCGTCCTTGGAGAGGATGTACACCTCCGAGGTGAAGTGGGTATGCGGCTTCACGGAGCCCGGCTTGCACAGCACCTGGCCACGTTCCACGTCTTCCCGCTTGGTGCCGCGCAGCAGGGCGCCGATGTTGTCGCCAGCCTGACCTTGGTCGAGGAGCTTGCGGAACATTTCAACGCCGGTGCAGATGGTCTTCTGGGTCGGGCGGATACCGACGATTTCGATTTCCTCGCCGACCTTGACCACGCCGCGCTCGACGCGGCCGGTCACGACGGTGCCGCGGCCGGAAATGGAGAACACGTCTTCGACCGGCATCAGGAAGGGCTGGTCAATGGCGCGTTCCGGGGTCGGAATGTAGGAATCCAGGGCGTCGGCCAGACGGAAAATGGAGGGCTCGCCGATTTCGGACTGGTCGCCTTCCAGGGCCTTCAGGGCGGAACCGTGGATGATCGGGGTGTCGTCGCCCGGGAAGTCGTACTTGGAGAGGAGCTCACGCAGTTCCATCTCAACCAGTTCGAGCAGCTCGGCGTCGTCGACCATGTCGCACTTGTTCATGTACACCAGCACGTACGGCACGCCGACCTGACGGGCCAGCAGGATGTGCTCGCGGGTCTGGGGCATCGGGCCGTCGGCGGCGGAACACACCAGGATGGCGCCGTCCATCTGGGCGGCACCGGTGATCATGTTCTTCACATAGTCGGCGTGGCCCGGGCAATCCACGTGGGCGTAGTGCCGGTTGGCGGTCTCGTATTCGACGTGGGCGGTGTTGATGGTGATGCCGCGAGCCTTCTCTTCCGGCGCCGCGTCAATTTCATCGTACTTCTTGGCCGAGCCGCCGAACTTGGCGGACAGCACGGTGGTGATGGCCGCCGTCAGGGTCGTCTTGCCATGGTCCACGTGACCAATCGTCCCAACGTTTACGTGCGGCTTGGTGCGCTCGAATTTTTCCTTAGCCATTCCAGTTCCTCAAATATCAAGTAAGCGTTAAATCCAGAATCCAAGCTAATCGGTGGTGCCCATGGCGCGGATCGAACGCGCGACCTCTCCCTTACCAAGGGAGTGCTCTACCACTGAGCCACATGGGCAAACCTCAAAAACCCCAGCCGTACTGCACCTGGAGCGGGTGAAGGGAATCGAACCCTCGTCTTAAGCTTGGAAGGCTTCAGCTCTACCATTGAGCTACACCCGCTTACCTTCGCCCGCAGCACAAGCCGCTACAGCATCAATCTGGTGGAGGGGGAAGGATTCGAACCTTCGAAGGCAGAGCCGTCAGATTTACAGTCTGATCCCTTTGACCGCTCGGGAACCCCTCCGAGAGAACCCGCAATTATCCGGATCAAGGGCGAGTGTGTCAACGGGGTAAATGATCGAAATTCAATATTTGTAACCCGCAAAAACAAAAAGCCGGCATTGAGCCGGCTTTCCATGTGCTGCGTGAAGCTTACTTCTGAGCCAGAACCCAGGTGGCGAGCTTCTTGGCTTCGTCGTCGGTGACGTTGTTCGGCGGCATGGGAATTTCGCCCCAGACGCCCTTGCCACCGGACTTGATCTTGGCGGCAAGCTTGGCGACAGCGCCCTTGTCGCCCTTGTACTTGGCGGCCACATCCTTGTAAGCCGGGCCGACGAGCTTCTTGTCGACGGTATGGCAGGAGAAGCAGTTCTTGGCCTTCGCCAGGGCTTCATCAGCCTGGGCCTGGCCCGCCACGAGGCCGGCGGCGACCATCAGGGCAACATAAATCGCTTTCATATTCTTGCTCCGTTACGGTAGGTGGAAAAACAGCCGACGATATTAAAGCCTTTTCAGCGCATTGAAAACCACTCCCGCAGCACCTCCAGACTATCGATTGGCGGCATGCAATTAACGCCTTCACATACCCAGGCGTTGACATGATCCGCCATGGGTTTAGCCAGCGTAGCCGGCAAGTTTTCCACATCGTTGGGCAGCAGCAGAACCAGTGCGGACCTGGGCGATTCTTCGGATAATCCATGGCGCCAGACGTCCACTTCGGCACGAGGCCCGCGCACCGCAACCAGGGGCGAAGGACGCAGACGTTCCCCGAGGGCCGCCAGCAGACTGGCGCTTCCTTCCGGCGCCTCGCTCAGGCGGGGGTAATAGAGCGCCAGGGTCCGCTCCGCCGCCCAGGCGTAGCGCATGTCGCCGGTCAGGGCGGACAACCGTTGTAGCGCCATGGCCGCCACGCCGTTGCCCGCCGGCGTGGCACCGTCCTGGGCAATTTTTGGCCGATGGACCAGGTGCTCGTGGTCGCTGGAAGTGAAGAAAAATCCGCCATCCTCCCTGTCCTCGTAGCGGTCCAGCAGGGCATCCCCAAGGGCGACGGCGAAATCGAGATCGGCCGGCCTGAATAGGGCCTGCAGGGACTCCAGGCAGGCCGATAGCAGGAAAGCATGGTCGTCGAGATAAGCGTTAAGGCGGGCGCGTCCGGCCTTGCAGGTGACCAGCAACCGCCCCTCCGACCAGAGCACCCGGCGGACAAAGTCCAGGGTCTCCTGCCCCGCAGCAATCCAAGCCGGCCGCTCCAGGCGGCGCCCCGCCCGCAGCAGCCCCTCGGCCAGGAGGCCATTCCAGCCCGCCAGGATCTTGTCGTCGCAGCCCGGCCTTATCCGCCGCTGCCGGGCCGCCAGCGCCTTGACCCGCCCCCGTTCCAGAACTTCGCCCCCGGGGTCCCCGGCCACCAACCACAGATGCCAGAACTTGCCTTCGAAATTGGGCGCACCGGCCAGCCCGTAGGCGGGGGCGAAAGCGGCAAACTCCGCGTCGTCCAGCACGGCATGCAACTCCTCCTTTGTCCACACGTAATACCGGCCCTCCTCGCCTTCCGAATCGGCATCCAAGGCCGAATAGAAGCCGCCCTCCGGCGATCGCATCTCGCGCAATGCCCAGCCTGCGGTCATTTCGGCCACCCTTTTGAACAGCGGATCGTGGAAAAGCGCCCAGGCATCGGCGTAAAGTCCCAATAACAGGCCGTTGTCGTAGAGCATTTTCTCGAAGTGGGGGATATTCCATCGGGCATCGACGCTGTAGCGGAAAAAGCCGCCCCCCAGCTGATCGAAAATCCCCCCTTCTGCCATGCGCCGCAAGGTCAGCACCACCAGGTCGCGATGGCGACCTTCCGGACTGGCGAGCAGCAGGGCCAGGTCGGATACCCGGGGGAATTTCGGGGCACCCCCGAAACCGCCCCAGCGGGAGTCGAACTGCGCCTCCAACCGCTCCCGGGCGGCCCGGATAGGGCCCGAGTCGAAATCCGCCGCCTGCACACCCGGCTTCGGCAGGGTCTCGGCCAGGGCCGCCAGCAGGGATTCGTTCTGGGCCTCGATGGCCTCGCGCTGTTCCCTCCAGACTTCGGCGATCTTCTCCAGCAAGGGCACGAAGGCCGGCAGCCCGTAACGGGAGGACCGGGGAAAATAGGTGCCACCGAAGAAAGGCACTCCCGCAGGAGTGAGAAACATGGTCAGGGGCCAACCGCCGGCCCGCTGGATCAATAGCTGATGGGCGGCTTGGTAGATGTGGTCGAGGTCAGGCCGCTCCTCCCGGTCCACCTTGATATTGACGAAGAGCCGGTTCATCACCGCCGCCGTTGCTTCGTCCTCGAAAGACTCGTGGGCCATGACATGGCACCAGTGGCAGGCGGAGTAGCCGATGGAAAGGAGAATGGGCCGCCCCTCCCGGCGGGCGCGTCCCACGGCCTCTTCGCCCCAGGGATACCAATCCACGGGATTGTCGGCATGCTGCCGAAGATAAGGCGAGGTCTCGCCAGCCAGACGGTTGGACATTCTTGCACTCCGGGGGAAATGCAAGTTGGAACCTACCGTTTCCGAGATCGTTCAGCGGGAATCGGGGGACAGGGCCAGCAGGGTACCGGCGGCGACGAAAAGGCCGCCGAACAGGCGGTTCTGGAGACGCATCGCTCCGGGGTCGCTCAGCCAGCGGCCGATGCGGGCCGCCGTCAGCGCGTAGGCCGACATCACGGCCATGTCGGTCGAGCACAGGGTGGCGGAGATCAGCAGGTACTGCTCCACCTGGGGCGCCAGGGGATCGACGAACTGGGGGACCAGGGCGCCGATGAAAATGATCGCCTTGGGGTTGGTGAGATTGACCAGCAGCCCCTGCCGGAAAAGCCCCCTGGGCTTCAGCGCCGGAGCATCGGCCGCCGGCCCCGCTACCGGGGCCCGCCATTTCTGGATGCCCAGCCAGACCAGATAGGCGGCGCCGGCCAGCTTGACGATCCCGAAGGCGGTTTCCGACGCGGCCAGCAGCGCCCCGAGGCCGAGGGCGACGACGCCGAGCTGGAGGAGGATGGCAGCCTGCAGGCCGCAAATGACCCGCAGTGCCGCCCAGTAGCCGTAGCGAATACCCGTGCTCATGCTGGCCACGGCCCCCGGCCCGGGAGTGACGGCGATCAGGATCGCCGCCACGAAAAAACCGACCCAGACGGGAAGGCTCACCGCTTGCGCTGGATTTGGGTGACGTCCCGCACGGCGCCCTTGTCGGCCGAGGTGGTCATCAGGGCGTAGGCCTGGAGGGCGGCGGAAACGACGCGGTTACGCTGCGCCGGCTGCCAGGCCTTGTCGCCCCTGGCTTCCATGGCAGCGCGGCGGCAAGCCAGTTCCTCGCCGGAAATCGCCAGGTGGATGCGGCGATTGGGAATGTCGATTTCGATGGTATCGCCGTTCTCCACCAGGCCGATGGCGCCGCCATCCGCCGCTTCCGGGGAAGCATGGCCGATGGAGAGGCCGGAAGTGCCGCCGGAGAAACGCCCGTCGGTCAGAAGCGCACACGCCTTGCCCAGCCCCCGGGACTTCAGGTACGAGGTCGGGTAGAGCATTTCCTGCATGCCGGGACCGCCCTTGGGGCCCTCGTAGCGCACGATGACCACGTCGCCGGCCACCACTTCGTTCCCCAGGATGCCGGCCACGGCGTCGTCCTGGCTCTCGTAGACCCGGGCCTTGCCGGTGAACTTGAGAATCGAGTCATCTACCCCGGCAGTCTTCACGATGCAGCCGTCCTCGGCGATATTGCCGTAGAGCACCGCCAGTCCGCCGTCCTGGGAATAGGCGTTGGCCTTGTTGCGGATGCAGCCGTGGGTACGGTCCAGGTCCAGTTCCTGATAGCGGCGGTCCTGGGAGAAGGCCACCTGGGTCGGCATGCCGCCGGGAGCAGCCTTGTAGAAATCATGCACCTTGACGTCGTGCTCCCGCACCACGTCCCAGACATCGATGGCCTCGCCCAGGGTCTTGGCGTGGACGGTGGGCACATCCCGGTGGATGAGGCCGGCCCGGTCCAGCTCGCCGAGAATGGCCATGATGCCGCCGGCGCGATGGACGTCCTCGATGTGGTAGTCCTGGGTGGCGGGAGCCACCTTCGCCAGGCAGGGCACCTTGCGGGAAATGCGATCGATATCCTGCATGGTGAAGTCCACGCCGGCTTCCCGGGCTGTGGCCAGGATATGCAGCACGGTGTTGGTGGAGCCACCCATGGCGACGTCCAGGGCCATGGCGTTCTCGAAGGCCGCCTTGGTGGCGATGGAGCGCGGCAGCACGGAGGCGTCCTCCTGCTCATACCAGCGCTTGCACATTTCCACTGCGGTGCGGCCGGCCCTCAGGAACAATTCCTTGCGGTCGGCGTGGGTGGCCACCACCGTGCCGTTGCCGGGCAGAGAAAGGCCCAGGGCCTCGGTCAGGCAGTTCATGGAATTGGCGGTGAACATGCCGGAGCAGGACCCGCAGGTAGGGCAGGCGGAGCGTTCGAAGCTTTCCACTTCTGCATCGGAAACCTTGGTATCGCCGGCCTTGATCATCGCGTCGATGAGATCCACGGAAATGACCTTGCCTTCCCACTTCACCTTGCCGGCCTCCATCGGGCCGCCGGAGACGAAAATCGCCGGGATGTTGAGGCGCATGGCGGCCATCAGCATCCCCGGGGTGATCTTGTCGCAATTGGAGATGCAAACCATGGCGTCGGCGCAATGGGCGTTGCACATGTACTCCACCGAGTCGGCGATCAGGTCACGGCTGGGCAGGGAATAGAGCATGCCGGAGTGGCCCATGGCGATGCCGTCGTCGATGGCAATGGTGTCGAATTCCTTGGCGATGCCGCCGGCCGCCTCGATCTCCCGGGCCACCAGCTGGCCGAGATCCTTCAGGTGCACATGGCCCGGCACGAACTGGGTGAAGGAATTGACCACGGCGATGATGGGCTTGCCGAAATCGCCGTCCTTCATGCCGGTGGCGCGCCAGAGGGCGCGGGCGCCGGCCATGTTGCGGCCATGGGTGGAGGTGTGGGAACGGTATTGGGGCATGAGGTCACTCCGAGGGAGGCTGTGCCGAGCGGCACCAACTATAATTATGGAATTCTAGCCCAATCGCCCCACCGATGCTCCTCCACCCCCAGTTCAATCCGGTCGCCTTCTCCGTCGGCCCCCTCTCTGTACACTGGTACGGCCTCATGTACCTCCTGGGATTCGCCCAGTTTTTCCTCCTCGGGCGCCGGCGCATCCAGCAACGCCCCCAGTCCGGCTGGACGGTGGAACAGCTGGATGACCTCCTCTTCTACGGCGTCCTCGGGGTGATTATCGGCGGCCGCCTGGGCCAGGTGCTCTTCTACGACCCGGGCTATTACCTCTCCCATCCGCTGGAGATCGCCGCCGTCTGGAAAGGCGGCATGAGCTTCCACGGCGGCTTTCTCGGCGTCCTGGCGGCCATGACCCTGTGGTCGCGGAAGTACCGCAAGCCCTGGCTCGACGTCACCGACTTCATCGCCCCCCTAGTGCCCCTGGGCCTCATGGCCGGGCGCGTCGGCAATTTCATCAACGGCGAACTCTGGGGGCGCCCGGCCGATCCGTCGCTGCCCTGGGCCATGGTCTTTCCCCAGGCCGGCGACGCCCTCCCCCGCCACCCGTCCCAGCTCTACCACGCCGGACTGGAAGGCCTCGCCCTTTTCGCCATCCTCTGGCTCTACTCGGGCCGGGAGCGGCCCCGGGGCGCGGTCTCCGGGGTTTTCCTGACGGGCTATGGCATTTTCCGCTTCATCGTCGAATACTTCCGGGAGCCGGACGCCGGCATCTTCGGCCACTCCTACACCGTCAGCATGGGGCAGTGGCTGTCCCTGCCCATGATCCTGGCCGGCCTCGTGATGATTTACCTCGCTTACCATAAAAGGAAAACAGCATGACCACCTCCAACCGCCCCTTCAAGGTCCTCGGCATCCAGCAGATCGCCATCGGCGGCCCCTCCAAGGAAAAGCTCCGCACCCTCTGGGTCGACATGTTCGGGCTGGAAATCACCGGCAACTTCATGAGCGAGCGGGAAAACGTGGACGAGGACATCTGCGCCATGGGCAAGGGCCCCTTCAAGGTGGAAGTGGACCTCATGCAGCCCATGGACCCGGAGAAGAAGCCCGCCGTCCACGCCACCCCCCTGAACCACGTCGGCCTCTGGATCGACGACCTGCCGAAGGCGGTGGAATGGCTTTCCGCCAACGGCGTGCGCTTCGCCCCCGGGGGCATCCGCAAGGGCGCCGCCGGCTTCGACATCTGTTTCCTCCACCCCAAGGGCAATGAGGAATTCCCCATCGGCGGCGAAGGCGTCCTGATCGAGCTGGTCCAGGCCCCGCCGGCCGTGGTGGAGGCCTTCGCCAAGCTGGCCGGCTGAGATGCTCCCCGACGGCGACGAACTGGAAGAAGCCCGGGCGGCCCTGGCGCCGACCCTGGAGGCTACGGCATCCATCCTGCCCTGGGTGGCCACGCCCAAGAAGCCCCGGTTCCCGCCTGAATCCGCCAAGCGCTGGCAGGCGGTCTGCGACCGCCTGGCCGTTTTCTGGTTCGGACGCCACGAAAACGGCCTCGCCGGCCTGAGGCCGGCGGTTTTCGAATTGTACGGCGCCGCCCTGGAACTGGGGGACGCCGACTGCCTGCGCCTCTCCGAAGCTCTGGCCAGCGCCACCGACCGCCTGGAGATCGCTGAAGGCGTCAGCAGCCCCAGGCTGGCGGCGGCCCTCTCCGCCACCTTCGAATCCCTCGCCCTCCCCGACAGCCTGGAACACGAAGCCTTTCCCGACCGGGTCCGGCATTTCGCCGGGCGCCTGGAGCGCTGCGCCGATCCCCAGGGCGCAGCCCAGGTGCGCTCTCCCGTCCTCGACCGCCTCTTCGTGGGCGAGGCCGGTGATGGCCTGGAACGCCTCCACGAGGCCCTGGCCGTCCTGCCCGCCGACGTCTACGGCATGCGGCTCGCCGCCGAGGACATCGCCCGCCTGGCCGAACCCCTGGACCTCGACGATATCGGCATCGTCGCCACCCATCTGGCCCGGCTCCTGACGCCCAAGCCCGGCGAGCACGTGGACCTGGACGGCAACGAAACCCGCCGGGCCGCCGTGCTGGCGCTGGTGGCGGAACTGGAGAAGTCCGTCGCCGTGGTGGCTGAAGGCTGAGCCGTGGCCAAGCTCAATTACAAGCACCTGCACTACTTCTGGGTGGTGGCCCAGGAAGGCAGCGTCACCCGGGCGGCGGAACGCCTGGGAGTCGCCGTGCAGACGGTGAGCGGCCAGCTTTCCCTCCTGGAGCGCTCCCTGGGCAAGGCCCTTTTCGCCGCCCAGGGCCGGGGCCTCGCCCTCACCGAGGCCGGCCGGGTGGCTCTGGGCTACGCCGACCGGATTTTCCAGCTCGGGGAGCAAATGGTGGACGCCCTGGACGATGCCGAAGGCACCCGCAACCTGCGGCTGGTGGCGGGCATTTCCGACGGCCTGCCGAAGCTGGTGGCCCACCGCCTCCTGACCTCGGCCATGGCCCGGCTCGAGAACATGCGCCTCATCTGCCATGAAGGGGAATTCGAGGATCTGCTTGCCGACCTGGCACTGCACAAGCTGGATGTCGTCCTCACCGACCGCCCGGCGCCCGGCAGCGGCAACCTGCGGGTCTTCAGCCATTCCCTGGGGGAACTGCAGGTGGGCCTTTTCGCCACCCGGTCCCTGGCCGAGCGCTTCCGGGATGGTTTCCCCGCCTCCCTCAACGGCGCGCCCCTGCTGCTGCCCACCCGCCACAACATGGTGCGGGGCCAGATCGACCGCTGGCTCGAACAGCACGGCATCCGGCCGGACCTGGTGGGGGAATTCGAGGACAGCGCCCTCCTCCAGACCTTCGGCCGCTCCGGCCTCGGCCTCTTCCCCGCCCCCCTCGCCCTGGCCGCCGAAGTCCGGCAGGAACTGGACGCCGAGCCGGTGGGCCCGTTGACCGGCGTGGGGGAGCAGATTTACGCCATTTCCAACGAGCGCCGCATCCGTCACCCGGCGGTGGAAGCCCTGCGCACTTCGCCCCTGAAAGCTCCCGAACCGGGCGAATTCCCTGCGCTATAATTGGGCGTCGCCCTTTTTACGCTGCACTGCACCATGCACTCCCTGCTCAGCCGTCTCGCCCTCAGCCTCTCCCTCATCGTCCTTGCCGGTGCCGCCGCTGCCCAGCAGCTGCCGGTGCCGCCGTCCCTGGCCGCCAATTCCTGGCTGCTGCTGGAATACGGCTCCGGCCAGGTGCTCACCGCCGAAAAGGCCGATGAGCGCATCGAGCCCGCTTCCCTCACCAAGCTGATGACGGCCTACCTGACCTTCGCCGCCATCCGGCAGAAGACCATTGCCGTCGACCAGGCCGTGCCCATTTCCAAGAAGGCCTGGCAGACCGGCGGCTCCAAGATGTTCGTCCGGGTGGATACCCAGGTGCCGGTGGAAGACCTCATCAAGGGCATGATTGTCCAGTCTGGCAACGATGCCTGCATCGCCCTGGCCGAGGCCGTCGCCGGCAGCGAGGAAAACTTCGCCCAGATGATGAACCGGGAAGCCCAGCGCCTAGGCATGAAGAACACCAGCTTCCGGAATTCCACCGGCCTGCCCGATCCCCAGCACTACACCACGGCCCGGGACCTCTCCATCCTGGCCGCCGCGCTCATTCACAACTTCCCCGAGGAGTACGCCAAGTATTACTCGATGAAGGAATACCGCTACAACAACATCACCCAGCCCAACCGGAACCGCCTGCTCTGGATCGACCCCACCGTGGACGGCATGAAGACCGGCCACACCGAGGCCGCCGGCTACTGCCTGATCTCCTCCTCCAAGCGCGGGCCGCGCCGGCTGCTGTCGGTGGTGCTGGGCACCAATGCCGACTCCACCCGGGCCAGCGAGTCCCTGAAGCTGCTCAACTGGGGCTTCCAGTTCTACGAGGCGGTGCAGCTCTACGCCAAGGACCAGCCGGTTTCCAGCCTGCGGGTCTGGAAGGGTTCCGAGAACACCGTCAAGGCGGGCTTCACCCAGGACTTCATCGTGGCGGTGCCGAAGGGCTACGCCAACAAGGTGGAAGCCCAGTTCGTCTCCCAGCAGCCCCTGATGGCGCCGGTAGCCCAGGGCCAGAAGGTCGGCGTCGTGAAGGTCAGCGTCGATGGCAAGCCCTATGGCGAATACCCCGCCGTCGCCCTGGAAAACGTGTCCGTCGCCGGCTTCTTCGGCCGCCTGTGGGACACCATCCGCCTCTGGTTCGCCTGATGAGCCCCTTCGTCGCCGACCCGGTCTACCTGAACGGCCGCTTCGTCCCCCTGGCGGAGGCGACGATTTCGCCCCTCGACCGGGGGTTCCTGTTCGGCGACGGGGTCTATGAGGTCATTCCGGTCTATTCCCGCCGCCCCTTCCGCTTGGGGGAACATCTGCACCGCCTGCAGTCCAGCCTGGACGGCATCCGGCTGGCCAATCCCTTGCCCCGGGAGGAATGGGAAACCGTCGTGCAGCGCCTGGCCTTGGATGCTCCCTTTGAGGACCAGGGCATCTACCTGCAGGTGAGCCGCGGCGCCGACGTCAAGCGGGACCATATCTTTCCCCAAGGCATCCCACCCACCGTTTTCGCCTTCAGTTCGCCCCTGGTGACCCCGGCCGCGGCCATCCGCGAAACGGGCGTCTGCGCCATCACCGCCGAGGACAACCGCTGGCTGCGCTGCGACCTGAAGACGGTTTCCTTGCTGGCCAACGTGCTCCTGCGCCAGGCGGCCGACGACCAGGGCTGCGCCGAGGCCCTTCTCATCCGCGACGGCTTCCTGCAGGAAGGCGCCGCTTCCAGCATCTTCGTGGTCCGCAACGGCATCCTCCTGGCGCCCCCCAAGAGCCATCTGATGCTCCCCGGGATCACCTATGACGTGGTCCTCGAACTCGCCGACCGCCATGGGCAACCCTACGAGATCCGGGAAATCCCCCTGGCGGAACTTCAGGCCGCCGACGAGATCTGGATGACTTCGTCCACCAAGGAAGTGCTCCCCATCACCCGCCTCGACGGCCGCCCCGTCGGCACCGGCGCCCCCGGCCCGGTGGGCAGGCAGATGTGGCAGTGGTACCAGCACTTCAAGACCACCGTAATGCGTAATGGCTGACCAGGAATCCCTTATCGAATACCCGAGCGCCTTTCCCATCAAGATCATGGGCAAGGCCGAGGACACCCTCGCCCAGGCGATCCTCGAAATCGTTATCCGCCACGACCCCGGCTTCGACTGCGCCAGCATCGAAATGCGCGCCAGCTCCGGAGGCAAATACGTGAGCCTGACCTGCACCGTCACCGCCACCTCGCGGCAGCAACTCGATAACCTTTACCGGGAATTGACCGGGCACCCCCTCGTCAAAGTGGTGCTGTAGCGTGGAAATCCGCCGTCTGGGCCGGGTGGACTACGAGCCCACCTGGCGCGCCATGCAGGAATTCACGGCTGCCCGCACCGCCGACACCCCCGACGAGCTCTGGATCGTCGAGCATCCGCCCGTGTTTACCCTGGGCCAGGCCGGCAAGCCGGAACACCTCCTGACCGACATCGGCGTGCCCATGGTCAAGGTCGACCGAGGCGGCCAGATCACCTACCACGGCCCCGGCCAGGCGGTGGTCTATCTCCTCCTCGACCTGCCGCGCCGCCGCATCAAGGTGCGGGAACTGGTGAGCGCCATCGAGCAGGCGGTCATCGACCTGCTGGCGGAATACGGCGTGGCGGCCGACCGCCGCGACGGCGCCCCCGGCGTCTATGTGGGGGATGCCAAGATCGCAGCCCTCGGGCTGCGGGTCAGGAACGGCTGCTGCTACCATGGCGTATCCCTCAATGTGGACATGGACCTATCCCCCTTCGCCGCCATCAACCCCTGCGGCTACGCCGGGCTCCAGGTCATCCAGACCAAGGACCTCAACATCCCGCTCACGGCTCACGAGGCCGGCGAGCGGCTTTGCCAACACCTGCTACAGCAATTGGAGCGTTAAATGGCCGAACAAGGCGTCAAGCAAAAAGGCGAACAGAAGACCGCCCGCATCCCCATCAAGATCGTGCCGGCCGCCGAGCCCCTCAGGAAGCCGGAGTGGATCCGGGTCAAGGCCGGCAACAGCGCCGGGCGCTTCGGCGAGATCAAGAAGATGCTGCGGGAAAGGAACTTGCACACCGTCTGCGAAGAGGCCACCTGCCCCAACATCGGCGAATGCTTCGGCCGCGGCACCGCCACCTTCATGATCCTCGGCGACATCTGCACCCGCCGCTGCCCCTTCTGCGACGTCGGCCACGGCAAGCCGCTTCCCCCGGACCCGGAGGAGCCCCGCCACCTGGCCGAGTCGGTGGCCGCCCTGAAGCTGCGCTACGTGGTCATCACCAGCGTGGACCGGGACGACCTCCGCGACGGCGGCGCCCAGCATTTCGTGGACGTGGTGAAGGCGGTGCGGGAGGCTTCCCCCGAGACCATCATCGAGACCCTGGTGCCGGACTTCCGGGGCCGCATGGAAGTCGCCCTCGAAGTCCTGGGGGGCGCCCTGCCCGACGTCCTCAACCACAACCTGGAAACCGTGCCCCGCCTCTACAAGCAGGCCCGGCCGGGGGCGGACTACGCCCATTCCCTGGCTTTCCTGAAGGCCTTCAAGGCCCGCTACCCGAACACCTCCACCAAATCCGGCCTCATGGTCGGCCTGGGGGAGACCGACGAGGAAATCCTCGAAGTCCTGGCCGACCTGCGGGCCCACGACGTGGACATGCTGACCATCGGCCAGTACCTCGCCCCCACCGGCCATCACCTGCCGGTGACCCGCTACGTCCATCCCGACGTCTTCAAGATGTTCGAGGCCAAGGCCAAGGAAATGGGTTTCTCCGGGGCCGCCTGCGGCGCCATGGTGCGGTCCTCCTACTGGGCGGACGAGCAGGCCCACCAGGCCGGGGTCGTCGCCTAACTCCCGCCGGCTGCTGTGCTCCGGGGGCGATGCTGCCGTAAAAAGCATCGCCAGCCCAAAGCCATCGACAGCAAGGAACGAAAGGCCCTCAGCAAAACTCTATGTCGCAGATCCCCGGACCGGTGTGCCGGGGATCCCGCACAGGAGAGAAACATGCTGAAATGGGTCAACATGCTCTGGCTGTCCTTCCTCACGGCCATCCTCGGGGAAACGGTCTTCTTCGCCCTGATCGATCCCCAGGAACTCTACCTGATGGGGGAGCCGGTGTACTGGAGCCCCATGGCCGTCTACTCGGTGGGCTTCTTCATGTTCTGGAGCCTGACGGCCCTCACCGCCGCCCTCACCCTTTTCATGCAGAAGCCGGCATCGGAAATCAACGGCCATCGAGCCCCGGTCCAGCGCCTACCCTCCGCCTAGCGCGCCGGCTGCCTCTCCGGGAAATTCCTACCGGGGCAGGCAATCCTTCCCTCCGTCCAAGATACAGACCATCCTTGATGGTGGCATAGACCTTCCGCGGCCATACTGAGCCTGACCGTGGCCAGACGCCCCGGAGGCGCCGGCCATGACCAACCAGGACATGGAGGAGCAGCATGAATCGGTGGCAGGCCGTCGGCGGCCAATCCTTCGCCTCACAGCCCATCCCATGCCTGCCCGCCGCTATCTCTCGGCCGCGCTCGTTTTTCTGAGCACCTGCGGTGCCGGTACCGCGCCCGTCGCCCCGCTGCCGGAAACGCCGCCCCGGGGCAATCTCCTCATCGTCGGCGGCGGGGCCGAACCGCCCGGACTGATGCCCCGCTTCGTCCAACTGGCCGGCGGCCGAGGCCGGGCCCGCATCGCCGTGCTGCCCATGGCCAGTACCGCCGCCAGCGACCGGGGCAGCGAGATGGCCAGCCGGTTGCAGACCCTGGGCGCCCAGGCCCAGGTTTTCGACCTTAGCCGGCAGGAGGCCGAAACCGAGACCACGGCCCGGCAGCTCGACGATTTCACCGGCTACTGGTTTTCCGGCGGGGACCAGTCGAAGCTGGCCGCAGTGCTCCTGGCGACCCCCTCCCTGGCCACCATCCACCGGCGTTACCAGGAAGGCGCGGTGGTGGGCGGCACCTCGGCCGGAGCAGCCGTCATGTCCAATTCGATGCTCACCGGCAACCGTCAGGGGGACGGCCCGCCAGAGGACGACGGCAAGTTCCCCCCCATCGCCCGCCGGTCCTTCGAGGTAGCCGAGGGCCTTGGTTTCCTGCCGGGGACCATCGTCGATCAGCATTTTCAGCGCCGGGCCCGGCAGAACCGCCTCTTGAGCGTGGTGCTCGAACAGCCCGAACTGGTGGGCGTGGGCATCGACGAATCCACTGCCGTGCTGGTGCGCCCGGACGGGCGCTGGGAAGTGCTGGGAGAGAGCAGCGTCCAGGTATTCGACGCCCGCCGGGCTCGGATCACCGCGCCTGACGCGCCGGTCCTGGGCTCCACCGACATCACCATGCACCTGCTGCCGCCCCGCAGCGTCTACGACCCCCTGAGCGGACAGACCACCCTGCCGGCAGGCTGAAAGCCGACGGGAACAAGACGTCTCCGAATGCCGCCCTCCCTATTGCATTGACGCAACGATGAAGAAATCGACCGCCTACCTCCTCCTGGGTTCAGCCGTTACCTGTCTGGTTCCCTTTTCCGCCGCCGCCTTGCTGCAGGACCACCTGCTCTACTACCCGCGAAGAGCCAAACTGATGGAAATGCTGTCCGACGGGTTGCAGGCCTGGCCATCGCCCGAGGAGTTTCGCGGCCTGGTGGCGGAACCGTCCGGACCGGCGCTGGGCACGGCGGTGATCTTCCACGGCACGGTCGGCCATGCCGGCCAGCGCGGACTCTACGCCGCGCAACTGACCCGCCTGGGCTTCCGGGTGATCCTCGCCGAGTATCCGGGCTATGGCCCCCGGCGAGGCGTACTGGGGGAGAAATCCCTGGTGAGCGACGCCGCAGAGACCATCGCCCTGGTCCGCGAGCACTACGGCGCACCGCTGCTGGTGGTGGGCGAGTCCCTGGGCGCGGCGGTGGCGGCCGCAGCCGGCGCCCGCCAGCAGGACAAGGTATCGGGGCTGGCCCTCATCACCCCCTGGGACCGTCTGGAGAATGTCGCCTCCCTCCATTACACCTGGCTCCCCGTCAAATGGCTCCTGCGCGATCCCTACGATAGCGCCGCCCACCTGGCCTCCTTCACCGGCCCGGTGCTGGTGGCGGTGGCCGAACGGGACAGCATCGTCCCGGCCCGCTTTGGCCGGGCCTTGTACGAAAGCCTGACGGCCCCCAAGTGCCTGGTGGAAATCCCGGGGGCCGAGCACACCGACTGGCACGACCATCTGGACGAGAACTGGTGCCGGCAGGCCCTGACCTTCCTGCTGGGCGACTCCGGCTGGCGGGAGGATGGGCTCGTAGCGGGTGACCACCTGCCTGCCGCCGCCCCATAGCCTCCGCGGTCCCCCTGTGCCGACAGCACTGAATCCCGATCCCGGCCTGCAACAGGTCTTAGAATAGGCCACCACCCACATGGCATGCGCACGACCGTGAAGAAATACGCCTTCCTCCTGCTGGGGTTCCTCGTTGCCTGTCTGATGCCTTTTACGGGAGCTGCCGTGCTGCAGGACCGCCTGCTCTATTTCCCGGAAAAGGCCAAGGTGGCGGACATGCTGTCCGACGGATTGCAGGCCTGGCCGTCGCGTCGGGAATTCCGCGGCCTGTTGGCCGAACCGCCCGGGCCGGCGCGGGGCACTATCGTGGTCTTCCACGGCAACGCCGGCCACGCCGGCCATCGCAGCTTCTACGCCACCGAACTCACCCGCCTGGGCTTTCGGGTAATCCTCGCCGAGTATCCCGGCTATGGCCCCCGGGACGGTGCCTTCGGGGAAAAATCCCTGGTGGGCGATGCCGAGGAAACCATCGCCCGTATCCATGGACGCTACGGTCCGCCGCTGCTGGTGGTCGGAGAATCCCTGGGTGCGGCGGTGGCAGCCGAGGCCGGCGCCCACCAGCGGGACAAGGTGGCGGGACTCCTCCTCATCACGCCCTGGGACCGGTTGGAGAACGTCGCCTCCCACCATTACGCCTGGCTCCCGGTGAAATGGTTCCTGCGCGATCCCTACGACAGCGCCGCCAACCTGGCGGGCTTCACCGGCCCGGTACTGGTGGCGGTGGCCGAACGGGACAACACCGTCCCAGCCCCGTTCGGCCGGGCCCTGTACGAAGGCCTGGCGCCTCCCAAGCGCCTGGCTGTAATCCTGGGGGCCGGGCACGACGACTGGCCCGACCATGTGGACGAAGGCTGGTGGCGCCGGGTCCTAGCCTTTGTGCTCGGCAACCCCGGGTGACAACAGGAGTCGCTCATATTCGGCGATCACCTGGGCACCGAGAAGGAGCAGGGTGGCGCCGATCTCCAGGGTGAGAAGGACCACGATGGCAGTGGTCAGGGAACCATAGACCACGCTGGCCTGGGACAGGGTGGCGAGATACCAGAGCAGCAGGTGGCGGGTGAGCTCCCAGAGGAGTGCGGCCGTGATGCCGCCGATGAGGGCGTGGCGCAAGGGCAGGCGCCCCAGGGGCATGACGTAGTACACCGAGGTGAGAGCGAAGATTTCTCCGCCCAGGCCGAGGAGATAGAGGAGCACTCCGGAAAGCCCGTGCAGCGACCACTCTCGCCCCAGTACCTCGACGCTCTCTTGGCCGATGGCCTGGAGGGCATTCGCCACCAGGGTGATGACGAGGAGCCCGACCCCGAGGACCAGGATGTAGCAATAGGGCAGCAGGGCCGACACCAGGTAGTGGCGCTTGTGGACGGCAAGCCGGTGGAAGAAGATCACCGACATGGCGTTGTCCAGGACGGCGAAGCCCAGGGAGCTGAAAAAGAGCATGGTCACCAGCAGGACCCCCCCGATGACGGCCCGGTTTTCCATGAAATTGGCCAGTTCGCCGATGATGGCCTTCGATTGGCTGGGGACCAGCCACTCCAGGTAGCGGCCCAGGGTCTGGAGCAATTCGGCCTGGTCCACCAGGTGGGACAGGGCGATGACGATGAGGATGAGGAGGGGGACGATGGACAGCAGGGCGTAGTAGGCCACCGCCCCCGCCAGAAGGAGGCCCTGGTTGGCGCGGAAAGCCTTCCACGTCTGCAGGGCGAAGGCGCCGGGATGTCGGAGGATGTGCTGGGCCGGATGGCTGCGGATCGGCATACGGGGGCGTGGACCGGCGATGTCTCTGGTTCTTGGGACCTTGGGCGGATGGGATCATCCGGACATTTTTCATCTTACAGCTGCTTCGCTCTATAGTCGCATTTCATAAACATGCTCCAAGGAGATTCCCATGCTTCCACTGCGCTTCCTGGCCGCCCTGCTCCTCTCCGCCTGCCTCCAGGTCGCCCACGCCGCCGGTCTGGCGGAGGTTTCCAATAGCGAGGCCTCGTCCGGCCTCAAGGAAGCCCTCGCCAAGGGCGCCGACTTCGCGGTCTCCAGCCTGGGCCGGGAGAACGGCTTCCTGGGCAACCCCAAGGTGAAGATCCCCCTGCCCGAGTCCCTGCGGACTGCCGAAAAGGCCATGCGCGCCGTGGGCATGGGCAAGTACGCCGACGAGTTGGTGGGCACCATGAACCACGCCGCCGAGCTGGCAGTGGCCCAGGCCAAGCCCGTCCTCATGGACTCCATCCGGAAGATGACCCTCAAGGACGCCAAGGACATCCTCCTGGGGGGAGAGGATTCGGTGACCCAGTACTTCCGCCGCACCAGCTCGGAGCAGCTGGCCCGGAAATTCATGCCCATCGTCCAGGAGTCCACCCGGAAGGTGGCGCTGGCCGAAAAGTACGACCGCTTCGCCGGCAAGGCGGCTAGCTTCGGCCTCATCAGCAAGGAAGACGCTTCCCTGGATAGCTACGTCACCCGCAAGGCCATGGACGGCCTCTTCCTGATGATCGCCGAAGAGGAAAGGAATATCAGGCAGAACCCTGTGGCGGCTGGCAGCGCTCTCCTGAAGAAGGTCTTCGGCGCCCTCGGAGGCTGAGCCGGCCTGGGTTAAAATCGCGCCTCTGCAATCCACGCGCCCCGGCCTGCCGGGGCGCTTCGTTTTCATGTCCGGTCTCAATCCCCAACAACGCGAAGCCATCCACTACCTCGACGGTCCCTGCCTGGTCCTGGCCGGCGCCGGCTCCGGCAAGACCCGGGTGATCACCCAGAAGATCGCCTACCTGGTCCAGGACTGCGGCTTCGCGCCCCAGAACATCGCCGCCATCACCTTCACCAACAAGGCGGCCCGGGAAATGCAGGAGCGGGTGGGAAAGCTGCTGGAAGGCAGCGCGGCCTCCCGCCTGCAGATTTCCACCTTCCACTCCCTGGGGGTGCGCCTCCTGCGGGAAGAGGCCAAGGCCCTGGGCTACAAGCCGCGCTTTTCCATTTTCGACTCCACCGATTGCGCCGGCATCATCGCCGACCTGGCCAAGACGGTGGACAAGGCCACCCTGCGGCGGCTGCAGTCCATCATCTCCAACTGGAAGAACGCCCTGGTGTCGCCGGAGCAGGCCACCCATCTCGCCCGGGACGAGCACGAGGCTCTGGCGGCCCACGCCTACCTGTCCTACGAGGCCACCCTGAAGGCCTACCAGGCGGTGGATTTCGACGACCTCATCAAGCTGCCGGTGGAGCTTTTCGAGAAGCACCCGGACATCCGGGAGAAGTGGCAGAACCGGCTGCGCTACCTGCTGGTGGACGAATACCAGGACACCAATGCCTGCCAGTACCAGCTATTGAAGCTCCTGACCGGGGTGCGGGCCCAGTTCACCGCCGTGGGGGACGACGACCAGGCCATCTACGGCTGGCGCGGCGCCGACATCGAGAACCTGAAGAAGCTGCCGGCGGAATTCCCGGCCCTCAAGGTCATCAAGCTGGAGCAGAACTACCGCTCGACGGTGCGCATCCTCAAGGCCGCCAACAACGTCATCGCCCACAACGAAAAGCTGTTCGAGAAAAAGCTGTGGTCGGAGCTGGGTTACGGCGACCCCATCACCGTCACCGCCTGCAAGGACAACGAGGCGGAGGCCGAGAGCGTGGTCATGAAGCTCCTGGCCCACAAGTGGGAGAACAGGACCAAGTTCTCCGACTACGCCATCCTCTACCGCTCCAATTTCCTGGCCCGGGCCTTCGAGCAGCAGCTGCGGAACCACAAGGTGCCCTACCTCCTCTCCGGCGGCCAGTCCTTCTTCGACAAGGCGGAAATCAAGGACATCATCGCCTACCTGCGGCTGCTGGCCAATGAGGACGACGACCCCGCCTTCATCCGGGCCGCCACCACCCCCAAGCGGGGCATCGGCGCCAGCACCCTGCAGGTGCTGGGGCAGTACGCCGGGGAACGGCACATTTCCCTCTTCGCCGCCGCCTTCGAGGAAGGCTTCGCCCACCGCGTCCAGGCGCGGCAACTGGAGCCCCTGGCCGAGTTCTGCCAGTTCATCAACCGCATCCAGTACCGGGCCGCCAACGAGCCGGCCCAGCAGGTGCTGCCGGACCTCCTGAAGGCCATCGACTACGAGGCCTACCTCTACGACCACGAGGAAGAACGCTCCGCCCAGAACAAGTGGGCCAACATCATGGAATTCGCCAACTGGATCAATGGCAAGGGCGAGGCGGACGGCAAGACCCTCATCGACATCACCCAGAGCATCGCCCTCATCAGCATGCTGGAAAAACAGGACTCGGAAGAGGCCGACGCCATCCAGATGTCCACCCTGCACGCCGCCAAGGGACTGGAGTTCAACCACGTCTTCCTGACCGGCATCGAGGAGGGCATCCTCCCCCACCGGGAGTCCATCGAAGGCGGCAAGGTGGAAGAGGAAAGGCGGCTCATGTACGTGGGCATCACCCGGGCCCGGCGCTCCCTGCACCTCACCTACTGCGAGCGCCGCAAGCAGGCCCGGGAATTCGTTCCCTGCGAACCTTCCCGCTTCATCACCGAAATGGGCAAGGAAGACCTTCGCTTCTCCGGCGGCAAGGCAGCCCAGGAGCCCGACCGCGCCACCGGCAGCGCCCGCCTGGAAGCCATGAAAGCCATGCTGGCCGGAAAAGGCCGGTAACGTCCCGGTCACAGGGCGTTACAGGGGGTTACCTTTCTTCTGATTACCTGCATGGAACCCGGCGCGTTATTGGCAGCAAGGCGCTGCAATGACGCAACGCCGGACGAACCGCAACAGATCATTCAGGAGTTTTCCGCCATGACCAAGCAGTTGATCGCTCTCGCCATCGCCGCCGCCTTCGGCATCGCCCATGCCGCCGACAGCAAACCGGCCACCGACGCCAAGCCCGCCGCCGTGAAGGTTGCCGCGGACACGACCAGCAAGTCCGCCACTGCCAAGACCGGCCCCGACACCGCTGTCGGCAGCATCCCCGAGACCACCGAGCCGGTGGGCACCAACGCGCCCAAGAAGCCGAGCCACAAGCGCGCCCATAAGCGCACCCACCAGAAGGCCGCCACCCCCGCTACTCCCGCCACGCCCGCTACTCCCGCCACCCCGGCCACTCCGGCCGCACCCGCCACCAAGTAAGGCGGCGCCAGCCTGCCGCGGCGGAAGCGGCCATGAAAAAGGGCGCCCGAAAGGCGCCCTTCTCTATTGCCAGCACGGGGCGAAAGGCAATTGCCTCCGCCTCGCCCGGGGGATTACTTGGACTTGCCGACCAGGAAGTCCACCGCCGCCTTGACTTCGGCGTCGGACAGGCTGGAAGCGCCCCCCTTGGGCGGCATGGCGTTCTTGCCGTTGAGGGCGCTCTTGTACAGGGCATCCGTGCCCTGGGCGATGCGGGGTGCCCACGCCGCCTTGTCGCCGGCCTTGGGAGCCCCGGCGGCGCCGGTGTTGTGGCACGCGCCGCACACCGTGTTGAAGACCGTGGCGCCGTCCTTGGGTGCGCCGGCGGCGGCGGGGGCCGCGGCCTTTTGCATTTCGAACTTGGCTACCGGCTGGATGCGGCTGGCGACATCATCACCGCCACCGGCTACCTGGACGGATTTCTCACCCTTGATGGAGAAAGGCACCACGACGGCGATCAAGATGATCGCCGCGACGATGGTAGCGACCATGATGCCCCGGGAAGAATGCTGCTCAGCCATGCTGACTCCTGAATAAGCTTGAGGATTGGAAAAAACGCGATTATAGCGAACCGTCACCCCCTCATGGGCGATGACCATGGACGCTGAGGCCGAAAACCGGTATATTCGCGCTTCTTGGCGCCCGTAGCTCAGCTGGATAGAGTACTGCCCTCCGAAGGCAGGGGTCGTGCGTTCGAATCGCGCCGGGCGCGCCAAAGATTTAAAAGGGGTTGATTCCGCCAGGAATCAACCCCTTTTGCTTTTCGGGAGCGCTGCAATGAAGATCCATCAATTGCCCCTGGGGGCCCGCTTCGAGTACGAAGGCGAAGAGTTCGTGAAGACCGGCCCGATGTTCGCGACCGCCAGGGAAGGCGGCCAGCGGCTCATTCCCAAGTACGCCCAGCTCAAGGTGCCGGGAGACGACCGGGCCATCGGCGACAGGAAAGCCGAGCCCTTGACCAGGAATGCCGTCCTGGCGGCATTCGAGGACTTCTACTCCGAATGCCGGCGGATTGCCCCGGAAGACAGGCAGCCGGAACTCGCCGCCGCCCGGGAACGCTTCCTGAAGGCACTGGGCCGGTAAGCCCCGGCATGCCACCCCGACCCGGTACCTTATCCGGCGTAGAAAATCTGAAACAACCCTGTCACATGCCGTGACACTACCTTACATTGCTACTGACATCTCCTGAGTAACCCGGCGCGTTATTCGGCACAAGGTGCTGCAATTTGCCAGCACCGAAAACCAATCGATGCCGTATCTATACAAGGAGATTCAAAATGCTGAAGACTGTGATCGCTCTGGCTGTTGCCGCTGGTTTTGCTTCCGCTTCCTTCGCCCAGGGCGCCACCCCGGCCACTCCCGCAACCCCGGTCGCCAAGGCGGCGCCGGCCGCTGCGGAAAAGAAAGTCGAGGCTCCGAAGGCGGCCGAACTGGCCAAGGCGGATACCGCCAAGGCCGCTACCGTGAAGAGCGAGCATCACAAGGTCAAGGCCCACAAGGCTGAAAAGGCGGAACAGAAGGCCGAGAAGCAGGCTTCGGCTGACCCCGCGACCAAGTAAGCGGTTTCTTCGCCAAAAGCCCCCGGGGTCGCTCCCCGGGGGCTTTTCTTTTATCTTCCCACCGGTCGTCGGGCGGGAAGATCGCCGGGCGGCAGGTGCGGCCGGCGCGGACTGCAGGCTTCAGAAGGTGATGACCTTGTCGGCAGCCAGGGTCCATTCCGCCAGCTCCGGCAGGGTGCCGATGCTGGTACCGGGAATCAGGGGCAAGTCCACCAGGCCCCGGGCCTGGGCGCAGGTGCGGCACAACTTGATGGGCACACCGGCACCCACCAGTTGCTCCACCAGGGCTTGCAGGGTATTGCCGGAGGCATCCATCTGGTTCGGCAAGCCCAGCACGGTGGCGTCGGACATCAGGAAAAGCCGCACTTCGGGCCGCGCCGGTTCGCTTCCCGCCAGCGCGGTCGCCAATCTGAGGGCGGAAAGGCAGCGCTCGCTGCCGTAGGGTGGCGCGTGGACGATGATCAGAATCTTTTGCATGGTTCTTCTTTGACAGGATATTTGGCGGAAATCCGGAGAATATTATTCTCCCGGTTGCCGATGGGGGGATCTCCCCCTGCCCACCCGCGCATCAGTTCTCGCCGGCGGACGCTCCCATCCGTTCCACCCGGCCGTCCTGGCGGATCACGGTCACGATCAACTGGCGGACGTCGCCCCGCTCCACATCGCTGGCCAATGCACGCAACTGCTCGGCCAGGCTGGCCTCTTGGTTCGATGGATGCTTCATGAGTGCGGAAGATGAAATTATGTTCATTGTGATGTTCCCGCAGGCAGACGTTGCAAGTGGTCAGGACACTGCAATACGGCTCATACGGCATGCCCGCATGTTGGCGCCATACCATTGGAATTGCAATTCAGACAAACGTCATAACATTCCCGAGCGGTGGTTTCAAAGGGAAAGCCGGCCCTCGTCCGCTTCCCGGGCCTCCTTCGCCAGGGCCCGCAGCCAGAGGGCGACGGTGCCGGCATAGACCTCGTCGAAGCGGGGAAAGGCGCCGCTGGCGGCAACCACGATGCCGTCGAGGCAGACGCCGCCCCAGAGGAGGCTGTCGCCGGCCCGCAGCAGATGGGGGGCCAGCGCCTGCAGGCGCTGGCTGTCCAGACCGGAGGCCCAGCTCAATTGGGCCTTGCCCCGGGCGAAGGCGGCGTAGTCCGCGTCCCAGCGGGAACGGTCGCCGAAGGCATGCTCGTAGAGGATGGCCTCCTCGAAGGCGGCACGGCCCGGCGGCAAGCCGGGGTCCATGATGACCAGGTAGAGGAAACCGCTGCCGACCAGGCTGCGGTCCGCCAGGCCCGCCTCGATCATCGGCGAGGCGAGTTCCACCGCCCGGCGGGCGGTGTCCCGGTTCACGTAGTGGCTGCCGCCGGGGGCACGGGGGGATGGGGTGCTGCTCTCCTGGCTCGTCATTTTCGGTTCCTCTTCTTGGGTTTCTGTCCGCCTACCTGGGCTCGCTGCCGCCTTCGGCCGGCAGGGGCGTCGGTGCGGCCCGGCCAGCCAGGCCGGACACCGCCGCCACCAGCTCCCCCGGCTCGAAGGGCTTGACCAGAAGGACCTGGAATCCGGCCAGCAGGGCCCGGGGACGCTGCCCGGCCCGGCCCCGGCGGGACAGGGCGATGGCCGGCAGGCGCTCCTCCAGCCCCAGCCGCCGTTCCGCTTCGATACGGCGCAATTCCTGGATCAGCTCGTAGCCCTCCCGTTCTCCCGAATCCAGGTCATAGACCAGGACCTCGGGCCAATCGGAGCGGGGCCGTTCCCGCAGCCAATCGAGGGCTGCTGGACCCGAGGGGTAGACCCGCAGGAGAGCGCCCTGTTCATGGAGAAGCGCCGCCAGGGGCTCCTGCTCCTCGGCATCCCCGGCGACCAGCAGGACGGTGACGCCGCCGATGGCGGAAGCCGGCCAGGGCACCGCGGCGAGGGCCTTCTCTTCCCCCGGCAGGGGCAGTTCGGCCACCACCCGCAGGCTGCCATCGGCCAGGGGATGCATCTCCAGGCTGCCGCCATGCTGTTCCAGGATGGCGCGAATCGCCTCCGGTTCGAGACGGCGCCCGGTCCCGTCCCCGCCCGGGGAGCGCCGGTCCCTGAGGACGCTGCCGTGGATCAGGGTGAGCCGCAGGCAGGCGCCGCTGCGCTCGATGCGCAGCTCGACCCGGCCGCCGGCCGCGGTGGACAGGACCGCCCGTTCCCCCAGGGCCCAGAAGGCCTGGTGCAGCCGGCCCGGATCGCCGACCAGGGCGGCCGGCTCGGCGGTCACGAAACTGTAGAAGCTCACCCGGCGGGCGTCGATGGCGGGCTTGAGGCCATCAATCACGGACGCCATGAGGGCGACCAGATCCACGGGGCGCCAGGCCAGCTCCGCCTCGGATTCCTCCAATTCCTGCTGCTGGCGCTGCAGCCGCCACATCTGGGAATAGAGTCCCTGGCGCTTCAGGAGCTCGTCATGGCGGCCCCGTTCCACGATCCGGCCATGCTCGAGGACCAGGATCTCGTCTGCCCCCACCACGGTGGACAGGCGGTGGGCGATGACCAGGGTGGTGCGGTCGCTGGCCAGGCGGTCCAGCTCCCCCTGGATGGCCCGCTCGGCCCGGGTGTCGAGGGCCGAGGTGGCCTCGTCGAAAACCAGGATGGGCGGGTTCTTGAGGATGGCCCGGGCGATGGCGATGCGTTGCTTCTCGCCGCCGGAAAGCTTCACCCCCCGCTCCCCGACCTGGGTGTCGTACTTTTCCGGCAGGCTGTCGATGAACTCGTGCACGTGGGCCGCCTTGGCCGCTTCGATCACCTCCGCCAGGGCCGCCCCCGGCCGGCCGTAGGCGATGTTGTAAGCTACCGTTTCGTTGAACAGGATGGTGTCCTGGGGAACGATGCCGATGGCGTCCCGCAGGCTCCTCTGGGTGACGTCGCGAACATCCTGGCCGTCGATGCTCACCGTGCCGGCGCCGGCCTCGTAGAAGCGGAAGAGCAGCCGGGCCAGGGTGGATTTCCCCGAACCGCTGCCCCCCACCACCGCCACCTTGCGACCGGGGGGGATGGCGAAGCTGACGTCCCACAGGATCTGGCGGCCGGCATCGTAGGCAAAGTCCACATGGTCGAAGCGCACCTCGCCCCGCTCCACCTGGAGGTCCGGAAGGCCGGGCCGGTCCTCGATCTCCGGCTTCTGCTCCAGGAGGCGGAACATCTTTTCCGCATTCACCACAGCATCCCGGGCCTGCCGGAAGACGAAGCCGAGGGAATTCAGGGGGAGGCAGACCTGGATGACGTAGGCGTTCACCAGCACCAGGTCGCCCACCGTCATCTGCCCGTGGACGACGTTGTAGCCGGCCAGGAGCATGACTCCCGCCACGCCGAAGGCGATGATGCCGCTCTGGCCGACGTGGAGGACGAAAAGAGCCTTCTGGTTGGTCACCCCCACCTCGATCCAGTGCCCCAGGATGCCGCCGAAGTGCCGGCGCTCGAATTCCTCGTTGGTGTAGTACTTCACCGTCTCGAAATTGAGGAGGCTATCCACCAAGCGGCTGTTGGCGCTGGAATCCAGCTCGTTCATGGCCCGCTGGTGGACGGCCCGGTGCTCGGTGACATTCACCGTCCAGGTGGCGTAGACGACGAAGGTGACGAGGATGATGGCGGTGAACCACAGGCTGTAGCCGCCGGTGATGACCACGATCACCGCCCCGATCTCCACCAGGGTGGGCAGGAGGGTGAACAGCCCCACCCCGAGCAGGAAGCCGATGCCCGTCGTGCCCCGCTCCACGTCCCGGGTGACGCCGCCGGTGCGGCGCATGGCGTGGAAGCGCACGGAGAGCCGGTGCAGGTGCTCGAAGGCCTGGACGAGGAAGCCCGAGACGGTGTTCTGGGTAACCCGGACGAAGACCAGGTCGCGGATTTCGCCGAACAGGGTGCCCAGGAAGCGCAGGACGGCGTAGCCGACGAGGAGGAAGACCGGCACCGCCAGCAGGGGTTGAGGCCGCCCCAGGCCGTCCACGATGGTTTTCAGCACCAGGGGCACCGCCACCATGGCGAGCTTGGCCAACACCACCAGGGCGAGGGCCGTCAGGGTGCGCCAGCGATAGCGCAGCACCGCCGCCAGCAGCAGGCGGCCGACGAAGAGGCTGGTCGACGGAGACGGCATGGCGGGGTGCAAGGGCAGCCAAGAAAACGTCAGTTTCAGTGAAGGCTCATGTCGGCGCAGCCGACGTGAAGCCGCAAAGCGGCGGCCGAAACTAAAATGGCGCGATTCGAGGAACCGCGCCATCCGAAGGCCTTCAGGACATCGGAGGCGGTCGAACCGCTCCTTGTCCTGACGCGGGAATCAAACGTCGTCGGGACCGATTTCCGTTCTGTCCGTCGATCCCAGGGTCGACGACGGATTGCTCTGCTCGGTCTGGCCGCGCCAGTAACCCTTCTGGCCGTAGAAGCTGTGCACCTCGTTGGCCCAGGTCGGATCGGCCATGCTGGGCCAGTGATCCTTGTCGAAGCCCGGGGCGTTCTTCAGGTGGTCCTTTTCCACGTCGAGGATGAAGCACTTGCGGTCCGCATCCAGGGTGAGGGCGCTCCAGGGAATGGCGAACAGCTTGTCGCCGAGCCCCAGGAAGCCGCCGGACGACAGGACGGCATAGGCCACCCGGCCGCTCGGCACATCGATCATGATGTCCTTGATGTTGCCCAGATCTTCGCCCCGGGTGTTGACCACGTCATCCCCTTCGAGGGTGTCGGCCGCCATGATTTCCGGCCCCGGTCCTTCGTTCTGGATATCGCCGCCAACAATGTTCGCTTGCTTTTCGCTGCCAAAAGTTGCCATGTCTATCTCCTTGTCATGAGTGGTAATCCGCTTGGCCGGCCCGGAGGCCAGGCTTAACGGTTTTGTTGTTCCTTGCCCTTATCCTTTTCTCCCTCGCCCGCCATCCTGCGGGCCGAACCCTGGGAACCGCCGCCGCTGGTTTCGACGGGCGACATGTCCGCCAGATTGGTGGTCATCGCCGAGGAGGCACTGGGAGCCGTCGAAGGGCCTGGCGCCCCCGGGGAGGCCCCGCCGCTCTCCGCGCCCTGCTGGCCGCTCCGGACGCGGATACGGTTCTCCACATCCTTGACGCCCCAGCAGCTGTCGGCGACGTCCTCGATTTCATGCTTCATGCGGCGCTGGGGCACGGTGCCCTCCAGGATCACGCGCCCCAGGTTCACCTCCACGCTGACGTCGCTGGCGTCGATGTAGGAACGCTGGACCAGGATTTCGCAGATCAACTCCCGGATGCGCTCGTCGGAACGCTGGTAGCCCTTCGGTCCCCGGTTGCGGCCGCCTTCGGGCTGGCTGCCGGTCTGGTAGGCGCCGTAGCTGCCGTAGCCGCCGCGACCGAAATCCTCGCCGCCGAAGCCCTGCTGGCGCCCTTCCGCCTGGTAGGCCTGCTGCTGGCGGAAACTTCCGCCCTGCCCCCGGCGTTCGAAGTCGTTGCGAGGCCACCCGCCGCCCTGGCCCTGCTGGCTGGAGCCGTAGCCTTCCTGTCCCTGCTGTTGCTGGTAACCGCGGTCGCCGTAGGTGGGGGTGCCGCTGAAATATTCGCTGCCCGGGTGATCCCGCTGGGCCTGGTACTGATAATGGGACTCCGGATAGGTCTCGGGAACCGACCGGGGATAAGGACGGCCGGACTCGGATCCGCCGCCTTCCATCCGCTGCCGGTTGTCCTTGTCGCGGCCGTGTTCCCGATCATCCGGGTGCTGGGCCGACTGCTTATCCTGTGATCTCATGGCCATGACTCCTGGTGGTGGAAGGGGAGCGGGGGCCGCGGTCGCAACGGCTACTCCAGCCTCCCTGGTTCATACCTTTCCCCAGCAAGCCGTGTGCCCTAAAGCCCTCCGGCAAAATCAGCAACAGCCCCCAGGCGCCAGTGAAGAAATTACAGCCGCTTGTAGTTATGCACGTCTGGCGGAATTCAACCGTCCTTCTCCAGGAGACGCAGGCAAGACTCCACGTGGGCCGGAACCGGGCGCCGGTTCTGGAGTACCCAGGGCAGCCCCAAGAAGGCGGCCATGACCCCCCCCAGGAGCCCGGGATCCCCCCGGACCTGGCCCAGCCAGCGGCGGGTCTCCTGCCAGGCGCCGCCCAGGGGCCGGCGCAGCCAGGCGCACCAGAGGGCGTTGCGCAGGAGGAGCCGCCGGCGCCCGGCGGCGTCCCGCAGGCGGGACGGGTAGTGGTGCACCACCAGTTCCGGGATGTAGCCCAGGTGCCAGCCGGCGGCCAGGAGGTCGAGGGCCAGCAGCCGCTCCTCGCCGCCGATGAAGAAGCGGGGCTCGTAGCCCCCGGCCCCGAGGAAGGCGCTGCGCCGCATGACGCAGGCGCCGGCCAGGAAACCGGCGAGCTCGGTGCCGGGCAGGCCCAGGCGATTGGGCAGCGGACTGCGGGCCATGAGGGCGCTGGTGGGGTCCTCCCGCCCCTCCGGGCCTACCAGCACCCGGGCGGTGACCGCCGCCAGACGCGGATAGGCATCCAGTATCTCGGCGGCCCGTTCCAGGGCCCCGGGAGCCCACCAGGTATCGTCGTCGCAGAAGGCGATGTAGGGCGCATCCATCTGGCGCACGCCGTAGTTGCGCCCCGCCGCCCCCAGGTTGCGCTCCAGGCGCAGGATGCGGACCCGGGGAAAGGCCTGGGCGACGGCGCTGGCGGTGCCGTCGCCGGAACCATTGTCCACCACGCAGAGGGGGATGCCGTCGCAGGTGGCCAGGCGCTCCAGGGTGGCGAGGATTTCCTGCCGGCGGTTGTAGGTCAGGATGACCACGGCCAGCTTGCCGGCCGTCATGGCGGCCTCCCCGGGGCGGGGGAAAGGGCCCAGTAGCCTTCCGGTTCCTCAAGATCGGCGAGCCCCAGGCGCCCCGGGCTGGCGATGCCCCGCAGCTGGGACCGGTAGCAGGCGACGGCCGCCGCCTTGCGGGCGGCCGCGTCGGCCGCTTCGGCAAAACGCACTGGCCGGGAATCCAGTCCCCGGCTTTCCAGGGCCGCGATAGCCTGGTCCCGCAGGCCTGCGATGCGGCGGTAGAGGAAGTCTTCGTAAACCAGCCAGCGGAACTCCGGGTAGTCGGGCAGGAGGGACAGGGCCGACCGATGCACGAGCTGATGGTCGGAATGGAAGAGTCCCAGGGGAATGAGGACGACGTCGGGCCGGCAGGCCACGAAAAGCTCCCGCAATGCCGCCGTCACCGTCGCCTCGTCCGGGCCGCCGTACTGGTGGTCCAGCAGGTCGAGCCAGTAGGGTCGGGCCTCGAGTATTTCCAGGGCCTGCCGGTCCTCCTCCCGGCGGCGGCCGATCACGTCGTCGCCGGGGCTGAAGCCGGCATCCCGATCCCAGTCGGTGAGGGGACGGTCGGCGGGCGGCCGGCCGGCGAAGACGGTGGCGACGGTGGCGCCGGGCCGGGAAGCCAGCAGCCGGCCGCAGCCGAACACCCCGTCGTCGAGATGGGGAGCGACCACGAGCAGGTTGCCGTCCGGAGGCGGTTCGGTGGCAAGGGGAGCCGTCATGGCGGACCCGGGGGCAATCGCTGTGCCCGACGGTCAGGAATGCCGGCTGGCGGCTACAGCAGGCCGGCCAGGTGCAGGCGCGTTCCCAGGGTCGCGAGGTTTTGGGACAAGCTCACGGACCGGGAAATCATCTGGTCCAGCAGCAGGCCGTTGCTGCCCTGCCCGTTCCTCTTGGCGCCGGTCCCCGCCAGCTGGGCCTGGAGGAATTGGTCCGCCAGATTCACCGAAGCGCTGTAATCCACCGTCTGCCCTTGCCCGCCGGTCAGGGACGACCACAGCCCGGCCTGCAGGCTCCGGGCCACCGTGGCCGGCGAAGTCAGGGCCGGGGATGCCGACTGCAGCAGACGCTCCGGCGACAGGGCATCGGCGGCCAAAGCCGTGATCCGCTCCGCCACGCCCTTGCCGTCGTTGCTGAAAAGGCGGGTGACGCCCTCCGGGTTGGCGTTGAGGGCACCCTGGAATTTCCCGCTATCGAGGGCCAGGGTGCCGTTGCCGGTGCGGTTGATGCCCACCTGGGCCAAACTGGAGAGGGAACCCGTCAGGCCGTTGGCCGAGGTGTCCAGGGTGGCCGCCAGCTGGTTGCGCAGGAAGGAGACGGTCACGCCCAGCACCGGGTTCTCCCCGCCCAGGTGGCCGAGGCCCGCCTGCATTCCGTTGTAGGCTTCGACAAAGGCGCCGGCCTTGTTCACCTGGCCGCTATTGGGGGCCACGGTCAGGGTGGCGCTGCCGACGCCCTTGAGGCTCAGGGTCAGGCCATCCACCGCCGTGGCGACGGTATTGGTGCTGGCGACGAAGGCGCTGCCGTTGATCGTTCCCTGGGCGTCCCGGGCCAGGGTGGCGAGGGCCGGTCCGGAGCCGCCGGACGGATGGGCGAGCAGATCGGCCACCGCCGGGTCGCCGCTCACCCCGATGGTGAAGGCATTGGCGGCGCCGGTCTGGCCGGTGAGGGAGAGCTGGTAGCCGGCGGAGGAATGCACCACTTCCGCCTTGACGCCGATCTTGGCGCCATTGACGGCCGCCGCGATGCCGGTCAGGGTATTGGCGCCGCTTCCCAGGGAAACGCTGCGGGCCACCCCGCTCGCGAACTGGAAGTCCAGGGTTGTGGCCCCGCCGCTGCCGATGGCGGCCACGGAACTCCACTGGGCCGCCGTGGTGAGGGTTTGGGCCTGGGCCACCTGGCTGACCTGGACACTGTAGGCACCCAGGGGAGTAGCGGCCGTTGCCGTTCCGGTCGTGACCTTGTCCTTCGACGAGGCCGCTGTCCGGGCGGCGAAGGCGTCGGGCGCCGCCAGAGCGCCGGCGGCTGCGTGCAGGGATTCGGCCGCGTTGAGCAGGCGCCCCAGGCTGGAAATGCCGGCCTGGCTGTCGCCCAGGGCCGAAACGCCGGCCGCTCCCGTCCCCAGGCTGACCCGGGAGGTCGGGTAAAGGGCATTGATGAAACTCAGTGCGGGACTGAATCCCGAGACTGCCGAAACGTCCATGCTGGACTCCCACCCGCCAGGGCAGGGAAGGCCACTGCCCGAACCGCGCATCCCCTTAATGCTGGCGGGAACTCACTTTCTTTATAGCATCGGATTGGAGTTTCCGCTGCCGGGCCGCGCCGGAGCCCTTTCACCCTTTTCCTTGCCGTTCGGGGCGTAGTGCTCGATGAGGGCGTTGACCTCCGAGCCCAGCAGCATGACCAGTCCGGCGATGTAGAGCCAGAACATGAGGATGATGACGGCGCCGATGCTGCCGTAGGTGGCGTTGTAGTTGCCGAAATTGGCGACGTAGAACTTGAAGCCCAGGGAAGCCGCCACCAGGAGAAGGGCGCCGAGGACGCTGCCCGGGGTGATGAAGGCGAACCGCTGCTTGACGTCCGGCCCCAGGTAATAGACGAGGGCGAAGCCGAGCAGCAGGGCGACAAGGATCATCACCCAGCGGAAGGCCTCGAAGAAGACGAGAAGGCCGACTTCGAAGCCGACGCGGCGGCCGATCCATTCCTGGAGGAGCCCCCCCGCCACCACCAGGGAGAAGGCGCCCACCACCAGCACCGCGAACAGGATGCTGAGGCCGAGGGCCGTCCCCCGGGCGCGCAGGAAGTTGCGCCCCTCCCGGACCTCGTAGGTGATGTTGAGCTCCTGCATGATGGCGTACATGCCCGACGAAGCCGCCCACAGGGTGGCCAGGGCGCCGAAGGACAGTATCCCGCCCCGCTGCTGCCGCACCACATCGGCCACCACGCCGGGAAAGAGGTCGGCGGCACTCTGCGGCAGCACCTGTCGCAGGAGGTCCATGATGGCCACGTCCACCTGCGCCACCGGCAGATAGGGGATGATGGCCATGACGAAGATCATGGCCGGGAAGACGGCGAGGGTGAGCCAGAAGCCGAGGGCAGCGGCGCCGTTGGAAAGGTGATGCTCCTGGACCTCCCGATAGAGGTCGCGGAGGAAGCGCCGCCAGGGGACGCCGAGGATCATGGCCGCCCGCCCAGGTCAGTAGAAGGCCCGTTCCACCAGGGCGACGATGCCCTCCACCAGCTTGGCGGCTTCCACCGGCTTGCCCAGACAGCCCTGGAAGCCCGCCGCCGCCAGCCGCCCCCGGTCCAGGTGGGTGAGTGCGGTGACCGCGATGGCGGGGATGAAGGGCAGGCCCTTGATGGCCCGCACTCCGGCCAGCACCGCGAAGCCGTCCTCGCCGGGCATGGCGATGTCGAGGAGGAGGACGGCGGGGGACGCCATGGGCGGCCGTTCCCGCAGGGCCGCCATGAGGTCGCGCCCGGAGGCGAAGAGCCGCACCTGGGCGCCGGCCCGGGCGAGGATGAGCTGCATGACGTCCCGGGCGTCAGGATCATCATCCACCACCAGCACCTGGATGCCCTGGAGTCCTTCGTCGGGGGCGGCATAGCCCTCGCCCGCCACCTCCGGGCCGGCGGCCGGATCGGCGGCCGGCAGGCTGACGGTGAAGACGCTCCCCAGCCCGGGACCGGGGCTCGCCACCGCCACCGTCCCGCCGTGCATTTCCACCAGGTGGCGGACCAGGGCGAGGCCGATGCCCAGCCCGCTGTAGCGCCGGGTGGTGGAGGAATCGGCCTGGCTGAAGCGGTCGAAGACCAGGGGCAGGAAATCCTCCTCGATACCGATGCCGTTGTCGGCCACGGCGAGCTCGATACGCTCCCCGGCCTGCCGCAGCTCGATCTCCACCCGGCCGCCGGGGGGGGTGAACTTAACGCCGTTGGAGAGCAGGTTGATGACCACCTGCTGGAGCCGCCCCTGGTCGCCGTTGACCATCAGCTCCGGCCCGTCGGCGGCGAAGCGCAGGCTGATCTCCTTGGCCTGGGCGCTGCTGCGGGAAAGGTCGAGGGCGGTGTGGACCACTTCCACCAGGTTCACCGGCCGCCGCTCCAGCACCAGCTTGCCGATGATGATCCGGGAGGTGTCCAGGAGATCGTCGATGAGGCGGGTCTGGTGCTCGACGTTGCGCTTGATGGCCTGGGCGGCCCGGGTGGACAGGATGGGGTCCGGGTTGGAAGTGCCGCTCAGGAGCTGGCTCCAGCCCTTCAAGGCGTTCAAGGGCGAGCGCAGCTCGTGGGAGACGATGGCCAGGAACTCGTCCTTGGCCCGGCTCGCCCGCTCGGCGTCGCCCCGCAGCCGGTGCTCGGCCAGGAGGAGCTGCTCCAGCTCCCGCTGGGCCTGTTTCCGTTCGGTGATATCGGTGGCGACGCTGACCAGGCCGAGGAGCAGGCCGTCCTCGTCCCGGAGGGGCGACTTGGTGACCAGGAAGGTGCGGGTCCCGGCGGCGGTCATGCGGTTTTCCTCCACCGACATGGGCTCGCCGGTGTCCATGACCCGCTGGTCGCTCTCCAGGCAGCGCACGGTCTCCCCGGTCTTGCCGAAAATATCCATCTCCCGGCGCCCCATCGCCTCCTCCCGGGTGAGGCCCAGGGCCTGGAGGGCCGCCGGGTTGATCATCATGATGCGGCACTCCCGGTCCTTGGCGACGATGAGCTCCGGCGTGCTGGCGGCGATGGTCTGCAGCAGGGCGGTGCTCTCCCGCAGGGCGGCCGCTGCCCGTTCCAGGGCCAGGGTGCGCTCCCCGACCCGGCGGTCGAGTTCGGTATAGGCGTTGCGCATGGCCTTTTCCCGGGCCCGGTGCTGGCGGGCATCCCGCAGCACCAGCACGCCCCCCAGGAGGCTGCCGCCGGGGCCCAGGATGGGCATGGCGCTGGCATCCACCGCCCGCAGCCGGCCGTCGGGCAGGCGCAGGGCCGGCTCGCCGGCGGCGGTCACCGGCCGGCGCCGGGCCAGGGCTTCCTGCAAGGGGCACTCCACCGGCGCCTGGGTGCGCTCGTCCACCAACTCCAGCAGTTCGCTCACCGGCCGCCCCACCGCGGCGGAGGGCTCGATGCCGCAGAGGGCTTCGGTGGCGGGATTCATGAATCCCACCCGCCCCTCGTCGTTGGCGGCGATGACCGCATCGCCGATATGGGCGAGGGTCACCTCCAGCCATTCGCGCTGGGTATCGGCACGGCTTTCGGCCAGGGAACGCCTTATATTCATGTCATCCAGCTTGCTCGCAGTCCACCAGATCAGCGCAGTGCACACGATCATCATGGACACTGTCGCCAGCCCTTCGCCCGCCGCGATGTCGATCCATCCGTGCCGCTGGCCCAGGGCCTCCGCTCCGCCGACCAGCATCGGCAGGACGAGGGCCGCCGGCAGCAGACGGCGGAAGACCGTGGCCCCCGGCGAATCGTGCTCCAGCAACTGCAGGAGCCGGGTCTCCGGGCGCATCGCGACCAGGCTGAAACTGCTCGCTAGCAAGGCAAGTGCCGCGGGAAAGGCCATGTCCATGGCCGGCACCGCGACGCTCAGCTGGACGATGCGGAAAATGAGCCCCACCAGGGCGAGGACGGCGATGCCGGCGATGACGAAGGCCAGGCTGCGGGTGAGGTTGCGGGCCCGGGCATCCTTGCCCGCGGCGCAGGCCAGGGCCGCCGCCAGGAGCAGGTAAGTGCCGGAGGAACCGGCCGAGAGGATGGCGCTGTTGGCATAGCCCAGGTGATAGAGGGTGAATGTCATGCCCACCGACACCCGGCCGACGCGCTCCAGCAGGCTCAGGAGGGCGATGACCGCCATCACCAGGGCGGCCCCCCGGGCCACCCGGCGGCGCTGGCGCCGCCCCCCATTGCCCTGCAGGGCCTCGAGGCCGACGGCCGCCGCCAGGAGGCAGGCGATGGCGCTGGGCAGGATGGGCGGGTAATCGGTGCCGAAGGAGGTCAGGCCCCGCAGCCCGCCCACCCAGCCGACCAGCCCGACCAGGGCAATGATGCCCACCAGCCAGGCGGCATAGCGGGCCCCCTGCTGGAGGCGAAGCGGCCAGAGGGTGGGTTGTCGCGGCCGAAGCATCGAGGCGCTGAAGGAGGTCATTCGGGCTGGGTAGGAATGCCTGATTCCGGGCTCACTGCAAACCTCGTTGTTCAGGGCGGAGGCATCAGGTGGGCAGGCCCTCGCCGGGGCGGCCGTCATGGCTGCCGGGATTGGGCACGCCGCCCTCCTCCTCGTCCTCCAGATATTCGCCGTCAGCCAGGTCGATCTTGCCGGCGTGGTAGACGGCCAGGCGGTTGTAGAGGGTCTTCAGGCTGATGCCGAGGATTTCGGCGGCCTTCCTTTTGACATTGCCGCATTCCAGGAGGGTAGCCTCGATGAGGCGCCGGTTCACGTCATCCAGGGTGCTGCCGATGCGCACCGTGAGGATGGAGGAGGGATTGCTCTCGAGGAAAGTCTCCGGCGCCAACCGGACGTCGATGACCTCGTCCGAGAGGATGTAGGCCCGCTGCACGTAGTTCTTCAATTCCCGCACGTTGCCCGGCCAGTTGTGGGCATAGAGGGCGGCGATGGCGGCCGGCGCGAAGCGCTTGCCGGTGCCCTCCTGGGCATTCAGTTCGTTCAGGAAGTGCTGGGCCAGGAGCTCCAGGTCGGTGCCCCGCTCCCGGAGCGGCGGCATCTGGATGGGAAAGACGTTGAGGCGGTGATAGAGGTCCTCCCGCAGGCGCCCTTCGGCCACCGCCTTCTCCGGGGAACGGTTGGTGGCGCCGATGAGGCGCACGTCGGTGGCGATGGGCTCGTTGCACCCCACCCGCATGAAGGTGCCGGTCTCCAGGACCCGGAGCAGCTTGACCTGGAGGTCGGGGCGCATTTCCGTGATCTCGTCCAGGAACAGGGTGCCCCGGTGGGCCTGCTCGAAGAAGCCCCGGTGCTGGCGGTCCGCCCCGGTGAAGCTGCCCTTCTCGTGGCCGAAGAGCTCGCTTTCGATAAGCTGGGGCGACACCGCGCCGCAATTGAGGGGAAGGAAGGGCTGGCGCTTCCTGCGGCTGAGGTCGTGGATGGTCTGGGCCGCCACTTCCTTGCCGCTGCCGCTTTCGCCCACCAGAAGCACGGTGGCCGAGGTGGGGGCGACCCGGGCGAGCTGGTCGTAGAGCCGGTGCATGACCGGCGAGCTGCCCAGGATATGGCCGAAGCGCCCCAGGCGGCGCAGTTCCTCCCGCAGCTCGCCGATCTCCTCGCGGAAATGCTGGGGCTTGGGAATGCGCTGCAGGATGCCCCGCAGGCGGTCGATGTCGATGGGCTTGACCAGGTAGTCGGCGGCGCCGGCCCGCAGGGCGTCGATGGCGCTCTCGACGCTGGCATGGCCGGTGATGACCACCACCTGGGTCGAATCCCGGGACTGGAGGTCGGCCAGGAGCTCGATGCCCTGGCCGTCGGGCAGGAGGAGATCGGTGAGGATCATTTCCGGCGTGGAGCGGGTGAGGTGGATCCGGGCCGCCCGCAGGGAATCGGCGGTGGCGATGGTGAAACCCTCACTGCGGACGAACTCGGTCAGCCATTCGATGGTCTCGGGATCGTCGTCGACAAGCAGCACCTGAGGCATGAAACCCCCTAATGGGCTGTCGCGTCCTCCAGCCGCAACAGCGGAAGTTCTTACTGGGAGATTGCAATTTTTACCGTCTGACAGGCCGCCTGCCGGGACGTTCCAGGGCCCCGGCCCGCCACATCAGCCGTTGACGATGCGCCCGCCGTTGGGATGGAGCACCTGCCCGCTCATGTAGGAGGCGCCCTCGCTGGCCAGGAAAACGTAGGAAGGGGCCACCTCGTCGGGTTCCCCCGGCCGCTCCAGGGCGGTGTTGGCGCCGAAGCGGGCGACGTGCTCGGGGCTGAAGGTGGAAGGAATGAGGGGCGTCCAGATGGGCCCCGGCGCCACGGCGTTCACCAGGATGCCCTTGTCCGCCAGGGCCAGGGCGAGGGAGCGGGTGAAGGAGACGATGGCCCCCTTGCTGGCCGAGTAGTCCAGGAGTTCCGGGCTGCCCAGGTAGGCGGTCACCGAGGCGGTGTTGATGATGCGGGCGCCGGGCCGGAGGTGGGGCAGGGCCGCCTTGACGCAATAGAACATGGCAAAGAGATTGGTGCGGAAGGTGCGCTCCAGCTGCTCCGCCGTGATGTCGGAGATGCTTTTCTGGGGATGCTGCTCGCCGGCGTTGTTCACCAGGATGTCGAGGCGCCCGAACTGGTTCACTACCTCCTCGACCAGGGCCTTGCAGCCCTCCTCGTTCCCCAGGTCCACGGCGATGGAAATACCCTGGCGGCCGCAGGCTTCGATGGCTTCCCGGGTGTCATGGGCATCCTGGCACTCCTCCAGGAAGGCGATGGCCACGTCGGCCCCTTCCTTGGCGAAGGCGATGGCGGTGGCGCGGCCGATGCCGCTGTCCCCACCGGTGACCAGGGCCACCTTGCCCTGCAGCTTCCCGGACCCGACGTAATGGCGGGCGAAGGACTCGGGGGGCGGCTGCATCTCGCCTTCGCGGCCGGGCTGGCGCTCCTGGTGCTGGGGAGGCGGGGAATGGGGTTTCGGCTGGGGTTTCTGTTTTTCCTGGGCCATCGCGGCGCTCCTGATCCGGGGCGGGGACACCGGCGATCCCGCGCAAGGCCCATGCCCGCGGCCCGGGAACGGGGGTTGCTGACCCCAGGGCGTCCGTGCCGGGATAGCGGCACCACTCGGTAGGACACCCCTCGCCGGGCTTTCCAGATCATCTGGAAGCCTGGCGAGGTTCCGCTGGAGAACCGGATGGCCATCGACTGGCACCACATGTTCGCCTTGGGCGAGTCGCCCCTGGGACTCGTCATCCGCGGCACCCTGGTCTATTGGTTCCTGTTCGCGGTCTTCCGCACCGTCCTCCAGCGCGACGTCGGGGCGGTGGGAATCGCCGACGTGCTGCTCCTGGTCATCGTCGCCGACGCGGCCCAGAACGCCATGGCTGACGAGTACCGGTCGGTGACCGACGGCCTGATCCTGATCTCCACCATCCTGGGCTGGAATTACCTCTTCGACTACCTGGCCTACCGTTTCCCGCGCCTGCGCCGCCTTCTGGAGCCCCGGGAAATCTGCCTCATCCGGGACGGCAAGGTGCTGCACCGCAACCTGCGGCGGGAGTTCATCACCATCGAGGAATTGCACTCCAAGCTCAGGGAGCACGGCGTCACCGACATCGCCGAGGTGAAGGCAGCCTATATGGAAAGCGACGGCGGGGTGAGCGTGATCACGCGCCAGGAGAAGGCATCCCCGGACAACAGCGAGGACGCTTCCCCGAAACGGCCGTTCTAGCGGGGGCGGTCGCGCTTGGAGCGATCCTGCTCCGGCGGCGGTGCAGCCACGGTGTCCTCCGGCAGCTCGGCGGAACCGATCCAGAGGACGGCCCCGAAGACGGCGCCCAGCAGCAGCCCCAGGCCGGAAAACAGGATGAGCAGGGCGGCCGAGACCTGGCTGCCGGCCAGCCACAGGGTGAAGCCGGAGCACGCGAAGAATCCGAACAGCGCTCCCTGCTCCATCTCCTGGTAGATGGAGGCTTGGTTCGGCTTCAGCCAGGCACCGCGCAGGCTCATCCAGAGCTTGCGGATCAGGGAGGGGACTGTCTCTTTCATGGCCAACCTCGCTATCGCCCAGTCGGGCAATAGGCAGTTTGACGAGGGGGCGGCAAGTAAGTTTTTCGCCCGGAAGCAAAAACTTACACGTCCGGAGCCCCCTGCCGGCCCCGGCAGCCGGGCATGGGCCTTGCGGTGGTGGGCAGCACTGTTTTCGGACCCCCAGCCCGCACGCCATGAAGATTGCCCTCATCAGCGAACACGCCTCTCCCCTGGCCCCCCTGGGCGGCACCGACAGCGGCGGACAGAACGTCTATGTCGCCAAGATCTCCCGCCAACTCGCCCGCTTCGGCCACCAGGTGGATGTCTTCACCCGCCGCGACAGCCCCCACCTGCAGCCCATCGTTCCCTTCGAGAACAACGTGCATGTCATCCACGTGCCGGCCGGGCCGGAGCGCTTCGTCCCCAAGGAGGAGCTGCTGCCCCACATGGACGAGTTCGCCGCCTGGATCACCGCCTACTGCGCGCCGCCCTGGGCCCGCTACGACCTGGTCCACGCCAACTTCTTCATGTCCGGCCTGACCGCCCTGGCCCTCAAGCGGGAATACGGCACCCCCTTCGTCATCACCTTCCACGCCCTCGGCAAGGTCCGCCGCCTGCACCAGGGCGACGCCGACGCCTTTCCCGTGAAGCGGCTGGCCATCGAGGAGGAACTGGTGGCCAGAGCCGACCGCATCGTCGCCGAATGCCCCCAGGACCGGGAGGACGTCATCGACCTCTACGGCGCCGACCCCCAGCGGGTGGAGGTGGTGCCCTGCGGCTTCGACCCGGAGGAACTGGGGCCGGGGCGCTCCGCCCTGCGCGGCGAGTTCGGCCTCGACGACAAGGACTTCGTCGTCCTCCAGCTCGGGCGGCTGGTGCCCAGGAAAGGCATCGACAACGTCATCCGGGCCGTCGCCGAATTGAAGCGCGGCCACGGCATCGACGCCCGGCTCCTGGTGGTGGGCGGCGAATCGCCCGAACCCGACCCCGCCCTCACCCCGGAAATCGGACGCCTGAGCCAGATCGCCCGCGGCGCCGGCGTCGCCGGCCAGGTGATCTTCACCGGCCAGCGCCCCCGGGACCGCCTGCGGGATTTCTATTGCGCCGCCGACGCCTTCGTCACCACCCCCTGGTACGAACCCTTCGGCATCACTCCCCTCGAGGCCATGGCCTGCGGCTGCCCGGTGATCGGGTCGGCGGTGGGCGGCATCCGGTACACCGTGATCGATTCGGTCACCGGCTACCTGGTGCCCCCCAACGACCCGGTCCAGCTCGCCGAGCGCCTGGCGCGCCTGCACAACAATCCCGCCCTCAGCCGGGCCTTCGGCCGCGCCGGCATCCTGCGCGTCCGCTCGGCCTTCACCTGGCGGCGGGTGACGGCGCAGCTGGCGCGGGTCTATGCCTCGGTAATCAACCTGCGCGGCCTGCGCCGCGCCGCCCGGATGGCCAGAACATGAACGCGATCAATGCCGGCACTGCCCCCCAATCCATCCCCTCCACCCACGCTCCCCTGGAGGGCCGCACCGCCCTCGTCACCGGCGGCGGCCGCGGCCTCGGGGCCGCCCTCTGCAGCGCCCTGGCGGCGGCCGGCGCCCAAGTGGCGGTGGCCGACATCCGGGCCGAGAGCGCCGCCGCCCTGGCCCGGGACCTGGGCGGCCGCACCCTGGCGCTGACCCTGGACGTGGCCGACGAAGACCAGGCGGTGGACGCCATCGACATCGCCATCGAACGCTTCGGCCATCTGGACATCCTGGTGAACAACGCCGGCGTGGACCACACCCTGGCCCTGGACGAGCTCTCCGTCGGCCAATGGGACCATGTCATCGAGACCAACCTGCGGGGCCCCTTCCTCATGTGCAAGGCCGTGGTCGGGCACATGAAGCGGCGCGGCACCGGCCACATCATCAACATCGCCTCCACCGCCGCCAAGCGCGCCTGGCCCAACGCCTCGGCCTACCATGCCAGCAAGTGGGGGCTGCTGGGCTTCTCCCATGCCCTCCATGCCGAGCTGCGGCCCCACGGCATCAAGGTGACGGCGGTCATCGCCGGCGGCATGCGTACCCCCTTCCTGCTGGACCGCTTCCCGGACATCGACCCGGCCGTCCTCCAGGAGCCCTCGGCCGTCGCCCAGGCGGTGATCAATGTCCTCTGCCTGCCCGGGGACAGCGTCATCCCGGAAATCAGCGTCCTGCCCCTGGGGGAAACCTCTTGGCCCTGAGAGCGGCGGTCTTCATCGACAAGGACGGAACCCTCGTCCACGACGTCCCCTACAACGTGGATGTGGCCAAGGTCCGCCTGCGGGAGGACGCCGGCCCGGCCCTGGCCCGGCTCCAGGCCGCCGGCTACGCCCTGGTGCTGGTCAGCAACCAGCCCGGCGTCGCCAAGCAGCTCTTCGACGAGGCCGACCTGGAACCGGTGTGGGCCGACATCCGCCAGCGCCTCTCCCGCCACGGCGTGGCCCTGGAGGCCGTCTACTGGTGCCCGCACCATCCCTACGGCGGCCATCCCCGCTACGGCTCCGAGTGCGACTGCCGCAAGCCGCGCCCGGGGCTGCTGCTGCGGGCGGCCGCCGAGCGCGGCTTCGACCTCGCCCGCTCCTGGCTCATCGGCGACATCCTGGACGATGTGGAAGCCGGGCGCCGGGCCGGGTGCCGCACCGTCCTCCTGGACGTCGGCTCGGAAACCGAATGGGAAAGCGGCCCCTGGCGCCAGCCCGACGGGGTGGCCGCCAGCCTCACGGCGGCAGCGGAGCACATCGCCGCCGCCCCGCCCATCCCCGAGAGCCTGCCATGGACCCGGTGAAATCCTCCGCCGCCTGGGACAACGCCCGGCGCATCCTGGCGGTGCGCCTGGACAACCTGGGGGACGTGCTGATGACCACCCCGGCCCTGCGGGCCCTGCGCCGGCCGGGCCGCCACATCACCCTGCTGGCTTCGGCGGCCGGCGCTGCCATCGTCCCCTTCGTGCCGGAAATCGACGCCGCCATCCTGACCGCCGCGCCCTGGATGCCCAACATCCCTCCCGACCCGGAATCCCTGCTGGAGACGGCGGCCGCCCTGCGGGCCGGGGAATTCGACGCCGCCGTCATCTTCACCGTCTACAGCCAGAGCCCCCTGCCCGCCGCCTTCTTATGCTGGCTGGCGGACATTCCCCTGCGCCTCGCCCATTGCCGGGAGAATCCCTACCACCTGCTGTCCGACTGGATTCCCGACCCGGAGCCCCACGAAGTGCTGCGCCACGAGGTCCGCCGCCAGCTCGACTTGGTGGCCGCGGTGGGCTGCACCACCGCCGACGAGCGCCTCTCCTTCCGGGTCTGCCCCGAGGACGCCGTCCGCGCCGTCGCCAAGCTGCAGGCAGCGGGAATCGACCCGGAGGAGCCCTGGATCGTCGTCCACCCCGGCGCCAGCGCCCCCTCCCGCCGCTACCCGCCGGAGCACTTCGCCGCCGTCGCCGATCGCCTGGCGGCGAGCCCGGGGCACCAGCTGGTCTTCACCGGCGAGGCCGGCGACCGCGACCTCATCGCCGCCATCCTGGACCGCGCCGGCCGGCCGGGTGCCTCCCTGGCCGGGGCGCTGAGCCTCGGGGAACTCGGGGCGGTGATCGCCCCGGCGGCCCTGCTCATCGCCAACAACACCGGCCCGGTCCACATCGCCGCCGCCCTCGGCACCCCGGTGGTGGATCTCTATGCCCTCACCAATCCCCAGCACGGGCCCTGGCGGGTGCAAAACCGCGTCCTCTACCACGACGTGCCCTGCCGCTTCTGCTACCGCAGCATCTGTCCCCAGGGCCACCACGACTGCCTGCGCCTCCTGGACCCCCAGCGGGTGGCCGAGGCGGCGCGGGAACTCTTGGAACAGGGAGCCGACCGCTCGACCCCGGCCCGGCTCATTCCCCCCTAGGAGAGGAGGCCCCATGTATACCCTCGGCATCAATGCCGCCTACCACGACAGCGCCGCCTGCCTGGTGCGCGACGGGATCGTCGTCGCCGCCGCCGAGGAGGAGCGCTTCAACCGCGTCAAGCACGGCAAGCGCCCGATCCCCTTCTCGGCCTGGGAACTGCCCTACGGCGCCATCGACTACTGCCTCGGGGCCGCCGGCATCGGGCTGGCCGAGGTGGACCACGTGGCCTATTCCTACGACCCCGCCCTCTTCCCCGGCCGACCCGCCGAAGGGGACCGGGTCACCCTGCCCCTGGAGCCCTCCGCCGCCGGCCCCGAAGGCGAGTCGGCCGCCCCCTGGGACCCCCTCTTCCACGCCTACGTGCTGAACGCCCCCCGGCAGCTCGCCGGCGGCGCCCCCCACCACCTCCAGGCCCGCTTCGCCGGCCCCCACCGCTTCCGCTGGCATTCGGTGGAGCACCACCTCGCCCACGAGGCCAGCGCCTTCCTGGCGTCGCCCTTCCAGGACGCGGCGGTGATGACCCTGGACGGCCGCGGCGAGCGCGCCACCACCACCCTGGGGGTATGGCGGCACGGCCGCTTCGAGCGCTTCCGGCAGGTGGACTATCCCCACTCCCTCGGGCTCCTCTACGAGGAAGTGACCCGCTACCTGGGCTTCCTGCACTCCTGCGACGAGTACAAGGTCATGGCCCTGGCTTCCTACGGCAGCCCCCGCCACCTGGAATACTTCCGGGACATCCTGCCCTGGGACAAGGACGGCGGCTACCGCCTCCTGCCGCCCCGGCTGGAGGCCCGCTTCGGGCCGCCCCGGCGGCGGGGGGAGCCCTTCGAGGAGCGCCACTACGACCTCGCCGCCTCCCTCCAGAAGGCCCTGGAGGAAACGGTGCTGCACCTGGCCGCCTGGCTGCGGGAACAGAGCGGCGAGGACCAGCTCTGCCTGGCCGGCGGCGTCGCCCTCAACTGCGTCATGAACGCCCGCCTGCGGGACAGCGGCCTCTATGACGAGGTCTGGGTCCAGCCCGCCGCCGGCGATGCCGGCACCGCCCTCGGCGCGGCCCTCTGGGTGGACCACCAGGCGCGGGGCGGCCCCCGGCGCTGGACCATGGAGCACGCCTACCTGGGCCCGTCCTACGCCGACGAGGAGATCGAAGCCTTCCTGCGCTGGGCGAAGATTCCCTACCGGCGGCTCACCAACGTGGCCGAGGAGACTGCCGAACTGCTCGCCCGGAACCGCGTCGTCGGCTGGTTCCAGGGCCCCATGGAATTCGGCCCCCGGGCCCTGGGGGCGCGCTCCATCCTGGCCTCCCCCATCGACCCCGGCATGCAGGCGCGCCTGAACGAACTGAAGGACCGGGAGGACTTCCGCCCGGTGGCGCCGGCGGTGCCGGAGGAGCTGGCGGGGGAATGGTTCGTGGACGGCGGCCGGGCCCCCTTCATGCTCTTCGTCTACGAGGTCGCCGCCGACAAGGCCGGGCGCATGCCGGCGGCGGTGCACGTGGACGGCACGGCCCGGGTGCAGACCGTCGCCCGGGAGGCCAATCCGCGCTACTACGACCTGCTGCACGCCTTCGGCCGGCGCACCGGGGTGCCGGTGCTGATCAACACCTCCTTCAACGTCCGGGGCGAGCCCATCGTCTGCACCCCCCGGGATGCCGTCGCCTCCTTCTGGTCGACCCCGATCGACGCCCTGGTGATCGGCTCCTACCTGGTGGAGAAGCCATGACCCGCCCGCAGCTTTCCGTGGTGGTCCCCACCTATCTGCGGCCGGACCTCCTGGAGAAATGCCTGGAGGCCCTCCTGGTCCAGCGCCTGGAACCGGCCGCCTACGAGATCCTGGTGGTGGACGATGCCCGTTCCGACACCACCCGCTTCTACGTCGCCGACTTCGCCCGCCGCCATCCCGGCAGTCCCCGGCTGCGCTACCTGCGCCCCCCGGACGGCCGCCGGGGCCCGGCCGCCGCCCGCAACGCCGGCTGGCGCGCCGCCACCGGGGACATCGTCGCCTTCACCGACGACGACACCCTCCCGGCCGTGGACTGGCTGGGGGAAGGGCTGCGGGCCATGGCACCGGAGATCATGGCGGCCTGGGGCCACGTGACGGTCCCCTTGCCGGATGCTCCCACCGACGCCCAGCGCAACGTCGCCGGCCTGGACGGAGCGGAGTTCATCACCGCCAACTGCTTCATCCGCCGGGAAGCCCTGGAAGCCGTTGGAGGCTTCGACGAGCGCTTCACGCGGCCCTGGCGGGAGGACTCGGACCTCTATTTCACCTTCCTGGAGCGGGGGTTCAAGGTGGTGAGCGTGCCGGAGGCGGTGGTCATCCACCCCGCCCACACAGCGCCGCCGGGGACCTGCCTGAAGCAGCATCGCAATCTCTTCTACGACGCGCTGCTCTACAAGAAGCATCCGGCGCTGTACCGGCAGAAGATCGCGGCCTCGCCGCCGGTGCGCTACTACGGGATCGTCGCGGCGCTGGTGGTCGGGCTGCTGGCCTTGATCGGCGGTTTCCCCGCCGTGGCGGTGGGGGCGCTGGTGGTGTGGCTGGGGCTCACCGGGTATGTGGTCTGGCGGCGGATGAAAGGGACCTCCCGGGCGTTCCTGAATGTGGCGGATATCGTGGTGACGTCGGCGGTGATTCCGGTTTTGGCGGTTTATTGGCGGCTGGCGGGGGCGCTGCATTTTCGGGTGGTGTTTGTGTGAAGGTGGAGGAACCCGATGAAGCTAAAAACCGACCCCCAATTCTCCCCCCCTCCCCTCCCCCGGTTCGTCCAGATCGAACCCGTCGGCCAATGCAACCTCCGCTGCCGCATGTGCCCCATCGCCTTCCGCCGGGACGGCCCGCCCTGGGGCCCGCCGGCCTTCATGGCGATGGCCACCTTCAAGGCCCTGGTGGACCAGTTCCCGCAAATGGACGAGCTGCACCTGCAAGGCCTGGGCGAACCCATGATGCACCCCGAGTTCTTCGCCATGGTCCGCTACGCCGCCGGCAAGGGGGCGAAGGTCTCCACCAACACCAACCTGACCCTGCTCACCAGCCGCCGCGCCCGGGAGTGCGTGGATAGCGGCCTGCACGCCCTGCACGCCTCCATCGACGGCGCCACCGCCGAGACCTACGAGTACATCCGCCGCGACGCCAATTTCCGCAAGGTGATCGCCAACCTGGACCGCCTCATCGCCGCCCGGGCCCAGGCGGGAAGCCCCACGCCCCAGGTCCGCATCGTCGCCGTCGCCATGCGCCGCAACCTGGAGGAATTGCCCGCCATCGTCTCCCTGGCCCGGGAGCACGGCGTCGATGCGGTCTTCGTCCAGCACCTCTGCCATGACTACGGCGAGGGCTCCCTGCCGGGGCATTACCACGCCATGCGCGACTTCATCGCCGCCGAAAGCCTGGAGAACGAGGACCCCGGCCGCCTGGAAACCATCTTCGCCGAGGCCCGCCGCCGGGCCAAGCGGCTCGCCGTGGATCTCCGCCTGCCGCCCCTCACCCGCCCGGAGCCCAAGCCGCCCCATCCCCTGGGCTGCGACTGGCCCCACCGGGGCGCCTACCTGAGCTACCGGGGGGAGGCGATGCCCTGCTGCATGGTCAGCACCCCCGACCGCCTCAACCTCGGGGACATGGCGAAGGAAAGCGTGGTCAAGGTCTGGAACGGCCCGGCGTACCGGGAATTCCGGACGGCCCTGGCCTCCGGCGAGCCCCCCGAGATCTGCCGAGGCTGCGGCATCTACAACGGGACCTTCTGATGCCGACCCGCCATCCCGCCGCCGCCCGCCGGGAACGGCGCGACCCCCATCCCCGCATCGCCGTCTTCCGGGCCCTCCAATTGGGGGACCTGCTGTGCGCCGTGCCGGCCCTGCGGGCGCTGCGCCACGCCCTGCCGGCCGCCCGCATCACCCTCATCGGCCTGCCCTGGGCAGCCGATTTCGCCCGCCGCATCAGCTACGTGGACGACTTCCTGGAATTCCCCGGCTTCCCCGGCCTGCCGGAAAAGGAACCGGACCCGGCAGCCCTGCCGAATTTCTTCGCCGAAGCCCGCCGCCGGCGTTTTCACCTGGCCATCCAGATGCATGGCAGCGGCGGCATCACCAACCCCCTGGTGGCCCAGCTGGAGGCGGAACACACCGCCGGCTTCGTGGTCCCGGGCAGCTGGTGCCCGGAGCCGGAATTTTTCATTCCCTGGCCCGAGGCCCTGCCGGAAACCCGCCGCCTCCTGGCCCTGGCCGAGCACCTCGGCGCCCCGCCCCAGGGAGAGCAGGCGGAACTGCCCCTCCTGCCCGGGGAAAGGGCGGCCTTCACCGATCTGCGCAGCCGCCTGCCGGTCGGGGAGCGGGGCTACGTCTGCATCCACCCCGGCGCCCGCCTGCCCTCCCGGCGCTGGGGAGAGGAGCGCTTCGCCCGGGTGGCCGACGGCCTGGCGGCGGATGGGCTTGCCGTGGTCCTCACCGGCACCCGGGAAGAGGGCCCCCTGCTGGCCCGCCTGCAGGCGGCCATGGCGACGCCGGCCATCGACCTGGCCGGCCACACCAGCCTCGGCACCCTGGCCGCCCTGGTGGCGGAGGCCCGGCTGGTGGTCTGCAACGATACCGGCATGTCCCACGTCGCCGCCGCCGTGGGCACCCCCAGCGTGGTGGTGGCCTGCGGCTCCGACCCCGGCCGCTGGCGCCCCCTGGACGAGGCCCGGCACCGGGTCCTCTGGCACCCGGTGGCCTGCCGCCCCTGCCTGTTCGAACACTGCCCCACCGGCCACGAATGCGCCGCCGGCGTGGCGGCCGAGGCCGTCCTCGCCGAGGCCCGGCGCCTGCTGGCGGAAAGCCTGGAGAAACCCCATGTCATCTCGTAAATTGCGCATCCTCACCTGGCACGTCCATGGGAATTACCTCTATTACCTGAGCCAGGTGCCCCACACCTTCTACGTCCTCTCCGACGCCGGGCGCTCCCCCGGCTACGCCGGCCGCGCCGGGCGCCTGCCCTGGGGGGACAACGTGGTGGACCTGCCGGTGGAGCAGGCCCGGGACACCGAGTTCGACTGCATCCTCTTCCAGTCCCGCAGCGCCTGGGAGACCGACCAGCACCGGATTCTCTCCAAGGCCCAGCAGAAGCTGCCCCGGGTCTACCTGGAGCACGATCCGCCCCAGGAGCACCCCACCAACACCCGCCATCCGGTGGACGACCCCGACGTGCTGGTGGTCCACGTCACCCCCTTCAACCAGCTCATGTGGGACAACGGGCGCTGCGCCACCCGGGTGGTGGAGCACGGGGTGATGGTGCCGGCGGGGGTGGCCTACGACGGCTCCCTGCCCCGGGGCATCGCGGTGGTGAACCACATGGCCCGCCGCGGCCGCCGCCTGGGGGCCGACGTCTTCGAAGCGGCCCGGGAATGGGTGCCCATCGACCTGGTGGGCATGGAGGCGGAAAAGAGCGGCGGCCTGGGGGAAATCCCCAACCCGGAGCTGCCCGCCTTCCTGGCCCGCTACCGCTTCTATTTCCATCCCATCCGCTGGACCAGCCTGGGGCTCGCCGCCATCGAGGCCATGATGGTGGGGCTGCCGGTGGTGGGGCTGGCCACCACCGAACTGGCCACCGTCGTCAGGAACGGCGAGTCGGGCTACATCGACACCGACCTGGAGCGGCTGTTCACCCACATGGGCCGGCTGATTGCCAATCCCGAGGAAGCCTTCGAGCTCGGCCTGGGAGCCCGGCGGGTGGCGAAGCAGCGCTTCAACATCCGGCGCTTCGTGGAGGATTGGGAGCAGGTGTTCGACGAGGTGGCGCGATGACCATCCGTGCCGCCACCCCCCGGCCCCGGCGGGTCATGGTCACCGGCGGGGCGGGCTTCCTCGGCTCCCACCTGTGCGACCGCCTGGTGGCCGCCGGCCACGAGGTGCTGTGCGTGGACAATTTCTACACCGGCACCCGGGCCAATATCGCCCATCTCCTGTCCCACCCCAATTTCGAGGTGCTGCGCCACGACATCACCTTCCCTCTCTACGTCGAGGTGGACGAGATCTACAACCTCGCCTGCCCCGCCTCCCCCGTCCATTACCAGAACGACCCGGTGCAGACGGTGAAGACCAGCGTCCACGGGGCCATCAACATGCTGGGACTGGCCAAGCGGGTGAAGGCGAAAATCCTCCAGGCGTCCACCAGCGAGGTCTACGGCGACCCGGTGGAGCATCCCCAGCGGGAGGACTACTGGGGGCATGTCAATCCCAACGGCCCCCGGGCCTGCTACGACGAAGGCAAGCGCTGCGCCGAGACCCTCTTCTTCGATTACCAGCGCCAGCACGGGGTGCGGGTCAAGGTGGCCCGCATCTTCAACACCTACGGCCCCCGCATGCGGCCCGACGACGGCCGGGTGGTGTCCAATTTCATCACCCAGGCCCTCGCCCACCGGCCCGTCACCCTCTACGGCGACGGCAGCCAGACCCGCTCCTTCTGCTACGCCGACGACCTGGTGGAGGCCCTCATCCGCCTGATGCAGACCCCCGACGACTTCTGCGGCCCCATCAACCTGGGCAATCCCCGGGAATTCACCATGGGGGAACTGGCGGAAACGGTCATCCGCCTCACCGGCTCCCGCTCGGCCGTGGAGCACCACCCCCTGCCCGCCAACGACCCGGCCCGGCGCCGGCCGGACATCGGCCTGGCGGCCTCGGTCCTCGGCTGGGAGCCCCGGGTGGAGCTGGAGGATGGGCTGCGCCGCACCATCGCCTATTTTGGCGGCAGCATCTCCTGACTACGGTTCGATGCTGTGGGCCATCCGCGCGTCGGGCGGGGCATTTGCTCCGCCGGGCTGCGGAACTCGCCCCCTGCGGGGGCTCAAACAGTCCTCGCCCGGCTCCTCAAACGCCCCACCCTCCGGTTGCACTCCTGGACACTCCGGGGACAGTGTCCGAGGGCGGATCAGTGCCAGGCGGGGGGCGGGGTGAGGATGGCCGGGATGGCCTCCTCCATGTTTTCCGCCCCGGGCTGCGCCTCGGCCTCGGGCATCGCCTCATGCTCCGGCGCCCGGCCCTGGTGCAGACGGCGCCGGTAGGACAGGCGCCGGGCCCCGTCCCCCATGCCGTAGGCCAGCAGGACCCCGGCCAGGGACAGGAGCCCGAAGGCGGAGCCCTCGGCCCGCAGGGCCTTGGCGGCGAGGCCAAGCCCCCCGGCGACCGCCAGGGCGGCGGCGGCGTCCTGGGCCAGATGGCGGGTCCGGGCATTGTGGCGATGGGGCTGGCCCTGGAGGCCGGGCACGTCCCCCGGCTCGGCATGGAGGGCGAGCTGGCTGTCGATGGCCTTCACCCCCCGCAGGGACCACAGTTCGACCATGAGGTCGTTGTATTCGGATTCCAGGATATGGCCTTTCAAGAGGACGCGGCCCTCCTGGACCTCGGTTTCGATGGCGTGGGGATGGCTCACCACCCGCCCGAGGCGGGAGCGGACATGCCCATGGAGCTGCTGGTCGCCGGGGGGAAGGGCGCTCAGGCGGCCGCGGACCCGGGCGAAAAGGCCCCGCACCCGGTCGGCGGCGTGCTTGCGCCGGCCGTCCAGATAGTCGCGGGCGTCGTGGGACAGGCTGTCCACCCGGTCGCCCGCCAGGGCCCGGCGCCGGCGCCCCTGCTCGGGGTCGAAGTAGTACATGGCGCCGGCGCCCAGGGCGAGGGCGCCGAGGATGTTCAAGAAGTGCTTCATGGAAATTCTCCTAGGGGTTTTCGGCTTCCCGTCCCGCGCAAAAGCCGTACCCGGCGGCGGGAACAGACTTTGCACACCGGTTGGCCATGGAACTGAATGGCAACGTCACCGATTACCACGGCGAATTCGCCGACCGGGCCGATGCCGGCCGCCGCCTGGCCCAGGCTCTCACTCGCTACCAGGTCCTCCGGCCGGCGGTGCTGGCCGTGCCCCCGGGCGGGGTGCCGGTGGGCTTCGAGATTGCCCGGGCCCTGGCCGCCCCCTTCGACGTCGTCGAAGATCCCGCGGGAACCTGGCGGAGCGGCCGTCCTCCCCTGTCCTTCGCCGGGCGCATCGCCATCGTCGCCGACGACGGCAGCGCCCCCGCCGGCATCCTGCGGGCCGCAGTCCGGACCCTGGCCGCCGCCGGGGCGGCGAGCACGGTGCTGGCGGCGCCGGTGGCCCCGCCGGAAATGTGGTACCGGGTCGCCGCCGAAGCCGATGACGCGGTCTGCCTCCTCCTGCCGCCGGATTTCCGCTCGGTGGCCTTCTACTACCGTGACTTCCCCCCCGTCGGCGACGCCGAGGCAACGGACCTCCTGCGCCGGGCGGGGACGCCCTGATTCCGGAGACAGCGGCCATGAGCCCAGCCCATTCTTCCCGCCTGGTGCGGGTCGCCGCCGACGCCGTCGCCATCGAGGGCATGCTGGAGAGCCCCGGCGATCCCCTGGGCGTGGTCCTCTTCGCCCACGGCAGCGGCTCCGGCCGCCTCTCGCCCCGTAACAACTACGTGGCCCAGGAGCTGCGGCAGGCCGGGCTCGCCACCCTCCTCATCGACCTCCTCACCCCGGCGGAGGACCGGGACTACTCCCGGCGCTTCGATATCGACCTCCTCACCAGCCGCCTGGCCGACGCCGCCCGCTTCCTGAGCCTGGATCCGGCCACCGCGACGCTGCCCGTCGGCCTTTTCGGCGCCAGCACCGGCGCCGCGGCGGCACTGCGCCTGGCGGCGACGGAACCGAGCCGGGTGCAGGCGGTGGTTTCCCGGGGCGGGCGCCCGGACCTGGCCGGGGAAGCCGCCCTGAGCCGGGTCTGCACCCCCACCCTGCTGATCGTCGGCGGCCTCGACTACGGGGTCATCGAGCTCAACGAGGCGGCCTTCCGCCGTCTGGGCTGCATCAAGCAGCTCGCCATCGTCCCCGGAGCCACCCATCTCTTCGAGGAGCCGGGCACCCTGGAGGAGGTGGCTATCCAGGCTTCCGCCTGGTTCCGGCAGCATCTGAGCGCCGCCCGCCGCCCCGGGGCGGCCTGAGCGGTGGCCAAAAAAATCGGGCGCCCGCAGGCGCCCGAAGGGCTGCTTTCATTCCCCGCCGTCAATGGGCCAGGGGCGCCGTGGTCTCGGTGGTGGTCGCCGCGTGGTGCTCATGCTCATGGAGATCCGGCCTGACCTCGCGATGGGTGCCGAGGGCTCCGAGCCAACCGCCGCCCATGGCCGCGAGAAGGGAGAGGAGGATGGCGGCGGTGAGCCAGCCGCTGGCGATGGAAGCCGTCTTCAGGGTGTCCTGGGCCGCCTGGCGGCCGGCGGGACTGGCGGCCTCGGCGTTGCCGGACATGATGAGGGCCTGGTCCACCATCTTGGCGGCCTGGTCCGTGGACAGTCCGAGGCGGGTTTCCAGGCTGCGGATGGCCTCTTCCCGGTCCCCCTGCTGGATGCTGCGGGCGGCCTGGGCTGCCGCGGGGCCCGATGTGGTGGCGGTGGAGCGGGCGGCGGAGGAGCCGAAGAAGGTTCCCAGCAGGTTCCCGGCGACGGTGGTGGCCAGGAAGGTCATCACCAGCATGGTGATGCCCCAGGCGACGACCCCGTGGAGGATGCCGTCAGCCCGGCGCCGCAGGCCGGCGGTGCGGGCCGCCACGTAGCCGCCGACGAAGGCGGCGATGAGCATGGAAATGATGTTCCAGATGCCGACCGCCGTCGTGATGGTATTGCCACCGCCGCCGGCCTCGGTGACGTCCACCGCCGCCAGCCCGGCCGAGGTGCCGAGGAGCATGAGCAGGAGGTGGGTGGAAATGCCGACGACGAGACCGGCGATGATGGCGGTCCAGCGGATATTGCTGAAGGGCATGTTGCGCAGCCCCGTCGAGATGTTGTCACTGAGTTCAAGTTGCATGACGGATCCTTTCGTTTTCTCCAAGTGCCGGGATTCCGGCCCCCGGGACCGCCACGCGGTTCCGTCGGGCAACAGAAACCTGGCAAGCACCGGTAGCGCTAGCAACCGGCGTTCCGCACCGGCCCATCAATGGGGCCCCGCCGTGCTGCCGACCCGGCCGGTCTGCATCTGCTGGGCCATGGCCAAATGCTCCCGCAGCTTGGCCAGGGTCCTTTCGGCAAAGGCCTTGAAGTCGGGGTCCTGGCCTTCCCGGGCTTCGCGCTCGAAGAGGGCGATGGCCTTCTGGTGAGCATCGATGCCGAAATCCTGCAGGAAGGCCTGGTCCATGTCGGCCTGGGACAGGGTGCTCAAGCGGCTGAGCTGCCCCCGGGGCTCGCCGGCGATGGTGCTCGGCAGATCGATGCCCTTCTGGTCGGCGATGCGCTTCAGCTCGTCATTGACGCTGGTGTGGTCGCGCTCCATCTGCTGGGCGAAGCCCTTGATGCTGGCGTTGCCGGTGCGTCCGGCCGCCAGCTGGGCCGCCTCGACCTCCGCCATGCCGCGGTTGGCGGCTTCGGAGACGAAGACCCGGTCGCCGCCCGCCACCGGCCCGGCCGAGGCACCGGCGACGCCGCCCATGCCGCGGGGCGCGGTATCGCTGGCCGTGCCGGGGTCGGAGGAAACCGCCGGGGCGGCGGCCGGCGCCAAGGCTACCTTGGGCGGCGCCGGCACCTTGTCCGAGCGGTTGCAGGCGGTACAGCCCAGCGCCAGGCCGGCCAGGACGCCCAGGGTAGCCAGGGGGGGAAGAGGCATGGGACGGACTCCTTGTGAGAAGGCACGCCGCGGCGTGCCCGCCGTTCAGCGCCCGGTGGTGCTGCTGGATGAACCGGAAGTCGTGCCGCCCGGGCTCATGCTGCCACCACCGGTGGTGGAACCGGTTGAGCCGCCCGAGCTCATGCCGCCGCTGGCGGAACCGCTGGTGCCGCCCGAGGTGGCGCCCATATCCGACGAACTGGAGCTGCTGCCGGGCCCGGTGCCGCTGCCGGCGACGCCGGCGGAGCCGGCGGAGCTGCCGCTCGGAGTGCCGGTCGTGCTGCCGGGGGGCGGTGCCGCGGCGGTGCTGCTCGGCGGCATCGTGGTGGATGGAGCCGTCGCCGTGCCGCTCGGGGGCATCGTGGTGGATGGCGCTGTCGCCGTGCCGCTCGGAGCGGGGGTTGTGGTCGTTGTGCTGGAGGTGGTCGATTTGGCGGGCTCTTGATTGGCCCGATTGCAGGCGGCCGCGCTCAAGGCAAGGCCGATAACCACACACAGGGTCTGAAGTCGCAAGTTGTTCATGACATCTCCTCAGGGAGTGCGGCGAACAGGTCCTTTCGTTTCAGGAAGGCCATCGTGCCCGCCAAAGAATGAAACATCCCCGGCCTTTCGGTGAATTCATCGCCCAGGGACGGGAGAGGCGCCGGAGCCGTGGCCCGGTTCCTCGGGGTATGAAACATGCAGAGACCGTGCCTGCCCCGCCGGCCGGGGTTCCGCTCCCCATGAAGCCGGCGGGGACGCAATTCTTACTCCCGGCTTGTAAAACTTTCCCCGCCGATGGCGACCGATCCGCTCTTCTATCGGGCCCTCGGCGGCGTCCAGGGCACCCCGGCGGATGGCACAGCTCTTGCGGCTGTCCCCGGACGGCGTGGCAACGCCTGGTTCTTTCTCCCCTTTTCCACGCTTGCAATCGGTACGCCCAGGAGGTTTCCCCATGAGCTTCGGAATGGAGATTCGGCTACGGCAGCATCTGGCCGTCACCCCCCAGCTTCAGCAGGCACTGCGGCTACTGCAGCTTTCTTCCCAGGAATTCCAGCAGGAGGTCGAGCAGGCGGTTTCGACCAACCCGTTTCTCGAAGAGATCACCGACCTGGCCCCGTCCCGCCCCCTGTCCGCCGACGGCAAGAGCGAACCCGATGAGTTGAAGACCGACATCCCCGAGGAACCCGCCGACATGAGCGCTACGGAAGCCGAGGAGGGCTGGCCCGCCGCCGCCCCGGAGCCGGAAGGCGACGAAGGCGGCCTGGCGGCCCCGAGCCTGGACGGCTACCGGAGCGGCCCGGCCGCCGACGAGGAGAGCGACTGGACCGAATGGTCCAAGGCCCCGGTGAGCCTGCGGGACAACCTGCGCAGCCAGCTGCTCCTGTGGCCCATGGGGGACCGGGACCGGGCCCTGGCCCACATGATCATCGACGAACTGAGCGACGCCGGCTATCTCGAAACCCCCCTGGAGGAGCTGGCCGCCCTGGTCTCCCCGGAGGACAACGTCGAGCCCCGGGAACTGGCCGCCACCCTGAAGCTGGTGCAGCGCCTGGACCCGCCGGGCATCGCCGCCCGCTCCCTGCAGGAATGCCTGCTCCTCCAGCTCGACGAACTGCCGGCCTCGGCGGCGGGACGGGCCATCGCCCTGGAAATTGTGGGCAAGCACTTCGATCTCCTGGCCCGGCGGGAATTCATCCACCTGCAGCAAATCCTGCACTGCGACGAGACCGCCCTGCACACCGCCCGCGCCCTCATCCGTACCCTCGATCCCCGGCCCGGCCGCCGCTTCGCCGTCGATGACACCCGCTACGTGGTGCCGGACATCATCGTCGCCAAGGTCCGGGGCCAGTGGGTCGCCACCTTGAATCCGGCCATCCAGCCCCAGGTCCGCATCAACCGGGCCTATGCCGAAATCGCCGCCTGCCGGGGCAGCTGCGACTCCTCCTTCGTCCGCCAGCTGCAGGAGGCCCGCTGGCTGCTGCGCAACGTCGAGCAGCGCTTCAAGACCATCCAGCGGGTGGCGGACGCCATCGTGGCGCGGCAGAAAGTCTTCTTCAACTACGGCGAGGCGGCCATGAAGCCCCTGGCCCTGAAGGACATCGCCGGCGAATTGGGGCTGCACGAATCCACCGTCTGCCGGGTGACCAACGGCAAGTACATGGCCACCCCCCGGGGGTTGTTCGAGTTCAAGTATTTCTTCTCCCGGCAGCTCGCCACCGAGGACGGCGGGGCCTGCTCGGCCATGGCCATCCGGGCTCTCCTGAAGGAGCTCATCGCCGCCGAGAATCCGGCGGCCCCCCTTTCCGACGCCCAGCTCGCCCGCCTGCTGGCCGAGCAGGGCCTGCGGCTGGCCCGGCGCACGGTCACCAAGTACCGCACCCTGATGCGGGTGCCCAGCGTCGAGCTGCGCCGGGTGGCCGGCCACCCGCCGACCCCGGTGAGGTCCTGAGCCGAAGGCCCCTCCCGGTGATGCCCGGGTACGCGCTTTGCTGCATCCTGGGTGAGGACACCTTTCAGTGGTCTCCGGTTTTCCGGTGACAAACACGTTGAGGCCATTCGTGATATGGCGACGTGCACCGGATCCACCGGAACCCGCCCTGACCGCGCAGAGCGATCAAGGGAAGGTGTCCTCCTCCATGTTGACTGCCGGGAAGCGGGCCGATGGCCCGCTTTTTCGTGGGCCGCCCCAGTGAAAACCCAATGAAAAATGTGCACGGCCTTGTCAAAACTGCGCGGCTTCGCCCCCCTCCGGGAAGGCTGGTTCCGGAGGCCGGCCCGGCATGGCCGTTGCTATGAAGGAATCCGATCACGATCCCACCTGGAGCCGAACCATGCCTGAACAAGCCACCCTTTCGGATATCAGCACCCTGCGCCAACGCGCCCGCCAGCACATCGAGGCCGGCGCGGTCACCGACAACTACGGGGCCGACAAGGAGACCGTGCTGCGCCTCCTGAACGAGGCCCTGGCCACGGAAATCGTCTGCATGCTGCGCTACAAGCGCCATTATTTCTCCGCCAAAGGCCTCACCTCGGTCAGCATTGCCCAGGAATTCCTGGAACATGCCCAGCAGGAGGAGCTGCACGCCGATCAGTTGGCGGAGCGCATCAGCCAGCTCGGCGGCGATCCGGACTTTTCGCCCCACGGCCTGGCCGAACGCAGCCACGCCGAATACGTGGCCGGCGACACGATCGTCGAAATGATCAAGGAAGACCTGGTGGCGGAACGCGTCGCCATCGAGAGCTACCGCGAAATGGCCCAGTACCTGGGCAACGCCGATTCGACCACCCGGCGCCTGTTCGAGGAGATCCTCGCCGTCGAGGAGGAGCACGCCGACGACCTGCTGAGGCTCATCCAGCAGATCGGCGCGAGCTGCTGAACGCCGGCGGTTTCCGGCGCCCCCCCGGCTCCCGGCGGCCGTCCCCCGGGGCCGCCAGGGAACGCTTATTGCCGACTGCCCTCCGCGCGCGGCATCCGACGCGGCCCCCACCCCGCTTTCGGGAACCCGTGTTGCTATGCAACAAGACCCCTCGTTCATCTCGAGGGAACGAAGTGACTTACCAACCTCACAGGAGTTTTTTGAAATGGCTCAAGGACAACGAACCAGCGAGAACACGCGCCAACAGGAGCAATCCTCCCAAGGCGGCGGCCGTGAGCAGCAGACTCAGGGCAGCCGGGAACAGCAACATTCCCAACAAGGCCAGGGAAGCTGGGATATCCAGTATTCCCAGGGCGGCGGCCAGGGCCAGCAGCAACAGCGCGGCAACGGCGGACGCGGCGGCGTAGCCCTGAACATTTCGGCCATCGCCATGCGGGGCTTTGGACAGCTTTACGACATGCAGGCCGCCGCCGCCCGCATGATGATGCAGACCCAGGCCCGGGCGGCCACCGCCTTCGGCCTGCCCGATTATTCGGACCTCTTCAAGATCGCCGACGACCGCGCCCGGCGGGTCTTTTCCGCCAGCACCGAGCAATTTCTGCAAACCGCCGGCCAAGCCAACCAGACCCTGCAGGAAGTGCAGCGGGAAATGGGGCGCTTGATGGAATTCCAGACAGTCAACGCGGCCGAGAACTTCCAGCAGGGCCTCCAGGAGCTGGAAGCCCAGGCCGAGGAAAACTTGACCCAGTTGCGGAATTTCGCCCGCCAGCAGGCCGAGCAGGCCATGCAGGCGGCGGAAAGCCTGGGCGAAGGCGCCCGCGAATCCATCCGCGAGAGCGGCACCCAGATCCGCCAGAGTATCGAAAGCCAGCGGGGCGGCCAGCAGCAGCAAAGCCAGAGCAGTCATCAGCAGGGCCAGCACCAGCAGGGCGGCCAGCAGTCCGCCGGCCACGAGCAGCAGGCAGGCTCTTCCGAGAAGGGGTCCGAGAGCCGGCAGCAGTCCGCCTCTTCCCAGAGCTCCCACGGTCAACAGGCATCTGCCAGTAGCAAGCGCAGCAGCGGCAGCAGCAGTGGCAGCAGCAGTAGCAGCAAGAGCAAGAGCCGGTGAGCGGCAGAGAAGGCCGGCTCCATCCCCCGTTCGCGGGGGGTGGCCTCCCTCCTCCCTCACCCCAGACGGCAGTTCGATGAACTGCCGTTATTCTTTTCGGCAGCGCCGGGCGCGATAGAGATCGAGGGAAATGACGGCATGGCCGTCGGCCGCCACGCCCCGGGTCGTCCAGTCGCACATGGCGAGGGGCCACCAGAAGGCGGCTGCCGAGCCCACCGAAAGGTCCCAGAAGACCTGGACGAAGCGGGAGGCTTCGGTGAAGTTGCTGGAGAACATTTCCGTCCCCTGGCGCAACACCACGGCGATATCCTCGCTGCGGACGCCGGCATCCTGCAGGCGATCCACCAGGGGCTCGAGCTGTTCCGGATGACGAACCAGGCAGTACACGGAATACATGGATGAAGGCTAGTGCACGATTGTTTGTTTTTCCAGGCTTGCCTTGGATTCCAGCAGTTTGCGTGCCACTGGCCGAAAGCCGGTTTTGAGCGAAAAAAACCTACCAAAGCCCTTTTTCCCGCCCCCGGGCAGGCATTCATGGAAACGGCCGGCAAGTTTTACAAGGTTGGCCGGACGCAGCCCCGGATTCAGCCGCGCTTCTTGGCGGTGGGCTGTTCGGCGCGGGAATCGGAGGGCCCCGGGCGCTTCTTCGCTTCCCAGTGGTCGCCGACCTTCTCGAAGCTGTGCTTCAAGGCGGCGTAGGCGGTGCGGGAAGCCTTTTCGCCCCGGCCGTATTCCTTTTCGGCGTTCTCCAGGGTCTCGAGGTAGGTGCGCTGGGCCTTGGCCGGGGAGCGCTCGAGGGTAGAGGGCAATCTGCCTTGCTGTCTGGGCATGGGGTTCTCCTTTCCTTCCAGTCCTAAGTGCCGCCGCCGGCATCGACCATGCGTGCCTCCGCTTCGTCCGCGTAGTAATGCACGAGGACGTCCGCCCCTTCCCGGGCGAAAGCGATGGCGATCTGCTGGCCGATGCCGCTGTCCGAGCCGGTGACCTGTGCAGTCTTTCCTGCAAGTTTCATGGGGTGGACACTGCAAAGGGCGTTCCCACCGGGGAAGCCCGCGCCCATGGCCGTCACCCAGCTGTATTCGGCCAGCTGGTGCGGCTACTGCCGGAAAGCCAAGGCATACCTGGGCGAAAGAGGAATCCCGTACCAGGAAATCGACATCGACACCCCGGAGGGTTGAAGGCCGCTACGCAGACAGCGTTATGCCGATGCGATATCCTGCGACCTGACGCGAGAACATGGGAGTGACCATGAAAAAAATCGGCATCATCGGCGGGCTGGGGCCCGAATCAACCGCGGACTACTACAAGCGCATCGTGGACTTTTTCCATGAACGCAACCAGAGCCTGGCCGCACCGGAAATCATCATCTACAGCATGAACATGGCCGAGGCGTTCGCCCTCGTTGTCGGGCAGCACTGGGAGGCCCTGGCCCAGGATCTGGCCGCCAAGGCGGCAGCTCTTCGGCATGCCGGCGCCGACTTCGCGGTCATTTCCGCCAATACGGCCCACATCGTCTTCGACCGGGTGCAGGCCCAATCGCCCCTGCCGCTCATCAGCATCGTCGAAGCCACCCTGGACTCGGCCAGGTCGGCCGGGCTGAGGAAGCTGGGACTCCTCGGCACGCAAACCACCATGGGCGCCAACTTCTTCGGCGAGCGCTTCGCCCGGGAGGGCATCGCCGTCGTCGTCCCCAACCTTGATGAGCAGCAATACATCCAGGACAAGCTGATGACCGAGATCGAGCTCGGCATCTTCAACGAAGGGACCCGGCAAGGGCTCTTGTCCATCATCGCGAACATGAAGAAACGGGACGACATCGATGGGGTGATCCTCGGGTGCACCGAGCTGCCGCTGATCCTCGCCGATGGCACCGCCGAGGTTCCGTTCCTCAACACCACGGCGATCCATGTTGCCGCCATCTGCCGGCGCTGCATGGAGTAACCGGATTGTCGTCGAGCGGCCGGGCAGGACCGAGAGCAATGCTTTCTGTAACCAACCATCACTTGGGGCATGCCATGCACTACCTGATGTTCTATGACTTCGCACCGGACTATCTCGAACGCAGGGGCCATGGCGGACCTTCCTGCCGCCCCGCCAGTCCATGCCAATGATATATTCGGCAATCTGTCAAAAGCATAACCGGGAGCTCCATGGACCATCTCGACGACGAACAACTGCGGCAGGGCCGCCAGTTCCTGTGGGCGGCCCTCGCCGGCGCCCTGCTCTCGCTGCCCCTCATGCTCACCGGCAAGGGCGCGGCCTTCGGCCTGCTGTGCTGGGTGGTCGCCTTCGTGGGGGGAGGCGCGGGGATCTCCCGGGTGGCGGAGGCCCTGGGCACGGGGCGGCTGGTGAAGATCCTGGGCATGGTCCTCGCCATGATGCCGACCCTGAACATCGTACCCATCGGCTATTTCCTGTATCGCGCCACCAAGGGTGGCCAGGATGAAGAAGTCGTCCAGGAGGTCCTCCCGAGTCGCCCCGCCGTCCGGCCGCCCAGGCCCCAACCGGCCCCGGCGGCGCAGCCCATCCGCTGTCCAGCGGCCGCCCCTTCCTCCACCAATCCGATGCGGGAGCGGATCGGCCGGGCCATCGCCCACGTCAAGGCCGCCGGCCTCCCCAATCTGCCCAACGGCCAGAGGCTGCAGGCCAAGGTCAAGACGCCGGAGGGCATCCAGCTGTCGGAGGATGACGAACCGGTGGTCCTCGCCATGAAGGGGGTTTTCGGCGTGGTCTATGTCATCGACGAGGGCCAGGGGTTGAGTTACGTGAACCTGGGCCAGGTCCGTGCCGCCGGCATCTCCCTGGAGGAACTGCACCGGATCGGCGTGGACAACCTCCGCGCCCTGGTGGACCAGAGCCAGCGGGGCCTCCGGGTCCATGCCCTCGGCAATTCCCACGGTTTGGTGCTGGATGGCCATTTCGAGGCCAGCCTCGTCCTGGTGGACGAACTCTGGGACGGCCCCTTGAAGGCCTACCTGCCGAACGGGCCGGTGGTCGCGATGCCGTCCCGGGATGTCTGCGCCTTCTGCGATGCGGCGTCGGCCGACGGCATCGCCGAACTGAAAGGGGTCTCGGCCCGGGTCGGCGAGGGCGGAAAGCACCTGATCAGTCCCCAGCTGTTCGCCCGCAAGGGAGAAAACTGGGTAGCGTTCCAGGGAGCATGATGCGCCACCTGGCCGGCCAGCGTCGTCACCGACCGGCGCGCCATCGTCATGCACAGGCTCGACGCCCGCCCCCGGCATGGCTTCCCCTCCTGCTGGCCGGCGCCATCAGCCTGGCCACCGGCGGCGCCCTGGCAGCCGGTTACCCGAACACCTCGAACTTCGGGCGGCCCCCGGACAAGGCCGCCCCCTGGTACCGCCAGTGCATGAAGGCCAGGGACGCCCAGTCGCCCAGGCGGGACATCCGGCCCCCCAAGGCCGCAGATTGCGAGGATTTGAACGAGACCCTCGACCTCTATTACGACACCCTGGGCGACAGCCGGTCCGGCGCCGGGAAGGCGAACTGGCCGGAAGTGGTCGCCTGCGCCCACGCCCAGCGGAACGAGACCGCGCTCATGATGCTTTACGCCAACGGGTTCGGCGTGGCCCGGAACATTCCCCTGGCCATCCGCTACGCCTGCAGCATCGGCGGCGCCGAGGCCGAGGTCACGGGGCGGGTGGAGCATCTGGCGGCCTTGTCCCCGAAGGAGGCTTTCGATGTCTGCGACGACGTCACCAGCGGGCTGATGCAGGGATTCTGCGCCGCGGTCGCCGAGCGCCAGAGCGACCGCGACCGGACCCGGCGGCTGGCCCGCCTGCTGCGGAACATGCCGGCGGCGCAGCAGCCGGCCTTCGATCGCCTGGAGAAAGCGGCAGAAGCCTTCGCCCAGGCGCGGGGCGAGCTGGAAACCGACGCCATGGGCACGGCCAGGGCGGCCATGGCGATCGCGGCCAGCGGCACGGAGTCCGATCTCTTCGTCCAGGATCTCGAACGATTCGAGAAGGGCGACCTTCCAAGGTTCACCAAGGCCCAGTTCGATCAGCTCGACCGGGCCCTCAACCAAGTGTTCCGGAAAATCATGCAGGCCAAGACCGCGGCAGGCGGCGACACCCTGGGCTTCTCGACCATCGGCAAGGCCGACGTGCGCTCGGCCCAGAAGCTCTGGCTCAAGTACCGGGACGCCTGGGTGGCCTTCGGCCGCCTGCGCTATCCCGCCGTCGAGCCCCATGGCTGGATGGCCCTGCTGACGGAGCGGCGGGTAGCGCAGCTGACGGAGATGCTGGAAGACTACGGGGAAGCGGAGTAGCCCATGGCCGCCATCCTTCGTCCCCTGCAAGCCGACATCACGACGCTGCCCGTCGATGCCATCGTAAACGCCGCCAACAGCTCCCTCCTGGGCGGCGGCGGGGTGGATGGCGCCATCCACCGGGCGGCGGGGCCGGAGCTCCTGGCGGAGTGCCGCCGGCTGGGCGGCTGCAAGACGGGGGAAGCCAAGCTCACCCAGGGCTATCGCCTGCCCGCCCGCTTCGTCATCCACACGGTGGGCCCGGTCTGGCATGGCGGCACCCGGGGGGAAGCGGAGCTCCTGGCCTCCTGCTACCGGCATTCGCTGGAACTGGCCGACCGCTACGGTCTGCGCAGCATCGCTTTTCCCGGCATCAGCACCGGAGTTTACGGCTATCCCGCCGAACAGGCGGCCCGGGTGGCCGTAGCGACGGTTTCGTCCTGCCTGGCCGGCGGCAGCGGCCTGTCGGAAGTCATCTTCTGCTGCTTCTCGGCGGCCGACCTCGCCATCTACCAGCGGCTTCTCGGCCCCCGGCCGGCCCCTCAATAGGTCCGCTAGGCCTCGGCCTCATCGGCGGCCGCGGCCATGGCCCGGGCATTTTCCACATGCTGGTAGACCAGCGCCACGTTCAGCACCCCCGGCAACTGCCGGATGCGGGCAATGGAGGCCGTCAATTCGTCGCCGCTACCGCCCTCCCACAGCACCACCAGCTTGCCCGTCGGGCTGCCGGCGCGGACTTCGGTCCGGGGCCAGTCCGACAACGCCTTGGCCACCTTTGGGCGCTGCTCCGGCAAGGTCTGCACCAATAGCCCGGCGATATGCACTTCCGGCTCCATGGGACCTCCTTTCGAGTCAGCCGGACAGGCCCGGCAGGACAGCGGAAACTGCACCTTACGACTCGGTAGGGTCAACTTGGTTCCCAGCCCTGTCATGACCCCAGAGCCGACCGGGGCCCGGCGGCGGCCGGAAAAGTCGCTTCCTGACAGGGGCATGCCGATCAGGCGCGGCGTCGGTCGCCCTTCCGGCGGTCCGGACCGCTCCAGGCGACCTCGTGCTTGTACCGGGCGGGGGGCTCGATGGCGGGACGCTCGCCGTTGGCGACGATGGCCATCACCGGCAGGTGGTCGGAGGCCGCGGCGGCCATGGCCGAGCGATGGGTGCCGAAGGCCAGCAGGGTCTCCCGGGGCCGTACCCAGACCCGGTCGAGGGCGAACATCGGGAAGCGGGCCGGGAAGGAGCGCTCGGCCGGGGCGTAGCCCAGCATGCCATGGAGCCAGCGCAGGGGCCGTCCCATGGGCAGCCATTCGTTGATATCCCCCAGCACCACCACCGGCTCGTCCTCGGGAAACCGCTGCAGAAGGACCAACATTTTCTGGACCTGGTAGCGCCGCTCGGCGGGCTTCAGGCCGAGATGGGTGACGAAGACCCGCACCCGGCGCCCGGCCACGTCCAGATCCACCTGCAGGGCCCCCCGGGGCTCCCGCCGCCCGAAGGAAAGCTCGTGCAGGCGCACATCCAGGATGGGCCGCCGGGTGAGCAGGGCGTTGCCGTAAAGCCCCTCGTGACGGACGATGGTATGGCCGGCGACGGCGCTCATGCCGGTGGTGTCGGCCAGGAAGTCGAGCTGCATGGAGTCGTGGCCGGGACCGGGCTGGTTGTCCACTTCCTGGAGGCCGACGGTATCGCAGCCGATCTCCTCGATCACCCTGGCGACCCGGGCTGCGCTGCTGCGGCCGTCGGTACCGACGCAGCGGTGGATGTTGTAGGACGCGATGCGCAGGCAGTCGGCCCCCAGGGTGTGGATGAGGTTGCCCCATTCAGCGAGGGTGGTGGCTTGGCTGCCCATGGCTGCCCCCGTGGGAAAGGTGATGGCGGCTCTGTTCCTTCAGCCAGCGGCCCATGGTCAGGGCCAGGAGGGCCATGACCCCGAGGGCGACGGCGATGAGGCCGTAGCTGATCTGGGACGGGTCCCGCAGGGCGACTTCGATCTGCCCGCCGAAGATGATGGCGGTGACGGTTCCCGGCACCATGCCGAGGAGGGTCCCGAGCATGAAGTGCCAGAGCCTGATGTGGATGGCCCCGGCCACCAGGCCCACCGCCGCGAAGGGCATGACCGGCACCAGGCGCACCGCCGTCATGGCCATGAGGCCCCGGCGGCGCAGGGTGTCGGTGACGCTGTTGAGCTTGTCCCCGGCCAGGCTGCGGACCGTGCCCCGGGGCAGGCGCCGTCCCGCCAGATAGCTGAAGAAGGCGGCCAGCAGCCCCCCCGCCAGGGCGTAGGCGATGCCCGGGAAGGGGCCGAAGGCGACGATGGCGGCGAGGGTAATGAGGGGGCGCGGAAACATGACCACGGAGGCCGGCGTGTAGGCCACCAGGATGACCAGGGGCGCCCAGGGGTGGTGCGCGAAGGCGTGGGCCCAGCCGACGATGCGCTCCGGGGAAACCAGGCCGGCCAGGGGGGTGTAGCGCCAGAGGGCGGTGAGGGCGGCGAGGAGCAGGGCCACCATGGCCAGCCGGGCCCAGTGGATGCCCTGCTCCGGCGAGGCGGGATCGGCCGCCCGGTATTCGGCCACCACTTCCTCCAGGGAAACCGGGCGCTCGGGATCGGCGACCCGGGCCAGTTCCACCACCGTTTCGGACCATTCCGGCACCTTGTCCAGGGGCCGCAGGCTGCGGCCCGGACCCCGCAGCACCTCGATGGCCCGGTAGAGGCTGCCGCGGCTGGCCACTTCCCTGCCCACCCGGGCCGGCGGCAGGCCCAGATGCTCCCCCAGGAGGCGGTCGCGGAACTCCTGGATGACCGCGGCGAGGCGGGGGTTTCCCCTGGCCTCGATGGCGACGTCGCATTCGCTGTCCATGCCCATGGAACGGTTGCAGAGATTGGCCGAACCGATGCGCAGGATCTCGTCGTCCACGATCATGAGCTTGGAATGGACGTCGATGCAGGTGCCGTCCCTGAGGCCGTCGATGTGGGGGTAATAGACGTGGAAGCGCCGGCCGCGGTCGGCCGCCTCCAGCTCCCAGAGGAGGCGGGTGCGCAGCACGTGCATGGTGTGCTCCTCCAGCCAGCCGTGGCTCAGCAGCCGGGTGACGAGGATGATCTCCGGCCCCTCCGGCTCGGTCAGCCGGGCCGCCAGGGCCTCGCCGATGCGATGGGCGGTGAAGTACTGGTTCTCGATGTAGATGGTGTGGCGGGCTGCGGCGATCATGTCCAGGTAGAGCTGCTCCACTTCCCGCACCCCGGGGCGCTCCGGGGTGGGGGGAAGGGTGCGGACGATGGCCAGGTCCACGTCGGTCACATCCACCGGCAAGCCCGCCGGCCAGGGGTCGCCGTTCCCCGCCGCCGGCGTCATCACCTGCTGGGTGGCGGCCTCCCAGCGTTCCCGGGCGATGCCGGCCAGGACCCGGGCGGCATCGCCATCCACCGCCACCATGAGGTCGTGGAAGGGGGGGTAGGCCACCTGGCCGTGGACCCGCCGGGCCTCGTCGGCGCAATGGTCGGGGGTATCCCAGCGCCGGGCGGTGAGATCGAGGCCGCCGACAAAGGCCAGGGTACCGTCGATGACGACAATTTTCTGGTGATGGGAACCGGCCACCGGGTGGGTGTCGTCGTAACGGACATGGACCCGGCGATGGGGCGTCCAGCCGAGGCCATAGAGAGGCGGGAATTCCCGGTCGGTGCCGAAGACCATGGGGTAATCCCAGTCGAGGACGAAAATCTGCAGCCCGCGCCGGCGCCGGGCCAGCCAGTTGAGGAAATCCCCCACCCGGGCCGGCGCCCCCGCCGCCCTTTCCTCCCGGTCGAAGCGCAGGCAGGCGCTGCTGTTGAAATCCCAGGCGACGATCATGATGGAGTGCCTGGCCCGCTCCGCCGCCTGGGCGAAGGCCCGGAAATAGGCCTCCCCATCCACCAGGAAGGCCACCCGGTCGGCGTGGGCGACGGCGTAGCAGTTGCGTCCGGGGGCGAACAGGCCGGCGGGACGCGGGAGGGCAGGTTCCATGATCGGCACGGGTAGGGCGAGGGAGCGAAGACGGCGTACTCCGCCTGCGCTCGTGCAGGCGGGTGCAATCCCCATACCGGTGGCCGACCTTGCGGCCTCGGGGGTATGCCCACCTTGGGCATGGGGGCTGGGATGTAAGTTCTACCGATCGGGGGGCAATTGTGCACGGCCCGCCGCTTGCTGCGGAGGTCTCCCTTATGAGTCAGCTCAGCAACTGGTTCCTCGTCATCGGCGCGGTGCTGGTATCCATGGCCCTGGTGGGTTCAGTGGTCAAGCGCCTGCCGTTTACGCCGGCCATCCTCTACCTCGCCTTCGGCTACGCCGTCGGGACCGGCGGCACCGGGGTGCATCCCATCCAGGACGCCGGGTTCATCCGTTCCCTGACCGAAGTCGGGATGGCCATCGCCCTCTTCGCCGTCGGGCTCAAGCTCCGTTCCCCTCTCAAGCTCCGTGCCTGGCGGGTGCCGCTGTGCCTGGGCCTGCCGGCCATGGTGGTCACCATCGCCGTCTTTGCGGTCATCGCCAGGCTGATCTGCGGCTTTCCCTGGAGCATCGCCCTCATCCTGGCGGCCGTCCTGGCGCCCACCGATCCGGTGCTGGGGTCCGATGTCCAGGTGGAAAGGACGGGGGACGGCGACCACGTGCGTTTCGGGCTGACCGGCGAAGGCGGCCTCAACGACGGCCTGGCGGCACCGGTCGTGTGGCTCGGGCTGGGCATGGCGGGCCTGCACGGCCTCGGCCCCTGGGGCACCCGCTGGCTGCTGGTGGAGGGGATCTGGTTCATCGCCGCCGGGATGGCCATCGGCGGCCTCGTCAGCCTCCTCACCGCCCGCCTGGTCCTTTACCTGCGCCGCAGCCATGCCATGGCCGTGGGCCTGGAGGAGTTCCTGGGCTTCGGGCTCATCGGCCTCAGCTTCGGCCTGGCGGGGCTCCTGCATGCTTCGGAATTCCTGGCGGTGTTCGCCGCCGGGGTAGCCTTTCGCCACGTGGAACGGCGCACCTCCATGGCCGCCGGCGTCACTCCGGGAAAGATCCACGTGGCCATCGACGACGAGGAAACCGCCACCAGCCCGGAGCGGGCCGCATTCCATTTGACGGAAACGGTGCTCGCCTTCAATGCCCAGGCCGAGCATATCGCCGAACTGGCCCTGGTAACGGTGCTGGGGGCGCTCCTGGCCAACGTCCGCCTGGAATGGCAGGCCATCCCCCTGGCGGCGGCCCTCTTCCTGGTAGCCCGGCCGGCGGCGGTGGCGGCTACCCTGGCCGGCGCCCGGACCACCGGGATGCAGACCTGGCTGATCGCCTGGTTCGGCATCCGGGGCATCGGCTCCCTCTACTACCTGGCGGTGGTCCTCCAGGCCGGCGTCCCGGAGCCCTGGGCCAGCCGGCTGGCCTCCCTGGTGCTGACGGTGGTGGCGATTTCCATCGTGGTGCATGGGGTTTCGGCGACGCCGCTCATGCATGTGTATGGGAGGAAGGTGGGGAGGGGGAGGCGATAGCGGGCCCTTCAGGCACAAGGTTCCGCGCCTGAAACGCGGCGTACTTTCTTGTGCTTCGGCAAAACAAAAAAAGTTACACGCCGGTCAACGGCGGAACCCGGCGGCGGAGGCCCCTACCGCTTCAACCCATCCCGAATCTCCCGCAGGAGAACGACCTCCTCCGAGGCAATCTTGGCTTCTTCCGGCGCCCTCTTCCGGAGCCGGTTCATCGCCCTGACCATCATGAAGATGATGAAGGCCAGGATGATGAAATTCAGGGCCACGCTGAGAAAGCTGCCGTAGGCCAGCACCGCGCCGGCTCTCCTGGCTTCGGCCAGGGTGGTGGCGGTCTGTCCGGAAAGGGGGATGAAGTAGTTGCTGAAGTCGAGGTTGCCGAAGATCCGGCCCACGACGGGCATGATGATGTCGCCCACCAGGGAGTCGACGATCTTGCCGAAGGCGGCGCCGATGATGACCCCGACCGCCAAGTCCATGACATTGCCCTTGAGGGCGAATTCCCTGAACTCACCGAGCATGCTCATTGCTCACTCCTTCACGACAGATGACGGAGAAATCCTGAGATTGGAAGGCAGCTGATGAATCGGGAGGCTGCCAGCCATAAGACCGGTGAAAATCGGGAAGGTGCCTTCGCCCCCGGAAACGAGGGCTATCCCCTTACTGACGGCACAGCACCGCGGGCTGCTCCATCCCGGCCTCGGCCATGCGCTCCAGGCAGCCGACCACGCTGACGCTGGCGTTCTCCATCGCCCCCACATGCCTGAGCATGGTATCGATGTCGCCCCGCAGCTTTGCCTCCAGGGCGGCGATCCCGCATTTATGCACATCGACGTGGGGCGCTTCCAGTTCCCGGTAGCCGGGCAGCTTGCTGAAGCAGTCGCGCCCCTCGCCCTCGTAGTACCACTTGCCCAGCCGGCAGGCGGTGTGGGCGGCGACTTCTTCGGGGCGCAGCGGGTCCAGGCCGAAGAGGCCCATGTAGATGCGGAACTTGAAGACCAGATGGTCCACCTTCGCCACCTCGACAAAGCTCCTCAGGGCGCTGCTGGCGATGACGCCTTCCATGCGGCCCGACAGGCTGACGAGCTCGTCCATGCTTTCCGTCGCCTTGGTGCCGAGGTGGCTGAAATCGTCGGCCGAGGCGGACAGGGTGTCCATGGCATCCTTGGCGGTGCATGAATTCTCCCGGATGCTGGCCACCAGCGCCTCGATATCCTTGGTCGCCTTGGAAGTGCGCTCCGCGAGCTTTCTCACCTCGTCGGCGACGACGGCGAACCCCCGCCCGGACTCCCCGGCGCGGGCCGCCTCGATGGCCGCGTTCAAGGCCAGGAGATTGGTCTGGTCGGCGATTTCATGGATGAGCTGGACGATGGCACTGATCTGGTCGGCCTGCTTCGCCAGGGTCTCCACTTCCCGGGCGGTGGAAGAGGATTCTTCGGCGAGCCGGCCGAGGTTGGAGGCGATCTGGGTCGTGATCTGGCCGCTGGTGACGGAGACATCCGCCGCCTGGACGGCCTCGTTGCGCTCCTCCCGCAGCATCGTGGCCATCTGGCCCAGGCTCTGCTGGGAACCCGCCAGGGTTTCGCTGAACGCCCCCAGGTTGCGCACGACCGATCTGAGGGTCTCGCATTCGTGCTCCTTCTCGCTCTGGGCCTGCGTCTTCGCCGCCAGCTCCGTCTGGAGCTGCCGATTCTCCTGGTTCACCGCCTCCAGTTGAGCCCGGAGCGTGGCCACTTCAGCCTGCGCCGCCGATAGCGCCTTATTGTTTCCCCAAAACATCTCGCCTCCCCGCTTGTTATGTTATTTGCAAGGGGGCGATTCTACAGTTACTACAGTGTTGACAGTAGTAACACGGATTAAGGTTTTTCAATCCCATCAATGCCCGTGGCCGACGGCGAAGGCCTAGCCGGTGCAGGCGCCCAGGCGCTGTTCAGCCCTAGCCGTTGCCTTATCCGAAAATCGCCACGCCGAGGAGGACCCCGAAGACCAGGATGACGAGAAAGATCGCCAGGGCGATGAAAAAGAGGATTTTCGAAATCCTGCGGGCGCCGGAAGCGACGCCCGTAAAGCCGAAGTAGCCGGCGATGACCGAGATGATGAAGAAGATGATGGCCAGTTTGAGCACGGTGCCGCCTCCGGCGTGGTTGAACGCAGGCCCGCGTGCAACCGGCGTTCCCCAGGGGGCGGCGCCGGCCCGGGGCGCGGGGCGCCTTCCCGGTTGCAACAGTTACAGGCGCTTGGAAATCTTGCCGGGGCCGCCGGCGGGTCGCCGCGCCACGGCGCCTCCAGCCGGGGGAACGGTGTTTGCTACGGCCTCTCTGCAAGCCCGCCACGATCAGGTTCGTGGCTTCGTCATTGACTTCGCAAGGAGGCAAACATGAAAGCTGAACTCAAGCGCACCCTGATCGCCACCCTGATCGTGCCCGCTCTCGGCTTGTCGGTCGCCGGCGTCTCCCTGGCCGCCAGCGACAAATCCGACACCAAGAGCCAGTCGGCCACCAGCATGCAGCGCCAGTCCGCCGCCCAGGACTACCGCGCCAGCAAGCTGATCGGGATGACGGTAAAGAATGCCCAAGGGGAGACCCTGGGCAAGATCGACGACCTGGTGGTGGATGTGAACAACGAGCGCATCTACTACGCCGTCCTCGCCTCCGGCGGGATCCTGGGCATGGGGGGCAAGCTCTTCGCGTACCCGGTGAGCCTGTTCCGGCCCGGTGCCGACAAGGACGAGCTGGCCCTCAACGTGGACAAGGAGCGGCTCAAGAAGGCGCCCGGCTTCGAGAGCAAGAACTGGCCGGATTGGGGCAACACCCAGGACCGCTACCGCAGCGAGGTGGACCGCTATTTCGGCCCCACCGTCACCGCCAAGGCCATGCCCAACGAGCGGCTGGCGCGGGCCAGTACCCTCATCGGCAAGAACGTGGATGACCGCGACGGCAAGAAGGCCGGCGAGATCAAGGATCTCGCGGTCAACCTCGGCACCGGCCGAGTGCACTATGCCGTGCTGGACGTGGACACCTCGTGGATGAAGGCCGACAAGCTGGTGCCCATCTCCCTGCATGCCTTCGCCTATCCGGCACCCCAGGACAAGAGCAAGAACCTGACCATCAACCTGGCCAAGAACCAGATCGACACTTCCCAGGGCATCGACAAGAAACGCTGGTCCGACATGGATATCAACGATCCCGGCTATCAGCGCAACGTGGACAGCTACCTGAGCGCCATGTCGTCGACCATGGGCACCCGCGGCGCCGCCGGGCCCAGCGGCACCCGCGAACGGAACACGGGTGGCCGGTCGGACCCGTCCGACCGCAACCGGGAATAACCCCGGGTTCTTCCTGACCCGCCGGGTGCCGCCGTTCCCGACGGCCCCGGCAAGCGCGGATGGGGGGCCCGTGCCAGGGGCCCGGACCCGTGTTGGGGCACCGGAATTGCTTCCGGTCCTGTCCTATGGAATCCAGGGGAAAAGAAATTGGCTGCCTCCCAGGAAGTCACCTCCAGCCCTCCGGCCGTCGGAAACGAAGTGCCGGAGGGCGCCCTCATTCTCATTCCCGTCCGCGACGTGGTGCTGCTGCCCGGGCTTCTGACGCCGGTCGCCATCGGCCGCCGCTTTTCCATCGCCGCGACCCAGGAAGCCGTCCAGCAGAACAAGCCGGTGGGTATCCTGCTGCAGCGCAACCCCAGCGCCGACACCCCCAAGCTCGACGAGCTCCACACCATGGGCACGGTGGCCAATATCGTCCGCTACGTCACCGGCGAGGGCGGCTCCCACCAGGTGCTGTGCCACGGCCTGCAGCGCTTCCGGGTCACCGAGTTCCTCCAGGGCTACCCGTTCTACGCCGCCCGGGTGGAACGCCGGCTGCAGGAGTGCGACGCCCCCACGCCCCCCATCCAGGCCCGCATGGAGCACCTGAAGGAGCGGGCCGCCGAACTCCTCGCCCTGCTGCCCGAGCCGCCCCCGGAAATCGGCGCCGCCATCCGGGGCATGACCTCGCCCTCGGCCCTGGCCGATTTCGTCGCCGGCCTCCTGGACATGACCCTGCAGGAAAAGCAGGACTTCCTGGAGACCCTGGATGCCGAAAAGCGCATGGACCAGGTCCTGGACTACCTGGCCCACCGGGTAGAGGTCCTTTCCCTGTCCAAGGAGATCGACCGCCAAACCAAGAGCCGCATGGACGAGCGCCAGCGGGAATTCCTCCTGCGGGAGCAGATCAAGACCATCCGCCGGGAACTGGGGGAAACGGAGACCGAAGCCGGCGGCATCGACGAGCTGGGGGCCGCCATCGCCCGGGCCGGCATGCCGGAGGAGGTGGAGACCCACGCCCGCAAGGAGCTGCGGCGGCTCTCCCGCATGAACGAGGCCAGTTCCGAATACTCCACCCAGCGCACCTACCTGGAAACCCTGGTGGAACTGCCCTGGGCGGTAACCACCGAGGACCGCATCGACATCGCCGAAGCCCGCCGCATCCTGGACGAGGACCACGCCGGCCTGCCCAAGGTGAAGCGCCGCATCCTCGAATACCTGGCGGTGAAGAAACTGAATCCCAAGGGCAGGAGCCCCATTCTCTGCTTCGCCGGCCCCCCCGGGGTGGGGAAGACCTCCCTGGGCCAGAGCATCGCCCGGGCCACCGGCCGCAAGTTCGCCCGGGTGAGCCTGGGCGGGGTCCATGACGAGGCGGAGATCCGCGGCCACCGCCGCACCTACATCGGCTCCCTCCCCGGCAACATCATCCAGGCGGTGGCCAAGGCCGGGGCCAGGAACTGCCTCCTCATGCTGGACGAAATGGACAAGCTGGGGGCGAGCGCCCACGGCGACCCGGCGGCGGCCCTCCTGGAAGTCCTGGACCCGGCCCAGAATTCCACCTTCCGGGACAACTACCTGGGGGTGCCCTTCGACCTCTCGCAGATTCTCTTCATCGGCACCGCCAATGTGCTGGACGCCGTGCCCCTGGCCCTGCGGGACCGCATGGAGGTCATCCACCTCCCCGGCTACACCGAGGAGGAAAAGACCCAGATCGCGATGCGCTACCTGATTCCCCGGCAGCGCGAGGAGAACGGCCTCGCCGCCGCCAAGTGCGACCTCGGCGAGGCGGTGGTGCGGGCCATCATCCACGACTACACCCGGGAAGCCGGGGTGCGCAACCTGGAGCGGGAAATCGGCAACGTCTTCCGCCATGCCGCCATGCTGATCGCCGAAGGCGCCACGGAGTGCATGGACATCGGCCCCGGCGACCTGCCCGCCATCCTCGGCCCGGCCCGCTTCGAAAGCGAGGTCGCCCTGCGCACCGCCCTCCCCGGGGTGGCCACCGGCCTCGCCTGGACCCGGGTGGGGGGGGACATCCTCTTCATCGAGGCCACCGTCACCCCGGGCAGCGGCAAGCTCACCCTCACCGGCCAGCTCGGAGACATCATGAAGGAAAGCGTCCAGGCGGCGCTGACCCTGGTCAAGGCCCAGGCCCGGCGCCTGGAGCTGCGGCCCGACCTGTTCGAGAAGACCGACCTCCACGTCCACGTGCCGGCCGGCGCCATCCCCAAGGACGGCCCCAGCGCCGGGGTGGCCATGTTCGTGGCCCTGGCCTCCCTGCTGGTGGGCCGGCCGGTGAAGAACGACGTGGCCATGACCGGGGAGATCAGCCTGCGGGGCCTGGTGCTGCCGGTGGGGGGCATCAAGGAAAAGGTCCTGGCCGCCCTCCAGGCCGGCATTTCCACGGTGTTGCTGCCGTCCCGCAACAAGAAGGACCTGGAGGATATCCCGGAAGAGGCCCGCAGCCGCCTCCACTTCGTGTGGCTGGAGACGGTGGAGGACGCCCTGGGTGAAGCCCTGGTTCCCCTGGCGCCCCGCAACGGGAATGCGAATTGCAGCCCCCCCGCTGTAGCGCTGGATGCATCCCCCGTCCCGGAGGGTAAGGCGCCGCCGTCCACGGCAGGAGAACACCATGAACCTACTCGACCACAAGGGCGTGCCCCTTGAGAAACAGGCCTTCACCTGGAAGGAAATGGTGGGCAAGCCCAGCAGCAAGCTCGACGACGAAGCCTTCACCCGGGTCCGGACCATCCTGATGGCGGGGCTGGAACTGGATGCCATCCGCTTTTCCCGCCTGGGCGCCCGCTTCCAGGACGAGCTGCGGCTGCCCCTGGCGGAAATCCGCCGCGTCGAGCAGCACCAGGCGACCCTGGTGAACTGGCTCATCTCCACCGACCACTCGCCCCTGGAGACCACCATCGCCTACGAGCAGGCGGCTATCGAGGTGACGGCGGCGGTGACCCGGCAGGAGCCCGACGACTACCTGGCCCAGGTCTACCGCTGCGGGCTCCTGGAGCACTTCGACCACCTCTACCGCTATTCCGCCCTCCTCAACCGCCTGGAGGGCAAGGACGCCAACGACATCCTCCTGGGCCATACCGACATCGTTCCCGGCCGGCCGACGACGGACGGGCACCGGGCCCCGGAGGACGACCTGCGCACCCCCATGGCAAACGACGCCGCCCTCCTTTCCAAGCTCCACGCCAACCTCATCACCGGCTCCGAGTCCCAGACCCACGACTACTACATGAACATCGGCCCCACCTTCGCCGACCCGGTGGCCCGCCAGCTCTATGCCGAAATCGCCTCCATCGAGGAGCAGCACGTCACCCAGTACAGCTCCCTGATCGATCCCGGCCAGAGCTTCCTGGAACAGTGGCTGATCCACGAGGCCACCGAGGCCTACTGCTACTACAGCTGCGCCGAGTCCGAGGGCAATCCGCGCCTCAAGGCCATCTGGGAGCGCTGCTGCGACTACGAACTGGGCCACATGCACCATGTCGCCGACCTCTTCCAGCAGTACGAGAAGCGGGACCCCGCCGAACTCCTTTCCGAAACCCTGACCCCCCTGCCCTTCACGAGCCAGCGCGACTTCGTGCGCCGGGTCCTGGACAGCGAGGCGGACCTGCGGGCCGAAGACTACCGCTGGTCTTCCGGCGCCGAACTCCACCGCCGGCACTTGAAGACGGCCGCCTGATCGGCCGACACGAAAGGAACCGCCATGCGGATCGCCATCATCTCGCCCCTCATGGAGAGCGTGCCGCCCAAGCTCTACGGCGGAACCGAGCGCATCGTCTCCTACCTGACCGAGGAACTGGTGCACCAGGGCCACGACGTGACCCTGTTCGCCTCCGGCGACTCGGTGACCTGCGCCGACCTCCGTCCCATCACCGAGCAGGGCCTGCGCCTGGATCCCGCCTGCCGGGATCCCTTCGCCCACTACGCCATCATGCTCGACCAGGTGGCCAGCGTCGCCGACGAGTTCGATGTCCTGCACTTCAATATCGACTACCTGCACTTCCCCCTGGCCCGCCAGCGGGGGCTGCGGACCGTCACCACCCTGCACGGGCGCCTCGACCTGCCGGACCTGCTGCCCCTCTACCGGCACTTCGACGACATCCCCCTGGTTTCCATCTCCGATGCCCAGCGCCAGCCGCTGCCGGTGGCCAACTGGGCGGCCACCATCTACCATGGCCTGCCGAGCAAGCTCTACAGCCTGCACCGGAAGCCGGGGGACTACCTGGCCTTCCTCGGCCGCATCTCGCCGGAAAAGCGCCCCGACCGGGCCATCCGCATCGCCCGCCGGGCTGGCATCCCCCTCAAGATCGCGGCCAAGGTGGAGAAGGGCGTCGACGAGGTCTACTTCGAGGAGTGCATCCGGCCGCTGCTGGCCGGGCCCGGGGTGGAATTCATCGGCGAGATCGGCGAGGGGGAGAAGAACGAGTTCCTGGGCAACGCCCTGGCGCTCCTCTTCCCCATCGACTGGCCGGAGCCCTTCGGCCTCGTCATGATCGAGGCCATGGCCTGCGGCACGCCGGTGGTCGCCTTCCCCTGCGGCTCGGTGCCGGAGGTGATCCGGGAAGGGGTGAACGGCTACATCGCCGCCGACGAGGACGAGGCCGTGGCGGCGGTCGAAAAGTGCGCTGGCCTCGACCGGCAGAAATGCCGCGCGGATTTCGAGGAGCACTTCTCCGCCGAGCGCATGACCCGGGACTACGTCCGGGTCTATGGCCGCCTGCTGGCGGATTCGCCTTCGGCCATCGAAGCCTGACATGGAAGACACCATCCGGATCGCCGAGCAGTGGTATGTGGCGGCGACCTCCTCCCGGACCGACGACCGCACCCGGGTCCTCAAGCATGGGCCGACCTTCGCCGTCTTCGACCGCTTCGGCGACATTCACCGCATCGGCACCGGCGAGCAGGGCATCTACCACGACGGCACCCGCTTCCTGTCCCGCCTGGAACTGCGGATCAACGGCCGCCGGCCCATGCTGTTGAATTCCAGCATCAAGCGGGACAACAGCCTCCTGACCGTGGACCTCACCACCCCGGACCTGCCGGCGGGAGAGCACATCGCCGTCAGGAAGGGCACGGTGCACCTGTTCCGGGCCAAGCTCCTGTGGCGATCCGGCCTGCGGGAACACCTGCGGGTGGTGAATTACGACGACGAGCCCGTCGCCCTGCAACTCTCGGTGGAATTCGCCGCCGACTTCGCCGACATCTTCGAGGTCCGCGGCATCCATCGCGACAAACGGGGGCGGGATCTGGCGCCGGAAATCCAGCACGACCACGTGGTGCTGGCCTACGAGGGGCTGGACGGCGTCACCCGCCGCACCGTGGTGGGCGGCACCCCGGCCCCGGACCACATCACCGAGGACCGCATCGAGTACGAGATCAACCTCAAGCCCATGGAGCAGTCCGACCTGCACATCATGGTGGATTGCGAATCGGATGCGGCGGAGGCCAAATTCGTCAACTACGCCGGCGCCCTCAACCGGGCGACCTCGGCCCTGCGCACCATCCGGGAACGGGGCTGCACCGTGCGCACCTCCAACGACCAGTTCAACGACTGGCTCACCCGCTCCGCCGCCGACCTGGCCATGCTCACCACCGGCAACCTGGAGGGGGCCTATCCCTACGCCGGCGTGCCCTGGTACAGCTGCCCCTTCGGCCGCGACGGCATCCTCACCGCCCTCGCCTACCTGTGGGTGGATCCCTCCATGGCCAGGAGCGTCCTCGGCTACCTGGCCGAGTTCCAGGCCGGCGCCGAGGACACGGAGCGGGACGCCGAGCCCGGCAAGATCCTGCACGAAACCCGCAAGGGCGAGCTGGCGGCCCTGGGGGAAATCCCCTTCGGGCGCTACTACGGCAGCATCGACTCGACGCCGCTGTTCATCATCCTCGCCGGCGCCTACTACCAGCGCACCGGCGACCTGGCCTTCATCCAGAACCTGTGGCCCCACGTGCAGCGGGGCATCGACTGGATCGACCGCTACGGCGACCGGGATGGGGACGGCTTCGTCGAATACTTCCGCCGCAGCTCCACCGGCCTGGTGAACCAGGGCTGGAAGGATTCCCACGACGCCGTCTTCCATCGCGACGGCAGCCTGGCCGAGGGCTCGGTGGCCCTGGCCGAGGTCCAGGGCTACGTCTATCTCGCCCGCCTCCAGGCCGCCGACCTGGCCCAGGCCCTCGGCGACCCCAACCAGGCGGCCAGCCTGCGGCGGCAGGCCCACGAATTGAGGGAACGCTTCGAGCACGCCTTCTGGTGCGAGGAGATCGGGGCCTACGCCCTCGCCCTGGACGGCCACAAGCAGCAATGCCAGGTGGTGTCCTCCAACGCCGGGCAGGTACTGTGGAGCGGCATCGCCAGCGCCCAGCACGCCCGCCAGACGGCGGACACCCTGCTCTCGCCGGCCAGCTTCTCGGGCTGGGGCATCCGCACCATCGCCGACGGCGAGGCCCGCTACAACCCGATGTCCTACCACAACGGCTCCATCTGGCCCCACGACAACGCCCTCATCGCCGTCGGCCTCGCCCGCTACGGCATGAAGGACAAGACCCTGCCGATCCTCGGCGCCCTCTTCCAGGCCAGCCTGTTCATGGACCTGCACCGGCTGCCCGAGCTCTATTGCGGCTTCGTGCGCCGGGAGGGCGAAGGCCCGACCCTCTACCCGGTGGCCTGCTCGCCCCAGGCCTGGGCCGCCGCCAGCGCCTTCTCCGCGCTGCAGGCCTGCCTCGGGCTGTCCTTCCATTCCGAGGAGCCCCGCATCCGCTTCGACCACCCCATCCTCCCCAGCTTCCTCGGCCGGGTGGAAATCTCCAACCTGCAGGCCGGGAGTGCCGTGGTGGACCTGGTGCTGGAACGCCACGCCCACGACGTCGGGGTGAATGTGTTGCACAAGAAGGGCGAGATCGACGTGTCGGTCATGCTGTGAGGGAGTCCGCCCCCTCCGCAAGACCCCGCCTCGCTCCCCTCTCCGCCGCCCCAGACGCCTCTCCATCACCCCGCACTCCCTACAGATCGATCCCCGGGGCTATGGGGAGATGCCGGTATTTGCGCCGCGATCCATGACAGGTAGATTGAGCCATCGCTGCCGCATACCGCCAGGACGGCGACATGGCCTCGCCGAAGGCGTCGCCCGGCCTGGGATTGCTCCGAGGGGATCCGAGAAATGACCGAGACACCCACTGAATTCATCGACGTGGCCCGGCTGCGCATCGGCCACTACATCCATCTCGACGTCGGATGGATGTCCCACCCCTTTCCCCTCAATAGCTTCAAGATCCACTCCAAGGACCAGATCGAGGCCATCCGCACCCTGGGGCTGAGGCGCATCCGCTATTTCCCCCTGCGCAGCGATCCCGACCCGGAGGCAACCGCCCCTGCGGCCGCTTCGGCCGGGGAAGCCTTCCAGCCGCTCTCCGGCGGTCCGCGCCGGGAACTCCTGGCGGAGCAGCGGGCCGGCCTGGAGCAGTGCGAACGGCTGTTCAGCCAGGCTTCCCGCACCTTCCGCCGCATCACCGACCTCGCCCATGCCCGGCCGGAAGCCGGCCGGGAGGCGGCCCAGGCGCTGGTGCAGGACATGAGCGACGGCATCGACGGCGCCCAGGAATCCTGCATCCGTCTCCTTTCGGAAAAGATCGGCGAACGGGCGTCGGTGCACGCCATCAACGTCACCGTCATTTCCCTCCTGCTGGCGAGGGCCTGCGGCATGGACGAGGCCGCCCTCGCGGCCGTGGGCCTCGGCGCCCTGCTCCACGACGTGGGCAAGATCGACCTGCCCGAGCGCCTGCGCTACCACAACGGCCATCTGACCACGGCCGAACAGCAGTTCTACCAGGAGCATGTCCGCTACGGCGTGGAAATCGCCCGGAAGATGAACCTGCACCAGGAGGTGGTGCTGGCCATTGGCCAGCACCACGAGCAGGCCGACGGCAACGGCTACCCCGCCCGCATCGACAACGGGCGCATGGCCCCGGCGGCCCGCATCGTCTCCCTGGTGGACCGCTACGACAATCTGTGTAACCCGGGCAATCCCTGCCATGCCCTGACGCCCCACGAGGCCATGTCCCACCTCTTCGCCCAGCGCAAGCACTGTTTCGACAATGCCGTCCTCACCACCTTCATCCGCATGATGGGCGTCTATCCTCCCGGCTCCGTGGTCCAACTCGGCGATGGCCGGTACGCCCTGGTGGTATCCGTGAACGCCTCCCGCCCCTTGAAGCCCTGCGTCGTCATCCACGACCCGGCCGTCCCCCGGGAGGAGGCCCTGGTGGCGGACCTGGGCGGCACGCCGGAACTCGGCATCCGGCGTAGCCTGCGGCCCCTGCAACTGCCGAGGGCCAGCTTCGACTACCTGTCCCCCCGCCAACGGCTCTGCTATTTCTTCGAGCCTGGCCGCGCCAGCGCCGACGGGGAATGCTGAGCATGGAATACCCGGCGCCCTGGCAGCCCCTCATCGAAGGCCTGATCGAGTCGGTGCTCGTAGTGGACTGCCTCGACCTCTCCATCCGGGCCGTGAACCGCAGCGCCTGCCGGCTCCTGGCGGCGGCGGAAAACGACCTGATCGGCCATCCCGTCCTCGAGTTCGCCGCCCCCCCGGAGGATTTGTCCTTCTGGGAGGACGTGGCCGCCGGCCTGGCCGACGGCGTCCTCTCAAGTACCGTGGTGCGCCGGGCCGATGGCTCGATCGTCCCCGTGGAACGCCGGGTCAGCCGGGTCATCCTGGAGGACGGCAATCCGGCCTTCCTGGTCGGCATCAATGACCTGACCGAGCGGCTCGCGGCCAACAAGCGCATCGAGGAACTGGCCTACCACGACACCCTGACCGGGCTGCCCAACCGCACTCTCCTCAGGGAGCGCATCGAATTCGTCCGGCAGTGGTCGGCCCGGGCGGAAAAGTCCTTCGCCCTGCTCTTCGTCGACCTGGACCGCTTCAAGCAGATCAACGACTCCCTCGGCCACCTCTTCGGCGACCGGGTGCTGGTGGCGGTGGCCGAGCGCATCAAGGGCTGCCTGCGCCAGTGCGACACGGCAGCCCGCCTGGGCGGCGACGAATTCGTCCTCGTCCTCCACGACGTGGACGAACGGGGGGCGGAGATCACCGCCCAGCGCCTCATCGCCGCCCTCAACCAGCCTCTCGCCATCGACGACCTCAGCCTGACGGTGACCTGCAGCATCGGCATCGCCCTCTATCCCGCCGACGGCCAGACGGCGGACGACCTCATTCGCAACGCCGACACCGCCATGTACCGGGTGAAGGAACATGGCCGCGCCGACTTCCGCTTCTACCAGCGCCAGACGAACGTGGACCTGCTCGCCCGCATGCGGCTCGACCAGGCCATGCGGCGGGCCCTGGAGCAGGGCGATTTCCGCCTCCATTACCAGCCCCGGGTGGACTTCCGGAGCGGCCGCATCGTCGGCGCCGAAGCCCTGCTGCGCTGGCGGGACCGGGAACTGGGCGACATCCCCCCCGGGCGCTTCATTCCCCTGGCCGAGGACAGCGGGCTCATCATCCCCATCGGCATGTGGGTGCTGAACGAGGCGGTGGCCCAGGCAGCCGCCTGGCGCCGCCGGGGCATCGATGTGGTGGCCGCCGTCAATGTCTCCGCCCTGCAGTTCCGCCGGGCCGATTTCGTCCCGGCGGTGGCCGCCGCCCTGCAGCAGTCCGGCCTGCCCCCGGCGGCCCTGGAACTGGAGCTCACCGAGTCCGTCCTGATGCAGGACGCCGGCGAGGCCCTGCTGCGCCTGCGGGCTTTGGCCGAACTCGGGGTCCAGCTCGCCATCGACGACTTCGGCACCGGTTATTCCAGCCTTGCCTACCTGAAACGCTTCCCCATCCACAAGCTCAAGATCGACGGTTCCTTCGTGGCCGGGCTGCCCGAGGACGGCAGCGACAATGCCATCGTCACCGCCGTCGTCAACCTCGGCCGCGCCCTGATGCTGGAGGTGGTGGCCGAGGGGGTGGAAACGGAAGGGCAGCGCCGTTTCCTGAAAAACACCGGCTGCGACCAGTTCCAGGGCTTCCTGTTCTCACCGGGGGTGGAGCCCCAAGCCTTCGAAAGGCTGTTCCCCCGCCTGTCTCCGAGAGCCCTGGAAGCCATCCCCCTGGCCTGCCGAGTTTAGCGGCGGGCCAGGGACACGGGGGGAGTTGAGGCGTTGGCCGGAATCAGGGAAAGGTGCCGCGATGGCCCTTTTTCATTCCAGGGGTCTTGTGCTCATCGTCCACTCCCAGGTGATCCCGGTTCTGCTTGAGCTTGTCCGCGCCTTCCCGGGCATCGCCGGCGGGAGGCGTGGCGGTGGGCGCCGGCGATGGGTTGGGGCGGGCGGGATCGATCTGGTCCCGCTCGTCGTCGGCGCTGGTGGGAACATGGGTAGGCTTGCTGGGGGATTTGACTCGGTTCATGCCGGAGTACCTCTCTCTGCTGGCAGGGGGCCGGGGACCCGGCCCGGGTCCGAAATGGTGCAAGCGCCATGCCCCGGGGGCGGTCTTTCCGGCCCCCCGGAACGCCCGGCGGCCGCAAACCGCCCCCGGGTAATTCTTTCGGCCTGCCTGCATTAGTTACCGGCGGGCGCCGCGCCGCCCCGCCGTCCCGATGGGAACGTCCCTTGCAACCCGGTCCGGGCTATTGGACCCGTCTTTCGACATCGCCCCCATGCCCAAGTCCCTGCCCGGCCGCCCCGTCTCCCTGTGGCTCGACACCACCCCGGAAACCGGCTTTCCGCCCCTGCCGGAGGGCCTCGAAGTGGATGTGGTGGTGGTCGGCGGCGGCCTCGCCGGCCTGACGGCGGCGACCCTCCTGAAGGAGGCCGGGCGGACGGTGGCGGTGCTGGAGGCCGGGCGCATCGTCCACGGGGTCACCGGCCACACCACCGCCAAGATCACCGCACTGCACACCCTCATCTACGACCATCTTATCCGCCATGCCGGGGAAGCCAAGGCCCGGGCCTACGGCGAAGCCCAGCAGGCGGCCATCGAACAGGTGGCGGCCCGGGTCCGGGACAAGGCCATCGATTGCGACTTCGTCCGCAGCGACGCCTACACCTACACCGAGTCCCCCGAGGAGAAGGGCCGGATCGAGGCCGAGGTCGAGGCCGCCCAGCGCCTGGGCCTGCCCGCCACCTACCTGGAGGACACGCCCCTGCCCTTCCCGGTGGAAGCGGCGGTGCGCTTCGACGGCCAGGCCCGCTTCCACCCCCGCAAGTACCTGCTCGCCCTGGCCCGGGACCTGCCCGGGGAGGGCAGCCATATTTTCGAGGCCACCCGGGTCCTGGACGTGACCCCGGGGGAACCTTGCCAGGTGACCACCGACCGGGGCCGGGTGGCGGCCCGGGACGTCATCGTCGCCAGCCACTTTCCCTTCGCCGACAAGGCCCTCTTCGCCTCCCGCCTGCAGCCCCACCGGTCCTACGTCCTCGCCCTGCGCCTCGACGGCCCGCCCCCCGACGGCCTCTTCATCGACACCGGCGAGAACTTCAGCCTGCGTCCCCAGCCCCTGCCTGACGGCGACACGCTGCTGCTGGTGGGAGGCGAGGGGCACCGGGCCGGAGAAGGGGGCGACACGGTGGCCCGCTATCAGCGCCTGGAGGTCTGGGCCCGGGGCCGCCTGCCGGTGCGCGCGGTGGAATACCGCTGGTCCACCCAGGACAATTTCACCGTGGACCGGATTCCCTACATCGGCCCCACGACCCAGCACTCCAGGCATCTCTATGTCGCCACCGGCTTCAACGGCTGGGGCATGACCAACGGCACGGTGGCCGGCATGCTGCTGCGGGACCTCATCCTCGAGGGGGACAATCCCTGGGCCGCAGTCTTCGACCCCAGCCGCATGAACCTCAACGACGTCCCGGAACTGGTGAGGCAGAACGCCAGAATCGCCGCCCACCTGGTGGCCGACCGGGTGCACCGCACCGACCCGGACACCGTGGGCCCCGGCGAAGGCAAGGTGGTGCACACCCTGCACGGCAACGTCGCCCTCTACCGGGACGAGGCGGGCCTGATCCACCGCCTGTCGCCGGTATGCACCCACATGGGCTGCATCCTGCACTGGAACCCGGCGGAAAGAAGCTGGGACTGCCCCTGCCACGGCTCCCGCTTCGGCGTCGGCGGCGAGGTCCTCCACGGCCCGGCGCTGCGCCCCCTGGAGAAGAAATAGGGCTGTTCCATACCCTATCCAAGGTCATCAAGCCCCACTATTGATGGGTATTTCACCTTAGAATAGGGCATGACCATGATCGAACCTACCGATCCCCGCAGCCGGCGGCGGTGGTTCTCCATCCTTGCCCTGCTGGCCCTTTGCTGCGCGGTCTTTCCGCCCCTGGCCGCCGGCGAGCCCCTGCGGCTCAATACCGGGGTGGGGGCGCCCTACATCCAGCCCGACAAGAAGGGCTTCCTCGACCGCCTGGTGCCGGAAGTCTTCCGGCGCCTCGGCATCCAGGCCGAGGCGGTCGTCTACCCGGCGTCCGAGCGGGCCAACATGAATGCCAACAACGGTCTCGACGACGGCGTCGCCATGCGGGTCAAGGGTCTGGAGGCCGCCTACCCCAACCTGGTCCGGGTCGAGGAAAAGGTGGCGGACAACGATTTTGTCGCCTATTCGGGCCACCACGTCTTCGCCACCACCGGCTTCGAGGCCCTCACGCCCTACCAGGTGGGCTACATCGCCGGCTGGAAGGTGTTCGAACCCCGCCTCAAGGACGGCTATGCCGTTACCCTGGTGCAGGACGCCGACCAGCTCTTCAACCTGCTGGCCAACGACCGGGCCGACGTGGTGCTGTTCGAGCGCTGGCAGGGCAACTGGCTGGTCCGGGAACGCCGCCAGAAGGCGAAGCTGCTGCTGCCGCCCCTGGTCTCCACCGAAATGTTCATGTACCTGCACAAGAAGCACGCCCACCTGGCCGGCCCCGCCGCCCAGGCGCTGCGGGCCATGAAGGCCGACGGCACCTACCGCCGGCTGGTGGAGGAAAATCTCCGAGTGTCCGATCCGCGATGACGCGCCGGGAAGCCATCGTCCCGGCCCCGCAGCCGGCTCGCCTGGCACGCCGGCTGGTCCAGGTGATCGTCCTGGCCAGCTCCCTGATCGCCATCTTCATCACCGCTGCCCAGCTCTACCTGGAATTCAACCGGGACGTGGGGGACATCCATGCCCGCTTCGAGCAGATCCGGGACGCCTACCTGCCCAGCGTCGTCCAGAACGTCTGGCTCACCGACCGGGCCCGGGTCCAGGTCCTCCTGGACGGCATCCGGCGCCTGCCGGATTTCGAATCGGCCCGGGTCATCGTGGATGGACAACCCTTCGCCGCCGCCGGCAAGGCCGCCGCCAACCCGGGGATGATGCGCCGCTTCACCCTCCTGCAGGAATTCCGCGGCCAAACCCTGGAAATCGGCGTCCTGGAAGTGGGCGCCAGCCTCGACGGCCCCCTGCAGCGGACCTGGGAACGCCTGTGGCTGGTGCTTTTCCTCAACGGCGCCAAGACCGCCCTGGTGGCGGCCCTCATCTTCATCCTGGTGCGGCGCATGATCACCAGTCCGGTGCAGCGCATGGCGACCCAGGCCCGGCGCCTGGCCGACGACGACCTCGACCAGCCCCTGAGCCTGGAAAGGTGCTTCGCCTGCCAGGATGACGACGAGATCCATGCCCTGGCGGCGGACATCGAACGCATGCGGGTCGGCCTGCGGGATCGGCGGGAGGCCCTGCTGGCTTCCCACGACCAGCTCTCCCGGGCCCTGGCGGAAAAGGAAATCGCCCTCCTGCAGGCCAGGGCTGGCGAGAAGGCCCTGCAGGAAAACCGGGCCCACCTGACCCGGGCCCAGCAGGTGGCCAACCTGGGAAGCTGGGAATGGACCTGGGGCGAGGACGAAATGCGCTGGTCGGAGGAGGTCTACCACCTCCTCGGCCTGCCGGTGGCCGGCGGCAAGCTGCCCGCCCCGGGCGCCCTTTCCCGACTGCGGGAAGCGGTCATCGAAGCCGACCGGCCGCTCCTGGACGCCCAACTCGCCGAGGCCCGCGCCTCCCGCTCCCTGGATTCGGCGGAATTCCACATCCGCCGCGGCGACGGCACCACCCGGCTGCTGCACCAGCTGGTGGAGCCCCTCTCCGACGGGGACGAGGACCCGCCCCGCCTGCTCGGAACCCTGCAGGACATCACCGAGCAGAAGCGAGTGGAGGAAGCCCTGGACCTGGCCGCCAGCGTCTTCGGCAACACCCGGGAGGGCATCCTGGTAACCGATACCGGGGGCACCATCCTGGCGGTGAACCCGGCCTTTACCGAGATCACCGGCTACAGCGAGGCGGAAGTGGTCGGCAAGACGCCGCAGTTCCTGCACTCCGACCGCCAGGACCCGGGCCTGTACGACACCATCGAGCGCACCCTGAAGCAAACCGGCGTCTGGCAGGGGGAAATCTGGAACCGCCGCAAGAACGGCGAGTCCTTTCCCCAATGGACCACCATCAGCACCATCGCCGACGCCGAAGGGAACGCCAAGCGCCACGTCGGGGTCATCAGCGACGTGACCGAAATGCGCCGCAAGGACGAATGGATCCGCCACCAGGCCTACCATGACGCCCTCACCGGCCTGCCCAACCGGCTGCTGCTGGAGGACCGCCTGAGCCAGGCCATCGGCGCCGCCCACCGCACCGGCGGCCGAGTGTGTGTCCTCTTCCTCGACCTCGACCGCTTCAAGCTGGTGAACGACAGCCTCGGGCACCGGGCCGGCGACAGCCTCCTGAAGCTCGCCGCCGCCCGGATCAACCAGTGCGTGCGGACCACCGACACGGTGGCGCGGCTGGGGGGGGACGAGTTCGTCCTCGTCCTCACGGGCTTTGCCGCCATCACCGACGTTGCCCACGTGGCCGAAAAGATCGTCTCCTCCATGGCCGAGGGCTTCGACATCGGCGGCCAGCACGTCCATGTCGGCGCCAGCATCGGCATCAGCGTCTATCCCCAGGACGGCGACAACCCGGACACCCTGCTGCGCAACGCCGACACCGCCATGTACGAGGCCAAGGCCGCCGGCCGCGGCACCTTCCGCTTCTTCGACAGCCACATGAACTCCCGGGCGGTGCACCGCCTGCAGATCGAAGCCCGGCTGTGGCGGGCCCTGGCCGAGCGCCAGTTCGAGGTCTTCTACCAGCCCAAGGTGGTGCTCGGCAACGGCGCCATCCACGGCATGGAGGCCCTGGTGCGCTGGCGCGACCCGGAAAAGGGCCTGATCTCCCCGGCCGAATTCATCCCGGTGGCGGAAGAGACCGGCCTCATCCGGGAAATCGGCGAATGGGTCCTGGACGAATCCTGCCGCCAGATGAGCCTGTGGGTGGACCGGGGCATCATCGAGGGCCCGGTGGCGGTCAATGTCTCGGCCCGCCAGCTGGCCGACCCCGAATTCGCCGGCCGGGTGAAGGCCACCCTGGAGCGCCATGGCCTCGCCCCCCACTGGCTGCAGCTGGAAGTCACCGAATCCATGGTGATGACCGAGCCCGAACAGGCCATCCGCATCCTCGGCAACCTGGTGAAACTGGGCATCACCATCGCCATCGACGACTTCGGCACCGGCTACTCCAGCTTCAGCTACCTGAGGCGCCTGCCCATCCACCTCCTCAAGATCGACCGCTCCTTCGTGGACGACATCGGCAGTTCCCGGGAGGACGAGAACATCGTCGCCGCCATCGTCACCATGGCCAAATCCCTGGGCATGCAGACCATCGCGGAAGGGGTGGAGACCGCCGTCCAGGCAGAATTCCTGGTCGGCCTGGCCTGCGACTTCGGCCAGGGCTATCTCTACTCCCGGCCCGTGCCGGCGCCGGAATTCGAAGCCCTGCTGGAAGCCGGCGCTTTCAGCGGCGTCGCCGCCTGAAACCCTCCGCACTTTTTGCCGCATCCGCTATCCAATAGCCGCACCGCCGGCCCAAGGACGGACCGCGGCCTCAACCCAGCGGAAGGACCAGACCATGAACAAGATCAACCTGATGCGAATCCAGGTGGCCGCGGCCCTCGCCGCCCTGTCGAGCCTGATTGCCTCGGCGGCATGCGCCGCCGGCGACGAGGTCACCGCCGACCGCGTCGTCCAGGCCCTTGAAGGCACCTTCGGCGTCCATCCCGGCCAACGACGCAACCACACCAAGGGCACCTGTGCCGCCGGCGAATTCGTCGGCAGCCCGGACATCGCGCCCTACAGCCGGTCACCGATCTTTTCGGGCAGGCCGGTGCCGGTGGTGGCCCGGTTTTCCGTCGCCGGCGGCAACCCGAAGGCCCCGGACACGGGCAAGACGCCCCGGGGCATGGCGCTGGAATTCAGGCTGCCGGAGGGGCTGCGCCAGCACATCACCATGATCAACACCCCCATTTTCGGCGCCGCCACGCCCCGGACCTTCCTCGACCTCACGGTCGCCGCCCGCCCCGACCCGGCCACCGGCAAACCCGATCCGGAAAAACTCAAGGCCTTCCAGGCGACCCATCCCGACAACAAGGCCCAGGCGAACTTCCTGGCGGCCCACAACCCGCCGGCCAGCTATGCCAACGGCGCCTACTTCGGGCTGCACACCTTCAAGTTCATCAACCGGGACGGCAAGACCACCCTGGTGCGCTGGCAGTTCATCCCCCAGGACGGGGAAAAGCGCCTGTCGGACGAGGAGATGAAGACGGCCGGCCCGGACTTCCTGGAGCCGGCCCTGATCGAGCGCACCCGCCGGGGACCGGTGCACTGGGATATGGTGGTGGCCATCGGCGAGCCCGGTGACCCGGAGGACAACCCGACCCTCGCCTGGCCCGAAGGGCGCCGGAAGATCAGGGCCGGAACCCTGACCATCAGCGCCGCCATGCCGCAAAGGGGCGCCGAGTGCGAGCCCATCAACTACGATCCCCTGGTCATGGCGGACGGCATCGCCGCGACCAGCGACCCGGTGCTCCTGTTCCGCTCCCCGGCCTATGCGGTTTCGGTCGGCAAGCGGCTGGCCGGGCAATGAAGGATCGCCATGGCCGATATCAGGAGCACTCACCCCCTTGCGGACATGAACCGTCTCTATCGCTTCCTCGATTTCCTCGTCTTCGACCCCCGCTACCGCAGGACCCGGCTGGTGCTGGCCCTCGCCGTCTATTTCCTGGTGCTGGCCCTGGGCTCCGTCCCCGGGGCGAGGGCGGAAGTGGGCAAGCTCGCCCCCGGCGTGGTGCTCCACGCCCTGACCTACGCCTTCATCACCGCCATGGTGTTCGGCGGCCTGGGCAGGACCACCGCCGGTCCGGCCCTCTTCTCCCTCCTCGTCGTCTCGGCCATGGGCGCCCTCGACGAGTTCGTCCAGAGCTTCCTGCCGTACCGCACGGCCGCCGTGGCGGACTGGGGAGTGGATGTGGTTTCCGGCCTTTCCATCCTCGCCTTCCTGCTCATGGTTTATGTCGCCGGGCGCAGGCACCGGCAGCCGGCGCTTCCGGGCATGGCGCCTGCTGGGAACCCGGTTTCCCTTGCAGGAGAACGCCATGGCAAGGCGCAACATCAGCGGCCAGGATGACGAGCCGGCCCGGCCCCCGGGCCACGGCACCGCCGACCTCGGCCCCAGCGACACTTCCGACAGCGGCAGCGACATCAGGGGCGGCCAGGGCCTGGCCCAGGAGGCCGGCCTGGACGACGACACCGGCAACACCTCGGACATGGAGCACGCCCGCGGCGCCGGGCCCGACCTGGGGGATGCCAACCTGGACAGCGACAGCGACAGCGAAGGCACCGGCGAGCGGACCACCGCCGGCCGCGACAGTGATATCCGGGAAGGCGGCGACATCGCCCCCGACCAGGTCACCCGCAACCCCGGCGGCCTCGTAATCGGGGAAGACCCCGAAGGCATCGGCGTCACCCGCAAGCGCGGAAAATAGAGCCGGCGCGGGAGGCGGGAGAACCTGCCGGCCTGACGATTGTCCCGGCAGAAGTCCCAGGAGGAAATGCCATGACCGATCGCACCCCGCTCTCCCCCCTGCGCCAGGCCATCACCCTTGCCTGCCGGCGCGACGAAGCCGACTGCGTCGCCGAGCTGGCGGCCGAGATGGCGGCCGCCGCTCCCGACCGGGGCGCGGCGGCCGCCCGGGCCCGAAGCCTGGTGGAGGCGATCCGCCAGCAGCGCAGCGGCGCCGGCGGGGTGGACCAGCTGATGCACGAGTTCGCCCTCTCCAGCCAGGAGGGGATCGCCCTCATGTGCCTGGCGGAAGCCCTCCTGCGCATTCCCGACGCCGCCACCGCCGACCGCCTCATCCGGGACAAGATTTCCCGGGGCGACTGGCGCTCCCACCTGGGCCACAGCGACTCCCTGTTCGTGAACGCCGCCACCTGGGGCCTCCTGGTCACCGGCAAGCTGACAGCCACCCGCAGCGAGGGGGAGCTGGGAGGCGCCCTCACCCGCCTCATCGCCCGGGGCGGCGAGCCGGTGGTGCGCCGGGGCGTGGAATTCGCCATGGCCCTCCTGGGCCGGCAGTTCGTCATCGCCGAGACCATCGGCGAGGCGCTGCGGCGCGCCCGGTCCCGGGAGGCGCGGGGCTACACCTACTCCTTCGACATGCTGGGGGAGGCGGCCCTGACCGGGGCCGACGCCCTGCGCTATTTCGCCGCCTACGAGGAGGCCATCCATGCCATCGGTCGGGCCGGGGGCAGCCGCAGCGTCCAGGCCGGGCCGGGGATTTCCGTCAAGCTCTCGGCCCTCCACCCGCGCTATGTCCGCTCCCAGCGGGACCGGGTCCTGGCCGAGCTGCTGCCCCGGCTGCAGTCCCTCGCCGCCCTCGCCCGGCAATACCGCATCGGCCTCAGTATCGATGCCGAGGAGGCCGAACGCCTGGACCTTTCCCTCGACCTCCTGGAAGCCCTCGCCGGCGACCCCGCCCTGGCCGGCTGGGACGGGCTGGGCTTCGTGGTCCAGGCCTACCTGAAGCGCAGCCCCTTCGTCGTCGATTACCTGGCGGACCTCGCCCGCAGGAACGGGCGGCGCCTCATGGTGCGTCTGGTGAAGGGGGCCTACTGGGACAGCGAAATCAAGCGCGCCCAGGTGGACGGCCAGGCCGACTACCCGGTCTTCACCCGCAAGGCCCACACCGACCTCGCCTACCTGGCGTGCGCCAAGCGCCTCCTGGCGGTCCAGGCCCTCTATCCCCAGTTCGCCACCCACAACGCCCACACCCTGTCGGCGGTCATGGAGATGGCCCGGGAGCGGGGCGTCGCCGACTACGAGTTCCAGTGCCTGCACGGCATGGGCGAGCCTCTCTACGACCACGTGGTGGGGCCCGGCCAGCTGGGCCAGCGCTGCCGCATCTACGCCCCGGTGGGCAGCCACGCCACTCTCCTGCCCTACCTGGTGCGCCGCCTGCTGGAAAACGGCGCCAACACCTCCTTCGTGAACCGCATCGTGGATGAGGCCGTCAGCATCGATGAGCTGGTGCGGGACCCCCTGGAGCAGGTGCGGGAGGAAGGCTTCGGCCCCCATCCGAAAATTCCCCGGCCGCCGGACCTCTTCGCCCCCGGCCGGCGCAACTCGGCGGGCCTCGACCTCTCGGACGAGAACACCCTAGCCCCCCTCGGCACCGACCTGGAAGCGCTCCTGACCCGCGCCTGGGAAGCCTCCCCCCGGATCGCCGGCCGGCCGCCCCGGGGCGGACCGGCGCGGCCGGTGGCCAGCCCGGCCGACCGTGAAGACCCGGTCGGCATCGTGGTGGACGCCAACCCCGAGGACGTCGCCGCCGCCCTGGCCGCCGCTGCGGCCCAGGCCGGAGAATGGCACGCCGTCCCGCCGCCGCGGCGGGCCGAACTGCTGCGGGCGGTGTCGGACCGCCTGGAAGCCCGGCGGACCGAACTCATGAGCCTCTGTATCCGGGAAGCCGGCAAGACCTGGGGCAACGCCCTCGCCGAGGTGCGGGAGGCGGTGGACTTCTGTCGCTACTACGCCCGCCAGATCGAGGACATGGACCCCGCCCACCTGGCCGGCCCCCCCGGGCCGGCGGTGTGCATCAGCCCCTGGAATTTCCCCTTGAGCATCTTCGCCGGCCAGGTGGCGGCGGCCCTGGCGGCGGGCAGCCCGGTGCTGGCCAAGCCCGCCGAGCAGACGCCCCTCGTCGCCGCCTTCGCGGTCGGCCTCTTCCATGGGGCCGGCATCCCCCCCGCCGCCCTCCAGCTCCTGCCCGGGCCGGGGGAGAGCGTCGGCGCGGCCCTGGCCGCGGACCCGCGGGTGGGGAGCATCCTGTTCACCGGCTCCACCGAGGTGGCCCGGCTCATCGACCGCGCCCTGGCGGATCGGGAAACGCGGCTGATCGCCGAGACCGGCGGCCAGAACGCCATGATCGTGGATGCCTCGGCCCTGCCCGAGCAGGTGGTCCAGGACGTCCTGGTCTCCGGCTTCGACAGCGCCGGCCAGCGCTGCTCGTCGTTGCGGGTCCTGTGCCTGCAGGAGGACATCGCCGACCGGGTGCAGGCCCTCCTCAAGGACGCCATGGGCGAGCTGGCCATCGGCGACCCCCGCCACCTGGCCACCGACATCGGCCCGGTCATCGACGGGGAAGCCCGGGCCGGGCTGGAGGCCTACATCGCCCGGATGCGGGCGGCGGGGAAGGAGGTCTTCCAGGTTCCCCTGCCGGCCGCCTGCACCGCCGGCACCTTCGTCCCCCCCACCCTGATCGGGATCAATGCCATGCACGAGCTGGAGCGGGAAGTGTTCGGCCCGGTGGTCCATGTGCTGCGTTACGAGGCCGGCCGACTGGAATCCCTCATCGACGCCATCAACGCCAGCGGCTACGGCCTCACCTTCGGGCTCCACAGCCGCATCGACGAAACGGTGGAACTGGCCGCCACCCGGGTGCGGGCCGGCAATATCTACGTGAACCGCAACATGGTGGGGGCGGTGGTGGGCGTCCAGCCCTTCGGCGGCGAGGGCCTGTCGGGGACCGGCCCCAAGGCCGGCGGCCCCCTCTACCTCCATCGCCTGGCCGGGACGGACAACCTCCTGCCGCGGGAAATCGGCCTGCCGCCCGAACATCCCGACGACAGGCGCCTTGCCCCTTTCCGGGCCCTGGGCGAATGGGCCTGGAAGACGGGCAACTCCGCCCTGGTGGAAGCCTGCAGCCGCTACGGGCTGTGGAGCCTCCTGGACCGGGAGCTTCGCCTCCCCGGCCCCACCGGGGAGAGCAACACCCTGGGTTTCGCCCCCCGGGGCCAGGTCCTGTGCGCGGCGGCGACGGAAGAAGAATTCCTGGAACAGGTCGCCGCCTGCCTGGTGACGGGGAACCGGGTCCTGTTCCCGGCCGGCAACCCGGCGGAGCGGGTCCTGCCCCGCCTGCCGGCGGCGCTGGGGCAGGACATCGGGCTATGGACGGAGCATGCCGCCATGCCCCTGGCCGCCGCCCTCGTCGCCGGCGACGGGGAAAACGCCGGCCGCTGGCGCCAGCGCCTGGCGAAGCGGGACGGGGCCCTGGTGCCGGTGCTGCGCCCGAATTCCGCCGATGGCCGCTACCCCCTCCACCGCCTGGTGGCGGAACGGGTGGTGACCATCAACACCACGGCGGCCGGCGGCAACGCGACCCTGATGACCCTGGCCCCGTGACGGGCCGGTGGCAGCGGAACTACCCCCCGGCAGGGTAGTCGACTTATGTACTTTGCCTTCCGCGGGGCGAAAGCTTCCGAGACGCCATGGACAGCCCCTCCATAACCAGCCAACCGACGGGAACCATCCTGCTGGTGGACGACGATCCGGTGAACCTGGACATCCTCGCCCGCCTGCTCCGCCCCTATTACGAGGTCCTGGCCGCCCCCTCGGGGGAGCGGGCCCTGGAGGTCGTCGCCGGCCCGGCGAAGCCGGATCTCATCCTCCTCGACGTGCTGATGCCCGGCATGAACGGTTACGGCGTGCTCGCCCGCCTGCGGGAAGACCCGGCCACCCGGGACATTCCGGTCATCTTCGTCACCGGCCTGGATTCCACGGCGGACGAGGAACGGGGCCTCGAGCTCGGCGCCGTGGATTACATCACCAAGCCCTATCGCGCCTCCATCATCCTGGCCCGGGTGCATACCCAACTCGAACTGCGGCGCGCCCGCCAGTGGCTCGCCAACCAGGTGGTCTACCTGGAAGCCGAGGTGGCGCGGCGCACCCAGGACATCCAGCTCGCCCAGGACATCACCATCCGGGCCCTGGCCGAGCTGGCCGAGACCCGCGACTCGGAGACCGGCAACCATATCCGCCGTACCCAGGAGTACATGCACATCCTGGCCAAGCGCCTGCAGAGCCATCCCCGGTTCTCCGCCTTCCTGACCGACAAGGTGGTGGAGCTGCTGACCAAATCCGCCCCCCTCCACGACATCGGCAAGGTCGGCATCCCCGATCAGATTCTCCTCAAGCCGGGCAAGCTGACCGCTGAGGAATGGCGAATCATGAAGACCCACTGCCTGCTGGGGGCCGACGCCATCGAGCGGGCCGTGCACGAGGCCAACCACTCGGTCGATTTTCTCGACATGGCCCAGCAGATCGCCCATTACCACCACGAGAAATGGGACGGCAGCGGCTATCCCGAGGGACGGCAGGCGGACGCCATCCCCGTCCCCGCCCGGCTCATGGCCCTGGCCGACGCCTTCGACGCCATCGTCTCCTTGCGCAGCTACAAGAGGCCGGTCCCGGCCGAGAAAGCGAAGGAACTGATCGCCCGGGAGCGCGGCCACCAGTTCGACCCGGACATGGTGGACGCCTTCCTGGCCAGCTATCCGGACTTCGTGGCCGCCGCCCAGAGATATAACCAGCAGCATGATGTATAGCGGCTGAGATCGTGGGCCGGGACAGCACCGAACTGCCGCAAGCCCCCGTTTCCCGCTTCCCGCGCCTGGCCCGGGTGCTGGACCGCCTGGCGCCGGCCTCCAGCGGGGCGGCGGTGGCCCTGGGGAGCCTGGTGCTGCTTGGCTGGGCCCTCGATCTCACCATACTGAAGAGCGTCCTGCCCGGCCTCGCTGCCATGAAGGCGAACACGGCCCTGGCCTTCATCCTGGCCGGCCTCTCCCTGGGGGCTGCCTGCACCGGCTCGCCATCCCCCTGGCCCCGGCGCCTTTCGGCCGCCTGCGCGGCGGCGGTGCTGGCCCTCGGCCTGCTGACCCTCGGAGAATATCTGACCGGCGTCGACCTCGGCATCGACAACCTGCTGGTACGGGAAATCACCGAACTTCCTGGCGACATTCCCGGCCGCATGGCCGTCGACACCGCCCTCTGCTTCTCCGTCCTCGGCGCGGCGCTCCTGCTGCTGAGCCGGGACCGGGGCCACCGGGCCGCCATCCATGCCCTGGCCATCGTCGCCATCCTGGTGGCCGGATCGGTGTTCATCGGCTATGCCTACGACGTCGATGAATTCCTGCGGGTGAAGCTCGACTACACGCCCATGGCGCTCAATACGGCGGCGGTGCTGGTGCTGCTGGCCGTCGGGATCGTCAATGCGCGCCCCGACTATCCCATCCGGCAGTTCCTCCTCACCGACAGCCCCGCCGGCACCATCGTGCGTCGGCTGGTTCCGCCGGCAATCGTCCTCCCCCTGGCGACAGGCTGGCTGATCCTGCTGGGCTATCGCACCGAGGCTCTCTCCGAGGCCTCCGGGCTGGCCGTGTTCGCCGCATCGGTCATCGTCCTCTCCATCGGCCTGGTCCTGTGGAATGCGGGGGACTTCCACGCAGCCGCCATCCGCGGCCGGCTGGCGGAAGAGGCATTGCGGGAGGATGAGGAACGGCTGAATGTCATCCTGAGAATCCTGCCGGTGGGGCTCTGGATTCTCGACGCCAAAGGGGGAGTCCTCTATAGCAACGATGCGGCACGGCGGCTCTGGACTGACGTCCGCTACGTCACCCTAGACGAACTCGATACCTACAAGGGCTGGCGGCTTCCCGGGAGGGAGCCCATCGCCGCCCATGAATGGTCGGGCGCGCGGGCCGTCGAGAAGGGCGAGACGACCATCGAACAGGAAGTCGAGATCGAATGCCTCGATGGCACCCACAAGATCATCTGGGACTCCGCCGTGCCGCTCCGCAGGAGCGATGGGAGCATCTATGGCGCGGTCACCGTCAACTTCGACATCACCAGACGCAAGCGGGCCGAGGCCGAAATCCGCCGGCTCAACGCCGAACTGGAGCAGCGGGTGGCGGAACGCACCGCCGGCCTGGAAGCCGCCGTCAAGGAACTGGAATCCTTCGCCTACGCCATTTCCCACGACCTGCGGGCGCCCCTGCGGGCCGTCGACGGCTTCTCGGCCAAGGTGGCCGCAAACTATGGCGACCGGCTCGACGACGAGGGCCGGCGCCTGCTCCAGGTGGTGCGTGAAAACGCCCTGCGCATGGGCCGGCTGATCGACGACCTCCTGGCCTTTTCCCGCCTGGGACGCCGGGAAATGACCCTGCAGGCCGTGGATATGGAGGCCATGGCCAGGAACCTCGCCCAGGAACTGCGGGCGGCGGAGCCCGGGCGCGCCATCGAGTTCGCCTTCCCGCCCCTGCCGCCGGCCTGGGGGGACCCCGCCATGCTCCGGCAGGTTTGGGTGAACCTCATCGGCAATGCGGTGAAATTCACCTGCCGGCGGCCGGTCGCCCACATCGAGATCGGCGGGCGCAGCGAAGGCGCCGAGAACCATTACTGGGTCAAGGACGACGGCGCCGGCTTCGACATGCGCTATGCCGGCAAGCTGTTCCACGTCTTCGAACGCCTCCATGGCCCGGAGGAATTCGAGGGCACCGGCACCGGCCTGGCCATCGCCCAGCGCATCGTGCTCCGCCACCAGGGCCGCATCTGGGGAGAGGGCCGGCCCGATGCCGGGGCCACCTTCCACTTCGCCCTGCCCGCCGCCCCCCATTGAAAGCCGCCCCCCGCATACTGCCCGCCCTCCCCGTCACCGCCGAAGGAACGGGGGACCAGGGCCGGGAACTAACAGCAAATGACATGCAGGGCACGGAAAGAGCGGCAACGCCATGAAAACGACCGGAAGACGCACCTGGACCTGGATCGGGCTGCTGGCCGTGCTGCTCGCCCTGGGGGCGTTTTTCGCGGCGGGGCGCCTCCGCCCCGCCCCGGCCCCGCCCCCGGCTCCCCGGGAAAGCCTGACCCTGGGCACCCCCCAGACAATTTTCGGACTGCCCCTGGCGGTAGCCGAGGAGCAAGGGCTGTTCCGCGAAGAGGGGCTGGATGTCACCGTCAAGCGCTTTCCCACCGGCAAATCGACCCTGGAGGCGATGCTGCGCGGCGAGGTGGAGGTGGGGGCTGGGGGGGAGACCCCCATCGTCTTGGCCAGCTTCAAGCGCCGTGATTTCGTCATCATCGCCAGCATCAGCCACAGCGACAACGGCGGCCAACTGGTCGCCCATCCGTACAGCGGCATCCGTACCGCCGCCGACCTGCCCGGCCACCGCATCGGCGTCCTCTGGGGCACCACCGCCCATTATTTCCTCGATGTGCTCCTCGCCGACCAGGGGCTGAAACCGTCCGCCGTCACCGAGGTCCCCCTGGAGGCCCCCCGGATGGCCGCAACCCTGGCGGCCCGGCAGGTGGATGCCATCGCCGCGTTCGAACCCTACGCCTCCCAGGCCATCGCCGCCCTCCGGGGCAGCGCCACCGTCCTGGACTGCCGGGAACGCTGCCGCGAAACTGTGGTCCTGATCGTCTCCCGGGACTTCCCGCGCCGACGCCCCATCGCCGCCCAGCGCCTGCTGCGCGCCACCGGCCGGGCCATCGACTGGATCCACCAATATCCCCGGGAGGCCATGGCCCTCGCCGCCCGCCGGCTGAACATGGACATCGCGGTGTTCGATGGCCGGTGGAACGACTACGAATTCGTCCTGGGCCTCGACCAGGCCTACCTGCTCTCCCTGGAAAACCAGGCCCGCTGGGCCCTCAGGACCTTTCCGGAGGCCGGGGCCGCGGTGCCCAACTATCTCGATTTCTTCGACTTCGGGCCCCTCACGGCGGTGGCCCCCGGAGCCGTCGCCATCCCCCACTGAAGCCATGGATCTCCTCGCCCGCACCCGCCTGATCGCAACCCTGGTCATCACCGCGACCCTGCTGCTGACGGGTGCCTTCCTGATGGCGCAGCAGCGCATGCGGGAGGCCCAGGCGGCCAAGGACGGCCTGGAGGCCCTGAGCGCCGAGGTCCACAGGCTGCGCACCGCCGCCTTCGACTATGTCCAGCAACCGGAAACACGGGCCCGGGCGCAGACGGAGGCCGAGTTCCAGCGTCTGCACGCCCTGGTCACCGGCGACTGGCTCGCCACCGTCGTCAGCCAGCAGGCCGCCGAAGAGGGGCGCCTGCGCCGGGAAGTCCGCGATGCCCTCGACCAGAGCGAGGAAATCTTCCGCCAGCTCCCGGCCGGCGACAGCGATCCGGCCTTCGCCGAGCGGGACCGCCTCACCCGCACCCATCTGCTGCTGCAAACCCAGTCCCTGGCCAGCGCCATCGCCGCCCTGCATCCCATCCTGAGCGCCACGGCGGTGCGGGCCCGCAACCGTGCCGGAACCATCGGCGTCGCCCTGGGGGGCCTGCTGGTGGCCATGGCGCTGCTGTCCGTCGCCCTGCTCGAGCACTACATCCTCCGGCCCCTCGGCCAGTTGCGCCAGATGGCCATCGGCCACGGCGAGGCGGCGGCGCCGCTCCCCGGCCGGCGCACCGACGAGATCGGCCATCTGGCCGACGCCCTCGACGGCATACTGGCCCGGCTGGAGGCCGCCAACAAGGAGCTGGAGGCCTTCGCCTACTCGGTATCCCACGACCTGCGCGCCCCCCTGCGGGCCATCGACGGCTTCTCCCGCAAGGTGGTGGCCAATTACGGCGACCGGCTCGACGACGAAGGCCGGCGCCTGCTCCAGGTGGTGCGCGACAACGCCCAGCGCATGAACCAGCTCATCAACGACATCCTCGCCTTCTCCCGCACCGGGCGCCGGGAAATGGCTCCCGAGCCGGTGGATATGGAGGCCATGGCGAAAAGCGTCGCCGAGGAGGCGCGGCAGGCTGAGCCCGGGCGTGCCATCGAGTTCGCCTTCCTGCCCTTGCCGCCGACCAGGGGGGACCCCGCCCTGCTGCGGCAGGTGTGGGTCAATCTCATAGGCAATGCGGTGAAATTCACCCGACGGCGCCCGGTGGCCCACATCGAGGTCGGCGGCAGCACCGAAGGCGGCGAGAACCACTACTGGGTCAAGGACGACGGCGCCGGCTTCGACATGCGCTATGCCGGCAAGCTCTTCGGCGTCTTCCAGCGCCTGCACAGCCAGGAGGAATTCGAGGGCACCGGCGTCGGCCTGGCGATTGCCCAGCGCATCCTGTTTCGCCACCAGGGCCGCATCTGGGCCGAGGGCCAGCCCGATGGGGGGGCCACCTTCCACTTCGCCCTGCCCATCCCATCTCCTAACGCCCCTCTTTCACGAGGACAGAAATCGTGAACGTGACTAGCCGGGAATTACAGATTTTGCTGGTGGAAGACAATCCGGCCGACGCCGAGCTCACCCTGGACGCCCTGCGGGAAGTCCACTTGGCCGACCGGGTGCTATGGGTCAAGGATGGCGCCGAGGCCCTCGACCTGCTCTTTGCCCCAGGCGCCGCTGAAAGCCGGCGCCTGGGGCTGGTGCTCCTCGACCTGCGGCTGCCCCGGGTGGACGGCCTCGAAGTGCTGCGCGCCGTGCGCGCCGATGAGCATACCCGGCGGCTGCCGGTGGTGGTGCTGACTTCCTCCCACGAGGATATCGACGTGGTGCGGGCCTACGACCTGGGGGCTAGCAGCTACCTGGTGAAGCCGGTGGAATTCGGGGCCTTCATGCAGGCGGTGCGCGACATCGGGCGCTACTGGATGCAACTCAACCGCTTGCCGGGCGAAACGGGATGACCAGCCAGGACACGGAGCTGCCGCGCCGCCCCATCGACCTGGTGGTGGTCGAAGACTCGCCCCTTGATGCCGAACTGATGGTGGATGCCCTGCGGGCAGCCGGCATGGCGGTGGATATGCGGCAGATGGAGGATGAGCCTGCCTTCCGCGCCGCCCTCGGCGAGCGCCAGCCCGACGTCATCCTGTCCGACTGGACCATGCCCCGCTTCAGTGGCCGCCGGGCCCTGGAAATTGCCCGGGAATGCTGCCCCGAGGTGCCCTTCATTTTCGTTTCCGGCACCATTTCGGAGGCCTCCGCCTCCGAAGCGCTGCGCCAGGGAGCCATCGACTACGTCTATAAGCATGAACTGCAACGGCTCGGCCCCATCCTGACCCGCGTCCTCCACGAGGCCCTGACGCTGCGCCTCCTGCGAGAGAGCGAGGAAACGTACCGGCAGCTCTTCGACAGCGCCCGGGACGGCATCGTGCTGATCGATATCCCCCCCGGCCTGATCTGCGACTGCAACCCCGCCTTCGAGCAACTGACCGGCCGGTCCCTGGCGGAACTCAAGACCATGCACAGCTGGGAATTGCGGCCGCCGGAGCTGCGGGAGGCAGCGCGGCGCCTGTTCGAGAAGATCGTGGCCACGGGCGAGGGCGAGTCGACCGATCTCGACCTGGAGAGGCCGGACGGCACCCGGGTGCCGGTGGACTTCCGGTCCCGCCGCATCCGCATCGCCGGCAGCGACTATGTCCAGAGCCGATATCTCGACATCACCGAACGTAAGCGCAACAGCGAGGAACTGGAGCGCTACCGCCAGCACCTGGAGGAACTGGTGGATACCCGGACCCACGAACTGGCCCAGGCCAAGCAGGCGGCCGAGGGCGCCAATGCGGCCAAGAGCGCCTTCGTCGCCAACATGAGCCATGAGATCCGCACCCCCCTCAATGCCATCCTCGGGCTCACCCACCTGTTGCGGCGCGGCCATGCCGACCCCGCCCAGCGGGAGAAGCTGGACAAGATCGTCGACGCCTCCCGGCACCTGCTCTCGGTCATCAACGACATCCTCGATTTCTCCAAGATCGAGGCTGGCAAGCTGAGCCTCCATGTGACCGACTTCGCCCTCGACCGCATGCTGGACAGCGTCATTTCCATGGTTGGCCCGAGGGCCAAGGAGAAAGGGCTTGAAGTCGTCGTGGACCGGGACGAGCTGCCGCCCGTGCTGGTGGGCGACTCCACCCGCCTCGCCCAGGCACTCCTCAACTACCTCTCCAACGCCCTCAAGTTCGCCCAGCAGGGCCGGATCACGGTGCGCATTTCCCGGCAGGAGGAAACCCCCATCGATCTGCTGGTGCGCTTCGAAGTGACCGACACCGGCATCGGCATCCCCCCCGGGAAGATGGCGGATCTGTTCGCGGCCTTCGAGCAGGTGGATGCCAGCACCGCGCGCCACTACGGCGGCACCGGCCTGGGGCTCGCCATCACCCGGCGGCTGGCCCAGCTCATGAAGGGCGAGGCGGGCGCCACGAGCATGCCCGGCCAGGGGAGCACCTTCTGGTTTACCGCCCGCCTCGGCAAGAGCTGGCTCAGCCTGGAAGCCCTGGCCGAAGCGCCCGCCCTCGCCGAATCGAGCCTGCAGGCCGTGCCGGCCGGCGCCCGCATCCTGCTGGCCGAGGACAACCGGATCAACCAGGAAGTGGCGGTGGAACTCCTGGCCGAGGCCGGGCTGACGGTGGAGGTGGCCAGCGACGGCCATGAGGCGGTGGAGAAGGCCCTGGGCGGCGGCTACGACCTCATCCTCATGGATATCCAGATGCCCGGCATGGACGGCCTCGATGCGACCCGGGCCATCCGCGCCCTGCCCGGCGGCGGCGCCATCCCCATCCTGGCGATGACCGCCAACGCCTTCGACGAGGACCGGGAACGCTGCCGGGCGGCGGGCATGAACGACTTCATCGCCAAGCCGGTGGATCCGGTGCAGCTTTTCGCCACCCTGCGGCGCTGGCTGCCGGAAGCGGCCATGACCGCCCCGGCGGGGGGCGGCGGGGAGGCGCAGATTCCCGACGCCCTGGCGGCCATCCCCGGCCTGGACGCCCGGCGGGGCATCCAGGCGCTGAACGGCAACCTGGATGCCTACCTGCCCCTGCTGCACCGCTACGGGGCCGAGCACGCCGGAGACATGGACCGGCTGCGGGCGCAGATGGCCGCCGGGGAGCGGGACGAGGCCAGGCGGCTGGCCCATGGGCTGAAGGGGGTCTCGGGCAACCTGGGCGCCACCGGCGTGGAGCGCCTGGCCGCCGAGCTGGAGATGGCGATCGGGGAAGGCCGCGACGACGCCGAGATCGAACGGCTGGCCGACGCCGCCGGCGCCGAGCTGCAACAGCTGGCGGAGGCCATCCTGGCGGCCCTGCCGGCACAGGCCCCGGCCCCCCTGGCCGGCGAAGTGGACTGGGCGGCGGCGGGGCGGGTCCTGGCCGACCTGGAACCCATGCTGCAAAGGGGCAGCACCCGGGCCAACCTCATCGTGGAGAGCCATGCCGCGCTGCTGAAGGCCGCCCTCGGCCCCCTGGGCGAGGAACTGGAACAGCGGGTCGGCCGTTTCCTCTACCCCGAGGCCCTGGAAACCCTCCAGCGGGCACGGCGGGAAATCCCGGCGCCGTAGGCGGCGGAATCAACCTGCTCCGCAGGCCTGCACCAGGGCGGCCACCACCGCCCGCCGCAGCTCCCGCCAGGACGCCCCGCCGGCCAGGCAGTGCTTCTGGTTGATTTCCAGTTCGATGCCGACATAGTCGCCGGGCCCGAAGCGCCGCCGCAGCCAGGAGCAGAAACCGTCGGACTTGCCGGTATAGGGATAGTTGCGGCGCACCCGGAACCGGGGCGCCAGGGTTTCCAGGGCTGCCTGCCAGGCATCGCACAGGGCCCGCTCCCCCGGGCGGCCGGGATGGTAGAGAAGGCCGATGTCGGCATTGCGGACCTCGCCGTCCAGGACCGGGGTGAAGCTGTGGCTGGAGATGTGCACCACCCGCCGCCCGCCGGCGATGGCCCCGGCCACCAGCTGGCCGGCCCGCTCCCGGTAGGGCCGGTAGTAGCGGGCGACCGCCTCTTCCCGCACTTCCCGGGGGGCAGCGCGCCAGGCCTCGGACAGCAGCCGGGGATGGCGCGGGGAACGGTTGAGTTCCACCACCAGGCGGCTGACGGTGGAGTAGACGAGGGGCGCCGCCAGGGCCCGGGCCAGGTCCCGGGCCTGGGCCAGGGCTCCGGGATCGTGGCCCCGGTGGCTGGCCAAAGCCTCCTCCCAGCCCTGAAACCAGTTCCGGTAGCGCGCCGGCACCCGATTGCCGGCGTGCTCGCAGGTCACCAGGAAGAAGGGTTCCGGCGGCACAGGGTCAGGACAGATACATCCTGCCTTCCTGGAGGCACCGGGCAAGTTCGCCGTAGACCGCCTGGAGCCGCCGCCGGGACGGGTTGGGGCCGACCGCGTCCACCAGGCGCCGGGCCAGGGGGCCCTGCTCCAGGATGAAGCGCAGGGGCTTGATCCAGGCCTGGGAAAGCTCGCCGTGGGCCACCATGTCGTTGAGGAGCCAGGCCCAGATTTCCCGCGCCTGCCAGCTTCGCCTTTCAAGGCCCAGGACGGCGATGTAGTCCAGGTCGTCCACCACCGCCTGCTCGGCGTCCCGGATGCAGGCCAGGAGGATGTCCGCCAGGGCCCGGGTTTCCATCTTGCCCTGCCGGTCCAGCCAGGCCGCCCCGGCGCTGTAGAAGCGCCGGACGAGGGCGGTGACGGCGGCGACGATGGCGCAATCGGCCAGGGGGCATTCCTGGGTATCGAGGAGGCGGATCTCGAGGGCGCTGCGCTCGAAGCGGGGAATGAGGCCGCGGGCGTTGAGCCATTCGTGCTGCAGCAGGCCTTCCGGATCGTGGGGGGCGATCTGCCGATACATGGGCAGCAGGACTTGGGCCCGGTAATCGGCCGGTGAGGCGATGCTGTCCGGGATCACCACGCCCATGGTGGCGGGCACCCGCATCTGGTGGCTGCGGTAGACCTCCAGGCGGTAGTCCATGAAACCGGTGAAGCGGCCCTCGGCGAAGGGGGAACTGGCGGCCAGGGCCGGCAGGAGGGGCAGCACCAGGCGGGCGGCGGCGTGCAGCCGGGCGAATTCCAGGTCGTTGCCGAAGGGCAGGTTGAGATGGATGCTCTGGATATTGACCCAGCCATGGCGGCGGCAGTCGAAGATGCGGTCGTAGGCCGCGTAGAGCTCGGCCTGCTGCCGGGACCACAGCCGCGCCTCCTTCGCCGGGTCCATCCAGGGATGCATGCCCCCCGGCATGAGCCGGGCCGAGACCGGGGCGAGGAGGGCGTTGGCGGCCCGCACTTCGGCCTGGAGGTTGGCGGCCAGGCCCTCCAGGCCGGCCTGGGGGACCCGGTTCTTGATCTCGAAGACGTGCAGGGCCAGTTCGTTGGACCAGCCCATGGGGCCGCGGGGCACATCGCTCGCATCCTCGCCCGCCGCCGCCCGCAGGAGTTCGTCGGCCAGGGGGCGCACATCCAGGCTGTCCCGGTCCACGATCATGTATTCGGATTCGATGCCGTAGCCGGCGAAAACCGGATAGACGTTGGGTGCCGGCGGGGCGACGGAGGGGACCTCCGGGGACAGGGGAGGATCCGACAGGGGGGTTTCCCGATAAAGATTCATGGTGAACTACTCCCGGGCTGGCGCTCTTCCAGGCGGCGCAGGAACACGCCCATGACCTCCCGGTAAAGGGCATCCTTGAGGACGCCGTCTTCGTTGCCGGCGTCCACATTGGGGTTGTCGTTGACTTCGATGACGCAGTAGCGCTGGCCCACCTGCTTGATATCCACGCCGTAGAAGCCGTTGCCGATATGGCTGGCCGCCTGCAGGGCGATGTCCACTACCTCTTCCGGAGCCTCGCTTACGGCCAGGGCCTCGGTGGCGCCTTCGGCCGGGGCGCCGTCCACCTGGTGATTGACGATCTGCCAGTGGCCGGCGGCCATGTAGTACTTGCAGACGAAAATGACCCGCCCGTCGAGGACGCCGACCCGCCAGTCGAAGGTGGTGGGCAGCCATTCCTGGGCGACGATGAGGTCGGACTTGCCCAGCAACTCGGCCACCTTGTTCTGCAGTTCGGCCTCGGTCTCCACCTTGGCCACTCCCACCGAGAAGGAGCTGTCGGGCTGCTTGAGGACGCAGGGCAGGGAAAGTACCGACAGGATCTGGCCGACATTGCCCCGGTGGACCATGAGGGTGCGGGGCGACGGCAGGTTGTGACGGGCCAGCATCTCGGCCAGGTACACCTTGTTGTTGCACTTCAGGATGGAGTCCGGGTCGTCGATGACCTCCAGGCCCTCGGCGGCGGCCCAGCGGGAGAAGCGGTAGGTGTAGTGGTGGACGAAGGTGGTGTCGCGGATGAAGAGGGCGTCGAATTCCGCCAGCCGATAGAAGTCGGCCGGGGTGATGAAGGTGGGCTGCATCCCCACCGCCTCCGCCGCCCGGGCGAATTTGTGCAAGGCCTCCGGGTTGGAAGGCCGGTCCGGCGCCTCCGGGTTGTGGAGGATGGCGATGCGGTAGGGGGTGACGGTGCTTTTCGGCCGGCTGCGGCCGCTGAAATGGCTCATCGCCGCCTCCCGGGCGAACTCCCGGTGCTCCGGCGGAATTTCCCCGGCGCCGATGAGGCGGATGGCGCGGGCCCGCCAGTGGCCCTCCTCCCGTTCGAAATGGGCCTGCAGGAGGGGGGCCTGGAGGAGCTTGAAGAGCTGCTTGGCGAGCACGCTGTAGCGCTGGGCCAGGTTGCGCCCGAAGTAGACCGACAGGTCGAAACGGCTGGATTTGAGGGGAGCCAGGGTCTGCTGCACCAGTTCGGCCAGCTCGTCGGTGAGGACGCGGACCAGGTTCTGGGACTGCAGGTCCTCGATGGTGCCGGCATGGGGCATGGGCTTGTGCCCCCGGGCCTCGGCCAGGAGGGAGACGTAATAGCCGATGCTTTGGTAACGGTAGGACTGGCACAGGTTCACCACCCGGGCCGACCGATCTTCCCCGTAGGCGAGATCGGTCAGGTAGCTGCGGCCGGGAACCACTGCCACCCCGCTGGCATCCAGGGGCCAGTCGGCAGGGTCGTCGACCACGATCAAGGTGTTGCTCATGGCACTGGCGCAGGGCCTTTTTTCTTCTTGGGGGAAATGACGAGCAGGTTGGCATCGTGGGTGACGATGCCCAGGAGGACCGCGTTGAGCACCCGGTCCATCTTGATCCAGTAGTCCCGGGCGGTGCCGTAGGGATGGGGACCGTAGGGATCGGCCACCAGGACGGTACGTTGCTTGCGGTTGTAGCCGGCGATGACCACGAAGTGCCCGGACGGGGTGCCCCGGACGTCGTCGGGCTTGTCGAGGATGCCGTATTCCCGGGGGGCCCGGTAGAGGAAGGTGGACGAGAGGCCGGTGAGGATGGGCAGCTTCCGGCGCAGGAGGCCCCGCACCAGGGGCAGCGACAGGTCGTGGAAGCGCAGCTTGCCGCCCAGGCGCAGGAATTCCAGGTAGCCCTCGGTGGCGTGGATGAGGCGGGGGTCGTCCTTGGCTTCCAGCTGGGCCATCAGGCGTTCGGCGATGTCCCGCTTCTCGCGGAACCAGGTGGGATCGAAGACCGTCAGGTTGTAGGTGTAGATGACGGCCTGGAAGCCGCGGCTGAGGGCATCGCAGGCGAGGAAGACGGCAAAGGTGCCGCCGTGCTCAAGGGCGCGGGTGCGGCCGATCACTTCTTCCAATTTCTCCTCGCTGCCCCAGTATCGATAGACGGCATGTAGACACGTGGGCCCACAGGTCGTTTCCGTCGGTTGGGGCATGATCCGCACGGGCAGATGAAGGGAAACGGGGAGCATGGGCGTAGAGGGCGATTGGACTGGGAGTCCCTGCAATGTACGTACCCAGGGGCGGCGCGGAAATAAGGTGGGAATCGGTATTGCTGGCAGTGGACTGCAGCACGCTTGCTGCAGAACAGGAGCCTTTTATGCAAGTTCGTGAAGCAATGACCCGCGACGTGCGCATCGCGAATCCCGACCAGAGCATCCACGACGTGGCCCGCATCATGGCCGAGTGCGACGTGGGCGCCCTGCCCGTGGGAGAAAGGGACCGGCTGGTCGGCATCATCACCGACCGGGACATCGCCGTCCGGGCGGTGGCCGAGGGGAAGTCCCCGGACGCCACCAAGGTGCGGGACGTCATGAGCCGGTCGGTGAAATACTGTTTCGAGGACGAGGACGTTTCCCAGGTAGCCCAGAACATGGGCAGCATCCAGGTCCACCGGCTGCCGGTCCTCAACCACGACAAGCGCCTGGTGGGGATCGTGGCCCTGGCCGACATCGCCAATTGCGAGGGGGCCGACACGGCCGGCCAGGCGGTGTGCGGTATCGCCAGCACCGGCAGCGCCGCCGAGCACATGTCGTCTTCCGGCGGCAGCCAGCAGCATTGACGCCCCTGCACCGGGCAGGCCGCCGTCAGGGGGATTCCCGGTCTTCCGGCCCCCCGGCGGGGGCCGGAAGGAAGGGCCGGGCCAGGCGCAGGTCCGCCACGAAGGACTGGTAGACCAGGCTATGGGCCTGGGGCGGCACCCGCAGGATGTAGGAGGGGTGGACAGTCACCAGCCAGGCCGGGCCGGCCTGGCGCTCGATGATGCGGCCCCGCAGCCCGGTGATGGTCGCCTCCCGGTCGATCAGGGCGTGGACCGCGGTCGCCCCCAGGCAGACCACCAGGTCGGGCCGGATGGCCGCCAGTTCCCCTTCGATCCAGCGGCGGCAGGCGGCGATTTCCTGCTGGAGCGGGGTTTTGTGCATGCGCCGCTTGCCCCGGGGTTCCCACTTGAAGTGCTTGACCGCATTGGTGACGTAGATGGCGGCGCGGTCGATGCCCGCCTCGGCGAGCGCCCGGTCGAGCACCTGGCCGGCAGGCCCCACGAAGGGGTGGCCGGCCCGGTCCTCGGCATCGCCGGGCTGTTCGCCCACCAGGACGATGCGGGCCTGGGGATCGCCCTCGCCGAAGACGGTCTGGGTGGCATGGATCCACAGGGGGCAGGCTTTGCAGCTTTGGGCTTCGCGCCGCAGTTCGGCGAGGTCGGGGGGCACGGGTCACCTGCCTTGGGCTCCCGGGCTAGAAGGCGCCGAGGAGCCACAGCACGAGGAAGGCGACGAGGATGATGCCCAGGACGCTGCTTGGCGCGTATCCCCAGCCGGAACTGTAGGGCCAGCTGGGCAGCGCGCCGAGGAGGAGCAGCACCAGCACAATCAGGAGGATGGTGGTGAGCGTCATGACAGCACTCCTTTCCAGGCGAGCGGCAGGGCCGCGACAAGCCCACAGGGCAGCTTTCATGCCTAGAAGCCGAAAAGCGGGCAAGGGGATGGAAAGGCCGCGGCGGCCAGGGCAATTCTTACAAGCCGGTCCCCATTTTTTCACGCCGGCGGCCCTTGCCGTCGGGGTCAATCCGGCATTCGGCCGGGAAAGATCCCTATTTTCCTGGGTACGGGGATTGCCTAGGTGTGGATACGGCGGATCGCCTATGTCCGTCAGCGAATGATTGGAGGTGTCACATGTTGTATTACGCCGGAGTATTTTTCGTCATCGCGCTGATCGCAGCGCTCTTCGGCTTTGGCGGCATCGCGGCCGGCGCCGTGGGGATCGCCAAGGTCCTGTTCTATGTCTTCCTGGTAATCGCCCTGGTATCCCTGATTGCCGGGGTCATCAGAAGATAGGAGAACGGCCATGAATTGGGATCGCATCAAGGGCGACTGGAAGCAGTTCAAGGGTCAGATCAAGCAGAAGTGGGGCAAGCTCACCGACGACCACATCGACCAGATCGAAGGCCAGCGCGACCAGCTCGTCGGCAAGATCCAGCAGCAATACGGCGTCAGCCGGGACGAGGCCGAGCGCCAGGTTCGGGAATGGGAATCCCGGAGTTGATCGGCAAAGGAAATCCATGAGGTCGCACCTGTCAGCCTCGGCACTGGCCCTGGCCTGCCTGGCGGGCCTGTCTGCCTGCCACCGCCCGGCGACGCAGCCGGCGTCGGTTGCGCTGCAAATGAGCGCCGTCCATGGGGCAACGGCCACCGAAAAGGATGCTCTCATCACCACCCTGGTGAAGGAGGCGCTGCTCGCCGCCGAGGATATCAACGGCGACGACATCTCGGTGACCACCCGACAAGGCCAGGTCACCCTGACCGGCCGCGTGCCCGCCCGGCAGATCGCCCTGGCCGGGGAACTGGTCCAGGGCATCGATGGCGTCCGCCGGGTCGACAACCGCCTGAAGCCCATCGGCGTCATGGCTTGAACCCCGAAGGACGAGAAGGAACGAAGGATTGAACAATCTGGAGGATGAACCATGATCAACACCAAACCCCTATTGATCGCCGCCCTGGTGGCAGCCACCTTGCCGGCCCTGACCGCCTGCAGCCCGACGCCGACCCGCGAGACCGTAGGCGAGTACACCGATGACGCCACCATCACCACCCGGGTCAAGACTGCCCTGGTGGAGGACCCCAACGTGAGTGCCATGCAGGTCAACGTGGAAACCTACCGGGGGGTCGTGCAGTTGAGCGGCTTCGTAGACTCGCAGGCCAATGCGGCCCGGGCGGTGAATCTGGCCCGCCAGGTTCCCGGCGTGCAGTCCGTGAAGAACGACCTGCGGATCAAGCCGGCCCAGTAAGGAAAACCCGACGTGAGACGGCCGTGGTGCAGTTCCACACACGGCTCAATCCACTTTGAGGGATGGCGCCTGGCCCCTGGGCCACGGCGCCATTTTCTTGCCGCTGCCGCCGCCCTCGCCGCCGCCCTGCTGGCGGGCTGCGTGGCGCCGGCGGCGGTGCCCGTGGCCCGGCCGGCCGGGGCCCGGGGACCGGCAGCCGTACGGGTCATCGACGAAAAGGGGCCCCTGGAAGGGCAGCAGGCGGCGGGGGCAGTACGGCACCTGGAGAGCAAGGGCGACACCTCCCTGCTGGCCCATCATCTGGCCCACGTCGAGCACGCCATCCAGGCGCCCCTGACCCTGGGCAACGACGCCCGGCTCCTGATCGACGGCCCCCAGGCCCTCGGCGCCATGATGGAGGCCATGGCCCGGGCCCGCGACAGCATCAACCTCGAAACCTACATCCTGGAAGCCGACGAAAGCGGCCAGCGCCTGGCCGATCTCCTGATCCAGAAAAGGGCCGAGGGGGTGAAGGTCAATGTCCTCTACGACAGCGTCGGCGCCATCACCACGCCGCCGGAGTATTTCCGGCGCCTGGCCGACGCCGGCGTCGCGGCGTGCGAGTTCAACCCGGTCAATCCCCTCAAGGCCAACGGCAACGGCGGCTGGCGCATCAACAACCGGGACCACCGCAAGCTGCTGATCGTGGACGGCCGTACCGCCTTCACCGGCGGCGTCAATATCAGCGCTGTCTACGAGAGTAGTTCTTTCAGCCGCCGGCACCGGAAGCCGACCCCCAAGGAGGGCTGGCGGGATACCCACGTGGAGGTCAGGGGGCCGGTGGTGGCGGAATTCCAGCGGCTTTTCCTCACAACCTGGGAAGAGCAGCGCTGTACTCCCAAACTGGCCGCCGACAGCTACTTTCCCCCGCCGGAACGCCAGGGGGACAGGGCCATGCGCCTCCTGGCCGCCGACCCGGGCAACGGCCGCACCGAGTTCTACGTCGTCCTGCTGTCGGCCATCAACCACTCCGAAAGCCGGGCCTGGCTGACCTATGGCTATTTCGTGCCGGACCAGCCCATGCTCCAGGCCCTCAAGGGCGCCGCCCGGCGGGGGGTGGATGTGCGCCTGGTGCTGCCGGGCTTCAGCGACTTCTGGGCGCCTTTCAATGCCGGGCGTTCCCGCTACCGCACCCTCCTGGCCGACGGAGTGCGCATCTTCGAGCGCCGGGACGCCCTCCTCCATGCCAAGACGGCGGTCATCGACGGGGTCTGGTCGAGCATCGGGTCCACCAATCTGGACTGGCGCAGTTTCGTCCACAACTACGAGGCCGACCTGCTCATCCTCGACCCCGCCTTCGCCCGGGAAATGGAGGCCCTGTTCCGCCAGGACGAGTCCGCTTCCCACGAGATCGGGCTCGCCGAATGGCGCCATCGGGGACTGGCTCCGCGCCTGAAGGAGTGGGCCGCCCGCTGGTGGGAATACCTGCTGTGAGGAACCTTTCCTGGCGGAGCCGAGCACTATTACGCAGTCTTAATTCCCCGGGCATGATATCGTTCGCCAAAAATTCGAGTGCCGGAAGGGCACCGACGATAAAACAAGAACTTATGCAGGGAGGCAAGAAGAGATGTACGCGTATTTCAAGACTCTCAAGATCTCGGCCAAGATCTGGATTCTGGTGGGCTTGCTGTTCATCGCCATGATCGGCTCCGGCATCTACCAGTTGTTCGACCGCCAGGCCGAACTGCTGCAGGAGAAGGCCCTGAAGACCCGCCACCTGGTGGAAACGGCCTATTCCCTCCTTGCCCACTACCAGGGCCTTGAGCAGTCCGGCAACTTGTCCGGGGAGGAGGCCCGCCGCCAGGCCCTCGCCGCCACCAAGGCCCTGCGCTACCAGGGCACCGAATATTTCTGGATCAACGACCTCACCACGCCTGCCCCGAAAATGCTGATGCACCCCACCGTGCCGGCCCTGGACGGCAAGGTCCTGGACGACCCCAAGTTCAACAAGGCGACCAGCGAACAGGAAGGCGTCGACGGCAGGAAGGTGGCGGTGCACGGCAAGAATCTCTTCGTCGCCTTCAACGATGTGGTGAACCGGGCCGGCCATGGCTACGTCATCTATGACTGGCCCAAGCCCAAGGCCGGCGGCGGAGTCACCAGCGAACTGTTCCCCAAGCTTTCCTACGTGAAGAAATTCGAGCCCTGGGGCTGGGTGGTGGGCAGCGGCATCTACATCGACGACGTGGACGCCAGCCTGCGCAGCCATGCCCAGAAACAATTCATGATCGCCGCGGCCCTCCTGGCGGTGCTGGCCCTGGTCTCCGTCTTCATGGTGCGCAGCATCGGTTCCGCCATCGACAATACGGCCAAGGCCATGCACGACATCGCGGCCGGCGACGGCGACCTGTCGCGCCGCCTGGCTCCCGCCGCCAAGGGTTCCCTGGCCTGGCTGGCCGAAGGCTTCAACGCCTTCGCCGCCAAGATCGAGCAGACCATCGTCCAGGTGAACCGGTGCAGCACCGAACTGTCGGCCTCCGCCAGCAAGCTGTCCGACGTCGCCTACCATACTGCCCACGGCGTGCAGCGCCAGGAAGAGGAAGGACGGGCCGTGCAGTCGGCGGTGGGCGAGATGACGGCCCATGTCCAGCGGGTGGCGGAAAGCGCCGCCGCCGCCGTGGCCTCGGCCCGCCAGGCCGACAGCGAGGCCCAGGGGGGCAAGGCGGTGGTGGACCGCGCGGTGGGCGCCATCCTGGCCCTGGCTGATAACGTCAGGCATGCCGACAGCGTCATTGCCGAACTCAAGGTGGAAAGCAGCAACATCGGCAGCATCGTCGAGGTCATCCGGGAGATTGCCGACCAGACCAACCTCCTGGCGCTGAACGCCGCCATCGAGGCGGCCCGGGCGGGGGAACAGGGGCGCGGCTTCGCCGTGGTGGCGGACGAGGTGAGAAAGCTCGCCCAGCGCACCCAGGAAGCCACCAGCCAGATCCGGGACAAGATCCAGACCCTGCAGCAGGGGGCCGAATCGGCGGCGGAGGTGATGAACGCCAGCCGGGAAAAGGCCCAGGCGAGCGTCGACGAGGCCAACCAGGCGGGCGCCTCCCTGGAGCGCATCACCCGCTCGGTGGACGACATCACCAGCCAGAATGCCCAGATCGCCGCCGCGGCCGCCGAGCAGGCCCGCATGGCGGAGCACATCACCCAGAACCTGACGGGCATTTCCGCCGTGGCCCAGGAAACCGCCCAGGACGCCCGGGAAACCCAGAACGCCACCGGCGAGCAGGCCGCCCTGGTGACCCAGCTTCAGGCCCTGGTCTCCCAGTTCCGCATCGGCGGCACCGGGGGGCAGCATTTCGACTTCGATGCCGCCATCTCCGCCCACCTGGCCTGGAAGGCCCGGCTGCGCAGCTTCCTGGACGGCATGACCACCCTCTCCCAGGAACAGGCGGTCTCCCACCGCCACTGCGTCCTGGGCAAGTGGTACTACGGGGAGGGGATGGCCAGCTACGGCAGCTTCCCGAGCATGCGGGACATCGAGGCACCCCATGCCGAGCTCCATGACATGATCGCCCGCATCGTCGAGGCCAAGAATGCCGGGCGCAAGGATGAGGCGGAAGCCCTGTTCGCCAGGATCGAGCCCCTCTCCCAGCGCATCGTCGGGCTGCTCCAGGAGGCCCGGCGGCAGGTGGGCTGAGCCGGGGCAAATCGACCCGGCATCCAAAAAAAAGGCTCCGACCAGCGGAGCCTAAAAGGGGGCGGGGTGCAACAACCGGGGGTCAGGCTGCCTTTTGGTAGGAGCGGGCAGCGTGGGCTTGGTGGGTGCCGATGGACTGAACCGTGTCGGCCAGGGCGTTGGCATTGGCCTGGGCCATTTCAGTTACCCGTCGGGTCGTTTCGGTCAGGTTCTGACAGGAGGCGGTGGCTGTCGCGACCGCCGATTTCAGGGCGACCACCGCCATGGCGGCGCCGACGTTGTTGTCGGAACTCGATGCCCGATCGAGCAGGGAGATGGCGGTCTTGCCGAATTCGGACATGTGGGATTGCACCAGGCGGGCGATTTCCACCTGGGTTTCGGCGGAAATATGGGCCAGGTTCTTGAAATAGGTGGCCGTTTCCTTGGCCAGGGGCTGCCCGGGAAGCGCGCCGGAGGAGCCATCGGCGCCATTGGAAGAGAAGCTGGCCGCCCCCTGGCTGAGGGCATTGCGGGTCATCTCCAGGTTCAGCAGGGTGATCTTGTGGCCCGCCTCGAGCATGACGTTGGTGAGGGACTGGGCAGCCTCGACATTGCCGGCCTGGACGGACGAAAGATCTTGTACGGAGAAGAATGGAGTGGTCATCGTCGGTTTCCTAATAAGATGATGCGCTTCAGCAAGTTGTTCGGACGGGAAGGCTGGCGGCTCTGCTCCGGGGTCCTGGCCGGAAAGTGCCGGACAAGCGACTGGGTTAGACGCATCGTACGCGGCGACCCATTTCGCATGAATACCCGGTTCACCGCATTTGGGTTGGGGGTTGAACGGTAGGTGGCTGGACCAGGCCCGGGTCCGCCGCCGCGATTTCCAGCCCCCGGCTTGCAGTGGGTCGATTGCAATGCCAAAGTCAAGTCGTTACGATCCCGAAATTGGCATGACCCGGCGGGATTCCACCGCGCCACCGCTATTCCACGGAGAAACAACATATGGAAGCAGGCCGGCAACCCATACCACTGCTCCCCTGGCGGCTCTTTGCGGGCCTGGCCCTGCTCGCGGTCTTTTCCCTGGGCCTCGCCGGCCTGGTTATTTCCTACCTGGAACAGGGGCGGCACGGCGTTGAATGGCTGCAGCTGGCCGGCATCGCCCTGGCGGTCCTTGGCCTGGGGGCCCTGCTTTTCCGGCGGATCTGGCGACAACAGGAACTGCGGGGACGGAACGCTCTGGCCCGCCAGCTGGTGGACCTGGCGGCGGCTGTGCCGGGCGCCCTCGTCACCTTTCGCCAAGCGCCCGATGGCGCCATCAGCATCGTTTACGCCAGCTCCGCCATCGAGGAGCTTTGCGGACTGGCCCCGGCCCAACTGGCTGACGACGCCAGTGCGTTCTCCGCCCTGGTGCATCCTGCCGACCGGGAACATTTCCATGCCGCCATCGCGGAATCGGCCCGCACGCTCTCCCTCTGGCACGCCGAATTCCGCATCCTGCACCCCAGGAAGGGGCAAATCTGGATCGAGGGCCGCTCCGCTCCCCGGCGGGAACCCGACGGCGCCATCCTCTGGCATGGCTTCATCCACGACATCAGCCAGCGCCGCAGCGCCGAAGCGGCCCTGCGGCAGGCGACCGAGCGCTGGCGCCACCTGGCGGAGGCCATGCCCCAGCTGGTATGGATCTGCGACGCGACGGGAAAGGGCCAATATTTCAACCGGCACTGGCAGGAGTACACCGGGCAGGTTGGCCAAGCCTGGCTGGAAACGCTGCATGCCGAGGACCAGCCCCGGCTGACCCGGGTCCTGGACCAGGCCACCCCCGACGGCAACGCCTTCGAAGGGGAGTTCCGGCTGCGCCGCGCCGACGGCGCCTACCGCTGGTTCAAGACCCATGCCGTGCCGATCCGGGACGAGGCCGGAATACTCACGGGCTGGTACGGATTCAACACCGATATCCAGGCCATCAAGGAAGTCGAGCTTTCCCTCCAGCGCTCCCTGCTGCGCCAACAGGCTCTGCAAAAGCTCGACCGCGCCATCCTCGAATCATCCACGCCGGAAGAGACGGCCGCCAAAGGCCTGGCCCACCTGGCGACCCTGCTGCCCTGCTGGTCCACGGCAGCCATGACCATCGACCTCGATGCCGGCGAGGGCATCATCCTCGCCGCCCACAACCGCCACGAGTCCCTGGGCTACGTTCAGGGGCTGCATGTCAGCCTGGCGGATTACGGCACCGCCGATCTGGCCATCCTCAGGACCGGCCAGATTCGCACCATCCCCGACCTGGCGGCCCTGCCCAGCCGCCCAGCCCTCCTCGAATCCCTGTACCGCCAAGGGATGCGTTCCTGCGTCCGCATCCCCCTCATGGCAGAAGGGCGGCTGGTGGGGGCCCTCGGCCTGGGATCGGAGGAGACGGGCTATTTCGGCAAGGCCGAGATGGAATCGGCCCTGCCGGTGGCGGATGTGCTCGCCATCGCCCTGCAGCAGTCCCTGCTGCGCCACCGCCTGCTGCAGCAGACCGCCACCCTGGAGATGCGGATACAGGAACGCACGGCGGAACTGGAGCGCCTGAAGGACGAGGCGGAGGCGGCCTGCCGGGCCAAATCCCAGTTCCTGGCCAATATGTCGAGCGAACTGAAGACGCCCTTGAACAGCCTGCTCATCCTTTCCGAGCTGCTGGCCGACAACGCCCAGGACAACCTCACCCCGGAACAGCGGGAATTCGCCCAGGTCATCCATCACGCCGGCAACGATCTCCTCGCCCTCATCAACGACATCCTCGACATCTCCAAGCTGGAGACCGGGCGTGCCGCCGTCCATTGCGGCGACTTGGGCTTCGTTACCATCCTGGGCCACATCGACCGCATCTTCCGCCGTAGCGCCGAGGAAAAAGGCCTGGCCCTCGACCTGGAACTGGCGGCGGGCCTGCCGGCTTTCATCCACACCGATTTCGACCACTTGGAGCCCATCCTGCGCAATCTGGTGGCCAATGCCATCAAATTCACCACCGCCGGCTCGGTCCTCCTGCGGGCCTACCCGGCCCAGGCCGGCTGGAGCGCCGGGCATCCGGTGCTTGCCGAAGCCAAAACGGTAGTCGCCTTCGAAGTCGTCGATACCGGCATCGGCATCGCCGCCGACCAGCAGGCCAACCTATTCGACCCTCTCCCCCCGGTCGGAATCGACATGACCCGCCGTTACGGCGGCACCGGCCTGGGGCTTCATATCGCCCGCAGCAACGCCGAACTGCTGGGGGGCGAGCTGACCGTGGCCAGCACGCCCGGCCAGGGCAGCACCTTCACCCTCTACCTCCCCCAGATCTACGTCGGTCCCGGCAGCGTCGCCAAGAAAAGGGGCGCCCCCGCCCTCCTGCCCATGGCTTGAGGGCGGGCCGATCCCTAATCGAAATAGCTTCTGGCCGCCTCGAAACGCTGGTCGAAGTAGCGGTCCGTCAACCGGTCGATGCGGACCTTGCCGTTGGTCTTGGGAGCATGGACGAAGCGCTCGTCCCCGATATAAATGCCGACGTGGGAGAAAGGCTGGCCCGTGGTATTGAAGAAGACCAGATCGCCGGGCAGGAGCCGATGGCGCTCCACCGCCCGCCCGCGGCGGGCGATATCGGCGGCGCTGCCGGAAACCCGTACCCCGGCGGCCTGCCCGAAGACATAGGCGACCATGCCGCTGCAATCGAGCCCGGCCTGGGGATTCTTGCCGCCGAAACGGTAGCCGGTGTCGAGGAGACCGAGGGCGAAAAGCACCACGTCGTTGGCCTGGGCGTTCGCCCGCTCGTTGCGTTGCGTTATAGTTTCCGCCTGTTCCGCCGGCCGCGGCACGGCAGAGCCGCAGGCGGCCAGCGCAAAAACGAGCGGCAGAAAGAGGAAGCTCCGCATACCTCAAGCCATTTCTGGAAACCGTACGTAACGTAGCGTTTTTACAGGATAGACCAAACCCATGCAACTCAACGACCCCAACCTCCTGCGGACCCTGAACTATATCGATGGGGAATGGGCCGCCGCTGACGGCGGCGCCACCTTCCCTGTCCTCGACCCGGCCAGCCGCCGGGAAATCGCCGCCGTCCCCAAGGCCGGCGCCGCCGAGACCCGTCGCGCCATCGCCGCCGCCGAGGCCGCGTGGCCGGCCTGGAAGGCCATGACCGCCAGGGCCCGGGCCCTGCTCATGCAGCGCTGGTTCGCCCTCATCAACGAGAATGTCGAGGACCTCGCCCAACTCATGACTGCCGAATGCGGCAAGCCCCTGGCCGAGTCCCGGGGCGAGGTGGCCTACGGCGCAGCCTTCGTCGAATGGTTCGCCGAGGAAGGCAAGCGGACCTATGGCGAGACCATCCCCTCCCCCACTCCGGACAAACGCCTGCTGGTCATCAAGCAGCCCATCGGGGTGTGCGCCGCCATCACACCGTGGAATTTCCCCATGGCCATGATCACCCGCAAGGTGGCCCCGGCCCTGGCCGCCGGCTGTCCGGTGGTGGTCAAGCCCGCCGAGCAGACCCCGCTCACCGCCCTGGCCCTGGCCGCCCTGGCCGAGCGGGCCGGCTTTCCGGCCGGAGTATTCAACGTGGTCACCGGCGACCCGGCAGCCATCGGCGGCGAACTCACCGCCAGCCCGGTGGTGAGGAAGCTCTCCTTCACCGGCTCCACCGAGGTCGGGCGCCTCCTCATGGCCCAGTGCGCTCCCACCCTGAAGAAAATCTCCCTGGAACTGGGCGGCAACGCCCCCTTCATCGTCTTCGACGACGCCAACCTGGACGAGGCGGTGCGGGGCGCCATCGCCGCCAAGTACCGCAATACCGGCCAGACCTGCGTCTGCGTCAACCGCTTCCTGGTGCAATCGGGGATCTACGAGGAATTCGCCCGCCGCTTCGCCGCCCGGGTGGCCGAGATGCGGGTCGGCGCCGGCATCGAGGCCGACGTCACCCAGGGCCCCCTCATCGATGACGCGGCCTTGGCCAAGGTCGAGGCCCACGTCGCCGATGCCCTCGGCAAGGGCGCCCGGGTGTTGACCGGCGGCCGGCGCCACGCCCGGGGCGGCACCTTCTTCGAGCCCACGGTCCTGGCCGACATCAGCACCGCCATGCTGCTGACCCGGGAGGAGACCTTCGGCCCGGTGGCTCCCCTCTTCCGCTTCGACACCGAGGAGGAGGCCATTCATCTCGCCAACGACACGGAATACGGCCTCGCCGCCTATTTCTATTCCCGCGACGTGGCCCGCTGCTTCCGGGTCGGGGAAGCCCTGGAGTACGGCATGGTGGGCATCAACACCGGCATCATCTCCAACGAAGTGGCCCCCTTCGGCGGTGTCAAGCACTCCGGCCTCGGCCGGGAGGGCTCCAAGTACGGCATCGAAGACTACCTGGAAATCAAGTATCTCTGCTTCGATATAAAGGGGTGACTTCCGCCACCCGGGCGCTGGGATCGAAAACCACCACCCGGTTGCGGCCCCGGCCCTTGGCCGCATAAAGGGCCAGGTCGGCACTTTGGGTCAGCTCGTCCGGGGTGCCGCCGTGCCCCGGATAAGCGGCGACGCCAAAGGAGGCGGTGAGACGGATTTCGCTGCCGCCGGCATCGATCCGGATCGCCTCGATGGCCCGGCGCCAGCGTTCGGCCCGCTCGGCGGCCACCGCCAGTTCCATGTGGGGCATGAGGATGAGGAACTCCTCGCCGCCGTAGCGGCAGGCGATATCCTGCGCCCGCACATTGCGGTGCAGGCTTGCGGCCACGGCCCGCAGGGCCTCGTCCCCCGCCGGGTGGCCGTAGGTATCGTTGAGGTCCTTGAAATGGTCGATGTCGAGCATGACCATGCACAGGGGCAGGTTGTCGCGGCGGGCCCGGGCCAGTTCCCGCTCCAGGTTCTCGTCCAGGTAGCGACGGTTGTAGAGGCCGGTAAGGCTGTCCCGGATGGTCTGCTCCTTCAGGGTAGCCTGCAGCTTGACGATCTCGTCCAGGCGCAGGCGCAGCCCGGCGTTGGCATCCTGGGCCCGGGCTTCGCTCTCCCGCACCGCCGCCTCCGCCCGGGTGCGCGCGGTGATATCCACCATCACCGAGTGGGTGGCGGGCTTGCCATCGAATTCGATGATGCGGGCGGAGAGCAAGGCATCGATGGCTTCGCCCTGGGCATTGATAAGGGTGATGGTGCGGTCGGTGACGAGGCCGTAGCGCTCCAGGTCGGCCAGCAGTGCGTCGTGCTCGGCCTTGTCCCGGAAATAATAGGGCGCCGGCCGGCCGACGATGGCGTCCGGCTGCCCCGGCAGGCCGATGGCCCGCAGGGCATGCTCGTTGACGTAGAGGATGCGGTTTTCCTGCTCGAGACTGGTGACGACCACCGGCACCGGCGCCACGTCCATCAGGCGGCGAAAGTTTTCGGCATTGGCCCGGGCGGTCCGCTCCGCTGACCTGCGCGCCAGGATCTCGGCGTTGAGCGCCCGGTTCAGATAGGCGAAGCGCCAGGCCACCGCCCCGATCAGGACGAGGAAGACCACGGCCAGGAAAAGGGCCGCATCCTCCCCCCCCGACGATGCCGCCTCGCCGGCGGCGGCCTGGCCGGCCAGGAGCAGCGGCAGGACGGCCTTTTTCACACCCCGTGCTTCTTGAACCAGGCCTGCAGGCGGCGCCAGCCGTCCTCGGCTTCCTCCTTGCGGTAGCTTGGCCGGTAATCGGCATGGAAAGCGTGGGGAGCGTTGTCGTAGAGGACGATTTCGGAAGCGTTGCTGTCGGAGTTATCCGCCGCCTTCAGGCGCCGTTCCATGGTTTCCACCGTATCCCGGGGAATGCCGGCGTCGAGGCCGCCGTAGAGGCCCAGCACCGGCGCCTTCAACTGGCCGGCGACGTCGGCGGGATGGCGGGGGGTGAGGTCGCTCACCGGCCCCACCAGCCGCCCATACCAGGCAACGGCGGCCTTCAGCCGGGGATTGTGGGCGGCGTAGAGCCAGGTGATGCGCCCGCCCCAGCAGAAGCCGGTGATGCCCAGGCGACTGCGATCGCCATCATGCTTGGCGGCCCAGGCGGCGGTGTCGTCCAGGTCCGAGATGACCTGGGTGTCCGGCGTCTTGCTGGTGATCCGGTCCATGATCTCGGCAATGCTCCCGTACTGGCGGGGATCGCCCTGGCGGGCGAAGAGTTCCGGGGCGACGGCCAGGTAGCCGAGCTTGGCCAGCCGCCGGCAGATGTCCTTGATGTATTCGTGGACACCGAAGATCTCGGACACCACGAGGAGGGTGGGAAAGGGTCCGCCGGTGGCCGGCTGGGCCCGGTAGGCCGCCATTTCCCCGTCCTTGACCGGCACCTTCACCTCGCCGGCGGTCAGGCCCTGGGTATCGGTATGGATGGCGGTCTGGGCCATGACCGGCTGCACCGCCAGGGCGAAGCCGGCCCCCAGGCTGGTGGCCACGAATTCCCGTCGGCTGAAGCTGCGATCGGGGACAAGACTTTCGAAATCCGGGTCGGGCGGCATGTTTTTCTCCTTCTTACGTCGACATGATGTCGCATCGCTCTTGTACGACAACGATTTGTCGTTGTTTTTATTTGATTTGTTCAATTTGCCAGCGGAAAAACAGGCACTTGCCCCTCCCTTGCCTGGCTTTGCACCCTGCCGGCGACCTGCAGGGGGGTGATCATTGACTCACCACGCACAGACCGAAGCCATTTTTGCCGCCAATGCAGGGATTGACCTTACCGCTCGGGCCAAAGATCAGCTGAGCAGTAGCCTTTATAAGACAATTAGCGTATTCTAATGTACCAATACAAAAAGAAACTCACATTCATTAACGCAGGGGAGCGTCCATGGCGAAGATTCTCATACTTGGAGCAGGTATTTCCGGCCACACTGCGGCCCGTTACCTTGACCGCTGGCTAGGCAAAGAACATCAGATCGTTGTGGTTTCACCCAACGCCAGATGGAACTGGATTCCTTCGAACATCTGGGTCGGCGTGGGACAGATGACCGAAGAGGACGTCACTTTCGACCTCGCGCAGGTCTATGGAAAAACCAACGTCGATTTTCGGCAGGCCCGCGCCCTTTCCATCCATCCGGAAGGCGAAGGCGGCAATCACGACCCGTTCGCGACGATCGAGTACACCCTGCCCGGGAAGGAAGGGACGATTGAACGCGTCTCCTACGACTACCTCATCAACGCCACCGGTCCCAAGCTGAACTTTGGTGCCACCGAGGGACTGGGACCCGATCACGGGCATACGGTCTCCGTCTGCACCGCCAGCCATGCGACCGAAGCAAACAAGAAGCTGCAGGAAATCGTCGATGCCCTGAAGCGGGGCGAGCGCAAGACCCTGGTGATCGGCACGGGACATGGAACCTGCACCTGCCAGGGGGCGGCCTTCGAGTACATCTACAACGTCGACTACATCCTGCGCGAAGCCGGGGTGCGGGACATGGCGCGCATCGTCTGGATCAGCAACGAATACGAACTGGGCGACTTCGGGATGGGGGGCGTCCACATCGAGCGTGGCGGCTACGTCACCAACGGCAAGACCTTCGCCGAATCCCTCATGGTGGAGCGGAACATCGAGTGGATCGTCCGTGCCCACGTCAAGAAGGTCGAGGCCGGCAAGATTCACTACGAGACCCTGGACGGGCAGTTCCACGAACTCGAATTCGATTTTTCCATGCTGATACCGCCCTTCGCGGGGGTCGGCCTGAAAGCGATCAACGCCGCGGGCGAAGACATCACCAGCCAGGTATTCGCGCCGAGCGGTTTCATGAAGGTCGATGCCGACTACGCACCGCGGCCCTATGCCGAGTGGAGCGCGGAAGACTGGCCCAAGACTTACCAGAATCCGACCTACCGGAACCTCTTTGCAATCGGAATCGCCTTTGCGCCGCCGCACCTGATCAGCAAGCCGATGCAAAGTGCGAACGGCACGCCCATCAACCCGGCGCCGCCCCGTACCGGCATGCCCTCGGCGAAGATGGCGATCGCGGTGGCCGAAAGCATTCGCGACATGGTCAGGGGGGCCAAGGCGCCGACGCAGACCGCCTCGATGGCCCGCATGGGGGCTGCGTGCATCGCCTCGACCGGCTCCCATCCACTGCGCGGAACGGCCGTCACCATGACCGTCTTCCCCGTCGTTCCCGACTATGAAAGATATCCCATGTATGGCCGGGACCTGAACCTGACTTTCGGAGAGATCGGGCTCGCCGGACACTGGATGAAATCCCTGCTTCACCACACCTTCATCTACCAGGCCAAGATGCAGCCCGGCTGGTGGCTCCTTCCCGACTGACACTGTGTAATCGACGAGGTCCGACATGACGAAGATCGCAAACAAGGAGCCCTACCAACAGGCTTACTACCCCCCTGTCCCCACCGCATGGACCCGGTTCATGCGCACGTGTTTTCTATGGCAGGCGGTGCGTTTCCTGGTGATCAACGTGAAGATGCTGAAACTGATGCGGAATTCCCACTGATCGCATCGGCGCCGGCCGTCCCCCAGGGCGGCCGGCGTCGGCTCCTGTGGCGAATTGGGTAGCCACTGAATCGAAACCGAGACGGCCGGCCTGTGCCTCCGGTTTTCCGCTCGATCAGACTCGGCCGTGAAGTCGGCCCGGGTCGCCGCTCCTCGGCTGAGCTGGCTTGAGCTAAAAACGCAAATATGAACTTAACCAATAAGGAACGTACGATGAAGCGCTTGCATCTGGTGGCATTCGCATCGCTGGCCGCCCTGACGACCCCGCATTCGGCCTGGTCCTCTGAAGGGGCATCCTTGGCCACGGTCACTGTCCAGGGTTCAGCACAGGCGGCCAACGAAGCCAGCTTGGACGCAGTGGTCGAGGCGGTTCGCCAAACGACGCTTGCCTCCCAGGTCGCGGGCGCCATCGTGGTACTGAACGTCAAGGTTGGCGACCACGTCAAGGCCGGCCAGGAACTGGTTCGCATCGACGCGCGCGCGGCGCAGCAGGGCGTCGCCGTCAGTGCCTCCCAAGTGGAGGCCGCCAAGGCTCAACTCAAGGTCGCCAGCCGGGAACTGGAGCGCCAGAAACACCTGCACAAGCAAGAGTACATCAGCGAGGCCGCCCTCGACCGCGCCCAAGCCCAGTGGGAAGCCGCACAGGCCCAGCTCAACGCCCTGAAATCCCAGACCGAAGCGGCGCAGACGCAATCGGGCTTCTTCGTGATCAAAGCCCCCTATTCCGGCATTGTCAGCGAGGTTCCGGTCACCCTCGGCGACATGGCCATGCCGGGTCGGCCGCTGGTCGCCCTGTACGATCCGTCGGCGCTTCGCGTCAGTGCGGCGGTGCCCCAGGCCATGCTGGGGGCGTTGGCCGGCAAACTGGAGGCGGTGCGCTACGAAGTGCCCGGCGCCCCCGCTCCGAAACCCACCAAGGTCGAACTGCTGCCGACCATCGACCCCGCCACCCACACCGCCCGGATCCGCCTCAACCTTCCGGCCGGCCAGGCAGGGCTGACGCCGGGGATGTTCGCCCGGGTCTGGCTGCCGGCCGCGGGCGACGCCAAGGCCGCGGAACGGCTGTACGTGCCTGCCGCCACGGTCCTGCGGCGCGCCGAAATGACGGGCGTGTACGTCGTGGATCCCCAGGGCAAGGTGCTGTTGCGCCAAATCCGGCTGGGGCGTGCCGCCGGAGACCGCATCGAAGTGCTGACCGGCCTGCGCGCCGGCGACAAGGTCGCTGCGAATCCGCAGGCCGCCGCTGCATTGGCCCGCTGAGGGAGGCGGCATGAGGGAAAACACCAAACTCAATATATCGGGGCGCATCGCCGCGCTGTTCCAGTCGGCGCAGGTCACGCCCCTCCTGGCCCTGGTCGCCCTGCTGCTGGGCGTCTTCGCCGTCCTGGTCACCCCCAGGGAGGAGGAGCCGCAGATCAACGTCACGATGGCCAACGTGATCGTGCCTTTCCCGGGCGCTTCGGTGCGGGAAGTCGAACAGAAGGTGGCGATTCCGGCTGAACAGGTGTTGTCGCGCATCTCGGGCACGGAACATGTGACCTCCGTCTCCCGTCCGGGGGTGGCGGTGATCACGGTGCAGTTCAAGGTCGGGGTGCCGCGCAGCGAGGCCCTGGTCCGCCTGCATGACACCCTGCGGGACAACACCGATTGGCTCCCCAAGGGCCTGGGCGTCATGGAACCCCTGGTCCGGCCCAAGGGCATCGACGACGTTCCCATCGTCACCCTGACGCTGTTCAGCAAGGATGCCGACACGGGGGCCTACGAGCTCGAACGGGTTGCCCATAGCATGGAAGCCGACCTCAAGCGGGTCCCGGGGACCATGGATGTCCAGACCGTCGGCGGCCCGAAACGCGCCGTGCTGGTCCAGATCGATCCTTCCCGCATGGCCGGCTCCGGGGTGACCGTCAACGACCTGCGCATGAGCCTGCAGTCGGCCAACATGGGGATGCCCGTGGGCGACCTGCTGGCCGGAGACCGCAGCGTTGCCGTCGAGGCCGGGCCCTGGCTCGCCAATGCCGACGAAGTCGCCGAACTGGTCGTCGGAACCCAGGGCGGCAAGCCCGTTTTCCTCAAGAGCGTGGCCGACGTCAAGGAAGGCCCGCTGCCGGCCGCCCGCTACGTGCGGTACGGTGTTAGCGAGCAACAGGGCGGCGGCGAGTACCCAGCCGTCACCCTCGCCATCACCAAGAAGCCGGGCGAGAACGCGATCGACATCGCCAATGCCGTGATGCAGCGCGTCGGCATCCTGCGCGGCACCGTGATCCCGGACTCGGTGCAAGTCGCCGAAACCCGCAATTACGGCACGACCGCCAACGACAAGGCGCAAAAGCTGATCCAGAAGCTGCTGTTCGCCACCGCCTCGGTGGTGGCCCTGGTGTTCATCGCCCTGGGCCGTCGCGAAGCGGCCATTGTCGGAGCCGCCGTCATCCTGACGCTGACCGTCACGCTTTTCGCCTCCTGGGCCTGGGGCTTCACCCTGAACCGGGTCTCGCTCTTCGCCCTCATCTTTTCCATCGGCATCCTGGTGGACGATGCCATCGTCGTGGTCGAGAACATCCACCGGCATCAGCAGCTGCAGGCCGGCAAGGCGCTCGCCGAAATCATCCCGAAGGCGGTCGCCGAGGTCGGCGGCCCCACCATCCTGGCAACCCTGACCGTCATTGCGGCGCTTCTGCCCATGGCCTTCGTGAGCGGCCTGATGGGCCCCTACATGAGCCCGATCCCCATCAACGCCAGCATGGGCATGCTCCTGTCCCTGGCGATTGCCTTCGTGGTCACCCCCTGGCTGGCCCGGCTGTGGATGAAAGCGGTGCATGGCCACGCTGACGGGCAGCATTCGCCCACCGGCCTGGCAGCAAAGCTCGGCCCCCTGTCCGAGCGCGTCTTCGGGCCGCTGCTGGATGCCCGGTCCGGTGCGCGCAACCGGAAACTGCTGGGACTGGGCATCGCGGGCCTGATCGCCCTCTCCGTGCTGTTGCCGGTGCTCGGACTGGTGCAGCTCAAGATGCTGCCCTTCGACAACAAGTCCGAATTCCAGGTGGTGGTCGACATGCCGGCCGGTACGCCGGTCGAGGACACTGCCGCCGTTCTCCGGGAAATGGGCGCCTATCTCTCCACCGTTCCCGAGGTCGTCGACTACCAGACCTACGCGGGGACGGCGGCGCCCATCAACTTCAACGGCCTGGTGCGCCAGTACTATCTGCGGGCAGGCGGTGAAGTCGGGGATATCCAGGTCAATCTGCAGGGCAAGCATGACCGCAAGGACAAGAGCCATGCGATCGCCACCCGGCTGCGCCCCGAGCTCCAAGCCATCGGCAAGCGCTTCGGCGCCAACGTCAAGGTGGTCGAGGTGCCGCCGGGACCGCCGGTGCTGTCGCCGATCGTGGCCGAGATCTACGGCCCCGACGCCGAGGGGCGCCGCACCCTGGCCAAGGCCGTGCGGGCCGTGTTCGAAAAGACCGAGAACGTGGTGGATGTGGACGACAGCAGCATCGCGTCGGCGCCTCGCAAGCTCCTGCTGGTCGACCGCCGCAAGGCCGCCGCCCTGGGAATCCCGCAGCAGGCCATCGTCACCACGCTGCGCGCCGGCCTGGCCGGAGAAGAGACCACCTGGCTCCACGACGGCAGCAAGTACTCGGCGCCGGCATTGATCCAGCTGCCGCCCGAGCGCCACGGCGATCTCGACGCGCTGTTGCAGCTGACGGTGCGCGGCGCCTCGGGCAAGCTGGTGCCGATCCGCGAACTGGTCACGGTCAGCGACACCCTGCGGGAACAGCCGGTGATCCACAAGGATCTGCTCCCGGTCAATTTCGTGGTGGCGGACATGGCGGGCAAGCTCGACAGCCCGCTCTACGGGATGTTCCAGATGCGCGGCGAGCTCGCCCAACTTCCGACGCCGGACGGCGGCAAGCTGGCCGAGTATTTCATCAGCCAACCGGCGGACGCCTGGCGCGGCTACGCCCTCAAATGGGACGGCGAATGGCAGGTGACCTACGAGACCTTCCGCGACATGGGGGCTGCATACGGTGTCGGCCTGATCCTGATCTACCTGCTGGTGGTCGCCCAGTTCGGCTCTTATCTCACGCCGCTGATCATCATGGCCCCCATCCCGCTCACCATCATCGGCGTGATGCCCGGCCATGCCCTGCTGGGGGCGCAGTACACGGCCACCTCCATGATCGGCATGATCGCATTGGCCGGCATCATCGTGCGGAATTCCATCCTGCTGGTGGATTTCATCAACCTGCAGGTCGCCGAGGGGGTGCCCTTCGCCGATGCCATCGTGCGTTCGGCCGTCACCCGCGCCCAGCCGATCATGCTGACCGGCCTGGCCGCCATGCTCGGCGCCTTCTTCATCCTTGACGACCCCATCTTCAACGGCCTGGCGATTTCGCTGATCTTCGGGATCTTCGTCTCGACCATCCTGACCTTGGTCGTGATTCCGACGCTCTACTACGCGGCCTACCGTCGTCGATTCGAAACCGCCTGAAAGTGATTTCAAAGATGATCCATCGCACTCTGATTTCCGCCGCCGCGCTGGCACTTTATGCTGCGGCGGCGGGCGCCACCGACCTGCTGCAGGTCTGGGAGGCCGCACGCCGGCACGATCCGCAAGGCGCCATCGCCGACGCGGCGCGCGCCGCCGGCTCCACCCGGCGCGACCAGGCCTCCGCACTGTGGCGGCCGACGGTCGGGCTGGCCGCGACCGCCGGCCGCGCCAATGCCGAATCCCGCATGGAAGGGGCCCAGTTCTCGGCCCCCGGCTTTCCTCCCTCGAGCGGCGTATCCTTCGGCACCTCCATCGACGGCGGCACGCTGACGCGCTGGACCGTGGGCGTCAAGCAGCCCCTCTACAACGCCGAGCGCTTGGCCCAGCGTCGCCAGCTCAACCTGGCGGCGGACGCCGCCGAAGTCGAGTGGCAGGCGGCGCAGCAGGACTGGATGCTGCAGATCGTGCAGCATTATTCCGACGTCCTGGTCGCCGAGCGCCGCCTGGCGCTTCTGGACCGGCAGCGGGAAGCTGTCGAAAGGGCCTACCGCGAGGCGAAGGAGCGCTATCGGGTGGGCGATGCCCCGGTCACCGATACCCACGAGGCCGCTGCCCGCGCCCAGGCGCTTCAGGCCCAGGCACTCACCGCAGCCAACGACCTGGAACTGGCCCGCATTGCCTTGTCCGACAGCACCGGCCTGCCGCCCGGACAGTTGCAGCTGCAGCCGCCCGCGGGCAATTTCAAGGCGAGCCCGCCGGAGCCCCTCGCCCAGCTACTGGCCCATGCCGCCCAGAACAATCCGCTGCTGCGCCAGATGCAGTCCCAACTCGATGCGGCCCTGGCCGAGGCGGACAAGCATCACGTCGCCGCCTCGCCGACCGTCGATCTCGTCGCCCAGGCAAGCCGGGAGAGCCTGAGCGGCTCGGGCGACTTCGGGCAGGCCAGCAACACCCAGACCCAGCAGATGGTGGGGATTGCACTCAACGTGCCCCTCTATACCGGCGGCTGGCGCAGCGCCAAGCACGAGGAGTCGTTGCGGCTGGTGGACAAGGCCCGCGCCGAGCTCGAGCGCGCCCGCCTGCAGGTCGGCCAGCAGACGCGCTCCGCCTGGCTTGCCCTGCAGAGCGGCGAGTCAAGGCTGGGTGCGCTGGAACAGATGCTGACCGCCAGTCGGGCCCGCCTGGATGCGACCCGCCTCGGCCGCAAGGTCGGCGACCGCACCACCCTGGATCTGCTCAATGCCGAGAACGATGCTGCGGCCGCCGAACTTGGCCTGCTGCAGGCCCGCATTGACGTCCTCATTAACCGCTTGCGCCTGGATGCTGCGACTGGGCGGCTTGGCCAAGAAAGTCTGCAAGCCGCTAACGCCAGCCTGCAGCGCTGATACAGAAAGTGCTTATGAACGCAACGAAATCCGCCGACCCCGTGCTGGTCATCGATGTCCGCTCCCCCGGCGAGTTTGCCGCGGGACATGTGGAAGGGTCGATCAACCTGCCTCTGACTTCCTTCGCCCAGGAGATCACGCGCGTAGCCCCCGACAAGACGGCTCCGATTGTCCTCTGCTGCGCCACGGGCGGGCGGTCTGGCATGGCCTGTTCCTTCATGCTGCAGAACGGCTACACCCGGGTCAGCAATGGGGGAGGGGCCGCCTCGTTGGCCGGGCAGCTCATGCGCCCGATCGTTCGCGACTGACGAAAACCAGAACGTTTCCGGACCTGACGGCCGCCGCCAAGGCGGGCGGCCGTCATCCGGGATGAACGGCGCTACATCAGCACGATATCGTATTGCTCCGGGGAATAGCTGGCTTCGGCCTGCAGGGAAATGGGCTTGCCGATGAAATCGGAGAGCATGGCCAGGGATTGGGATTCCTCGTCCAGGAACAGGTCGATCACCGCCGGCCCGGCCAGGACCCGATATTCCCGGGCGTTGAACTGGCGGGCTTCGCGCAGCAGTTCCCGGAGGATTTCGTAGGCCACGGTCCGCGCCGTTTTCACTTCTCCCCTGCCGCCGCAGGTTGGGCAGGCCTCACAAAGGATATGGGCCAGGGACTCGCGGGTCCGCTTCCGGGTCATCTCCACCAGGCCGAGGGCGGTGAAACCGTTGAGGGTCAGCCGCGTGTGGTCCCGGGCCAAGGCTTTCCGGAATTCGGCCAGCACCGCCTCCCGGTGCTCGGCACTCTCCATGTCGATGAAATCGACAATGATGATGCCCCCGAGGTTTCGCAGCCGCAGCTGGCGGGCGATGGTCTGGGCCGCCTCCAGGTTGGTCTTGAAAATGGTGTCGTCGAAATTGCGCACCCCGACGAAGCCGCCGGTATTGACGTCGATTGTGGTCATCGCCTCGGTCTGGTCGATGATCAGGTAGCCGCCGGACTTGAGCTCGACCCGGCGGGCCAGGGCCCGCTGGATTTCCTCCTCGACCCCGTGGAGATCGAAAAGGGGGCGCTGGCCGGTGTAGTGATCGAGGAGCGGCGCCACCGCCGGGGTGTACTCCTGGGCGAAGGCATGGAGCTTCTGGAAGTTTTCCCGGGAGTCGATGACGATGCGGGTGGTTTCCGGATTGACGAAGTCCCGTAGCACCCGCAGCCCCAGGGAAAGCTCCTGGTAGAGCAGGCTGGGAGCCCCCGAAGTCCGGGCCTTGTCCCGGATGTCCCCCCATAGTTTCCGCAGGTAGGCGATGTCGGCGGCGAATTCGTCGTCGCTGGCGTTCTCGGCCATGGTGCGGACGATGAAGCCGCCCTTCTCGTCGGCCGGCACCAGGCGGGTGATGCGCTCCCGCAGGGTTTCCCGTTCGGCCTCGTCCTCGATGCGCTGGGAGATGCCGATGTGCTTTTCCTGGGGCAGGTAGACCAGCATGCGGCCGGCGATGGATATCTGGGTGGAAAGCCGCGCCCCCTTGGTGCCGATGGGGTCCTTGATGACCTGCACGACGATGCTCTGGCCCTCGGACAGGATGCGCTCGATGGGTTTGTCGTTGGCATCCTCCCGGGGCTGCCAGATGTCGGCCACATGGAGGAAGGCGGTGCGCTCCAGCCCCACATCCACGAAGGCCGACTGCATGCCCGGCAGGATGCGGCAGATGCGCCCGAGGTAGACATTGCCCACCAGGCCGCGGCTGGAGGTGCGCTCAATGTGCAGTTCCTGCACCACGCCCTGGAGCATGACCGCGACCCGGGTTTCCTGGGGAGTGAAATTGATGAGGATTTCTTCGGACATGGTCGAGTAAAATGACGGGTTATCCCGATTCTACCCCATGCCAGCTCCCGAACTTCTCGCCCCCGCCGGTTCCCTTGCCATGCTGCGCACCGCCTTCGCCTTCGGCGCTGACGCGGTCTATGCCGGCCAGCCCCGCTATTCATTGCGGGTCCGCAACAACGAATTCGGCAGCCTGGAGGCCCTGGCCGCCGGGATTGCCGAGGCCCATGGGGCTGGCAAGCAGTTCTACGTGGTGAGCAACATCTTTCCGCGTAACGCCAAGCTCGCCACCTACCTGGACGACATGGCGCCCGTCGTCGCCCTCAAGCCCGACGCCCTCATCATGTCCGACCCCGGCCTCATCGACATGGTGCGGGAAACCTGGCCCGAGCAGGCCGTCCACCTCTCCGTCCAGGCCAACACGGTGAACTGGGCGGCGGTGCGCTTCTGGCAGAAGCTCGGCGTCTCCCGGGTGATCCTGTCCCGGGAGCTGTCCCTGGACGAGATCGCCGAAATCCGCCAGCGCTGCCCGGACATGGAACTGGAAGTCTTCGTCCATGGCGCCCTGTGCATCGCCTATTCCGGCCGCTGCCTCCTTTCCGGCTACTTCAACCACCGGGACCCCAACCAGGGCACCTGCACCAATTCCTGCCGCTGGGACTACAAGGCCCGCCCGGCCGGGGCCGCCCCCTCCGGCGACATCGTCCTCATCGAAGAGAAAGAGCGCCCCGGGGAGCTGATGCCCATGGAGGAGGACGAGCACGGCACCTACCTCCTCAATTCCAGGGACCTGCGGGCCATCGAGCATGTCCAGCGCCTGGTGGAGATCGGCGTCGATTCCCTGAAGATCGAGGGCCGCACCAAGAGCCCCTACTACGTGGCCCGCACCTGCCAGAGCTACCGCCGGGCCATCGCCGACGCCGTCGCCGGCCGCCCCCTGGACCCGGGGCTCCTGACCGAGCTGGAGGGCCTCGCCAACCGGGGCTACACCGACGGCTTCTATCAGCGCCACCACGACCAGGAATACCAGAACTACCTCCAGGGCCATTCCGAATCGGCCCGCAGCCTCTACGTCGGTGACGCCGTGGCCTGGGATCCGGCCCGGGGCCTCATGGAAGTCGAGGTGAAGAACCGCTTCGCCGTCGGCGACCGGCTGGAAGCCGTGCACCCGGCCGGCAACCGCCAGTGGGCCCTGGCCCGCATGGAGAACGCCGACGGCCAACCGGTGACGGTGGCCCCCGGCAACGGCCACCGGGTGTGGCTGGACCTACCCCCTGAAATCTTGGGCGCCTATATCGCCCGATTCCTTTAAAAATAAACCCTTAGGCATTGCTGCATCGCCACAATCCTGCTGTAGAATCCGCGCCGCACCATGAATCGCCCATCGTCTCGCATGCCCCTCGTGGACGCCCTCAAGGCCGCCGCGTCCCAGCTCATCGTCCTCCACCACCTGGCAGCCTACGGCCCCCTGTCGGAAACCGTGCAGCAGGTCACGCCGAACCTCATCGCCTGGCTCTACGACTACGCCCGCATGGCGGTCCAGGTCTTCCTGGTGATCGGCGGCTTCCTGGCCGCCCGCAGCCTGGCTCCCCGGGGCGAGCCGACCTTCGCCTCTCCCCTGCGCCTGGTGGCCCGCCGCTACCGGCGCCTGGTGCTGCCCTACCTGGCCGCCGTAGGGCTCGCCATCGCCGCCGCCGCCCTGGCCCGGCGCTGGATGATCGACGATTTCATTCCCAATGCCCCGACCCTCGCCCAGTGGCTCGCCCATGCCACCCTCCTGCACAGTCTCCTTGGCTATGAAGCCCTCTCGGCCGGGGTCTGGTACGTGGCCATCGACTTCCAGCTTTTCGCCCTGATGGTGGCCGCCCTCTGGCTCGGACGCCGCAGCCGTCTCCCCTGGGCTGCCCCCCTCCTGGTCCTGGCCCTCTCGGCCCTGGCCCTCTTCTGGTTCAACCGCAATGCCGACTGGGACAACTGGGCCCTCTACTTCTTCGGTTCCTATGGCCTCGGCGCCGCCGCCTGGTGGGCTTCCGGCCGGGGCCGCCTGGTGTCCTGGCTGGGGGTCATCGCCGCCATCGCCATCGCCGCCCTGATGGTGGATTTCCGCCTGCGCATCGCCATCGCCCTGGCGGTCGCCCTGGCCCTGGGCTTTGCCCAGCGCACCGGCTGGCTGGAAAGGTGGCCGGATATCCGGCCGGTGGCTTTCCTCGGACGCATCTCCTATTCCCTCTTCCTGGTGCACTTCCCGGTCTGCCTGGTGGCCAATGCCATTTTCGTCGAATACGATTTCGAGAGCGCCGGCAGCGCCGCCGTCGGCATGCTGCTCGCCTGGGGCACCAGCATCGCCGCCGGCGCCCTCTTCTACCGCTGGGTCGAGAGCACCGCCCCGAACTGGCGGATCGCCGGCTTCTTCCGGTTCCTCGCCGGCCGCCTGTCCCTCAGGTCGCCAGCTCGCTCCGGTTCCTGAAGAACTCCAGGGCCTCCGGGTTCGCCAGGGCCTCCACGTTCTTCACCGGCTGGTGGTGCACCACGTTGCGCACCGCCAGTTCGACGATTTTGCCGCTCTTGGTGCGGGGAATGTCCCCGACCTGGACGATCCTCGCCGGCACGTGGCGGGGCGTGGTGTTGGCGCGGATCCGCTGCTTGATGCGGTCGATGAGGGCGGCGTCCAGGGTCGCTCCCGGCTGCAGCCGCACGAACAGCACCACCCGCACATCCCCCTCCCATTCCTGGCCGACCACCAGGGCCTCGGCAATTTCAGGCAGCTGCTCCACCTGCCGGTAGATTTCCGCCGTGCCGATGCGCACCCCGCCGGGGTTGAGGACGGCATCCGAACGGCCGTAGATGATGACGCCGTCGTGCTCGGTCAGCTCGGAGAAATCCCCGTGGCACCAGACATTGGGGAAGCGCTCGAAATAGGCGGCCCGGTACTTGGCGCCCTCCGGGTCGTTCCAGAAACCGACGGGCATCACCGGGAAGGGCCTGGTGCACACCAGCTCGCCCTTCTGCCCCTGGACCGGGCGGCCCTCGTCATCGAACACCTCCACCGCCATGCCCAGGCCCCGGCACTGGATCTCGCCCCGGTAGACCGGCAGTACCGGATTGCCCAGGACGAAGCAGGAAACGATGTCGGTGCCGCCGGAAATGGAAGCCAATAGCAGGTCGGCCTTGATGTCCCGATAGACGTAGTCGAAGCCCTCCGGCGACAGGGGGCTGCCGGTGGAGAACATGACCCGCAGGGCATCCAGCTGATGGGTGGCGCCCGGCTTCAGGCCCTGCTTGGCGGCGGCGTCGAGGAACTTGGCCGAGGTGCCGAAATGGGTCATGGCCTCGGCCTCGGCATAATCGAAGAGGACGGTGCCCCCCCCGGCGAAGGGACTGCCGTCGTAGAGCAGCAGCGTCGCCCCCGAGGCCAGCCCCGACACGAGCCAGTTCCACATCATCCAGCCGCAGGTGGTGAAGTAGAAGAGCCGGTCGCCGGGGCGCACGTCGCCGTGGAGCTGGTGCTCCTTCAGGTGCTGCAGGAGCACGCCGCCGTGGCAATGGACAATGCACTTGGGCACCCCGGTGGTGCCCGATGAAAACATGATGAAGAGCGGGTGGTCGAAGGCGACCCGCCTGAATTCGATGTCGCCGGCCGGGTGCCGGGCCAGGGCCTCGGGCCAGAGGATGGCATCCCGGATGGCCTCGATGGCGGGAGAGGTCTTGAGGTAGGGCACCACCACCGTGCTGGCGACGGAAGGCATCTTCGCCACCACCTCGGCGTTCTTCTCCAGGCAATCCACCGCCTTGCCGTTGTACCAGTAGCCATCTACGCACACCAGGACCTTGGGCTCGATCTGGCCGAAGCGGTCCAGCACCCCCTGGACGCCGAAATCCGGCGAGGCCGAGGACCAGATGGCCCCTAGGGCGGCGGTGGCGAGCATGGCCACCAGGGTTTCCGGCAGATTGGGGAGGTAGCCGGCCACCCGGTCCCCTTCCTCGACCCCGGCCGCCTGCAGCACCTTCACGAAGCGGGACACATCGGTATAGAGCCGAGCCCGGCTCATGCGGCTCTTGACCTGGTCCTCGCCCCAGAACACCAGGGCGTCGCCGTCGTCCCGCTGCTTCAGCAGGTTCTCGGCATAGTTGAGCCGGGCCTGGGGAAACCAGCGGGCCCCGGGCATGCGGTCGCCGTTTTCCAGCACGTCGTCCCCCATGTCGCCGACGACGCCGCAGAAGTCCCAGACCTTGGACCAGAAGCGGGTGGGGTGGTCCACCGACCAGCGCCAGAGGTCGGCATAGCTGACGTGGCCGGTTTCGCCGATAAGGGCGGCCATGGCGGTGGCGGCCGCCCGTTCCGGGGAAGGCCGCCACAGGGGATGGGGATCGACGGCGTAGGACATGGTGTCTCCTCTTTGCTTTGTCGTTGGACCACGGAGCCGGCCGGTTGGCAGTGCCCATCCATCATACAAAACATCCGGGCCGGCAAATGTCTTCCGGACGACGAAGCGGGGAGATTTCAGCCGCCCGCCTCGCCCTCGTCGGCGAAGCGGGCCGCCAGGTCGACGGCGGCCGGCACGGAGCCGTCCGCCAGGCGCATGCGGTTTTCCAGGTGGCGCTCGGAGGGCGCCAGCAGGCGCCGGTAGAGGTCCCGGCACAGGGAGCGCGCCTGCCGGCCCGGCCAGGCCGGAGGCAGCAGCACATCCGGCAGGCCGGGGTCCCGCAGGAGCAGGCGCCGGTAGTCATGGATGAGGAGGAGGCGCAGCAGGAAGGCCACCTCGTCGCCCGGCCCGTCCCCGGCGCCCGCTTCCAGCTGGGCGCGGATGGGCTCGTAGGCGGCGACGAAGCCGGCATAGGCCGCCGCCAGCTCCTCCAGGTTCCAGGCCCGGCGCACCAGGGCAGCGGCATCGGCGGCGCCGCCGGCCCCGGATTCCTGCGCCAGCATGGGCATGAGGCATCCCAGGCGGGGGCCAAGGCCCTCCACCACCAGGTCATCGAAGACGGCCTGAAGATCGGCGCCGGGATGGACGAAGCAATCGCTCCCCAGCATCCCGAAGCCGTGCCAGAACAGAGCCCGGCGCAAGGCTTCCCGTTCCCTGGCCGGGAGTTCGCCGACCACCAGGACGAAGCGCCAGCGGCGGTCCCAGCGCGGCGCCCGGGCAGCGTAGATGAGGCGGGCCGCCTCCTCGAACCGCTGGCGGCCGCTGTCGGTCAGAAGGTAGTCGGCCCGCCGGCCCCGGCTCTCGGCCTGCAGCCATTCGTCCTTGGCGAGGCGGTAGACCGAGGTTCGCACCAGCCGCTCCGAGACCCCCAGGGGCTGCAGGAGCCGGATGAGGCTGCCGAGCCAGATGCGCCCTCCCCGGGGCAGCACCGCGTCGCCGAACAGGGAGATGATCAGGGAACCGGCCCGGACGCGGCTTTCCTGGCGGAAGGCGGCGAGGCGGCGGCCAAGGGGATCGGGCGGGGCGGACAGTGTCGATGCCATGGAGCGCCGCATCTTATCCCAATCCGGCCGGTATGATGACGCCCTCAGCCCCTTGCCGCCCCCCAACGCAGATGCACCTGTTCACCGACATTTCCTCCCATGGCTTCGGCCACCTCGCCATCACCGCTCCGGTCCTGAACGCCCTGGCGGAAATGCTGCCCGGCCTGCGGCTGACGGTGCGCAGCCGAGTGCCTGCCGCCAAACTGCGGGAACGCATCCAGGCCCCCTTCGAGCTCGTCGACGGCGCCACCGACTTCGGCTACGTCATGGTGGACGCCCTCGCCATCGACCGGGAGGCCACCGCCCTCGCCTACCGTCGGGCCCATGCCGACTGGGAACGGGCGGTCGAAGCGGAAGCCGTTTTCCTGCAAGGCCTAGCGCCGCAGTATGTGCTCACCAACGTCAGCTACCTGCCCCTGGCCGGAGCGGCCCGGGTCGGCATTCCGGCAGCGTCCCTGTGCTCCCTCAACTGGGCCGATCTCTTCGCCCACTTCTTCGGCGCCGAGCCCTGGGCCGCCCCCATCCATTCCCAGATGCTAGCCGCCTACCGCTCGGCCCGGGCCTTCCTGCGCGCCACGCCGGGCATGCCCATGGCGGATCTCGAGCGCATCGTCCCGGTGGCGCCCATCGCCAGGCTGGGCCGACGCCACGACCTGGGACTCGGCGAAGGCGTCCGGGCGGTCCTGTTGTCCATGGGCGGCATCGATCACCGCCTGCCGGTGGAAGATTGGCCCTGCGATCCCGGACTGCGCTGGCTGGTGCCCGAGTCCTGGGGCGTCAGGCATCCCCAGGCCCTGGCGGCCGAGTCCTTCGGCCTCTCCTTCACCGATCTCCTGTGCTCGGTAGACGCGGTGGTGACCAAGCCGGGCTACGGGACGTTTACGGAGGCGGCCTGCAACGGCACCCCGGTGCTCTACCAGCGGCGGGCCGATTGGCCGGAGCAGGATTGCCTCATCGACTGGCTGGCGGAGGCCGGGCGCTGCCGCCAAGTGGGCCCGGCCACCCTGGCGGGGGAAGGCTTGGCGGAGGCGTTGGCCGACCTCTGGGCGCTGCCGCCCAGGCCGCTGGTGCCCCCCTCCGGAGGGGAGGAAGCGGCGGCCTTCCTGGCGCGGGAACTTAGAGTGGCTTGCAGCCGAAGCGCTTGAGGAGCAGCGCGGTTTCGCACACCGGCAGGCCCATGACCCCGGTATAGCTACCGGAGAGATGCTCCACGAACATCCCGGCCCGGCCCTGGATGCCGTAGGCCCCTGCCTTGTCCAGGGGCTCGCCGCTGGCGGCGTAGCGGCGGATTTCCTCGTCCTCCAGTTGCCGGAAACGCACCTCGCTGCGGCTGAGGGCGTACTCCGTGCGGCCCCGGAAGTGCACGGCCACCCCGGTCAGGACCACATGGGTGCGGCCCGAAAGGTGACGCAGGATAGCCACCGCATCGGCCTCGTCCTCGGGCTTGCCGATGATGCGGCCGTCCATTTCCAGGGTGGTGTCGGCGGACAGCACCGGCTGGGCCACGAGGCGGCGCAGGGCGATCAGGCTCCAGCCGTGTTCCGCCTTGGCCCGGGCCAGGCGTTCCACGTAATCCGGCGCGGCCTCCCCCGGCAGCGGGGTTTCATCGACCTCGGGGTCGGCCCGGGGGCCGGAACGGAACAGCAGGGTGTCGAAGGGCACGCCGATCTGGTGCAGCAACTCCCGGCGGCGGGGGCTGCGAGAAGCCAGGTAGATACGCATCATCCCTCCCGGTGATAGGGGTGGTTCTTGAGCACGCTCATGGCCCGGTAGAGCTGCTCGCAGAGGATCAGCCGGGCGAGGCCGTGGGGCAGGGTCAGGCTGGAAAGGCGGATGCAGTCGTCGGCCAGGTCCTTCAGTTCCTGGTCGAGGCCGTCGGCGCCGCCGATCAGCAGCGCCGTGTCGCGCCCGTCCTGCATCCAGGCCTCCAGGCGGCGGGCGAGCTTCAGGGTGGTGAGGTCATCCCCCCGCTCGTCCAGGACCACCAGACGACTGGCGGCCGGCACGGCATCGCGGATGCGGCCCTTTTCGGCCGCCAGGAGCTGTTCCCGGGTCTTGGAACCGCGGGGCTCGGGCTTGATTTCGACAACGGCGGTGGCGAGTTCCCGGGGCATGCGCTTGACGTATTCGGCGCAGCCCTCGGCCACCCAGTCCGGCTGGCGATGGCCGACGGCCACCACGGTCAGCCTCATGCAGCCGCGGCCTCGCCCGAGGGACGATGCCGGCTCGGCGACGCCTGCCAGAGCTCTTCCAGGTTGTAGTAGTTGCGGATCGCCGGCTGCATGACATGCACGACGATGTCGCCCAGGTCCACCAGGACCCATTCGCCGTTGTCTTCCCCTTCGATGGAGACGATTTCGCCGCCGGCCTCTCGGACCTTGTCCTGGACGTTGCGGGCGAGGGATTTGACCTGGCGGTTCGAGTCGCCGGAGGCGATCACGATGCGGTCGAACATGGCGGTGAGCTTGGTGGTGTTGATAACTTCGATGTCGCGGCCCTTGATATCTTCGAGGGCGGAAACGACGATTTTCTGCAATTTACGGACGTCCATCAGGCATTTCTATAAAGGTGGTGGGTTGCAATATAGTCGAGGACCGCTGCCGGCAGCAAATAGCGGGCACTGCGGCCCTGGGCCAGGAGTTGCCGGATCTGGGTGGCGGAAATGGCCAACTGGGTCATGGCAAAGGTGGTGATGCCGCCGGCCGGCTGGTGCCCCAGGCCGGACGGGGCGATGCGGCGGGCGGTGAATTGCGCCGCCAGCGCCGGCGGCAGGCCCGCCGGCTCCACCGGGAAGCCGGGGCGGTGGGCGACGGCGATATGGGCAAGGCCGAAGAGATCCTGCCAGCGATGCCAGGTCGGCAGGCCGGCAAAGGCATCGGCCCCGACCAGGAGAACCAGGGACCGCTCCCAGCCGTATTCGGCCCGCAGCCGTTCCAGGGTGAGGACCGTGTAGCTGGGCCGGGCTGCTTCCACCTCGGCGTCGTCCAACTGGAAGGCGGGTTGGTCGGCGATGGCGAGCCTAACCATGTCGAGCCGGTGGGCGGCCGTGACCCGCGGTGCCCCACGATGGGGCGGCTGGCCGGCGGGGATCCAGAGAATGGCGGAAAGGCCGAGATGGTCCAGGGCTTCCTCGGCCAGGCGCAGATGGCCAAAATGGATGGGGTCGAAGGTGCCCCCGAAGATTCCCAGGGGCTCAAGCACTGTCGGAAATGGTAAACACGTCGCGGTAGCTGACGTAGAAGCTGGCGAAGACGGTGGGCGCTACCACCAGCACCATAGGTACAGTCACCAGGGTGGCGAGAAAGTTCTGGGCGCCCGGAAAAAGAGTCAGCAGGAGCCCGAGGACCATGCCGGGCCCGATGGCGGCCACCCCCAGGAGGCCGAGGCCATAGACGACGAAGGGCCGCCAGTTGAGCCAGCAGGCCACGAAACTGAAGAACAGCGCCTTGAACACCGGCAGCTTGTGCCAGGCGGCCAGGACCGGCGCGTACCAGTAGGCCATCAGCACCGGCACCAGGAGCGTCATGACCAGGGCAAAAGGCAGAAGCAGGCGGCCGCCGGCGACGGCTTCCGGATCCACCGGTTTGGTGGAGAGCATGAAGCGCAGGAGGTCGCCCCCATCCACCAGTGTGGATAGGCCGAGGATGCCCAGGGTGGCGACCAGGTAGAGGGCGCCCAGGGCGGTGAGTGCCCGGGGGTTGTCCTTGAGGCTGCCGAACAGGGTGGGAAGCCCCACCGGCTCGCCCCGCTCCAGGTCCCGGCAAGCCTGCATCAGTCCCACCGAGAGGCCGGGAATGGCGAGGGAAGCGAGCACCGCCCCGAGGATGGGGACCACGTTGAGGAGCAGGATGGTGAACCAGTAGGAAATGACCAGCAGGACCAGCAACGGCGGGTTGCGGCGGAAGATGGCGAAGCCGTCGACGAGCCAGCGCCAGCCGGCGGCGGCGGGAAGGGTCTGGGCTCTCACTCAGGCCTCCCGCCGGGCCGCCCCAAGGGGGCCTGCGCCCCCGCGGGGGGCAGCGAAGCGTGGGGGCTGTCCATTTCAGACCGCCACGAAGACATCGCGATAGGAAGCGTAAAGCGCCCCCGACAGGACAGGAATGAGGACCAGGAAGCCAAGGCCGAGGAGCAGGGCCGAGAAGAAGAAGAGAACGATCAGGATGACTCCATAGACCAGGAAGGGGAGCCAGTTCTTCAAGCAGGCGTAGAAACTCGCCCGCATGGCGTCCATGGGCGTCATGAGATTGAAGAAGACCAGGGCCGGCGCGAACCAGACCGCCATGAAGACCGGCGTGGCGAGGACGAGGATGAGAAGGGCGCCGAGGAGGAAGCCGCCGAACATGAGGCCGAAGCCCATGACCGAGCCCTTCACCACGCCCCCGGCGATTCCGCCTCCCACCACCACGGCCACCAGCACGCCGATGGCGAAGATGGCCACGGCGTAGATGACGCCCACCATGATGAGGTTGCCGGTATTCTCCTTGAAGCCGATGAAGAGGTCGGCGATTTCCGGCGTTGCGCCTTCCGACTGCCGCCGGCACAGTTGCAGGAGGCCCGCCCCCAGCACCGGCAGGAGCAACTGGCTGGCCAGCTGGCCCACCAGGGGGACGATGGACAGGGCGAAGAGGATGACCAGGGTGAGCACGGCGCAGCCGATCCAGACGCCTGGATTGGCGGCGAACAGGGCCCAGCCCTGGCGCAACCAGTCGAAGCAGGCGCCGGCGTCCACGGTGCGGCTGGCGCCATCGAAGGCCTTGGGGGCCACGGGGAATTGCGGGGGAGTTTCCATAAGCGAATGCTATCCGGCGGTGCCCCCAGGGGCAAGCCGCAAGCGCTCCAGCAGGTTGCCGAAATGGGCGGGGTCCTTGACGGTAACCACCTCCCCGGGGCGGGGATGGTGGCGATCGTCCAGGCGGGACAGCCAGAAGCGCAGGGCGGCGGCGCGCCGCATGGCCGGCCAGGCGGCGGTTTCCGCCGCCGTCAGGGAGCGTTCGCCGGCGTAGCCCGCCAGCAGGGCGGCGAGGCCGGCGGCGTCGAAGCACCAGTCGTTGGCCGCCACCGCCAAGTCGAAGAGAAGCCAGTCCTCGCCGGCAAAATAGAAATCCAGCACCCCCGACAGGCGGCCGTCGGCTGTCCACAGCACATTGTCCCGGAAAAGGTCGGCGTGGATCACGCCCCGGGGCAGGGAGCCGAAATCCTGGGCGGCCTGGAAGGCCAGCTCATCGGCCAGGAGGGCGTGCTCGGCCGGGGGCAGAAGGGGCTGGAGGCGCAAGCCGGTGGCCTGGCGCCAGGCCGCTCCCCGGGGGTTGGGCAGGGGCGCCGGGAAATCCGCCGCCAGGCGATGGAGCCGGGCCAGGGTGGCGCCGATAGCGCGGCAATGTTCGGGGCCCGGGGTATCCACGCCAGCGCCTTCCAGGCGGGTCACCAGGGCCGCCGGCTTGCCGGCCAGGGGCCGCCACAGGGCGCCGGAATCATCCGGCCGGGGCTGGGGACAGGGAAAGCCCCGGGCCGCCAGATGGGCCATGAGGCGCAGGTAGAAATCGAGCTCGGCCGCCTGCAGGCGCTCGAACAGGGTCAGGACCCAGCGCCCGCCGCCGGTGCCGACGAAGTAGTTGGAATTCTCGACGCCAGCGGCGATGCCGGCCAGGTCGACGAGTTCGCCAACCTTGAAGGAACGAAGCCAGGCCGCCAGTTCCTGGCGGCCGACCGCGGTATAGACGGACAAGACTTACCAGCTATGAATGACCCACATGGGCGGCTTGGTCACCGGCCCCACCGTATCGGCCTGGACGAAATTGCCATCGCCCTTGAAGTCCACCAGGTAGAAGGGCACGCCGCCCACCGGAGTGACCTTGATCATGTAGAGCTTCCCGTTGGCGCGGAATTCCTCCCGGGTCTCCTTTTCGTTGCGGACGATGGTGACCTGGGGCTCGATGGCGGCATCGAAGGCTTCCATCCCCGGCGGAGGCGGCGGCACCGCCGGCAGGGGCTGGAGATCGGCGGGCTTGCCCGCCTGCGCCCAGACATTCAGGGCAGCGAGGAGCACGAGGGGGAGAAGTCGCTGGGGACGCATGGCAAATCCTTGTTGTTTGGCCGCTGGATTTTATTACAAGTTCAGCATCATCTCGTGCTCGTTCGGCAGGGGGCCGAAGGGGCGGGCTTCGTAGTGCCTGAAAATGGCTTCGACGATCTGGTCCGGCTCGTCGATGACCTGGATGAGGTCCACGTCGGCGGTCTCGATCATCTTCTCCTCCACCAGCCGGGTCTTGAACCATTCCACCAGGCCGCTCCAGAAGCTGGAGCCCACCAGGATGAGGGGGATCTTGCGGCTCTTGCCGGTCTGGATGAGGGTAAGCGCCTCCAGCACCTCGTCCAGGGTGCCGAAGCCCCCGGGCATGACCACGTAGGCGCTGGCGAAGCGCACGAACATGTACTTGCGGGCGAAGAAGTGGCGAAAAGTCTGGGAGACATCCTGGTAGGGGTTGGCCCGCTGCTCGTGGGGCAGCTGGATGTTGAGGCCCACCGCCGGCGACTTGCCGTGGAAGGCGCCCTTGTTGGCGGCCTCCATGATGCCGGGGCCGCCGCCGGAGATGACCGAGAAGCCGGCATCGGAGAGCAGCCGGGCGATGCGCTCGGTGAGCTCGTAATAGGCGTGCCCCGGGGCCACCCGGGCGCTACCGAAGATGCTCACCGCCGGCCGGATGGAGGACAGCCGTTCGGTGGCCTCCACAAACTCTGACATAATGCCGAAGATCCGCCAGGATTCCCGTGCCGACACGCCTTGAATGAGGCTGTCGGAGTCCGCCGGCCGAATGAAAGTGTTCTGTTCTGTCATATGTCTCTGCTCTTGTTGGTGGACGGTTCGTCCTATCTCTACCGCGCATTCCATGCCCTGCCCGACCTGCGCAACCGCCTGGGCGAACCGACCGGCGCCATCTATGGCGTGCTGAGCATGCTACGCCGCCTGGAAACCGACTTCAAGGCGGACTACAAGGCGGTGGTTTTCGATGCCAAGGGCAAGACTTTCCGGGATGACTGGTACCCTGAGTACAAGGCCCACCGCCCCCCCATGCCCGAGGATCTGGCCCGCCAGATCGAGCCCATCCACGCCGCCGTCCAGGCCGCCGGCTGGCCCCTGCTGATGGTGGACGGGGTGGAGGCCGACGACGTCATCGGCACCCTCGCCCGCCAGGCGGCCGCCAACGGCCAGGACACCGTGATCTCCACCGGCGACAAGGACCTAGCCCAGCTGGTCTGCCCCCATGTCCGGCTGGTGAACACCATGAGCAACGAGGTCCTGGACATCCCCGGGGTCATCGCCAAGTTCGGGGTGCCACCGGAACGCATCGTCGATTACCTGGCCTTGATCGGCGATAGCGTGGACGGGGTGCCCGGCGTCGCCAAGGTGGGGCCCAAGACCGCCGTCAAGTGGCTGACCCAGTACGGCACCCTGGACGAGGTGATCGCCCACGCCGTCGACATTGGCGGGGTGGTGGGGGAAAACCTGCGCTCCCACCTGGACTTCCTGCCCCTGGGCCGCAAGCTCATCACCGTGCGCTGCGACCTGGAACTGGACCGCCAGCCCACCGATCTCCAGCCCCGGCCCCGGGACACCGAAGCCCTGCGCGCCCTCTTCGAGCGCTTCGAATTCAAGACCTGGCTGAAGGAACTACAGGCGCCCCAGGCCGTCAGCGCGAAGGCGCAGCCTGTCCCCGCCGCCGACCCCGCGCCGGCCGAACTGGCGGAGAACGGGGATCGCCAGCATTACGAGACGGTGCTGACATGGGATCACTTCAACGCTTGGCTCGCCCGCATCGAGGCGGCGGAACTGACCGCCCTCGACACCGAGACCACCAGCCTCGACGCCTTCGAGGCCCGCATCGTCGGCCTGTCCCTCTCGGTCACTCCGGGGGAGGCCTGCTACATTCCCGTCGCCCACAACGGCCCCGGCGTCGCCGACCAGCTGCCCCGGGACGAGGTGCTGGCCCGCCTCAAGCCCTGGCTGGAAGCGCCGGACAAGCCGAAGGTCCTGCAGAACGCCAAGTACGACCAGCACATGTTCGCCAACCACGGCATCGCGCTGCGGGGCGTGGTCCACGACACCATGCTCCAGTCCTACGTGCTGGAGTCCGACAAGGGCCACGACCTCGAGCAGCTGTGCACCCGCCACCTGGGCCTGGCTACCATCGCCTACACCGACATCTGCGGCAAGGGTGCCAAGCAGATCTGCTTCGACCAGGTGGACCTGGACACCGCCACCCGCTACGCCGCCGAGGACGCCGACGTGACCCTGCGGGTGCACCGCTTCCTCCATCCCCGCTTCGCCGACGAGCCCGGCCTGGCCCGCATCTACCGGGACATCGAGATGCCGGCCCGGGAAGTCATCTGGCGCATGGAAAGGAACGGCGTCCTCATCGACTGCGGCCAGCTCGCCCGCCAGAGCCACGAGATGGGCAAGAAAATCATGGAGCTGGAGGTCCAGGCCCATGAACTGGCGGGACAGCCCTTCAACCTCTCCTCCCCCAAGCAACTGGCCGAGATCCTCTTCGAGCGCCAGGGCCTGCCGGTGAAGAAGAAGACCCCCTCGGGCACGCCCTCCACCGACGAGGAAGTGCTCTCCGAACTGGCCCTCGACTACCCCCTGCCCAAGCTGCTCCTCGAACACCGCAGCCTGTCCAAGCTGAAGGGCACCTACACCGACAAGCTGCCGCGCATGGTGAATCCGGCCACCGGGCGGGTGCATACCCACTTTGCCCAGGCCACCGTCGCCACCGGACGGCTCGCCTCCAGCGACCCCAACCTGCAGAACATCCCGGTGCGCACCGAGGAAGGCCGGCGCATCCGCACCGCCTTCGTGGCCCCGGCTGGCTGCAGCATCGTTTCCGCCGACTATTCCCAGGTGGAGCTGCGCATCATGGCTCACCTCTCCGACGACCCGCGCCTGCTCGAGGCTTTCACCCACGGCGAGGATGTGCACCGGGCCACCGCCGCCGAGATTTTCGGCGTCACGCCCCTGGAAGTGGGCCCCGACCAGCGCCGGGTGGCCAAAACCATCAACTTCGGCCTCATCTACGGCATGAGCGCCTTCGGCCTCGCCCGCCAGCTCGGCCTGGAACGGGGCGCTGCCCAGACCTATATCGACCGCTACTTCGCCCGCTACACCGGGGTCGCCCGCTACATGGAGGAGGCCCGCAGCCAGGCCCGCCAGCACGGCTACGTGGAGACCGCCTTCGGCCGCCGCCTATGGTTCCCGGATATCCGGGCCAGCCAGCAGGGCCGTCGCCAGGCCGCCGAGCGGGCCGCCATCAACGCCCCCATGCAGGGCACCGCCGCCGACCTGGTGAAAATGGCCATGATCGCGGTGCAGGGTTGGCTCGACCAGAAGCAGCTCGCCTCCCGGGTGGTGCTGCAGGTCCACGACGAGCTGGTGCTGGAAGTGCCGGACGAGGAATTGGCCGAGGTGCGGCTGGAACTGCCGCGGCTGATGGCCCATGTGGCGCAGCTCAAGGTGCCGCTGGTGGTGGAGGTGGGGGTGGGGGCGAACTGGGAGGCGGCGCACTGAACACCCGGCCATGGCCTCTGCACAGGGGCCATGGCCCTCTGGCGGGGGCGCCCCGAAGGCAACAGTGATAACATTACGTCCCTTACTGGCCGCCACCAGTGCGGCCATACCAAACGCTATCTTTCCTTCAGTCATCGTTGGCCATTGAAATACCGTCCCCACGGTTTCGGCTCCGATAGCCACATCAACCTGAGTAGGAGCACAGGATGCGAATCCAGCCGGTGATTCTTTGCGGCGGGTCTGGGACCCGGCTATGGCCCTTGTCTCGTCAGCAGTACCCCAAGCAGCTCCTCAGGCTCTGCGGCGAGCGCACGATGCTTCAGGCAACGGCATGCCGCCTGTCCGGATTGAGCCTGGACGCAAGCGACGTACAGGCCCCTCCCCTGTTGGTGGGCAACGAGGAATACCGGTTTATCATGGCCCAACAGCTGCATGAGGTCGGGCTGACGGACGCATCGCTCATTCTCGAACCCTGCGGCCGGAACACGGCACCGGCCCTTACCCTGGCCGCCTTGGCCGCCAGGGCTGACGGCCACGATCCGATCCTGGTAGTCATGCCGGCCGACCACGTCATCCAGAACGAAGACGCTTTCTGCCGGGCGGTCACCACGGCCACCGCCCTGGCCCATGACGGCAAGCTAGTCACCTTCGGCATCCAGCCCACTGCACCTGAAACAGGATACGGGTACATCAAGGTAGGCACCACGTTACAGGAAGACATGTACCTGGTTGACCAGTTTGTCGAGAAGCCGGATCTTGCAAAGGCCGAAAACTATTTGGCCTGTGGTCAGTATCTTTGGAATGCCGGGATATTTGTCATGAAGGCCTCCGTCTGGCTGGCCAAGATTCAAGCATGCCGTGCCGACATCTCCGCAGCCTGTCTCAGCGCTTTCGACGGGCGTCGGCAGGACCAGGACTTCCTGCGCCCGGACAGGTCCGCTTTTTCCGCCTGCCCCGCCGATTCCATTGACTATGCGGTCCTGGAGGTTCTGACACGGCCCGGGGTCAATACGGGTGAAGTCGCTGTCGTACGGCTAGATGCCCATTGGTCCGATGTTGGTGCCTGGAACGCCTTATGGGAAATCGGTGACAAGGACGATGACCGGAATGTCCTCATGGGCGATGTGATTGCCATCGACACTCGGAATAGCCTCGTTTTCGGCAATGACCGTCTGGTAGCGTGCGTGGGCCTTGACAATGCCATCGTCGTTGAAACACCAGACGCAGTCCTTGTCGCCGACAAGAACCAAATTCAAAAGGTGAAGGATGTTGTCGGTCGCCTGAAGGCCCACCAGCGAACCGAATCCTACTCTCATCGCAAAATATTCCGCCCCTGGGGTTCCTACGACAGTATCGATATCGGCGCCCGTTTTCAGGTCAAGAGGATTGTCGTCAATCCCGGCGCCAGTCTTTCCCTTCAGATGCACCACCACCGAGCGGAACATTGGATTGTGGTTTCCGGTACCGCCAAGGTGACGCGAGGCGACGAGTCGTTCCTGGTCACCGAGAACCAATCGACCTACATCCCGCTGGGGACGGTCCACCGCCTGGAGAATCCTGGAAAGCTGCCTCTGGAAATGATCGAGGTACAGTCGGGAAGCTACCTGGGGGAAGACGACATAATTCGTTTCGATGACCAGTACGGTCGTTGAAAAGGGCCTGTCAATACGCTGGCGAAAAGCGTCGAACCCGGGGTGGCCGGAGCGGCTCCGTAAAGGCAGGTCTAGGCAATAGTCATGTCCCTGGCCGCCAGACGATTAAAGGCGGCCAAGGCATCCTCGACGCTAATGTCGGCCACGTCGCGCGATTCCGGTTGCAGCAGTTCATACGGCACTCCCCAGGGATGCCAGCGTTCCGCATCGGACTGGCCGAAGAAGCACAGGATAGGCTTGCCGAGGCCGGCGCCCAAATGCATGGCGCCGCCGTCCGCACAGATCAGCCGATCGCAGGCACCAAGGGCGGCAATCAAATCCTCCAGCCGCTGGGTCGGCACCGGATGGATCGGCAGGTCCTTGGTCATATTCAGGACGACCTCGGCCTTCTCGTCGTCGCCGGGATGCATGGGATTCGACTCGCTGCCCGGCGCCCAGAGGAGCATGAAATGTGAAAGCGAAGACGTCGCATGGAGGCGCCTCATCAACTGCGCAAAACGCTCCGCCGGCCAGCGCTGCGAGGGCTTTCGGGCGCTGATGTGGATAGCGAGCACGGGCGTGCCGGCGGCAATGCCGAGTTGCCCTCTCAAGGCAGCCACCGCATCTTCCCGGGCGACAACCCGCGGCGCCGGCGTTTCGTAGGCGTGGCCAAGGCTGGTCAGCAAATGGCAGCACTTCTCCACTTCGTGCGGGCCAGGAGCGGCGGCATCTTCATCGAGAACCACGACGCGCCGCGGCCTCACCCAATGGGCGAAACGCATCGCGCTGGCGCTATGCCCGCCGGCGATGATCGCGACGTCGAAACGGTTGCGCCGGAGCCCCAGCAGCATCCGCAGGCGCTCCCAATAGATCGACACCACGCTCTCGTCCGCTTCCCGGTGCTTGGCCTTGATGTAGGAGTGAACCGCGTCGATGTCCGGGTTGTTGTCGAGGACTGCGCGGTTGTAGCGGGTGACCAGGACCTCGATCCGGGCGTCCGGCAACTGGCGGCGCAAGGCGCGCAACAAGGGCGTGGTGCATACCAGGTCGCCGATATTGTCGCGGCGGATGACGAGAATGCGTTGCTGCGTGCAGGCGCCCATCAGGTGTCCTAGCGGCCGAAATGGTCGGGAAGCATCGGGTACAGCCGTGAGGAGCGTAGCGCCACCTTTAGCTGGATGCCGCGCGGCTTGAGGATTTCCCGATCGAGGATAGCCAGTGCCCGGGACAGAGTCATTTCGCCAAAGCCCGCGTTGTCCGTCTTGTGGACTACGGAAGTGGCATAAACCGGTTGGGGGACAGGCCGCCCCTTGGCCAGATACTCGGCTTCCTTGATTCGGTAGAAGTAGTCGTTGTTGTCCAGGTCCACCCCGCACAACACGATTTCCCGGTAGCCGGCACGCAGGCCCAGCATAACCATGTAGAACACCGAAGCCCGCTTGCGCAGAAGGGGAGCCGACGACTTATCCAGCAGCCCGTATCGGGCCCAGGTGCGCAGGGTAGCCACCATGCCGGGTTCGTCGTTGTCGGGAAACTCCCAGTCCCAGGACAGCGCTATGTTGTGCCGCAGCGACTCGGGAAGATTGCGAATATATGCCTCCAGCCATTCCCGTCGAACCCGTTCGCCGTCCTTGATAAGGATGGGGGTATTCGCATAATCGGCGGCCCGGGCCGCCATCAGGTCGCAGTAAGCCTGGTAGTTCTGCTCCTGCCCTGCCGGCACATCGCAGATTTCCGTGACATACAGATCGGGCACATGGTCGTGGATGGGCCAGAAATTGAAGCCGACGCTGTCCGCCGAACGGATGGCCTTCCACTCGTCTTCCGTCAGGGTGGCAATCGAGCCGCCGCTGCCGAGGATGAAAAGGGTGTCGGAGGACCTGACGGCACGCAACGGGTTGCCGTCGATGGAGCGCAGGCCGAGTTGCCGGGACACGCTCGCCAATTTCGCACGCGAGATGGCGACGCGGCGCAAGGTGCTCATCCAGCGCGGCCGGATCCGGTGCTTTATCCGCTTCAGCAGGTTCTTTTTCGTCATGGTGCAACACCTACGGAAGAGGTGGCCACGCGGACCTCGTCAGGTTTGCAGGAGGTCTGGCGAGCTGTCCTACTCGTGGTAATCCAGGGTGGTGAATCCGTGCTGCTTGAGCAATTCATCGCGCTCGGCCGCGTTCATGTCAGCGCGCACCATTTCGGCAACCAGTTCATCGAAGGTGATCTTCGGCGTCCAGCCCAGCTTTTCCCTGGCTTTCGAAGCGTCGCCCAACAGGGTGCTGACCTCGGCCGGGCGGAAGTAGCGGGGATCGACAGCAACGATGCAGCTTCCGTCGGCGTCATAGCCCTTCTCGTCGACACCCTGGCCTTCCCAGCGAATGGCCATACCCAGCTCCTTGGCGGCGGCATCGACGAAATCACGCACGCTGTGCTGCACGCCGGTGGCGATGACGAAGTCCTCCGGCTGGTCTTGTTGCAGCATGAGCCACTGCATTTCCACGTAGTCCTGGGCATGGCCCCAGTCGCGCTTGGCATCGAGGTTGCCGAGGTACAAGCAGTCCTGAAGGCCGAGCTTGATGCGCGCCAGGGCGCGGGTGATCTTGCGCGTGACAAAGGTTTCGCCTCGGTTCGGGCTTTCGTGGTTGAACAGGATCCCGTTGCAGGCATACATCCCATACGCTTCGCGATAATTGACGGTAATCCAGTAGGCGTAGAGCTTGGCCACGGCATAGGGGCTGCGTGGATAGAAAGGGGTGGTTTCCCTTTGTGGAATTTCCTGGACGAGACCGTAGAGCTCGGACGTGCTTGCCTGATAGAACTTGGTCTTTTTTTCCAATCCGAGCAGGCGAATGGCCTCCAGGATGCGCAAGGTGCCAAGGGCATCCGAGTTGGCCGTGTATTCCGGCTCCTCGAAACTCACGGCGACATGGGACTGCGCCGCCAGGTTGTATATCTCATCCGGTTGCACCTGCTTGATGATGCGGATGAGGCTGGAGGAGTCGGTCATGTCCCCGTAATGGAGAAACAGCCGGCTGTCGGACTGGTGGGCCTTATATAGATGGGCAATGCGGTCGGTATTGAAAAGCGAAGTGCGGCGACGGATGCCATGCACCTCATACCCCTTGTCCAGCAGGAATTCGGCGAGATACGCACCATCCTGGCCCGTGATACCAGTAATAAGAGCCTTCTTCATGAGAAACTTTTTCCGTAATTATTCAAACCGTACTATGCCCCGCGCAGGCGCTGGCAATTCGCGAACCTAGGCTTCTCCAGCCAAGCTATCCGTCATCAACCGGACGACATCGCGCATGCTGAATTTCGCCTTCCAGCCAAGCAGGCGCCGAGCTTTCTCCGGATTTGCGCAACTGAGCAGTATATCCGAAGGCCGATAGAGTTCGGGAGCTTCCGTGACATGTTGCTCCCAGTCGAGCCCGAAAGCGGCAAAGGCCTCGGCGACGAATTCCCGTAGCGGATGCGTAGAGCCGGTGGCGATGACAAAATCTTCGGGGTCTGCATGTTGCAACATCCGCCACATGGCTTCCACGTATTCCGGTGCCCATCCCCAGTCCCGCTGGATATCGAGCCGCCCAAGCCTCAGTCGCTCACCGCTGCCATCACTGATGCGCTTGGCAGCCCGGAGTATCTTCTGCGTTACGAAACGCTCCGGACGCAGCGGCGACTCGTGGTTGAAAAGCAGGCCGGTACAGGCGAACAGGCCGTAGCTCTCCCGGTAGTTCCTGGTAAGCCAGTATGCCGATGCTTTGGCCACGGCATAGGGGCTCCCCGGATTGAACGGAGTGGTCTCATCGGCAGCTTCCTGACCGGTGTCGCCGAAACATTCCCCGGAGCCGGCAACGAACACTCGGGCATTGTTACCGAGGGTGCGAACCGCCTCCAGCACGTTCAACGTGCCGAGGACAATACCGGAAACCGTCTCGACCGGCCGTTCGAAAGAGCGTCCGACCGACGACTGGGCGGCAAGATGGTAGATTTCCACCGCCTGGCTATCCCGGATCACTTTAATGACATCGGCACCGATTTCGGGATCCATCGAGACCAGGGTGATCCGGTCGGCAATCCCAATCGAAACAAGATTGGCCGTACTTGCTGTGTCCGCGTTGCGTGAGGTTCCCCAAACCCGATAACCCTTCTCGAGCAGGAAACGGGCAAGCAGGGCACCATCCTGACCAGTAATGCCACATATGAGAGCGACGGTCTGCATGCGGTGACTCTATTAGAGCAAGGAATATTTTTGGAGAGCTGTGTCGACGCAAATCCAGTACATGTTTGCTCGAATGACGGATCTGACCTTTTCCCTGCCCGCCCGAGCGATTTCCTCCAGTTCCGAGGGGTGATTCCAGTAGTGGGAAATCTTGCGGACAGCTTCCTCCGGCGTGCTGTAGGCAATGAAATGCCGGTCGGGAACAAGATATCGCCGCAACGACGGCACTTCCTGGGCCACGAGCACCGAACCGGCGGCAGGCACTTCCAGGTAACGATAGATCAGATGCGACACCCAGGGCCAATCGACGCCTTTCTGGTGAGACAAATTCGCTGTCGTAATGACCATCGCCGAGGACGAAAGGTTGTGCCAGTAATCTTCATCGGAAAAACGTTGGGATCCCAACTGGCGCCCTTTCAACTCAAGGACGATCTGGTGGTCGGCCAAGCCTCGCCTTATCTCATTCAGCAGGGAAGCTCTGGGTTCATAGAGCGAACCGGAAAATACGAGTGTCTTATCGGCAAATTTGTTGCTCGTCTGCCGGTCCATTTCGATGAGCCTTTCGAGCGTGGCTTCCGAAAAAGCCATCATGAGGGGACCGATAATCCGCCCATGGGGAAAGATAGGGTCGACGTCCCGCGGCGACATAAGCGACACAACGATTCCCCTTTTGGCGGAAACCATCGCAGTTTGAGCACGCCATGCCCGGATCGGCAGGTCGGTCAGGACACAAATCGGCACTACTCCATGATATTGAAATATCAGACTTATCTGGAACGCCTGCAGCATCCCCAGGAGCCAATTTTCACTTCCGGTCCGGCTATCGTAGACATAGTGCGTCGGACGATGTTTCCGGACAGCGGAGAGCACCTGCCCCACATAGGATTGATTCCTGTCGATCTCGATCTTTCGGGTATTTTCCGCGCCGACAAAATCTTGCGCGGAGGCAAACAGTTCCTTGTACTCAATCAACTCCCATCCCTTGATCCCCGCTTCCAGGCAAAGCCTCGTAGGGCGTCGGTTGCCTGGGATGAAACGGAAAAAAGTGAATAGATTGAGTATCTCCAGAGCAATCCGTGTCACCAGAAAAGGCAACAGCACCGATCGGGGCAACAGGAAATCCCGGTAAAGCCGTGCAAAAGAACTAGCCTTCATCTGCGCTGTCTGACCCATTGTTTCTGGTGTCTCCGATCACTGTCGCCGGAACTCCTCCGACGATGGCATAGTCTGGCACCGATTTTGTGACAACGGAATTGGCTGCAACGATAACGTTGTTTCCGATCGTGACACCACCAATGATTACCGCGCCCGACGCGATCCAAGACCCGCTGCCGATACGGATGTCATAGCCCGATGATGGCACTTCCTTTTCACCACCTCCCCAGGCAGGCCCGTTCATCACCTCCTCCAGCCCTGCTCGCTGCCCGTCGATGAAACGGTGGCGTCCGGTGAGCACCATCACATTCTGGCCGAAGATAGTGTAGTCGCCGATGTAGATCGACCCGCTCGAAAGGTTGAACAAGGTATTTGCGACGGCCACCTTCTTGCCGAGGACGAGCTTGCCGCCGGTGCCCATCGTGTAGGACGTTTCGTAGAAGTAATACAACAGCCAGCGGACCACTGGCCGCATCACCGGCCGCAATCGCCTCTGCAGGGCCGGAAGAAAGCCCATGCTCATTTCCCGATGAACAGCACATCGGCCCACCACAGCCACTCGTCATGGGCCCGATGGGGGTAGAGCCACGCCATGCGATATCCGGCCTTGTCCAACAGGCCGAATATCTCGTGATACGTCTGCTGTCCCTCGTAGAACTGCGTGAAGTTGATCTCGACGAGAATGGACTTGATCGACGCCGGACAAAGAAACTCGCCAGCCGAACGCAAGACGTCGAGATCGCTGCCCTGCGCATCGGATTTAAGCAAAGCGATTTGTTCACCGTCCCGGGCGATCTGCTCTCTGATGAAATCATCGAGGCGGACGGTTTCGACCTTCACCTCCTGGTCCAGGGTGAGCCATTTCGACGGCTGACCCGGCAAGGGCGGCAGCAGGCTCGAACCGACATCGCTGACGGTAACGTAGAAATTGGCGAATCCATTTTCGACGGAGACCGCTTTCTTCACCGGCACGACCTGGGGATGTTTTTCCGACAGGGCTTCCACTGCTGCGAAGGCATCCGGCACGGGCTCGAAAGAATAGATTTTCTTCACCGGGACGATGCTGAGAATCTCTTCGGCAAACTGCCCCCGATTGGCGCCGATATCCAGCACGATGCTCGACGCATCGAGGCATCGGCGCAAATCGCGTTCAAGCTGGCGGGTCGTCGAGGCCATATCCTCGGCTTCGAGGTCGGGTCTGTGGCGGTCGTGGGTCGGATTCATCATATTCTCGCAATCAATTTTCAAAGTCGGCCTGTACGCTTTACCAGGTTCCCCAGCCACCATCGACCAGCAAGTTCTGTCCGGTCACATAGCGCGACATGTCGCTGGCCAGGAAGGCGATGACGCCGCGGAAATCGTCCTCCGAGGCCATGCGGCCCAGGGGAGTCCGCTTGCAGTAGCGCCCGGCGAACACCTCGGGCTGCTGCCGGGATATCCCCCCCGGGGAAACGGCATTGACCCGGACGCCCGGCGCCATGGTCGTCGCCAGCCAGCGGGTCAGCTGAATGACCCCCCCCTTCGACGCCCCGTAGGCGGCGGGATTGCCCATCTGGGTGTCGTCGTAAAGGCTCCAGTCGGGCCCGAGGACGCCGTAGATCGAGGCGATGTTGATGATGCTGCCGCCGGCAGATGCCCGCAGTTCGGGCGCGAAGGCCTGGCACAGGTGGAAGACCGCGGTCAGGTTGACCTCCAGGGCGCGCCGCCAGGTGGCCAGCGATTGCTCTTCGAAGGGCGCCACCCAGCCCTGAAGGCCGGAGGTACCGACAAAAGCCGCATTGTTGATCAGAATGTCGAGACCGAGTCCGTCAGCCTTCACGGCCTCGATCGTCGCCCGGCGCTGTCCTTCGTCTTCGAGGTCGCACTCCAGGCAAGCGACTTCCGGCTTGCCAACCGCGCGCAACGCGGCAAGCAAAGGGTTAAAGTCAGTGCCCGGCCGGTCCAGCAGCAGAAGACCGCATCCCAGTTCGGCAAGGGTTTCCGCCATGACCTTGCCAAGGCCGCCGTTGGCCCCGGTCACCAAGGCACGCCGGCCGCGCAGGTCCATCAGTTCTTTCAATCGGCTCATGTCTGCGATATCCGTTTGTTCATCAGGAGTTCCGCAATTTCGAAATCGAGCAGGGTATCGATATCGATCGATCGCTCGACCGGCACCTGGACGGCCTTCACCCGGCCGGCGAAGGTACCGTCCCGGGTCAGCACGAACCCGGGATCGGCAATATAGGCGACGGTGGTCAAATCGAAGACGGCCGGAGCATCCTGGCGCCGGGTTACGCCGGCGGCCGGCGGAATGACCAATCCGACCGTGCCGTCGGGGTTGGCCTTGACCATGTTGAAATAAGGGTTGCGGTGGGCTTCTGTCACGGTCACGACCATATCGGCGCCCCCTTCGGCGAACCGGTCGAGGCAGTTGTCGATATCCTCCGGCAAGCGCAAGGGTGCCGTCACCGGGACGGAGACCATCGCGCCGGGGAGCTTGCCCTCGTCTTGCTGAAGGAAATTCAGCGCGTGACGCCAGGCGAACCACTCGGGCGAATCGTCGCGCGCCAGTTCGCCTGGTCGCAGAAAGGGAACCTCCGCTCCGAAGGCCCGTGCCACCTCGGCGATGTCCGGCGCATCGGTCGAGACGATGACGCGGCGAATCCGGCTTACCGCCCGGGCGTGGTCAATGGCCCAGGCGATCAGCGGCTTGCCGGCAAGGGGGCGGATGTTCTTCCCCGGCAAGCCTTTCGAGCCGCCGCGAGCGAAGATGAATGCGACTGAATCCATGGCGATATGATCTTATTCTGATGCGGGGGCCATCCGCAGGCCCTGGGCCGCAGCCGAGGCCCGCGCGGCATCGATGATTCGGAGGACGGCCAGCCCGTCATCTCCGCTGACCAGCGGGGCGCCACTGTTACGCACGCCGTCGAGGAAGGCATGCCACTGCGCAATGTAGCTGTCATCGCGCTGGTGGCGATGGACGAAGACAGCCTCCCACTCGCTGCTGCCGGCGACAAGCTGTTCCACGCTGCCGGCCAGGGCGTTCCAACGCAGGCTGCCGCCCTCGCCGATGGCGAGGCACTGGCGGGTGGTGTCCCGGCGGAGGAAATCGAGGCTGAGGGCGGCGACAGGACCGGCGCCCGCCCCATCGGTCTCGAAGCCCAGCGTCAGGTGCGCGGTGTCCTCGACGTCGATCTCGAGGTTGCTCAGCCTCCCGAGCCAGGCCTGGACCCAGGCCACTTCCCCGAAGATCCAGCGCAGATAGTCGAGCTCGTGGCTCAATTCGAGCAGGACACCGCCTCCCAACGACGCGTTGGCGGAAACCGCTTTCCGATAGTCCGTATCGGGGCGCCAAGAGGGCAGGTACTGCCCGATCTCACAGCGGACCGAGAGCACCCGCCCGATCGCGCCGGCCTGGATCAATTCCCGAAAACGGGCCAGCGAAGGCAGGAAGCGAAGGTTGTAGCCAACTTGCAGCGCGATGCCGCGGCGCCTGGCCAAAGCAAGCAATGGCTGTACGCCGGTCGATGTGTGCGCAAGCGGCTTCTCGATCAGGAGGTGGCAGCCCTGGTCGGCCAGCGCAAGGGCAGCGTCGAGATGATAGGGGGCCGGCGTGGCAAGGATGGCGATTTGCGGCAAGAAAGCGAGCGCGTCGGCCAAGCCGCTGAAACAGCCGTCTGCCAGGTCGGGGGTAGTCGCCGCCGGTTGGTGTCTCAACACCCGGATGTCCGCGTCCGGCAGATCATCGCGCACAATCCGCAGGTGGCGTTTGCCGATGCTGCCATGGCCGGCGATCAGAACACGCTCAAAGGCCACAGAACGCCTGCAGAATATTGAGTCCTGCCTGCCCGCTTTTCTCTGGGTGGAACTGGCAGCCGGTTACGCTTCCTTTCGATACCACGGCTGATATCGCATGCCCCCCGTATTCGCAGTCCGCCAGCCGGAAGGAAGGATCGGACGGCAGTGCCTGGAAGGAATGGACGAAATACATGGCCTCATTTGGCGCACTCCTGGCCAAGCAGGAGGTTGACCAATCGGCATCGTCAGAAGAGGGTTTGATTCCGTTCCAACCGATATGGGGAATCTTGAGGGGTTCGCCGGTAACCGACTTGTCGGGAATCGGCCGGACGTTTCCGGGTATCAATCCCAGTCCTTGGGTAGTACCGAATTCCTCGCTCTCGTCAAACAACAGCTGCATGCCGAGGCAAATCCCCAATAAAGGAACATGCCTTGCCGCCACATCCTTGAGAATCGGCACCAGTCCCAGCCCGTGCAGCGCCTCCATGGCGTTTGGAAACGCCCCTACGCCAGGCAATACCAGTCGCTCTGCGCCGAGGATGGTTTCCGGATCGCTGGTCAGGACCACACTCGCTCCGACCTGCTCGAGACCACGGCAAACACTGAGCAGATTGCCGACCCCGTAATCGACAACGACTACCTTACCCATAAGCCCGCACTCCAAAACCAGCGTCCCGGGCTGTAGCGCGAATATCGCCAATGGTTGCGCGCCCGTAATGAAGAATATCGGCCATGGCGACAGCGTCTGCATGACCTTCCCGGACAACCGGTACGATGTGATCCAACGCCCCCATCCCGCCGCTGGCGATCACCGGGACGGAGACCTCCGCCGTAACGGCCTGGACCAGGGTGCAATCGAAACCCTTTCTCGTGCCTTCGTTGTCAACGGAAGTCAGCAGGATTTCACCCGCACCAAGGGATACGCCCTTCCTCACCCACTCGATGACATCGAGTCCGGTGCGTTCCCGGCCATTGTCCGTATAGACTTCCCAGCGGTTCTCCCCGCACCGCTTGGCTTCGACGGACAGCACCATGCACTGGCTTCCGAATCTGCGGGCGACTTCCGAGATAAGCGAGGGAGAAGCCACGGCTGCAGTGTTTATGGCGACCTTGTCGGCTCCGGCCCTGAGTATGCGGGTGGCGTCCTCGACTGAACGTATTCCGCCGCCGACCGTGATGGGAACGAAGATATCCTTTGCTGCGTCGCTGACGATATCGGCAAGGTGGTTACGCCCATAAAGACTTGCCACGCAGTCCATGTAGATCAGTTCATCGGCGCCCTGGTTGTAATAGCGCAGGGCGTGTTCAGCCGGTGAGCCGATGACCCGGAGCCCTTCCAGGTGGATGCCCTTGATCAGATTGGGGCCCTTGATGTCGAGTCGGGCGATCAAGCGCAGGTTTCGCATGCTGCTCATGGGTCAGGCTTCATCCCATAGCGTTTTCCGCAGTTTCCATTGGGTTCCATCCTTGAACCACAAGTGGGGGGAGCGGAAGTGATCCGACAACCGGTCAAAGTATTCACGGTCCATCATGGATTGCTCGAACATCTTGCTCGCAATCGGAAATTCCTTTTCCGGCAGGCTGAGATATTGGAAAAGTTCCGGTGCGAAACGCTCAGGAAACTCGTGATCGAAACGCTTCACCAAGGCAATGCCTTCCTCCCTGGTGATGTCTCCCGAGCGGATTTCCTGCGCAGCGTCATAGCTGGCCCGGCCGATGCCGAATTTGACTCCCGTGGTGTAGTAGTGGAGGTCGTCGATTCGGTCATCGATACTGTTGTATTTCGAATATGTTCCCGGAGTACGTTCGGGCGAAGCCTGGAATCCGCCATGCTCGACGGCATAGTAATAGCAGGCTTGCGGGTGCCACTTCAGGTAGTACCCGAGGTAGTGGACCTCGATGCTCTTTTCCGCGATTTGGTTGGGGTCGGCAGGAAGGTAGGGCTGAAGGTCGTTCTGGTCGACACCGAACTGTTCCTTCAGGTCGGAAACGGACACCCCCCCCAGGTAGATCTTGGACTGGTCCTGGGCCGTGAAGTAGGACCAATCCCGTTTGGCCGAATCGGTATCGCCGATCGGATTGCCATACTCGGCTTCATTTTCCCCGTAAAAGACCAGGGGGATATTGAACAGGAGCGCCATTTTTGGAGCCAGGGCCTTCTGCCCGAACATGAACGCCTGGAAGGGGTGGAACAGCAGTTCAGTGGACAGACGGGTCAGCAGGCGATGCACCCGCCCATTGGGCGTCATCAGATAATTGTCATGGCCGGCATGAATCCAGGATTGGAAGTTCTTCCATCCCCAATCCGTATAGATATGCGGAGCCCAGGTAACCGTGAGGGGGTGCATGCCATATTTCGTCTTGAGGATATGCGATGCGAAGAAGCTGTCTTTGCCCCCGGAACCCGGGACGATGCAGTCGTAGGAACCATCGTGCTTCCGATGCTTGTCGCAGAGTTCCCGAAGCTGCTTCTCACGGGCTTCCCAGTCGATGACCCGTTGCTTTCTCAGGGCAAAATTGCAGGCATCGCAAACGCCATGCTCGTCAAAGTTGATGGTGGCCTTCTTGCTGTCCTTGGTATGCTTGTACTCAACCGCTGAATTGGGCCGTTGGTTGGAGATGACGCATTTCTTGCAGTAGACGACATCACTGGGGAGCCCATATTTGACGTCCCGCGGTTCCGCATTCTTGTCGAATACGGACATATCAACCGGGGACGGATAGGGAATTTTTTCCATATTGAGAATTCCTGTGGTGTTATTTCAGTAGGTTCGCTCGCTCGAGGTCATCGGGGCGTCCGACATCCAGCCAAGGCTCATGCATCGGATAAGCGACCGTCCGTTGCCCTACGACTTTGATCCGCTCGAAAAGAGTGGGCATGTCGCAACGAGCGCCCGGCTCCAAATAACCAAGAGCGGCCGGCGAAAGGGCGTACACACCGGCGTTGATGTGGGTGCGCGCAATCGGCTTCTCCTCGAAACCAACAATATCGACACCATCCATCTGAACAACGCCAAACGGGTGCTGCCATTCATGCAGTCTGACCGCCATCGTGGCCGTAGCGCCGTGGCGGACGTGGAAATCCAGCAGCTCGCCATAGCGGATGTCGGTCATGACGTCGCCATTGGTAACGACAAAAGGCAGGGTCTGCACCCGGTCCAGCAAAGACAAGGCCCCCGCCGTTCCCAGGGGAGACGTTTCCCTCATGTAGTCGATGTGCACGCCGAATCGTCCTCCATCACCGAAATGGTCCTCGATCATGTGGCCAAGGTAATGAATCGCCAGCACGAAGTGGCGAAAACCCTCCAGGCTGGCCCGTTCGATAATGTGTTCCAACATGGGCCTGCCGGCTACCGGCAGCATGGGCTTCGGGCAGGACTCGGTGTACGGTCGTAGGCGTGTCCCCATTCCACCGGCCATGATGATCATCATGTTGGGACGCTCGGCGGGCGAGGTCAGTTCGTCCCAGAGATGCAGGCCCACCGGCCGACCATCAGTATCGACAACGGGAATCTGTTGCACCTTGTTGGCCTGCATCAGCAGCAGGACAAGTTCGCGGCTCATGCCGTCCGGAACCACCAGCGGGTTGCGCCGAACGACCTGGCTGGCCGGACTGTCCAGGTTGAGGCCGCGCAACAGGCCGCGCCGGATGTCGCCGTCGGAGATGGTGCCGGCAAGAATCCCGTCGGCGTCGCAGACCAGCACGATCTTGAGTGCGGCATCGTTGAGCCGCTGAATGGCGTCGTGCAGATTTGCGTTCGGCGGCAGGATGGCCTGGCGCCAGGCGACAGACTCAGTCATGGCCTCGGGGCTGCCTGCAGATCGTGAAAGCGTTTCTTGAGGAGTTCGTCATGGTCACATTGTTCGAGTTCGCGGACGATCCTGTCGCTTGCGCCGCCTTCCCCATAGGGATTGACGGCCTTGGCCAGAATCGAACGAAACTCGTCAGTGTACAGGCGTTCGATGGCGCGCACGATAGCAGTTTTTTCGGGGGCGCAATCAATAATGCTGTCGGCGCGCAGGCGGCCGCGCTGGCGGTCGCCAATATTCACCGTGCCTTTGCGGAAGGACGGCACTTCGATGATGCCGCTCGAGGAATTGCCGACGACCCCATCCACATGCTGCAGGCAGGACAGGTAACGCAACTGGCCTAGAGATGTGTAAGCCTTTGCAGTATCGGGGTGACGGCTCACGAAGTCGCGGACCATATCGAACAGCACGCGTCCCTCGTTGTCGGCGTTGGGCATCGTAAAGAGGATGCGGGTCTCGCTCAAGGACTCCAGCGCGGCGAGCAATTCACCCATCTGGGCACCGGCCTGGCCGACTTCCAGGGTGGCCGGATGGAAGGTGACCAGAAGGCTGCGCGGTCCGAAACGGAATTCGAGGGAGGCCTCCAGCGCTTCACGGTCGAGAAGCGGCAGGCGCAGGATATTGTCGATACCCAGCCCACCGACCCGAAAAACCCGCTCCGGGGCCTCACCGAGCTGGATGACGCGCTGCCGATATTCCTCCGCGGCAACGAAGTGCAGATGCGACATCTTGGTGATGGCATGGCGGATGGCCTCGTCGAAGGCGCCCTCGGTCAGTTCTCCGCCATGCAGGTGGGCCACCGGAATGCGCGCCACCAGCGCCGCGGCGACGGCGGCGAATATCTCGTAGCGGTCCCCCAGGACAAGCAGCATGTCGGGCGCCAGATCGGCCAGCGCGTCGGCAAAGCCGCACATTCCCAGCCCCATCGACTTGCCGATGCCGACCGCGCTGTCCGAACTGAGCAGCATCTCAACCTTGCGGTCGACGCGGAAGCCGTCCTCCTCGATCGCCCTGTAGGTCAGTCCGAATTCCGGAGACAGGTGCATGCCGGTGGCGGCCACCTGCAACTCCAGATGCGGCGACTTCTGGATTCCCTCCATCACCCAGCGCAGCAAGCCATAGTCGGCGCGGGTGCCGGTGACGACGCAGATCTTCCTCATGGGCGGATCAACTCGTCGGCGGCAAAATCGCGGCTCGCCGGGGTGCCGACGACCTCGTCCCAGCGCATCGGCGACAGGCCCGTACCCGGGCGCTTGATGGCTAGGTTGCAGGCATCGAGGATTTCGCCACGCTTGATATCTCGCGCGGCAACAATCGACTTGCGGGCGATGGGCCGGTTACGCGCCTCGCTCGGCGTCGGCCGCTTGATGCCGTCGCCCAAGGCCACCTCGACATTGCGGATGGCGGCCACTAGCGCCTTCAACTCTTCCGGTTCCAGGCTCGCCTGGTGGTCGGGGCCGGGCAGGCTGCGGTCCAGGGTAAAGTGCTTTTCGATAACCTCGGCGCCCAGCGCAACGGCCGCCACAGCAACTTCAATACCCTGGGTGTGATCGGAGTAACCAACCCGTACGCCAAAGGCGTCACCCATGGACAGCATGGCGCGCAGATTGACTTCGTGCATCGGCGTCGGGTATTCGGTGGTGCAGTGCAGGACGGTGATCCGCGCACGCGGCGTGCCGGCGGCCTCCAGCACTTCGATGGCGGCTTCCACCTCACCCAGCGTCGCCATGCCGGTAGACAGAATGACCTCCCCGCCGAGGCCGCCGATGTACCGGAGATAGGGCAGGTTGGTCAGTTCGCCGGATGGAATCTTGAACAGGCGCTGGCCGAGACCGGTCAGCAGTTCGACGCTTTCGATGTCGAAACCGGTCGAGAAAAAGCCGATATGCCGCTCGGCGCAATGGGCCACGAGCGCTTCGTGCATGGCAGGCGACAGCTCCAGTCGCTTCAACATGGCGTGCTGGCTCTCGCCGGCCCCCGTCTGCTGGGCCTGATAGTCAGCCTTCAGGGCAGTGCGCGTGACCAAGCGGTCGGCGCTGAAAGTCTGGAATTTGACGAGGTCGGCACCCGCCTCGGCAGCCGCGTCCACCAGCCCCATGGCAAGGGCCAGGTCGCCGTTGTGATTGACACCGGCCTCGGCGATGATCAGGGTGCGGCTGGAGTTGGTCATCGGCTAGCCTTTACAATGGAGTTCTCGGGCAGATTCCGGGTCACGACGCTGCCGGCCCCTACGACGCAGCCTCTGCCGATCGTCACGCCCTGGATGACGATGGCGCCACTGCCTACAAAACAGCCATCACCGACGCGAGCCCCCCCATTGACCCGGGCCCCAGTGGAAATATGGCAATGATCGCCGACCTCGGCGTCGTGCTCAACCAGCGCGAGGTTGTTCACGATGCCATTGACACCGATGCGCGCGCCGGCATTGACCACGGCTCCATGCATGACCAGGGTCCCGGCGCCGAGCGCGGCATGGCGGGAGACATGGGCGCGGCCGGAAGCCACCACCGGCAATTCGGCCCCCAAGGCCCGCAGGTTCTCGAACAAGCGCTGGCGCAGGGCGGGGGACTTGATCTGTCCGACCGTCACCAGCGCCGTCGGCGTCTGAGCGAGCAGCGCCGGCAAGTCGGCATCCGCGCCGAGGACCGGGTAGCCGAGGACGGGGGTGCAGCCTTCCTCATGGGGTTGCACGATGCCTTTCACGGCATAGCCGCTAGCGGTCTCGATCACGTCGATGGCGGCACGGCAATGTCCGCCGCCGCCGATGAGCAGGAGAGACTTCATGCCGGATAGGTGCTGCTCGGGATATTGATCACCCGGCGCTCCAGGGACTCGGCCACCGGCAGTTCCGCCCGCGGACAGTCGCGGAACGGCGTGAGGCGATGCATCAGGGTCCAGATCGGACGGGTCATCAGGCCGGCATCGTTGGTGGCCGCAAGAACGGCGTCACGCTGGTCGGCGGCCGATTCGTCCAGCAGGATGGCCTGCAACCAGAAATTGCTGCGGCAACCGGCCGGCTCGCCGAGGAGACTGGCCCCGGACAGGCTCTCGAAGGCAGCCTGGTAGGCCCCATGCAGGCGGCGCTTGGCATCGAGAAATTCCGGCAGGCGCTCCAGTTGGGCGCAGCCCAGCGCCGCATTGATATTGGGCATGCGATAGTTGTAGCCCACCTCGTCGTGCTCGAAGGCCCAGCGGTGAGGCAGCTTGGCCGTCGTGGTGAGATGCTTGGCGCGCTTGGCGAGCACCGGGTCGTCGGTCAGGATGGCACCGCCGCCGCCGGTCGTGATGGTCTTGTTGCCGTTGAAGCTGAGCGTCCCCATCAACCCGAGGGTGCCGGCGTAACGGCCATGGTAGGTGCTACCCAGCGCCTCGGCCGCATCCTCGACGAGGGCGAGGCCAAAATCCCGGGCCAGGGCCAGGAGGGACTCAACATCCGCCGGGTGGCCGAAGGTGTGCATGGGCACCAGGGCGCGTACGACACGGCCGCTCGTCCTGTTGATGCACAGGCCTCCGCGCCTTTCAGTGGCCTCTTCCAGGTGGGCGCGCAGTGCAACGGCATCCATCCCCAGGGACTTCGTCTCGCTGTCGACAAAATGCGGCGTCGCCCCGCAATAGCGCACGGCATTGGCAGTCGCCACGAAGGTCAGCGCCGGCACCAGCACTTCGTCGCCCGGCTGGACGCCGGCCAGCATGAGCGAGATGTGCAGCGCAGCCGTGCCATTGACTACGGCGACCGCGTGCTTGGCTCCGGTGTAGGCTGCGAGATCGGCCTCGAACCGATCCACGAACTTGCCCACCGACGACACGAAGGTCGAGTCCAGGCATTCCTTCAGGTAGGCCCACTCATTGCCCCGGAATTGGGGTTCATGCAGGCACACCGGCCCTGCACCGACGACGGAGGCAATGGCAGCTGTGATCTGTTGCGGCAGGCTAGGAGACATGGGGCGAAAAGGAATCAGATGTTGTAGACGTCGGCCTTGTAGGATCGCAGGTTGTGTCCCTGGACGAACCAGGCAGCGGTTTCCTGAAGGCCACGCTTGAAGCCGTCCCGGCCTGCATAGGCGGGCTGCCAGCCGAACAATTCCCGGGCCTTGGCGTTGTCGGCCCAGAGCCGCTCAACCTCGGATTTCTCCGGACGCAGGCGGGCCTCGTCGGTAACGATCTCGATTTCCGCATTCATGGCTTCAGCGATCAGCAGGGCCGTGTCACCGATGGAAATCTCGAAGTTGCTGCCGAAATTGACCACCTCACCCAGTCCATTGTCGGATTCCAGTGCCGCGATGAAACCGCCCACCGTATCCTGCACATAGTTGAAGTCCCGGGTCGGCGACACCGCGCCGAGCCGGATCTGGCGCTTGCCGCTGGCGATCTGGGTGATGATGGTCGGAATCACGGCGCGCGCCGACTGGCGCGGCCCATAGGTATTGAACGGGCGGGCGATAACCACCGGCAGGCCGAAGGAAGCATAGAAGGAATAGGCCATCTGGTCGGCAGCGATCTTGCTGGCCGAGTAGGGCGACTGACCCTGCAGCGGATGGCTTTCCGTGATGGGTACGAAGCGGGCCGTACCGTAAACCTCGCTGGTGGAGGTATGAACCACGCGCCCCACCCCCAGCTCGCGGGCTGCCTGCAGCACGTTGAGCGTGCCCTTGACGTTGGTATCCACGTAGGTGTCGGGCGAATGGTATGAATAGGGGATGGCAATCAGGGCAGCCAGGTGCAGCACCGCCTCGCAGCCCTGCATCGCCGTCTTCACGCCATGCGGGTCACGGATGTCGCCGGCGAAGACTTCGAAACGGCCTTTCACATCGTCGCCGCAGGTGTCGAGCCAGCCCCAGGAATTGAACGAGTTGTACAGCACGAAGGCACGGACATCATGTCCGGCGCGAACCAGCGCTTCGACCAGATGGGAGCCGATAAAGCCGTCGGCGCCGGTGACTAGGACTTTCATCAATCAACTCCTGTGGGCAGCGGGGGAAGGTTCTTTTCCCGAAAGGGTCGCGAAATGGGTCAGATAATGGTCGATGGCCACGTCGTCGCTGAACTTGGCGATTAGCGAATCGTCGCTGGCCGGATAAGCGAGCAGTGCCTGCCTGATATTGGCGGCAAGGGCTGCCGGGTCGCCGACCGGCGACAGGAAACGGGCAAATTCGCCGACAAGGATCTCGTCCGGTCCGGTCGGGCAATCGGTACTGACCACCGGCACGCCAAGGACCAGGGCTTCCACCAGGACCAGCGGCAGCCCCTCGCTGCGGGACGACATGGCGAACAGCGCGGCATGCTTGATCCACGGATAGGGATTGGTGCGGAACCCCGGAATGATGACCTTGCCGGTCAGGCCCAGTTCACCGATCAGGCGCTCGATGTGAGCCTTGTATGCTTCTTCATGGGGGCTCGTGGTGCCCCCGAGCAGGACCAGGGGCTGGGTGACCCCGGCCTGGACGTAGGCGCGCAGCAGGGTCTCCTGATCCTTGCGGGCACAGAAACGGGCGACGTAGATGATGTAGGGTTCGTTTGGCAGGTCCGGCGCCGGCTCGTCGGCCAGGGCCCGAATGCGCTCGAAATTGAATGGGTTGTAGATGGTTGTCATCGAAGCCGGACGGATGCCGCAGTCCTCGGTGAGTTCCCGCGCCATTTCCTTTGAAATGGCGACAATGTGCCGGCCGCCGTAGATGCCGCGGAATTTTCTCGTCCACCGCCAGCTACGGACACGGCGCTTCAACCCGGTGGTCGTGCCGACCTTTGCGGCGATGTACTCGCGCAGCGAATTCCGATAGCGGATGAGGACCCAAGGCAGCCCGGCCATCCTGGACAGCCGGTCCATGTCCTCGGCGTTGGAGATGAAGAAGTCGAACGGCCCGCTGCCCGCCTCGACGCGGGCCACGGCCCTGCGCAGGGCCTGTGCCAGCAACCACTTGTTCAGGGGACGCCAGGCCACGAGTTGGTCGGTCTCGGTGACGATATGAACGGGAATATCGCCGGCGTCGTGCTGGATATCGTTGCGCAGGATGAACAGGTGCGCTTCATGGCCGAGATCGCGAAATTTCTCCGCGAAATTCAGGGCCATGCGCTCGGCACCGCCCCCCACCAGGGAATCGATCAGCAAGCCTATGCGCATCTCAGCCGCGCCGGGCATTGGCCGCGAGATAGGGGTTCAGCCGGGGATCGTTATACATCTTGAATTGCCGGTAAATCCGGTAGTAACAGCGGCCTTCGGCATAGCCGTTCAGCAGCTGGTCAAGGCAGAACTGCAGGTCGCCCCGCTGCTCGTGCAGTCGGGACAGCTTCTGGCGGGTTTCTTCCCGCAGCGCCTCGGTGTTGGCGGGATTTTCCGTGTGCTTCTGCATATGCAGGATCTTCAGGCTGATGATCGACAGGCGATCGATGATCGAACCCGCGGTTTCGCTGTTTAACCAGGCGTCGGGGCGCAGTGTGACGCCGGCCAGGCGGGTCAGGATATGCTCGTCCATGCGCTCGATGGCATCGTTGCGGGCCTGGTTGTTGGCGTCGATGAGGCGCTTGTTCTTGACGATGTCGGCATCCGGCACGTCGCGCCGGCGGGCCTGGTCCTCTTCCGCCCAGAGCAGGCAGTTATGGCGGTGGTTGGCGGCGACCCAGAACCAGAGCGAATTGTCCTCGAGGGGCCGCGGCGGTTGCCCCGGCCAGTCGGGGTGGCGATGGCAGAGGTCGTGGAATTCGGAAACGGCCTTCGCCTGCAGGTCTTCAAACATGACTATCGGATGCCTTGATCAATTGATTGATAGCCTGCTCCACCTGGTCGACGGACAACCGGCGGATGCAGTAGGGATTGGGGCAGCGGTCGAGGCCGCGGGTGCAGATGCGCGCCCAGGCCACTGGACGGCGGAATACCTTGCCGTCATCGCGGCATGGGACGTCGTCGATGACCACGGGCAGGCTGGGCGGATTTTGCCAAAAACGGCCCCCGCCAAACAGGGAAGGATGGGTCGGGCCATGCAGGACGACACTCGGCGTGCCGGCCAACCGGGCCAGGTGCACCATGCTGGTGTCGATGCTGACCAGCAGTCGCGCCTGCGACAGGGCGTGCCACATGGGGGCGAAGCGCAACATCAGGATCGGGAATTCCCGGTCTGGATCATGCTCGTCAAGCAGGCGCTCTTCCCCCGGACCGAGACTCCAATGGGGTTGGAAGCCACGGGCGCGCAAGCGCCGACCCAACTCCAGCCAATTCTGCGCGGGCCACTGCCGGGTCGCCTGGGTCGATGCAATGTGGAAAACCACCGAGTCGGGCGGCAGGGAGGAAGACGGGGTCTGTGCCGGGAACGGCCAGTCGCCGGGCTGGAACGGCGCCGGGTCGGGGCCGGGCAACAGGGTCAAGAACAGGTCACCGAGGGCCATTGGCGAGGCCGGCAGGTCCACCGCGGTGTCCAGCATCCAGTTTTTCCGGTCCGGCACATCGCCGGAGAAGCCGACGATGTGCCGGGCGCCGGCGGCGCGCGCCAGCCAAGTCAGGTGGTTTTCCGCGGGAATGATGGCGAGATCGAAGGGACCGGCCCGCAGGACGGCGCGCACGGTATCGAAACGCTTCGGGTTGAACTCGATCACCTCGACTCCGCAGGGCCGGCTGGCGAACAGGTCCAGCAGCGGCTTCTGCACGGTCAGGAAGATGCGGGCATCCGGATAAAGGTCGCGCGCCTTGCGCAGCAGCGCGAACAGCATCAGGCTGTCGCCGAGCAGCATGCTGTGAAGGATAAGGATGCTGCGGGGTGCGGCGGGAAACCTCTTGCTGGCCGCGGAGCGCAGAAAACGGGAGGCGCTACGCAGCAGTGCCAACGGCGGCACGAGCAAGCGGGCGGGAAGACGGGACATCGGCGTTCGGCCCTATTTCCGCATCAGAAAGCCGCCTCCGCCAACTGCTGCATGCGATGCAGGCGGGCGTAGAGGCCGTCCAGCGCCAGGAGTTCGGCATGGCTGCCCTCTTCCGCCTTGCGACCGTCGGCCAGGGCGATGATGCGGTCGGCCCCCTCGATGGTGGACAGGCGGTGGGCGATGACCAGGGTGGTCCGCCCCTTCATGAGTTCCGCCAGGGCAGCCTGGACCTGGCGCTCAGACTCGGTATCCAGGGCTGAGGTGGCCTCGTCGAGAATGAGGATGGGCGCATCCTTCAGAAGGGCGCGGGCAATGGCCAGGCGCTGGCGCTGGCCACCGGAGAGCTTGACCCCATTCTCGCCGATCAAGGTGTCGAGCCCCTGGGGCAGCGCCTCGATGAAATCCAGCGCATGCGCCGCCCGGGCAGCGGCGCGGATGGCGGCGCGGTCGACATCTCGGCGGGCGCCATAGGCGATGTTGGCAGCGATGGTGTCATTGAAGAGGATCACTTCCTGGCTGACCAGGGCGATGTTTTCACGCAGGCTCTGGAGGTGGATATCCTCCAGGGCATGGCCATCGACCCGGATCTCGCCGCCCTCGATGTGGTAGAGGCGAGGCAGCAGATTGGCCGTTGTGGTCTTGCCGCTGCCGGAGGGTCCGACCAGGGCCACGCATTCCCCGGGGCGGATGGTGAAGCTGACTTCGTCCAAGGCCCGGCGCTCGGCCCCCGGGTAGGAAAAGACCACCCGGTCGAATTCCACCAGGCCCTTGGCTCGCCCCAACCGCTCCTGCCCGCGATCGTCCTCGGGCGGTTCGTCGATCAGGGCGAAGACGCTCTCTGCCGCGGCCAGGCCTCGCTGAATGGGCGCATTCACGTCGGTGAGGCGCTTCAGGGGCGCGAGGACCATAAGCATGGCGGTAATGAAGGAAACGAAACTACCCACGGTGGTCTGGTCATTGGCCGCCTGCTGCAAGGCAACCGCCATGATGATGGACAGGGCCAGGGCGGCGAAGAACTGCACAATGGGTCCCTGAGCTGCCGCGGCCACGGTATTGCGCATGTTGAGGCGGCGCTGCAGATGGACGGCCGCGCCGAAACGCTCGGTCTCGTAAACCTGGCCGCCGAATATCTTGACCACCTTGTGGCCTTCGATGGTCTCCTGCAGCACCTGGGTGATGGTGCCCTGGGATTCCTGGATACCTCGGGCCACCTGCCGTAGCCGGCCGCTGAAGCTCCGCACCACCAAGGCGATAAAGGGGACCATGGCGACGGTGATCAGGGTCAGCTTCCAGTTGAGGTAAAGAAGCCAGGCCATGAGGCCGATGATGGAGATGGAATCCTTGACCAGGACGGTCAGGGCTCCGGTGGCCGCCGCCGCCACCCCGCCCACATCGTAAGCGACCCGGGACATGAGGCGCCCCGAGGCGTTGTCGTTGATGTAGCGAGTGGGAAGATTGACGATGCGCTCGAACATGGCACAGCGCAGTTCGGTGATGACGTTCTGGGCCACCCAACTCATGGCGTAGTCGGCGATGAAACCGAAAACAGCCCGGGACAGGAAAATTGCGAAGATTCCTACCGGATAGAGCAGCCAGCCCCAGCCGTCCTGCGCCTTGGAAAAGCCATCATCCAGCAGATATTTCATCAGGGCCGGGAACAAGGGCTCGATGAGCGAGGAAATCCCCATGCAGGCCACCGCCGCCAGGAAGGCTGGCCAGTAGGGCCGGACGTAGGTCAGCAAGCGCAGATAGAGCTGCTGACTGTTCATTTCCCCCGGAAGCACCATAAATTCTTGAAAAAGATCGAATTATAACTTGCCGCTAAGCAAGCGCCTGCAACTGGGCCAGGGATTCGTCCAGGATAAGCAATTGCAGCAACTGCTCTCCCCGGCCCGGGTCGCCCTCCCAAATATCGACCGCCTGGCGCAGGACAGGGGCTGGCAACTGCCCCCCGCTGCATGCCGCCAGACGCTCGGGCAGCCCCTGGAGACGGGAGGAGAGCCGGGCCAGGAGGCGCCCCACCGGCGGATTGAACCCCATTTTCTTGCGGGACAGGCGGGCGAATTCCTCCGCCTCGGGACAGACGCCGGCCAGGGCTTTCTTGGCCGGCGAGGTGAAGCGTTCGGCCGGCGGCATGGCCAGGACCTGCTCTACAAAGCGATGGTCCAGGAAGGGAGCCCGGGCCTCCAGCCCGTGGGCCATGGTCAGCAGGTCCGCCTTGCGCAGGATGTACTCCGGCAGGTAATTCTCGCCGTCGATAGCCAGCAGTTGCTCCAGGGGAGGCCGGCGGGAAACATCCTCGGGCAGGCGCCACCAATGGGGACGGACATGAAAATCCGGCTGGAGGGCAGCCCGCTCGCTGCAGCCGATTCCGGAAAAGCGCAAAGGATAGGCGTCCAGCCAGGTCAGGGCCGCTTCCAGCTTGAGGCGCTCCCCCTTCCCCGGCGCCACCTGGGGGGCGGGACGCAGGCAGGCCAGCGGGGGCAAGTGGCGCCGCCAGGCACTGCGCAGATGCTGGCGGTAGCGCTTGTAGCCCCCGAAGAGTTCGTCGCCCCCGTCGCCGCACAGCACGACCTTCACCTCGTTCACCGCTTCCCGGGCGAGATACCAGGTAGGAAAGCTGGAGGGATCGGCAAAGGGCTCGTCCAGATCGGCGACGATGGCCTCGAAATCCCCCCCCGCTTCATCCGGAATGGCAATGCGCCGGTTACCCAGGCCAAGGCGAGCGGCGATGGCCGCCGCCCGGGGGCTTTCGTCCATCTCGGGGGTGGAGAAGCCGGCGGTGAAGGTCTGGATGTTGGTGTAGCCCTGATGGGCAAGGCGGCTTGCCAGCACCACCGAGTCAACTCCGCTGGACAGGAAAACCCCCACCGGCCGGTCAGCCACGGTGCGCAGCGCGATGGCCCGATCCAGCTCGACCCGCCAGTCGCCGGCCTCGGGCTCGGGAGACCAGTAGCGCCGTCGGCTCAGGGCACCGGTTTCCAGATCGAATTCCAGGCAGTGGCCATTCTCGAGGCGCCTGATGTGGCTGAAGACGGTGCGGGGGGCCGGAATAGTGCGATGGGCCAGGTAGGCATCGATGCCTTCCGGATCGAAATTCCGCCGGTCAGCGGGAAGATAGGGCAGGACGCCTCGCACCAGGGAAGCGAAGGCGAATTCCCGGCCCTTGGGATCGTGGTAGTAAAGAAAGGGCTTCAGGCCCAGCCGGTCGCGGGCGCAATAGACCTTGCCCCGACGCAGATCGACGATGGCGAAGGCAAACATGCCCCGCAAGCGTGGCAGGAGGCCGTCCAGGCCCCAATGCTCGTAGCCCCGCAGGATGAATTCGGTGTCGGAATGGGTTGCGAAGGGATAGCCCTGGCTTTCCAGGTAACGGGCGTCTTCCTCCCAGCCATAGACCTCGCCGTTGTAGCACAGCCAGACGGAACCGTCCCCGTTGGCCATGGGCTGGTCGGCACAGGGGCGCGGATCCCGGATGGACAGGCGGGCATGGAGCAGCGCCCGCTGCAGGGGCCGGCCAGTCGCATTAGCCGTGAAGGGACCGCCGGCATCCCCGCCGGCTATGTGGAAGGCATCGGGACCGCGCCGGGCGATGGCGGCCCGCATGGCCTCCACCTCCCCATTTCCCATGGGGCGCTGTCCAAAGAAGCCGGCGATGCCGCACATGGTTGTCAGACGCTCCCGGGCCGGCCGTAGCGCCGGAAAATCTCTTCCATGCGATCCAGCATGCGTTCCACACCGCAACGCTCCACCGCCAGGGCCCGGGCGGCATCCCCCAAGCGCTGGGCAAGGCCGGCGTCGGTCAGCAGCCGCTCGATGGCGACGGCCAGGGCGGCCCCATCCCGGGGCGGCACGATGAGGCCCGTCTCCCCGTCATGGATGACTTCCGTCAGGCTGCCCACCGGCGTGGTGACAATGGGCAGAGCCGATGCCATGGCCTGCATGAGGGCCTGGGATACGCCCTCGTCCCCCCAGGACGGCAGGGTGAATACGTCCAGGGCGTTGAGCCAGCGTTCGGCATCCAGCCGGTGGCCGACGAAATCGATGCGTTCAGTGACCCCCAGGCTTTCAGCCCGGATATCCAGACGGTCCCGGTAGGGGCCGTCGCCGATGACCAGGAGGCGCAGACGGGGCCAGCGCGCCCCCAGGGCGGCTAGAGCCTCGAACAGGATGGTGTGCCCCTTCCAGTCCCGCAGGGTTGCCAGGATACCGACGTAGATAGCCTCCGGATCCAGACCCAGATACGCCCGGGCAGCCAGCCGACCCCGGGGCTGGAAGCGATCCGTATCGATGCCGGTGGGAATGGAAGTGAGGTGGTCGGCAGGAAAGCGGTTCTGGTCGACCAGTTGTTCCTTCAGCTTCTCCCCCGTCACCACCACATGGGCGCAGGCCTTTTCATAGAGCCAGCGGGTACCGCGACTGCCATTGACCGGCGTCGACAGATGGCGCGTGCGAACGATGGGAGGCGGATTCGCCAGTGTCCGGCAGGCCAGGGCCGCCAGCCAGGAATCGGTGGAACTGTGGGTATTTACGACATCGATCCCTGTGCGGTTTTCCGCCAGCCACTGGCGCAGGGGAAAGAAATCGGGCAGGCGCTTCTTGTAGATGGGCAGGGCGACGACGGGAACGCCGTAGTCGGAAGCGGCCCTGAAGATTTGAGCCTTATCCGGGCAGAGCAGGCGCACTTGGTGGCCGCGCTCCATGAGGCCCCGGGCTTCGGTCAGGATACGTATTTCCTGGCCGCCCCAACCCAGGGAGGATTCGGTATGGACGATATGCATCAGTCGGATCCCACGCTTTCCCCCACTTGATGCATGAGGGCCACCTGCTGCAAAGCCATCGCCATGAGGATGCCGAAAAAAGATCGGATTATAGCTTGCCGCTAAGCCAGGAGCCCATGGTAGAGCTTCTCCATGCGCTCGGCCATGACGGCCAAATCGTAATCCCGGGCCGCCTGGGCTGCCGAAGGGCTCGCACATGGTCGGGAAAGCGAAAAAGGAAGAATTATACCGTCTGCGCCGTAGCACCCCCAGCCAGGCTGCCATAAAGAGCGAGCAGCCGGCCGGCCATGGCTTCCAGGGTCAGGTGTTCCACCGCCCCCCGGGCGAGGGCCCGGGGCTCCGCCCTCCCGACGAGGCGGCAGAGGCTGTCCAGCGCGCCGGCCAGCCCCTGTCCGTCGAGGGCATCCACCACCCAGCCGTTCTCCCCGGGCCGCACCCATTCCTGGGCCCCGCAGGTGGTGGAAGTCACCATCGGCAGCCCGCAGGCCAGGGCTTCCAGGGCCGCATTGGGGCAGGGATCGTAGAGGGTCGGCAGGACGAAGCCGTCGGCGGCGCCGTACCAGGGCCGCACGTCCTTCAGGGGCCCGGTGAAGCGGACCCGGCCGGCGATGCCGAGGCGGCCCGCCAGGGACTGCATGGCCCTCAGCCGGCGATCGGCCCCGACCACCACCAGGCGGGCATCCTGCCGCTCCATGGCGGCAAAGGCCAGCAGCAGCTGGGGCACGCCCTTGCGCTCGAAACCGCTGCCGACGAAGAGCAGCAGCGGCGCATCGTCCGGAATGCCCTGCCCGGCCCGGGTCGGGGCGCGGAATTCGTCCGCCAGGCGGGGGTGGAAAGCCTCGGTGTCGACCCCGTTGTAGATGACGGGCAGGCGTTCCCGGGGCACTCCGTAGCATTGCGCCACCTCGTCGGCCACCATGCGGGAATTGCAGATCACCGCCTTGAGGGCCGGGTGGGCGAACATAGCCGCTTCCGCCGCCAGGACGTAGCGATGGTAGGGGGAGAGGCGCTGGCCGAGGCGCTGCAGGGGATTGAGGATGCGGCCCCGGTGTTCGAGCCAGGCGGCATGGACCCCGTCGCCGGCCCGGAAGACCGTGCAGCCGGGAATGCGCTCGTGGGACTGGGTGATGTCGTACCCCCCGGCGGCCATCTCCCGGGCGGCAGCCGCGGCGAAGCTCCGGTCCCGGGCCGCCCGACCGCCCCACAGGCGCGAATAGGGCGGATCGCAGACGATCTGCCGGAAGCCGGCCTGGGGGGCCCCCTCCCAACTGCGGGTAATGAGGCTGATTTCAGCCCCCTGCCCGGCCAGCGCCGCCAGAGCCCGCTCCACGAACCGCTCCGCCCCCCCGAAGGGGTTGTAGCGCTGCCGAATGATGGCGAGCTTCACGGGGCCAGCAGTTCCATGGCTGCGGCGTAGACCCGGTCCGGCGCCAGGCTCACCAGGCAGTCGCTCACCTTCCCGCCGCCGCAGCCGTCGATGCCGCAGGGGCGGCAGGGGTGGCGGTCGCTCGCCACCACCCGGAAGGGCACGCCCCAGGGGCCCCACTGCTTGTCGCCGGAGGGGCCGAAGAGGGCCACCGTCGGCGTCCCCATGGCGGCCGCGATATGCATGGGGGCCGAGTCGACCCCGATGAACAGCCTGGCCCGGGCGGTGAGGGCGGCCAGTTCCTTCAGGTTCAGCCTGCCGGCGAGGTGGGGCACCGGCTTTTCCAGGCGGGAAAGGATGGCCTCCACCATTTCCAGCTCCTTCAGGTCCGGGGCCGCGGTCAGAACCACGACGTGGCCGGCGGCCTGCAGGCGGCGGATCAATTCCGCCATCAGCTCCGCCGGCCAGCACTTGAAGAACCAGCGGGAAGCCGGATGGATGTGGATGAACCTGCCCGCCTCCAGCCCCAGGGACTCCAGGTGGGCCGCCACCCGAGACTCGGCCTCGCGGCCGGGAACGAGCACCAGTTGGCGTTCCTCCGGCTCAGGATAGATGCCAATGCGGCGCAGGGCGTCGAGATTGGCCTCGACCACGTGGCGCGGGGCGTTGCGGGGATGGGCATAGCGGTGGGTGAAGCTCTTTTTCCAGCGCTTGCTGCCGCTGCGCTGGGGGCCCACTGCCCAGGACACTCCCAGGAACCGGGCCAGCCAGGCGCCGCGCCAGTGCTCCGTGAGGTGAACGATGAGGTCGTAGCGGGCTGCCCGCAGGGTGGAGAAAAGACGGCCCTCCGCCCGCAGCTGGCCGAGGAGCCCCAGCTTCTTCCAGTCCCTGTCCACCAGATGGACCTCGGAAATGGCCGGATGCAGGGTCAGCATAGGCGCCGTATCGGCATAGACCAGGGCGTCGATGCGGGCCTGGGGCGCGTATTTTTTGAGGACCGAGAAGACCGGCGAGGAAAGGAGCACGTCGCCATGGTGGCGCAGCTTGATGACGAGCACCCGCCGCACCTGATCGAGGGGAATGGCGTCCGCAACCGGCTTGATGGTTTCCATGGCCGCCATTTTACCGGTTCAGGCCCAGCACCGTGCCACCGGAGAGACCAATCTCCACCGTGGTCGCGGTGCCGTAGGCAAAGACCAGGTCCGTCCACCGCTCCGGGGCCAATCCCAGCCAGTGGGCCAGCAGGACCCGCTGCACCCCGGCGTGGGTGACGAGCACCGCCTCATCCACGGCCAATTCTGCTATGCAGGCCAGCGCCCTCCCCTGCACCTCCCGGGCCGACTCCCCCCCCGGCGGCGCGAAGCCCGCCACGTCCGCCGCCCAGGCATCCAGGGCAGCGGCGCCGATGGCCTCCCAGGGCCGCCCTTCCCACGCGCCGAAGTCCATTTCCGCCAGGCGCCCATCGACCATGGGCTGCGTGTGCAGGCCCTCGGCCAGCCGCCGGCAGCGGACCAGGGGGCTGGTCCACACCGGCAGCCCCGCCGGCAGGAGGGCGCGCAACCGTTCCACGGCGTCCTCCACCCCCTCGGCCGGCACGTCGAGGCGCCCGTAGCAGGTGCCGGGGGGCACCACCGGCTGCGGGTGGCGGACGAGGTGCAGGATCATTGGGGCAGCCGGGCCACGAGGCCGAGGTAGAAGGCGATCTCCGCCACCTGCTGGGTGGCGCCCAGGCAGTCGCCGGTGTAGCCGCCCAGCCAGCGCCGGAAGAGGCCCGCCATCCAGAGGGTGGACAGGGCGGCGAGGGCGCAAGCGACCAGGGCCTGGGCCGGCGGCAGGAGCAGCAGGCCGGCCAGGGCGAAGGCGGCGGCCACCGCCATTTCCCCCGGGGTCAGCCGGGTGGCCAGGGGCTTGGCCTTGGACGAGGCGTCGGCCCGCACATATTCCATGGTGGAGAGGAGGGTGGTAGACGCGAAGCGGGACACGGCATGGCCCGCCACCAGGGCGGCCGGCAGCCAGGCCCCGTCCATTTCCACCAGCAGCAGGAACTTGCCCAGGAGGGCCAGCACCAGGGCCACCACGCCGTAGGACCCGACCCGGGAATCCTTCATGATCGCCAGGATGCGGTCCCGGCCCCAGCCGCCCCCGAGGCCGTCCACCGTGTCCGACAGGCCATCCTCGTGGAAGGCGCCGGTGACATGGATGGTGGCGGCCATGGCCAGCAGCACCGCCACCGTCTTGGGCCAGAAGAGGGCCGCCGCCAGGTAGACCAGGGCCCCGATGCCCCCCACCAGGAGCCCCACCGCCGGAAAATAGCGGGCCGAGCGGTTGAGGTGCTCGGCCGAGTGGCCGACCCAGCCGGGCACCGGCAGGCGGGTGAAGAAGCGCAGGGCGCCGAAGAAATATTCGGCTTCGCGGCGAATCACGATTCCTTATCCGAGACCCCGGCAGACTCGAAGCTCGCCATCTCGTTGAGGAAATTCACCGCCGCCTGGACCAGGGGATAGGCCAGGGCGGCGCCGGTGCCCTCGCCCAAGCGCAGGCCCAGGTCGATGAGGGGGGAGCCGCCGAGTGCCGCCAGCTGGGCCCGGTGGCCCGGCTCCGCCGAGCAGTGGCAGAAGACGCAGTAGTCGGTCAGGGCCGGGGCCAGGCGGGCGGCCACCAGGGCGGCGGAGCCGACGATGAAGCCGTCGATGAGGAGCACCATGCCGGCCCGGGCGGCGGCGATCATGGCGCCGGCCATCATGGCGATCTCGAAGCCGCCGAACTCGGCCAGGACGGCCAGGGGGTCCTTCACCGGGCCGCTGCGCTTCAGGGCTTTCGCCAGGAGCTCCCGCTTGCGGGCGAGGCCGGCGTCGTCAAGGCCGGTGCCGCGGCCGATGCAGTCGGCGAGGGAAGTCCCGGTCAGGCAATGGGTGATGAGGGAAGCGGAGGCGGTGTTGCCGATGCCCATTTCGCCGAAGCCCACCACGTTGCAGCCCTGTTTCGCCAGGGCATGGATGAGCTCGGCGCCGCGGGCCATGGCGGCAGCGCACTCCTCGGCGGTCATGGCCGGCTCTTCCAGGTAATTGCGGGTGCCCGGCGCCACCTTGGCGTTCACCAGGCCGGGGCGGGGGCCGAAATCGTGGGCCACGCCGGCGTCCACCACGGTGATGCCGATGCCGTTCTGGCGGGCGAAGACATTGATGCCGGCGCCGCCGGCCAGGAAGTTCTCCACCATCTGCCAGGTCACGTCCTGGGGATAGGCGGAGACGCCGGCCTTGGCGGCCCCGTGGTCGCCGGCGACCACGAGAAGCTGCGGGTTGCGCAGCTCGGGGGTCAGGGTCTGCTGGGCCAGGCCGATCCGCAGGGCGAGGATTTCCAGCTGGCCCAGGGCTCCGAGGGGTTTGGTCTTGCGATCGATCTTGTTCTGCAGGGCGACGGCCAGGGCGCGGTCCGGGGCGGCAACGGAAATTTGCGAGGAATGCATCCGATTCATCCTTCCAAAAATGACAAAAGGGCTTCGCGGCGGCGCTCTCCAGGCGCTGCCGCGAAGCCCGGTCCAGAGGCTTCAAAAGCTAGAGCGGATTCGCCCTGGCCGGACGCGCTGCGCTGCCTGTCTTTGGGATGCAGCGCCAGACGCCGGTCGCGCGGTGCAGTGATCTGCACAAGCGAACGGCAACGCCGCGATGCGCCCAAAGACAGGCAGCCCTTCGGGTCAAGGTGAGGGCGGGCGACCGCGGCGTTGCCCGGCTTGGCCAGGGATCACCCTGGCCGGCGCCGCGCGCCTTGCGCTCATCCCGCCCTGACCTTGACGCAGCGTGCCCGGCCAGGGCGAATCCGCTCTAGGATCCAGCACGTCTTCTGGCTCTCGGATCAGCCGGTCCGCCGCGCCTTCCCACCGGGCTTGTCTCCCCGGGCAGTGGCCTCATGCAGCGTCCGTCCCCGATTACAGCGGCGGGCCCGCCACGGATTCTCACCGTGTTCCGTTTTGCCGAATCGGGCCGGATTATCCGGCTTGCCGCCACCCCGCGCAATCGCTACCCTTCGCGCCATGAAAGAACTCATCATCGGCGGCGCCCGCTCCGGCAAGAGCGCCCTGGCGGAGCGGCGGGCGGCGGAATCCGGCCTCGCCGTCACCTATATCGCCACCGCCCAGGCGGGGGACGGGGAAATGGCGCGGCGGGTCGCCCATCACAAGGCCCGGCGCCCCGCCCACTGGGGCTGTGCCGAGGAGCCGATCCGGCTGGTCGCCGCCCTGGAAACCCACGCCGCCCCCGGCACCTGCCTGCTGGTGGATTGCCTCACCCTGTGGCTCTCCAACCTCTTCTTCGCCGGCCGGGCCGCCGCCCAGGCCGAGGCCGGGGAGGCCATCGACTGCCCCCTGCTGCGGGACGAGACCGCCGCCCTCCTGGACGCCCTGCCCCGCCTGCCGGGCCGCATCATCCTGGTGTCCAACGAGGTGGGCTGGGGCATCGTCCCCATGAATCCCCTCGCCCGCCTGTTCGCCGACGAGCAGGGCCGCCTCAACCAGCGGGTGGCCGCCGCCTGCGACCGGGTGACCCTGGTGGCCGCCGGGCTCCCCCTCGCCCTCAAGGAGCCGCGCGCCTGATACGGCGTCCATCAAGTCACCGGCGGGCGGGGCGTTTGAGGAGCCTGGCGAGGACTGTCTGAGCCCCCGCAGGGGGCGAGTTCCGCAGCCTGGTGGAGCGAATGCCCCGCCCGCCGCGCTCCGAATTACCGCAACCCGCTTTCCTGGGCGATGCGGGCGAGGTCGATGAGGGTGTGGGTGCCGGTCTTCTGCATGATCCGCCCCCGGTGGATTTCCACCGTGCGGTGGCTGATCCCCAGGCGGCGTGCGATTTCCTTGTTGGCGTGGCCTTCCACCGCCAGGGCCATGACCTGCCGCTCCCGCTGGGTCAGGTTGGAGAGGCGCCGCGAGGCCACATGGTTGGATTCGGCCTGAGCCTGCAGTCTCTCGCTCTCCGCCAGGGCAGCCCGGACGCTCTGCATCAGGGCGGCGGAAGTGACCGGCTTGGTGAGGAAATCCACCGCCCCCGCCTTCATCGCCCGGACGGTCATCGGGATGTCGCCGTAGGCGGTGAGGAAAATCACCGGCAGGGCGCAGTCCCGGTGGGCGATCTCCTCCTGCAGCCGCACCCCGTCCATGCCGGGCATGCGGACATCGACGATGACGCAGCCTCGGCACTTCCACCGATTGGCGGCGAGAAAGGCCTCGGCGCTATCGAAGGCGGTCACCGGCAGGCCTTCGAGTTCGAGGAGGAGGGTGAGGGCGTCGCGTACGGCGGGATCGTCGTCCACCACGAACACTTGGGCTTGGTCGTTCATGATGCAAAGGGCAGGGTGAAGTGGAATACGGCGCCGGAGCGGACATCCCCATCGGCCCACAGCTGGCCCCCGTTCGCCTGGACGAGGCTGCGGCAGATGGCCAACCCGAGGCCGATACCCTCCGGCTTGGTGGTGAAGAAGGGTTCGAAGACCCGGCGCGCCATCTCGGCGTCGAGGCCCGGTCCGCTGTCCTGCACCGTCACCTGGGCCATCTTGCGCCCGGCCAGGGAGCGCACGGTGATGGTGACGGCGGGGTCGGCCACGCCGGTTTCCCGCATGGCCTCGATGCCGTTGCGCACCAGGTTGTCCAGCACCTTCTGGATCTGGACGCGATTGGCCAGCACCGGCGGCAGCCCGGGCTCCAGGTCGAGGACCGGGCGGAACTTGCCGTAGCCGGCGCCTTCGGCCAGGGCGATGACTTCCCGCACCGCGTCCCCCAGGTCCAGGGGGGCGAACACCGCCTCGCCGTTGTGCAGGAAATCGAGGAGCTCATGGAGGGTGCGCCCGGCCCGCTGGGCCTGCTTGAAGCAGCCCTCGACCGCCCGGGCGAGCTTGTCGGGCTGGGTAGCGCCGTTCTTCAGCAGGCCCAGGGCCGCCTCGCTGTAGGCGGAAACGGCCACCAGCGGCTGGTTCAGGTCGTGGGCGATAGCAGCGGCCGTCTGGGCCGCCACCTGGTGCTTGTGGACGGCCTCCATTTCCCCCCGGCGCTGCTGCAGTTCCATCTCCAGCCGCTTGCGCTCGGTGACGTTGTCGAAGACCGCCACGAATTCCCCGGGGGCGGGGCAATGGGCAGCCACGGAGAACCAGGCGCCCAGGGACAGCAGGTAGGTCTCGAAGCGGGCCGGCTCGCCGCTCCTGGCCACCCCGCCGTAGAGGAGGAAAAGCTCCGGATTTTCCCGCTGGATGCCCGGGATGATGTCGCTGACTCGCCTGCCCTCCACGTCCCTGAGCCCGGTGAGCCTGACGAAGGCGGGGTTCACCGCCAGGAATTCGAAATCCGCCGGGGCGCCGTCCTCGTGGATCATGCGGCAATGGGCGTAGCCGTCCAGCATATTCTCGAACAGGCTGCGGTAGCGCTCGGTGCTGTTATGCAGGGCCTCCGCGGCCTGGGAGCGCTCGATGATGTCGGCGGCCTGGCGGGCCAGCATCTCCAGCAGCCGGAGGGCGCTGCCCTCCAGCAGACCGGGCGTCCGGCAATGGGTGGACAGCATCCCCACCAGCTTGCCGGCGCGGGTGAACAGGGGCGTGGTCTGGACGGCCCGCACCCCGGCAGCCAGCAGGGCTTCCACGGACACCCCCGGGATTTCCGGGCTCCGGGTGATGTCCTCGATGACCATCGTCTCCGCCCGCCGGCAGGCGAAGCCGCAGACCGTCCGGGCTTTGTCGGAGTTCTTGCAGCAGTCGGGCAGGTCCATCTTGCCGTTGCTGCAGCAGGCCGCCAGCTTCAGGTGGCCGGTGGCCTCGTCGAGGACCTGGATGTTCCCCAGGTCGGTGCCAGTGATTTCCAGGGCGGCGGAGACGATCTGCCGGAAGAGGGACTGGGTGTTGCCCTCCTGAACGAAGCGGGTGCTGATTTCGTGCAGGAGGCCCATGGCGGTCAGCTCGGAGACCGGACGATCGCGCGGGACCGCCAGGGGACTGGGGTCGGCTGGCACGGTCGAATGGGTCACGGAACGCTCCTGCCTGGGCTCGTAATCTGTTGCGCACGGTAGGTCATGGACCCCCCCATGTCAATGCGAAAGATCAAGGCTGCAAGCCTTTTTTCGAGGGAAAAAACGATACGTGCGCGCACGTATTTAAGCGTCCTATGAGGGTCGATTATCCTGCCCTTCGGTGATGGCCCGGAATGACACGTCAACGGACCCACACTCTCACCTCGACAGGAAGAACTTGCCGATAAAGAAAACGGCAGTCTGCCCGCCGCGGCCTAGCTAGGCCCGGCGGGATTTTTTTCGGCTGCCCGTTTCAATCCAGGGATTTCCTGAACCGGAGCACGGCGACGGCCAGCAGGCCGAAGGCGATGGCCGCCAGGGCCAGCATCTGATGCCAGAGGATCTCCATGCCGACGCCCTTCAAAAAGGTCGCCCGGATGATCACCAGGAAATAGCGCAGGGGATCCAGGTAGGTCAGCCACTGCAGAAATTCCGGCATGCTGGCGATCGGGAAGCTGAAGCCCGACAGGATGAACATCGGGTTGAGGACGAAGAAATTGGTGGCGAAGGCCTGCTGCTGGGTGGCGCACAGGGTGGAGATCAGGAGCCCGAGGGCCAGGACGCACAGGAGGAAGAGGCTGGTGCCCGCCAGGAGGACGAGGAAACTGCCCCTGAAGGGCACCTGGAACCACAGCATACCCACGGTCGTCGTGATGGCGACCTCGACCAGGCCGATGAGGAAGAAGGGCAGGGTCTTGCCGATGAGGAACTCGACGGGGCGGATGGGGGTGACCATGATCTGCTCCAGGGTGCCCACTTCCCTCTCCCGCACGATGGCGAAGGCGCTGAGGTTGACGATGGTGATCAGCAGCACGCTCCCGATGACCCCGGGAACGAAGAACCAGCGGCTGTTGAGGTTGGGGTTGTACCAGTAGCGCTCCTCCAGGCTGACGCTGACCAGGGGGCGGCCGCGGGCGCGGCCGGTGCGCCGGGCCAGGTCCTGGGCGTAGTCCTGGCCGAAGGTGCCGGCGATCTGCCCGACGTAGCCGAGGGCGATGAGGGCGGTGTTGGAATTGGTGCCATCCACCACCGCCTGCACCGGGGACGTCTGCCCCTTCCGCAGCAGCTCGGCGAAGCCCGGCGGGATCACCAGGCCCACCTGGGCGTCGCTGCGCTCCACCGCGTCCCGGAGCTGCTGTCGGGTGGCGGCGCTCAGGGTCACCCGGAAGCGGCTGCTATGGACGAAGGCCGCCGTCAGGGCGCGGCTCTCCTGGGTCCGGTCCTGGTCGAGGATGGCGGTGGAGACGTCGAAGACCTCGAAGGTGGCGGCGTAGCCGAACACCAGCATCTGGATCACCGGCGGGATCAGGAGGCGGAAGCGGGCCGAGCGGTCGCGCCTGAACTGGAGGAGCTCCTTGATGAGCAGCTGGAGGATGCGTCCGAACATGGCGCCTCAATCCAGGGTTTTGCGGAAGGCCCGGGCCGCCAGGACGACGAGGACCAGGGCATAAACAGCGAGGCACAGGATCGGCAGGGCCAGGGCCGTGAGGCCCGAGCCCTTCAGGAAGACGGCCTTGAGGATGTGGACGTAGTAGCGGGCGCTGACCAGGAAGGTGACGCCCCGCACCAGGGCCGGCATCTGGTCGATGGGGAAGGCGAACCCCGACAGCAGCACGGTGGGCATCATGGTCAGCAGCAGGGCGACCTGGCTCGCCGCCACCTGGCTGCGGATGGAAACCGACACCAGGTAGCCGATGCAGAGCACCACCAGGAGGAAGAGGCTGGTGGTGAAGAAGAGGGTGAACAGGGTGCCCCGGAAGGGCACGCCGAACCAGAAGACGGCCAGGGCCAGGCAGATGGCGGCGTCCATGAGGCCGAGGCCGAAATAGGGCAGCAGCTTGCCCACCAGCAGCTCCATGGGCTCCACCGGGGTCGACACCAGCTGCTCCATGGTGCCCCGCTCCCACTCCCGGGCGATGGTGAGGGCGGTAAGCTGGGCCCCGACGATGGCCATCACCAGGGCGACGATGCCGGGGACGATGAAATTGCGGCTCTCCAGATCCTCGTTGAACCAGACCCGGGACTCGACGTCCACCGGGGACAGGGTTTGCAGGCTTTCCCCTCGGCGCTGCACGGTGTCCAGCCGCAACCCGGCGGAATAGGCGGAAAGCACCGCCCGGGCATAGTTGGCGGCGATGTTGGCGGTATTGGAGTCGGTGCCGTCCACCAGGGCCTGGACGGCCGCCGCGCCGGTGTCGTTGAGGCGGCGGGAGAAATCCGCCGGCACCACCAGGACGATCCGGCAGGTGCCGTCGTCGAGGCGCCGGACGATTTCCCCCTGGCCGGCCAGGGGCCGGGGGGCGGAGAAATAGCGGGAAGCCCCGAAGTGGCGGACGAGTTCCCGGGACGCCTGGCTGGCCTCCCGGTCCTGGACGCAGAGGGGGATGTGCTTCACGTCCAGGCTGACCCCGTAGCCGAAGACGAACATCTGCATCAGAGGGATGAGCAGGGCGATCATCAGGCTGCGGGGATCGCGCACGATCTGCAGCACCTCCTTGACGGCCACGGCCCGGACCCGGCGCAGCCTCATCCCGGGGCCTCCCCCACCAGGCGCACGAAGCTGTCCTCCATGGTCGGATCGATGCGCCGGGCGCTGGCGCCGGCGATGCCCTGGCTCGCCAGCCGCGCCTCGATCTCGGGGCCCCGGGCGGCGGCGCTATCCACCACCACGTGGAGCGACCGGCCGAAGACGGCGGCCTCCCGCACGCCGGGGGCGGCGCGCACGATGGCGAGGGCGCGGCCGAAGTTGCCCGCCTCCACCGCCAGCAGCTCCCCGTCCACCGCCTGCTGCTTGATGTCGTGGGGAGTGCCGAGGGCGATGAGGCGGCCGCGGTTGATGAGTGCGATGCGGTTGCAGTACTCCGCCTCGTCCATGTAGTGGGTGGAGACCAGGACGCTCACCCCCTCGGCCCCCAGGTCGTGGATGAGGTCCCAGAAGCGGCGTCGGGATTCCGGGTCCACCCCGGAGGTGGGCTCGTCCAGGAAGAGCACCGATGGCCGGTGCAGGATGGCAGCCCCGAGGGCGAGGCGCTGCTTCCAGCCCCCGGCCAGGGTGGACACCAGCGCCTTGTCCCGGCCGGCGAGCCCGGCAATGCCGATAGCCTCGGCGACCCGCCCGTCGAGGGCTTCCCGGGGCACGCCGTAGATGCCGCCGAAGAAGCGCAGGTTCTCGGCCACGGTGAGATCGCTGTAGAGGGAAAATTTCTGGGACATGTAGCCGATGCGCTGGCGCACCCCTTCCGGGTCCGTGGCGACGTCGAGGCCGGCCACCCAGGCCCGGCCGGCGGTGGGGCGCAGGAGCCCGCACAGGATGCGGATCAGGGTGGACTTGCCGGCGCCGTTGGGGCCGAGGAAGCCCATGATCTCTCCCCGCCCGACCTCGAAGCTAACCCCGTCCAGGGCGGTGAAGTCGCCGAAGCGCTTGACCAGGCCGTCGACGGTAATGGCGGCTTCGGCGGCCATCAGGACGCCTTCTCCCCCCGCTCCAGGAGGGCGACGAAGAGGTCCTCGATGGTCGGGGCCACCGTTTCCATCCGGGTCGTTTCCACGCCGGCCGCCGCCAGGGCCTGGGCAATCTGGGGCAGGCGGGCTGCGGCGTCATCCACATGGACATGGGCGCCGATGCCGACGAGGAGCACCCCTTCCACCCCGGGCAGCCCCTGCACCGCGTCCCGCAGGCGGCGCGGCTCGGGGGAGGCGATCTCCAGCATCGCCCCCGGCATCCGGGCCTTGAGGCCGGCCGGGGTGTCGCAGTACATCAGCCGGCCCCGGTGCAGGAGGGCCAGGCGGTCGCAACGCTCGGCCTCGTCCAGGTAGGCGGTGGAGATGACCATGGCAACCCCCTCGGCCCGCAGGCCGTAGAGGATCTGCCAGAACTCCCGGCGGGACAGGGGATCGACGCCGGTGGTGGGCTCGTCCAGGAGCAGGACCCGAGGGGTATGGACCAGGGCGCAGGAGAGTCCCAGCTTCTGTTTCATGCCCCCCGACAGCTGGCCCGCCAGGCGGGTGCGGAAGCGGGTCATGTCGGAGGCGGCGAGGAGGGTTTCTGCCCGCTGCCGCCACAGCTCGGCGGGCACCTCGAAGAGGTCGGCGTAGAAGCGGATATTCTCGTCCACTGTCAGGTCATCGTAGAGGCCGAAGCGCTGGGGCATGTAGCTGACGTGGCGCTTGGTCTGCTCCGGGTGGGCCAGGACGTCGATCCCGTCCACCACGACGTGGCCTTCATCGGGGCGCATGACGCTGGCCAGCATGCGCATGGTGGTGGTCTTGCCGGCTCCGTCGGGCCCCACCAGGCCGAAGATTTCCCCGGCCCCCACCGAGAAGCCGAGCCCGTCCACCGCCAGGATGGCGCCGAAGCGCTTGGACAGCCCCTCCACCTCGACCACGGCGTCAGTCATGGCCGGCGTCCCCCTGGAGGTCGATATGGGCGTCCGCCGGCATGCCCGGCACCAGCTCGTGGGTGGGGTTGTCGAGGTCGATCTTCACCCGGTAGACCAGGGTGACCCGCTCGGCGTGGGTCTCCACGCTCTTGGGGGTGAATTCGGCCTTGGAGGCGATGAAGGAGATGCGGCCCCGGTAGCGCTTGCCGGGGTAGCTGTCGGTGGTGACCGCCACCTCCTGCCCGAGGCGCACCCGGCTGAGGTCGGGCTCGTTCAGGTAGGCCCGCAGCCAGACGTGGTCCAGGTCGGCGATGGTGATGACCGGGGTCCCCGGCACCACCACTTCCCCCAGCTCGGCCTGGCGGACGGTCACCACCCCGTCGAAGGGGGCGACCAGGGTGGTGTAGCCGAGGACGATGCGGGCGAGCCTCGCCGCTTCCTCTGTGTTGCGGACGGCGGCCTCGGCCGACCGGACGTTGCGCTCGGCGAAGGCGGCCAGGGCCCGGTCCCGCTCCAGGGCGGCGCTGGCCTGTCTATAGGCGCTAGTGGTCTGGTCGAGGGCGGCGGCCGAGAGGAAGCCCTGGCGGCGCAGGTCGGCGTTACGGCGCAGATCCGCCTGGCGCAGGGCCTTTTCCGCTTCGGCGGCCTTGACGATCTTGCCGGCGGCCACCACGGACTGCCGGGAGGCATCCACCTGCCGCGCCTGGAAGGCCTGGCTGGCTTCGGCGATGGCCACCTGCTGCCGGTAGTCGGCGTCATCCACCCGGGCCAGCACCGTTCCCGCCTTGACCCACTGGCCCTCGTTGAAGGGCAGCTCGACCAGCCGGGACTGGACGGTCTTGAAGCTCAACACGCTCTCGTGGGCCTCGATGTTGCCGGAGAGCAGCAGCTGGTTGCGTTCTTGTTGCCGGAACGGCCACCAGTCGCCGGTCCGGCCGTGGTACACCGCCGCCACGACGGCCAGGGCGGCAAGGACGGCCAGCGTCACGAGCAACGCAAGGCGTCTTTTCCCGGGGGGCTGCGGTTCGTTGCGGCTGGCTTTCGCGGTCACGGGAGTCGTCCTCCTGTGTCCACGGCTGGCGGGGGACGGCTTTAGTTCCCCTGGTGTCGGTTCGCGATTCCGTATTAGATTACCGGTCTCAAAAAACGCGGTCTCGGACAAGTGTCCGGTTCAAGCGCCTTACTGCCCCAAAAAGACAACCGACCATGCTCAAGACCGATCCCGACAGCGAATTCCTCCGTACTCTTTCCGTGCTTTACGTCGAGGATGAAGACGAAGTGCGGGAACTGCTCACCCGCTTCCTCGTCCGCCGCTTCGACAAGGTCGACGTGGCCGCCAACGGCCGGGAGGGACTGGAGCTTTTCCGCGCCGGGCATCACGACATCGTCATCACCGACGTGCGCATGCCGGTCATGGACGGCCTCGCCATGGCGGCGGAAATCAAATCCATGGAGAAGGAAACGCCGGTGATCGTCATCACCGCCTACAACGAGCACGAGTATTTCATGCGGGCGATCGAGATCGGCATCGACCGCTACATCACCAAGCCCATCGATCCCGGCCAATTGCTCTCCGCCATCCAGCGCAGCACCAGGATCCACCTGCAGCAGCGAGAGATTGCCGAAGCGCGGGAAGCCACTGCCAACGCCCTGACCCAGGTGGTGGCAGTCCTGGCCCGGGCCATCGAGTGCCGGGACCCCTATACCGACGGCCACCAGAAGCGGGTATCCGCCCTCGCCGAGGCCGTCGCCGAAGCCATGGGCCTGCCGCCGGAGCAAGTGGTGGGCATCAGGGTGGGCGCGGCCATCCACGACATTGGCAAGATCCGGGTGCCGACGGAGTTCCTCAGCATGCCCCGCCGCCTCAGCGACGAGGAATTCACGCTGATCAAGTCCCACGTGGAGGCCGGCATCGAGATCCTGGGGGATGTTTCCTTCCCCTGGCCCATCGGCGAGATGATCCTCCAGCACCACGAGCGCCTGGATGGTTCGGGCTACCCCCGCGGCCTGAAGGGGGACGAGATTTGCCTCGGCGCGCGGATCATCGCCGTCGCCGACGTGGTGGAGGCCATGAGCTCGGACCGCCCCTACCGGCCGGCCATCGGGCCGCAAGCCGCCATGGACGAAATCCGAACCCACCGCGGCAGCCGCTACGATGCGGCGGTGGTGGATGCCTGCCTGCAACTCCTGGAACAGGATCCGCTGCGCTATCTGGCCCATTGACGACCGGGCCCGCGCCGGACTGGCGGCGTCAGTCCGGCCGTTTGGCCGACAGGATGTCCGGCCGGGCGTCGAGAATGCGGATGCAGGCATCCACGGCCGCCGGGTCGAACAGCCGTCCCCTCCCCGACTGGAGTTCCTCCTGGGCCTTGGCGATGCCGAGGGCGGGGCGGTAGGGACGATGGGAGCTCATCGCCTCCACCACGTCGGCCACCGCCAGGATGCGGGCGGCGGGAAGGATTTCGTCCCCCTTCAGTCCGCGGGGATAGCCCGAGCCGTCCAGGCGCTCGTGGTGCTGGAGGATCATCTCGCCGATCGGCCAGGGGAAATCCACCTCCTGAACCAGTTCGAAACCGGCCTTGGGATGGCCCTTGACGATGGCGTATTCCATGGGATTGAGCGGACCGGGCCGGCAGATGATTTCGCTCGGAATGCGGATACTGCCGATGTCGTGGATGAGGGCTGCGAATCGGATGCCTTCGATCTCGTCCGGCGCCATTCCGAGTTCCCGGCCGATGGCTTCGGCCAGCAGCGAGACCCGCTTCTGGTGGCCGTCGATGTAAGGGTCGCGCATTTCGATGGCGCGCCCCAGGGCCATGACCGTCTGCTGCAGAATCTCCAGGATGCGGCGCTGGGCGGCCAGCAGGTCCCGCTGCCGCGCCCGCTCCCGGGTGGCCTCCTGGATGGCGTGGACGAGCAGGTCCGGGTCCACGGGCTTGGTGACGTAGCGGTCCACCCCGAGTTCGATGGCCCGCAGGAGAAAATCCCGGTCGCTGTAGGCGGTGACGACGATGATGGGAACCGAACGGCCGGTGGCCTTGATCCGCTCGATCATCTCCAACCCGTCCAGGCGGGGCATCTTGATGTCGGTCACCACCACGTCGTATTCCCCGGCGACGAACTTCTGCGCGCCCTCCTCCCCATCCTCGGCGACATCCAGTCGGGCGACGCGGCGGGTGAGGAAGCGGGCGAGCAGTTCCCGTATTTCCTCCTGATCCTCCACGTAAAGCACCCGCAGGCTGCGGACGAAGGCGGCGTCCGCCTCGGACGGCGCGGCCGGGATGGTGCTCCGATCGTTCATGCCCGGCCATTCCCGGCCAGCAGGCTGCTGAGCGGCAGCGCCAGGGTGAAGCGGGCGCCGCGATCGGTGTTCGCAGCTGTCACGCTGCCATCCATGTTTTTCTCGACAATCATTTTGGTCATGTAAAGCCCGATGCCGCTGCCTTTGTCCTTGGTGGTGAAGTAGGGGTCGAAGATGCGCGGCAAGGCTTCCGCCGGGATGCCGCCGCCATTGTCCTCGATGCTCACCAGCGCCTGCCCGCCCTCCCGCGTCAGGCGGATGCGGATGCTGCCATCCGCAACGTGGCGCTCCTGGATGGCCTCCTTGGCATTCATGAGGATATTCAGCACCGCCTGGGCGAACTGGGAGGGGAAGCCCTCGGCCACGATCTGAGGGGGCAGTTCCTCGTCCACGGCGATGCTGTAATTCTTCAGGGCCCCCTGGATGATGAACAGCGCCTGGCGCACCGCCTCGGCCACGTCGAAATCGGCCTTTTCCTTGTCGGGACGGAAGAACTCGCGGAAATCATCGACTGTGGTGGACATGCGCTGGAGCAGGCGCAAGGTGTCATTGACCGTCTGGTCGAGCCGTTCCGCGGTCAGCTCGCCATAGTCGTAGTCATCCTTGAGATTGCGGACCAGCAGGCCCAGGGCATTGAGGGGCTGGCGCCACTGGTGGGCGATGTTATGCACCATCTCGCCCATGGCCGCCAGGCGCGACTGCTGGATGAGGATATGGTCCTTCTGCCGGCTGCGCTCCACTTCCTCCCGGATCCGCGTTTCCAGGCCGGCATTGAGCTGGCGCACATGCTCTTCCGCCTCGCGCCGCTCGGCCACTTCCTGTTCCAGCCGGCTCTGGCTCAGGCGCACCTGGTCCCGCATGGCGGTAAAGGAAACCACCAGGTCGCCGACCTCGTCGCGTCCCGGGGGCGGCAGCGCGGCATGGAAGCCGCCCTCCTTCAGGGCGTGGGCGGCCTGGGCCAGCCGCTGCACCGGGCGCCGCACGGTCAGGTCGAGGACCAGCCCCAGCAGGAAGAAAGAGGCCGCCAGCCCCAACCCCAGCGCCCCGAGCAGGGCCTGGCGAGCCTGGTGCAGGCTTTCCAGGAGCGCCGCCTCGCTGATCCGGACGCGCAGGATGCCGAGGGAATCGTTCCCCAGGCGCAGGGCGTGTTCCTGCAACCGCTCTCCCGGCCCCGAGGCCACCTTGGCGGTGCCCGGCAGGGGATAGAGCCGCCGGTTCCGGCTATCGGTGAGCTCGACCTCGACCCACTCCGGATTTTCCCGCCGCAGGGAGTCGAGGGTGTCGTGGATGTCGCCCAACTGCTGCGCCGCCACCATGGGCAGCAGGCTTTGCACCAGGCTGGCCGTCGCCCGCTCCTGCTGGCGATGGAACATCTCCACCTGGTATTTCTCGACCGAGGGCAGCCAGACAATCACCAGATAGCCCATAAGGCCCGTAAAGACCAGGGCCATGGGCAGGAACAGCTTCAGGCGCAGGTTCAAGGGATATGCCTCAACGCTCGGGAACGAAGAAGTCCTCCAGCCCCAGCTCCCTCAGGGGCTCGTAATCGCGGGCGCTGGTGGGAATCATGCGGGCCAGGGGAATCTCCTGGAGGAGGACCTTGCCTTCGGGGCTGGCGGCGAGGTCCAGGAGGGCCTTCTGCACCGCTTCCCGAACGGCGGCGGGAACCCGGGGATGGGCGGCGACGGGATGGGAGGGGAACGGGCGGGTGGTGTGGATGACCCTGAGCAGCCCCCTCACCGCATCCTTCTGCTCGTCCAGGGTCTTCTGCACGCCGCCGCCGGCATCGGCGAGGCCTTGCGCCACGTTGAGATAGACGGCGGTATGGGACTTGACGTAGCTGGGAGTGATGCGGACCTTGAAGCTGCGGGCCAGCTCCGCCCGCACCAGGAGGCTGGCGCCGATGGCATTGGGGGCCGGGAAGGCCACCGCCTTGCCGTCGAGATCGGCCGGGGTCCGGATCGGGCTGTCCCCGGCGACCACCAGGATGCCCTGCACGGGCTTGCCGTCCCGGACCAGGGGCAGGTAGCCCTGGGGATTGGCATTGGCCACCACCAAGTAGGGATTCATGTAGGCGAAATCGAACTGGCCGGCATTGTAGCCGCGCTCGAAGGACGGAATGTCGGGCAGCAGGGCCAACTCGAAACTATGGCCGGTGCGCTTTTCGAGTTCCTTGAGGATGGGATTCCAGATGATGAACAGTTGGCGCCGCTCGAACTGGGGGGTGACGCCAAAGACATAGGATTCGCCGGCTGCGGCCGAGACGCCCGGCAGTCCGGATAGCGCCAGCAGCCAAGCCAGCATCAGAATGATTTTCTTCATTGCCCCTCTCCCTTGAAGCTTCCTCGACAAGTATGGGCCCGCCCCTGGCCACCCGCAACCGCCGGGGCGCAGTACCGGTGGGGGGCCGGGTAGTAAAATCGGGGTATTACCCCTCCATCTTTCGACCCCATGCCCGAACAATCCCTGACCCAGCTGATGACCTGGAATATCGTCACGATAGAGCAGGACGCCAGCCTGGCGCGGGCCGCGGAAGTCATGGAGACGGCCCACATCAGTTCGGTACTGGTGGCGGCGCTGGGCAAGCCGGTGGGCATCGTCACCGAGCGGGACATCCTGCGGGCGCTGGAAGCGATGGTGCCGCCGGAGCAACCCGTGTCGACGGTGATGGGACGGCCCCTGGTCAGCGCCCGACAGACCCTGACCCTCCACGAGGCCTACCACCTGATGGTGGAAAAAGGCGTGCGGCATCTCCTGGTGACCGACGGGGAAGGCCAGCCGGCCGGCATCGTCAGCGAAAGCGACTTCCGCTTTCACCTGGGGCTGGATTTCTACCGCCGCCTGCAGGATGTGCGCACGGTCATGAGTTCCCGGACGCCGGTGCTGCCGCCCACAGCGCCCTTGCGCCAGGCGGTGGCGGCCATGGCCGCCCGCGAGGCCAATTGCATTATTGTCGCTGCCGACGGGGTTCCGGTGGGGATCGTCACCGAACGGGATGCGGTGCGCTTCTACCGCCAGGGCAATGGCACCCTGGAGCTGCCCCTGGCCGAGGTCATGACCTCGCCGGTAGCCACCATCCCGGTGGGCACCCACCTGCACGACGCCATGGAGCGGATGCAGTCCCAGCGCATCCGCCACCTGGTGGTGGTTGGGGAGGACGGCCTGGTGGCCGGCCTCCTGTCCGAGCACGACGTGGTGCGGCAACTGGAAAACGAATACCTGGACTTCGCCCTGCGGGAAAGCCGCCAGACCCGCCAGCAGCTGCAGGACAGCGAAATGCGGCGCCGCGCCGTCTTCAACCAGGCGAGCGAACACATGGGCATCCTGGACCTGGATGGCACCCTGCGGGATATCAACCGTTCAGCCCTGGCCCTGATCGGCGGCTGGCCGGAGGAAGTGGTGGGCAAGCCCTTCTGGGATACGCCCTGGTGGTCCCACGATGCCGCCCTGCAGGCCCGGCTGCGCCAGGCCTTCGCCGAACTCGCCGGCGGCCGCCCCAGCCGCTTCGAAGCGACCCATCCGGCCGCCGACGGCAGCCTGCGCTACGTTGATTTCCAGCTGCAACCCATTCTGGACGAGACCGGCAAGCTCGCCCTGGCCCTGGCGGAAGGCAGCGACATTACCGAACGCAAGCGGGCCGAGGCCGAATTGCGCCAATTCCAGCGGGCGGTGGAACAGTGCCCGGTATCGATCATCATCACCGACACCGAAGCCTGCATCCAGTACGTCAATCCCAAATTCACCGAGATCACCGGCTATTCCCGGGGGGAAGTCCTGGGCCGGAACCCCAGCCTGCTGCAGTCGGGCCTGACCCAAAAGGCCACTTACGAGCAGCTCTGGGCCGCCCTCCGCCAGGGGGATGTCTGGACCGGGGAACTGTGCAACCGGCGCAAGGACGGCGAGCCCTTCTGGGAGCTTGCCCGCATCCTGCCCATTACCGATCCGGCCGGCCGGGCCACCCATTTCCTGGCCGTGAAGGAGGACATCACCGAGCGCCGCCGGGTGGAAGAGCAGCGCCGCCTGGCCTTGAGCGTCTTCCGGAGCAGCCACGACGGCATTTTCATCACCAATCCCGAAGGCACCATCATCGACGTGAATCGGGCCTTCACCGAGCTGACCGGCTATTCCCGGGAAGAAGCGGTCGGCCACTCTTCCGGCTTGCTCAATTCGGGGCACCATGACCCGGATTTCTTCCGCCGCCTGTTCGAAACGGCAGCGCAGCAGAGCTACTGGCAGGGGGAAATCTGGACCCGGACCAAGGCCGGAGCCGTCAGCGTGGTACTGATGACGGTCAGCGCAGTCTGCGACGGGCAGGGAAATCCGACCCACTATGTCGGCGTATTCACCGACATTACCCGGAAGAAGGAAAGCGAGCAGCGCCTCGAACGCCTGGCTCACCATGACGCCCTCACCGGCCTGCCCAACCGCAGCCTGTTCCGCGACCGCCTGCAGCAGGCCATCCGGAAAAGTCGAAGGGACCAGCAGTCCCTGGCGCTGTTCTTCATCGACCTGGATCATTTCAAGGCGGTGAACGACACCCTGGGCCACGTCGCCGGGGACCAGCTACTGGTCGAGGCGGCTCGACGCATCGCTTCCTGCGTGCGCAACTCGGACACCGTGGCGCGGCTCGGGGGTGACGAATTCACGGTGGTCCTGCCCGGGCTGGAGAACCTGGCAGCCGCGGAGCGGGTGGCCCGCGACATGCTGGAGGCACTGGCGGCTCCCTTCATCCTGGGACAGGAAAAGGCCTGCATATCCGCCAGCATCGGCATCGCCGTTTATCCCGACCACGGGGAAGATCCCGAAGATCTCACCAAAGCCGCCGACCAGGCCATGTACGACGCCAAGGCCCGGGGGCGGAACGCCTTCAGCTTTGTCGCCGGCACGGCCGCCGAAACGCTGGCGACGTAACCCGCCGGCCTTGACGCAGGCCGCCCGGTCAGGTTGAAAGGGCCTAGCGCTGCCACAGGATGCGGGCGGTTTCCAGGGGAACCGCCAGGCCGTCCCGGTGGGGCAGCACCCGGGCCGTGTAATCCGTCGCCGGGCGGGTGGCCGGCACCCGGGCCCGGTAGGCGTAGGCCCCCGCCAGCCCCGGCCAATGCCCGGCCCGCCGCATGGCCTGGCGGAAAGGGACGGCATCGCCCTGGGGCTCGGCATAGAGCTCGACCCGCACCGCGTCGGGATCGAGTTCGCCGAGGAAAAGCTGCACCTCGAAGGCGTACTCGCCGCCCCGGGGCTCGACCCGGACTTCGCCGAAGCGCACCCCCGGCCACTGGCGCTCGAGGGCGTCCCGCCACAGCACCAGCCGCACGCCGAGGGCGCCCCGGCCGGCGGCCCGCTGGCGGTAGGCCGCCGCCATGGGCAGGTAATGGCGCTCGGCGTACTCCCGCACCGCCCGGTTGGCGGAAAAGCGCGGGGTCATGCGGGCCATGCTTTCCCGCATCCTTGCCACCCAGGCGACGGGGATGCCCCGGCTGTCCCGGTCATAGAAGGCGGGGATCACTTCCCTTTCCAGGAGGTCGTAGAGGGCTTCGGCGTCGGCGGCATCGGCGGCCGGGCCGTCGCCGTGCCCGTCGCCCAGGGCCCAGCCCACCTCCGGCCCGTAGGCCTCCGCCCACCAGCCATCCAGGGTGGAGAGATTGAGGCCGCCGTTGACCAGCGCCTTCATGCCGCTGGTGCCGCAGGCCTCCCAGGGCCGCCGCGGCGTGTTGAGCCAGACATCCACGCCCTGGACCAGCATCTCGGTCAGCAGCATGTCGTCGTCCGGAATGAAGACCGCGTAAGGGCGGACCTCGGGCCGGCGGATGAACTGCACCCAGCGCCGGATCATGGCCTGGCCCTCCTGGTCGGCGGGATGGGCCTTGCCGGCGATGATGAGATGCATCGGCCGCACCGGATCGGTGAGCAGGCGCAGCAGGCGCTCCGGATCGTGGAGCAGCAGATTGGGCCGCTTGTAGGCGGTGAAGCGGCGGGCAAAGCCCACCGTCAGCACGTCGCCGGAAAGGGGGCGTATCCCGGCGTTGACCATCTCGGGGGGCGCCCCGGCGGCGGCCAGCTGCCGCGACAGGCGATCCCGCACGTAGGCCACCAGCGAGCGGCGGGACTCGCTTCGCAGCTGCCACAGCCGCTCGTCCGAGGCGCAGCTGAGGGCCTGGGTCAGGCTTTCCGTGGTCCCCAGCCAGCGCTCCTTGCCGCAGGTTTCCGTCCACAGGGCATCGGCCATGGGGGAGTCCCAGGTCGGCATATGCACGCCGTTGGTGACGTGCCCCACCGGCACCTCGTCCGCCGGCCAGCGGGGAAAGAGGGGCTGGAACAGGCGCCGGCTGACCTCGCCGTGGAGGCGGCTGACGCCATTGACCGCCCCGCTGCCGCGGATGGCCAGATAGGCCATGTTGAAATCCTCGGAAGAATCGTCCCGGTTCTGGCGGCCCAGGGCGAGGAGGTCGTCGAGCCCGATGCCGAGCTGCTCCCGGGCGTAGCCCCCGAGGTAGCGGTCGATGAGCTTGGGCGGGAAGCGGTCGAAGCCGGCGGAAACCGCCGTGTGGGTGGTGAACAGGTTGCCGGCCCGGGTGACGGCCAGGGCGACGGCGAAGGTCTGGCCGCTGGCCCGCATGAAGCTGCGGGCCCGCTCCAGGACCGCCAGGGCCGCGTGGCCCTCGTTGAGGTGGCAGACTTCCGGCTCGATGCCCAGGGCCACTAGCAGGCGCCAGCCGCCGATGCCGAGGATGATTTCCTGGGTGAGGCGCAGGTGGGGCGTGCCGACGTAGAGCTCGGCGGTCACCCCCCGGTAGGGCGGGAAATTGGCGGCGTGGTTGCTGTCCAGCAGGTAGAGCTTCACCCGCCCGAGCTGGACCTGCCAGACGTTGAGCCAGATCGGGTAGCCGGGCAGGTCGAGGCGCAGGCGCAGCCATTCGCCGTTGGGCTGCCGCAGGGGGGTGATGGGCAGCTGGCCCGGGTCGTTGTAGGGGAAAACCGCCTGCTGGGCGCCGTCCTGGTCGATCACCTGGCGGAAGTAGCCCTGCTGGTAGAGGAGCCCGACACCGACGACGGGAATCCCCAGGTCGCTGGCCGCCTTGAGCTGGTCCCCGGCGACATTGCCGAGCCCTCCCGAGTAGATGGGCAGGGCCTCGGTGAGCATGAACTCCATGCTGAAATAGGCGACGCAGCGCAGGGGCGGACGGGGATAGGCCTGCTGGAACCAGCCCGGCGTCGCCGCCGCGGCCTCCTTGGCCCGCAGCAGGTCATCGACCCGGCGGCGGAAGACCGGATCGGCCATGCGGTCCTCGATACGGTCCCGGGAGACGGTCTGGAGGACGATCCAGGGGTTCTGGGTGAGTTCCCACAGGGTCGGGTCCAGATCCCGCCAGAGCTCGTCCGCCTCGTGGTTCCACGACCAGCGCAGGTCCAGGGCCAGGTCGGCCAGGGTGTCGAAGCCCCTGATATCGACCGGGAGCAGGTTGTTCAGCGGGTGCCTGGCACGGGTGCCCATAACCGATTGCCCCCCGGCGCCCGCTACGGAATCTCGGCTTCGACGAGCTGGGCCAGCAGAAAGAGCGATTCCTGCCAGCCCAGATAGCAGGCCTCCACCGGAATGGCCTCCGGCAGCCCTTCCTGCACCACTGTCAATTCAGTGCCGCAGGACACCGGCCGCAGGGAAACCGTCGTCAGCATTTCCCCGGGCAGGCCGGGATCATCGAACTTGTCCGTGTAGCGGATGCGCTCGTCCGGCACCAGCTCCACATACCGGCCGCTGAAAGAATGGCTGTCCCCGGTGCCGAAATTGGTGAACGACGTCCTGTAGGTCCCGCCGACCTTGGCCTCCGCCTGGTGGACCCGGCAGGTGAAGCCGTTGGGCGGCAGCCATTTCACGACGGCATCGGGATCGAGGAAAGCCCGGTAGATTTTCCCGGGCGGCGCACGGAGGACGCGGTGGAGCTGGATGGTGTTTGCGGACATGGTGGTTTCGCCTTTCGTTGTGCCTGACCAGCAGATAGACGTGCCGGGGCGGGGATGGGTTCATGCCGCTCGCGGTGAAGCAGTAATCGCCCCAATCGAAGCATTGAACGCATCCGCCGCTTTCTCCTGGAGCGGCGGGCTTTCTTTGCCAACAAGAACCACTAATGTTTGACTTATCGCACCTAAACCCATGATACTGTGCGATATGGCACGCATTAATCAAATCTACCCGATTGATGTCCGAGACGCGCTGCACGCGCTGGGCGATCGTATTGTCATTGCCCGAAAAGCGGCCGGGCTGCGCCAGTCGGATCTCGCGGATCGCGCCGGCGTCAGCCGCTCGACCCTGGTCGAGATCGGAAAGGGGTCGCCCCATGTGGCCATGGGCAACTACCTGGCGGTCCTGTGGGCGTTGGACCTCCTGGCGGATGTGGACAAGATCGCCATGTTCGAATCGGATAGCCATCGGCTGATGGCCGATCAGCTGCCCAAGCGGGTGCGCAAGGGCTAGGAGATCGACGCCTGTTGATCTATCGTCCTGATGAAGCGCTGCCGGTGCTTGCCGGGGTTACCAGGTGGCGCTCGCCATGCGATTCCACAACGAGGGCGCCGTCGCCACCCCGGATACCCTGCTCGCCTCCGCCCGATTGCTGGGCATCGAGCCGGAAGCAGCTATCGGAACCATGAGGCAGATGGCCTCCACCATCCTGGATACCTGGCGCCGCCGCTTCGAACAGGTCGGGGCCGATGCCGACCCGGTGGCAAAGATCGAAGGGGCCTTCAAGATGGCGCGGATGGTCCTCGACCATAAATTTGAGATCCAGGCGCCGGCCAGTAGATACGCCCGGTATCGATAACGGCCAAGGCCCGCACCGCCCCTCATCTCGATGCCGCTCGCGGTGAAGCAAAAATCGCTACAACCGAAGCATTAACCGCTACGGTTCAGGCCGCTCACAATGGCCTTGAGGGAAGCGGTGACGATACTGCCGTCGATGCCGACTCCGTAGAATTCCCGGCCCCCGGCGGCGATTTCCATGAAAGCGCAGGCCTGGGCCTCCCCGCCGTCGGCGCTGCCTCCCATGGAGCGCTCCTCGTAGCTGCGCACCTGTACCTGGATGCCGGCCCCCCGGAGGGCGTGGATGGCGGCGTCGATGGGGCCGTTGCCTTCCCCGGTGAGGAGGTGGGGCGTGCCGTCGATGTCGATGGACAGGCGGATGCCCTGGGCCTTGCCGTGCTCGAAGAGGTGGTGCTCCCGGTAGCGCACCGGCGCCGCCGGCTCCAGGTAGGTTGCGGAGAAGAGCTGCCAGATGTCGGCGGCGCTGACCTCGCTGCCATGGGCATCGGTGTGCTGCTGGACGACCCCGGAGAATTCCACCTGAAGGCGGCGGGGCATGACCACCCCGTACTCGGTCTCCATGAGATAGGCGATGCCCCCCTTCCCGGACTGGCTGTTCACCCGGATCACCGAATCGTAGCTGCGGCCGACATCGGCGGGATCGATGGGCAAATAGGGCACGTTCCACGGCTCGCCTGCCTTTTGGGCGGCGAATCCCTTCTTGATGGCGTCCTGGTGGGAGCCGGAGAAGGCCGTGAAGACGAGATCCCCCACGTACGGGTGGCGCGGGTGGATGGGCAACTGGTTGCAATGCTCGACGGTGCGGGCGACGGCGTTGATATCGGAAAAGTCGAGGCCGGGGTGGACGCCCTGGGTGTACAGGTTGAGGGCCAAGGTGACGAGATCCACGTTGCCGGTGCGCTCGCCGTTGCCGAAGAGGCAGCCTTCCACCCGGTCGGCGCCGGCCATGAGCCCCAACTCGGCGGCCGCGACGGCGGTGCCCCGGTCATTGTGGGGATGGAGGCTCAAGATGACGCTGTCCCGGCGGGCGAGGTGGCGATGCATCCACTCGATCTGGTCGGCGTAGACGTTGGGGGTGGCCTCCTCCACCGTGGTCGGCAGGTTGAGGATTACCTTGCGCTCCGGAGTGGCGCCCCAGGCCGCGGTGACGGCATCGCAGACCTCGAGGGCGAAGTCGAGTTCGGTGGCATTGAAGGTCTCGGGGCTGTATTCGAGCACCACTTCGGTCTCGGGCATCTGGGCGGCCAACTCCTTGACGAGCTTCACCGCGTCCACCGCCATGGCCACCACCTCCGCCTTGCTCATGCCGAAGACGATGTCCCGGAAGGGCTTGGAAGTGGCGTTGTAGACATGGACGATAACCTGGCGGGCACCCCGGATGGATTCGAAGGTGCGGCGGATCAAGTGCTCCCGAGCCTGGGTGATGACCTCAATAGTGACGTCCTCGGGGATGAGGTCCTCCTCGATGAGGCTGCGGACGAAATTGAAATCGGTCTGGGAGGCGGAGGGAAAAGCCACCTCGATTTCCTTGAACCCGATCTGGCAAAGGGTCTTGAACATCCGCATTTTCTTCTCGACATTCATCGGCTCGAAAAGGGACTGGTTGCCATCCCGCAGGTCCGTGCTCATCCAGGTGGGCGGGGTGGCAATGGCCCGGTTGGGCCACTGGCGGTCGGCGAGTCGCACCGGGGGGAAGGGCCGATATTTGCCGGACTGGCGAGGCGACATGGAACGCTCCTGGGGTGAATTATTATGGAGCAATCTTAGGCAATTCCATCCCGCAGGTGCTTGCGTTTTATGGTCAATTATTATGTCCATCCGCAAACTAATTGCGCCAACTACGTGTAATCTGGATTAATGTTGCGCCAACGCGAACACCCCGGGAAAAACCATGGAAATCGACCGCTACGACAGGATGATTCTGGAGGTGCTGCAGGCCGACGGCCGGATCAGCAACCAGGATCTGGCGGACCGAATCGGGCTCTCACCCTCCCCTTGCCTGCGCCGGGTGCGGGCCTTGGAGGAGGCCGGCCTGATCACAGGCTACCGGGCGCTGCTGGATGCCAGGAAACTGGGGCTATCCCTGTTGGCCCTGATCGGCATTTCCATGGACCAGCACACCCCGGAACGCTTCGCCAATTTCGAAGCGAGCATCGCCGAAATCCCGGAGGTGCTGGAATGCCTCCTCATAACTGGCCAGCAGGCCGATTACCAGTTGAAGGTGGTCGTTCATGACATGGACGGCTACCAGGAACTGCTGCTCAACAAGATCACCCGCATTGCAGGGGTGACGGGCGTGCACACCAGCTTTGTGCTGCGACGGGTGGTTGACCGGGCTGCGCTGCCTCTTTCGATAACGTAATGCCGATAGCTATCGCGGGTATCGGCTACGGGTGATGCTGGAATGCACGACCTGACCCCGGCCGGCGAGGAGCGCGGCCAGGGCATCGGGACGGCCGTCAGGGCAACAGGAACGAGGCTTTTTCCACGACCCGGATGGCGCCGTCTTCCTGGGCGACAATCTGGAACCGGATCGGATTGGCGCCTTTCTGCCCGGCCTCGGAGGGAACCCGCACCAGCATGATGGCCGACTGGGAACTGGCCGCCGGGACTCCCACTTCGGCGGTTCCGGCGATTTCGATGCCCGGCAGGCCCTCCACGCTGACCTTGTAGCGGTGCGCCCGCTCCTCGGTGTTCATCACATTCAGCGTGTAGATGTTTTCTATGTACCCGTTCTCGACCTCGCGGGCCAGGGTGGAACGGTCCCGGATGACGTCGACCTTCAAGGGGATACGATGGGCCAGGAACCAGCCGGCCAGGCTGGCAATCAGGAGCAGGATGCCGGCATAGGCCAGAATGCGCGGCCGGATGACATGGCGGAGGATTTCCCGCCGGCCGAAATTCCGGGCCATGGCATTTTCGGTCGAATAACGGATGAGGCCGCGGGGTTGTCCCACCTTGTCCATCACCTGGTTGCAGGCATCGACGCAGGAAGCGCAGCCGATGCATTCGTATTGCAGGCCGTTGCGGATATCGATTCCGGTCGGGCAGACATGGACGCACAGGCCGCAATCCAGGCAATCGCCCAGGCCCTCCCTCCCGGCATCGTGGTCCTTGCCGTGGGCGCCGCGGGGCTCTCCACGGGGGGCGTCGTAGGTGATGATCATGGTGTCGGGATCGAACATGGCGCTCTGGAAGCGGGCATAGGGGCACATGTGCCGGCACACCAGCTCCCGCATGAGCCCCGCCAGCACGTAGGTGAAGCCGGCGTAGAACAGGATCCAGAAGGTTTCCCACCCGCCGAGCTTCCAGGCCAGCAAATTGCGCCACAGGTCATCCACCGGGCTGAAATATCCGACGAAGGTAAAGCCTGTCCACAGGGCCAGGGCCAGCCACAGGCCATATTTGGTGACCTTGAGGCGGGCCTTGCGGACGCTCAGCGGCCCGTTGTCGAGCCTGATGCGCTCGTTGCGATCCCCCTCGACCCAGGTCTCGATCCAGGTGAAGAGCTGGGTATAGACGGTCTGCGGACAGGCATAGCCGCAGAAGAGCCGGCCCGCCACCGCCGTGACCAGGAAAAGGGAGTAGGCCGAAACGATGAGGATGACCGACAGGTAGATGATGTCCTGGGGCCAGAAGACCAGGCCGAAAATGTAGAACTTGCGCTCCACCAGATGGAAGAGCACTGCCTGCCGTCCATTCCACTCCAGCCACAGGGCGCCGTAGAAAACCGCCTGGGTCAGGATCACCATGGCCATCCGCCAATGGTCGAAAAAGCCGCGGGCGCGCTTGGCGTAGATTTTCTGGTACTTGCTGAATACCGGGGCGCTTTGGTAGGCGACGGCGCTCGTTTCGTGTTGTTTGTTGCTCATGGTCGTCTGGTCTGGATGGGGGATTGCCGGTGTTTCCGCCGGGATCGCCCGGCCCGGCAAGGGGGCCCCATGATAAGTGATTGGCGGGCGCGGTGGCTGAAGCCCTGCGTCCCTGGCGCTATTCCGATCCTGGCTTTCTGCAGACCGACATCCTGGCCTCGCCCCTCCTCCAGCACGGCCCCGCCTTGGCCGGTTCCGGGGCCGGGGAGCCGTCGGCGTCCATCCTCACCACCCGGGTCGTAAGGGAGGAAACCCCCTTCTTGTCGAAGTCCGCAAACAACGCCCATCCCGTCACGTTGTCCTCGTCCTCGAAGCCGTCGAAGACGAAATTCCCCAGGGAATAGACGATGGGCTTGCCCTTGTAGACCTCGTAGTCCTGGACGACGTGGGGATGTCCGCCGATCACCGCATCGGCCCCCGCGTCCAGGAGCGCCCTGGCTAGCCTGCGTTGGCGGTCACTCGCCTTCGGTTCGTGTTCCCGGCCCCAATGGGGGACGACCACCACCACGTCGGCCCCGGCCGCCCTGGCCCGGGCGATATCCAGGGCAGCCTGATCCTGGTCGAGCCATGCCACGCCCGCCATCCCGGGAGCTGCCGCGAACCATCTCGGAAAGAAATCCAGATATCCGAGCAGGGCGATCCTCACCCCGTTGCGCTCGAACAGGGCGGCCCGGTGGGCTTCGGCCTGATCCCTGCCCCCGCCGAAGGTTTTCGACCCCGCCCCCCGCAGGGCGGCGAGGGTCTCGGCAAAGTCATCCCTCCCGAAGTCGCCCGCGTGGTTGTTGGCCAGGCCGGCAGCCTCGAATACCGAGGCGAACCCGACCAGGGCGGACTGGGCCGTCCTGAAACTGAAGGGCTTCTCCGGGTCGGGCTTACCCTTCGTTCCAGCCGACGATTCGAAATTGGCCACCCTCAGATGGGCATCCGAAAGCATCGCCCTGACCTTGGCCAGGGGATCCCCCCCTTTGGCCGCCAACCGGCCCGGCCCCTCAGTCTCGGCCAGCATCACGTCCCCGACGAAGGCCACCCTGGCGGTCCCTTCAACCGCCAACGCATTCCCCGTTGTCAGGGCCACCAGGGCGGCAAGAATCCCGACAACCCTCATTTCGCCTCCCTGCACTCGTACTGGAGGCTCCTGCCCAGCCCCGGCTCCACCACCTCCATCCGCCCGGTGGCAAACGGCGCGGATACCTTCTGGGACGAGAGGAGGCGATAGTCCCCGTCGGCCGCATGCCCATAGACCTCCACGAGCAGCCAAGGCCTTCTTCCGGCGGGGGCCGCGAGAAGGGCGCGAACCCTGAACTTGCCCATCTCCTTCCACGCGCCTCCCAGCCCATCCGGTTCCGCTCGGATGGACATGACGGCCTCGTCGCCGTTCTGGTCCAAGGAGCACGACACCTCCTGGGAGGCTGAAGCCAACAGGGGAAACAAAAGAAGAAAGGAAGTGCTGAGAGCAATACGCATGGAAACCGCCCGAAAACCCGATCGGGGCTGCATCAATATTGGGCCGGCCAATATACAGAAAAATCGGGGGTTCAAAATCGCCGCACCGGCCTGGGATCGTGATTGCCCGGTTTGAGGGGGCGCTTTCCGGAAGCCATGATGGTCGGGGCAAGCAACGGCCTTGATATACCTACGGCATAACATGGCGCGAATTTTGCCTATTGATCTACATATCCGACACAAGGAGGTAGATATGACTATCCGAGGTCTAGGCAATATCTCTGCAGCCTACGCTGCGACAAAAACATCGACGATTCAGCGGCAAACACTTCCATCCACCGCGGCAAGTTATGCCGATCGGGTGAATATTTCCGATGCAGCCAAAGCCATGTTGGCTGACTCCCTGACAACAACAAAAGAGCGGGACGTTCAAAACCGGCTTGATGCGATCAAGGCCAAGCCTGCCGTGGAAAGGACTAGTGAAGAGTCAGAATTCGTCAGAAAGAACGACAAGCTCTTGGCCGAAATCCTGGCCAAGGACGAGAAAAATCGTACCGCCGATGAGGTTGACTACGCGCAGAAGGCTACCGGTTTCGTCAATACGATGGCCGAGCTTACCCCGGGCGAGAAAGCCCTTTACGACGAACTTATCGCTCAAGGCAACTGGGAGGCTGCCAAAGGGTTGAACCTCGTCGGCATGTCACGCATCGGCATGGGAGGGCAACAGGTAACTCTGCCGAATGGTCGTGTCTTTGACCCTACCACAACAGAAGTCACCGCCGACAACATCCGGAATCTGTTCAAGCAGATGTTTGTTGATGACACAGGGCGCATTGGCCGCCAATTCGAGGCTCTTGCTTCATATCTGGAGCGGCGGGAAACGGCGGATAAGGCTACGGCCAGCGCCTGATTGGCCGTAGCAAAGAAAACTGCTGTCGATGAACTCTTCACGAGACCCGAGGGGATGACGTGATTATCCAGACCAGTACAGCGTATTCCGCCCAGAAGGCATTATCCCTGGCAGCAAATTCGGGGCCGGGCCGGCAGGTGAATTCCAGTGATGCGGCAACAATGTCCGACAAGGTCACCATTTCCCAGGCAGGCCGCGACCGCCTGTCCGCTTCTCCAGCCACTCCCTCCGGCGAATACCCGCTGGAATATTACGCCATGCCCCAGTGGCTAGCCGGCCTCTTTCCGACTGAGTTGTCGGGAAAACTCGGTGCGCGAGCCGATGACATGTACGTAAAGGGCGGCCACCTGATTGGAAGGTACGATGCGGAACGGTACGAATACGGCAAGAGACTGGACAGCCACCTGCAAGCGGCGATGAAGAAAGAGGGGGTCGATTCCCTACCCGAATACCACGAAGCGATGACGGTCGATAAAGCGGCCAGTGAAAGACTCCGCCAGCAATTGCGGGAAAGCTTGGCGGGCGACCCGAAAATGATGGAACTTATGGGCGTTCTCGGTATGAGCCTTCCACGGTGAAGGATGGCTATCGGCTGTGGGTGGTGCTGGGATGCAAGACCTGACCCCGCCCATGCCCACGACCCCGGTCTTCCGCTCCCGGCCAATACCGGACGAGACGCAAGGAATTGATTTAGCATCTAGCCATGACCGAACGGACCCTAAACAACCTCATCCGCGCATCGCTTTTAGTAGCGGTCATTAGCTTCGTGTCCATCCAGACTGCATGGCTAGACGGTGTTGTTCAGATGCGTTACATGAAAATATTATTCATGGCCGCACTTGTTGCAGTGCCTATGTTGTTGATGCTGAAAGTGATTTCCCGTATTTTTCTTGAGGGATTTAAAGGCCAACGGTTATCGTTCATCGAGAACATGTTCATGCTCTACTACATATTTCTGACAAAGGAAGCCAGAGAGGAATGGCGGAGCTACATAGAAGAACAGAAAAAGAAGGAGAGCAAAACCTAGCTTCCAGTCGCTGTCAGTGAGAGCTGGTAATGTCTGCTTCGGGTCGTAAGCACGCCTTCATCCCCCAGCCAGAATAGCCTCCACCCTCCCCCAATCCAGCGCCCCCTCCACCGCGTCCGCCAGCCTGTCCAGGTCAGCTTCCCGGCGGGCGGCGAAGTCCACCCGCTCGGCCTCTTCCGCCCCCGCCCAGGCCAGCAGGGCGGCCAGGGCATCGGGATGGTCGAAAAGGCCGTGGCAGTAGGTGCCGAGCACCTGGCCGTCGGCTGAAACGGCCCCATCGGGGCGGCCGCCTTCGAGTCGCACGGCGGGAGTTTCCAGGGCGGGGCCGGAAGTCACCCCGAGATGGATTTCGTAGCCGGCCATGGCGGGGGCGCCGGGCAGGGCCAGGGTGCCGGCGACGTTGCGCAGCTGCTTTTCCTGTTCAAGCACCGTTTCGCATTCCAGCACCCCCAGCCCGGGGGTGGTGCCCGCCGCCCCTTCCAGGCCGAGGGGATCGTGGATGGCCTGCCCCAGCATCTGGTAGCCGCCGCACAGGCCGACCACCTTGCCGCCGTAACGCAGATGCCGCTGGAGCGCCTTTTCCCAGCCCTGGGCCCGCAGCCATTCCAGGTCGGCCCGCACCGCCTTGGAGCCGGGCAGGACTACCAGATCGGCGGCGGGCAGGGCCTGCCCCGGCCCCACCCAGGAGAAATCCACTTCCGGATGCAGGCGCAGGGGGTCGAGGTCGTTGTGGTTGGAGACCCGGGGATAGGCGAGGGCGGCGACCTTGAGTTTGGCGCCCCGTTTCTCGACGGTGGAGGTGGCGATGGCGTCCTCGGCGTCGAGGAAGAGGCCGTGGAGGTAGGGCAGCACCCCCAGCACCGGCTTGCCGGTACGTTCCTCCAGCCACTTGAGGCCGGGCTCCAGGAGGCCGATGTCGCCCCGGAAGCGGTTGATGACGAAGCCCTTGACCCGGGCCTGTTCGGAGGGCGACAGGAGCTCCAGGGTGCCCACCAGGTGGGCGAAGACCCCGCCCCGGTCGATGTCGGCCACCAGGATCACCGGACAGTCCGCCACTTCGGCGAAACCCATGTTGGCGATGTCCCGGTCCCGCAGGTTGATTTCGGCCGGGGAGCCGGCCCCCTCCACCAGGACGCAGTCGTACTTGGACAGCAGCCGCTCCCAGGAGGCCATGACGGCGGCCATGGCCCTGGGCTTGTACTCGTGGTAGTCCCGGGCGTCGAGGTCGGTGAGCACCTGGCCGTGGATGATGACTTGGGCCTTGCGGTCGGTGGTGGGCTTCAGGAGCACCGGGTTGAAGTCGGTGTGGGGCGGCAGGCCCGCCGCCAGGGCTTGCAGGGCCTGGGCCCGGCCGATTTCGCCGCCGTCCTCGGTGACGGCGGAGTTCAAGGCCATGTTCTGGGGCTTGAAGGGGGCGACGCTAACGCCGCGGCGCTTGAGGATGCGGCAAAGGGCGGCCACCAGGGTGGATTTGCCGGCGTCGGAGGTGGTCCCCTGGACCATCAGGGATTGGCGGAGCATGGCGGTAAAACGAAAAACGGCCTCGGGCCGGGGGCCGGAATTATCCCACGCCGGCCCTTGCCCTCGGCGCCTGGGTCGAATAGCATCGGGGCCGCCGCGGAATTGCCCCCGCGGCCGTTTGTCTCCAGGTGCCCGCAAGGGAGAATCGGGAAGGCGGTGAGATTCCGCCACGTGCCCAACGCTGTGAGGAGGACGGACGGAGCAGGATGCCACTGGCGACACGCCGGGAAGGCGCTCCGGCCGGATGAATCCGAGTCAGAAGACCGGCCGGGGGATGCAACACAGGGTCGCAAGGCCAGGCGACCGCCATTTTCCTGAAGGGGACTCCATGGAAAACCCAGCCATCCAGACCGAACACTGCTTTTCCGACGCCGCCCGGGCCGCCGTCTACCAGGCCATCTTCAGCCGCCGGGACGTGCGCGGCCAGTTCCTGCCCGACCCCATCCCCGACGAGGTCCTGGGCCGGGTCCTGATGGCCGCCCACCATGCCCCCTCGGTGGGCTTCATGCAGCCCTGGAACTTCCTCCTGGTGCGCTCCCGGGAGGTGAAGCAGCGGGTCCACGACCTCTTCCAGGCAGCCAACGCCGAGGCAGCCCAGCTGTTCGAGGGCGAGAAGCGGGAAATCTACAGCCGCCTGAAGCTCGAAGGCATCCTCGAAGCCCCGGTGAACCTGTGCATCACCTGCGATCGCCAGCGCACCGGCCCGGTGGTCCTGGGCCGCACCCACATCAAGACCATGGACCTCTACAGCACCGTCTGCGCCGTCCAGAACCTGTGGCTGGCCGCCCGGGCCGAAGGGCTGGGGGTGGGCTGGGTGAGCATCTTCGACCAGGACAAGCTCCAGGACGCCCTCGGCATCCCCCGGGACATCATCCCGGTGGCCTACCTGTGCCTGGGCCAGGTCAGCCATTTCTACCAGAAACCGGAGCTGGAAAACGCCGGCTGGCTGCCCCGCCTGCCCGTCGAGGACCTGGTGTTCTACGATCAGTGGAACCAGGGCGCCGCCCCGGACGAGCCCCTGACCGATCACCTGCGCCGCCTGCAGGCCGACCTGCGGCAATCCGGCGCCGACCTGAAGTAATCTCATGCCTGAAAGTTTCGCCCTGCCCCTCGCCGCTTTCGCCGCCGTCCTCCTCGACCGGCTCCTGGGGGAACCCCGGCGCTGGCACCCCCTGGTGGGCTTCGGCGCCCTCGCCAAGGCCCTGGAATCCCGCCTCAACCGCCGCACCCGCCTGGGCGGCGTGATTGCCTGGGCCCTGGCCGTGCTGCCCTGGGTCGGGCTGGCCGCATGGCTGCGGCCCTACGCGCCCTTCGCCGTCGATACGGCCCTCCTTTATTTCGCCCTCGGCGCCCGCGCCCTCGCCGAGCACGCCGAGGCCATCCGCGCCCCCCTGGCCGCCGGCGACCTCCCCGAGGCCCGGCGCCGGGTGGGCTGGATCGTCTCCCGGGATACCGCCGCGCTGGACGCCACCGGCATCGCCAAGGCCGGGGTCGAATCGGTGCTGGAAAACGGCAACGACGCCGTCTTCGGCGCCCTCTTCTGGTTCGCCCTGCTGGGCGGGCCCGGGGCGCTCCTCTTCCGGCTGGCCAACACCCTGGACGCCATGTGGGGCTACAAGACCGAGCGCCTCCTTGCCTTCGGCTGGGCGGCGGCCCGCCTGGACGACGGCCTCAACTGGCCGGCGGCCCGTCTCACCGCTCTCACCTACGCCCTCTTCGGCCGCACCCGCCAGGCGCTGGCCTGCTGGCGGGCCCAGGCCCCCGGGTGGGAGAGCCCCAACGCCGGCCCGGTGATGGCTGCCGGCGCCGGCAGCCTCGGCGTTGCCCTCGGGGGTACTGCCATCTACCATGGCCGGGAGGAAATCCGCCCGCCCCTGGGCGAAGGCGCCCCGCCCGCCGCCGCCGACATCGGCCGGGCCATGGCCCTGGTCCAGCGGGGCATCGCCCTCTGGCTGGCGGTCCTCCTTTGTTTCGGAGTTTTCCATGCTTGAACACGGCGGCCGGCTGCTGGCCGCAGCCCGGCAGTACGGCATCCCCGTTGCCCAATGGCTGGACCTGTCCACCGGCATCAATCCCCAGGGCTGGCCGGTGCCGGCCCTCTCCCCTGAATGCTGGCAGCGCCTGCCGGAGGCCGACGACGGCCTGGAGGCTGCGGCCGCCGCCTATTACGGCAACCCGCGTCTCCTGCCCCTGCCCGGCTCCCAGGCGGCCATCCAGGCCCTGCCGACCCTCTTCCAGCCGGCTGCGGTAGCCTGCCTCGCCCCCCTCTACGCCGAGCATCCCCAGGCCTGGACCCGGGCCGGCCACAAGGTCCGGCTCCTCCAGGGCGCCAACCTGGCCCGGGCCCTGGCGGCCGCCACCCCGACGGTGCTGCTGTGCAACCCCAACAACCCCACCGCCGCCCGGCATTCCCGGGAAGCCCTGGTGGACGCCGCCGGCCAGCTCCGGCGCCGGGGCGGCTGGCTGGTGGTGGACGAGGCCTTCGCCGACGCCGACCCGGAAAACAGCGTCGTGGACCTGGCCGGCGGCCCGGAGGCCCCCAACCTGGTGGTGCTGCGCTCCATCGGCAAGTTCTTCGGCCTGGCCGGGGCCCGGGTCGGCTTCCTCTTCGCCGCCCCGGAACTGCTGGCCGCCCTGGCCGAGCGCCTCGGCCCCTGGGCGGTGGCCGGCCCCGCCCGGGAAGCGGCCCGGCTGGCCCTGGCCGACACCCCCTGGCAGGAGGCCGCCCGCCGGCGCCTGGCGGCCGACAGCCGGCGCCTCCAGGAACTCCTGGCCCCCCTGGGCAGCGTCGCCGCCACCCCGCTTTTCGCCGCCCTCACCACCGACGAGGCCGAATCCCTGCACGATTTCCTCGCCCGCCACGGCATCCTCGTCCGCCAATTCGATGTCCAGCCCCGGCTGCGCTTCGGCCTGCCGGGGGATGACGCAGGCTGGGAACGGCTCGCCGCCGCCCTCACCGAATGGAACGACCGATGACCTCCCTGCTCCGCCGCCTGGCCGCCTGCGCCGCCCTCCTCTCCCTGGCCCTGCCGGCCCGGGCCGACCTCGTGGTCCGCGACGACAGCGGCCAGGAAGTCCGGCTCAAGGCCCCGGCCCGGCGCATCGTCGCCCTCGCCCCCCACGTGGTGGAAAACCTCTACGCCGCCGGGGCCGGCGACCGCCTGGTGGGCGTCGTGGATCACAGCGACTATCCGGAAGCGGCGAAGAAGCTGCCCCACGTCGGCGGCTACAACCGGGTGGACCTGGAAGCCATCGCCGCCTTGAAGCCCGATCTCGTCATCGCCTGGCAGAGCGGCAATGCGCCGGCCCAGGTGGACAAGCTGCGCAGCCTGGGGATCACGGTCTTCATCACCCAGCCCAACCGCATCGAGGAGGTCGCCGCCGACCTGGAGCGCCTGGGCCGGCTGGCCGGTACCGAGGCCGCCGCCCGCAGCGCCGCCGACCATTTCCGCGCCCGCCTGGCCGGGCTGCGCAAGGCCAACGCCGGCAAGCCGGCCGTGCGGGTCTTCTACCAGGTCTGGAAGAATCCCCTTGTCACCGTCGGCGGTCCCCAGATCATTTCCGACGCCATCCGCCTGTGCGGCGGCGAAAACGTCTTCGGCAACATCAACCAGATGGCGCCCGCCGTCAGCGTCGAGGCGGTACTGGAAGCCAACCCGGAAGCCATCGTCGCCACCGGCATGGGGGACGCCCAGCCGGCCTGGCTGGACGACTGGAAGAAGTGGTCGCGCCTCACCGCCGTGAAGCGGGGAAACCTCTTCCACATCAACCCCGACATCATGCAGCGCCACACTCCCCGCATCCTCGACGGCACCGAAAAGCTCTGCGCCGCCCTGGACCTGGCCCGCAGCCGGCGGAACCAGTGAAGCCCCGGCGACGGCAGCGCTTTGACCCATGCAAAGAAAATAATCCGGCGCCACCGCTATAATCAGCCGCTGATGTCAAAGAGGAGCCTTGCCATGAAGGGTATCGCCGCCGTCGTCCTCGCTTTCAGCCTCAGCCACGCCTGCCTGGCCGCCGATGCCGACGCCAGCCCCGAGGGCATCGCCGCCGTCGAGGAACTGGGCCGCATCAACGGCACGGCCCTCGCCTGCGCCCAGCCTGCCCTGGTCAGCCGCTCCCGCAACACGGTCACGACCGGCGCTCCAAAGGTACGGCACTACGGCGAGGCTTTCGAGGCCGCCACCAACGCCGCCTTCCTCGCCCAAGGCCAGGGGGCGGAATGCCCCGACGGCGCCGCCCTCAGCCGCCGCCTGGAAGCCGCCGAGCAGCGCCTGCAGGCCGCCTTCGCCGCCCGCTGACCATGCGCTGGCTCGCCCTCCTTGCCGCCGCCTGCTGCCTGGCCCTGCCGCTGCGGGCGGAAACGGTCCCGGAGGCCGACACAGAGGTCGGCATCGTGCCCCGCTATCTCCTCATCGATCCCAACGGCCGCGCCACCAGCCACGAGGATTTCCGCGGCCGGTTCCAGCTCATCGCCTTCGGCTACACCTACTGCCCGGACATCTGCCCCACCACCCTGGTGGAAATGGCCGACATCCTGAAGCGGCTGGGAGAGCGGGCCGACCGCCTGCAGCCCATCTTCGTCACCGTGGACCCGGAGCGGGACACCGGCAAGGTGCTGAAGACCTATACCGAGTTCTTCCACCCCCGCATCCTCGGCCTTACCGGTTCTCCGGCCCTGGTGCGGCGGGCGGCCGACAATTTCAAGGTGCGCTACGCCAAGGTGCGGGAACCCGGCGCCCCGCCGGAGCGCTACAGCATGGACCACTCGGCGGGCATGGTGCTCGTGGGCCCCGACGGAACCTTCGTCCGCAAGTTCGCCTACGCCACCCCGAGTGCGGAAATGGCCGAGCGCATCGGCCTCGATATGGCCGCATATAGCCGGCAGCGCTAAATCCCGCGAAATTCATTCTAAGGCGGCGGCAAACTGTGCCCACGGCGGGCAGTCTAAATCCTCGCTATTTTTGCAAGGAGACGGACATGGCAACACTGCGTATCGGCGACATCGCCCCCGATTTCGTCCAGGAATCCACCCAAGGCACCATCCATTTCCATGAGTGGCTGGGCAATAGCTGGGGCGTTCTCTTTTCCCATCCCAAGGATTTCACCCCGGTATGCACCACCGAGCTGGGCTACACGGCCAAGATCAAGGCGGAGTTCGACAAGCGCAACGTCAAGGCCCTGGCGGTCAGCGTGGACCCGGTGGAATCCCACCTGAAGTGGGTCGGCGACATCGAGGAAACCCAGAACACCACGGTCAATTTCCCCATCCTGGGAGACCCGGACCACAAGGTGTCGGACCTCTACGACATGATCCACCCCAACGCCAACGACACCCTGACGGTACGCTCGGTGTTCATCATCGACCCCAACAAGAAGATCCGCGCCACCATCACCTACCCGGCCAGCACCGGGCGCAATTTCGACGAGATCCTGCGGGTCATCGACTCCCTGCAGCTGACCGACAACTACAGCGTGGCGACGCCGGTGAATTGGCAGGAAGGCGAGGACGTCATCATTTCCCCGTCCCTCACCGATCCCCAGGTGCTGAAGGAGAAATTCCCCCGGGGCTACAAGACCCTCAAGCCCTACCTGCGGACTACTCACCAGCCGAACCGCTGATCAGGTCTTGTTGTTGACCAGCCGGGCGATGGCGTAGGGGAAGAGCCCCGAGCCGATCAGGGCGACGGCGGAAACGACGAACGCCAGCCCGGCCATGGGGTCGTCGAGCACGGGGTGCAGCAGCGCCCCAAAGCCTGCCAGGCTGAGGAGGCCTGGCAGGGCGGTGACGATTCCGAGGGCGGTGAGGACGATGAAGCTGTAGGGGTAGCGGCGCATGAGGGGAAGGAGTACCCGTAATCGGCGAGGATTTTACGTCCTGCGCTGCCGGGTTCCAGTCCCTTCGATACCAATATCCCGGACGTATCAGCCTGATGTCGCCTCGAATTTCCCCGAATAGCGAAACACCTGGCCCAGCAGCGGGTGCGTGAGGCGGAAATCCATGACGAAATGGGTTTCGTCCACCGCCTCCTCGACGATCGTGGTGCGGCCGAGAACGAGCCATTCGGGAATGGGCAGCCGGAACCGCCCCAGCTTCGCCACGAACCGTACGCCGCGATAATGGAGCCGGTTGCCCTCGACGTGCACAGCCATCTGCAAGCCCAACACGGGATTGACGTACTCGATGACCTCGTTGCCATCGGCGGAAACCCAGAAGCTGTCGAAGCGGATCTCCTTCCCGTCGGCGTACCGGATGGTCCGCCGCCAATACTGGCGCTCGCCCACAACGCTCTTCTCGACCACCGTGGCTATCTGCCGGCCGCCCCGATCGACCAGCGCCCCGAAGAGGCGAAGGACGCTCAGATAGGGCTGCATGAACCGGGGGTACTCGATGTCCATGTGGCCGACATCGGTTGTCCTGCCGAAACGGTAGTGCGCCTGCAGGGCTGGCGGCAGCTTGTGCCAATCGTCGCCGAGGGCTTTCTGCATCAAGCTCTTCATGATCCGACTCCCGGAATGTGTTTGAAGACCATCAGCGCCACCACGAGCACCATGGCCGTGAAGGCGGGAACGCCCAACCAGAACCACCAGCGCGCCATCCGCCAGTAGATGGGCGGCAATGGCGTGCCCTGGCTGACGGCAGCGGCAGCGGCCCTTTCCATCCGGATTTGCAGCCAGACCACCGGGAGCCAGCAGATGCCGGCGAGAACGTACAGGAAAAGGCTGGCCGCGATCCACGGCGTCGTCACGGGCAGGTCCAGGAGATGGACCATCCAGAAGCCGCTGATGGGCTGGAAGAGGACCGTCGGCGTGGTGAAGATCCAGTCGGCGAGGACCACGTGCCGGTTGGTGATGGCGATGTGGCCAACGTCGCCGCTGCGGTCCGCCATCCATTTGTAGAAGGCGCTGCCCAGGCCGGTGCCGAAGAGGAGCACCATGCTGAGGATGTGCAGGGTCTTGAGAACGATGTAGGTCATGACGGGCTCCCCATGGACAGGACATCGGAGAAGAACAGGCCCGGCTCGGCGGCCCGCGGCAGGCGCCCCAGGAATTGGGCGAGGGGCCGGACATCGGCCCAATAGCCGGTTTGCAGCATGCGCAGGTTCTCGGGCTGCAGCATCGGGCTGAAGTGGCGTCCGATCCGCGTCAGCGCCATCGCCAGCGGGAAGGGAATGGGCAGCACCGGCGCCCGCCCCAGGCCCTGGGCCTGGCGCATCCGCTGCAGCCACTCGGCGAAGGTGACGGTTTCGGGGCCGACGATGTCCAGGGTCTGCCTCGCCGCCGGAGAGGTGAGGCTGCCCATGACGGTCGCCACCACATCGCCGATATGCACCGGCTGCAGCTCCTGCTGCCCATCCCCGATGACCGGAATCAGGGGCCAGGCGGCGAGGCGCATGAAGAGATCGGCGCTCTTGCCGCCGCGCCCGTAGATCAGCGAGGGGCGCAGCACGAACCAGTCGAGATCGAGGCCGCGCAGGAAATCGTCGGCGGCACGCTTGCTCAGGTGGTAGGCGGAGAACGCCGTGGCGTCGGCGCCGAGGGCCGAAATCTGCACGACCCGGCGAATCCCGGCTTCGGCGCAGGCGCGGAACAGCGCGGTCGGCGCCAGGGTGTGCAGCGGCTCGAATCTCTGGGCACCATGCTCTCCGATGATGCCGACGCAGTTGATGACGGCATCGATCCCTTCGAGGTGCGGCAGCCAGTGGGCGGGGGTCAGCAGGCGGGAGAAGTCGATGCCGGAGCGGCGCGAAACCGGCCGTACCTGGTGGCCCGCCGCCGAAAGGGCGGCCATGATGTTGCGGCCGATGAACCCGCTGCCGCCGGTGAGCAGGACGTTCATGAAGGACTCCCGATAGGGTTGCTGGAGCCCTCAGTCTGGGGAATGCCCCCCTGCTTTTCTTCCATTCTGATCGGACAGGAGCATTTTCCGGCTCCAGAAAGATCATTTCGGAGCCGAAAGCGCCCGATCCGCTACCCGGCCGGCTGGACCTTGAGGTTCAGCTTGCGGTACTGGCCGGGCGTCGTGCCTTCGATTTCCCGGAAGGCTTCGTAGAAATTGGACTGCGAGGTGAATCCGACGCTCAGCCCCACCGACAGGACCGAGGCCGACGGCTCGTCGCACAGCATCGCCTTGGCGGCAGCGACCCGCAGTTCCCGCAGGTAGCGGGAGAAGCCTTTTCCCAGGCGGGTATTCATCAATTCCGACAACTGATGGGTACTGAGTTCGAGCTGTGCCGCCAGACGCGGCAGGCTCAATTCCGGGTCCTCGTATATCCGGTCAGTCCGGACCAGGGCTTCCAGCCTTGCCAGCACGGTTTCGCAATCGACATTGGTCAGCGTGGAGCTGGCATAGGCGGCCTGAACGGCTTCGCTGACCTCGGCGGACAATTGCGGCCGCAACTCGAGGGTCGTCTGCACAAGCAGAAAGGCAGCACCGATCGCAATCGCGTAGAGGCTGAAGAACAGCTTTTCCGGCAGCATCGCCTGGGCCAGCCCCATGACCGACACGCCGATGGCGATGGCAAAAACACCGCCCAGCAGAATCATTTCCAGATGAAAATTGGCGCGTTCGTTGCGGAGCGCATGGAGGCTGCGGGCGAGCCACAGGAGGTATCCCGCACCGACGATGAACGCCAACGGCAAGGCCGCGTTGTCGGGGAGCAGCGGAGAAGCCAGAACGGGGGCCGCGTGCCAGAGCAGCGCCGGCCGCATCCGGGCGGGACTCTGCGGGGACAGCAACGGCTGGCTGAACAGGAAGAAAGCCGGGGCCACCGCAAAGAGGGTCATGCGGTAGGGAAGCGTCGCCACCCACGCCTGATCGAGGTATAGCCATGCGAAATGAGCCAACTGCAGGCCGCTCAGGGCCAGCAGCAGTATCAGCCCCATGCCCCTCGCCATCGGCTGGCCCTGGTAGTTCCCGGTGCGGAAGTGCGTCAGCGCCAGGGTGATGGCGCTGAAGATCGAAAAACCGGTGAGCAGCAGGGCGAGGGAGGTCACGGCAGGGTAACGAGACTGGATTGCCGAATGCTAATTGAATCGGACTGGGCAGTGAATGGCTCCGGATTCGGGAGGCATGTCGGAGGGGGTGCTGGGGCTGGATGGAAGGCCGGTTGGGGAAAGCCTGGTCAGGGGCCGTTGATCGGCCGAAGCTGCCTTTGGCCGTCCGGCCCGAATACTTCGGCAATGTGTTCCTTTCCGGATGTTGGCCAGTATATGGCGGGTGGGGATAGCTTTTCCTCTGCCTCTATGTCGGTACTTGACCCTAAAGTAGCCCGATGGCTTTCAGAACTGTGAAGGATGGCACTGCGAACCGGTAGCGGCTGTCCGCCGCGGGGGGAGCGGCATGGGAAGCTCGTTGGCGTTAACGGATGTTCGTTAGTACCTTGCCGTATTGATTTCTTGTCCTTTTCAGCGAACTGCGCGCCTCGCTTGTGTTGTTATCGTGTGATACCGAAAAAAATTGGCAGAAGAGTATCCCGATACTTCAATTACAATGGCAAGTCATGGAGAAAAATGTGTGGGTAGATAAGGTTCTTCAGTGTGCCAGATCGCTAGTATTCGCATGGGCCTCAAGACAAACGGAAGAACGGCAGCACGAACATAAATTGCAGATTATGAACAATATCGCATCGCTATTATGCGGCCATAAGAACTGTCGAGGAACCGCCAAGGTTGCTCTTGACCAGCTTTCGTCTTCTATTGAAGGTTTCGGTACTAAAGCCTTGGGGTTTATAACGGATACTGCCTCGCCTGAGGCCTTGAGCTTTGGACCATTCTGCGCTCGTGTCGTCCTCGAAAATTCATGTGCAGCCCTGTTAGGGCGCCTTGATCCCTTTCGAATGCTGTATTTGAGTGAGTTTCAGGCACAACCAGAGTACGAGCATGGAAAACGCGCCCGTTCAGCCTTCAGTTGGTTTGGCGACGTAATGCCGGATGACAAGGCGACTCAGGCACTCTGGAATATTGATAACGACGTGCCAAAGATTAGTAGAGCATTGTTTTCGAAGCATCTTGAACAAATCTATTGGAAACCAGCAGTGGACCTTATGCTTGACTTCGTATCTACACGACAGTCGGAACCACAGCTCGCCGATCTTCTATTGATTGACTCTGAGACGTACGTTGGAGAAACCCGGGGCCGAAGTGCCCAATTGTATTCAACATTATCTAAGGGTGTGCATTGGGAATTTTTCACTAGTGCGTTGCTCTTCGATGAAATAACGGTAAAGACGGCGATACGCGATACATTGTTACTTGTAGGCCGCCTCGGGCTTGTTTCGCATTTCATTCCTACTGCCTACGCGGCCTTGCAGCCGGATGAGGCCCTGGACCATTACATTTCGTTTAGGAAGCTTGTACCTTGAATACTTTTCCAGATGGCGATTCTGATTCTGGCCTGATCTTGGCGGCAGAAGAGTGCCCCCCGGAGAAATTCGGCAGAATCCACAACTTCTCGTCTCATGATGAAACCATCATCCGTAAGCTGAGTGCACACGGTCCGGTATTGCTGCGTGGTGGACGAGGCAGCGGTAAGAGTGCATTACTACTTGAGACTCAAAGGAGGTTGCGAAATACTTCGAGTGTATTTCCCGTATACGTGAGCCTGCGCTATCTTCCCTTGTTACAGTCAGATGGGCAGGAGTACATAGGACACTTCTGTGTTTTGCTCTCACAAGCCATTCAAGCTGAGTTAAACCTGTGCGGCTTAAGCGTCGACTTTGCAGACACTTCAGATCAAGTCTCGCTTCAGCTTGAGCTTACGCGCTTATCTCAGTCACTCAACAAGCGGATCGTTTTGTTGTTTGATGATGCCGCCCATATTGGACGCGAAAAGCCATTAGAGGTCTTCTTCGATCTATTTCGCACAATTTCGAGCAGTTTGATTTCGTGTAAAGCATCCATATATCCAGGTGTCACAAAGTTTGGGATTAGATTCGACGTTTTTAATGACTCAACAGTCATCGATATTAGTCGGTCCGATATTTCTGCCGTACCTGATTTTTTTCCAGAAGTTGTACGCACGCGCTATCCCAAATTGGCAGATCGCTCAATGTTCTCGGATCGACTGTCACCACAGCAGTTTGCGAATCTTCTCGGTCGCGCAGTTGTGGGTAACCTTCGCGGTTTTATCCTCGCCTGCAATAGGTTTGAAGGCAAAGAGCGTATTGGTATTCCTGAACTGACACAGTGTTTCCTTGATATGGCCACTGATTATTATTGGCCTTTGATGGATGAAGTTGCGCCAAAGCTCGGGGTCTACGAAGCGTTGATAGAGCCGGCGCGCGATGTCGTTGAGGCGGTTGTGGAGCAAGCATCTAAGCCTGTTAGGGAAAAAACTCGTTCGATAGCACAGGATAGAGTGTTGATCCATCGTCAGCTCGTTAACCAGTACATTAAGATTTTTGAGATTTTGGAATACCTAGGATTCGTCGCAAAACGAGAGGCTTCTAGAGCGCTGAAGTCTGGTGGACGTGGACCGATATTCGCCATCAATCTATGTAACCTTCTGGATTCAGTCCCGACTAAGAGACTTACAACTGAGATAATTGACGAGTGGGTTAGCGGTTCAGCCGAACCAGCCGAAATACATGTCACCGGTGCTGCATTTCAAAAAATCAAGCTACCTGTGTTGCCCGAAGAGCATGGCCTCGCCATATTGGAAAAGCCAATAACGGTTCTTCGAAGGTCGACCGCGTATCCTTATGGCCTCACTAATGCTGTGATTGAGCGCCTACAGGGCGCTGGATTGACCACCGTGGGGAACTTGGCAAATAGCTCCGATGAGGAACTTGACCAGATTAGTTATATAGGTGCAGTGAAGATTCAGACCATTAGGGATGTTGTTTATCAAGCCATCTGGATGTAAGGCCCCGGGCGGGAGTACACATTCCCAAAAGACAATGGTTGACGTTGAGGTCCTCTGACTGGGTTGTGTACGCAACGGGGTTATCAGCCGACATAAAGATCGTGCCGGCTGACCGCTTCGGCCGATCTGCTGCCTATGGCCCATTTCCTGGCAAGGGTAACTTAGCGATCCCTGAGCCACCTTAGGCTTGAAGAGGTCATCTGGTAGCTCTCGGTGATCTACAGCAGTTCAGCAATTTCCAAAAGACGGCCCGAATGTAATCGGTTGCAACTTCGTGACAGCTCCGCTGCCTATATCACCATCCAGGTGGATGGTAAGGAGATGGTGATGAGCGTACATGAACTGCGGCCCAAGGCCGGCGAGGTGACCGAGAAGATCACCATCAATCTCGGGGTCGTGGACCTCGGGCAGATCGATTTGCTGGTGCAGGAAGGCTTTTACTCCAACCGCACCGACCTGATCCGCACGGCGATCCGCAACCAGTTGGCCGTCCACGCGGAAGTGGTCAAGGAAACGGTGGCCCGCAAGACCTACGTTCTCGGCCTGCAGCACCTCAGCCGCCGGGACCTGGAAGCGGTGCAGGCCAGCGGTCAGCAGCTGCGGATCCAGGTATTGGGCCTGGCCAGCATCGCCGACGACGTACCCCCAGAACTCGCCCGGGCGACCATCGATTCGATCGTCGTGTTGGGTGCCTTGCAGGCCAGTCCGGCGATCAAGGCCGCCCTGGCGGATCGAATCCGCTGACCGGCAGGGCTTTGCAGGAGACTCAGAGATGAACGCAAGGATGAATGCGGCAATGCAGGAAGCCGTTCGACTGACCCGCGCCGGGCAGTTCCTGGAAGCGACGAAGATCATTCAAAGCACCCTTCGCCCCGGGATGGAGCCCGGGGCCGCCGCGGACAGCGCCACCCATGGGGCGGAAGCGCCGATCGAGGGCGAGTTCTACGTCATTGGCGCCGAAGGGCCCGAGGCGGCACCTCCCGAGCTGGAGCCGCAGCCCCGCCCCCCGCCTGGGCCGAGGGCGAACTTCCCTGGAGGAACAGCCTGGGCTGGCGTGGATTTGGGGGCGCTGAACGGGCAATGGCGTGGATTCAAAGGCCCCCTGAGGCCGCCCCGGCCGGCCCGGACCCCCGACCCGCTGCCCGACGGCGCCCGGTTCATCACCGGTTCCTACGCCAATCCGGCGGGGACCCGCAGCTACAAGCTCTATGTTCCGAGCGGCTATGGCGGGGAGCCGCTGCCCCTCGTCGTCATGCTCCACGGCTGCACCCAGGACCCCGACGATTTCGCCGCCGGCACCCGCATGAACGAACTGGCGGAAAAGGAGCCGTGCCTGGTCCTCTATCCCGCGCAAGCCCAAACCGCCAACGGCTCGAAGTGCTGGAACTGGTTCAAGGCGACGGACCAGGAAAGGGATCAGGGAGAGCCGTCGATCATCGCCGGCATGACCCGGCAGGTGTGCGACACCCATCGGATCGATCCGGACCGGATTTACGTTGCCGGCCTGTCGGCGGGCGGTGCCATGGCGGTGACCATGGGAATCCTGTATCCCGACCTTTATGCCGCCGTCGGCATCCATTCCGGGCTGCCCCACGGGGCGGCTTGCGACCTTCCGTCAGCCCTGGCGGCGATGCAGAAGGGCGGAGCCTCTCCCTTGGGGCGGAAAGGAAAAGAGACGACGGGCCTGCTTGCCTTCCCGGCCATCGTCTTTCACGGCGACCGGGACACCACCGTCCATCCCGGCAACGGCGACCAGGTGATCAGGCAGTGCGCCCGGCCCGCTTCGGCCCGCCCAGCGCAGGCCGGGGCCGATCCGCAGGTGACCGTGCAGCGGGGGCAGGTGCCGAAGGGCCATGCCTATACGCGCACCATCTACCATCAGCCCGGCGGCCGCCCCATCGCCGAACACTGGCTGATCCACGGCGCAGGCCACGCCTGGTCGGGCGGCAGCTCCCGCGGTTCCTACACCGACCCGAAGGGACCGGATGCGTCAGAGCAGATGCTGCGTTTCTTCCTCGAACATGCCAAAGGGCGATCGCCTGCCTAGGCAGGCGGAATCCGGCGTTTGGCCCGGGCCCGGATGTTCAGGGCCTCTACGGCAATCTAGGGACTGCCGTAGCAGCGGATCTTGCGGGAAAAGTCCTGGAGAGCGGCGATCCCGCTGGCCTCCGCCCGCTGGCACCAGTCTTCCAGCTGGCTGGCCAGTTGCTCCCTGGAGGCGGTGGACCGTTCCCACAGGCCGGTCAATTCCTGCCGCATCGTGTAGATCGTCTTCAAGACCGGGCTGTAGCGCAGGGCCTGATCGAGGGCTTCGCGCTCCGTCGGCGGCAGAGTTCCGGCTTCCGTCTGCAGGGAATGCTTTACCGCGGCCAGGACCTTCCTGTCCTGGAATTCAAGAGCCGCCCGGGTCTTCAAGTCCTGGATTTCGGCGACGACAGTCTGCTGCAGCGATCTGGCAAACCGGGACAGGACCTCGAAACGGTGCCGGATGACCGCCTGGACGGTATGGATGTCGCAACGGGTCTTGCCGGGATTGAGGCAAAGCTTGGGGGCAACCCGTTGCACCTTGGCCAGGCGCAGGATCTCGAGGAGGCGGATATAGGCCCAGCCGAGGTCGAATTCCCACCAGCGGTTGGAGAGCCGCGCCGACGCGCTGTAGGCATGGTGGTTGTTGTGGAGTTCCTCCCCACCGATCAGGATGCCCCAGGGCACAATGTTCCGGGAAGCTTCGCCGGTGGCAAAGCTGCGGTAGCCCCAGTAGTGGCCGATGCCGTTGATCACGCCGGCCGCGAAGAAAGGGATCCACAGCATCTGCACGGCCCAGACGGTGAGTCCGATGGGGCCGAAGAGGGCCACATCGATGACCAGCATGATGGCGATGCCGGCAGTTGGATATTTGCCGTAAACCCGGTGCTCCAGCCAGTCGTCCGGGGTGCCGCGACCGTATTTCTCCAGGGTTTCCCCCTTCTTCGATTCGGCACGGTACAGCTCGGCCCCGGAAAAGAGGACCCGGCGGATGCCGAATACCTGGGGGCTGTGCGGGTCCTCCGGGGTGTCGCAGTTGGCGTGGTGCTTGCGGTGGATCGCCACCCATGCCTTGGTGAGCATGCCCGTGGTCAGCCAGAGCCAGAACCGGAAGAAATGGCTGACGGCCGGATGCAGGCTCACGGCACGGTGCGCCTGGTGGCGGTGCAGGAATAGGGTGACGGCTGCGGTGGTGACGTGGGTCAGCCCCAGCACAACCATTCCGTATCCCCACCAGGGAAGATCGATGAGTGCCATGTTGTCCTCCCTTTCAGGATTGCCGGATGGCAAGGGAAAAGGATCAGACCTCCTGTGCCCATGGGTGTTCGGCCTCATTGCCGAATAAGCGGGCCCAGGCGATGGTGAACCGGGGCGGCCTGGTTCTATCCAACTCCCCACCGGTCTGCACTCGAACACAAGACAAGCGTCTGATCGCCGCACCGCGGCATGTAATCCGGGGCATCAACTCCGGACTACCGATACCCGAAGAACTCAATCCCCAGCGGAACGAACGAGCCCCTCTGGCCTGAACAGCCCAGCCGCCGCCGCCGGATTGGCGGGAAAATAGAAATGCACGTACGAAGCAGTAAGCCGCTGCCGCCGGTAGATCGCCTCCCCCTCCCGCCCATCCGGCGTCCGCGCCCGCAAGAGGGGCTGCAGGGGCGTTTCGCTCCTGGAGAAATGGAAGGTGTGGCCGGTGAGCCGCCCTTCCGGCAGGTCGGCCGCCTGCAGGCCGAGGGCCGTGAGGCGGGGCTGCATGACAGCGGCGCCGGGCAGCAGGCCGGCGCCGGCATGGCCGATGCCCCCCTTGTCCACGATGCGCTCGAACAGGCTCATCATCCCCCCGCACTCGGCCAGGAGGGGCTTGCCCGCGTCCACATGGGCGGCCAGGGCCGCCGCCATGGCGGTATTGGCCGCCCAACGCTGGCCGTGGAGTTCGGGATAGCCCCCCGGCAGCCAGACGGCATCGCACTCCGGCAGGGCCGGGTCGGCCAGGGGCGAAAAGAAGGCGAGGCGGGCGCCCAGGGCCTGGAGGCATTCCAGGTTGGCAGGGTAGATGAAGCAGAAGGCAGCGTCGTGGCCGACGGCGATGGTCTTTCCCGCCAGCAGGGGCGGCACGGCGGGCGGCTCGGCCTCGGCAAATTCGACTGCCGGCGGCAGGTCGCCGGCCGGGGTGGCGGCGAGAGCATCGGCCAAGCGGTCGATGCGGGCCAGGAGGCCGTCGATCTCGCTAGCCGGCAGGAGGCCCAGGTGGCGCTCCGGCAGGGCGGCCTCGGCATCCCGGGGCAGGTGGCCGTACCAGGCGATGTTCTCGGGCAGGGTGTCCCGGCACAGGCGGGCGTGGTAGTCGCTCCCCACCCGGTTGGCCAGCACCGCCGCGATGGGCGCCCCTTCCCGGTAATGCTTCAGACCCCAGGCGATGGCGCCGAAGGAACCGGCCATGGCTTCGGCATCGAGCACCAGCAGGACGGGCAGGCCGAGGCGGCGGGCCAATTCGGCGGCCGAGGGGTCGCCGTCATGGATGCCCATGACCCCTTCCACCAGGATGAGATCGTTGTCCCGGGCCGCCCGGGCCAGGCGCCAGCGGGCGTCGGCCTCGTCGCCCATGCGGAAGTCGATGTTGTCGCAGGGCTGGCCGGATGCCACCTGGTGGATCTGGGGATCGAGGAAATCCGGGCCGCACTTGAAGACCTTCACCCGCCGGCCCTGGCGGGCGTGGAGGCGGGCCAGGGCCGCCACTACCGAGGTCTTGCCCTGGCCGGAGGCCGGGGCGGCGATCATGAGGGCGGGGCAGGCGAGGGCCATGGTCAGTACTCCAGCCCCGGCATGGCCTTCACCCCGGCCTGGAAGGCGTGCTTGACCATGCCGATCTCGCTCACAGTGTCCGCCGCTTCCACCAGGGCCGGGGGCGCGCCGCGGCCGGTGATGATGACGTGCTGCATGGGCGGGCGGTCCCGAAGGGCGGCGAGCACGGATTCCAGTTCCAGCCAGCCGAACTTGAGGGGATAGGTGAATTCGTCCAGCACCACCAGCCCGACTGCCGGGTCGGCCAGGTGCATCTTGGCGACTTCCCAGGCGGCCCGGGCGGCGGCGGCGTCGCGGTCCTTGTCCTGGGTCTCCCAGGTGAAGCCCTCGCCTCCCACGTGCCAGGCGACGTTGGGCTGGGCCCGGAAGAAGGCTTCCTCGCCGGTGTCGCTGCGGCCCTTGATGAACTGGACCACCCCCACATTGAGGCCATGGCCCAGGGCCCGGGCCACCACGCCGAAGGCGGCGCTGGACTTGCCCTTGCCGGTGCCGGTGTTGATGACAAAGACGCCGCGCTCGGTTTCCGCGGCGGCGATGCCGCGGTCCACGACGGCCTTCTTCTTCTGCATGCGTTCCTGGTAATTCATGGTCACTCCGGGATGAAACAGCGGCGGCCGTCGGCCTCGACGAGGCGCAGGCGGTAGCCGTAGAGACGGGACAGGCGGTCGGCGGTAAGCATGTCGTCGGCGCTCCCCAGCTCGGTGCCGCCGTCGCCGCCGACCAGGAGCACCCGGTCGCAGTAGCGGTGGGCGAGGCCGGGATCGTGCAGGACCATGACGACGCCGGCGCCGCAGTCCCGGGCCGCGCCGGCGAAGAGTTCGAGGACCGCCATCTGGTGGTTGAGGTCGAGATGGGAGAGGGGCTCGTCCAGCAGGTAGAGGCCGGCCGCCTGGGCCAGCAGGGTGGCGATGGCGACCCGCTGGCGCTCGCCGCCGGAAAGGGTCTGGACCTCCCGCTCTTCCATGCCGGTCAGCCCCACCGCCGCCAGGGCCTCCCGGGCGATGCGGGCATCCTCGCTGCTTTCCCACTGCCAGCGCCCCAGGTGAGGATGGCGCCCGGTGAGGACGGTCTCCAGGACGCCGGCCGAGAACGGATCGGCCTGCACCTGCCCCAGCCAGGCCCGGCGCCTCGCAGCTTCCCGGGGGGGCAGCGCGGCGTAGGGTTCGCCCCCCAGGCGGACTTCCCCCGCCGCCGGCGCCCACAGGCCGGCCAGGGTGGAGAGGAGGGTGGACTTGCCGGCGCCGTTGCGCCCGAGGATAGCGAGGGACTGGCCGGCGAAGAGGGCGAGGTCGAGGCCATCGACCACCGTGCGGCCGCCCACCGCCACCTTGAGGCCCCGGGCTTCGAGGAGAGGAGCGGTCATCGCGGCTGCCTCGACAGGAGGAAAAGGAAGACGGGGACGCCGATCAGGGCGGTCAGGACCCCCACCGGCAGTTGCTGGGGCGCGATCACGGTGCGGGCCAGGGTGTCGGCCAGGACCAGAAGGGCGCCGCCGGCCAGGACGGAGGCCGGGAGCAGCAGGCGCTGGTCGTTGCCGGCCGCCAGCCGCACCAGGTGGGGCACCACCAGGCCGACGAAGCCGATGGAGCCGGCGGCGGTGACGGAAGAGGCGGTGGCCAGGGAGGCCAGCAGGAAGACGGCGTAGCGCAGCCTTCCGACCGCCACCCCCAGGGCCTGGGCCTGCTGGAGGCCCCGTGACAGGAGATTGAGCTCCCGGGCGAAGGGCATGGCGAGCCCGAGGGCGACGACGAGGGCAAGGAGCGGCGGCCACCATTCCAAGACCTGGCCGAGGTCCCCCATGAGCCAGAAGAGCATGCCCCGCAGCTTGGACTCCGGGGCGAGGGAGAGCATCAAGGCCACCAGGGCCCCGCAGCCGGCGGCGACGATGACGCCGGTGAGGAGCAGGCGGGTCTGGGTCCAGCTGCCGTCGCCGTGGGCGAGGCCGAAGACCAGGAGCATGGCCCCCAGGGCGCCGGCAAAGGCCAGCCCGTCGATGCCTAGGACCGGCAGCCCGAGGAGGATGGCGGCCAGGGCCCCCACCCCGGCGCCGCCGGAAATGCCCAGGACGTAAGGGTCGGCCAGGGGATTGCGCAGCAGCACCTGCATGAGGGCGCCGGCCAGGGCCAGGAGACCGCCGCAGGCGAAGCCGGCCAGGGCCCGGGGCAGGCGCAGTTGGAGGATGACCTCCGCGCCCGGCGCATCCCGGCCCAGGAGGGCGGCCGCCACGTCGCCCGCCGCCACCGCCACGCTGCCCGCCGCCAGGGCGGCCCAGAAGCTCGCCAGGGCCAGGAGGCAGAGGGCGATGAGGATCAGGAGGGCGCGGCGGCGGGAGGGCATGGTCGGATGTTACTTCGGCGCGTAGCGAACACCCACGAAGACATTCGCACCGGGAGTGCCGAAATCCTTCACCGTTTCGTAACGCTTGTCGAAGATGTTATTGGCCCGACCGAAGAGGGACCAATCCCTGGCGATGCGGTAATCGGCAAACAGGTTGACCAGGCCATAGCCGGCGAGCGCCTTGGTATTGGCGGCATCGTCGTACCGTCTGCCCACCAGCTGCCATTCCCCGCCCATCTGCCAGGCGCCGGTCGTGTAGGCCAGATGGGTCTTGAACTGCTCATCGGCGCGACGGGCAAGGCGCTTGCCGGTCTTGTCATCCCGGGATTCCTGCAAATCCAGGGCGAGGCCGGCCGACCAGTTGCCAAAGTGGCCGTCGTACCCGAGGGTGGTTCCCTTCAGGGTGGCGTGATCCACATTCTGCAGCGGATAGCCGACGATGATGTCCTTGACCTTGTTGCGGTAGTAGACGACCGAGACATGGTGGCTGCCCCGTTCCCAATCCGCCCCGACTTCTCTGTTGCGGGCCGATTCGGGCTTCAGGTTCGGGTTTCCGGCATACAGCGCACCGAAGGTATTGGGGAAATACAGTTCGTTGAAAGAAGGCGCCCGGAAGGCCGTGCCATAGGAGGCATGACCCCGCCATTCCGGGGTGAACTGGTAGCCATAGCCGGCAGAGCCGGTGTTCTTGCCGCCGAACTGAGAATTGTCGTCGCGACGCAGGTTCAATTGCAGGCGATGCCGGTCGAGGCTGCCGTTCCATCCGGCCTGCAGGGAGCGGATGATGCGCTCCGTCACCGGATAGGCCGTGGTGCTGGAGACATCCTGCTTCAGATACTCCGCCGCCAGCAGCGCCTGGCCGATGGGCAGCTTGAGGTCGTTCTGCCAGGAGAGCTGATCCTGCCGGGTGCGGAACATGCTGGTCGCAACGCCATCGGCGCGGTTGTTGGAATCATCGCTGCTGCGACCGGCCCGCACGGTACTCGTCCACAACGAGTTCAGGCGATTGCGCGTATGAAGCGAGAAGACCTGGACTTCCTCGTCATTGGAAAACTGCTTGGCCTTGGGCGTCGAATCGTATTGGCTGACGCCGCTGCTGTACAGCAGGTTGAGTCCGATCTCGTGCCCCTTGACCGGGGCGAACGTGAAGTTACCGCTGAAATTGCGGTTGTAGTAGCCGTCACGGTCCGGGTTGAACGAAGGGTTGGCCGGGTTGCGAATGGCACTGAAACCCCGGGTGCTGAAATAGCCGGCCTGCAGGTTGTACGAGAACTTGTCGCCGCCCCCGGAGACGCCCGCGCCACTGTCACTGGTCTGGTAGGAGCCGTAACCGGCATGGGCATTGAAACGGGGCTGGCCATCGCCATCGCCGCGCCGGGTGAAGATCTGGATCACGCCGCCGATGGCATCCGCTCCATACAGCGAAGAGGCCGGCCCGCGCAGGATTTCGATGCGCTCGATCTGATCCAGTGGAATGCGGGAAAACGGGACATCTCCGCTGGTAGCGGACCCGAGCCGGAGGCCATCGACCAGGACCAGGGTATGCTTGCTGCCGGCGCCGCGGAGAAAAACGCTGCTATTGGTGCCGGGGCCGCCATTGGCGGCAAACTGGACGCCCGGCTGGCGACCCAGCAGTTCCTCCAGGGAGGATTGTCCGGCCTGCTCGATCTCCTCCCGTCCGATGACGGTGGTGTCCGACAGCAGTTCACTAGCCCGCGCCGCCTGCCGGGTGGCGGTCACGACAACGGGATCGAAAGCAGCCTGCTGTTGGGCGTTGGCCGCCAATAGGTGAGAGAGCGGCAGTGCAGCCGCCAGAGCCTTGAGATGAAACTTCATGAATCCCCCTTCCCGGCAGGCGTCCCCGCACGCCGGTGGTATCGTGACAATGGAAATACCGGGGAGATCGCGCAGGTCGGAGAACCGGCACCGCACCCCCGCGGCACTTCAGTTGGGCGTGCAAGGCCGGTATCCGGGCTCGCAAGTCTTGACGCACCGCCTTCCCGGGCTTTCGCCCAGTGGCATCGTGGTACGCCCGCACTTGCTTACCGTTGCGGGGGCAGCAGCGGCATTGCATCCCGAAGGAGCGCACCGCTTTCCCGTTTAACCGCGGCTGGAGAAACCGTCCGCGGCACCTGACACGGCGCGCATTGTACCACCACCCCTCCCGCATGGCACCGCAGCGGCCCGCCGACGTCCGATAAACCACTTTCAGAACACGACCTTAGTCCTTGACCGGGCTTTGTTTGTCCCTCTATAGTTCCGGCCATGAACACGGAACTTGAAGCGCTGGAAACCAAGGTCGAAGAGATCATCGCCCTGGTCCACAAACTGCGCGCCGAGAATGACGCGTTGCGCAACCTGGTTGCCGACGCCGAGGCGGAGCGCCTGCAGCTGCGGCAAAACATGACGGCTGCCCGGGAGCGGCTGGAAGGGCTGCTGGAAAAAATCCCCGAAGAAGCCTGACGACAATGAGCCTCGAACCGAACTTCCTCGACGTCAAGATCATGGGCCGCGAATACCGGGTTGCCTGCGCCCCGGAAGAACGCGATGCCCTGCTGGCCGCTGTCGACATGGTGGACAGCAAGATGCGGGAAATTGCCCAGCGCACCCGCAACACCGTGGCCGAACGGGTGGCCGTCATGGCGGCCCTCAATATTGCCCACGACCACCTGGCCGCCCGGCCGAACGAGGGCGGCGACGGGGGGGTTGCCATTGGCAACGCGAAGCGTAGAATTAATGACATGGAAGCACGGCTTGATGCCGTGCTGGTGGCGCAGCAGCAACTGGGCCTGTAAGTCGGACCCAGGGTTGCCCGGCACCATCCGCCGGTTGTCCCCTGCAGTGTTCGTCAAGGCCATACATTCCTTGAACCAATGCTTGCGTGGCATCGGTCGCCGACCATAAGGTCGCTGTTGTGAACACCTCTTGTCAGGCGTTCCTGATGCGACGGGAAAGCGGCCACTCTGAACCCCGGTTCAGGATGCCGGCCTAACGGCACATGTGGGGGCAAGAAAAAGAGGCCTGGCAGCGCGAGCTGCCAGGCTTTTTTGTGGGCCAAGCGCCGACCGGACCTTACCGCATCCCCATCACACAAGAACCGATGACATGATCGTCCTTCCCTGGCTTTTCGGCTATCTCGCCCTCGGCACCTTCGCCGGCTTCCTGGCCGGCATGCTTGGCATCGGCGGCGGCCTCGTCCTGGTGCCCACCCTGGCCATGATGTTCTCGGCCCAGGGGCTGCTTCCGGCCAGCGACGTCCTGCACATGGCCCTGGGCACCTCCATGGCCTCCATCATCTTCACCGCCCTCGCCAGCCTGCGGGCCCATCACAGCCACGGCGCGGTGCTCTGGAAAGTGGTGGGCGCCATCACCCCGGGCATCCTCATGGGCACCCTGGCGGGCACCCTGCTGGCCTCCCGGGTGCCGAGCCGGCCCCTGGCCGTCTTCTTCACCGCCTTCGTCTGTTTCGTGGCCCTGCAGATGGCCACCAACCTGAAGCCCAAGCCCGCCCGCCAATTGCCCGGCCCCTGGGGCGTCGGCGGCGTCGGGGTGGGCATCGGGGCGCTCTCCTCCCTGGTGGCCATCGGCGGCGGCGCCCTGACGGTGCCCTTCCTGACCTGGTGCAACGTCCGGGTCCAGCAGGCCATCGGCACCTCGGCGGCGGTGGGCCTGCCCATCGCCATCGGCGGCACCGCCGGTTACATCTTCAACGGCTGGGCGGCGGACGGCCTGCCCCCCGGCAGCCTGGGCTACGTTTACGTGCCGGCCCTTGCGGCCCTGGTGATCGGCAGCATGGCGACGGCCCCCTACGGGGCGCGGCTCGCCCACCGGCTGCCGGTGGCCACCCTGAAGCGCATCTTCGCCGGCCTCCTGGTCATCCTGGCCGGGAAGATGCTGTGGAACCTCTTCAGCGCCCCTTGAACTCGGGCTTGCGCTTTTCCAGGAAGGCCGCCAGGCCTTCCTGGTAGTCCTCGGTTCCCAGGAAGGCGAAGGAAGCCGCCTTCTCCGCTTCGTCGAGAGGAACCCCGGTGGTCAGCCGGCGGATCCATTCCTTGTGCCAACTCGCCACCAGAGGGGCGCCGGCGCAGATGCGGCGGGCCGTGGCATAGGCCTCGTCCACCACCTGCTCGTCCGGCACCACCCGGGTCACCAGTCCCTTGGCATAGGCTTCGGCGGCGGTCAGGATGCGGCCTTCCAGCAGGATTTCCCGGACCACGGCCGGCCCCGCCAGACGCAGCAAGCCTTCCATTTCCCCCGGATACATGGAAAAGCCCAGGCGGTTGATGGGGGCGCCGAAGCGGGCCGATTCGCTGCAGATGCGCAGGTCGCACTGGCCGGCGATCTCCAGCCCGCCCCCGATGCAGGCTCCCTGGATGAGGGCCACGGTGGGATGGGGGCAGTCGGCGATGGCATCGAGGGCCTCGGCCACCTGGCCATGGTAATGCAGGGCCTGCTCCAGGGTGGCGCGGCGGACCAGGAACTCCTCCAGGTCGCCGCCGGCGGCGAAGGCCTCGCCCCCCTCCCCCCGCAACACGACGCAGCGCACCGTCGAATCGGCCGCCAGGCCCCGCATCAGCTTGGCCAGCTCTTCCCACATGGCCAGGTCGATGGCGTTGAGCTTGCCCGGATTGGACAGGGTGACGGTGACGATGGCTGCCTCCCGCAGCGACTGAATATGACCTGCCATGAAAACATCCTCCAAAGAAAACAGGATTATAGAAAACCGTTTATGACAGTGGTTATGAAGACAAAATTAATAATTACACAAGGGGTTGTATAAGATAAAATTAGGGGAGCCGGACGCTTGCAACGTCACGGTACACACTGGGATTTTCCAGTGATGACAACCATTAAGGGAGAAGCAGCAATGAGCAGCGCGATGTATGAGCGGATGCGTGCCAATCCGAAATTCCAGCAACTGATCTCCACCCGGGGACGGTTTGCCTGGATATTGGCCATTACCGTATTAGTTATTTTCTATGGGTTCGTCATGGTCGTGGCCTTCAGCCCGGCCACGCTCGGCCAGCCGGTTTCCGAGGGCTCCATGGTCACCGTGGGCTTTGCCTTCGGACTTTTCATGTTCGTCTTTTTCTGGATCCTGACCGCCGTTTACGTGCGTCGGGCCAATAGCGAATTCGACGCCCTGACCGCCGAAATCGTCCACGAAGCCTGGCAGGAGAAAAAATGATGAAACGTCTCCTGACCGCCCCCGCCCTCCTCGCCCTCTCGGCCCTGGCCTATGCCGGCCCCGCCATCGAGGCCGCCGAGAAGCAGGCCACCAACTGGCACGCCATCATCATGTTCCTGCTCTTCGTCGGCATGACCATGGGCATCACCTACTGGGCCGCCAGCCGGACCAAGTCCACCGCCGATTTCTACACCGCCGGCGGCGGCATCACCGGCTTCCAGAACGGCCTCGCCATTGCCGGCGACTACATGTCAGCCGCCACCCTGCTCGGCCTGACCGCCATGACCTATAGCCAGGGTTACGACGGCTACATGTACATGATCGCCTTCTTCGTGGGCTGGCCCATCATCCTGTTCCTGATGGCCGAGCGGCTCCGCAACCTGGGCAAGTTCACCTTCGCCGACATCACCTCCTATCGCCTCGATCAGGGCAAGGTGCGCACCATGGCGGCGATCTCGTCCCTGACCGTGGTCTGCTTCTACCTCATCGCCCAGATGGTCGGCGCCGGCCAGCTCATCAAGCTGCTCTTCGGCCTCGACTACAACGTCGCGATCGTTGCCGTCGGCCTCCTGATGATGGTGTACGTCACCTTCGGCGGCATGGTCGCCACCACCTGGGTGCAGATCATCAAGGCCTGCATGCTCCTCGCGGGCGGCACCCTGATCATGCTGCTGGCCTTCAGCCAGTTCGACTTCTCCTTCACCAAGCTGCTGGAGCGCGCCACCGCCGTCCATAAGCTCGGTCCCAAGCTGATGCACCCGGGCAGCTTCCTTGCCGATCCGGTGACCGCCATCTCCCTGGGCCTGGGCCTCATGTTCGGCACCGCCGGCCTGCCCCACATCCTGATGCGCTTCTTCACCGTCACCGACGCCAAGGAAGCCCGCAAGTCCGTGCTCTACGCCTCCGGCTTCGTCGGCTTCTTCTTCAACGTCATCTTCCTGATGGGCCTGTGCGCCATCCTCATCGTCGGCCAGGATCCGGCCTTCTTCGAGGGCGGCGTCGTCGGCGGCAAGATCATCGGCGGCGGCAACATGATCGCCATGCACCTGGCCAAGGCCGTCGGCGGCGACCTGCTGCTGGGCTTCCTGGCAGCCGTGGCCTTCGCCACCATCCTGGCCGTGGTCTCTGGCCTGGCCCTGGCCGGCGCCTCCGCCATCTCCCACGACCTCTACGCCCGGGTGATCAAGAAGGGGCAGGCTTCGGAAAGCGCCGAAATCCGCGTCTCCAAGATCGCCACCATCGGGCTGGGGCTCGTGGCCATGTGCCTCGGCATCCTGTTCGAGAAGCAGAACGTCGCCTTCATGGTGGGCCTGGCCTTCGGCATCGCCGCCGCCGCCAACTTCCCGGTCCTCATCCTCTCCATGTACTGGAAGGGGCTGACCACCCGGGGCGCCCTGGTGGGCGGCTACAGCGGCCTGGTGTCCGCCGTGCTGTTCGTGCTCTTCTCCAAGTCGGTATGGGTGGCCGTCCTCGGCAATCCCAAGGCCCTGTTCCCCTGGGACCAGCCGGCCCTCTTCGCCATGCCCATCGCCTTCCTGATGGCCTGGATCTTCTCGAAGACCGATTCCAGCGTTAAGGCGAAGGCCGAGATCGAAGCCTTCGAGGACCAGTACGTCCGGGGTCAGACCGGCTACGGCGCGGCTACCGCCAGCAACCACTGATCGTCCTTCGACAGCAATAAGGAATCCCGGCGGGCCTTGCCTGCCGGGATTTTTCTTTTCTATTTCGGCTGGACTTCGCGGCGCAGCCGGAAGGCGGCGTCGAAAATGTCCTGCTGGGTCGCCTTCCCGACCTCCCGGGCGATGACCTCTTGCAGCCAGGCCGAGGTGTCGTGCTCCGGCCATTGGGCGGCGAGATCATGGCGCAGGGCGGCGATGCCCCGGGCAAAGGGAATCCAGCGGTCCGGCACGGTCTTCTTCAGGTAGAGGACGGAAGCGATGTCCGCCAGGGCTTCGCCCCAGGTTTCCACCGCGCCGCTTTTCACCACCGACAGGTAGCCCCGGACGGTCATGCCCTGGCTCTTGAAGGCCGGCGGCAGGACCTTGTCGAAATGCCGGCGCAGGTAGGCTTCCCGCTGCTCCACGCAATGGGTCGCCTCGTGGACCGCGATGGCGCCCAGCCAGATCGGCATGTCCTTCTCGTCCAGGGGATCGAAAAACCGGGTCAGCCCTTCCGTCGGCCTGGGGTTGTAGAAGACCAGGCAGGTACCGCTTTCCAGGCTGAGGCCGGCGGCCAAGAGGGATAGCGCCAAGCCTTCTTTCCGGGCATCCAGCATTTCCAGCTCGATGCCCTCGGTCTTGAGCACCCCGGCCCCCACCTCGATGGCAGTGCGGAGCTGCTCGTCCGTCGGATAGGGCGCAGCAGACACCTGGACACAGCAGAGCAGGGCAAGGGATGCGATCCAGCGCCGACAGGCGCAAGCTGGCTTCACGGAAATCTCCCGGCGAAGCTTGGGCCGCGAAAGCCGGCCGCAAGGCGTTTCAGAATGGCGACAGAGGGATTCTGCCATGGGCTACGACTAAAGTCATAGCCTGCCATCAAGCTCCTTTACGGCCCGGGAGGGCGCCCCTTGAGGGGTGCCCTCAAGCAGCCTTGGCGGGCGACGGGGATTCCTGCATGCGGGCCAGGGCTTCGCGGCCGGAGACCAGGTGGTCGTGCATGGCCTTTTCCGCCGCTTCCGGCTGGCCGGCCAGGAAGGCGTCCATGATCGCCCGGTGCTCGTCCAGGGATTCCTGGAGCCGCCCCTCGACGGACAGGGAATGCATGCGGGAAAGCTTCAGGACCTTGCGCAGGTCCTGGATGACCATGAGGAGCCAGCGGTTGCCCGACAGTTCCTGGATCTTGCGGTGGAATTCCTGGTTGGCCTCGAAGAACGCTTCGATCCTGCCCTCCCGGGCGGCGCCCTCGAGGGCTTCATGGATGCCCTTGAGGTCCTCGACGTCGGCAGCCTTGGCGCGCCGCACGGCTTCCGAGGCGCAACGCCCTTCCAGCATCGCCATGAGAGGATAAATGTCGTCCAGATCCTGGGCCGAGATTTCGGTGACATAGCAGCCCCGCCGGGGTTTCAGTTCCACCAGCCCTTCCGAAGCCAGGACCTTGAGGGCTTCCCGCAGGGGAGTGCGGGAAATGCCGTACTGTTCGGCGAGCTTCTGCTCGTCGATCCAGGTTCCCGGGGGCAATTCATGGGCGAAGATGCGCTGCCGAAGACGTTCGGCCACTTCCTGGTAGAGAGCGGTAGGTGCTATGCGGTTCATATTATTACGTATATGGTCTTGGGCTAAGGGCTGCAGCCCCTGCTTGCTTCTATAATTATGGATACAGTATTATGCTGCCCTTACGGTGTCAACCTAACAACCTGACAATGCCGTCGAGGGCGTAGAATTTTGTATTCTGCATCATCGGCGCGAAAAATCGAACCACGAGGGTCCGCCATGTCTGAAAACTTCCTGAATTCCTCCCACCTGGATGCCTGGGAAAAGGCTGCTGCCAAGCAAGCGCCGGGCGGTGACGTCCAAAAACTCTCTTGGGCTACTCCCGAAGGATTGGCGGTCAAGCCGCTGTATACCAAGGCCGACGTCGAGGGACTTCCCTACGCCGACACCCTGCCCGGTTTCGAGCCTTTCCTGCGCGGCCCCCAGCCCACCATGTATGCGGTGAAGCCGTGGACCATCCGCCAGTACGCCGGCTTCTCCACCGCCGAGGAATCCAACGCCTTCTACCGCAAGGCGCTGGCCGCCGGCGGCCAGGGCGTCTCGGTGGCCTTCGACCTCGCCACCCACCGGGGCTATGACTCGGACAACCCCCGGGTCGTGGGCGACGTGGGCAAGGCCGGCGTGGCCATCGATTCCGTCGAGGACATGAAGATCCTGTTCGACGGCATCCCCCTCGACAAGATTTCGGTCTCCATGACCATGAACGGCGCCGTGCTGCCCATCCTGGCCGGCTACATCGTCGCCGCCGAGGAACAGGGCGTTGGGCAGGACAAGCTCTCCGGCACCATCCAGAACGACATCCTCAAAGAGTTCATGGTGCGGAACACCTATATCTATCCGCCCAAGCCCTCGATGAAGATCATCGCGGACATCTTCGGCTACACCGCCCAGCACATGCCGAAGTTCAATTCCATTTCCATTTCCGGCTATCACATCCAGGAAGCCGGGGCCAACCAGGCCATCGAGCTGGCCTTCACCCTGGCCGACGGCATGGAATATGTCCGTACCGGCGTTGCCTCCGGCATGGACGTGGATACCTTCGCCGGCCGCCTGTCCTTCTTCTGGGCGGTGGGCATGAACTTCTACCTGGAAATCGCCAAGATGCGCGCCGCCCGCCTCCTGTGGAGCCGCATCATGACCGGGTTCAACGCCAAGAACGCCAAGTCCAAGATGCTGCGGACCCACAGCCAGACCTCCGGCTGGTCCCTCACCGAGCAGGACCCCTACAACAACGTGGTGCGCACCACCGTCGAAGCCATGGCAGCCGTCTTCGGCGGCACCCAGTCCCTGCACACCAACGCCCTGGACGAAGCCATCGCCCTGCCGACGGAATTCTCCGCCCGCATCGCCCGCAACACCCAGCTCATCATCCAGGAAGAGACCCACATCTGTAACGTGGTCGATCCCTGGGCCGGTTCCTACATGATGGAAAAGCTGACCCAGGACATGGCCGACAAGGCCTGGGGCATCATCCAGGAAATCGAGGCCATGGGCGGCATGACGAAGGCCGTGGAATCCGGCTGGGCCAAGATGCAGGTCGAAACCTGCGCCGCCGACAAGCAGGCCCGCATCGACTCCGGCAAGGACGTCATCGTCGGGGTGAACAAGTACAAGCTGGCCAAGGAAGCCGAGATCGAGATTCTCGACATCGACAACCACGCCGTCCGGGAAGCCCAGATCGCCCGCCTCAAGCAGATCCGCGCCAGCCGCGACGGCGCCGCCGTCCAGGCCGCCCTGGATGCGCTGACCCAGTGCGCCGAGACCGGCGAGGGCAACCTCCTGGATCTCACCGTCAAGGCCATCCGCCTGCGGGCCACCGTCGGCGAAGTGTCCGATGCGCTGGAAAAGGTCTTCGGCCGCTTCCGCGCCAACAACCAGACCATTTCGGGAGTTTACGGAGGCGTCGTGGAAGGTCAGGAAAACTGGGAAGGCCTGAAGGCCGACATCGCCAGGTTCGCCGAGGAAGAAGGCCGCCGGCCCCGCATCATGATCGCCAAGCTCGGCCAGGACGGCCATGACCGCGGCGCCAAGGTGGTGGCCACGGCCTACGCCGACCTCGGTTTCGACATCGATATGGGCCCCCTCTTCCAGACCCCGGAAGAAGCCGCCCGCCAGGCCATCGAGAACGACGTGCACGCCATCGGCGTCTCCTCCCTGGCCGCCGGTCACAAGACCCTGCTGCCGGCCCTGGTGAAGGCCCTCAAGGACCAGGGCGCCGACGACATCATCGTCTTCGCCGGCGGCGTCATCCCGGCCCAGGACTACGACTTCCTCTTCAATGCCGGCGCCAAGGCCGTCTTCGGACCCGGCACCCGGATCGAGGATTCGGCCCGCAAGGTCCTGGACGAGATCAAGAAGGCCCGCGGCTAAGCCGCCCATGGACTTGAGCGAGGTGCCGGTGTCGGCTCATCCCCAATCGCCTCTGTCGCCTGCCGACCAGACCCTCATCGACGGGGTTCTGGCCGGGCAGCGGCGCGCGCTCGCCAAGACCATCACCCTCGTCGAGTCCACCCGGCGGGACCACCAGGAGCGCGCCCAGCAGGTGCTGAGCGCCCTCCTGCCCCACACCGGCCGCGCCATCCGCGTCGGCATCTCGGGGGTGCCCGGCGCAGGCAAGTCCACCTTCATCGAGGCGCTGGGCAACTGGCTGCTGGACCACGGCCACCGCCTGGCGGTGCTGGCGGTGGACCCCTCTTCCTCGGTGTCCGGCGGCTCCATCCTGGGGGACAAGACCCGCATGGAGCTCCTTTCCCAGCGGGAGGAGGCCTTCATCCGGCCGAGCCCCTCGGCCGGCTCCCTGGGGGGCGTCGCCGAGAAGACCCGGGAGGCCATGCTGGCCTGCGAGGCCGCCGGCTTCGACGTCATCATCGTCGAGACCGTCGGCGTCGGCCAGTCGGAAACCACGGTGGCCGGCATGGTGGACATCTTCTGCCTGCTGCAGCTGCCCAACGCCGGCGACGACCTCCAGGCCATCAAGAAGGGCATCGTCGAAATCGCCGACCTGGTAGTCATCAACAAGGCCGACATCGACCCCCGGGCCACCGCCGTGGTGCGCGCCCAATGGCGCAACGCCCTGCACATGCTGCGGCCGGCCTCCCCCAACTGGCAGCCGCCGGTGCTCACCGTCAGCGCCCTCAAGAAAGAGGGCATGGACGAGTTCTGGCAAGCCATCGAAGGCTACCGCAACGCCCTCACCCCGACGGGCGAATTTGAAGAAAAACGCCGCCGCCAGTCCCTGGACTGGATGTGGCAACTCATCGACTCCGGCCTGCGGCAGAATTTCCGCCACCACGCCGGAGTGAAGAAAAGCCTGCCCCACCTGAGCCAGGCCGTGGCCGCAGGCCAGACCACCCCCGCCGCCGCAGCCCATGCGCTGCTCGGCTACCTGAACCCAGAATCCTAGATCGTCACCCGGAGATTCACTTATGCACGACATCATCCGCCAGCTGGAAGAAAAGCGTCAGTTGGCCTGCCTCGGCGGCGGCCAGAAGCGCATCGACAGCCAGCACAAGAAGGGCAAGCTGACTGCCCGCGAACGCATCGAGCTGCTGCTCGACCCCGATTCCTTCGAAGAATGGGACATGTTCAAGGAGCACCGCTGCACCGACTTCGGCATGGATCAGGCCGAGAAGATTCCGGGCGACGGCGTGGTGACCGGCTACGGCACCATCAACGGCCGCCTGGTCTTCGTCTTCTCCCAGGACTTCACCGTCTTCGGCGGCTCCCTGTCCGAAACCCACGCCGAGAAGATCTGCAAGATCATGGACCACGCCATGAAGGTCGGCGCCCCCGTGATCGGCCTGAACGACTCCGGCGGTGCCCGTATCCAGGAAGGCGTCGCCTCCCTGGGCGGCTATGCCGACGTCTTCCAGCGCAACGTCATGGCCTCCGGCGTCATCCCGCAGATTTCCATGATCATGGGCCCCTGCGCCGGCGGCGCGGTGTATTCGCCCTCCATGACCGACTTCATCTTCATGGTCAAGGACAGCTCCTACATGTTCGTGACCGGCCCGGAAGTGGTGAAGACCGTCACCCACGAGGACGTCACCGCCGAGGAACTGGGGGGTGCCGTCACCCACACCAGCAAGTCGGGCGTCGCCGACCTGGCCTTCGAGAACGATGTCGAGGCGCTCGCCATGCTGCGCCGCTTCATGAACTTCCTGCCGGCCAACAACCACGAGAAGCCGCCCTTCCAGCCGACCAACGATCCGGCCGGCCGCGAGGACTTCTCCCTGGACACCCTGGTCCCGGACAACGCCAACAAGCCCTACGACATGAAGGAGCTGCTCATCAAGGTAGTCGATGACAACGACTTCTTCGAGATCCAGCCCGACTACGCCAAGAACATCATCATCGGCTTCGGCCGCATGGACGGCCATCCGGTGGGCATCGTCGCCAACCAGCCCCTGGTGCTGGCCGGCTGCCTGGACATCAAGTCCTCCATCAAGGCTGCCCGCTTCGTGCGCTTCTGCGACGCCTTCAACATCCCGGTGGTGACCTTCGTGGACGTCCCCGGCTTCATGCCCGGCACCACCCAGGAATACGGCGGCATCATCAAGCACGGCGCCAAGCTGCTCTACGCCTACGCCGAGTGCACCGTGCCCAAGGTCACCGTCATCACCCGCAAGGCCTACGGCGGCGCTTATGACGTGATGTCCTCCAAGCACCTGCGCGGCGACGTCAATCTGGCCTGGCCATCCGCCGAAATCGCGGTCATGGGTCCGAAGGGCGCGGTGGAGATCATTTTCCGCGAGGAGAAGAACGACCCCGCCAAGCTCGCCCAGCGCGAAGCCGAGTACAAGGAGAAGTTCGCCAACCCCTTCGTCGCCGGAGCCCGCGGCTTCATCGACGATGTCGTCATGCCCCACGCCACCCGCAAGCGGATTTGCCGGTCGCTGGCCATGCTGCGCGACAAGAACCTGGAAAACCCGTGGCGCAAGCACGGCAACATTCCGCTGTAAGCGTCGGGGAGGAATAAGGATATGTTCAAGAAAATTCTGATTGCCAACCGCGGCGAAATCGCCTGCCGCGTCATCAAGACCGCCCGTAAGATGGGCATCCAGACCGTTGCCGTCTATTCCGAAGCGGACAAGGACGCCCTGCATGTGGACCTGGCCGACGAGGCCGTCTGCATCGGCCCCGCCGCCTCCAAGGAATCCTACCTGGTCATGGACAAGATCATCGCCGCCTGCAAAGAGACCGGCGCTGAAGCGGTCCACCCGGGCTACGGCTTCCTGTCGGAGAACCAGGAGTTCTCCCGCCGCCTGGAAGAGGAAGGCATCAAGTTCATCGGCCCGAAGCACTACTCCGTGGGCAAGATGGGCGACAAGATCGAGTCCAAGAAGCTGGCGATCGAAGCCAAGGTCAACACCATCCCCGGCTACAACGACGCCATCGACTCCCCGGAGCATGCCGTCGAGATCGCCAAGGGCATCGGCTACCCGGTGATGATCAAGGCCTCCGCCGGCGGCGGCGGCAAGGGCCTGCGCGTCGCGTTCAACGACAAGGAAGCCTACGAAGGCTTCGCCTCCTGCAAGAACGAGGCGAAGAACGCCTTCGGCGATGATCGCGTCTTCATCGAGAAGTTCGTGCTGGAGCCCCGCCACATCGAAATCCAGGTGCTGGGCGACTCCCACGGCAACTACGTGTACCTGAACGAACGCGAGTGCTCCATCCAGCGCCGCCACCAGAAGGTCATCGAGGAAGCCCCGTCCCCCTTCATCGACCCGGAGACCCGCAAGGCAATGGGCGAACAGGCCGTGGCCCTGGCCCGCGCCGTGAATTACGAATCCGCCGGTACCGTCGAATTCGTGGTCGGCGCCGACAAGAGCTTCTACTTCCTGGAAATGAACACCCGCCTCCAGGTGGAGCACCCGGTCACCGAGCTGATCACCGGCCTCGATCTGGTCGAGCAGATGATCCGCGTCGCCGCCGGCGAGAAGCTGTCCATCACCCAGGCCGACGTGGGCATCAACGGCTGGGCCATGGAATGCCGGATCAACGCCGAAGACCCCTTCCGCGGCTTCCTGCCCTCCACCGGCCGCCTGGTGAAGTTCCAGCCGCCGGCCGAGATTCCCGGCCAGGTGCGTGTGGACACCGGCGTGTACGACGGCGGCGAGATCTCGATGTTCTACGACTCGATGATCGCCAAGCTCATCGTCCACGGCGCCACCCGGGAGCAGGCCATCGCCCGCATGCGGGACGCCCTGAACGCCTTCGTGATCCGCGGCATTTCCTCGAACATCCCGTTCCAGGCGGCGCTGATGCAGCATTCGCGCTTCCAGTCCGGCAACTTCAACACCGGCTTCATCGCCGAGGAGTACCCGAAGGGCTTCGACGCCTCCATGGTGCCCCACGACGACCCGGCGCTGCTGGTCTCGGTGGCGGCCTACGTCTACCGGTCCTACACCGACCGGGCCGCCTCCGTCACCGGCCAGCTGGAAGGCCATGAGCGCATCGTCGACGACAAGTGGATGGTGGTTCGGGTCAACGGCGAGCACAAGGAAAACCACCCGGTGGTCGCCCGTCCGGTTCCCGGCGGCTATCACATCGAGTACAACGGCGAGAACTACGAGATCCAGTCCGACTGGCGCCTGGGAGAATCCCTCTTCCGCGGCACCTGCAACGGCGAGGAATTCACTCTCCAGGTGGAGCGCCACAAGACCAAGTACAGCCTCTTCCACTGGGGCACCCGGGCCGATTTCATGGTCATGAGCGCCCGTGCCGCCGAGCTGCTGGCCCTCATGCCCGAGAAGCCCGCCCCCGACCTCTCCAAGTTCCTGCTCTCGCCCATGCCGGGCCTGCTGCGGGAAGTGTCGGTCGCGGTCGGCCAGGAAGTGAAGGCCGGCGAGAAGCTCGCGGTCATCGAAGCCATGAAGATGGAAAACATCCTCAAGGCCGACCAGGACTGCAAGGTGAAGAAGATCGCCGCCGCCGCGGGCGAAAGCCTGTCGGTGGACCAGGTCATCATCGAGTTCGAGTGAACTTCCGCAGGGCGGAGCAGGGGCCCCACGTAGTGGGGATGCGACCCCGGAGGGAGTTCGGGAGCCGCCAGGCTCCCCTCCCCGCCGCCCTTGACCGTTTCGGTCGTCGAAAGACGTTAGGCCCGTCCCCGGACGGGCCTTTTTTTCGCCCGCCCGCGGGCAACAGGGCACACCGGTTGCTGGGGAGACGGGAGCCTTTTCCCGGAGTTCGGCATCATGTCCCGAAACACCGCTGCGCGGCGACTCGCCCTCTCCCTCCTCGCGGCCTGCATCCTCGGCGCCTGCCAGGGCTCCAGCCAGGAATCCGCCGGCAATGCGCCCGCCTCCCCCACGCCGCCAGCCGGCGCACCGCCTGCCGCTAGCCGGGCGGCCGCCCTGCCCGATTTCTCCGGCCTGGTGGACAACGTCGGGCCGGCAGTGGTGAACGTCGTCTCCAGCCGCCGCGAGGCGGCCGGTAGTCCGGGCGTTTCCGGTCCGGCGCCGGATGATCCCCTGTTCGAATTCTTTCGCCGCTTCATTCCCGACCTGCCCCGTCCCGGCAGTCCCGAGCAACAGATCCTCGGGCTGGGCTCCGGGTTCATCATCAGCCCGGACGGCCTCGTCCTGACCAACGCCCATGTGGTTGCCGACGCCCGCTCGGTGACCGTCCGCCTGGCCGACGGCAAGCGCGAATTCCCCGGCAAGGTCCTGGGCGTGGACCTGCCCAGTGACGTCGCCCTGGTCAAGATCGAGGCCACCGGGCTGCCGGTGGCCAGGCTGGGCAATTCCCATTCCATCAAGCCCGGCCAGTGGGTGGTGGCGATCGGCTCGCCCTTCGGCTTCACCAACACCATCACCGCCGGCATCGTCAGCGCCATCAACCGGGAACTGCCGGACGAATCCATCCTGCCTTTCATCCAGACCGATGTGGCGGTCAATCCGGGAAATTCCGGCGGCCCCCTGATCGACATGTCCGGCTCGGTGGTCGGCATCAATTCCATGATCTACAGCGGCACCGGCGGCTATATGGGGCTGTCCTTCGCCATTCCCATCGAAGTCGCCATGGACGTGGCGAAGCAACTCCAGGCCAAGGGCAAGGTCACCCGCGGCCGGATCGGCGTCGTCATCCAGCCCGTCACCGAAGAGCTGGCCCAGGCCTTCCGCCTGAAGTCGACAACCGGTGTCGTGATCAGCGCGGTGGAACCGGGAAGTCCCGCCGATCGGGCCGGACTGAAGAGCGGAGACGTCGTCCTCGAATATAACGGCAAGCCCCTGGCCGACCCGATGGACCTGCCGCGCCAGGTGGCGAGTACCCAGCCGGGCAGTCCGGCCAGATTGGCGATCTGGCGCGATGGCGCCCGGAAAGAGCTGACGGTGAAAGTGGGCGAAACCCCGGCGGAGAAGGTTACCGAATCGCCGAAAACACCATCACCGGCGCCGGCGAACCAGTTCGGCATGGTCCTGAGCGAAGTGCCGCCCGCCTTGCGCAAGCGACTCGGCATCGACTACGGCCTGCTGGTCGAAGCCCTGAAAGGCGCCGCTGCCGACAGTCCCCTGCGGCCGGGGGATGTGATCATCGCCGTCAACCAGACCCGGTTCACCAGCCTGGCGGAATTCAACCGGATTCTCAACAAGTTGGGAAAAAATGACGCCGTGGCCTTCCTGGTGCGCCGGGGCACCGCTACCCTCTACGTCACCGTCAAGCTTTCTGGGGACGGCGAATAAACAGCAAGCACGGGCGCAGGCGCAGAACCGCCATGCCCCAGTGCCCACCGTAAAAAGACAATCCCCGCCGACAGGCGGGGACTTCTCATCGCATCGACGCAATGCCGCTTAGTGGATCGGCAGCTGATGGGTCGTGCCGCTAGCCTTCTTGGGCAACGTCAGTTCCAGGACGCCATTTTCGTACTTCGCATCGGCCTGGCTGTCATCGATGCTGGAATCCAGCCTGAACGAGCGATGCAGCTTGCCGAAGAAGCGCTCTCGATACAGGGCATTTTGCCCCTTGTCCTCGACATCCCGCTTGACTTCAGCTTCGATGGAAACCTGGTCTCCGTCGATGGCCACCTTGATGTCGTCCTTCGACACCCCGGGAAGATCCGCCTTGATGAAGTAGCACTTTTCGTCTTCGGAAACGTCCAGGCGAACATCCCCGAACATCTCCGTTTCACCGGCCACGGGCCGCATGCGCATGCTCACGTCTTTCCACATCTCCTCCAACTCGCGGAAGGGGGAAAAACGCTCGAGGTCCCGCAGGGGAGAGAATCTGGTCATGCTAGCCATAATCATCCTCCTTAGCACTGATGATGAACACGGCTTCAAATGCCGCAACCTCCGGTGTGCGCACCCTCTGTGCCCCTCACCGGATACCTATTAGACAGCCGCGAAGGGAAGTCGTTGGTAGCCGGGAAAGGAAGAAAGGAAGTGGCCTATTGCGGCATGGCGGCGTAGCGCACGAAATCGCTGCCGCGCTCCAGCACTTCGCCCAGCATCACCGGCGCCACCACCGTGCCTTCCAGGTTGAGCCGGCTACCGGGGCGCAACCCGGCGGCGGCCGGTAGCACCACGGAGAGGCCCTGGCCGGTGCCGAGAACGAACACCGGCAGCCGCGCCTCCGCGCCAACCTGGGAAGCCGCTTGAATCGAGGCGGCCTGCACGGGCGCCGGATAGCACCGCAACCAACCCTGCAGCCTGTCCTCCGGGGACATATGCAGCCCTTCGAGGACGCACAGTCTGGCCGCCTGCCCCGGCTCCAGCTCCCTCGCTGCCAGGCAAGGCGACAGCAACCGCGTCCCGGCCTCGGCCGCCCGCGATACCTGCCCCTGGGCACTCTGCCAGGTTTCCGCCGGCACCTTCACGCGGCGTTGGGCACCCACGGGCGTCACCAGGTTATCGAAGCCGAAGATTTCCATGCGCTGGTGGTTCACCGTCCTGGAAGGCTTGCCCCCCCCCGGATCGAGCCGCTCGCCAGCCAGCAGGGCGTAGATGTTTTCCACCCCCACCACCAGGCCCAGGCTGCCGGTTTCCCGGGCGGGAGCCCCTGCGCCGGGGCGCAGAGCCTCATCGAGTTGGTGCAGCAGCCGGATGCAGGCGGTGGACGACAATTCGCGACCCAGCTTGAGGGCTTCCGGGGCCTCGCCGGCCTCCAGGGCCTCGATGCGCTTCCTGATCTTGCGGGCCACCGGCCGCACGTCCAGCCAGCGCCCGGCAGCCACCTCGCCCGCCAGGGCGGTCAGGGGCAGGGTGCGGGCCCGGAGATCCTCGTCGGGCCCATTGCGGAACCCTGCCAGTTCCCGCCAGCGGCTGAAAGCCCGGTTGGCGACCGTCAATTGGGCCATGGAGAGATGATAGGGATCGGCGAACTGGAGAAGGAAGGCCCAGGCCACCTGCCCGGCGATATGGGATTCGTGGATATGCTTGTAGTCGGCGTCGGTCTGCGGTACCTGCTGCACGCCCAGGGACTCTGCCGCCTGGAGGACCCCGTAGAGAAGGCCCATGAGCTCTTCCGGCAGCTCGTAGGCGGCCAGGAAATGGGCGTACTGCTCGACCCGCAGGGCGACTGCCCCCCGGTGCAGGGGCACCACCGCCTCGGCCGGCGGCAGCTGGGGAACGATGCGCAGGTAGGCGACAGCCAGGGTCCGCCACAGCCTGCGGGCCGCGGAAAAGAGCGCGGCATCGGCCACCGGCAACGGCAGGGGCTTGCGGCTGTAACGGGGCTCCAGGGCGGACTGGGCCAGGATCACAGCACTGCGCAGCCGGTCGAGGATGCCCAGGCGGTCGGCAGCGGCAATATCGGAAGCGTCGACGGCGGCGATGGCCTCTTGCAGGGCGGCCTGCATCTGCGCCGGCTGGGCCAGGGGCTGCCGGGCGAGCCAGGCTGCGGCGGCGCTTGGGTCGCGAAAGGCGGGGGCGTCGGCCAGGCCGGGAGCGGGCAAGTCAAGCTGGTGCATCATGGTTCTCCACGATTTTCCCTATTGTGGTCAATCGTTGAGCGGATTGCCAGCCCCCGCTGAGATCGCGCTATGCTGTGCACCCTATGAGCGGCTTCGAAAACTACCCCCAGGAACTGGCCGACCTCGACCGGGAAATCCGCCACTACGCGGCGGTATGCGGCGTGGACCTGGTCAATCGCCACGAGGTGGAGGCTTGTCTGCGCGTCCACCATGAGGACTGGGCCAGCGACAAGGCCCGGGAGACCCTGCAAGGCCTCCTCATCCTGCGCATCAAGGTGGAGACGGAGATGATCGAAGAGGGCATGATGCCGCCGCCCCTCATCCCCACCCCACCCCAGTCTTAGCCGTCGGCGTTGATGCGGGCGACCAGCGCCCGCAGAACCTGGTCGGCCTGGTCATTGGCCACCTGGCAGGTACCGGCCGCCTGGTGGCCGCCGCCGCCGTACTGGAGCATCAGTTCGCCCACGTTGGTCCTGGACGAGCGGTCGAGGATGGACTTGCCGGTGGCGAAGACGGTGTTCTGCTTCTGGACCCCCCACATGACGTGGATGGAGATGTTGGTCTGGGGAAAGAGGGCGTAGATGACGAAGCGGTTGGTGGCGTAGATGGTTTCCTCGTCGCGGAGGTCCAGCACCGCCAGGTTCTTGTGCACGGTGGTGCAGCGCAGGAGCTGCTCCTTGGCTTTCTCGGCATGCTCCAGGTACAGGTCCACCCGCTCCTTCACGTCCGGCAGGGCCAGGATGTCGTCGATGCCGTGGTTCCGGCAGTATTTGATGAGGTCCATCATCAGCGCGTAGTTGCTGATGCGGAATTCCCGGAAGCGGCCCAGGCCGGTGCGGGCGTCCATCAGGTAGTTGAGCAGCACCCAGCCCTTGGGGTCGAGGATCTCGTCCCGGGAGAACTGGGCGGAGTCCGCCTTGTCCACCGCTTCCATCATCTCGTCGGCGATACCCTTGAAGCGGTCCTTGCCGCCGTAGTAGTCATACACCACCCGGGCAGCCGAGGGCGCCTTCGGGTCGATGATGTGGTTGCGGCGCTCGCCGGTGTTGCGGAGGGTCTCGGAGAGGTGGTGGTCGAAGGCCAGATGGGCCGCCGCCACGTAGGGCAGGTTGGTGGTGATGTCCCGGCCGGTGATGTCGATCTTGCCGTCCTGCATGTCCTTGGGGTGGACGAACTTGATGTCGTCAATGAGATCAAGTTCGTTCAGCAACACGGCGCAGACCAGACCATCGAAGTCGCTACGGGTCACCAGACGGAATTTGTCCTGATTCATGCTTAGTCTCTCCTGAAGCGGGGAATTGGCGGCTATTAAAGCACAATGCCGCCCGGATGGGGCGGCATTGCCTGGTGTTCCCGGGTTGTCGGGAATTACCGTTCCATGGACTCCACCACGGACAGGGCGGTCATGTTCACCAGCCGCCGCACGGTGGCGGTGGAGGTAAGGACATGGGCCGGCCGGGCCGCGCCGAGGAGGATGGGGCCGATGGTGACGCCTTCGCCGCCGGTCATCTTGAGGAGGTTGTAGGCGATGTTGGCGGCGTCGATGTTGGGCATGACCAGGAGATTGGCCTCACCCTTCAAGGACGATTCCGGATTGGCCTGGGAACGGATCTCTTCCGAAAGCGCCGAGTCGCCGTGCATTTCGCCATCCACTTCCAGTTCCCCGCCCGACAGGGCCGGCAACAGGGCGGCGGCCTGGCGCATCTTGAGGGCGGAAGCGGAAGAGCCGGAGCCGAAGTTGGAGTGGGAAAGCAGGGCCACCTTCGGCTGGACGCCGAAGCGCCTGACCTGCTCGGCGGCCATCAGGGCCATCTCGGCCACTTCTTCCGCGGTCGGGCACTCGTTCACATGGGTATCGCAGATGAACAGGGAGCGGCCCGGCAGCATGAGGTAATTCATGGCCGCCAGGGTCTTGGCCCCTTCACGCTTGCCGATGACATCGGAAATGACCTGGAGATGCTCGCCGAACTGGCCGTTGACGCCGCAGACGAGGCCGTCGGCGTAGCCCAGATGCACCAGCATGGCGCCGATGAGGGTGGTGTTGCGGCGCATGGCCAGCTTGGCGATGGCCGGCGTCACGCCGCTGCGCGCCATGAGCTTGTGGTAGGCCGTCCAGCATTCCCGGTAGCGCTCGTCGTATTCCGGATTGACGACGTCGAAATCGACGCCCGGCTTGATCCGCAGCTTGGCCTTTTCCAGGCGGCGCTCGATAACTGCCGGCCGACCCACCAGGATGGGGCGAGCCATCTTTTCCTCGATGACGATCTGGGCGGCGCGCAGGACCCGCTCATCTTCGCCTTCGGCGTAGATGATGCGCTTGCCTTCGGCCTGGCGGGCGGCGGTGAAGATGGCCCGCATGCCGACGCCGGTGTGATAGACGAATTCCGACAGCTTGGCCCGGTAGGCGTTGAAGTCGGTGATGGGCCGGGCGGCGACGCCGGAATCCATGGCCGCCTGGGCCACGGCCGGGGCGATCCGGACGATGAGGCGGGGATCGAAGGGCTTCGGAATCAGGTATTCCGGGCCGAAGGAGAGGTCATGGCCGGGGTAGGCCATGGCGACTTCGTCGGTGACTTCGGCTTCGGCCAGCTCGGCGATGGCCTTGACGGAAGCCAGCTTCATTTCCTCGGTGATGCGGGAGGCGCCCACATCCAGGGCGCCGCGGAAAATGAAGGGGAAGCAGAGAACGTTGTTCACCTGGTTCACGTAGTCGGAACGGCCGGTGGCGATGATGGCGTCCGGACGGACGGCCTTGGCGAGTTCCGGCATGATTTCCGGGGTCGGATTGGCCAGGGCGAAGATCATCGGCTTTTCGCCCATGGTCGCGACCATTTCCGGCTTGAGGACGCCGGCGGCGGACAGGCCCAGGAAGATGTCGGCGCCCACCATGGCGTCGCCCAGGGTGCGGGCGGCGGTGTCGCGGGCGTAGCGGGCCTTGGTGGCCTCCATCTTCTCTTCGCGGCCGACGTAGATGACGCCCTTGGAGTCGCAGACGGTGACGTTTTCGCGCTTGACCCCGAGCTGGCACCAGAGGTTCAGGCAGGAGATGGCGGCGGCGCCGGCGCCGGAGCAGACGACTTTGACTTCGTCGATCTTCTTGCCCACCACCTTGAGGCCGTTCAGCATGGCGGCGGCCGAGATGATGGCGGTGCCGTGCTGGTCGTCGTGGAAGACGGGGATATTCATCCGCTCCTTAAGCTTCTCCTCGATGTAGAAGCATTCGGGGGCCTTGATGTCTTCCAGGTTCACGCCGCCCAGGGTGGGTTCCATGGAGGCGATGATGTCGATGAGCTTGTCCGGATCGTTCTCGGCCAGTTCGATATCGAAGACGTCGATGCCGGCGAATTTCTTGAACAGGCAGCCCTTGCCTTCCATCACCGGCTTGGCGGCCAGGGGGCCGATGTTGCCGAGGCCGAGGACGGCGGTGCCGTTGGTCACCACCCCCACCAGATTGGCGCGGGAGGTCATTTCGGCGGCGGCGGCCGGATCCTCGACGATGAGGTCGCAGGCAGCGGCGACACCGGGCGAATAGGCAAGCGCCAGATCGCGCTGATTGGTCAGGCCCTTGGTCGGGCGGACGGAAATCTTGCCCGGGGTGGGCAGACGGTGATATTCGAGTGCGGCGTCGCGCAGGTCCTTTTCCACTGAACCTCCTTCAGATTCGGGTATTAGGGAAAACCCCATAATTTACCCGAAAGGGCGCCGCAGCGCCATGGGAAAGCGAGGGGGCGATCGAAGCCGACGCCCTGCAAGCCATCGCCCGAACCGGTTCGCCGGTATATTTCCTACAAGACGGCCACCGGCCGGCGAACGAGCCGGACCGCCATCATGAAGCTGAGGGCGATAATGCTCACCAGGGCAAAGCCGAACACCAGCTCCTTGCCCTCACTCCAGGCGTCGACGGCCGGCAGGGCGAGCTTAGCGAGGCCGAAGGCGGCCACCAGGAGGCTGATGCCGGACACCACCAGCCCCATGACCCGGGAAGCCACCCGGGCCATCTGGTCGGCCCGGGCGATGAGCCGAGCGATCCAGACGCCATTCACGCCGTCGGTCACCAGCATGCCGAGAAGGAACAGCAGCGCCAGCATGAGGGCGTGCTGCCAGCCGCCGAACTGGGTGGCGGCAAGGGCGAAGAAGGCGGCCTGGGACAGGGTATCGAAGGACAGGGCGAAGAGGGCACCCACCAGGGCCACCAGGGCCGGGTGGCCGGCATGGCGCAGGCGCCCCAGCCAGCGGCCTTTGAGGCCCACCGGTTGCACCACCTCGTCGGGCCCGGCCCGCAGCACCGCCGCCAGGTTGAGGCTGCCCAGGGCGAAAAGAAAGGCAATGGAAATGACGGCGCCCAGGGTGCCGAACCATTGCGGCACCGCCCACCGGGCGGCCAGGGCGCTGACCCCGAGGGCGATGGCCACCACCACGGCGCCGTGCCCGAGGGAGAAGAAGGCGCCGCAGTACCGCGCCAGGCCCGGGTTGGCCCGGGCATTGAAGCGGGTGAGGCCGTCGATGGTGGCCAGGTGGTCGGCATCGAAGCCATGCTTCATGCCGAGCACGAAGGTCAGGATGAGGAAGGACAGCCAGTCGGTGGGCAGGTTTTCCATGGGCCGATATGAAAAATTTTCAGAAGCTCATACAAGGACCATGCCAGCAATCCAAGTGCCTGTCCAGGCGGCGTTTTCCCCTATCCTCGTCGACGGGGCCGGCAAGTCCCGGTGCTCCCCGCCCTTGGCAGTCTGATCAGTTGCTTTCCACCGGCAGGACCAGGGTGAGGACGGCGCCACCGGCCGGCCCGTTGGCCGCTTCCAGCCGGCCGCCGTGGCGTTCGACGATGCCGTAGCTGATGGACAGTCCGAGGCCGGTGCCCTGCCCCACCGGCTTGGTGGTGAAGAAGGGTTCGAACAGGCGGGGCAGGTGTTCCGAGGGAATGCCGGGGCCGTTGTCGGCAAAGCTGATCCGCGCCAGGCCGCCTTCCACCCGGCCGACGATGCTGAGGCGTGGCGCCTCCACGCTGGCGGTGGCATCGCAGGCATTCTGGACGAGGTTCATCACCACCTGCTGCAACTGGCCCGAGGAGCCCGAAAAGGCGATGTGGGGCGGCAGATCCACGTCCACCGCGAAGCGGGCCGGGGCGCTCTGCGCCACCCAGCGCACCGCCCGCTCGATGACTTCCACCAGGTTCATCCGCTCCGGGCTGGCCCGATCCACCGCCGAGAAGCGCTTCAGGGCATCGACGATGTCCCGGGTCCGCTCGGCCCCTTCGATCATGCCCTCGATCAGGGGCTGCATATCATGGAGGATGCGGTCGATGCGCAGTTCCGCCCGCAGGGCCTTGAGGGCCTCTTCCTCGGCGGCATCGCCGGCGTGCACGGCGTTCAGGTAGGTTTCCACGCGCTTGGCGTAGCGCTGCAGGGCCATGACGTTGCCCAGGACGAAGCTGATGGGGTTGTTGAGCTCGTGGGCCACCCCCGCCACCAGGCGGCCCAGGGAGACCATCTTCTCGGCGTGGAGAAGCTGGCTCTGGGTGCGCTTCAGGTCATCGTGGGCCTGGCGCAGGGCCTGGTAGGCGCGGCGCAGCTCCCCCACCGGGCGGCCGGTGATGACCATCCCCATGAGCTTTCCCGTCTGGGACAGGCGGGGCGTGCAGTTGAAGGACACCGGGACGGTGGAGCCGTCCCCGGCCCGCAGGAAGAATTCGCAGTCGTGAGTGCCTTCCCGGCCCAGGTGGGCCAGGAGATCCCGGGCCCGGCCGCGCTCGGCATCGTCGGCAAAGAGGTCGAGGAAGGAGGTGTGTTCCAGCTGGGCGGCGGTCTTGCCGGAAAAGTGCTGGAGGGAGGAATTCACCTCCTCGATCCTGCCATGGCGGTCGCAGACGATGAGGATGTCCGACATGGAGGCCAGGACACTCTCGATGAACTGGTGGGACTCCTCCAGGGCGGCATTCTTCTCCTCCAGGGCCACTTCGTACTGGAGGAGGTCGTTGTAGACCTCGTCCATCTTGCGGATGACCTCGATCCACGCCTGCTCCCCGAACTCGTCGGAGGCCACCTGCATGATGGCTGCGGACAGGAAGTCAGCAGGCGGGACGGAAGTGGACATGGGCCTCTCCGTGTTCGTCGTGGGCGTGGTGGTGCTCGGCCTCCAGGGCGATGACATTGAGCTGGCCGTGGCGGACGCCCCGTTCGGCCATGAGGGCGTCGGCGAAGCGGCGCACCTCCTGGGCCGGCCCCTTCAGGATCACCGACTCCAGGCAGTTCTCGTGGTCCAGGTGGGTGTGCATGGCGGCCACGGTCAGGTCATGGCGGTCGTGCTGCAGGGCGGTGATGCGCTCGGCCAGCTCGCGCTCGTGGTGATTGAAGACATAGGAGAGGTTGGCGACGCAGTGACCTGCAGGCTCCTCCCGCTGGCGCTCATGGCCGATGGCGGCGCGAATCAGATCCCGCAAGGCTTCCGAGCGGTTGCCGTAGCCGCGGGCGGCGATGAGCTCGTCGAACTGCCTGGCCAGGGAGTCGTCCAGGGAAATGGTGAAGCGTTCCATGCCCGAATCCTAGGACGATTCCGACCGGGGAGCAAACGGCTAGCGCCCCCAAAAGGAATGGAAAATGCTTGCTGAGATGCGCGCTGAGTGGATTCAACCTATCGCATTTCCAAGCCGTTAATATGTCCAAACAGGCAGCGAGGAGGGCGTCATGGCAACCAGCGACATCCGGCTTTCAGTGGCCGAGGAGCGAACCATCTACGACGTGGCCGACATCGAGCGCGCCCTCGAGGACCCAGCCGTCAGCCGCAACGAGGCGCTGACCGCCCTGTACGAAAAGATGCGGCAGCGCGGCGGCGGCCGCTTCCTGATCCGGCCCAACAGTCCGGACATGATCGACGGCCTCTACGAGAGCTGCCCCAATTTCCGGGAAGTGATCGACGACCTCCGGAAATATATCGCCCTGTCGGTGGCGGGCAGCGAGCCCATGAGCTTTACCCCTCTCCTGCTCCTGGGGGAACCCGGGGTCGGCAAGACCCATTTCGCCAAGGAACTGGCCCATGCCCTGGGCACCGGCCACGAGTTCGTCTCCATGAATTCCCTCACTGCCGGCTGGATCCTTTCCGGCGCCTCTTCCCAGTGGAACAACGCCAAGCCCGGCAAGGTCGGGCACACCCTGGTCCATGGCGAGTTCGCCAATCCCGTCGTGGTGCTCGACGAGGTGGACAAGGCGGGGGGCGATTCCCGCTACGATCCCCTGGGCGCCCTCTACGGCCTCCTGGAACAGGAAACCGCCAGCCGCTTCAAGGACGAGTTCATCGACATCGACATGGACGCCTCCCACATCCTGTGGGTGTCCACGGCCAATGACGAGCGCGGCATTCCCGAACCCATCCTCAACCGCATGAATATCTACGAGGTGGCCCGGCCCGACCGGGAAGCGGCCCGCTCCATCGCCGCCGCCCTTTACCGGGCCATCGTCGCCGAGCACGACTGGGGTTTCCCGCCGGAAGCCGACGACGAGGTGCTGGACTGCCTCGCCGGCATGCCGCCCCGAAACATGAAAAAGCGCCTTCTGGCCGCCCTCGGCAGCGCCAAGCTCGACGGCCGCGACCACCTGGAAAGCCGGGACCTCAACGCAGCCCCGGCCGGCCGGACGAGAAAGATCGGTTTTTGAGTAGCCCGGCGCCCGGCAGACGTGCATACTTTGCTGCACAGGCCGGCCACCCGACGGGGACCGGCTTGCGCTGCCAGAACAAAACCAACGAAATCACCGAGAGGGAGACAAACACCATGGTCAACGCCTATTCCGAAGACGTCCCACCGAACCAAGTCGCCGTCACGCTCCAGATCGATGCCGGCGTCTATGAGGCCTTCCTGCGCAAGGCGGGGCAGGCCAACATGGAAGTCGAAACCTTGCTGAGCAACACCCTCGCCATCGTCCTGGGCTGCCGGTTCTTCACCCAGGACCGCACCTGCCCGATCCCCATGGCCGCGAAAGGCGGGGCGGGGAGCCCCCACCGGCAATAACCGGCAAGGGCTGCTGCTATGGCGCCCGCTGCCCGCTTTCCGCCACCGCGAAGCCTTCCTTCCAGCCGCCGCCCAGGGCCTTGAACAGGTCCACCGCCGCGCCCAGGCGGGCTTGGCGGGTGCTGATGTAGGCCAGGAGGGAATCATTGCTGGCGCGCTCGGCTTCCAATACCTCCAGGTAGCCGGAATAGCCCGATTTGTAGCGCAGCTGGGCGAGCTTCAAGGCCTTCGCCGCAGCCTCCACCCGGACGCTCTGGGCAACTTCCCCGGTGGCGTTTTCCCGCAGGTTCACCAGGGAGTCGTTCACTTCCTTGAAGGCAGTTTGCAGGGTTCCCTGGTAGGCCGCCAGGGACTGCTGCTCGAGGGCGGAGGCCTGGTCCACCCGGGCCGAGGTGCGGCCAAAATCGAGAATGGGCATGAACAGGCCCAGGCCCAGGGACCAGGTGTTGGCGCCGGCGCCGAAGAGGTCGGCCATGGTCTTGCTCTCGCTGCCCAGGCTGCCGGTCAGGGTGAATTTCGGGAAATAGCCGGCCTTGGCGACCCCGATGCCGGCATTGGCCGCCACCAGGGTTTCCTCCGCCTGGCGCACGTCGGGACGGCTCTCCACCAGGGTGGACGGCAATCCGGCGGGGGGCACCGGCGGCACCGGCAGCTGGCGCAGGTCGCCGGCCGCGATCTTGAGGTCCAGCGTGGCGGTCAGCTGGGCCAGCTGGTGCTCGGTGAGGGCCCGCTGGCGGCGCAACTCTGCCGCCTGGGCCTGGACGGTAGCCAAGGCGCCTTCCGCCGTGTACAGGTCCAGGGGCGAGGCGAGGCCGGCATCGACCCGGGTCCGCGCCAGCTTCAGGGTGGTTTCCCGGCTGGCAACGGATTCGGCAGTCACCGCCAGCTGGGCGTCGTAGGCCCTCAAGGCCAGATAGTTCCGGGCCACCAGCCCGGCGACGGTAAGGCGGATGGCGTCCCGGGAATAGCGGCTGGCCAGGGCGCCGGCCTCGATCGCCTCATTGGAGCGGCGCACCCGGCCCCAGACATCCAGCTCGTAGGAGGTGGTCAGGGCGGCGCTACGGGCGTTGCGCACGACGGGGGTACTCGCCGGCATCGGAGTGGCCGTCTTGGTGCTGATCCGGCTGCGGCTTCCTGCCGCCACGGCATCGATTTCCGGCAGGTAGGCTGCCCCGGCTTCCCGGGCCAGGGCTTCGGCCTGCTCCACCCGGGCGACGGCGATGCGGATATCGGTGTTGGCGACCAGGGCCTTGTCCACCAGCCGGTCGAGGACGGGATCCTTGAAGAGCTTCCACCAGTCCTGCTCCACCAGGGGGTTGGCCTGGGTGGCGGCGGAAGGCTCGCTGTAGCCCTGCGGCAGGGTGGATGCCGGCCGCAGATAATCCGGCCCGACGGCGCACCCCGCCAGGGCCGAAGCCAGCAGCAGGGGAAGGAGCCGGAGGGCGATTCTGGAATGCTTGTTCCGGGAAGACATTACTTTTCCTCCGGGTGATGATGGTGGGCGGTCTCCACATCGCCGGCCGGCAGCATCTGCTTGCCCCTTTCCAGCCACTTGAAGAAGAGGGGGACGAAGATGGTGGCGATGAAGGTGGCCGCCAGCATGCCGCCGAACACCCCGGTGCCCATGGAGCGGCGGGCCGCCGCGCCGGCGCCGGTGGAGAAGGCCAGGGGCATGACCCCGAGGACGAAGGCGAGCGACGTCATGACGATGGGCCGGAAGCGCAGCCGCGCCGCCTCGATGGCCGCTTCCACGACCCCCTTGCCCTCGGCGTACTTCTGGGCCGCGAACTCGACGATCAGGATGGCGTTCTTGGCGGCGAGGCCGATGAGCACCACCAGGCCGATCTGGAAGTAGATGTCGTTGGGCATGCCGCGGGCGAACACCAGGGCCAGGGCCCCGAACATGGCGAAGGGCACGGCCATGATCACCGCCAGGGGCAGGGACCACTTCTCGTACTGGGCCGCCAGGATCAGGAAGACCATGATGACGCCGAACACCAGGGCCGGCACCGAGGAGCCGGCGCTGGCCTTCTCCTGGTAGACCTGGCCGGTCCAGGCGATGGTGTAGCCCTCCGGCAGGGCGCCGGCGGCCACTTCCTCCACCAGGCGGATGGCCTCGCTGGAGCTGATGCCGGGCAGGGAATCCCCCATGATCTTGGCCGCCACGAAACCGTTGTAGCGCTCCAGCTGCTCCGGTCCCGTCACATTCTTGACCCGGCTGATGGCGGACAGGGGAATCATGGCGCTGGTGGTGGCGCTGCGGACGTAGACCTTGCCCAGGTCTTCCGGCTTCATGCGGTAGTCGGGCTCGGCCTGGAGCTGCACCCGGTACACCCGTCCCGCCTTGTTGAAGTCATTGACGTAGAGGGCCCCCATGGTGCTTTGCAGGGTCTCGTAGATGCTGGCCAGGGGAATGCCGAGGGAGAGGGCCTTGGGCTCGTCCACCTCGACGAAGAGCTGGGGCACCGTGGGCCGAAAGAAGGTATTGACCCGGGTGAACTCCTTGTGAGTCTTGAGGGCCTCGATGAACCCCTGGACCACCTCATGGAGCTTGCGGGGATCGCCATCCACCCGGTTCTGGACATAGACCTCGAAGCCGCCGGCGGAGCCCAGGCCCCGGATGGGCGGCGGGTTGAAGGTCAGCGCCAGGCCGTCGGGCAGCATCATGCCCACCCCCATGAACTGCTTGGCCAGGGACTCGGCATCGATCTGGCGCTCGCTCCAGTCCCTCAGCCGCACGAAAACGGTGCCGGCGTTGGGCCGGTTGCCGCCGCCGATGAGGTCGAAGCCGCCCACCACGAAGGTGTGCTCGACATTTTCGTTCTTGGCGACGGTCTGGCGGAACTGCTCGCCGCTGGTGCTGGTGCGCCGAAGGCTCGCCCCATCCGGCAGCATGAGGGCCGAGATGACGAAGCCCTGGTCTTCCGAGGGCACGAAGCTGCCGGGCACCAGGCGGAAGAGCACGGCCACCACGGCGATGACGCCGACGAAGACGGCGGTGCCGATGAAGGGATGGTGCAGGATGCGCTCCACCATGGTGGTGTAGGACTTGGTGAAGGCGGCGAAGGCCCGGTTGAAGGGCCGGAAAATCGGCATTTCCTTGTGGCTGGGCTTGAGGATGAGGGCGCAGAGGGCCGGGGTCAGGGTCAGGGCGACGATGCCGGAGATGACCACCGACACCGCCACGGTGACGGCAAACTGCCGGTACAGGGTGCCGGCGATGCCTCCCAGGAAGGCCACCGGGATGAACACGGCGCACAGCACCAGGACGATGGCGATCACCGCGCTGGAGACTTCCCGCATGGCTTCCACCGCGGCCTCGAAGGGCGGCAGCTTCTCCTCCGCCATCAGGCGCTCGACGTTTTCCAGGACGACGATGGCGTCATCCACCACGATGCCGATGGCGAGCACCATGGCAAAGAGGGTGAGGGTATTGATGGAGAAGCCGAAGAGCCAGAGGCCGGCGAAGGTGCCGATGAGGGAAATGGGCACCGCCACCATGGGGATCACGGTGGCCCGCCAGCTCTGCAGGAAGATATAGACCACCGCCACCACCAGGATGGCCGCTTCGATCAGGGTATGGACCACCTCGCTGATGGAGGCGGAGACAAACTTGGTGGTGTCGAAGGGAACGAGGTAGTCCACCCCGGTCGGGAACCGCTTCTCCAGCTCGACCATCTTGGCCTTGGCCCGATCCGCCACGTCCAGGGCATTGGCACCGGTCTGCAGGAAGACCCCCATGGCAACGGCGGGCTTGCCGTCCACGGTGGTGTGCTGGTCGTAGTTGTAGGCGGCCAGTTCCACCCGGGCCACGTCCTTGACCCGCAGCACGCCATTGGGCCCGCCGGCCCGGATGACGATGTCGCCGAACTCCTCCGGCGTCAGCAGCCGGCCCTTGGCGGTCACCGTATAGACCAGCATCTGGTCGCTGGGCGCGGGCTCCTGGCCGATCTTGCCAGCGGCGTTCTGGGCGTTCTGGCTGCGTACAGCGGCGGCGATATCGCTGGTGGTAATGCCGAGCTGGGCCATGCGGTCGGGCTTGAGCCAGATGCGCATGGAGTAGTCCTGGGCGCCGAAGATGCTGACGTCGCCGACTCCCGGCAGGCGCTTCAGCTCGTCCACGATGTTGAGGCTGGCGTAATTGGACAGGAACAGCCGGTCCCGGCTGCCGTCCTTGGAGGTCATGGCGAACACCAGGAGGATATCGGTGGAGCGCTTCTGGACCAGCACGCCGTTGCGGCGGACCTCCTCCGGCAGGCGGGGTTCGGCGGCCTTGACCCGGTTGTTCACGTTCACCGCCGCCATATCGACGTCGGTCCCCACCTCAAAGGTGGCGGTAATGCTGATGGTGCCGTTGGCGGAGGCCGAGGAAGTGAAATAGGCGAGCCCTTCGACGCCGTTCAGCTGCTCCTCGATGGGGGCGGCCACGGTCTTGGCCAGGGTCTCCGCCGAAGCCCCCGGGTAGGTGGCGGTGATCATCACCGTCGGGGGGGCGATCTGGGGATACTGGGCGATGGGCAGCACCCGGGAAGCCACCAGGCCGGCGATGACGATGACGATGGAGATGACCGACGCGAAGATCGGCCGGCTGATGAAGAATTTCGACATGGCGCGGTCTTTCCTCAGCCCTTGGCGGCGGGCGCCGAAGCGGCCTTGGCCGGGGCGCCGGCCGGGGGAACGCCGGGGGCATGGGGGGCCACCGGCATGCCGGGCCGCAGCTTCATCAGGTTATCGACGATGACCTTGTCGCCGGGCTTGAGGCCGCCCAGGATGACCCAGTCCTTGCCCCGCCATTCGCCGGCCTGGACCGGCCGCGGCGCCACCTTGTTCTCGCTGTCGGCGACCATGACCAGGCGGGCCTGGTCGCTCTGCACCACGGCGGTCTGGGGCACCAGGAAGACGCCCTCCCGCTCGCCGGTGAGAATCCGGGCCCGGACGAACTGGCCGGGCAGCAGGCGGCCGTCGACGTTATCGAACTCGGCCCGCAACTGCTGGGTGCCCAGGGTGGGGTCGATATTGCTGGCCATGAAATTGAGGCGGCCCGGCTTCGGATAGACGGAGCCGTCCGGCAGGATGAGCTCGACGCCGGTGATGCTCTTGGCCGTCAGGCGCCCGCCCGGCAGCTTGGCGACGTCGCTGTCGGCGAGGCTGAAGCGCACCCACACCGGGTTGAGTTGGTAGATGGAGGTGAGGAGGCTGTCGGCCCCGGCGGAAATCAGGTTGCCCTCGGATTTCACCGCCCGGCCGGTGGTGCCGGACACCGGCGCCGTGACCGTGGTCCACGACAGGTTGAGTTCGGCCTGGCGCAGGACCGCCTGGGCGATGGCGGCGGCCGAGGCGGCGTCGTCGTACTCCTTCTGGCTGATCGCCTTGGCCTCCGCCAGCCCCTTCAGGCGGGCGGCTTCCCGGGCGGTCTGCTCGGCCTTGGCCTTGGCTTCGGCCAGGGCGATCTCATAGCTCGAGGGGTCGATCTTGAACAGGGGCTGCCCGGCCTGTACCGCCTGCCCTTCCTGGTAGAGCCGCTTCATCAGGATGCCGCTGACCCGGGCCCGTACCTCGGTTTCCCGGGCCCCTTCCGTCTGGGCCACCACCTCGATGGAGGAGGGAACGCGCTGGGGCTGCATGTCGATGGCGGTCACCGGCAGGGGCCCCGGGGCCGGGGCGGCAGCCGCCTTCTCGCCGCCAGAACAGCCGGCCAGCAGGGCGGAAACGAGGGCGGAAGCCCCCAGGGCGAGGAACAAGGCGGAACGCTTCGATGGAAATCCGGAACGCATGGACAACCCCTGATAATGGATATTGGTTTATTATATACATACACGAACGTATGTAAAATACTGACAAAAGTTCTAACGACAGCGGATTAGGGCGGCCCGGCAGCGGGCGATACCGTCGTGACAAGGAGAACCCGATGGTCCGGAAGACCAAGGAAGAAGCCAACCGCACCCGGCAGCAGATCGTCGATGCCGCCCGGGCGGTTTTTCACCAATGCGGCGTCAGCCGCACCACCCAGGAGAAGGTCGCCCAGGCGGCGGGCGTCACCCGGGGCGCGGTCTATTGGCACTTCAAGGACAAGGCCGAGCTCTTTCTCGCCGTCCGGGAGGATGCCTTTGTTTCCCTCCGGGAGCGGACCGATTCCACCCTCGACCCGGACAACTACGCCAATCCCCTGGATGCCATCGAAGCCGCCCTCCGGGATTTTTACCGGGTCCTCGAGGAATGCCCGATCCTGCGGCAGGTCTTCGAGATCATGGTCCTGCGCTGCGAATACGTGGATGAATTCGCCCCCGTGCTGGCCGAAGTGAACCGGCCGGCCGTCGAGTTCCTGGCCAAAGTGGAAACCGCCTACCGCCGGGCAGCCGCCAAGGGTTTCCTGCGCCACGGCCTGACCCCCACGGCAGCCGCCCGGGACACCTGGGCATTCACCACCGGGCTGCTGCACCTCCTCCTGGAATCCGAGTTCCGGAACGAGTTGCGGGAGCAGATTTCCGAAATGATCGCCGCCCACATGGCCCTGCGCCGCGCCGATTGAAGGCCGGACCGCGGCGGCGCCCGTCGCGGCGCTGCCCCGTCTATTCACGGTGGCGGCTCTTCCGGGGCATGGTGCCGAGAATGGCGCCGAGGGTCACCATGGCCACCCCCAGCAAGGTCCAGATTTCGGCCGGCTCACCCAGAAGGGGAATGGCGGCGACGGCGGTGATGGCCGGCACGACGGCCATCATGACGGAAGCTCTGACCGGGCCGATGCGGGAAACCGCGTAGGCAAAGAGCAGGGTGGCACCGCATGCCACCAGCAGGCCCTGGTAAAAGCCCTGAACAAGGATTTCGGAGAGCGGCGCCTGCCCGAGGGCCCCGGGCAGCACCCAGGCGTAGAGCGGCACATAGGCCCCCATCGACAGGACGGCGATGGCCGAGATCGCCTCAAGGGGCCGCACCTCCCAGCGCCGGAGCAGGATGCCGAAGGCCGCGTAACAGACCGCTGCGGCGACAAACAGCAGGTCCCCGAACCAGCGCATCCCGTCGGCGGCGGCGCTTTCCCGCAGGCCCTGGCAGGCGAGCAGGACGATGCCCGCACCCGAGCAGGCCAGGGCGACGAGGGTATGCCTGGCCGGCCTGAGCCCCAGGATCAGCCAGCCGAGAAAAGTCGCGGCGAAAGGGATTCCCCCATTCACCAGCACCCCGGCATCCACCGCCGGCGCATAGCGAAAACCGCTATAGACGGTGAGGCTATAGCCCAGGCCGCCGATCGTGGCCAGGGCCGTCAGCTGGCGGGGGCCCGCCCTGAACCGCAGCCGGACGAAGACCGGCAACAGGACCAGGCCGGACACGCCGAAGCGCAGGGCGGCCAGGTCGAAGCCGTTGAACGGCCCCTGCCCGCCGAGCCGCGAGATGATGTTGAATCCCGACCAGATGACAGCCACCGTCAATGCCGCCGCATAGCCCTTGAGGGCATCCCTGCCCTCCTGGGAAAGGGAGGTGGCGAACTCGGGACGCATTTTCATCCATTCACCGCCGACAGCCACAGGTAGTCGATCGGCCACAGCACCAGAATCGAGAGGCCGGCCAGGGCCAGAAGGATCTTCGCCATTTCCCGGCGGCTGAGGGAAGTGAGCTGCAGGGCGGCCACCAGGGGCGGCGCCTGGTAGGGCAGCAGCAGGGTCGAGAAGCCCACCACCTGGGTGGCGACCACGAGGGAAGCCGGCAGGCCGCTCATGGCGGCGAAGCGCTCCGTGAGGGGGGTGAGCACGGCGGGGACCCCCGGCAGGGTAGTCAAGAGGCCGAGCAGCGTCGACACGCCGCACAGGGCGAGGAAGTTCCCGAATCCGCCGGCGGGTGCCATGGGGAGGCCGGATTCCAGCCAGAGCGCCATCTGCTGCCCGAGGCCCGAGGCGGAAATCACCGCCCCCAGCCCCACCACCCCGGACACGTAGAGCAGCGGCTCCAGGTTGATACGCTGCAGGGTGTCGCCGGGCAGGACACCGATGCCCGGCAGGAGGCAGGCGATCGCCACCCCCAGCCCCACCCAGGCCGGCGACAGGTGATGGAGGCTGTCGGTCAGCCAGAGCAGGATCGCCCCCCCCAGCCAGAGGGACAGGCGCCGCTCCGCCTGCGACCAGGGCCCCATCCGCCCGGGGGCGGACAAGCCGCGCCAGGGCGCGGCGTCCCGGTAGAAGCGGCGCAGCAGGGCGATGAGGAGCAGGGCCTTCACCAGGCCCAGCACCGGGAAATGCTGCCAGAGGTAGTCGCTGTAGGACATCTGGCGGTGGAACAGCCCCTCGTAGATCGCCGCCAGGACGTTGTTCGGAATGTTGGAGGGCAGGATGGCGGTGGACGGCAGCGCCGTCCCCAGGATGCCGCCCACCAGGATGCCGCGCCGGCTGGGACTGCCCTCCTCCAGCCCCAGCCGCTCGCCCAGGTCCTGCAGCAGGGGAATGATGAGCACCACCCGGCCCATGGCCGAAGGCATGAGGAAGGCCAGGAACACGCCAAAGCAGGCCGCCCCGGCCAGGGCGTGGGCCTGGCTGCGGGCCAACAGGGGGGCGAGGCCGGCGGCGATGCGCCCGCTGAGGCCGGTTGCCCGGATGGCGGCGCCGATGATGAGCCCCGAGAAGACCAGCCAGAAGGCGGAAGACCCCAGCCCGGCAAAGACGGCTTCGGGGGTCGCCAGCCTGAAGAGGAGGGCTCCCGCGAAGAACACCAGCGTGGTCAGTGCCTCGGAGATGAGGCCCGAGGCCCAGAGCCCCAGGGTCATGGCCACCAGCACGGCCACCGCCGACAGCCCCGGGCCGGGGGCCGGCGCCGCCGTCCGGTCAGCCAGGGCGCCGATGCCCAGGGCCGCGACGGTCAGGAGGAGCAATCCACTGCGCAATGAATTCGACGGGCTTCCCATGCCGCAACCCCAGAAGGACGATGACATAAGCCTGGCGTCCGGCGGCCATCGCCACAAGGAGGGAAAACCCACACCCCCTGTGCGCCCATGCACACCACGGCGTTGTCGTGTAACCTTCCCGACGTCATATCCGGAGAGACAGCATGGGCATGGATTGGGAAAACCTCCGCTTCTTCCTCGCCGTCGCCCAGGACGGCTCCCTGGCGGCGGCGGGGCGCCGGCTCGGCGTCATCCACACGACGGTGATGCGGCGCATCGCCGCCCTGGAGGAGAGCCTGGGCGCCAGGCTCTTCGACCGCCATCCCGGCGGTTATGTCCTGACGCCGGCCGGCCGGGAGCTCCTGGACACCCTGCAGCCCGTCGAGGACGAGCTGATCGCCGTCGAACGGCGGCTTTCCGGGCGGGATCAGCAGCTCACCGGCACGGTACGCATCGCCTCCATCGGCGCCTTCTCCCCCTGGATCTGCGATGCCCTGGCGAACCTGCGGAAGGCCAACCCCGAAGTGCGGGCCGAGGTGCTGATTTCCCCCGCCGCCGTCAGCATCGCCCGGCGGGAGGCCGACCTGGCGGTGCGGGTCACCATGTCGCCGCCGGAGTACCTGGTGGGCCGCCGGGTGGCGGAGCTCGCCCATGGCATCTACGGTGCCCCGTCGTTCGTGGCGGACGGCGGCGCCCCGTTCGATCCGGCCGCCCATCCCTGGCTGACCTACAACGACGCCCGCAGCGACCTGCCCCAGGCCCGCTGGGTGGCCGAGCACATCCCGGAGGAGCGGGTCGTCCTGCGCACCAACCATACCCCGACCCTGGTTTCGGCGGCCCGGGCCGGCCTCGGCCTCGCCATCCTGCCCCGCTATGTCGGCGACCGCACGCCCGGCCTGCGCTGCCTGGAAACCCTGCGGGGATTCGGCCAGCATCTCTGGCTCCTGACCCACCAGGACCTGCGGCGGAACCGGCGCATCAAGGTGCTGATGGACTGCCTGGCGGAGGAGCTCGCCAAGCACCGGGACCTGATCGAAGGGACCGCTCCCCTCCCCTGACCGGCACACCGGCCGTGCATTAGTGCACATCTCCCCTTGGCCTGGACGGCGGTAATCTGCCCCGGCCCATCAACCAAGGAGAACAATCATGGTTACCGCATCCATGCACGGAAAGCCCTATCAGACGGTGGTTTCCAACGGCAGCAAGGCCATTGTGGTGGACACCCGGAAGGACGGCGTCGGGGGCTACACCGGCTTCAAGCCCCACGAGCTCCTCGAGGGCGCCCTGGCGGCCTGCACCAACCTGACCATCCGCATCACGGCGGAGAAGCTGGGCATCCCGATCGCCGGATTGAATACCGTGGCCGAACTGGACAGCTCGAACCCGGACCACACGGCCTTCCTGCTCCAGATCGACATCGTGGGGGACCTCTCCGAGGCCCAGCGCGATCGGCTCCTCCAGTCCATCCGGCTCTGCCCCGTGAGCAAGATGCTGTCGGCGCCGATTTCCATTACCTGGTCCGCCACCTGAGGTCCTGGCAGCCGGAACCGAACGCCCTCAGGCCATCGCCGTCAGGGTCCGGCGGAAGCGCGCCAGGGAAAGGGCGAAGAGCACGCTGCCGATCGCCAGCAGGTAGAGGAAGGAGGACCACACCACCTCCAGCCCGGCCCCCCGGTAAAGGATGGCCTGGCTCAACTCGGTGAAGTGGGTGGTGGGCGCCAGGGACATGAGATGCTGGATGAAGACGGGCATGCTTTCCCGGGGCGTCACGCCGCCGGACAGCATCTGCAGCGGCATCAGGGTCAGGATCAGCAAGAGGCCGAACTGGGGCATGGTGCGGGTCAGGGTCGCCATGAAGATGCCCATGGAGGTGGTGGCGAAGAGGTGCAGGGCCGCGCCCACCAGGAAGAGCCCGATGGAGCCCTCGATGGGCACGCGCAAGGCCCCCTGGATCACCAGGACCAGACAGACCAGGGTCGCCGCCAGCACCACCAGGGCCATGGCCCAGACCTTGGCGAGCATGATCTCGGTGGGGGTCACCGGCATCACCAGCAGGTGCTCCACCGTGCCGTGCTCCCGCTCCCGGATCAGCGCCGCCCCGGTGAGGATGACCGACAGCATGGTGATCTGGTTCACCAGCTCCATCAGGCCGCCGAACCAAGACTGATTCAGCGCCGGATTGAAGCGCATCCGGGTGGCGAGCTCCACCGGCAGCGTGACCGCACTGCGGTAACGCTGGACGAACTCGTTGACCTCCCCGAGGACGATCTGCTGGATGGCGCCGGCGCCGGTGAAGGCCTGGCTCATGCGCGTGGCGTCCACATTGAGCTGGAGCCGGGGACTCGAGCCGGCCAGCACGTCGCGCTGGAAATCGGGGGGAATGTCGAGGACGAAGGTGTACTTGCCGGCGTCCATGCCGGGATCGACCTCGGCCTGGCTGATGAGGGCCGGCGGGACGAACTGGGGCGGGTAGAAGGCCGAGGCGATGCGGGCCGACAGCCCCGAGCCATCCTCGTCTACGATGGCGATGGAGGCCCGGTTCAAGGTCTCCGGCATGGCGGTGCCGGCAGTGTAGATCGCCACGGTGAAGGTGTAGACGACGAGAACCAGCATCATCGGGTCCCGCCACAGGCTCCACAGTTCCTTGACCCCCAGGCGGAAGATGTTGGCCAGGTGTCGCCCCATGTCAGTTCTCCTGCTTTTTCAACAGGGCGATGGCAGCGCCCATGATGACGGGAATGGCCGCCAGCAGGGGCCAGAATATGGCGTACAGGTCGGCCAGGCCCAGGGCCTTGCTGAACACGCCCCGGCTGATGATGAGCATGTAGGTGGCGGGAAAGATTTCGCCGATCCAGCGGCCGCCCCCCTGGAGGGACGACACCGGGTGGATGAGTCCGGCAAACTGCACGGCCGGGATGAGGGTGCCCACCATGGCGAAGAACATGGCCGCGATCTGGCTCTTGGTGAGGGTGGAGGCCAGCAGCCCCATGCCGGTGGCGGAGATGCTGTACAGGAAGGCCGCCAGGGACAGGGTGGCGAAGCTGCCGGTGATGGGCACCCCGAACACCGTGACCGCCGCCAGGCACATGAGCAGGAAGTTGAGCATGGCCAGGGCCACATAGGGCAGCTGCTTGCCGAGGAGGAATTCGCTGCGGCTGGTGGGGGTGACGTAGAAGTTGATGATGGAGCCCAGCTCCTTCTCCCGCACCACCGCCAGGGCGGTCAGCATGGCCGGCAGCATGAGGAGGAGCAGCGGGATCACCGCCGGCACCATGGCGGGCAGGCTTCTCACTTCGGGGTTGTAGCGGTAGCGGGTCTCCACGCTGCTGGCGGCGGGCACCGCCATGCCGGTGCGCTCCCGCACCTGCTGCACCAGCCATTGCTGGTGCATGCCCTGGACGTAGCCCTTCACGGTCTCGGCCCGCTGGGGCATGGCGCCGTCGATCCAGGCCCCGATCTCCACCGGGCGGCCCCGCTCCACGTCCCGGGCGAAGCCGGGGGGAATCTCGAGCACCAGGGAGAGTTCGCCGCTGCGCATGCGCCGGTCCACTTCGGCGTAGTCGGCGGCAGGGGGGCGCTCGCTGAAATAGCGGGAGCCGGCCAGGTTGAGGGCGTAATTCTGGCTGAGGGTAGTCTGGTCCCGGTCCAGCACGGCGTAACGCAGGTTTTCCACGTCCATGCTGATGCCGTAGCCCATCACGAACATCAGGATCAGCGACCCGAGCAGGGCCATCGCCCCGCGCACCGGGTCGCGCCTGAGTTCCAGGGTCTCCCGCCAGAGGTAGCTGTAGACCCGCCGCAGGCTGCGCCGGAAGCGCTCCCCCAGGCCTGGGGATCGGGTAGCCGGGGCGGCTGGCGCCGCCGCCTCGGCAGCGGGGGCGGCCAGGGCCGCCTCGCCGCCGGCCTCCACCAGGTGGGCGATGAAGGCCTCCTCCAGGGAGGCCGCGCCGCGCTTGGCGACGATGGCGGCAGGGGGGTCGCTGGTCAGCACCTTGCCGGCGTGCATGAGGGAAATGCGGTCGCAGCGCTCGGCTTCGTTCATGAAGTGGGTGGAGATGAAGATGGTCACCCGGTCGCGCCGCGCCAGCTCGATCATCAGGCGCCAGAAGTTGTCCCGGGCGATAGGGTCCACCCCGGAGGTGGGCTCGTCCAGGATGAGGAGCTCCGGCCGGTGCACCATGGCCACGGCCAGGGACAGGCGCTGGCGCATACCCAGGGGCAGCTTGTCGGGCAGCGCGTCCAGGGCCTCCTGGAGGCCGAAGCGTTCCACCATCTCCGTCACCCGCCCCGGCACCTCGGCCTCGGGCACATGGAAGAGGCGGGCATGGAGCACCAGGTTCTGGCTCACCGTCAGCTCGCCGTAGAGGGAAAAGCCCTGGGACATGTAGCCGACCCGGCGGCGGGTGGCCATGTCCCGCGGGTCCACGGGGTGGCCGAACAGCCGGGCCTGCCCGGCGCTGGCGGGCAGCAGGCCGGTGAGCATCTTCATGGTGGTGGACTTGCCGCAGCCGTTGGAACCCAGGAAGCCGAAAATCTCGCCGCGCCGGATACGGAAACTCACGTGGTCCACCGCCGTGAAGTCGCCGAAGCGCATGGTCAGCCCCTCGGCCTCGATGGCGATGTCGGCGCCCTCCTCCGCCGCCAGGGGCGGAATCTCCACGGCCCGGTGGCCGCGCCGCTTCTCCTCCGGCAGGAGGGCGATGAAGGCGGCTTCCAGGGACCCGGTGGCGGTGCGGGCCAGCAGTTGGCCGGGGCTGCCGGTGGCCAGCAGCCGGCCAGCGTCCATGGCCATCAGCCAGTCGAAGCGCTGGGCCTCGTCCATGTAGGCGGTGGCCACCATGACGCTCATGGCGGGCCGTTGCCGGCGGATGCGGGCGATCAGGTCCCAGAACTGGGCGCGGGCCAGGGGATCGACGCCGGTGGTGGGCTCGTCCAGGATAAGGAGATCCGGGTCGTGGATGAGGGCGCAGCAGAGGCCGAGCTTCTGCTTCATGCCCCCGGACAGCTTGCCGGCCGGCCGGTCGAGGAAGGGGCGCAGCCCGGTGCTGGCGGTGAGATCGTCGATGCGCCGGCGGCGCTCGGCGGCGTCGTGGCCGAAGAGGCGGGCGAAAAACTGCAGGTTCTCCTCCACCGAAAGGGTCGGGTAGAGGTTCCGGCCCAGGCCCTGGGGCATGTAGGCGATGCGCGGGCACACCGCCTGGCGGTGGCCGGGGCGGGCCATGTCCCCGCCCAGCGCCTCCACCTGCCCTGCCTGCACGGCCCGGGCGCCGGCCACCAGGGCAAGCAGGCTCGACTTGCCGACCCCGTCGGGGCCGATCAGCCCGACCATGATGCCGGCCGGCACGTCGACGGTCACGGCATCCAGGGCCTGGGTCTTGCCGTAGCGCAGGCCGACGTCGCGCAGCCGCACCACCGGAAGACCGCTTGCCGTCATTGCGGAATCCGCACCTGCAGTTCCGCCGGCCATTCGGTGTTGGGATCGACCTGCACGTAGGCCATCCCCGGCAAGCCGGTCTTGACCTGGCGGATGTGCTGCCGGAGGAGTTCGGGATCGATGCGGGCCTTGACCCGGAACATGAGCTTCTGGCGTTCCTCGGCGGTTTCCACGGTCTTGGGCGTGAATTGGGCGACGTCGGCCACGAAGGAGATTTTCGCCGGGATGACGTACTGGGGCGCCGCATCCAGGACCAGGCGGGCCTCGGCGCCGAGGGCGACGCGGCCGGCCACCCGGGTCGGCAGGAAGAAGGTCATGTAGACGTCGCTCAGGTCGATCAGGTTGAGCACCTTGCCGCCGGCGGAAACCACCTCCCCGGGCTGCACTACCCGGTACTGGACCCGCCCGTCCCGGGGCGACTTCAGCACGCTGTCGTCGATGTCGGCGGTGATGCGCTCGATGCTGGCCTGGGCGGCGGCAACGGCGGCCTGGGCCGAGACCACCTGGGACCGGGCGGTGCCGACGGCCGCCTCGGCGGCGGCCACCTGGGCCTTGGCCGCGGCGACGCCGGCCCGGGCGGCCTGGACCCGGGCCCGGTCGTCGTCGAGGCCCTGCAGGGTGGCCATGCCCTTGGTCGCCAGCTGCTCGGTGCGCTTCAGGCGCTGCTGGGCGGCGTCCAGCTCGGCCTGGCGCTGCCTCACCATGGCCTGGGCGGCCTCCTTCTCGGCCGCGCCCTGCTGCACCGTGCTCCGGGCCGTACCGACGCCGATGCGGGCCCGCTCCAGCTGCGCCTCGGCCTCCCGGCGCTGGGCCTCCAGGGTCTGGGTGTCCATCCGGGCCAGGACCTGCCCGGACTGGATGAAATCCCCCTCATTGACCAGGACGTCCTTGATCCGCCCCGATGTCCGGGCGGCGATGTCGATCTCGACGGCTTCGATGCGGCCATTGCCGCTGGCCAGGCCGCTGGGCAATCTTTTCGGCTGGAGGATTTGCCAGGCCAGAAAGCCGGCGACCACGGCGGCGGCGAGCAAACCGATTCTGAACAGCCATTTCCTGTTGAGTCCGAGCATCGTCCGTAGCGCCGCCGTTTGTGAAGATTGATCAAGGGGGATGCGACAATTTGTCCAATTCCCCGGGGAGGAGGTTGCGTCTACGATTGTCTCATTCCCGCGCCATCCCTGACGATCGCGACCCACCTCTCATGAATGCTTTCGGGCGCGGGATTTCTTTTTGCTCGAACACAGCCCGGGCGAACGCCGGCGCGATCAATGCCGCCCAAGGAGCTTCCCTGCAGCGGGCGAAACTTAGCATTTCGGCCACTGTCCATGATGAACAGGGTTTACTGGCACATATGTCTGCCTTTCCTCCAATTTCACAATGGCAGGCCCTATGTGGTTGGCTATCTTATGCCAACGATTTATGGAGGATGCCGTGATGCAAGACTGGGGCACCGCTTTCCTGACATCGTTCGCCGGAGCGATGACGATGTTTTTCTCCGCCATTCCGAAAATCCTCGGCTTCGTGGTCATCCTGATCGCCGGCTGGTTTATCGCTTCGCTCATCGCGAGAGGGGTCGTCGCACTGCTGAATGCCGTGAAATTCAACAGCTTTGCCGACCGGGCCGGGTTGTCGGACTTTGTCCATAAGGTCGACAAGAATGCCAATGCCTCGGGCATGTTCGGCGTCATTGTGAAATGGTTCGTGCGCTTGATTGCCCTGGTCGTCGCCTTCGACGCCCTTGGCCTGCCAGCAGTCTCGGGCGTGCTGCAACAGCTGCTGATGTGGCTCCCGAACCTGGTGGTGGCCCTGGTGGCCCTGATGATCGGCGGCCTCGCCGCCAATGCCCTCGGCGGCCTGGTGCGCGGGGCAGCGGCCGAAGGCGGCCTGGAGCGGCCGGACTTCCTGGCCAAGGTGGCCAGGATCGCCGTCTGGGCCTTCGCCATCGTGGTGGCCGTCAACCAGATCGGCATTGCGACCCAACTGGTCGATGCGCTGTTCATGGCGACGGTGGGCGCGATCGCCCTGGCCCTGGCCTTGTCCTTCGGCCTGGGTGGCCGGGAAACGGCCGGCAAGATCGTGCAAAGATGGTATGAGAAGGGCCAGCAGAAAGCGCCCCAGATGGCCCAGGCCGCTGCGGCGGCCACCAATGACCCGGCCGCCGGCTTCAGTACCGAGGCCTTCTCCGGGGAACGGCGCCACGGCCCCCAGGATCGGCGCAACATGTCGCACCCGCCGATCGTCGCCTAGGGGATGTCCTGAGCGGGTGGGGCCGGACATCGTCAGCCGGCCTTCCCGCATCTCCTTCCCGCATTCAGGGCCTGACGGCCGCTGTTTCCGGCAAGAGCCGCAGGCCCGTGCGCCTGACAAACTCGTCGTAACCGATGGGGGGAAGCACCGGCTGGCCGCTGCTGTTCCTGCTCCAATGCACCCATGCCCTGCCGGTGGCCGGGTCATAGACCAGCTTCCAGAGGTATTCCGGCACCCAGACTCCGCTGCCGATCAGGGTCGGCGGGCCGCTGAACCAGGGACCGGTAAAGACATATACGTCCCCCTTGGCACGCATCGCGTAACGGCGGGTATCCCGCTCTATCCGGTTCCAGGTCTTGCGGTTGTGGCTCTGAACCTGGGGAACGACGTTCGCCAGGCTGAAGCTCTGGGCCATGGCGTCAGGATTGGGCATGTCGCCGGCCGGAGCCATGTGGCCGCGGTCGTAGCCGGAATCCTTGTAGTCCTCCAGACGCGCCCTCTCCCGGCGGGGCAGCCGCGCCTCTTCGTAGAACCGGTTGGTGCGCTGCTCGTCGCGGGCAGCCAGGAGCCGCTCCCGGTTCAGCTTCTCGACGGCGTATACCGGGGTCTTGGTCTTGCCCGAATGGAGGACCGCGAAACTATCGAAGCAGATGTCCCGCACCTGCAGGCCGGGCAGCTGGAGGGCGGGAGGCTGGCCCTGGGGAAAATAATCGGCGCAGGCTTCGAAGGCGGCTTGGGCACCCGCCAAGGGGACCAAGGCGAAAAGGGAAATACAGAATAGGCGAGCCAGGAATCCGCTCGCCCTGCCGGGGTTCATGCTTGCTGCACCTGCCAGGGGGACTGCTTTTGCCGCCGGCCTTGGAGCAGGCCGGTTCGTGATTAGGCCTGTCGCCCCTGGGCTTGGTTTCCAGGCCCGGCCAGGGCTATCCGGTGCGGGCTACAACCCCTGCGTTATCCGGACCCGGGAACCGGGTCGATGCCGGGCATCTCTTCGCCCCGCTATCCGGCCCTCAATCCACCGTGCAGACCATGTGCAGCATGAACGGCAGCGAAAAGCCGTTCATGCTCAGTAGGTTACTTCCAGTTCCGGCGGTCACAAAGTAACCAAAAACACACCATCACGAGCTCAAGGAATCAAAGGCTTAGCCCACGATTTGGTAAACGCTATCGGTTCGCTGAGGACTTCGATTGCGTTTCGTCTATTTCGAGTGTTTCGTTTATTGCGATTAAGCAATCAGTAAACTATAGTTACGTTTGTGCAGCGCGCAGCTCAGCGAACCCAGCGAACCCAGCGAACCCAGCGAACCCAGCGAACCCAGCGAACCCAGCGAACCCAGCGAACCCAGCGAACCCAGCGAACCCAGCGAACCCAGCGAACCCAGCGAACCCAGCGAATACAGCGAATACAGCGAATACAGCGAATACAGCGAATACAGCGAATACAGCGAATACAGCGAGAGAAAACTATGAACGCAGCAACGCAACAAGGGCTACCGCATTTGCCGACAGAGCAGGAAGTTGCTCTGGCAAAGGAGGGTAGCCGCGAGTTGTCGATGGTTATGACCACTCGAGAGGAAGTCCAGGAAATCACCGTCCGTAGTGGCGACAACGAGCAAGTTGTCCGGCTACCCGCATCTGCAGTCCAGATGCTGATGGAGGTCCTGGTCAATATCTCTCAGGGCAATGCCGTGCAGATTGTCCCGGTACATGCTGAGTTAACCACTCAGCAGGCCGCCGATTTTCTGATGGTTTCCCGCCCCCATTTGGTCAAGCTACTTGATGAAGGCAAGATTGAGCATCGGAAAGTAGGTAGCCATCGGCGTATCCGATACGACGATCTCCTCAAGTTCAAAGAACAAGAGGGGCGGGCACGCAAGGCCGTTTTGGACGAACTAGCCGCGGAAGCCCAGGAACTGAACATGGGATATTGATGAGCCAATTTACGGTTGTCTATGACGCAAATATTTTCTACCCCGCACCGCTGAGGGACCTATTGCTGCGTCTTGCAGCAACAGGATTGTTCCGGGCGCGTTGGACCGCCCAGATTCGCGAGGAGTGGACGCGGAATCTGATGGCAAAGCGCCCGGATCTCTCCCCTGAAAAGATTCAAAGAACCGCCCAGATGATGGACAGTCACTACCATGACTGTCTGGTCGAAGAGTTTGAAAACCTGATTCCCTGTATTGAGGGCCTGCCTGACCCGGATGACAGGCACGTTTTAGCAGCCGCCATGAAGTGCCGTGCGGAACTGATCGTGACATTCAATCTCAAGGACTTTCCGGCTGCCGTGCTAGATCAATACGGGGTTGAAGCCATCCACCCGGACGACTTCATAGTGGATGTCCTCGACCTGGACGCAGGGGCTTGCATTCAGGCAGTTAGGGAAATGCGGGCAGCGTTGAAGAATCCGCTCAAAACTCAGGACGAGTTTCTTGAAACCCTGCTCAAGCAACAGCTGCCACAGACAGTCAATTGGCTCGAACGCTATAAGATTGCGTTCTGAGAAATGCCCGCCTAAGTGGCGGGTTTTTCTTTTGGCCGGGCCACAATTCGCCGTGACTCTCTGGACCTAACCTGGCGCCGGCGAGCCACACCCGGGCAGTCACGCTTTTCATCACCCCGGGGCTTTGGCTTGGATGTGGCTCCTCGACCGTGACTGCTCCAGAATCTGTCACACTAGGTGCGTCACGGGTGTGACCGACCAGGTGGAAGTCCCCGCAGCTCAGTCACACGGCAACTGGGCCGGCGCTGCTGCTGGTGGCCACCCAACACAAGACGGGCGCCCATGTCTGCATTCCCCTGGAGCTGCGGCAGCAGACCGTTGGCTGGTCTGTGGGTGAAGTCATCGCCCGCTGCCGGGACAACGTGATCAGCAAGCATCTGCTGCACCACACCACTCATACCGGCCGGGCCAAGCCAGGAAACCCCATCCGCCTGCAGAGCATTACCGGCGCCTTCGCCGAAGCCCGGAATCTGGCGGGAATCACCTGGCCGGAAGACAAGACGCCACCGACCTTCCATGAAATCCGCTCCCTGGCCGCCCGGCTCTATGCCGACCAGGGCATAGACGCCCAGGCCCTCCTCGGCCACAAGTCCGCGGACATGACCGGCCATCTACTGAGACGTGCGCGGGGCCGAATGGATTGAGGAAAAGACGGCCTGAGCCCTCGCAGGCTACTTTGACGGGGGAGCGTTTCCCCTGCCGCCTCCTGAAGGTCTGCCGGTTGTACTCGGCCAACCCCCGGGTGGTCCGTAACCTTTCCCACCTCCGCTGCTCTTACCACTCGTACCGCCCCCGCCACTCTTGGCGCCGCCACCGTGGCCGCTGCCACTGCCTTTGCCACCACTACCCTTAGCCATGGAACGCTCCTCTTCGAAGACGAGAACAGCAGTTCTTTGACAGGATTTGGTGCTTAGTTTTGCCTGAATATTGCAGAAATTTTGTAGACCGCCCCGGAAAGCCCGTAAATACGGTGCTTCCGGGCTAATGGACAGTACAGACCATGCACGGATCAAACGACCGCACCACATGCTGCACCGTCGGCAGCGCCCCTTCGCCGGCGGGGAGGCCCACCAGGGCGAGTTCCAGGGGGCCCGGCTGGCCGTCGCCGTCGCGGGGAGAGAAATTCCAGGTGGTGGGCGCCACGATCTGGTAGCACTCGATGCGCCCGCGCTTGACCGAAAGCCAGTGGCCGAGGCCGCCCCGGGCCGCTTCCACCAGGCCGACGCCCTGGGCTTCCTCCGGCAGCGTTCCCTGGGCGCAAAAAGACTCGCCGGGCACCAGGGCGTTGATCCAGGCCTCCATCATCGGCAGCACCCGGGCGATTTCCAATAGCCTTGCCACCACCCGCGCCGTGACGCTGGCGCCGTGGCGGGCCACGTAGTCCCGGGCCAGGGGATGGCCATCCACCACCTGCCGGGCCAGGGCGCCCACTTCGGCCACCTGGCCACCATAGCGGGGGGCCTTGCACCAGGTGTAGGCATCGGGTTTATCCACGTCCACCACGGTGCGGCCGGCGGCCGGCGGCAGGAGCCCGCTGTCCGCCAGCCAGGCATGGCGGCTGTCCTCGGCGACCTGGCCGGGATCGAACCTGGCGACGGCCTGGCCGGGCTGCCAGAAGCCCGGGGCGAAACTGTCGTAGGCGCCGTAGGACAGGAAACGCTCGGACGCCTTACCGATGCGCTCCAACCCAAGGTCGTGGGCAGCCGCGAGAAAGGCCGGGAAATCCCCGGCGCGTCCCTGGGCCCAGGCCAGGAGATCCACTTCCGACTCCAGGCCAGCCACCGCGGTCAGATCATCGCCGAACAGGCGGCTTTCGAGGAAGGTGCGGAATTGCCGCAGGATGGCCAGCATGCGGATGCGCTCGGCGGCGCTGATCGCCCGGCTGCTGCCCCCCGGCTGCAGGGCCAGGGTGTGGGGCCACTTGCCGGCCAGGAAGCCCATCAGCCGCAGGAAGGCGGTGCGGGCCGGCAGCGCCTCATTGCCGGCCTGGCCCCGGCCGGCGGCGAAGCGTTCGGCCACCGCGCCGAACCAGGGCCGCCCGGCGTAGGCACTGCGGGCAAAATCCGGCATGAAGAAGAGATAGAAATGGGTCAGGTGGTCGGCCAGGTTCTCGGTGGCCTGGATGAGGTGCTGGGCCAGGCGGCCGTTGGGGGTCGGGGCGAGGCTGGCGGCATCGGCCAGGGCCGCCGCCGCGGCGGCCGACTGGGACACCGAACAGATGCCACAGATGCGCGGCACCACCACCAGGGCGTCCTGGGGCGCGCGGCCGACGAGGATCTGCTCGAAGCCCCGGAAGAGGGGCGAATTGACCCGGGCCGCCACCACCAGGCCGTCCTCCAGGTCCAGGCTGACTTCCAGGTCCCCTTCCACCCGGTTAAAGGGCCCGACGACGATGCGCCTCATTTCAGCCCGGTCTTCCTGATGGCTGGGCGCACCACCGGATGGTCGGCGACGGCGTTCTCCCGCACCCGCTTGGGGGTGGCCGATTTGGACAGGGCCGCCAGGGCCACGAACCAGGCCTTGGGCATGTCGGTGGGCAGTCCGATGGGAATGCCCGCCACCTTGGGGGTTTCCAGGAAAGGATGGCCGGGCTGCTCGAAGCCGGGCTCGGTGCAGGAAATGCAGGGGAAGCCGCCGCGGGCGCAGGAGCCGTTGCCGTTCCAGGTACGGACGTTGCAGTCGGCGTGGGCCTGGGTGCCCTTGCAGCCCAGGTTTTCCATCAGGCAGCCCAGATCCGAGGGCTTGTGGGCGCTGGCCTTGAATTCGTAATACTCGTTGCGGGGGCAGCCGTGGTGCACCAGCTGGTCGGCGTAGATCAGGGGCCGCTGCAGGGCGTCCAGGTCATCCGGGACGAAGCCTTCCAGGGCCAGTTTTTCCAGGCTGTCCAGCACCCAGCCGGGATGCACCGGGCAGCCGGCCACATTGACCACCGGCAGGCCGGCACCCGAGCGGAAGCCGGCGCCCAGAAGGCCGCCGGGCTCATCGTTCTCGTACTGCAGGCCGCAGGCTTCCAGGGGATTGTCCCGGCTGGCCGCCGAAAAGCCCCCGAAGGCCGAGCAACTGCCGATGGCCAGGACCCACCGGGCCCAGGCCGCCAGGCGCCGGACCCAGTCGGTGAGCGGGCGGCCGTCGCCGGCCAGGAGATGGAAGCGCCCACTCCCCCGGGGCCCCCGCAGCATGGCGCCTTCGATGCACAGTACGTCGAAGTCCCGGCGCCCCTCGGCGGCGTCTTCCAGGAGCGTGAGGGCGTCATCGCCGCTCTCGCCGGACAGGGCGGGGTGCCAGAGGAATTCGATACCGGCGTCGCTCAATTCCTCGAACAGGGGCCGGGGCTCGGCGCACAGGAGGGACTGGGTGCAGCCGCCGCAGCCGCCGCTCTGCAGCCACAGGACTTTCAGCATCAGGCCGGCTCCAGGCCGTAGCGCACCAGCTTGCTTCTCAGGCCTACCCGGGAGAGGCCCAGCTCCCGGGCCGCCTTGGACTTGTTCCAGCGCTGGCGGATCATGGCTTCCTTCAGGACCTGCATTTCGAGTTGGTCCATGCGCTCCTTCAGCCCCCCCTGGAGGCTCGCCAGCCAGGCCATCTCCTCGGCCTGGACCTCGCCCACGGGGGTGCGCAGGACCCGGGGCGACATGAGGTCGGCCCCCAGCTTCCTGCCGTCGGACAGGGCCACCATCCGCAGGATCTCGTTCTGCAGCTCCCGCACATTGCCCGGCCAGCGATAGGCGGCGATGCAGGCCAGGGCCTCGTTGGTAAAACCTTCCACTGTCTTGGCGAGGCTGCGGGAACTGGATTCCAGGAGTTTCTGGGCCAGCAGGGGCAGGTCCATGGGCCGTTCCCGCAGGGGCGGCACGTGGAGCGGGATGGTCGCCAGCCGGTAATAGAGATCCTCCCGGAAGCGTCCGGCCCGGACTTCCTCCTCCAGGTCCCGGTTGGTGGCGGCGATGACCCGCACGTCCACATGCACCGGCCGGGTGCTGCCCAGGGGACGGAATTCCCCTTCCTGCAGGACCCGCAGGAGCTTCACCTGGAAGGCCGGGCTGGTCTCGCCGATCTCGTCCAGGAACAGGGTGCCGCCGTCGGCCTGCTGGAAGAGGCCCACCCGGTCCTCGACGGCGCCGGTAAAGGCGCCCCGCTTGTGGCCGAAGAGCTCGGCTTCCAGGAGGGTATCGGGGAGGGCGCCGCAGTTCTCGGTGACGAAGGGCTTGGCGGACCGGCGGCTCTCGTAGTGAATGGCCCGGGCCACCATTTCCTTGCCGGTGCCCGATTCGCCGGTGATGGTGACCGAGAGATCGAAGGGGGCGACGCGCGCCACCAGGTCGCAGACATCGTTCAGGGGGCTGCCCGGGGCCCGCACCAGGCCGCCGAGGCCGAAGGCCTGCTTCACCTGGTCGTACTTGGACTCCACCCGGCGCTTGAGCACTGGCTCGGCGGTGCGCAGTTCCAGGGAAAGGCGCTGGTTGTCCTGCTGCAGGCGCCAGACCTCCGCCGCCCGCTGCAGGGTCAGTAGCATCTGCTCGGGCTGCCAGGGCTTCAGGAGGTATTGCCAGATGCCGGCTTCGTTGACCCCGGTGATGATGTCCTCGGCGTCGGTATAGCCGGAGAGGATGATGCGCACCGCGTCCGGCCAGCGGGAGCGGGCTTCCTTCAGGAATTCGACGCCGCTCATGCCGGGCATGCGCTGGTCGCAGAGAATGATCTGCACCCCCCGGACCGAGGCCTCCCGGCCCATGATCTCCATGCCCTCCTCGGCGGAAGAGGCGCACAGGACCTCGAAGTCCTCCTCCAGGGTGCGGCGCAGCGCCTCCTGGGAACGGACCTCGTCGTCAATGACGAGGACGGTGGGCAGCTTGACGTGTCCGGGGCCATTCATGCGACAGGAACCTCCCAACCCAGATCGCGATGTTTTGCCAGGTGCCGCGGCGTCCAGGAATGCGGCGACTTGGAGACGAAATGATAGCGCGCCACGTGGTAGGAAGGATCGAAGCCGTAGAAATTGCGGCGCATTTCGGCCAGCTCCTCGGCCCGCCAGGCGGCCAGCGGCTTGGCGGCTTCGTCGGCGCGGCGCTTCGCGGCCTTGGCGGCGAGGCGGGCCGGGAGATCGGGGGCGGCCGCCAGTTCGGCAGCCCGCCGCGCCACGTCCACCCGGAAAGCCGCCGACGGCCCCGGCAGGCAGGCATCGTAGAAGCCCAGCTTCACCGCTTCCGGCGCCGTCATGGGCAGGCGATGGCGCATGATGGCCCGGGCGCCCTCTTCCCCGACCCTGGGCGGCAGGAGATAGGTCCAGAATTCCGAGCCGTAGAGGTTGCCCATGTTCTTGTAGTGGGGGTTCAGCATCACCCCATCCCGGGCCCAGACCAGGTCGGCGGCCCGGGCGAGGAAAGCCCCGCCGGCACCGGCATTGCCCTGCAGCGCCGCGACGGTAAGGTGGGTTTCGCAATTGAGGACGGCCTCGGCCAGGTCGTCGATGGCGTTGATGTTGGCCCAGGATTCGTCGGCGGGAGTGCTGCCAAATTCGTCCGCCGTCTCGATCAGGTTCAGGTGGATGCCGTTGGACCAGAAATCCTCGCCCCCCAGGAGCACGATGACCTGGGTGGGCCGGCCAGCGGCCCAGCGGAAGGCTTCGGTCAGGCGCCGGCACTGGGCCGTGCCCATGGCGCCGTTGTAGAACTCGAAGGACAGGAAGCCCACCTCCCCCGCCTCCTCGTAGGCGATGTCCTGCCAGGTCGGGGCCTTGGATTTCCACCAGCCCTCCAGCGGCGCTTCGGGCAAGTTCTGGGCGGCGGGGAAAGCCAAGGTCGCGGGCAACTTGATGTCGCCTTCCCGTTTCACATGGCCGATCCACACGGCGCCGTCGGAAGTGGCCCGGCAGATGCCCGTCTCCCGCCGTGCCAGCAGTTCCCCCGGCGAACCGCGCAGGGCGGCTTCCGGCCAGGCATCGAAGAGCCGGCAGGCTTCCCCGAACAACTCGTCCGCCACCCCGGGAAAGCCGTCGGCGGCATTCAATTTAGCGAGGACCGTGGCGCTGCCGTCCCGCTGCCAGTCGATATGGCGCGCCGTCTGCTGCATGACGGGACGAAGCCGCCCCCGGGCCTCCGGCCCCGGGTGCCGGGGAACGAAGCCGCCGGCGGCGAAGCGCTCCACCGCTTCCAGCACGGCCCCCACCGCCGCCTCGGTGACCTCGTTGCGGTAGATGGAAGCCTTCTTTGCCGGGCGCAGGGGAAATCCGGCGCTCGCCCACACCGGCCCGGCATCCATCTCGGCCTCGGCCTGGAGCACCGTCACTCCCCAATACTCGCCCCCTTCCTGGATGGCCCAGTCCAGGGCCGAGGGTCCCCGGTCGCCGACGATGCCGGGATGGACCACCAGGCAGACATGGTTCTTCCAGATGGTTTCCGGAATGGCCCGCTTCAGGAAGGGCGCCACGATGAGGTGGGGCTGGAACAGGGCCACCGCCTCCTCGGCCACCGAATCGGCGATGTCGAACTCGATGCTCACCTCGTGGCCGCGTTCCGAGAGCTCGCAAAAGAGCCGCTGGGTAAGGCTGTTGAAGGCGTGGGTCAGGAAAAGAATGCGCATACCGGAAGGGTTTTTTTGGGGGATGGCGCCATCGTAGGTCCCGTTGCCAAGCGGAAAAACGGGCGGCGCCGTCCCAGAGGGCATAAACCTATTACCTTCGCCTTATTTTTCATCGGCTTAGGTTCGGTTAGGATGTCACCACTAAGCCCGCACCCCGGGCCGGGAGGATGATCAAAATGCAAGGCCAAACCAATACCAAAGCCAAAGCCACGCCGCAGCGCCGTAGCCGGAGACGCCCCGAATTCATCGCCGCCGTTCGTTACCTCGACGGTCGGCGCGAGCTGTTCCGGGTCAAGGACGCCGCCGACGTCATCGAAGCCCGCGAAATGGTGCTGGCCGAGCTCCTCGATGTCACTGCCGTGGTGGTGTCCCCCCGCCATTAGCAGATCCGCGGCAACTGCTCGCCGGTGAGCCAATCGACGATGCGCTTGCCGCCGAACCCCGTGGTCATCTGAACGAAATGGTGCGGGTCCGCCCGCACCTCGCCGATGCAGGCGGCGTCCGCCCCCAGGGGATGGGCGCGCAGGGCGGAGAGAAGCCGCTCCGCATCCTGGGGAGCGCAGATGACGACCACCTTGCCCTCGTTGGCCACGTAAAGCGGATCGAGCCCCAGGAATTCGCAGGCCCCCGCCACCGCCGGCTTCACCGGCATAGCGTTCTCCCGCAGCATCATGCCGACCCCCGACTGCTGGGCGATTTCGTTCAGGGTCGTGGCCAGGCCGCCCCGGGTGGGGTCCCGCAGCACGTGGATGTCGGCGCCAGTCTCCAGCAGGGCGGCGATGAGGCCGTGCAGCGCCGCCGTGTCGGAGACGATGGGGGACTCGAAGCCCAGGCTTTCCCGCTGGGCCATGATGGCCATGCCGTGATCCCCCAGGGTGCCGGACACCAGGATGGCGTCCCCCGGCCGGGCCTTGCGGCCGGAAAGGCTGCGCCCCTCCGGCAGGACGCCGACTCCGGTGGTGGTGATGAACACCCCGTCGCCCTTGCCCCGCTCCACCACCTTGGTGTCGCCGGTGACCACGGGCACCCCCGCCTCCCGGGCCGCATCCGCCATGCTTTCGACGATGCGGGCCAGTTCGGCGAGGGGGAAGCCCTCTTCCAGGACGAAGGCCGCCGAGAGCCAGAGGGGCTTGGCCCCCATCACCGCCACGTCGTTGATGGTGCCGTGCACGGAGAGGCAGCCGATGTCGCCCCCGGGGAAGAAGAGGGGCGAGACCACGTGGCTGTCGGTGGCCATGACCAGGCGCCCGGAACCCGGCGGCAGGACGGCGCCGTCGTCGCCCTGGGCCAGCCATTCGTTGCCCAGGTGCTTGGCGAACAGTTCCTCGATCAGCTGGGCCATGGCCCGGCCGCCGGAACCGTGGGCCATGTCCACCTGGCCATGCTTGAGGTCGAGGGGGCGCACATAGCCCTTGCGGATTTCAGACATCCTTGTAGCGTCCATAGGTGTAGTGGGCGGCGCAAGCGCCTTCGGAAGAAACCATGCACGAGCCGATGGGGTTCTCCGGCGTGCACACGGTGCCGAAGAGCTTGCAGTCCTGGGGCTTCTTCACCCCCCGCAGGATGGCCCCACATTCACAGGCCTTGTGGTCGGGCACCGGCCGGTAGTCGAGGGCGAAGCGTTCCTCGGCGTCGAACTCGGCGAATTCCCGGCGGAGCTTGAGGGCCGAGTAGGGAATGACGTTGAGGCCGCGCCACTCGAAGGCTTTCCGGAGCTCGAAGACCTCGGCCACGAGCTGCTGGGCCTTGAGGTTGCCTTCCCGGCTGACCGCCCGGGCGAACTCGTTTTCCACCTCGGCCCGGCCCTCGTTCACCTGGCGGATCAACATGCGGATGGCCTGCATCACGTCCAGGGGCTCGAAGCCGGCGATGACCACCGGCTTCCTGTATTCCTCGGCGAAGAATTCGTAGGGCCGGCTGCCGATGATGGTGGAGACGTGGGCAGGGCCGACGAAGCCGTCCAGGGGCACCGTCCCCCACTGCCGCACCTCCGGCGACTCCAGGATGCTGGCGATGGCCGAGGGCGTCAGCACATGGCAGCACAGCACCGAGAAATTGGCGAGGCCCAGGGCCTTGGCCTGCTTGATGGCCACCGCCGTCGGCGGCGTCGTGGTCTCGAAGCCGATGGCGAAGAACACCACCTGCTTTTCCGGGTGTTTTTGGGCGAGGGCCACGGCATCGGCGCTGGAATAGACCATGCGGATGTCGCCGCCTTTCGCCTTGGCCTTCAGGAGCGACAGGTGCTCGGAGGCCGGCACCCGCAGGCAGTCGCCGTAGGTGCACAGGGTCACCCCCTGCTCCAGGGCGAGCCGGATGGCCTGGTCCACCCGGCCGATGGGAAGGACGCAGACCGGGCAGCCGGGGCCGTGGATCATGCGCACGTTCTCGGGCAGGAGGTCGGAGACGCCGTAGCGGGAAATGGCGTGGGTGTGGCCGCCGCAGAATTCCATGAAGTGGTAGCGGCGGTCCGGCCGCGCCTCCTGCCGGATGGCGGCGGCGATCCCCTTGGCGACCTCGCCGTCGCGGAATTCATCGATATATTTCATCAGGGCAGGGCCGTGGATTCACCCAGTTCGGCAAAGAGGGCCAAGGTCTTCTCGGCCTCCTCCGGATCCAGCTTGTTGAGGGCGTAGCCGACGTGGACGATGACGTAATCGCCCACCGCCACGTCCTCCACCAGGGCCAGGGAAATCTCCTTCCGCACCCCGGCCAGGTCCACCACGGCATTGTCGCTTTCGCGCAGTTCGATCACCTGCGCCGGAATTGCCAGACACATCAGTTCGTCTCCTCAAACATCCGTCTCGCCACCCAGCCCTGTCCCAGGGCCAGGCCGCCATCATTGGGCGGCGCCCGCCGGGCTTCCAGCAGCGTGAGTCCCCGCTTCGCTAGACGGCCCTGCAAATCCGCTATCAACACCGCGTTCATGGCGCAGCCGCCGGCGCAGGCCACGGTACCGATGCCGGTTTCCTCCGCCATGCCGATGGCCCATTCCGCCAACCCGGCCGCCACGGTGGCGTGGAAAACCGCCGCCCCGAAAGCCGCATCGTCGCAATCAGCCAGGAAGGATAGCAGCCGGGCGAAATCGGGAATACTACCCGTCCGCCCTACCCCATCGGGCAGCGGCGCCGCCGAACCATGGCCGGCGGCCAGCCCTTCCAGCTCCATGGCCGCCTGCCCCTCGTAGCGGGCCTCGGCCCGCAGCCCCAGGAGGCCGGCGGCGGCATCGAAAAGCCGGCCCAGGCTGCTGGTGGTTGGACAGTTGAAACCCCGTTCCAGCATGAGGGCGAGGCGGCCGCCGTCCCGCCCCGGGTAGCGGCGGGCGGTGAAGTTCGCAATGTCCCCCTGCCGGCCGCAGGCGAACAGGGCGCTGGCCGCCATTCGCCAGGGCTCCCGGGCGGCCCGGTCGCCACCGGGCAGCAGCAGGGGCGCCAAGTGCCCGAGACGCTCGCTGCGGGCGCCTTCCACCCGCAGCAGTTCGCCGCCCCACAGCCCGCCGTCGGTCCCGAGACCGACGCCGTCCAGGGCCAGGCCCAGCACCGGCCCGTCCACGCCATGCTCGGCGCAGACGGCGGCGATGTGGGCGTGGTGGTGGCCGACCGCCAGGGCCGGGATGCCGCGCTCGGCGGCGAAGGCCGCTGCCAGCCGGGTGGAGGGGAAATCCGGATGGAGGTCGTGGGCCACCGCCGCCGGCTCGACATCGAGAATGTCCAGGAGGTGGGCCACCGTCTCTTCCAGGAAGCCGATGGCGGCGGCGTTGTCGAGGCCGCCGATGTGCTGGGACAGGAAAGCCTGCCGCCCCTTGAGGACGCAGGCCGTGTTCTTGAGATAGGCGCCGAAGGCGAGGACGGCCGGGCCGTCCTCGGCCAGGGGGACGGGCACCGGCGTATAGCCCCGGGCCCGGCGGATGAGGGCCGGCCCGGTTTCGGTGGCCCGCACCACGCTGTCGTCGCAGCGAACGACAATCTCCCGATCGTGGGCCAGGAAGGCGTCGGCGATGCCCGAGAGGCGCTCCAGGGCCTCGTCGTTGCCGGTGACCAGGGGCTCGCCGTGGGGGTTGGCGCTGGTCATCACCAGCAGGAACTCATGGGGCGCTGCCAGCCAGGCGGTGCCGGCCGGGCGTCCTGCCGCCTCGTGCCAGAGGAGCAGGTGCAGGGGCGTCGCTGGCACCATGGCGCCGAGCCAGGCGAGGCCGGGGGCGACGCCGGGCAGTTCGCTGTCGGCCTTGGGGCAGAGGACGATGGGGGCTTCCCGGCTCTCCAGTAGTGCCGCCTCGGCCTCGCCCACCCGGGCGAACCTCACCAGGGAAGCCGGATTGAGGGCCATGACGGCGAAGGGCTTTTCCTCCCGCTGCTTCCTGCGGCGCAGTTCGGCCACCGCCGCCCCGTTCCGGGCATCGCAGGCGAGATGGAAGCCCCCCAAGCCCTTGAGGGCGACGATGCGGCCGGCCTGGAGCAGTTTCAGGGTTTCGGCGATGGGCTCCCCGGAGAGGGTCCGGCCGGCAGCGTCGAGAAGGGAAAGCCGGGGGCCGCAGTCCGGGCAGGCGGTGGTTTCGGCATGGAAGCGGCGATCGGCGGGGTCGGCGTATTCCCGGGCGCAGGGCGGGCAGAGGGGAAAGGCGGCAAGACTGGTGCGGGCCCGGTCGTAGGGGACGCCCCGGCTCACGGTGTAGCGCGGGCCGCAGTGGGTGCAGGTGGTGAAGGCATAGCGCCAGCGCCGGCCGGCCGGGTCGAAAAGATCGGCCATGCAGTCGGGGCAGAGGGCGGCGTCCGGCCCGATGGCGGTGGCCACGGCGCCGGCGCCGGCACCGCTTTCCAGGATGGCGAAGCCGGCGCCCGCCACCCCGGCCGCCACCGCCTCGGTTTCGACGGCATCGATGCGGGCCAGGCGGGGCGCTTCCCGGGGCAGGCGCTCCAGGAAGGCTTTCAGCGGTTCGGCGCCGGCCCGGGCCTCGATCTCAACCCCCTCCGCGTCGTTCCGGACCCAGCCGTCCACCCCCAGTTCCCGGGCCAGGCGCCAGACATAGGGGCGGAAGCCCACCCCCTGGACGAGGCCGCGCACCCGGATGCGGCAAGCGGTCATCGGCGGACGCTCAGCGCCGGAGCTGGCGCTCCAGTTCGGCGATACGGTTCTTGAGGGCATCGACGGTCTCGGCCCGCTTGCCGCCCTGGGTTTCCAGCCCGGCCTCGATCCAGGACAGCCAGGCTGCCATGCCGTCGCCGCTGGTGGCGGAAACCCGGAAGATGGTGAGATCGGGATTCACCCGCCGGGCATTCTCCTCGGCCAAGTCGGCGTTGAAGTCCAGGTAGGGCAGGAGGTCGCACTTGTTGAGGAGCATCACGTCGGCGGCCCGGAACATGTCGGGATACTTGAGGGGCTTGTCCTCCCCCTCGGTAACCGACAGGATGGCCACCTTGTGGTGCTCCCCCAGATCGAAGGCGGCCGGGCACACCAGGTTGCCGACGTTCTCGATCAGGAAGAGGGATTCGTCGGCGGGCTTCAGGCGCTCCAGGGCGTGGCCCACCATATGGGCGTCCAGGTGGCAGCCCTTGCCGGTGTTGATCTGCAGGGCCGGCACGCCGGTGGCGCGGATGCGCTCGGCGTCGTTGGAAGTCTGCTGGTCGCCTTCGACGACGGTGATGGCCACCTTCCCCTTCAGGGCTTCGATGGTCTTCACCAGGAGGGTCGTCTTGCCCGAACCGGGGCTGGAGACGAGGTTGAGGGCGAAAATGCCGCGTTCGTCGAACCAGGCCCGGTTGGCCTTGGCATAGGTGTTGTTCTTGGCGAGGATGTCCTGCTCGATCTGCACCATGCGGGACTGGCTCATGCCCGGGGCGTGGGCCCGGGCCGGACCGGCGCCGAAATCCAGGTCGCCGGCGACGCCGTGTTCGTGGTGATGGTGACTGTGATCGTGGCCGTGGTCATGGGGATGGCTGTGGACGGTGCCGTCCCCATGCCCGTGGCTGTGCTCGTGGTCGTGGGAATGGGCGGCATCGCCCTCGATGCGGGTTTCGCCGGCACCGCAGCCGCAAGTGGTACACATGGATTGGTTTCCTCCTACTCGATCTCGATTTCCTTGACCCGCATTTCGGTCCCCCCGGTGGCCTGCACCTGGTAGCCGCCGCATTGCGGGCAAGTGCCGAACACTTCCTGGAGCGGCACCGTGGCGCTGCACGCCATGCACCAGCCGGCGCCGGGCACGTCCAGGATGGCGAGAGCCGCCCCGTCCGCCATAGTGCCATGGGCCACCGCCTCGAAGCAGAATTTCAGCGCTTCCGGCTCCACCGACGACAGCTGCCCGATTTCCAGCACCACCGTCTTCACCCGCGCTGCGCCTTCGCGCCGGGCGGTTTCCTCGACCAGCTGAAGCACGCCTTCAGCCAGGGACATTTCATGCATCGTTCACCCTCACTGTGTAGGGCAGGCAGGGATCCAGGGCGAGCACCGCCTGTTCCACCGCCCGCTTGGCCGCCGCCCCGTCCGGCCACGTCCCGTCGCGCAGGAGGACGGCCAGGCCCGAGGCATCGGCGAAATGGCAATCCGTGGGGGCCCACACCCGGTAGGCCGCCACCCGCCTCCGGACGATCCGCACCCCGTGGGTCAGGACGCCCCGGGCGGTGAGGGTCTGGCCGACGCCCCAGCCGTCGCCGCCGGCCACCGCCACCGGATACGCAGCCCCGGACTCCAGGGCCCGGGCCGCCGCCACCGTTTCCCGCAGCCGGGCCCGCCAGGCGGCGCCCACCGAGGCCGGGCGGGCCGTCGCCGGAGGGCTGCCGCCCTCGGTTCGCCAGTAGGCAAGCCAGTCGCCGGGCGTCAAAGGCGGCGTTTCGAAAGCCGCCACCTTCCCGACCCGTCCCAGGCGCTCTAAGCACCGGCCGGCGAGGGACGACGGGACCGCCGTCGCCTCCCCCTCCTGCCAGGCCGCCGGCGGGCAGCCGAGCAGGGTGTTTTCCAGCAATGCCGCCGTGGCGGCGACGATTCCGCCGCCGGTCCGCGCGCCCCGCCAGGCGATGAAGGCGTCCTTGGCCTGGGGCAGCCCCAGGGCCAGGGGCCAGTCCAGGAGCAGGCGCCAGAAATGCTCATGCAGGGCTTCCGCCCACAGGGCCGCCGAATCGGCGGGGGGCGGCGCTTCGCCGGCCGCCGCCGCCAGTGCGCCCCGGCAGGCCGCCCCCTGGGCGTGGGCGCACAGGGTGTAGAGATAGGGCACGGTCCGGGCCACGGCCTCGGGCCGCTGGCCGATAAAGAGCTTGGCCACCGGCGGCCGCTCCAGCTGGACGGACAGCCCCGACAGACGCCCTTCCGCGAAGCGGGCCGCGACCGAGAGGCTGCCGACCGAGTTCACGCCTGTCGACCGAGGAGAGGAGTTTCCGGTTTCATCGGCATCACTATACCGGCAGTCCGTAGCGGCTGTAACGCTTCGGTAGGCAACTGCCCGGAGGCCGCAATACAGCAAAACAGAGCCGCCAATCTCAGGGGAAGCAGGAATCGAAGGCACAAGACAGCCGATCTATTCTTTTGGCATTTTCCATGGGCGAATTTCAAGGATTCCCTGATGAAGCCATTTCTGGTCATTGCCTTCTCCGCCGCTTGCGGCGGCCTGGCCCACGCCGTGGAATACGGCTCGGTAACCATCCCTGGCGGCGACAATCCCGGGGTCCGCATCGAGCGGTTTTCCAGGGGCTTGTGCGAAAAAGCCGGAGCGGAGGCCAAAGTCTCCTCCCAGGCCAACGAACGGATCGACGTTATCCACATTGCCTGCGAATCCAGCGGCATGAAAACCGGCGACATCTTCGCCCGGCAGGCCGATGGCCGGGTCGATATCAATTACCGGCTGGAGTAGTCCCTTCCCCCCCGGGCTTCCGCGATCTGAAAAAATTCGTCCGATGGACCTACTTGCCCCGTGCGGCGAGGTGCTTTTCCGCATAGTCCAGGTGAATCCGTTCGGACAGGAACAGATCGAACAAGTCGCCGTCGATGTGGCCGTCCAGCTTCTGGCGTTGCATGATATCGAGCACCCAGTCCAGATTGCCGGGCTTGCGGTAGGGCCGGTCGGGTGCCGTCAGCGCCTCAAACACATCGGCGATGGCGAGAATGCGTGCTGGAATGGACAACTGCGCGGCGGTCAAACCATTCGGGTAGCCGCGCCCATCCATGCGCTCATGATGGCCGCCGGCGTATTCCACGACTTTTCGCAAGGGGCGTGGAAAGGCAATCTGCGACAACATGTTGATGGTATGCACGACGTGGTCTTCGATAATCCTGCGCTCTTCCGGGTTGAGGGTGCCGCGCTGCGTGGACAAGTTGTAGACCTCGTTCTCCGTGAGCAGCGGCAAGGTTGCGCCGTGCGAATCCCGCCACGTGCGGCAGGCGATGGTCCGAATGCGCGCAAGCTGCTCATCCGTGATGAACTCGGTGCCGCGGTTGCATTTATCAAGGAAGGCGAAGTCGTCGTCGAGGTGGCGGACGCGTTCCAGGTAAACTTGTCGGGCGGCATCCCGATCCGCGTCCTGCGCCAGGGCGCGGTGCAGGTCGAGTTCCGCATCCCGCTGCAGAAGCTCGAAACGCAGGGCGACCAGATCTATCCGGTTAACGATGGCATCGAGCTTGAAGGCCTTGTCGATGATCCATTCGGGTGTCACCACCTTGCCGCAGTCGTGCAGCATGGCGGCGATTTCCAGCGCATTGCGCCCGGCGTCGTCCAGGACGAAGTCGGCGAAGGGCCCACTTTCAGCCATGTGGGCAGCCTCGGCGATCATCAACGCGATTTCCGGCACTCGGCGGCAGTGACCGGCGGTATAGGGCGACTTGGCGTCGATGGCGGTAGCGATGACCTGCACGAAGGACTGGAACAGTCTCTGCTCGGCGGCATAGAGCTGAGCATTGCGCAGAGCCGTGGCGGCGACTGACACCAATACCTGGGCGCGTTTCATGTCCGCAGCGGAGAAACCTTCCGTTCGCCGCGATGCCACCACCAGCCAGCCAAGGCGCTCATCATGGGCGTTCAGTGGCAGCCACATCAAGGCGCCGAGCGGAGCAAGCTCCGGTGTCCACCATGGGGAGTTCGGCAGGTCATTGGCGATATCCCCGGTTGCATGCGAAACCATATCGACGAACAGGGAACCGGCCTGCAAACGGGAAAATATGTCCGCGGCGCCGTCGCCGACGCACTGGATCAGTTCGAGCCGCCCCTCCTCTGCCTCGTCATAGAGGAATATGGCGCCATGGTCGGCGCCGGGTTTGAGCTTATCGAATTCCCGCAGCAGCGCAGCAGCCACGGCGGCGGGTTTGAGCAAATGATTGAATTCGATGACAGCCCGCTGCAACATGGCCATCTCGCGGTAGCTTTCGATCGTTTCGCGCGCCACCGCGCGCCGCGCATGCTCGCTCTGAAGCATGCCCTGCAGGGCATGGGCGAGCAACGGCCCGCAGTGCCGCGTCGCCTCGCCCGCCGGTGTGATCAACAAGACGCCGACGCGCTCTTCCTCGAGCAGGATGGGAAAGGAACTGCACCCGGCCATGTCCTCGGTCAGGCTGTCGCCGGCTTCGCCGACGCTTGCCGTGAGCTTGCTGCCCAGCCGCAGCGCCAGGCTCGCGCCAGCGGGAAGCAGCGGCAAGGCCAGCGCGAATTGCTGCAGCACCCACGCCGCCTTGAGGTAGTGCGCCGCGTCGATCATGATGGCTCGAGAATCGCCTCGGCTAGAGCAAGAATTTCGTCGGGGTCGAAAGGCTTGGTGACGAAGTGGTGGGCGCCGGCCTCCAACCCCCGCGCCCGGTCGGACTCCTGTCCCTTGGCGGTCAGCATGACGATGGTGGCATCGGTCAGGTCGCTGTTGCCGCGTACGGCCGTGCACACCTCGTACCCGTTCATGAACGGCATCATCACGTCCAGGAAGATCAACTGCGGCCGTTCGCGCTCGATGAGTGCGAGGCCTTCCGCGCCATTGATGGCGGTCAGAATTTCCGGTTCGCCAGCCAGATCCTCCAACGTTTGTTCGAGCAGGACGCGGATATGCACTTCGTCGTCCACGATGACGATTTTTGCGGGATTTCCCATGGGTTTGTCCTTGTCGCGATAAGTCATGGCAGCGCTTGCGGTTGCGCCGGAACAGCAAACGCCTTGTCGCCTGCCGCCGGCACGGGAACGATCATGACCTCCAGCGACGGGGTGGCATCGAGAAAACCGATATCGACCTTGCCGAGCAGATCGGCCGGAACGACCACCATCCCCTGGAAACCCGCGCGGATGCGGGCTGATAGTTCAGCTACCGGGCAAAAGCCAACGTCGCAGGCGGCGGTGTAGCCGCCCGCCATCAATGTGGGCGCCGGATGCTCGTCGTACAGGACGAGAAGCTGCAATTTCCTGTCGCTCCGGACATAGTCGGCCCCATGCAGCAGGAGATGGATATTTTCCACGAAGCGCTGCTCGTCCAGGGGCTTGCCCATGGCCAGGTTTCCGCCCGCCTTTTCCCAGCCGGGAAGGGCGGAAATCACCATGATCGGGATACGCCCAAGGACAGGATCGTCCCGCAGCCGGGCGATGGCCGTGTAGCCGTCCATTACCGGCATAGCCAGGTCCATCGTGATCAGATCGGGCTGCTGGACGCGCGCGGCCTCCAGCGCCGCCTGACCGTCCGCCGCCGTGATGACCTCGTAACCCTGCTCCTGGAGCAATTGGGCGAAGTAATCGCACACGCTGGGATCGTCATCCGCTACCAGCACCTTCTTGCGATCAGGCTTGTCGCTCGCCGCCGGCGCTCGACTGGGGTCGGGCGCCGGCGTGACGCCCGCCACACCTTTGGCGACCTCCGCCAGACTGCCGGGGACAGGCAACAGGGTCAGCGAGAAGACGCTGCCCCGGCCCGGTTCGGACTGCGCCCAGATGCGACCGCCGTGTCGTTCGATGATTTCCCGGCAGATGGCGAGCCCCAGCCCCGTGCCCTTGGGCCGGTCGAGCAGGGTATCGCCCTGTCTGGCCTGCTGGAACTTGTCGAAAATTGTTTCCGCCTCTTCCGGCGGGAAACCGATGCCGCTGTCGCGCACATCCACCTGGATCAGGCCCTCGCGGTTGAGGAAGGCGTGCAGGCCGACGCTGCCGCTATCTGTGAACTTGACGGCGTTGCTGACCAGGTTGACCAGCACCTGCAGCATGCGGTCGGCATCGCCGATGAAGGACGGCAGCCCGGCACCGATGTCGAGCTGCAACCTGACCGCCGGCTTCTCCTCGAACAAGCCGGCGGTCACTTCAGCGGCGTTCTGCAGCCAGGCCTCCACCTGCATGGGTGCATCGTGCCATTCGTTCCGCCCCGATTCGATCTTGGCCAGATCGAGCACATCGTTGATGAGGCGGGTCAGGCGCTCCGATTCCTTCAGGACGATCTCGATGTTTTCCTCGATCCGCGCCGCCTTCTTCTGCAATCCCGGATCATCTTTGGCCAGGGGCGCGAAGCTGCGGCCGAACTCGCGGCCGACGAGCTGGGAAAAACCGCGGATCGAGGTCAGTGGCGTACGCAATTCATGGGAAACGGAAGACAGGAAGTCGGACTTCAATTGATCCAACTGCTGCAGACGCCGGTTGGCCTGCTCCAGTTCGACATAGCTGGCACGCAAGTCGTGTTCTGCCCTTTCCGCGATTTCCCTGGCCTGTACCAGCGCGGTCTGAGCTTCATGCTCGGCGGTGACATCCTCGAACATCCACACGGAACCACGCGCAACATTGCCGGACAACATGCACCCGTTAATGCGTGCCCAGAAACGCGTCTCGTCGCGGCGCTTCAGCTCGAGGATCTGCCGGAAGCGCTCCCCTTGCGCAAGGCGGCGGTAACCTTCGCCCATCGCAAGATAACTCTCCTTGTTCGGGTGGAGACAACTCACGCTGTGCCCGGCCAGTTCGCCGGGTACGTAACCGAACAACTCATGAAACTTGTTGTTGCCCTTGAGAATGACACGTTCCTTGACGAGGGCAATACCGATCATCGAGGACTCAAGGATGGCCGTGAGTTCTTCGTTGGCTTCCCACAACCGGCATTGCATCGCCTCGGTCTTCTCGAACTGCTCGACCACCATTTGCGCGGTAATCTCGGCGGCCTGGCGTGCCACCCGGATTTCATCGCGCAACATCCGGTTTTCGGCGAAGAGCGCCTCAAAATCCCCGGCTCTACGGATCGGATTAGCAGGTTCCATGCACTGCGATCTCCATGCTGAGCTCGGCCACCTGACGGATCATGGGAGCATCGGGTTCGCCTTCACTCCCGACCAGCACGATTTCGGGCAGGGGGAGAGGATGCAGGGCGGGCAACAATTGCAGCAGGTAGGGCAACCCGGCACCATGGCCGTAGCCGCCGGCATGGGCGGCAATCTGTGCGCGGCTCAGCACGACGGTGGCGCCGCTCTCCGCCAAACCGGCGACGGCGTCGACGAACACCACCCGTTGCCGATGTTCGACCAGGCGCAGCAGGTCGAGTCCGCACAGTCCGCCGTCGAGGATATCGATCCCCGCCGCACGGGGAGATATGCGGGTCAGGTAGTCATATACCCGGCAGCCGAGCGCATCTCCAGCGATGAAGCGATTGCCGAGACAGATGACCGCCGTGTTCGCCACGGGCGCCCGCTCAGCAGCGTAGTGGAGTGGTGTCGGCACCGACGACATGCACCGTACACACCAGGCAGGGATCGAAGGAGCGCACCACGTGGCCGGCTTCGACCGGGTTGTCGATGTCGGCGACATGGAGGCCGATCAGCGCTTCCTCCCATGGCCCGCGTACGCCCGCATCGTCGCGCGGCGAACCGTTCCATGCGGTGGGCGTGACAATCTGGTAGCGGGCGATCTTGCCGTCGCGGATCTCGACCCAGTGGCCGAGGGCGCCGCGCGCCGCTTCGATCAGGCCGAAGCCTCGGCCTTGCTGCAGCGGCGGGACGGTTTCATAAAACGGCTGATCACGTTGGGCAAGCAATTCATCCAGCCAGGTTTCCATCGCCGGCAGCAGGGTCGCCGGACGCACCAGGCGCGCCAGCTGGCGACTCACCAAGTCGGGGCCATAGCACCGCAACAGGTCGCCGAACAGCGCATCGCCGCCAACCACGCGCTCGGCCAGTGGCCCGGTTTCCGCGGGCAGGCCGGCATAGCGGGGCGCCTTGGACCAGGAATATTTTTTCCCGTCGGCGCCGGTAGCCAGCGGCACGGTTTCGCCGTCGAAAGGATGCCGCCCGCCCACACCCTCGTACCAGGACGAGGCGACATGTTCCGCTACGCGGGATTGGTCGAAGGGCTCGATCCGGCCATCAGCCGTCCGGAAACCGGCAGGCACCAAATACCGATCTTCGCCGCCAGTGACTGCGCTGCCGGACGGGATATCGAGAGAACCGTAGGAGAGAAAATGTCCATGCCCCCGACCTTGCCCGATCAGCCCGGCTCCGCGGGAAAAGCGCAGAAAGAAGCCGACGTCGCTGTCGCGCTGCGCATCATTCTCTTCCAGCCAGGCATCGAGATCGGAGACCGATCGGACCGCCTGCCAGCGTTCCAGCGAACAACCGAGTACCTGCTGTTCGTACCACCGGCGAAAATGCTGCAGGAGCCCGCGGCACTGGTTCAATTCGGCCAGGTTCGGAATATAGGTCACCCCGCCCGGCACCATGAACGAGCTGTGAGGCCACTGACCGCCGAGGATGGCGATGATTTCGAGGAGTTTGCGCGTTTCGCGCACGACGTCGATGCAACGCTCGCCCGCCAGCGGGGCGTAACGTTTCACCGCCGCCGCGTGCAAGGGATGAGCCGCATGGGCCGGCGTTGCGAAATCGGGCATGTACATCAGTACGGACTGGCGCAGGTCGCTCTGGCAGTTCTCCACCATCAGAGTCAGATTGCGCAGCCGCAGTGCATTGCCTGGCGGGCGCACGCCGGCGATCTGGTCGAGGGCGCAGGCCGCCGCCATCAGGTGCGTCGTGCTGCAGATGCCGCAGATGCGCGGAGTGATCACCAGTCCGTCAAGGGCACCGCGGCCGACCATGAGGTTCTCGAAGCCGCGGAACATGGTCCCCGAGCTCCAGGCATCCACCACCCGGTTGTCTTCCAGTTCGACACGGATTTCCAGGTCGCCTTCGACGCGATTGAGGGGAAGGTCGCGAATGATTCTACGAGTCATGGCTAAAAGGACCTTCAGATCTTGGTTTCGCGCTGTTTCAGGCGATTCGGCGCCGCCGCCGCTGCCATGCCCTTGTACACCATGTAGTGGGCGCGGCTGACGCCTTTCGGCAGCGAGATGGGCACGCCTTCGATGTCGCGGGTGACGAAGAAGGGAAAGGATTGCGGAAAGTCCGGGTCGGTGCAGCCGAAACACGGCACGCCGGCCCGGGGCTTGGACGAACGTCCATTCCACAACACCTTGTTGCAGGGGCCGTCCGCCAGCGGGCCATGGCAGCCCTTGAAGAAAAACAGGCAGCCACGCTGGGCGAAATCCGTCTCCTCGACGCGGTATTCGTGATATTCGTTGCGTGTGCAGCCTTGGTGCACCGTCATGCCGTACCAGTCCAGAGGACGGTTGAATTCATCCAGCGCCAGCGCTTGGCCGCCCGCCAGGGCGCTCAGCGTGCCGGTCATGGCCTGTTCATGGCACGGACAGCCCGCCAGGTTGATCACCGGCCCGCCGGAGCGGGAGCGGAACTCGGCACCCAGCAAGCCCCCCGGAGTCTTGCCGGTGAACTGAAGCCCGCAGCCTTGCAAGGTGTCATTCGTCCCGATCCCGCCGAAGGCGGCACAGGTGCCGGCGGCGACGACATGGTTTGCCTGTCTGGCCAAAGCCGCCGCCAGATCCTTCTTGGGGCGACCCCGACGAGTGTCGAACATGCCGGTATTCGCCGGCCCGCGGACGATAGTCCCCTCCACGACCAGGATGTCGAGCGCCACGTCGCCGGCGAGAATCGCTTCGAGCAACGCGTCATGGGCCGCCGGGGAATCATTCGAGAGGGACGGATGCCACAACAACTCGATGTCGAGTTGCCGGAAGAGATCCCCGACTTCGGGCGCTGCCGCATTCAAGAGCGACATCGTGTCTCCGCCGCATCCCCCGCACTGGAGCCAGAGCATTGATAAAGGCATAACCCACCACCTATTCGGCATTTCTTGAAGGTTGCCCAATGACATTTATCTTTCGATATATGTCATCCTGCATAGTCCACTTTCATGAAATACTAGTCCTTGCGGCATCTTTTCTATTTGACTTGCATCATGCCTCAAATATGCCTGATTGATTCCGATCAAGGCGGTTGTATGTTCCGTTGGTACATTGCCTGGGCATGGTGTTTTCCGAGTCAACCTCATCGACCTGCGCGACCCACGCAGGCGCGACTGCAGGCACAACAATCACAATGGGTCGGATAGAGGGAGATCGGCATGGCCGACAAGCCGACGTTCTACGACGTATTCCGGCAGCGCGGCGTTTCGCGGCGCGATTTTCTGGGTTTTTGCGCCCTCACCGCCACCTACCTGGGCCTCGGTCCGAACGGCGCCGCCAGCGTCGCTCACGCCATGCAGACCAAGCCCCGCATTCCGGTGGTGTGGCTGCATGGGCTGGAATGCACCTGCTGTTCCGAGAGCTTCCTGCGTTCGGGCCACCCCCTGGTCTCCGACATCGTGATGAGCATGATCTCGCTCGACTACGACGACACCATCATGGCCGCCGCCGGCGACCAGGCGGAGGAAATCCTCCACGACATCATCCGTGACTATCGCGGCGCCTTTATCCTTGCTGTCGAGGGCAACGTGCCGCTTGCCAACGACGGCATGGCCTGCATCGTCGGCGGCCGGCCGTTCAAGAAGAAATTCGAGGAGACGGCGCGCCACGCCAAGGCCATCATCTCCTGGGGCACCTGCGCCACCTCCGGCTGCGTGCAGGCGGCCAAACCCAATCCGACACGCGCCACGCCGATCCACAAGCTGGTGGATCGCGTACCGGTCATCAACGTGCCCGGCTGCCCACCCATTGCCGAAGTCATGACCGGCGTCATCAGCTACATCCTCACCTACGACCGCCTGCCCGAACTGGACAACCGGCTGCGGCCCAAGCTGTTCTACTCGCAGCGCGTCCATGACAAATGCTATCGCCGCGCCCACTTCGACGCCGGCCAGTTCGTCGAAAACTGGGACGACGAAGGCGCCAAACAGGGTTGGTGCCTCTACAAGATGGGCTGTCGCGGCCCCACGACCTACAACGCCTGCGCCACCATCGGGTGGAACGAAAACACCAGTTCCCCGATCCGTTCCGGCCACGGCTGCATCGGCTGCTCCGAAGACGGCTTCTGGGATCGCGGGCCGTTCTACGAGCGCCTGCCCGACATGCAGCAATGGGGCATCGAGTCGAACGCCGACAAGGTCGCGGCGGCGGGCGCGGCGGGACTCGGCACAGCGGTGGCCGTCCAGTTGGGCGCCACCGCGATCAAGCGAGTGATGAAGCGCGGCGACAAACCGGATGCCAGCGCCACCCAGGAAGAGAAGGAAACGCAGGCATGACGCAGACCAAGACCCCCAACGGCTTCACGCTCGACGACAGCGGCCGACGGATTGCCCTCGACCCGGTGACGCGCATTGAGGGCCACATGCGCGTCGAGGTGAATATCGACGGCAGCAACGTCATTCGCAACGCGGTGTCCGTCGGCACCATGTGGCGCGGCCTGGAGCCCATCATGAAGGGACGCGACCCACGCGACGCCTGGGCCTTCGTCCAGCGCATCTGCGGGGTATGCACCGGCGTCCATGCGCTCGCCTCGATCCGCGCGGTGGAGAATGCGCTGGCAATCCAGATCCCCACCAACGCCAACACTATCCGCAACATCATGCACCTGGCGCTCTATGTGCATGACCATCTGGTGCATTTCTATCACCTGCACGCGCTGGACTGGGTGGATGTCGTCTCCGCACTGTCCGCCTCGCCCAAGGCCACCTCCGAGCTGCAGCAGTCGATCTCGCCGTGGCCGCATTCCTCGCCCGGCTATTTCAAGGACGTCCAGGATCGCGTCAGGAAACTGGTCGGCTCCGGCCAGCTCGGGCCGTTCCGCAACGGCTACTGGGGTCATGCCACCTACAAGCTGCCCCCGGCAGCCAACCTGATGGCGGTGGCGCACTACATCGAGGCGCTCAACTTCCAGCGCGAGATCGTCAAGATCCAGGCCGTGTTCGGCGGCAAGAACCCCCACCCGATGTGGCTGGTGGGCGGCGTGCCCTCCGCCATCAACATGCACGCCACCGGTTCGTCGGGCGCCTCGATCAACGTCGAGCGCATGAACCTGGTGGCCTCGGTCGCCGCCCAGTCCCTCGCCTTCATCGAGCAGGTCTACATTCCCGACCTGCTGGCGATCGCCTCGTTCTACCCGGAATGGTTCAAGCACGGCGGTGGCCTGGCGAGCCAGAACCTGCTGTCCTACGGCGAGTTCCCGACACGCGCCAACGACGATTCCAACGCCAGCCTGATGCTGCCGCGCGGCGCCATCGTCAATGGCGACCTGAAGACACTGCATGAAGTCGATCTGCGCGACCCGGCGCACGTTCAGGAATTCGTGCCCCACTCCTGGTATCGCTACCCCGACGACAAGGCCGGCCTGCACCCCTGGGACGGACTCACCGAGGTCGACTTCCGCCTCGGCGCAAAGACCCGCCAGACCCCGGACAAGATTGAAGCCTTCGACGAAAGTGCCAAGTACAGTTACATCAAGGCGCCGCGCTGGAAGGGCCATGCCATGGAAACCGGGCCCCTCGCGCGCATGGTGATCGCCTACGCCGGCGGCAACGCCCGGGTCAAGGAACTGGTGGATGGCGCCCTCGGCAAGCTCGGCCTGCCGCTGACAGCGCTGTTTTCCACCCTCGGCCGCACGGCGGCGCGCGGACTGGAGGCGCAATGGGCGGCGGAACAGCTCGTCGAACAGGTCGCCTATTTACAGGCCACGATCAAGGGCGGCAACGAATCCACCGCCAACACCGAAAAATGGTCCCCCACGACCTGGCCGGCCACGGCCAAGGGCGTCGGCTTCTGCGAAGCCCCGCGCGGCGCCTTGGGCCATTGGCTCCACATCAAGAACCAGAAGATCGAAAACTACCAATGCGTGGTGCCCACCACGTGGAATGCCAGCCCGCGCGACGCGCAGGGCAATATCGGCGCCTACGAGGCGGCGCTGCTGGGGGTGCCCCTGGCCGACCCGAAGAAGCCGCTGGAGATCCTGCGCGTGATCCACAGCTTCGACCCCTGCCTGGCCTGCGCCACGCACGTCATCGGCCCCGATGGCGGCGAACTGACCGTCGCCCGGGTGCTGTAATGAAGCACTACATCCCTTACCACCAGTTGCCCGAGGGCGGTATTCCGCCGCCGGTCACCATCTACGGGCCGGGCGTCCGCTGGTGGCACTGGATCAATGGCCTGCTGGTGCTGGTGCTGTGCGTCACCGGCTACTTCATCGGCGTGCCGCCGCCCTCCGCGCTGGGCGATCCTTCCTCGCTCTACATCATGGGCTGGATACGCTTCCTGCACCTGGCCTCCGGCTACCTCTTCGCCCTGCTCGCCATCGCACGGCTTTGGCTCACCTTCGTCGAGAAAGGCATCTCCCATCACCTGTTCGTGCCGGCCATCTGGCGCGCCGAGTGGTTCGACGGCTTCATGCGGCAGATCCGGTGGAACCTGCTGATCAACGACCAGCCGAAGCGCTACGTCGGCCTCAATCCGCTGGGCGGCATCGCCATGTTGCTGATGTATGTACTGCCCGGCTTCATCATCATCGTCACCGGCTTCGCCATGTATGCCGAGGTCACGGGGCACGACAGCTGGCAATACGCGCTGTTCGGGTGGGTCACCACGATCTTCGGCAATACCATGGACCTGCACGTCATCCACCGGCTGGCGATGTGGGTGATGGCCGGCTTCGTCTGTATCCACGTCTACATCGCCGTGCGCGAGGACGTGATGTCGCGTCAGACCATGATCAGCTCGATGCTTTCGGGCGAAAGGCAGTACCGGCGATGATGGCAGCGGACGGCAATACCGTGCTGCTCGGCATCGGCAACGTCCTGTGGGCCGATGAGGGATTCGGTCCGCACGTCGTCGCGCGCCTGCAGGAGCGCGGCGATCTGCCCCCCGCGGTCGAACTCGTGGATGGCGGCACCCAGGGGCTCTACCTGCTACCCCTGGTGCAGGACGCCGCCCGGATGATCGTTTTCGACGCCGTCGATTTCGGCCGGCCACCGGGCGAAATGGTCGTACTGCGCGACGGCGCAATTCCGGCCTTTTTCGGCCAACGCCCCCTCAGCCTGCACCAGACCGGGTTCACCGACGTGCTGGCCGCCGCTGAACTGACCGGACGCTGCCCGCGGGCCATCACGCTGATCGGCGTGCAATACGCCAACATCGAAACCTGGGGCGGCGGGCTCTCCGCCGCCGTCGCCGCCGCCATCGACCCGGCTATCGAAATGAGCCGGCGCGAACTGCAATCGTGGAAGGAAATGCCCCATGCCTGACGACCACGCCGGAACCTATGACCGGACCCTGAACCTGCTCGGCAAGATCAGCGTCGCGCTGTTCGGCTTTGTCGACAACGTGCGCATGTTCCGGGTCGGGAATTTCATCACGGTCTTCACCCTGGTCCTGCTCGCCGCCGGCTTTGCCGGCACCAGCCTGGCTTTCAAGTCGGTGGCCCAAATCACCGGCGTCTGGCGCGACTTCGATTCCGGTCTCGCCCGCCGCATCGATCTGCTCGGCCACTTCCAGCACTATCTGGGGCATGGCGGCGTGGCGCGCAGCTGGCCCGCCGCCCGCCAGGGCGACGCGAGTGCGCGACAAGCCGTCGCAGAAGCCCTGCTGAAGGTGCGCGAGGGCTTCCCTGCTTTCCTCAACGCCAACCCTTCTGAAGCGGAAAGAGCGCATCTGGCCGTACTGGAAAAAACTGTCGCCGCCTACGAGCGCGCGCTCGCCGGCGGCGACATTTCGCCCGAGGAGGAAAACGCCGGCAGTGCCGCGCTAGTCGGCATCAAGTCGGCGCTGGCGGAACGGCGCAAGGTCGGCGCCGATGGGGTCGAGGACGCCATCTGGTCGCTGTCGATCAAGGTGGGCGGCATCATGTTCGCAGCCGGCCTCATTCTCGCCGTATTCGGCCTGTTTACCTTCTGGTTCATCCGCTTTCGCGTCGCCATCCCCCTCACCGAAATCAACACGACGATGAGCGGCTTATCCGGCGGCGACACGCGTGTCGCAGTGCCCTTTACCGCCAAATCCGACGAGGTCGGCGAAATGGCGCGGGCCGTGCAGGTCTTCAAGGACAACGCAATCGTCAAGCTGCGCATGGAAGTGCAGAAACAGCAGGTCGCGCAAAGCGTGCAGGAAACCGCGACGGAACTGGCGCAACTCACCCGGACGGCGCGAGCCGCCACCGGCGAACAGGCGACCGCCGCCGCGAGCATGTCCGCCGCCACTGAAGAGCTCAGCGTCAGCATTGACCAGGTGGCCGACAACGCCGAGCGAGCGCTCGACGCCACCCGCGAAACCGTCGCCGCCGTCAAGGAAGGCGAGCAGGCCGTGCGCGAAACCATCACCGTGATGGAGGAAACGGCCACGCTCGTGGGGCTTGCCACCGGCAAGGTGGATGAACTCGCCCAGCAGAGCGAACGCATCCATGAAATCGTGGCCATCATCCAGGGCATCTCCAAACAGACCGACCTCCTGGCGCTCAACGCCTCCATCGAAGCGGCACGCGCCGGCGAGGCGGGGCGTGGCTTCTCGGTCGTCGCCGACCAGGTGCGCGAACTGGCGGAAAAGACCAACACCTCCGCCCTCGGCATCGGCGCCATTCTTTCGCAAATCCAGCACCAGATGAAGGAAGTCACCACCGAAGTGACCAGCGCTTCCGGCAAGGCCACCGAAAGCGCGGCCCGCTCGCGCATAGTGGGTCAGGCCCTGACGCAAATCGACCAGCGTGCCGGCATGGTCGCCGGCGCCATGGCCGATATCGCCAACGCCGCCCGGGAACAGAGCAGCGCCGGTCACGACATCGCGCAACAGGTCGAAATGGTGGCCGCCTCCTCGGAGACCGTCAGGGTGCAGATCAACCGCATCGACGAACTGACGCGCGGGCTGAGCAGCACCGTGACAAATATTTGACGCAACCCGATGGCTGGCTCCGGGAATTCACTGTAGGTTTTGATTCTGCTCAATCTGCCGGTACACTGGCGTGTTCATAATTCATCGCTGATTTTCCGCGCTTTTTTATCTGCCGATGCTGGAAGCCCACAATCTGGAATGCGTGCGCGGCGAACGCCGCCTGTTCGCCGGCCTCGGCTTTCGGCTGGAGGCGGGCGAGCTCCTTTACCTGCAGGGCAGGAATGGCGCCGGCAAGACCAGCCTCCTGCGCATGCTCATCGGCCTGCTGCCGCCGGAGGACGGGGAAATCCGCTGGCAGGGCGAATCGATCAAGAGCCTGGCCGACGAATACCGCGGCAACCTCTGCTACCTGGGCCACCACAACGCCATCAAGGAAGAGCTCACGCCCCTGGAGAACCTGATGGCCGCCGCCCGCCTGGCGGAAGAAGAAATCTCCGAGGACGACGCCCTCGACGCCCTCGAACAGGTGGGCCTGGCCGGCCGCGAGGACCTAGCCTGCAAATACCTCTCCCAGGGCCAGAAGCGGCGCGTGGCGCTGGCCCGACTGGTGAAGGAGAAGCGCCTCCTGTGGGTGCTGGACGAGCCCTTCGTCGCCCTCGACGTGGCCGCCGTGGCCTGGCTCGCCGGCCTCATCGGCGCCCATCTCCAGCGGGGCGGCCTGTGCGTCATGACCACCCACCAGCCGGTGGACATCCCCGCCGGCGCCGTCAAGGAATTGCGCCTCTCCTGATGCTGAAAATCGTCGCAGCAGTGATCGGCCGTGATCTCAAACTGGCCATGCGCAGACAGGCGGACATCGTCTCCGCCCTCTTCTTCTTCGTCATTGTGGTCAGCCTCTTCCCCCTCGGCATCGGCCCGGAGCCCGACCTCCTGCGCAAGCTCGCCCCCGGCGTGCTGTGGGTGGCGGCCCTGCTGGCCACCATGCTGTCCCTGCCCCGCCTGTTCGCCGACGACCACCGGGACGGCACCCTGGAGCAGCTCGCCCTGGCGCCCCATCCCCTCGGCCTCGTGGTGCTGGGCAAGGTGGTCGCCCACTGGCTGGTTTCCGGCCTCCCCCTGGCGCTGCTGGCGCCCGTGCTGGGCCTGCAGTTCGACCTTTCCGCCGACGCCCTGCTGGTCCTCACCGGCGCCATCCTCCTCGGCACGCCGGCCCTTTCCGGCATCGGCGGCATCGGCGCCGCCCTCACCCTGGGACTGCGGGGCGGCGGCGTACTGTTGTCGCTCCTGGTCCTGCCCCTGTATATTCCTGTGTTGATTTTCGGTGCCGGCGCGGTGGACGCCACCGTCACCGGCCTCGGGCCGGAAGCCCACCTGTCGCTCCTGGCTGCCCTTACCTTCGCCGCCCTCGGCTTCGCCCCCTGGGCCGCCGCCGCGGCCCTCAAGATCGCTCTGGAATGAACGCCCGCTTCCATCTCTACCACTATGCCTCCCCGGCCACCTTCTACCCCCTGGCCGGCAAGCTCATTCCCGTTTTCGCCGCCCTGGCCGTCGTCTTCGGCCTGGCCGGCCTCTACCTCGGCCTGCTGGTCGCCCCCACCGATTTCCAGCAGGGGGAGGGCTACCGCATCATCTTCATCCACGTGCCGGCCTCCTGGATGTCCATGTTCATCTATCTGGTGATGGCCTTCTGGGCCGCCATCGGGCTGGCCTTCAACACCCGGCTCTCCGGCATGATGGCCACCGCCCTGGCCCCCACCGGGGCGCTCATGGCCTTCCTCTCCCTGTGGACCGGAGCCCTGTGGGGCAAACCCATGTGGGGCGCCTGGTGGGTGTGGGACGCCCGGCTCACCTCCGAACTGATCCTGCTCTTCCTCTACATCGGCTTCATCGCCCTGCAGTCGGCCATCGACGACCCGCGCCGGGCCGACAAGGCGGGCGGGGTGCTGCTCCTGGTGGGAGTGGTCAATGTGCCGGTCATCTATTTCTCGGTGAAGTGGTGGAATACCCTGCACCAGGGCGCTTCGGTGAGCCTCACCCAGTCCCCCTCCATGGCGACCACCATGCTCTGGGGCATGCTGCTGATGGCCCTGTGCTTCTGGATGTATTCCATCGCCGTGGCCCTCATGCGGGTGCGCACCATCCTCCTGGAGCGGGAACGCCATACCGAGTGGGTGAAGGAAATGTTGGCCGGAGAAACCAAATGATCCACTGGAACAGCTTTGCCGACTTCCTGGCCATGGGGGGCTACGCCGGCTACGTCTGGGGCTCCTTCGGGGCCACCGCCCTCATCCTTATCCTCGAACCTCTCTTCATTATTCGCCGCCGCAAGGAAACTATTTCGCGTCTGAAGCGTCAAATGCGCGCCGAATTGGCCAGCTCTTCAAGGAACTCCGTCGAATGAAAACCCGACACAAGCGCCTCGCCCTCATCGGGGGCGCCCTCGTCATCCTGGGCGTCATCGCCGCCCTGGTGCTGAATGCCCTCAACAGCAACATCGCCCTCTTCATCTCCCCCACCGAGGTGGCCGCCGGCAAGGCGCCGAAGGAAAAGGTGTTCCGCATCGGCGGCCTGGTGAAGCAAGGCAGCCTGGCCCGCCAGGCCGACGGCGTCACGGTGAGCTTCGTGGTCACCGACAACGAGAAGGACCTCACGGTCAATTACAAGGGCATCCTTCCCGACCTCTTCAAGGAGGGCAAGGGCGTGGTCGCCCAGGGCAAGCTCGCCGGCGACGGCCTGTTCGTGGCCAACGAGGTGCTGGCCAAGCACGACGAGAACTACATGCCGCCGGAAGCCGCCAAGGCGGTGGGCGACGCCCATGCCCGGGCGACTGCCGCCAAGCAGGCGGGCAGCGCTTCCGCCACCGGGCCGGCCAAGCCCGCCGGCGCCAACTGAGGACCGCCAGGACATGATTCCCGAACTCGGCCATTTCGCCCTCATCCTCGCCTGCGTCGTCGCTGCCGCCCTCGGCACCCTGCCCCTCCTCGGCGCCCACTACAACCGCCTCGCCTGGGTGGCCATGGCGCGGCCCGCCGCCCGGGCCCTGGCGCTGCTGGTGACCTTTGCCTTCGCCTGCCTGACCCAGGCCTTCGTCGCCAACGACTTCTCGGTCCTCTACGCAGCCCAGCACTCCAATTCCCTGTTGCCCCTGCAATACCGCATCGCCGGCGTCTGGGGCGGCCATGAGGGCTCCCTGCTGCTGTGGATGCTGATGCTGTCCTGGTGGGCCTTCGCCGTTTCCTTCTTCTCCCGGCAGCTGCCGGAGACCATGGTGGCCCGGGTCCTCGGGGTCCTCGGCCTGGTGGCCGCCGGCTTCCTGCTCTTCATCCTGGTCACCTCCAACCCCTTCGAGCGCCTGCTGCCCGGCGCCGAGGAAGGCCGCGACCTCAACCCGCTCCTCCAGGACCCGGGCCTGGTCATCCACCCGCCGCTCCTCTACATGGGCTACGTCGGCTTCTCGGTGGCCTACGCCTTCGCCGTCGCCGCCCTCCTCTCCGGCCAGCTGGACGCCGCCTGGGCCCGCTGGTCCCGGCCGTGGACCACGGCTGCCTGGATTTTCCTCACCCTGGGCATCGCCATGGGCTCCTGGTGGGCCTATTACGAGCTGGGCTGGGGCGGCTGGTGGTTCTGGGACCCGGTGGAAAACGCCTCCTTCATGCCCTGGCTGGTAGGCACCGCCCTGGTCCATAGCCTGGCGGTGACGGAAAAGCGCGGCAGCTTCAAGAACTGGACCGTGCTGCTGGCCATTTCGGCCTTTTCCCTCTCGCTCCTGGGCACCTTCCTGGTCCGTTCCGGCGTCCTCACCTCGGTCCATGCCTTCGCCACCGATCCCCGGCGCGGCATCTTCATCCTCGTCTTCCTGGCCGTCGTCATCGGCACCTCCCTGGCCCTCTTCGCCTGGCGGGCCCCCAAGGTCGGCCTGGGCGGGCGCTTCGGCCTGGTGTCCCGGGAATCCATGCTGCTCACCAACAACGTGCTGCTGGTGGTGGCCGCCAGCACCGTGCTGCTGGGCACCCTCTATCCCCTGATCATCGACGCCCTCGGCCTGGGCAAGATCTCGGTCGGTCCTCCCTACTTCAACACCGTCTTCGTGCCGGTGATGGCGCCGGTGCTGTTCCTCATGGGCATCGGCCCCTTCGCCCGCTGGAAGCAGGCCTCCCTGCCCGAACTGCTGCGGGTGGTGCGCTGGGCCTTCGCCGCCGCCGTCCTGGTGGCCGTGGGGCTGCCCTTCGTCTACGGCAGCTGGACGCCCCTGGTGGGCCTGGGCCTCTTGCTCGCCGCCTGGATCGCCGTCACCGCCGCCCTTAACTTTGCCGAGCGGGTCCGGCACACCCGGGGCACCCAGTCCTTCCTGGCCGCCGCCCTCAAGCAGCCCCGCCACTTCTTCGGCATGCACCTCGCCCACCTGGGCGTCGCCGTGTTCGTGGTGGGCGTCACCATGGTGGGCGGCTTCCAGGACGAGAAGGACGTCAAGATGGGGCCCGGCGACACCGTCACCGTGGCCGGCTACGGCTTCCGGTTCAACGGCGTCAAGGCGGTGGAAGGCCCCAACTACGTGGCGGCCCAGGGGGACATCGACCTCTCCGTGGATGGCCGCTTCCAGAAGAAGATGGCACCGGAGAAGCGCAACTACCATTCCTCCGCCATGCCCATGACCGAGGCGTCCATCGACGCCGGCCTCCTGCGGGACGTCTATGTCTCCCTGGGCGAGCCCATCGACCGGGACAAGCCCGAGGGTGCCTGGGCCGTGCGGGTCTATTACAAGCCCTTCGTCAATTGGATCTGGGGCGGCTGCATCCTCATGGCCCTCGGCGGCCTCTTCGCCCTCCTCGACCGCCGCTACCGGGTGAAGGCCCGGGCAGCGGCCACCGACACCACCCCTTCCGCCGCATCCCAAACCGCATGAATCGATTCCTCTGGCCCCTCCTCGGCTTCATCGCCCTCGTCGCCCTGCTGGCCGTCGGCCTCAACCTGAATCCCCGGGACGTGCCCTCGCCCCTGGTGGGCAAGCCGGCCCCGGCCTTCGCCCTGCCGGTCCTGGCCGCCCCGGACAAGACCTTCGGGCCCCAGGACATGGCGGGCAAGGTCTGGCTGCTCAACGTCTGGTCTTCCTGGTGCGTCTCCTGCCGCCAGGAGCACCCGGTGCTGGTGGAGTTCGCCAAGCGCGCCAGCGTTCCCCTGGTGGGCCTCAATTACAAGGAAGTGCGGGGCGACGGCGAATCCGACATGAGCAAGATGAGCCCGGAAGCGGAGGGCAAGCTCGCCCGGGAGCGCGCCGACCAGTGGCTGTCCCGCCACGGCAATCCCTACACCCTGTCGGTCCTGGACCTGGATGGCCGGGTCGGCATCGACTACGGGGTCTACGGCGTCCCCGAGACCTATGTGATCGACAAGGCCGGCACCATCCGCATGAAGCACACCGGCCCCATCACCCCGGACGTGCTGGGCGGCAAGATCCTGCCCCTGATCGGGGAGCTGTCCAAGTGAAGCGCCTGTTCCTCGCCCTCTGCCTGGCACTGGTTGCCCACCTGGCCCCAGCCGGCGACGCCGCCCCGCTGGCCGCCGATCCGGTGGCCGAAAAGCGCCTCACAAAGCTTTCCGAAGAGCTGCGCTGCCTGGTCTGCCAGAACCAGAGCATCGCCGATTCCCATGCCGAGCTGGCCGACGACCTGCGCCGGGAAATCCGCGGCATGATCCAGGCCGGCAAGTCGGACAAGGAAATCATCGACTTCATGGTCGCCCGCTACGGCGACTTCGTCCTCTACAACCCGCCCTTCAAGGCCGCCACCCTGCTCCTCTGGGTCGGCCCCCTGCTTCTCATGGTGGTGGGGCTCGCCATGCTGGGCCGCCACCTGAAGCAGCGCAACCGGCGCGTCACCGACGACGCCCCCCTGTCGGATGAAGAGGCTCGGCGCGCCGAAGCCCTGTTGAACGAAACCAAGCAGCCATGACCCTATTCGCCGTTTTCGCGACCCTCCTCATCCTCATCGTCGCCGTCTTCCTGCTGCCGCCCCTCTGGCTGGGGGTGAAACCCGCCGCCTCCGCCGCCGACCGGCGGGCCGCCAACCTGGCCATCTTCCGGGACCAGCAGGCGGAACTGGAACGGGAAAAGGCCGAAGGCGCCCTCGCCGAGGCCGATTTCGACCAGGCCCGCCGGGAACTCCAGCACCGCCTGCTGGCGGAGGTCCAGCCCGACGCCCAGGCCGCGGGCAGCCACCGCCCCAGCCGCAAGACGGCCGTCGCCCTCCTCGTCCTCCTGCCCTTCCTCGCCCTGGCGGGCTATGCCCTCCTCGGCAATCCCAGGGCCCTCGACCCGGCCCTCACCGCCCCCCGCCAGCAAGTCACCCCGGCCCAGATCGAGGCCATGGTGGCGAGGCTCTCCGAGCGCCTCAAGGCCAACCCGGACGACCAGCAGGGCTGGGCCATGCTGGGCCGTTCCTACAAGGCCATGGGCCGCTACGCCGAGGCGGCGGAAGCCTTCGGCAAGGCGGAAACGCTGGTGTCCCAGGACGCCGACCTCCTGGCCGACTATGCCGAGACCCTGGGCATGAGCAGCCAGACCGGCATGCAGGGCAAGCCCCAGGCCCTCATCAGCCAGGCCCTGAAGCTGGACGGCGAGAATCCCCGCGTCCTGCTCCTGGCCGGGGTCGCCGCCATGCAGGCCGGCAAGCGGGCGGAAGCGGTGCGCTACTGGGAGAAGCTGCTGCCCATGGTGGAACCGGGTTCCGAAGTCGAAGCCACGCTGAAGAGCGGTATCGAGAAACTCAAGCAGGGCAAGTAGACGGGGCGGCCGCGGCCGCCGCCCTCACTCGAATTCGAGCTTGAGCTTGGCCAGGGCATCGTTGATGGGGATGAAGAAATTCATTCCGGCGAGGCCCTTCGATCCCAGCCCGGCCACCGTGATGCCGACCACCGAGCCCTTGGCGTCGAGCAGCGGCCCGCCGCTGTTGCCGGGCAGGATGGCCACGTCGCTCTGCAGGTAGCGATTGTCGTCCACCGTCCGGTAGCCACTCAGGATGCCCTTGGTCAGGGTGGTATTGAATTTTTCCCCCAGGGGCGAGCCGAGGGCGAACACATCCTCGCCGATGTTGGGCTCGTTGATCCGCAGGGAAATGGGCGGCAGGTTGATCGGCTCGGTCTTGACCAGGGCCACGTCCTGTTTGCGGTCGGAACGGACGACCTCGCCCACCAGCTCCCGGCCGGTGGTCAGCTTGACCTTGACGAACCGGGCCGCGCCGACGACGTGGTAGTTGGTCAGCAGATGCCCGTCGCCGCTGACGAAGAAGCCGGTTCCCGAGCCCGTGTCGCCGAAGACGGTCGCCACCGCCGCCCGGAGCATGGTGACGTTCTTGGCCAAAGGGTCGGTGCCGGCCTTCGCCCCCTTGAGCCGGAGGATTTCGGGAGTGGTCGGGGCGGCGGCCAGCTGGGTATTGGCGACGGCGTCGTAGAAGCCCTTCTCGGCCAGGAAATTGCGGGCGGCAGCGGTGAAGGCCCGGTCGAAGAAGCCGGTCATCGAGGCCTTGTCCACCTCCTCGGCCTGGAAGCTGCCCTCCGTGGTGGTCTCGAAAACCACCTTCTGGGCGTCCGGCGCATAGACCTGCCAGAAGATCTTGAGATAGACGCCCCCCTGGGTACCCTCGCTCCCCTTGGAGCAGAAATTCATGGCCACCTCCTTGAACAGGAGGCCGACATGGAGCTCGTCGTTGGGCTTCTTGGCCTTGGGCTCCTCGAAGATGGCATCGCTCACCTTGGGCAGCGGATAGTGGGCCTTCTCCAGCTCGGCGCGAAAAATACGGAACAGGTTGGTGGAATAACGGGTATGGGTCGGGGAGTTCCAGAGGATGTCGCTGCTGCGGGCACACATCCAGCCCTGTTGCATTTCGCCGACCTTGGCCGGGGGAGTCTCGAAACGGCCCTTGATGGTCTTCAGGAAGGCCGGCCGGCCGGGGGTACCGTCCGGAAAGACGATCACCGGCTTCTCCTCCACTTCCTTGACCTTGGCGAGGTCGGCCAAGGCGACCGGAGCAAGGAGGCTGGCGCCGGCGGCTGCGGCCAGGGCGGCAAAAACGGTTCTTGGGCTCATCGGGAATCCCTGCGTATCCATGTCCTTGGGCGGGAAAACGGGGCGGAAGGCCGGCGCCCGGAGGGCGCCATGCCAACGGCCTATTCCTTGTCAGGGCCCAATGCTATGCCGGATGGCTGGACTAGACAAGCCGGCCTCAGGGCGCGCCTTTGCGGAAACGGTAGCCCCGGAAATTGAACACCACCCCATCCCCGGAAATGCGTTCCACCCGCAGCCCGCCCCTCACCTCCTCGCCCTCGCGCCGGGCCCGGTCGTCGATGACCGCCATGCGTTCCGTGGCGTCGTCGGACTGGGCGAAGCCGGCGACGGTGATCCTGCGGGCCTCCTGCTGCAGGGCGGGCGGCAGCTCGGCGATGTCGTAAAGGCGTGCGCCGGGCCGGCGCTCCGGGGCCGGCCCTTCCCGACGGGGCTCGATGGCCGGAAGCGGGTCGGCCATCTGCTTCGGCGGAGCGGCGAGGACCAGCGCAGGTGCCAGAACGGGGCCCAGAACGGGCTCCGGTTCCGGCGGCACTGCGACGGCCAGCTCGGGGACCGCCGGTTTGGCGTGCACCGGCTCGGCGGGCCGGAGAGCAGCCGGCGTGCATGCCCGCCCCGCCGCCAGGGCGGCGCAGACGGCCACGACCCCCAGGCCGCCTGCCCACAGGAGGTGGCGCTGCCGGCCTGCCGGCTGCAGTTCCGACGGCACCGGCAGCGTGTGCAGGCCGGGCACTCCCCGGCGCTGCCGCTCCAGGTCCGCCTTGAGCAGGGCATCGAGGATGTAGGACATCTCAGGGCCTCTTTCCCGGATCGCCGGCGGGGGCCGCCAGGCCGGCCGGCAGGATGGCGCCGCCCGTCCCAAGCCCCGCCCGCTCCGCCAGGGCGGCGCGCGGCATCGGGAAATCGTGCTGGGCATAGGCCGCCAGGGCCGCCACCCCGCCCAGGGCGGCGATCCCGAGGAGGGCGGCCCCGGCCCCCTTGCGACGCCAGCCGGCCGGAGCGCCCACCCCGAAGACCTGGCGGCCGGCCGCCACCACCGTCGCCCCGTCCACTCGCCCCTTTCCCTGGACATAGGCGCCCAGGAGCGCCCGGTCGGCGATGATATTCACCAGCCGGGGAATGCCGCGGCTCAGGCTGTAGAGGCGCTCCAGGGCGGCCGGGGAGAAGAGCTCCCGGCGCGCCCCGGCCGCCGCCAGGCGATGGGCCACGTAGGCGCCCAGGTCGGACCGGGACAGGGGCCCCAGGTGGTAGCGGGCGACGACGCGCTGGGCGAGCTGGACCATGTCGGGGCGGGCCAGGAGGTCGCGGAGCTGGGGCTGCCCCAGGAGGAGGATGCGCAGGAGCTTGCGCCGGTTGGTTTCCAGGTTGGTGAGGAGGCGCACCTGTTCGAGGACCTCGGCGTCGAGGCTCTGGGCCTCGTCGATGATGAGCACCGCCATGCGCCCCTGGGCATGGGCCGCCAGCAGCCAGGCATTGATGTGGTCCACATAGGCCTTGACCCCCGGCCGCTCGCCGGGGACGGGGATGCGGAATTCCTCGCAGACGGTGGCCAGGAGTTCGAGGACGGTGAGCTTGGGATTGAAGATCACCGCCACGTCGCAGCCGGCCGGCAGCTGCTCCAGGAGGCAGCGGCAGACGGTGGTCTTGCCGGCGCCCACTTCCCCGGTCAGGACCACGAAGCCGTCGTCGCTCTGCACGCCGTAAAGCAGGTGGGCCAGGGCTTCCCGGTGCTTCGGGCTCATGAAGAGATAGCGGGGATCGGGGGCGATGGAGAAAGGGGCGTCCGCCACGCCGAAGTAGTCGAGATACAAGGGCGTCATGGCAGCCTCCCGGGATCGGCATTTCGGTGCTTTCGTGGACAGGCCGTCTGCCCCGAAGTTGCCGGCCCGCCGGTGCCTGCCTGCCGCACCGCATCTTCTCCCTACAGGCCCTCCGGATCGCTCCGGCATGCCGTACCGGGCCGCCGGCCCGATTGGGGCGAGGCAGTTATTGCCCCGGCTTCCGCCATCCGCCTAAACTGCAGCCAAAATCCAACAAGAAAAGGGAGAATCATCCAGGGAGCTGTGCGGAGAGCGGCTTCAGAACCGGCACCGGCACATGCAATTGCGATAGGAAAAGGGCGATGGAGACACCTCCATCGCCCTTTTTTGCACCCCCCTGACTGGCGCCTTATTGTCTGGTTACCGAACCTGGAAACTGGTCGAGGTATAGGCCGTCATGCCGCCGCTGGTCGCGGTGGCAGCGCTCCGGTAGTACCCGGTCGGATCGGTCTGGCTGATCTGATACTGATAGACGGCCTGGCCGGTGCTGCCGGTGGTTGTCGTGTAGTAGAGCAGGTCGCCGTTGGACTTGGTCATCTTGAAGGTGACGCTGGCGCCTGGAACCGGCGAGCCATTGCTCTTGACCGTGGCGGTGGTGGTCGCGGTGCTGCCCCGGGTGTAGATGTACTGGCTGGCGGCAACCGTCTCGGTCAGGGTGGCGCCGCTGCTGACGGTGAAGCTGGTGGAGGTATAGCTACTGGCGCCGCCGCTGGCGGCCGTGGCGCCGAGCCGATAGGCGCCGACCGGATCGGCGGCGGCCAGGGTGTACCGGAAAGCGGCCTGGCCCTTGGCGTCGGTGGCGGCGGTCTGGTGCACCAGGTAGCCGTTGGCCTTGGTGAGCTTGAACGCCACCGCGGCATCGGCCACCGGCACGCCGCCCTGCTTCACGGTGGCCGTCCCGGTCACCGGGTCGCCCTGCCGGTAGGCCCTCTGGCTGGTGGTCACCGTCTCGGTCAGCGGGCCGCTTGGCCCGGCGGCCACCACATAGGTGGCTGCGGCGCTGCCGCTCAAGGCGCTGACGGCGCTGGTGGCGCTGGCCCCGAAGCTGTAGGAGCCAGCGGCAGCGGCGGCCGGGGAAGTCAGCGACAGGGTGGTAGACGCCGCGCCGCCGGCGCCGATGGTCAGGGATGGCGCCCCCAGGCTGCCGCTCCAGCCCGAGGGCAGGCTCTTGTCCAGGCTGAAGGCGGAGGACCCGCAGGCGGCGCCGTCGTTGTTGGCCACCGCCAGGTTGAAGCTGACGGCGGTGCCGGCAGCCACGCCGCTGCTCTGGGACGGCGACAGGGCCACCGAGGGCTTGGCGCGGACGCAGGAGGACGTCCCGGTGCCTCCTTTGTCCACCTGGACGGTGGCGCCGGTGGAATCGGCCCGGGTGACCGTCGCCGAAAAACCGGCGGCGGTATCGGTGAAGCTGCGGCCCACGGTAAGGGCAGCGTCCTTCAGGTCGTTGTATTCGGAGGTCCGGTCGCTGCCCGGGGTCATGTCGAGGAGATAGGAGCCGTTGGCGGCGCCGCCGGTGCGGACGGTCACCCCGCTGGTCAGGTTGCCGGTGCCGGCGAGGACATTGTCGAAACCGACGGCCTGGCGGTATTCCAGGTAATACCAGACTTTCTGGCCGCTGACGGCATCGGTGCCCTTGAGGATCTTGAGGGCGCGAAAGCCGCTGCTGCCGCCCGCATAGGGGACGAGATCGTAAGTCCCGCTGGATTCCGCAGTGGCGATGGGGGGCATGGCGCCGTAGCCGAGCCAGCCGAGATATTCCTTTTCGAATGCGCTGAAATGGCCGTACAAGCCCCAGCCCATGGTATCGATGAGGTCCCCGTACTCGGTGGTGGTGCAGCTGCCGCCGATGACGGAAGCGCCGCAGTCCTGGCTGTGGGCGTGATACAGGCCCAAGTTGTGGCCGATCTCATGGGCGATGATCCGGCGGTCGAAATAGCCGTTGATCCAGGCATCGGTGGGACTGCCGCCGATCATCCCGTAGCCCGCCCAGCCGCAGGCGGACGTATTGGGAAAGATATAGAGGAAGCGGGCGTAGGGCGAGAGGTCCGCCCCCGCCCCCGTGGCCGCCTGGCGGGCATAGTTGGCGATACTGTAGATATCGCAGACGGTGCTGGAAAATGGGATGGTGTACCAGCCGAAGACATTGCCGCTCAGGGACGTGGTCTGGAAGGAATTTTCCAGGTAGAAGCTGTTCACCGAACCGAAGACGAGGCTATGCACCGCCGAAGGCGTCTGGGGCGAAGTGACCTTGTCCTGGAAATTGACCAGGATGACAGCGGTCTTCTGGTTCCCGGCCGCATAGGGCAGGGCGGCGGCCCCGTCGGCGGGCGCAGGACCGACCGGAACGGGACTGGCTTCCGTCGTCAGGACGTTACCCGCTAGGTTACCCCGCACCCGCACCCGGGTGCCCGACAGGAAATGGGGCGGCCGGCCGCCCTTGAACTTCAGCGCATGGCGCTGGCCGGAGGCGGTCTTGAGGAAATGGTAAGTGATGCTGCTGCGATCGGGAAAATCGGCCACCTCCACCTGCAACACCCCCTCCAGGGTCACCGCCTGGCCGGCGGGGGCGGAGGAAACGCTGCCGAGGGCAGCGCTGGCGAACGGCGAGGCTGCCAGAAGGCAGCCGGCCAGGAGAACGGTCCCGCCGGCCCGCAGGCCGGCAATGGCGAAGCGATGAGACACAGGATCTCTCCAAGAAGAATGGATCAACCCCCGGGGAGAGGTCCGCATCGCTTTCGACTACTGGTTGGCCTTGCCCCCGGCGCACTTTCCACGCCGGACTCCCTGTTGCTGCGGCAACGGGCAAAGCTCGCATTTTCTTTCTTGGAGAGAGAGCCGAAAACTCCGGCTGCATCGCGAGCGGTGCAGCCATTGCCTCCCTGGGTACTACTAAAGTAATACTTTAAGGGATTTTATGTAGTTGTGGACTACTGTCAAGCGAAAAAGGAGGGTTTAGACAGTAGAAACTTGAGCAATACACCGCCCTTGATGATAGGGGCAACCGGGCGGCCATCCACCCCCCTGGCATAGGCTTTCCCTACCGCCATCCCATGCCCGCTACGGAAAAAACCTTATGACTGAAGCCACCTCCTTGTCGATCCGACTACGGAGAAGGCCGTACTGACAAAGCCCCGATCTTTTCTAGGTTGAGTTGGTTGGCCAACTTTCGGGCAGGACCGAGCGTGAATCGCGGGAATCTGCGGAACACGTCCCGGCGCTGCCATTGCCCGGCCCGCAGTCCCGGGAGCGGGCTTTCAGCTGGTGAACCATCAAGGAGATTTTCGATGAATCCAAAACTGGCGGGTCTTTGCCTCACCATGGGCATGTCCCTGGCGGTGCAAGCCGACACCTTCCACTTCACCCCCATCACGGATCAGGGCAATCCGCTGCTCCAAAGCCTGGGCAACCAACTCACCGTCGACGTGACCCAAGGCGGCGCCGACAACGTCCTGATGACCTTCAGCAATCCGGGGAACATCAACTCCACCATCGCCCAGGTCTATCTGGACGATTCCCCGGTCGATCTGTTCAGCAGCGTCGCCGTCGCTTCCCAGAGCACGGGCGTCAGCTTCTCGGCGGGGGCGAATCCCGGCAATCTGCCAGGAGGCAACGCCCCGGCCTTTGCCTTCGACGCCACCTCCAGCTTCGGCGCTAATCCACCAGCCCCCACCAGCGGGGTCAACGACAGCGGCCGCTACCCGGGCGAATTCCTGACCCTGTCGGCCACCCTCAATTCAGGCCACACCTTTGCCGACGCGATCAACTCCCTATCCGCCGGAAATGCGAGCAACGGCAATTTCCTGCGCATCGGGGCCCATGTGATCTCCATCGCCGACCTCAACGACGCCAGCGCTTCCTTCCTGGACACCGGCACCGGCGGCGGCGCTGCCCCGCCCCCGCCGATCCCCGAGCCCGAGACCTGGGGCATGCTGATGGCCGGCCTGGGGTTCCTGACCGCCCTGGCCCGGCGCCGCCGGAAGGACGGCTGATCCGTCAGGATGCAGGACATGGATTTCGGGACCTTTTCCAGGTTTAGGGAAAGCCTCGGACCTGCACCCGGGCCATACCCGGCCATCCGCATCACCCTTCCGCCAGTGAAGGGACTCGACTCGTCGGCCGGCACCGGTGCCGCCCGGCCGGACAGAGAGAGCAGAAAACCCGTCAGCCATAGGGAGGCACGGAAAACCCGTGTCTTCGCCGTTCCCGGGCCCAGGCCCGCCGCCGTCCGCGGCCGGTATGCCCAGGCCGGGGAATGTCCCTCAGCCTTCATACAGGAATTTGTCTTATGAGAGCCAAACTCGCGGGACTCATTCTCCTATCCGGAATGTCCCTGGCGGCCCAGGCCGCCTCCTTCAACTTCACCCCCATCACCCAGCCGGGTGACCCGATACTGGAGGGCCTCGGCAAGCAGTTTGTCATGGAGGTGACGCCGGGAACAGCCTCCGACGAGGTGCTGTTCACCTTCACCAACCGGGGTTCCCTGGAATCCAGCATCACCCGGGTCTATGTGGATGACGCCCCCTCCAACCTGTTCGCCAGCTTTGCCGTCGGTTCCCAATCCACCGGCGTCGACTTTGCGCCCAATGCGAGCCCGGCCAACCTGGCCGACGCCGATGTCGATCCCTACCGGTTCTTCGCCACCGACTCCGCCGCAGCCCGATTCCCCCGCTTCAACAACGGCGTTAACGACAACGCTGAAGCGCCCGGGGAATTCGTGACCCTGTCGGGCATCCTCAATGCCGGAAAAACCTTCTCCGACGTAGTGGCCTCCCTTGCCGGCGGCCCTCCGTCCCAGGGCAACCTGCTGCGGGTCGGCCTGCGGGCCATCGGCATCGACCGGTTCAACGACAGCGGCAGCGCCTCGTTCCTGGACACCGGCCCGGGCTCCGGCTCCCTGGCCCCGATTCCGGAAACCAGCACCTACGGCATGCTGCTGGCCGGCCTCGGGCTCATCACCCTCATCGCCCGGCGCAAGCAATCGGGACGTTGATCCGTCCCGGCCCCGAAGGCGGGGCCCCGGCCCCGCCTTCCATGCCACGCGGCTGACGCCAAAGCCCGGAATTGCCATGGTAATATGCAGTCATGGTCCGTCTGCCGCGCCGTTTCCTGCTTGCCCTGCCCCTGGTGGCCGTCTTGTCCGCTCATGCCGACGAGATGGACGTGTTCAATTTCCGGGCTGCCGTCAGCACCCTGCGGGATGACAACCTGTTCCGCGTGCCCAGCGCCCTGAACCCGCAGATGGACACCATCACCACCACCATCGCCGGGGTCGATTTCGACAAGCGCATCAGCCTGCAGGAACTCATCGCCCACGTGAGCTGGGTGGATACCCATTACAGCAGCAACAGCTACCTCAACGCCGGCAATCTCCATTACGACGCCAAGTGGCTGTGGGCCGTGGGCACCCATCTCCACGGCGAACTGGCCGCCGACCGCAGCTCTGCCCAGAATTCCTTCGCCGACTTCCAGGGCCTGCGCGAGCGCAACCTGCGCACCACCGAGAACCAGCGCTTCGGCCTGGATTACGCCTTCCATCCCAGCTGGCACGCACTGGGCGGCCTTTCCCACCAGACCGTGACCAACGACCGGCTGCTCACCCAGGAAAGCGATTTCGAAGCCAACAGCGCCATCCTGGGGATCAAATACACCCCGGCCTCGGGCAACTGGCTGAGCTTCCAGACCCGGCAGACCGAGGGCGACTACAACAAGCGCCCCTTCGATGCCGCCAGCCAGTTCGACAACCGGTTCACCGAAACCGGCCAGGAATTCGCCATGACCTGGCAGCCGACGGGGCATAGCACCTTCAACGGCCGCCTCGAATACGTGGAGCGCCGGCATCCCCATTTCTCCAGCCGCAATTTCTCCGGCTGGACCGGACAACTGGGCTACCTGTACCAGTACAGCGCCAAGACCGCCCTGACCGCCGCCTACGTGCGGGCGATCAACGCCTTCCAGGACACCAACAGCAGCTATTACGTCTCCGACGACCTGACCCTCGGTTCCCGCTGGGACGCCACCGACAAGATCAGCCTCGCCGCCCGCCTGGGCTATGCCCAGCGCCACTACCAGGGCGAAATCGCCCCCCTCGCCACTCCCCAGCGCCAGGACGACGTCACCCGGGCCGGCGTCGACCTCTCCTACAAGCCGGCCCGCTGGCTGGAATTCAAGGCCGGCGTGGCGGCGGAAAAGCGGAATTCCAACAGCGGCGGCTTCGACTACACCGACCGCCAGCTCCTGTTCTCGGTCTCCGCCCGCATCTGACAAACGGCGGATCGGCCAAGCCATAGGGCTTCCGGGATTGGTGGTTGTCTCAATTCGACCCATAGCGGAAGTTGGGTTTTGCCAGGAGCGGACATTCAACGTCAAGTCGGTAGCATGCCGACGGTGGGCCGAGTGGTTGTTTTGAGTTCCCTAGAAATAGAGCCGAGAACGGTCAGATTCTACCCGGCTGACAACCTCGGCCTTCCGCCGCTCAGAGAGGCACGACTATGCCCAATCTACCGATCCATCAGCGGAAACCCATCCAATGCCCGCGGGACAATCTTCGGAAAAAAACCATAGACCATTGTCTATACCAGCTTCATCAGGCGGAAACGTACGTTCAAACATCTGTGCGGCAATGTATGAGGGCGCAATTATCTTCTTTCCGTGCTTTGCAAGCACAACCACCCCTTCATCTAACATTCTCCGTAAGCACCAAATAAATAGCCCTTTTTTATCTTGATAGCTGTCGGCATCATCTTCCAAATATAGCCAAATAGCATCGAGCGCCATTCCATTAACGTAGTCAAGAATGAAGTGGTAACGAGCATCAGATAACCCCATATGCTACCCCAGCTTGAATTTGCGAAATCGTGCCCCAAGTCAAATTGCATAGCAACTTTGCAGGTCCGCTTCTGGCCGGGATCTGCCCGATGGCTGCCGGCAAGCGACCCCTTGCGCTCCTACGCTTTTGCTAGAAGCAGATGTTCAACGTTGAAGGTAACCGGCCTTGCGCGGCTTTATGCAGAAGGTCCGGTTGACGGCAAGGCTGGGGGCTATGGCTTCGACGGCTTGATGTCGCCTTTTCCATTGGGCATAAGGCCAAACCAGCCCCACGACCAATTGGTAGGCTCCTTGTATTGCCCGACAAGCCCCGGCGATCTTCCAGCCTGATACTCGGCATTGGCTCTTGCGTTGTTAAAGACCCACCCTTTACTCGCAATACAATCGTGAAGCAATTCTGCTTGGCGTAGGTTGTAGCCGTTTACGTCAGGAAGCGTGCCGTCGGGGCGAAACCACGGAAGAAGAAGCTTTTCAACTTCATAGGAACAAGAGTCGATTGAACTGGTGCGAGAGCTGCAACCGGCAATAAGCATTAGAAGCAAGGAGGGCAGCAATACCTTACGCGGATGCATTTGTAATCTACCTCGCCGGTGCGCCTAGTTACCGTGCATTTTGGCTCGAAGGGAGAGAAGTTCCTTCTTCGCGGCCTTTCTGAATTGCTCCAACTCTTTAATAAGACAATCGACCTCATAGTCAATCTCAGCGTCCGTCATGAGGTTCGGAGTAAGTATTTGCCTTCCATCCGATTCCACATGCGTGCCCAATTCGAGAGATACGAATGGATCAGCAGGTATATCCCCTTTTTTCCAGGCTCGGAGAGGGCTATACATAGCGAAGTTGTTCATGAGGAACTCCTTTGGGTGACGGACAGGCGCGATAGAGATGGCAACCATTATGCTTTCCGAATTGTCCATGGGGCAAGAAACGAGCTTCGGCTAGGTCCGTATAAACTCCAACAATACGGACGCCGGGAAGGCGGGCGGGATGTCCGCTATCGGGATAAACGCTCAACGCCCGCTCCTGGCCGAATCCGGTCAGTCCAGCCTTGCCAAAAGAAAGTCACAAAAAAAAGCGCGCCCGGCCTCGGGCCCCGGCTACGCCGGGGTGCCCTGCGCTACTCGGGCAGTCCGGGGGGCTGCGCAACTCGGGCCTGCGGCCCTCAGACAGTGCTCGCCCTTTTGCCCGGACTCCCCCCTCAGCAAGGCAAGGGAGCACACCGAGCGCAGCCTGACCCCGTCTTCGTTTCCGCTGCGATCGGTTTGCCGGGTCCCCTTGTGGAGCGCCGAGCAACGCAGGGGGGCCGGGGGATGTCGGCGAGGACTGTCTGAGCCGCGCAGCGGCGAGTTCCGCAGCCGCCCGGCACCCCGAGTAGCGCAGGGCACCCGTGCGCAGCACGGGCGCGAAACCAGGGGTCGCCTTTTCTTTGGCTACTTTCTTTTGGCGAAGCAAAAGAAAGTACGCCCGCGCGTCAGGCGCGGAAAACAGCGTTAGCCCCCCTTCCCCGCCGCACCCTGCGTGCATCTCCATCCCCGGTTAGGGTGATTTCCTACCGGCGATGCATCGCTATCCCTCATTTTGCCCGCCCCCTGTCGAAACTAGCATGATTCGAAAGGTAGCCTGCCCTTGTTGAGCCGGGGTAGCGTTGCGCGGAATCAAGCACTGCCGGCAGGGAGGGCCGGCGCCATCAGGTAGCGATATGCAAAAACCATACAGCGGGGCCGGGGCAGCTGGGAAAAGCGGTACTCTTGTCATTCTGATGCTTTTGGCATCGGTCATGGCGGCCTGCGGCGATGGGTCGTCGGACAAAAAGCCGGCATCCCAGGTGGTCGCCAAGGTCAATTCCGGCGAAATTTCCATCCACCAGCTCAATTTCCTGCTCCAGCACCTCCCGGGGCTGGCACCGGAAAAGGCCGACGAGGCCAGGCGCCGGATTCTCGAGGAACTGGTGGACCAGGAACTCGCCGTCCAGCAGGCCCTGGCCGCCAAGCTCGACCGGGACCCGAAGGTGATGCAGACCCTGGAAGCCGCCCGCCGCCAGATCCTGGCCCAGGCCTATCTCGAGAAGACGACGGCGGGCAAGGGCAAACCCTCGGAAGCGGAAGTGAAGGCCTACTACCGGGACCACCCCGAGCTCTTCGCCCAGCGCAAGATTTACCGGCTGCAGGAAATCGGCTTCCCCGCCCAACCCGAGGTAGTCGCCACGGTGCGCGACCAGATATCCAAGTCGAAGCGCAGCGAGGATTTGATGGCCGCCCTGCGCGCCCATGGCATCACGGCGGCCGGAGCGGTCATGGTGAAGCCGGCGGAAAACATCGCCCTCGATATCCTTCCCCAGCTCTCCCGCATGCAGGACGGCCAATCGGCCATTTTCGAGAACGGCCAGCGGGCCTCCCTGGTGACCCTCATCGGCACCGTGCCCGAGCCCCTGTCGGAAGAAACCGCCCGACCCCGCATCGAACAGTTCCTGAGCCACCGCCGGGTGGACGAGATGGCCAAGGCGACCATCGAGGGGCTGCGCAAGCAGGCGCGGATCGAGTACGCCGGCGAATTCGGCAAGGACGCCGAGGCCGCCCGCCAGGCCCGGGAGGCCGACGCGGCCCGTGACGCCCAGGCGGCCAAGGCCGCCCGGGAAAATGCCCGGCTGGCCGAGGCAGCCGAGGCCGCCAAGCGGGCCGAGGCCGCGAAGAAGGCCCGGGAGGCCGCCCAGGCGGCCAGTGCCCGGGCCCCGGGCCGGCTGCCGGCGCCGCCGGACAGCACCGTCAACCGGGGGCTGTCCGCCCTCAAGTGATTCCCGTCCCCCTGGAGAAGAACCGATGAAGTCATTGCCCCGTGTTCTGGCCCTGCCGCTGGCCCTGCTGCTCTGGCTCTGCAGCCTCTCCCCGGGCGCCGCCCTGGCCCAGGACGGCAAGAAAAGCGAATATCTGCTCGGGGCCGGCGACTCGATCCGGATCACCGTCTTCCAGAATCCGGACCTGACCGTGGAGACCCGGGTCTCCGAGAACGGCAGCGTGACCTATCCCCTCATCGGCGCCATGGCCCTCGGCGGCCACAGCCTTGGCGAAGCCGAGGGCATGATCGCCGCCAAGCTGCGCCGGGGCGGCTTCGTGCGCCAGCCCCAGGTCAATATCGTGCTCCTCCAGATCCGGGGCAACCAGGTTTCCGTCCTCGGCCTGGTCAACCGGCCGGGACGCTATCCCATCGAAACCTTCGACACCCGGCTCACCGACATGCTGGCCACCGCCGGCGGCATCGCCCCCACCGGGGCCGACACCGTGGTCTTCACCGGGATGCGGGAGGGCAAGCCCTTCCGCCAGGAGATCGACATCCCCTCCCTGTTCCTGGCCGCCAAGGCCGGCGTCGACCGGGAAGTGGCCGGCGGCGACGCCATCTACGTCCATCGGGCCCCCGTCTTCTACATCTATGGCGAGGTGCAGCGGGCCGGCGCCTATCGCCTGGAACGGGAAATGACCGTCCTCCAGGGCCTCGCCCAGGGCGGCGGCCTGACCCCCCGGGGCACCGAGCGGGGGGTGCGGGTGCACCGGCGCGGGCCGGACGGCCACATCCAGGTCATCGATCCCAAGATGGACCAGCGCCTGCAGGCCGACGACGTCATCTACATCCAGGAAAGCCTCTTCTAGCCAGCGAACGGAGCCGACCATGAATCTCCAACAGATACTCCTCATCGTCTGGGCCCGGCGCAAGGCGGCCCTGCTCACCCTGCTGGCCACCGTGACCCTCACCACCCTGGTGAGCCTAGTCATGCCCAAGCAGTATGTGGCCAGCTCGTCGGTGGTGCTGGACATCAAGCCCGACCCGGTGGGCGGCATCATGGTCCCGGGGGCCGGCTCCCCCAGCTTCCTGGCCACCCAGATGGACATCATCGAGAGCGACCGGGTCGCCACCCGGGTGGTGAAGCTGCTGCGGCTGGGCCAGAACCCCGAGGCGGTGGAAAGCTGGAGGGGGGCCACCGGCGGCAACGTCCCCCTCGAGAACTACTACGGCCAGCTGCTGCAGAAGGGCCTCGCCATCAAGCCGTCCCGGGGCAGCAACGTCATCAACCTAACCTACACCGCCGGCGATCCCCAGTTCGCCGCCGCCGTCGCCAACGCCTATGCCCAGGCCTATGTGGACGTCAATGTCGAGCTGCGGGTGGAGCCGGCACGCCAGTACGTGGCCTGGTTCGACGACCGCCTGAAGACCCTGCGGGGCGACCTGGAGCGGGCCCAGGCCAAGCTCTCGGCCTACCAGCAGCAGAAGGGCATCGTCGCCACCGACGACCGCCTGGACCAAGAAACCGCCCGCCTCGCCGCCCTCACCACCCAGCTGGTGGAAGCCCAGGGGGAGCGGGTGAATACCACCAGCCGCCAGAAGAACACCGGCAGCGAACTGTCCCCGGACGTCATGGGCAGCCCCATCATCCAGGGCCTGAAGGCCGAAATCGCCAAATCCCAGGCCAAGCTGGCGGAACTCTCCAGCACCCTGGGCCGCAACCATCCCATGGTGCAGCAGGCGGAGGCCCAGATCGCCGGCCTCAACATACAGCTCACCGCGGAAATCCGCCGCATCTCCGGCAGCGCCGCCACCGCCACCCGGGTCACCACCCAGAAGGAGGAGGAGATCGGACAGGCCATTGAGGACCAGAAGCAGCACGTCCTGCGGCTGCGGGCCGAGCGCGACACCATCGCCATCCTGGTGCGGGACGTGGAGAGCGCCCAGCGGGCCTACGACGCCGTGTCCCAGCGCATCAGCCTCACCAACCTGGAAAGCCAGATGCAGCAGAACAACGCCAGCATCCTGAGCCCGGCGGTCGCGCCGGATGCCCCGGCCCGGCCGCGGATTCTCCTCAACATCCTGGCCTCCATCGCCGTCGGCGGCGTCCTCGGCATGGCCGTCGCCCTGGGCCTGGAGAAAATGGACCAGCGGGTGCGCAACCCCGCCGACCTGGCCGTGGTCGAGGGCATTCCGGTCATCGGCCTGCTGGAGGCCGAAGCCAGGCGCTACGCCTTCCGCCGCCAGCTTGCCACCTGGATGTCCTACCTGCGCCGCAAGCGGCGGCCGCCCCCGCCCCCCACCGAGCCCCGCCTCATGCCCGGCGCCTAAGGAGCCCATCATGGATATCCGCCATCCCATCGCCACCCGCCCCATCGGCGCCATCCTCATGGACCAGGGCCTGCTCAGCCCCGAGGGGGCCGAGAGCATCCTCAAGCTGCAGCGGGAAGCCCACCTGCCCTTCGGCGACGCCGCCATCCAGCTCGGGCTGCTGACCGAGGGCGATGTCCAGTTCGCCCTCTGCCAGCAGTTCGACTACGCCTACCTGCCCCTGTCCGGCGACAAACCGGTGAGCGAGGAACTGGTGGCCGCCTACCGGCCCTTCAGCCACGAGGTGGAGGGCCTGCGGGCGCTGCGGAGCCAGCTCATGCTGCGCTGGTTCGACAAGGCCAGCGGCCGGAAGGCCCTGGCCATCGTCGGCACCGGCCACGGCGAGGGGCGCAGCTTCCTGGCCGCCAACCTGGCGGTCGTCTTTTCCCAGCTCGGGGAGCGCACCCTGCTCATCGACGCCGACCTGCGCACCCCCCGCCAGCACCAGCTCTTCAGGCTCGACAACCGGATCGGCCTGTCCAGCCTCCTGGGGGGGCGGGCCAACGGCAACACCATCGTGCCCATCGCCGCCTTCTCCCGCCTGGCCGTCCTCCCGGCCGGCCCGGTGCCGCCCAATCCCCAGGAACTCCTCGGGCGCCCCGCCTGGGGCCGGCTCCTGGAGGAAATCGGGCAAAGCTACGATGTCATCCTCATCGACACTCCGGCCTCTGCCGGCTGCGCCGACGCCAGCGCCATCGCCACCCGGGCCGGCGCCGCCCTGATGGTGGCCCGCCGCAACGAGACCCGGGTGGCCGCCTTCGCCGATCTGGCCCGCACCCTGGCCGCCGCGGGGGTGACGGTGGTCGGGTCGATGCTCAACGCGCCCCCGCCCCCGGCGCCGGTGCTCAACTGAACCCGGAGGCAATCCGGCGTCGCAACACTCCCCCCGACCACCGTGGATAGCGCCCTTCCCAACCCGGCCCTGCCGCGCTCCGCCTGGCTCTTCCTCCTGGCCGGCTTCGCCGCCATGTACCTGCCCACCTACTGGTGGGCGGCCACCACCATCTGGCGCACCGACGAGCATGCCCACGGCGCCATCATCCTGCTCGTCGTCGCCTGGCTCTTCTGGCAGCGGCGGGAACCCATCCTGGCGGCCGCCGGCAAGCCCGCCCCGGTGGCCGGCTGGTCCTGCTTCGCCCTGGGGGTGCTGCTCTACGTGGTGGGCCGCTCCCAGGATGTGTCCATCTTCGAGATCGGCTCCCAGATCCTCGTCCTGGCCGGCTCCCTGCTGGTGCTGGCGGGCCGCGCCGGGGCCCGGGCCGCCTGGTTCCCCCTCGCCTACCTGGTGTTCATGATCCCCCTGCCGGGCATCCTGGTGGATGCCGCCACCGCCCCCTTGAAGCAGTGGATTTCCGTCATCGTCGAGGCCCTGCTCTATGGCGCCGGCTATCCCATCGCCCGCAGCGGCGTGGTCCTTTCCATCGGCCCGTACCAGCTGCTGGTGGCGGATGCCTGTTCCGGCCTTCATTCCATGGTCAGCCTGGCGGCCCTGGGGGCCCTCTTCATGTACCTGGCGGGCCGGCGCAGCCTGACCCATCACTTCCTCATGGCCGCCAGCATCCTGCCCGTCGCCTTCACCGCCAATGTCATCCGGGTGGTCCTCCTGGTGCTCCTGACCTACCACTTCGGCGACGACGCCGGCCAGGGCTTCCTCCACGGCGCCGCCGGCCTGGTCCTGATCCTGGCCGCCCTCCTCTTCCTGACGGCCCTCGACCGGGTTCTCCTCCCCTTCACCCGCACCCTTTCCCGGCCCCGGGCCGCAACCCGCCATGCCTGAATACCTGCGGGCCCTGGTCGCCATCCTCATCGTCGCCGCCGCCGTCTTCCTGGCTGCCCGGGGGCCGGCCTGCGCCCGGGCCATGGCCGAGGCCGACTTCCGGCGCCGCCGCAACCTCTGGCTGGGCCTCACCGTCCTCGCCTTCCTGGCCCACGACTTCTGGTTCTTCACGGCGGCGGCCAGCCTCGTCTTCCTGGTCGCCGGACGCCGGGATCCCCAGCCCCTGGCCCTGTTCTTCTTCCTGCTCTTCGCGGTGCCGGCCATCGCCAGCGAAATTTCCGGCTTCGGCCTCGCCCGCCAGTTCTTCGCCATCAGCTACCCCCGCCTCCTCTCCCTCACGGTGCTGCTGCCGGCGGCCCTGGTGCTGCTCCTGGACGGCCAAGAGCGCAGCCCGTCCACCCGCTGGCCGGACCGGCTGCTGGCCGCCTACCTGATCCTCACCCTGGCCCTGCAGTTCACCGTGGACAGCTTCACCAACACCCTGCGCCACGGCTTCTACGATCTCATGGACGTCGTCCTGCCCTACTACGTGGCCAGCCGCTCCCTCAGGCGCCTGGAGGACATCCGGGAGGCCCTCATGAGTTTCGCGGTGGCGGCCCTGGTCCTGGCGGCCACCGGGGTGGTGGAATACGCCAAGGGCTGGCTGCTGTACCGGTCCCTGGACAGCCTCCTGGGGGTGGACTGGGCCTACGGCGCCTACCTGCAGCGGGGGGAGAGCCTGCGGGCCCTGGCCACCACGGGGCAGCCCATCGCCCTGGGCTTCGTCATGGCGGTGGCCGGCGGGCTTTTCCTCGCCCTGCGTCCCGCCGTCCCCAATCGCACCGCCTGGCGCCTGGGCCTCGGCCTCCTGGCGGCGGGGCTGCTGGCGCCGGTGTCCCGGGGCCCCTGGCTGGGGGCCGCCGTGGGGGGCGCCGTCTTCCTCGCCACCGGCCGCCAGCCCCTGGAGAACCTCCTCAAGCTCGCCCTGGCCGTCCTGCTAGCGGCGCCGGTGGTCCTCGCCACCCCCCTGGGGGACATCCTCCTCGAGCGCCTGCCCTTCTTCGGCGCGGCGGAGACCGAGACCGTCGCCTACCGGCAGCGCCTGCTGGCCATGTCCCTGGACGTCATCCGCCAGAACCCCTTCTTCGGCTCCTTCGACTTCCTCCGTTACCTGGAGGACTTGCGCCAGGGCCAGGGCATCATCGACATCGTGAACACCTACCTGGGGGTGGCCCTGGCCAGCGGCCTGGTGGGCCTGGCCCTCTTCGTTTCCTTCTTCCTGGCCATCGCCGCCGGTGTCTACCGGGCCTGGCGCCTGGCACGGGACCCGGACGACGAGCTTCACCGCCTGGGCCGCGCCCTCCTCGCCACCCTGGCGGCCATCCTGACCATCATCTTCACGGTCAGCAGCATCACCGTCATTCCCATCGTCTATTGGTCGGTCGCCGGTCTCGGACTGGCCTACATCGGGCTCTCCGAACGGCGCCAGCCGGCGGTTGCGGCCCTCCACCCGGCGCCCGCCGCCGGCATCGCCGGCCTGCAGGCCTGAGTCGACGGCACGAGGAGAACACCATGGTCCATTCCCTTCCCGCCCTGCTCAGGCGGTTCGCCGCCGCCCTCCTCCTGGCCGGGCTGGCCGGCGCAGCGGCGGCCGCTCCCTGGCTGGTCACCGTGGACACCCAGCAGGGCCTGCCCAGCATCTCCCGGGGCGGCGCCCCGGCGCTGAAGAGCGCCTACGTGTTCTGGGCCGCCAACTGGGCCTGGGCCGACACCGCCACCACCTTCAAGGTGGTTTCCCCCTACACCTATTCGGTCACCGGCAAGAACGCCACCCTCGGCTTCACTTTGGCGAGCGACATCGCCCGTACCGGCCTCAACCAGATGAACTGGACCTTCGACCTCAACGCCGCCGCCCCCCGCTACCAGATCATCGGCGGCGGCATCTCCTTCAAGTTCGACCTCACCGTCTTCGGGGCCGAAATGGGTCCGCCGGTCATCCTGCCCGACAAGAGCGGCTGGGCCTGGGGCCCCCCGGGAGGCAGCCGGATCGAGATGCGCTTCTCGCCGGCCCCGGGCTATCTCTACGTCGAGCCCGGCACCAAGAACGAGATTCGGGCCTTCTTCTACAACGGCAGCGTCCCCGCCGGCCTCACCCACTACACGGCCACCCTGACCACGGCCGGGGAAGTGGCCTTCGCCCCCACGGTGATCGAGCGCTTCGGCCCCGTCAACACCGCCGCCTGGCCCACCGACATCATGGACTGGCGAACTTCCCCGGTGGACCTGTCCTTCCTCAACCAGCCCGAGATTCCCGCCGGCAAGCACGGCTTCCTGCGGACCGAGCGGGATCAGCTGGTTTTCGGGGACGGCACCACCGTCCGCTTCTGGGGCACCAACCTGGCGGCCTACGCCCTCTTCACCACCTCCCGGGAGGGCACCCGCCAGCAGGCCCGGCGGCTCTCCCAGCTCGGCTTCAACCTGGTGCGCATCCACCACCACGACTCCCCCTGGGTGGACCCCAACGTCTTCGGCCGCAGCGCCGAGCCCAGCACCCTCAACCTCTCCCCCGCTTCCCTGGACCGGCTGGACTGGTGGATCAAGTGCCTGCGGGACGAGGGCATCTACGTCTGGCTCGACCTCCACGCCATGCGCTTCCTCAAGGCGGGGGACCAGATCGACTCCTTCAGCGAGATCGCCAAGGGCAAGACCAGTGCCGACCTGAAGGGCTTCAACTACGTGAATGGCAGCATCCAGCGGGCCATGCGGGATTTCAACCGGGCCTACCTCAACCATCTCAACCCCTATACCGGGCTGCGCTACAAGGAGGACCCGGGCATCGTCGGGCTGCTCGTCACCAATGAGAACGACCTCACCCACCACTACGGCAACTCCCTCCTGCCGGACAAGAAGGTCCCCGAGCACGACGCCCTCTACATGGCCGAGGCCAACCGGTTCGCCACCACCTGGGGACTGTCCCGGGATGCCACCTGGCACAGCTGGGAATACGGCCCCTCCAAGATTTTCCTCAACGACCTGGAGCACCGCTTCGACCAGGCCATGATCTCGGACCTGCGCAGCGACCGCGTCCGGGTGCCCATCGTCACCACCCAGTCCTGGGCCGGCATGCCGGTGAGCTCCCTGCCGGCCCTCACCACCGGCGATTTCATCGACGCCCACTCCTACGGCGGCATCGCCGAGCTGGACCGCAATCCCATCTACTCCGCCAATTTCGTGAACTGGCTCGCCGCTGCCCAGGTGGCGGGGCGGCCCTTCAGCGTCAGCGAGTGGAACGTCGAGGCCTTCCCCGCCCCGGACCGCCACGTCACCCCCCTCTACGTCGCCAGCGCCGCCAGCCTCCAGGGCTGGGACGCCCTGATGCAGTACGCCTACTCCCAGGCCTCCCTGGACTCCGCCAGCGTGCCCTCCAACTGGCATGCCTACAGCGACCCGTCCCTGATCGCCACCCTGCCAGCGGCGGCGCTCCTCTACCGCCAGGGCCATGTGCGGGAATCGGAGACGGTCTATGCCTTCACCCCAACCCCGGCCCAGATGTTCAACCAGATGGTGTCGGCCTCCAACTCCGTCGCCCTGCGCACCGCCGCCGAGCGGGGCAAGCTGGTGGTCGCCCTGCCCGTCGTCCGGGAACTGCCCTGGCTCGCCAGGAGCCCCGTTCCCAGCAACGCCGTTCCCATTACCGACCTGCAGAAATCCTTCATCCCCGCCACCGCCCCCAGCATCATCAGCGACACCGGGCAGCTGAAGCGGGATTGGGAACAGGGCATATACACCATCAACACCCCCCGCACCCAGGCGGCCATGGGCTGGATCGGCGGCAAGGACATCCGGCTGCCCGACGTGGCCATCAACGTCGGCACCCACAACGCCACGGTGGCGGTCCAGACCCTGGACGGCCGGCCGGTGGCCACCTCCCGCAACCTGATGATCTCCCTGGGCGCCCGCTCGGTGCCGGCGGCGGGCAACCGCCTGCCCTATTACTCGGAGCCGGTGGAGGGCCGCCTGAGCATCCGCAATCCCCCGGGCCTCAAGCTCTACAAGCGCCTGCCCGACGGCTCCGAGCAGGAGCTCCCGGTGGCCTACGGCAACGGCAGCTACCTCCTCACCCTGGATTCGTCCCTGCGCACCTACTGGCTCCTGCTCAAGCAGCCGGGCGCCAGCACCCTCGCTCCGCCCGCCTCCGCCCGGCCCGCCACTCCGGCCACTCCGGCCACTCCGGCCACCCCGGCCACCCCGGCCACCCCGGCCACCCCGGCCACGCCCGCCACCCCGGCCACGCCCGCCACCCCGGCCACGCCCGCCACCCCGGCCACGCCCGCTACCCCGGCTACCCCGGCCACTCCCCATGCTTTCCCCCGATAAACAGCCCTCCTCTCCCAGGTCTTTCTGGAAGCGCCTGTGGCCCGGTCCCCGGGTCCTCGGCTTCCTGCCGGCCCGGAGGGCCGGCGGCGCCGGCAAGGCCCTCGGCGGGCGGGTGGCGAAGGCGGCCTCCTGGAGCCTCCTCGGGCACTTCTCCCGGCAGGCGGTGCGCTTCGGCGGCAATCTCGTCCTCACCCGGCTGCTCCTGCCCGAGGCCTTCGGGGTCATGGCCATCGCCACCGTGCTCCTCTTCGGCTTCCAGCTCTTCACCGACATCGGCCTCAAGCAGAACATCATCCAGAGCCGGCGCGGCGACCAGGGCGATTTCCTCGACACCGTGTGGACCGTGCAAATCCTGCGGGGCGCCCTGGTCTGCCTCCTTTCCCTGCTGGCCGGCGCCGGGCTGGCCTGGCTGCAGGCCACCCCCTGGGTCGCGCCGGACACCGTCTACGCGGACCGCTCCCTGCCGCTGATCATTTTCGCCCTCTCCTTCAACGCCCTCATCCTGGGCTTCGAGTCCACCAAGGTGGGCACCGCCAACCGCCACCTGTCCCTGGCCCGGATCACCCTCCAGGACCTGGGGACCCAGGTCCTCGGCCTGGCCGTGACCCTGGCCTGGGCAGCCGTCCACCACAGCGTCTGGGCCCTGGTGGCGGGGAGCCTGGCCGCCTCCGGGGCCAAGGTCCTGCTCAGCCACTTCCTGCTCCCCGGCCACCCCAACCGCCCGGGCTGGGTGCGGGGCCATTTCGACGAGATCTTCCACTTCGGCAAATGGGTCTTCCTGTCCTCCATCGCCGGCTTCCTCCTGGCCAACGCCGACCGCCTCCTCCTCGGCGCCCTGGTGGCCCCGGCGCTCCTCGGCCTCTACGTTCTCGCCTTCCTCATGGTCAACAGCCTGCAGTGGGCCATCCTCAACCTGGTCACCACCGTTTCCTTCCCCCTCCTGAGCGAGGCGGTGCGCACCGACCAGAAAAGCCTGCCGCAGCTCTACTACCGCCTGCGCCGGCCCCTGGAGCTGGCCTCCGGTGCGCTGGCGGCCGTGGTCTTCGCCTTCGGCTCCTCCCTGGTGTCGCTGCTCTACGACGCCCGCTACGCGGACTCGGGGCGGATGCTGGAAATCGTCGGCCTCTCCCTGGCCGCCGTGCCCTACCAGCTCTCGGACCAGCTCTACCTGGCCCTGGGGCATCCCCGGCTCCTCTTCCTGCTCAACGTCTTCCGGGCCGTGGCCATCTTCGCCGTCCTGCCCCTGGCCTACGCCTGGCGGGGCATGGACGGCGCCCTCTGGGCCATCGCCCTGGCCCCCTTCCTGTCGGTGCCCCTGTCCCTCTACTTCAACCGCCGGCTGGGCGTCCTGGACGGCGGGCGGGAGCTTGCCGCCGCAGCCATCCCTCTGACCTGCATCCTGGTGGCCAGGATCGTCGTCACGGAGATCTGACCATGCTGCCCCGGGACAACCTCGCCATCGAGCCCCAGGGAACCGCCCCCTGGCAGGGCCGGGATTTCCAGGACGTGCTGCCGGTGCCGGCGGCGACGGTGCCGGCCTCCGAGCTGTTCTGCCACCCCTCCCGCCTGGCCAACACCTACGAGCCCGGGGTGGAGCGGGTCCACCAGCCGGCCAGCCTCATCCCCTGGGAAGAGGCGGTCCTCGCCATCCGCAAGGGACGGACCCTGCCCTGCGGGTGGCAGGGCTTCCTGGGTTGGCGCCGGCGCCAGGCTGCCCGCCTGGCCGCCTGGCGCGGGGGAGGATGCCTGGACCTCAAGGAGCGCCTGGTCTACGACGCCCGCTCGGTCTTCAACGGCAACATGGCCCACCTGGTGCAGCACCATGCCGCCAACCTGGGCTACCTCAAGGAACGCCTCGGCCCCGGCCCCGGGGATGTCCTGGTGCTCCTGGACGCCGAGCCGCCGGCCCTGGCCCGCAAGGTCTTCGACCTCCTCGGCTACGAGGTCCTGGCCACCGACCTGGCGGTGGAGGCCAACCTGGTGGACATTTCCCTGGAGCACTTTTTCCACCTGGTGCCCTGGGTGCGCCACCTGGGCCTCGATCTCCCGCCCCGGTCCGGCCTGGGCAAGGTCTTCGTGCCCCGGCGGCAATCCCGGCGGCTGGCCAACGAAGCCGAGATCGAGGCGGCCCTGCGGGCCAGGGGCTTCGAGAAGGTCTATTTCGAGGACATCGGCATTGGCGAGCAGTGGTCCATCCTGGGGAACGCCGACCGGATCGTCGCCATCCACGGCGCCGCCCTCGGCTGCCTGGCCTTCCAGGCCTGCCGCGGGGACGGGCGGCGGGGGAGGGTGCTGGAGTTGTTCGGGGCGGGGTTCGTGGTGAATCCCTTCCGGAAGTTCGTGGCCGTTCTCGGGGGGAAATGGGCGGGGTGCCGGGGGAGGGTTACGCCCGAGGTGGCTCGGGATATCGATCGGCCGGGGAAGCTGAAGGCGCACGCCTTCGACGATTTCTCGCTGGCTCCGGAGGCTGTTGAGGCGGGGCTGGAATTTCTGGAGGAGGGATCATGAATTCGAGGATTCAGCGCCTGAAGAAGGAACACCACCCATGAAAATCCTGACCTGGGACACCCCCAACTTCGGCGACCGCCTCAACGACATCGTCTGGCCCCACTACCTCCCCAACCACCTGGACGACGACCCCTCCGAACTCCTGGTCGGCATCGGGTCGCTGCTCAACCACCGCCTCCCCGCCGCCCCGCCCAAATGGATTTTCGGCGCCGGCATCGGCCACGGCGATCCGCCGACGGTGGACGACAGCTGGCGGGTGCTGTGGGTGCGGGGTCCCCGCTCCGCCGACGGCCTCGGCCAGCGCGGCCATCGCTACATCACCGACGGCGCCATGCTCCTGGGCGACATTTTCGAGCCGCCGGCGGAAAAGCGCTTCCCCTGTGCCTTCATCCCCCATTGCAGCGCCGTGGAACGGGGCGCCCTCCTGCCCCTGCGGGAGATTTGCGAAAACGCCGGCCTCCATCTCATCAATCCCCACTGGCCGGTGCGCCGGGTGGTAGAGGAAATCGGGCAGAGCGAACGGGTCATCAGCGAGGCGCTCCACGGGGCCATCGTCGCCGACGCCTTCCGCGTCCCCTGGATTCCCGCCTCCCGGGGCGGCGTCCTGGCGCTCAAGTGGCTGGACTGGAGCGAATCCCTGGGGCTCGCCTACGAACCCGTCCGCCTGCCCTACCGCCCCCAGTGGCTGGCCAACCCGGCCGGCCGGCCCCTTTCCCGCCGTATCGCCTACCCCTTCCTGCGGCCCACCGCCCGCCTCCTGCTCGAACGGCGGCTGCGCCGCCTGGCCCAGGACGGCCCCTGGCGCCTGAGCCCGGACCGCACCCTGGCCAACAAGGTGGCCGAGATGAAGGAGTGCCTGGCCCGCTTCGAGTCCCGCACCCAGCCGCTATCCGCTGCCCGCCGGTGAGCCCATGGCCGTCGATGTCACCGTCCTCCTCGTCAATTACAACACCCGCCACCTGCTGGAGACCTGCTTCGGCCAGCTCCAGGCGGCGAGCCGGGGGCTGGCCAGCCAGACCATCGTGGTGGACAACGCCTCGGCCGACAATTCCATCGACTTCATCCGCCGCCACTGGCCCGACTGGGAGCTGATCGCCAACCCCCGCAACGTCGGCTTCGGGCGGGCCAACAACCAGGCCCTGCCCCGGGTGGAGGGGCGCTACCTGCTGCTCCTCAACACCGACGCCTTCGTCGCCCCGGACACCCTGGAAAAGACCGTCGCCTACATGGACGCCCATCCCCGCTGCGGCATCCTGGGGGTCCGTCTGGTGGGCCGGGACGGCGAGTTGCAGCCCTGCGCCCGCTATTTCCCCACCCCCTGGAACCTCTTCCTGCAAAGGAACGGCCTCGCCCGCTTCTTCCCCCGGGCGCACCTCATCGACGACCTGGCCTGGCCCCACGACGCCGTGCGCCACTGCGACTGGGTGCCCGGCTGCTACTACCTGGTGCGCCGGGAGCTGATCGACCAGGTAGGCCTCTTCGACCCCCGCTACTTCCTCTACTACGAGGAAGTGGACCACTGCCTCGCCGCCCGGCGGGCCGGCTGGGAGGTGACCTTCTTCCCCCACACCTCGGTGGTCCACCTGGGAGGAGAAAGCGCCCGCTCGGACGGGGAAATCACCCCCAGCGGGCGGCAGATCGAGGCTCTGCAGATCGAAAGCGAGCTCCTCTATTTCCGCAAGAATCACGGCCTGCCGGCGGTCCTCGCCGATGTGGCCCTCATCCTCGCCGGCGACGCCCTCCGGGCGGCCAGACGCATCCTTCAGGGCCGTCCCGCGGCCCCGGGCGCCCATTGGAACCATGCCCGGCGGGTTCTTTCCCTCTTCCACCGGACCCGTTGGGGCACCCGGCCCACCCAGTGAAGACAGCCATGTCCGACAGCCTCCGCGCCGATCTCCAGGCCCCCAGCGGCGACGCCCTGGCCGAATTCCTCAAGCCCCTGGCCAGCGAGGAGATCCTTTACGTGTCTAATCCCGGCAATGGCGGCGACGCCCTCATCGCCTGCGCCACCTACCAGCGTTTCGAGAACCTGGGCATCCGCTACCAGTGCATGGACCTGGACTGCCCGCCGGAGCGGACCCGGGGCCGCATCCTGGTCTACGGCGGCGGCGGCAACCTGGTGCATTTCTACGGCGAGGCCCGAGGCTTCATCCTCCGCCACCACCAGGGAGCCCGGCGCTTCATCCTCCTGCCCCATACCGTCCGGGGCCATGGCGACCTGCTGCCCGGTCTCGGCCCCAATGTCGACATCATCTGTCGGGACCGGGACTCCTACGCCTACCTGCGGGGCCTGGACATGAAGGCGGAGGTCCGGCTCATGGACGACGTGGCCTTCGGCCTCGACGTGCCTGCCTTCATGGCGGCGGCCCGGGCCCGTTACTGGCCCCTGGTTTCCACCCGGACCCTGGCCTGGCGCAATGCCAAGCGCCTCATCCGTCGGAGCCTGCACCGCCTGCGCAACCCCTTCCGGCTGCGGGCGCTCAACGCCTTCCGCACGGACGGGGAAAGAGCGGGGCGCCCCCTTCCCTTCGCCAACCTGGACGTTTCCCAGGTCTTCGCCGCCGACAACATGACCCGGGAATGCGCCGACGAGGCCAGCTACCGCATCCTCGGCTTCCTGGACGGCTTCGACGTCATCCACACCGACCGCCTCCACGTCTGCATCGGTGCCCTGCTCCTGGGAAAGACGGTGCATTTCCATGACAACTCCTATGGCAAGAACCGGGCGGTTTACGAGTACTCGATGCGGGGGAGGTTTGCGAAGGTGGTGTGGCATGGGTGAAGCCTGCAGCCATCGCCCGGTGACCTGGCGTACCCGGCCGACCCGGTGAGGATAGCCATGTTCGATAACATCCGCGCCGATCTCAAAGCCCACGGCGGCGACTGGGGGGCCCAGGGCTTCTGGGCCCTGGCGGTCTACCGCTTCGGGCGCTGGCGCTACCGGGTGCGGCCGGCCCTCCTGCGCAAGGCTTTCTCCCTCATCTACCGCATCCTCTACAAGCTGGTGCAGATCGTGGCCGGCATCGAACTGCCCTGTGAAGTGCCCATCGGCCGGAATTTCGTCATCGATCACGGCGGCGGGGTGGTGGTCAGCGGCTATGCCCGCTTCGGCGACAACTGCCGCCTGCGCACCGGGGTGGTGATCGGGCTGCAGCGGGTGGAGGAGCCCTGCGCCCCGGCCATCGGCAACAACGTCGATATCGGGGCCGGCGCCAAGATCCTCGGCCCCGTCAGCATCGGCAACAACGTGGTCATCGGCGCCAACGCCGTGGTCCTGCGGGACGTCCCCGACAACTGCATGGCCCTGGGCGTCCCGGCCACGATCCGGAAAAGGACGAAGAAGCATGAGCCATCCGTTAAGCTATTTCCAGGCACTCTACGTCATTAACCTGCCCAGCCGGGCCGACCGGCGGCGGGACATGGACCGGCAGCTGGCTGCCCTGGGCCTCGGCCTCGATCATCCCGCCGTGCGCCTCTTCCCCGCCATCCGCCCCGGGGCGCCGGCAGGTTTCCCCAGCATCGGCGCCCGGGGCTGCTTCCTGAGCCACCTGACCGTCCTCCGGGAAGCCCGGGAACGGCGCCTGCCGCGCCTCGCCATCCTGGAGGACGACCTCAATTTCGCCCCCGATTGCGGGCAGCGCCTCCCGGCCCTGGTGGACAGCCTGGCCGCCGCCGACTGGACCGTCTTCTACGGCGGCCACCGAATCGACGAGCCCCTCGGGGAGCCGGCCCCCGGCGGCCTCCTGGCCATCCCGTCCCAGACGGCGGTGCACACCACCCATTTCATCGCCTTGAACGGCCCCGTCGCCATCGCCGCCTGCGTCGCCCACCTGGAGGCCATCCTCGCCCGCCGCCCGGGCGATCCCCGGGGCGGCCCCATGCACGTGGACGGGGCCTATACCTGGTTCCGCCGCGCCCACCCCGACGCAGCCACCCTCCTGGCGGTGCCCGAGCTGGGCTACCAGCGCAGTTCCCGCACCGATGTCCATGACCTGCGCTGGTTCGACCGCCTGCCGGTGGCCCGGGAGGCCGTGGCCTGGCTGCGGCAATGGAGGAACGCATGAAGGCCGGCGGTTTCGGGGTGGTCGCCATCGGCCGCAACGAGGGCCGGCGCCTGGGACGCTGCCTGACTTCGGCCTTCCTGTCCGCTTCCCGGGTGGTGTACGTGGATTCCGGCTCCTCCGACAGCTCCGTCGCCCTGGCCAGGGCCCTGGGGGCGGAGGTGGTGGAACTCGACCCGGCCCGTCCCTTCACCGCGGCCCGGGCCCGCAACGCCGGATTCCGCCGCCTCCTGGAAATCGCCCCGGAGGTGGCCTACGTCCAGTTCGTGGACGGGGACTGCGAATTCATTCCCGGCTGGCTGGAAAACGCCCAGGCCTTCCTGGATCAGCACCCGGAGGTGGCGGTGGCGTGCGGCCGGCGCCGGGAGCGCCACGCCAGGCTCAGCATCTACAACCTCCTGTGCGACATGGAATGGGACACCCCGGCCGGGGACGCCCGGGCCTGCGGCGGCGACGCCATGGTGCGCCGCGCCGCCTTCGAGGCCAGCGGCGGCTTCCGGGAGGACCTCATCGCCGGCGAGGAGCCCGAGCTGTGCCTGCGCCTGCGGGCCGCCGGCTGGCGCATCTGGCGGCTGGACTCGGACATGGCCTGGCACGACGCCAACCTGGTGCGCTTCGGTCAATGGTGGCAGCGCAGCCGGCGGGCCGGCCATGCCTTCGCCGAGGGGGCGGCCCTCCACGGCGGCCCCCCGGAGCGGCACTGGGTGCGGGAAAGCGCCAGCGCCCTCGGCTGGGGCCTCGTCCTGCCCCTCCTCGTCGCCGGGCTGGCCATGGCCGGCGGCCCCGGCTGGCTCGCCCTCCTCGCCCTCTACCCCCTGCAGGTGGCGCGCCTGGCCTGGCGGGGTCGGCGCCCCAGCCGGCGGGAAAACACCTGGCGGGCGATTTTCCTGGTCCTCGGCAAATTCCCGGAAATGCTCGGCGTCCTCACCTACCTGGACCGCCGCCTCAGGGGCGGCGAGACGCGGCTGATCGAATACAAGTAAGCCATGCCCCAAGCCGTCGCCTACCTCGTCAACCAGTACCCCATGGTGAGCCACAGCTTCGTGCGGCGGGAAATCCATGCCCTCGAAAGGCAGGGCTGCGCCGTCCTGCGCCTGGCCCTGCGGGGCTGGGACGCCGAACTGGTGGACCGGGCGGACCACCGGGAGCAGGCCGCCACCCGCTACATCCTCGGCCCCGGCCTGGCCGGCCTCCTGTGGTCCGGGCTCGGCGCCGCCCTGGAGCGGCCCCGGAACCTGCTCTCGGCCCTCCGGCTGGCCCTCGGCATGGCGCGGCGCTCCGACCGGCCGCTCCCCTACCACCTGGCCTACCTGCTGGAGGCCTGCCGCTGCCTCCACTGGATGCGGGAGTTCGGGGCCACCCACGTGCATGCCCATTTCGGCACCAATTCCGCCGAAGTCGCCATGCTCGCCGCCGCCCTGGGGGGGGAGGGCTACAGCTACAGCTTCACCGTCCACGGCCCCGAGGAATTCGACCGCCCCGAGGCCATCGGCCTGCCGGAGAAGATCCGCCGCGCCGCCTTCGTGGCCGCCGTCAGCTCCTATGGCCGGGGCCAGCTCTACCGCTGGGCGACCGTGGACGACTGGTCCAAGCTGGAAGTGGTGCGCTGCGGCCTGGAGGCGGCCTTCCACCCCCTGGCGCCGACGCCCCCGGAGGCCGCCCCGCGCCTCGTCTGCGTCGGCCGCCTGTGCCGCCAGAAGGGCCAGCTCCTCCTGCTCGAAGCCGCTGCCCGCCTGGTCCGCCAGGGCCAGGATTTCGACCTGATCCTGGCCGGGGACGGCGAGATGCGCCCGGAAATCGAGGCCGCCATCGCCCGCCTGGGCCTCGAAAGCCGGGTCCGCATCACCGGCTGGATCACCGGCGCCGAGGTGCGCCGGGAAATCCTCGCCGCCCGGGCCCTGGTCCTGCCCAGCTTTGCCGAGGGCCTGCCGGTGGTGCTGATGGAAGCCCTGGCCCTGGGACGCCCGGTACTCACCACCTGGATCGCCGGCATCCCCGAACTGGTGGTGCCCGGCGAGAATGGCTGGCTCTTCCCGTCGGGCTCCGTGGACGACCTGGCGGCGGCCATGGCCGACTGCCTGGCCTTGCCGATGGAAACGCTGATGCGCATGGGGGAGGCCGGCCAGGCCCGGGTCCTGCGCCAGCATTGCGTGGACCGGGAAGCGGCCCGGCTGGCCGAACTCTTCGGCCGCCGCGGGGAAGCCGGCGAGGCGGCGCCGGCGGCCCGGCCGGCGAGCCCGGCGGAGAGCGGACCGTGATCGGCGCCGCCGCTTTCCTGACCGCCCTGGCCGCCGCCCTCCTGGCGGTGCCCGTGCTGGTCCTCGCCGTCCAGGTGGCGGCCGCTCGACCCGCCCGGCCGCCCGGCCCGCCCCCGGGCGGGCGCCGCCCGCGGCTGGCGGTCCTGGTGCCGGCCCACGACGAGGCCGCCGGCATCGCCGCCACCCTCGACAGCATCCAGGCCCAACTGGCCCCCGGGGACCGCCTGCTGGTGGTGGCCGACAACTGCACCGACGCCACCGCCGACCTGGCCCGCGCCCGGGGGGCCAAGGTGCTGGAGCGCCGGTCCCCCTGGCGCCGGGGCAAGGGCTATGCCCTGGATTTCGGCATCCGCCGGCTGGAGGCCGAGCCGCCGGAAGTGGTAGTGATCGTGGATGCCGACTGCGCCCTCGCCCCCGGCACCCTGGATGCCCTGGCCCGGTGCTGCGCCGCCTCAGGCCGGCCGGTGCAGGCCGTGGATCTCATGCACGCGCCGCCGGGCGCTCCCCTCAAGACCCGGGTGGCGGAATTCGCCTGGACCGTGAAGAACCGGGTGCGGCCCCTGGGCTTTCACCGCCTGGGCCTGCCCTGCCAGCTCATGGGGACCGGCATGGCCTTCCCCTGGCCCCTCATCGCCCGGGCGGCCCTGGCCAGCAGCCACCTCACCGAAGACCTGCTCCTGGGGCTCGACCTCGCCCGCGCCGGGAGCCCGCCCCTGTTCTGCCCCGAGGGCCTGGTGAGCAGCCGGTTTCCGGCCGACGCCGAGGGCCTCTGGGCCCAGCGCACCCGCTGGGAGCACGGTCATCTCGGCCTCATCGCCGGCAGGGCGCCCCGCCTCCTCCTGGAAGCCCTGGGCCGGCGCAACGGCCCTCTGCTGGCCCTGGCCCTCGACCTGGCGGTGCCGCCCCTGGCCCTCCTCTGCCTCCTGGTGCTGGCCCTCGCCGCAGCGGCCGGGCTTCTCCTGGCCCTGGGCGCATCCCCCGTCCCCTTCGCCCTGGCCCTCGGGGAGGCGGTCCTCCTGGCGGTCTCGGTATTCGCCGCCTGGTGGCGCTTCGGGCGGGAATCCATTGCCCTCGGCGACCTCCTGGCCGCCGCGGCCTATGTCCTGTGGAAACTGCCCCTCTACCGGAGATTCCTGGCCGGGCGCCAGGTGGAGTGGGTGCGTTCGAAACGGGAGGAACCATGAATCCGTCCTTGCCCTGGCGGGCCGGCACGGCGCCGGATTTCGGCCGGGATGTCCATTGCCTGCTGGGCCTGCCCATCGACGCCGTGGACATGGCCCAGGCCACGGACGCCCTGCGCCGCGCCATCCGGCTGCGCCGGGCCTGCTTCCTGTCCACCCCGAACCTCAACTTCCTGGTCGCCAGCCAGTCCGACGCCGCCTTCCGCCGTTCGGTCATCGACAGCGACCTGGCCGTCGCCGACGGCATGCCCCTGGTGTGGATGGCCCGGCTCCTGGGCATCCCCCTGGCCGGGCGGGTGGCGGGGTCGACCCTCCTGGAGCGCCTGCGCCGCTCCGCCGAGGGCGACCCGGTCAAGGTCTTCTTCTTCGGCGGCCCGGAAGGGGCGGCGGAAGCCGCCTGCCGCGCCCTCGGCCGGGAGAAGGCTGGCCTGCGGGGGGGCCTGCGCTGCGCCGGCTACCTCTCCCCCGGCTTCGGCTCGGTCGCCGACCTGAGCGCCCCGGCCCTCATCGAGCGCATCAACGCCAGCGGCGCCGACTTCCTGGTGGTGGCCCTGGGGGCCCGGAAGGGCCAGGCCTGGATCCAGCGCAACCGGGCCCGCCTGACGGTGCCGGTGGTGAGCCACCTGGGGGCGGCGGTCAATTTCGTCGCCGGGACGGTGAGCCGGGCCCCGCCCTGGATGCAGAACGCCGGGCTGGAGTGGCTGTGGCGGATCAAGGAGGAGCCCGCCCTGTGGCGCCGCTACGGCCGCGACGGCCTTGCCCTCGCCCGCCTGTTCCTGACCCGGGTGCTACCCCACGCCTGGTTCCTGTGGCGGCATCGCCCCGCCCCCCGGGACTTGGCGGCGGCCGCCGTCCATATCGACCTGGGGGAAAGCCGCTGCCGCCTCGCCCTCCATGGCGCCTGGGCGCGGGAGAACCTGAGGCTTTTCCGGGACTGCCTGTCCCGGGACTACCTCGCCGGCCTCGACCTGCACCTGGACCTCGGCGCGGTGACCTATGTGGACAGCGCCTTCGTCGGCCTGCTCCTGCTACTCCACGGCTACCAGCTGCGCCAGGGCCGGGAATTGCGGATCGACCCGGTGCCGGCGGCGGTGCGGCGGGTCTTCCATTACGGCTGCTGCGAATTCCTGCTATGCCCGCCCACCGGCTAGCCGTCCTCCTCGCCGCCCTGATGGCGACCGCCAGCGTCGGCGCCCTGGTCGCCCGGCCCACCGCGCGGGTGGCCGACCAGGGGCCGCCGGTGGTGCTGGACGCCATGGTCCCCCGCCAGTTCGGCACCTGGCGGGAGGAACCCCAGCCCGCCAACCAGGTGGTGAATCCCCAGACCCAGCAGCTCCTGGACCGGCTCTACAGCCAGATCCTCTCCCGCACCTATGTCAATGGCGAGGGCTACCGCGTCATGCTTTCCATCGCCTACGGCGGCGACCAGCGGGAAGGCATGGCGGCCCACCGGCCGGAGGTCTGCTACCCGGCCCAGGGCTTCCTGCTGTTGGACAGCCAGCCGGTGGCGCTTTCCACCCCCTTCGGCAGGCTCCCGGCCCGCCGCCTCTTCGCCACCCAGGGGGCGCGCCAGGAGCCGGTCACCTACTGGTACACCGTCGGCAACGAGACCGTCGGCGACGGCCTGCGCAAGAAGCTGGTGGAAATGCGCTTCGGCCTCACCGGCCGCATTCCCGACGGCCTCCTCTTCCGGGTCTCCTCCATCGACCCGGACCGGGTCCGGGCCGCCCGGATGCAGGACCAGTTCATCGTCCAGCTCCTGGGCGCCATGCCGGCCTCGGACCGGCTGCGGCTGAGCGGACTGGGGACGGGGCGCTAGGCCAGCCCTTCTTCCTTGAGGGCCGCCTGCACCGCCGGGCGGGCGGCGATGCGAGCGGACGATGGGGGTCAGGGCTTGAAACAATGGGCAGATAGCCTAGAATCTGACCCATCAGGTCAGATTTAATGGAGGCATTATGCAAACGTGGCAAATGCAGGCAGCCAAGGCCCACATCTCGGAGGTAGTCAAGCGCGCCCAAAGCCAGGGGCCGCAGGAGATCACCCTGCACGGCCGCCCCGTGGCTGTGGTGATTTCCCGGGAAACCTATGACCGCTTGTCCGGCGCCGGGGATTCGCTAGTGGAATTCATGCGCCGTTCCCCTCTGCATGGGCAGGACGACATCGAATTCGAGCGCGATCGAAGCGACACCCGTGAGGTGGAATTTTGAGCTACCTGGTGGACACCAATGTGCTATCCGAACTCAAACGCAAGACGCCCAATGCCGGCGTGGTGGAATGGTTTGCCCACAGGCCGGCCAGTACCCTGTTCCTGAGCGTGCTCACCCTGGGCGAAATTCGGAAGGGCATCGAAGGCATTGCGGATGCCCAGCGGCGAACCACCCTGCTCGACTGGCTCGAAACCGATTTGCCGGCTTTTTTCAGCGGCCGCATCCTGCCCGTGGATGCCCGGGTCGCCGACCGCTGGGGACGCCTGCAGGCAGCCGCCGGCCGCCCCGTTCCCGCCATCGACAGCCTGCTGGCCGCCACCGCCCTGGCCCACGATCTGGTCATGGTTACCCGAAACACGCGGGATTTCGGCGGCTTCGGGTTGCAAGTCATCGATCCCTGGTCGGATTGAGTTCTTTCGATTTTCCTACCCCGGCCACACGACCACACCAATCACTACTGCCCAGACACCGGCGATAGTCGGCGACGAAGGGGAAACCAGTTCATCGGGGAACTCCTGGGCGCCGTGCCGGCGGCGGACCGGCTGCGGCTGAGCGGACTGGGGACGGGGCGCTAGGCCAGCCCTTCTTCCTTGAGGGCCGCCTGCACCGCCGGGCGGGAGCCGACGCGGTTCAGGTATTCCCCCAGCCGCGGCATGGCGGAGAGGTCGACGCCGTGGGGCTGGGCCCAGCGCATGATGGTGAACAGGTAGCCGTCGGCAACGGTGAACTTGTCCCCCAGGAAATAGGGCCCCTGGGCCAGGACGCTGTCCACGTACTTGAAGCGGCGCCCCAGCTGGTGGCGGGCCGACTGCTTCCAGTCCTCGCCGGCCAGCGGGTTGAAGAAGACGCCGAAGCCCTTGTGCAGCTCGGCGCTGATGAAGTTGAGGGCAGCCTGCAGGCGGTAACGCTCCAGGGTGCCGTTGGCGGGGGCGAGCTGCTTCTCCGGCACCCGGTCGGCGATGTACTGGACGATGGCCGGGCCCTCGGTGAGCACGTTGCCGTCGTCCAGCACCAGGGTGGGCACGTAGCCGTTGGGGTTCACCGCCCAGTAGTCCTCGCCGGCCTCGGTCTTCTTGGCCTTCAGGTCCACTTTCACCCGTTCCGCCGGGATTCCCGCCTCGTTCAGGGCGATGTGTGGGGAGAGGGAGCAGGCGCCGGGGGAGTAATAGAGCTTCATGGTGTCTCCTGGAAGGGGGGCAGGTTGCCGATAGACCTAGCCCTGCCCCATTCCGTTCACCGATTCGGCAATGCGGGGCCGGCGGCGTAGGTTTCCACCCGGTTGCGCCCCTTGTGCTTGGCCTCGTACAGGGCCAAGTCGGCGGCCGCCACCAGGTCCCCGAAATTGCCTTCGTTGGCCTTCATCGCCGCCACGCCGAGGCTGACGGTCACCTGGTCCGACGTCCGGGAGGCCCCGTGGGCGAGCTTCCGCCCCTCCACCGCCTGCCGCATGGTCTCCGCCAGCTCCCGGGCCGCCGGCAGATCGGTTTCCGGCAGGAGGATGGCGAATTCCTCCCCACCATAGCGCACCACGGTATCCGCCGGGCGATGCAGGGGCTGCTGGAGGGCCCCGGCCACCTGGCGCAGGCACTCGTCCCCCTGCTGGTGGCCATATTGATCGTTATAGGCCTTGAAGTCGTCCACATCGGCCATGATCACCGCCACCGGATGGCGGTGGCGCGCCTCCCGCCGCCATTCCCGCTGGACGAACTGCTCCAGGTAGCGGCGGTTGGCCATGCCGGTGAGGGGGTCGAGGAGGGTAAGCTCTTCCAGGGTCTTCTGGGCGCGCTTGAGGTCGTCGATGTCCCGGGCGACGACGAGCACCGACTCCACCCGGCCGTCGGGGCCGAACTCCGGCACCAGGCGGCTCTGGAACCAGCGCTCGCCGGCGGCCGAATGCATCATGTGCTCCAGCACCCGCTCGCGGCCGCTGTTGAACACCTCCTGCAGGGCCTGCTCCCGCAGGACCGCGTCCGGCCGGGGCCCGTCCCGCTCGACCGGGGTGGTGCCGAGCAACGACTGCCGCGGCCGGCCGGTAATCTTCTCCATCGCCGGATTGACGTAAAGCAGGCGGAACGAGCGATCCACCCGGGCGACGATATCGGGAGAGCGCTCCACCAGGGCCTCGAATTCCTGTTCCCGCCGGCGGAGGGCTTCCTCCGCCTGCTTGCGCTCGGTGATGTCGCGGCTGATGGCGAGCACCGTCTCCACTTGGCCGTCAGGGCCGAATTCCGGCACCAGCAGAGAGTCGAAATCCCGTTCGCCCTTGGGCGTCGGCAGCCTGGCGTCCTCTCTCCGGGGCTGGCCGGTGGCGAATACCTCCTCGAGGGTGCGGTCCAGGGAATCGGCAAGATCGTCCGGGAACCCTATTTCGCGATGGGTCTTGCCGATGATTTCGTCGCGCCGGCCTCCCAGAGTCTCGATGGCGCGGTTGACGTAGATCCGCCGCAGGCCACGGTCGACGCGGGAAATGATATCGGTGGAATTTTCCGCCAGGGTACGGAACATCTTTTCCCGCCGGCTGACCTCCTCCAGCCGCCGGCGCTCGGTGATGTCCTCCGCCACCACGTTGATGCCGAACACCCGGCCGTCGGCATCCTTCAGGGGCCAGTAGTCGCTGATCCAGCTGCGCCGGAGGCCGGGTTTCACTTCGATGCTGACCTCCAGGTCCCGCACCGGCTCGCCGGTTTCCAGCACCTGGCGCAGGAAGGGCTCCGCCCGCTCGGCCACCTTCGGGGCCACCTCCCGCACCGGCCGGTTCAGGTGGGCCTCGATGGGCACGCCGTTGCGTTCGGCGATGCGCTCATTGACATGGACGTAGCGCAACTCGGTGTCGACCACGCACAGGCCCACGGGGGCGGTGCGGTAGATCATTTCCAGTTCGGTCGCCTGCTTGCGGTAGCGTTCCTCCTGCTCGCGCAGCGCCTCCTCTGCCGCCTTGCGTTCCGTGACGTCCTGAGCAACACCGAAGCTGGAAATTGGCTGGCCTTCCGCATCGCGCTCCACGTGGACCCGGGCTTCCACATAGTGTTCGTCGCCCAGAACGGTTCTCGCCCGAAATGCCAGCGGGAACGGCGACGAGCCCCTTATCCCCTCCGCGATGGCTTTGGTGAGGCTGTCCCGGTCGTCAGGATGCACGAATTCGAACAATTGGCTCAAAGAGCGGGGGCGGGGGTCAAAATCGAGTCGCAGCATATGGAAAAGCCCCTCTGACCAAGTCATCACGCCGGTGCGGAGGTCCCTTTCCCAGTATCCGAACCGGGCCGACTCTTCTGCGCGTTTCATAAGCATCGCGCGGCGGCGCAATTGCTGGACAGCATCCTGCAATTCCCGGTTCAGACGCTCCCGTTCCAGTTCGGCCTGCCTGCGTTCGGTGACATCGACGAGGGAGAAAACCAGGTATTCGACTTCACCCTGCTGGTCGGGGATCGGGACCAGGGTCCAGTCCCAATAGGTCGTCCCCCGTTCCGGCTGGTCGGCAAACACGAAGGCCCGGGCGTGGACCGTGTATGGCCGCTTGGTGCGCATCACCTCGTCGAAGAGGAGTTTCGTGTCCGAAGGATAGAGTTCGAAGTGGTTGCGGCCGGCGAAGTCACTGATCTCCCTGCGGCAAACGCGGGCATAGGCTTCGTTCACCCGCAGGAAATTGTAGTTCCGGTCGAGGATCACCAGGGGACTGACGCTGTGGGTGAAGACGGCCTCGGCGAGCCGAAGCGAATCGATGGCCGCCTGCCCGCCGGCCTCGCAACCCGGTGGTTTCTTGTCCATGACTGCTCCGGCCGGTTGAAGCAAAAAGGGCTTGTTAGACAACCATTCCCCAAGGCGTGCTCCCGCCTGCATTCCGGCGCCGGCGGATGCTCTGCTGAACCAACCGTTTGCCGTCCTATCCAATTCGCTGGACGGCCCGCCCGGCGCTTGATCGGCCCCTGGGGCCGGGGTGGCCGGACCAGGGAGGCTGGACGACATGGACGACGAAAAGGTGAATTATTCCCTGCGGCCGGGAGATGCCCTCGTGGTAACGGATGTGCAGAACGATTTTCTGCCCGGCGGCAGCCTCGCGGTGGCCGGAGGGGATCAGGTGGTGCCCTTCCTCAATCAGTACCTGCGGCGCTTCGTGCGGCGGGGGCTGCCCATCTTCGCCACCCGGGACTGGCACCCGCCCAACCATTCCTCCTTCCTCGCCAACGGCGGCCCCTGGCCGCCCCACTGCGTCGCCGGCACCTGGGGCGCCCGCTTCTCGGCGGACCTCGCCCTGCCCAACTACACCCGAGTCATTTCCAAGGCCACCACCAAGGCCGTGGAGGCTTATTCGGCCTTCCTCGGCACCGACATGGAAAAGCGCCTGCGCCACGCCGGCGCCCACCGTCTCTTCATCGGCGGCCTGACCACCGACTACTGCGTGGTGAACACGGTCAGGGACGCCCTGGAGGCAAAGTTCGCGACGGTGGTGCTGGCCGATGCCATCCGGGCGGTGAACGTGCACCCCGGCGACGGCGACGCCGCCATCGCCGAAATGCAGCGCCTGGGAGCGGAAATGGCCACCCTGGAGCAGATCATGGGGTAACTGGGAATCATCTCCTTCTCACCGACCTCTACCAGCTCACCATGCTGCAGGCCTATTTCGACCGGGGCATGAACGGGACGGCGGTGTTCGAGTTCTTCGTCCGCAAGCTCCCCGAAGAGCGCAATTTCCTGGTGGCCGCGGGGCTGGAGCAGGCCCTCGATTATCTGGAGGAGGCCCGCTTCAGCGACGAGGAGCTGGAATGGCTCAGGAACTGCGGGCGCTTTCACCCGGCCTTCGTGGATTCCCTGGCCGACTGGCGCTTCAGCGGCGCCGTGGACGCCATGCCCGAGGGCACCCCCTTCTTCGCCAACGAGCCCATCCTGCGCGTCGTGGCGCCCCTGCGGGAGGCCCAGCTGGTGGAGAGCCGCCTCATCAACCTCCTGCATTTCCAGACCCTGGTGGCTTCCAAGGCGGTGCGCTGCGTCTTCGCCGCCCGGGGCCGGCGGCTGGTGGATTTCGGCCTGCGCCGGTCCCACGGCGCCGAAGCCGCGCTCCTCTCGGCCCGGGCCAGCTACCTGGCGGGCTTCGACGGCACCTCGACGGTGCTGGCGGGGCTGCGCTGGGGCATCCCCCTCTACGGCACCATGGCCCATTCCTTCATCCAGGCCCACGACACCGAGCTCCAGGCCTTCGAGCACTTCGCCCGCTCCCATCCCGCCGGCGCCACCCTGCTCCTCGACACCTACGACACCGAGGCCGCCGCCAGCAAGCTGGTGGGCCTGGCCCACCGCCTGGCGGGCGAGGGCGTCATCATCCGGGCGGTGCGCCTGGACAGCGGCGACCTCGCCGCCCATGCCCGGCGGGTGCGGCTCATCTTCGACGAGGGGGATTTGGCCAACCTCGCCATTTTCGCCAGCGGCAACCTGGACGAATTCGCCATCCACGATCTGGTGTCCGCCGCCGCCCCCATCGACGGCTTCGGGGTCGGCACCCGCATGAATGTCGCCGCCGACGCCCCTTACCTGGACTGCGCCTACAAGCTCCAGGAGTACGACGGCCAGCCCCGGCGCAAGCGCTCCGAGGGCAAGGCCACCTGGCCCGGCCGCAAGCAGGTGTGGCGGCGCTACGACGACGAGGGCAGGATGGCGGGGGACACCCTCACCGTCGTGGAGGACGGGACCCAGGCCGGCGAGCCCCTGCTGCTGCCCATCATGGCCGACGGCAAGCGCGTCGGTGCCATTCCGACCCTGGACGCCGCCCGGGACTACGCCATCCGCCAGTTCGAGGCCCTGCCCGCGGCCCTGCGGCACCTGGTCCCGGCGCCCCCCTACCCGGTCACGGTCGCGCCGGCCCTGCAGGCCCTGGCCCGGGCCACCGGCGAAGCGGGATAGAATCGGGGCCTTGCCGCCACGGAGCACGACATGAACAAGCTGCTGGCCGATTGGCCCCGAAGCGCCGATGCCCTCCTGGTCGAGGCCAAGCGGGAGAGCGCCGCCGCCGGGGAGCTCGTGCGGCTCATCCTGGCCGGCAACCTGCACCTGGATTCCTGGCTCATCGAGAACCGGATTCTCCCGGCCCTGCAGGAAAAGGGCATCCGGCTCCTGCGCTTCTGCTTCACCGACCCGGACCGGCGCAAGCGCTCGGCCGTCATCGTGCCCCTGCCGGACGGCAGCGCCTTTGCCTGCGGCACGGATGGGTTCTGGTCCGCCCTCGACCGCCGGGAAGCCCTCGATGAAATCCAGTACATCGGCTTCCGCCATGCGCCGGACAACCATTGGCACCGGGGATTCCAGGTCACGCTGGAACCCGTCGGCGGCGCCCCCGCGCCGGCGACCCCGGCCGAGGTGGCGAATATCTGGCAGGAGACCACCGGCGCCCGGCCCCTGGGCTTCGGGGTGGGGATCGTGGACCAGATGGAAGCCTTCGGCCTGGGCATCATCAACAAGGCGTTCCACACCGAGGGCCGCCTGGGACTGTAGGCCAACGGCGGGGAGGCTGCCGCCCTGGCCCGCAGGCTGTTTTGATACCCCCCGGGCGAATTCAGGCCACCAGGCTGATCAGCTCCGGGAAATGGCTCCGCAACACCTTGTTGCAGCTCATATGCATGGGCAGGGCGGTGTTCAGGTGGTGCATCACCCCGGGGATGACGGTCCTTTCCACCCGCTCCCGGGAATTCATCATCCCGAAGGCGTCCAGCTCGCCGATGAACTGGTGCATGCAGCGATAGAACTCGGTGGGGGGATAGATGACGGCGCCGAGGGTGACGATGCTCTTGCCGTCGAGGAGCGCTTCCAGACGCTTCTTGCCCCCATCGCTCTTGCGGGCTTCGTCGGCGAGGAGGCTGAGGGCGTTGGCCAGATAAAACCCGCCCTTGCTGTGGGCGACGACCAGCTTCAGATCCTTGGCGTTTTCCAGGAAACGGATGATGTCCGTGCTTTCCGGCAGCTTGAGGTCGGTATCCGTGATATGGACGTTGAACAGCTGGTCCACCAGCCGCGCCGGGATGCCCATGGCGCGGTCCAGCCAGATCTTGGTGGTATCCAGCCAGTTTTCCATGGCTTGCCGGATGAGGTTGGCCTCCCGCAGCACATACCAGCCGCCCATGCCCTCCTCGGCGACATCCTTGCGCCCTTCGCCGGTGACGATGCCGGCGACGGTGACCTCGCCCCCGAGGGCATCCGCCACGTCGATGGCCAGGGCCACGGTCCCGAGGGCCGAACTGCCGACGCCGGCGATGGCGAGGGCGGTGATGCCCTCCATCTTCACGTCGTCGATCTTGCCGTAATGGAGGAGCTGGAAGGTCCTCGCCTCGGTCCCCGCCATGCCGGGGACCCGCTTGAGGAGCACGATGGAGCCTTCGGGCGTCTTGTGGGAGGTGAGCTGGCTCCACAACTCGGGGGGCACGCAGCCGATGTCGTAGAACATCGCATCGAAGGACCAGTTCCTCCACTTGCCGATCTCCCGCCAGGCATCCGGGCGCAGGGATCGCTGCTGAAACTTCTTCAGGTAATCGAATATGAACGGTACGCGGGCTTCCATGGTTCTATCTCCAATACGGCGGTCAGGTACAGATTTCAGGATTGACTGGGCGGAAAGCCAGGGACAGGGGTGGCGAAATGTAAATTGCCGCGAGGGAAGAAGTATTTGGCTGGGGCTTGCGCCCACTGGCCGCGATGCGGGGAAGCCTTCTCACCATTTCGCGAACATCGCCCAGTCGAGGAGGCCGAGGACGCCGGCGCCGCCCAGGGGCAGGACGATGGCGTGGATGATGGGCTGTTCGCTGATGGGGGCGAAGGCGCCTTCGCGCAGGCTGCTGGCGGCTTCGCGCATCAACCGTAGCTGCGCGGGCGTGGCGGGGGCATCGGCATCCTCTTGATCGGCTTCCCCTTGCCGGGCCACGCCGGAGCGCAGGAATATCTCCGCCGCCGTCAGCTGGTCGATGGTGTGGCGGCGGATACGCTCCGCAGCGCTGCGCAGGCTGAAGGCGGTGACGGCCACGAGGAGCAGGCCGACGGCGAAGATGGCGAACAGTCCGCGGGGCATCTGCCAGTTGTCGAAGAAGCGGCTTCGCGCCAGGATCAGGAGCAGGGTCAGGAAGAAGGGGTGGAGCACGATGCGGCCCACGTAGGCCGTGAGCCGGGCGCTCAGGCGAAGATCGACGTAGCTGCGCACCGCGACCGCCATCGGGCTGTTGTCGCTATCCGCCACGTTGAAGCCACAAAACCTGCCGACCACGCCGAACCGCTCCCAGCGGCTGCTGCGCGGCTTTCCCTGGTCGCCGCCATAGAGCCCGCGCAGGAACAGGGTAGCGGTGGTGACCCGGTCCAGGATGTAGACCAGCAGGAGCCCGGTGGTGAGGAAGACGAGCAGGGTCATGCCCTGGTCGAGCCAGGCGCTCCGCTCGCCCCTGACCGGGGAGACCGGAGGCTCCAGGCCGATCAGCACGACGCCGGCGAAGGCCAGGAAGCAGAGCAGCCCCAGGGCGACCCGGATGCCCGTCGAGCACAGGGCTGTCCCCTCCCGGTACTGCTTCCAGAGGCGTCCGACATCGACGGTCCCGGCATCGCCGGGAGCGGCTTCCAGCACCCCCGGGAAGCAAGTCCGCAAGCGTCGGCCGAGGAGGCCGAACCGCCCTTTTCCGGGGCCCTCCGGCGCCGGGCCGGGGGCCTGGGCCTCTGCCGGGGGCAGTTGGGCGCCGAAGAAATCCCGCTCGAGCACTTCGTCGCAGGCGCGCAGCTTGGCGAAGACGTGGAACAGGCCCCAGATTCCGACCAGGGTGATCAGGAGGTAGATGAATTCGCTCGGCCAGACACTGACGCCCTGCTCCCAGGACAGGGGTTCCTCTCCCGGCTGATGGGACACCCACCAGACGAGCCGGGTGTAGACGAACGTCAGGAGGGCCACGGCCAGGAGCGTCCCCCAGCGCCGGCGCAGGAGGTCGCGGGTGCTCCAGCTATGGACCCAGGCGAATCCGGCCAGGGTCACGAAGGCGAGCCCCGACAGCCACAGGGAAATCGCGTGGCCCCGCTCCCTGGAGCGGCCGCCCGCCGATCCGCCGTCGGAGACGGAGAGCCTGACGGCCTCGCCGGTCCCGATCTCGAACAGCTTGGGGCTTCCCCGCTGCATTTCTATTCTCTGGGCCAGGTCCCCGGCGCGGCGCTCCGGCGGCGGCACCAGGGCGTAGCGGGCGGCCAGGTAGGTGGCGGTCTGGTAGCTGTCGCGGAACGGGGCGGCTCCCGACTGCAGGAGCGGTGAGAGACTGAGGTCATAGCCGGAGGCGACGACGATATTGCGGGTCCAGTTGAGCTGGTCGCGCTCGAGCAGCCCGGCGTCGAGGTCGTTGGTGGCGAACACCACCTGCGGCAGCTCCTCCCGCAAGGCATGGAACACGGCGAGCTTGTCGTGGATGTCGGACCCGAGCACGACGACGGCCCGGATGCGTTCCCGGTTCTCCAGGGCGATTGCGTTGTCCTTCCGGTTCAGGGCGTCGGCGATCCGGCGCAGGTAGTCGAATTGCCCGTCGCCCTGGGCCTGCTCATTGATCGGGACCTGCCGGGACTTGCCGTCCGCACCAGTGTCCTTGTCCTTCTTTTCGCCATTCCCCCCCGCCGCCACCTTGCCGTCGAGGCCCCGGAAGTAGCGGTAGATGTGCATATGCTGCCCGCCGCCCCGGGGACCCGGGTCGCACTTGGCGAGCTGCTTCCGGAACGCCTGTTCCAGGCTGCGCCCGTAGTGGGTATCCGATTCGACGATCAACGCCAGGTGGTCCTCGCACGCCGCCTCGGGCCGGGTGCGCGTCGGGATGGCGATGCCCCGGTTGCCCAACTCGCCAATGATCGCCGCCGCGAGCCGGTCGTCGGTGGGGCTCATGCGCAGGATCGGGGGCAACTCCTTGGTCACCGGCTCGGTCAGGCCCGGGCTGATGAAATCCACGCACCATTTCTTGATCGCCACCCGGTCCTGGGCCGAGCACTTTCCCGATTCACCGCTGCTCCCCAGCGATTCCGCCGTCTGAACACTCGCCGGCCCCAGGATCTTGATCTGATCGTCGCTGAAGGCTCGAAAGCTCAGCAGATGGTCGAAAAGCTCTCCGATCAGCGCGGCGGCATCCTTGCTGAACCACTCCTCCTTGAGCCACAGGACAAGGACGGACTCCCAGGCGTGATCCTCGTCCGCCCCCTTCCCCTGCGCCGCCGGCGGGGCGGCGCTGCTGGCAGCCTGGATGCGCCGCCAGCGCTCGAAAGGAACGATCAGCCCCTTGAGGCTATCGGTCCCCATTTCAACGTAGCCGATGGCGCGGCTGTTCACCGGCTCGTACCCCGCCGCCTGCAGGGCGGAGAGCACGGCATAGCGGGCCCGGCGCCGCTGTTCCATGTCCTCCGCGTAGGGGCCACCGAAGACCATGACCGGCAGGACGAGCTCCCGCGCCTGATTGCGCTCCCGGCCCTTCTTCCCGGGATCTGTGGGCCTCTCGTAGTAAGCCCACAGATCCTCGGCGCTGTGCTTGGTGTCGACCACCCAGCCATCGCCCGGGACATTGCCGCCCCCGGCGCCGGTATCGGATTTCCCTGCCGGTGGTTTTCCCTTGCGTCGCACGGCGTCGAAGGGATCTTGCCAGAGGCGGGCCTCGATCACCTGGGCGTCGGTGGAAGGCTTGTCCTCCTTGCCTTCGCTCCCGGGGCGGTCCGACTGGAGCGGCAGATGGGGCACCAGGAGGCCGCTGGCGAAGAGCAGCAGGGCAAGGATGCCAGCGACCGGCAAGTTGCCGCCGCTGGTGCGCTGTTGTTGATCCGTCGCCATGGCGCCGTCAGCAATCCCCGCAGCGCCTGCGAACCACATTCATGTCGTTTTTTCCTTCTTCTTGGGGGAACAGGTGCCATCGGCGCCATCAACCCGGTCCATGGGAACCGCCCTTTTTCAAAAAGGTTCCGCCCCGGCAGAGGCCGATCCCTCCGTCGCCAGCGCCGGGAATCTATCCCCGCCCCGGCTGTCTTTTCTCAGGTAACGGAAGTGACAGCGGCCTGCCAATACCGGGCGATCACGGTGCCGGTTCCAGGGAGGGAGAGTTTCGCCAGCGGCCACGCAGGCCTTTCCCATGACCTGAAAGGAGCCAACAATGACCTTCCTGTCCGAAGCGCTGAACGACCACCCGAAGGCCGTCCGATCCATTCCCCTGCCCCACAGCCCGGTTTTCCGCACCGATGAAGCCGGGCGGGAGATTCCCTACCATCCATCCCCGGTCGCCTGGGCGGGGGAAGTGCTCTACTTCCTCCTGCCGGACCGCTTCAGCGACGGCCTCGACCACAACCGGCCGGCCTTCGACCACACCAAGCCACCCAGCGCCGCCCGCCCCGCCGGCTTCCGCTGGGACAAGTGGGCCCAATCCGGCGGCGAGCGCTGGCAGGGCGGCACCCTCCAGGGCATCGCCTCGCACCTCGACTACCTTTCCCACCTGGGGGTCACCGCCCTCTGGATCGGCCCCATCTTCAAGCAGCGCCGGCACACCGACGAGTACCACGGCTACGCCATCCAGAATTTCCTGGAGGTGGATCCCCACTTCGGCGACCGCAAGGACCTGGTGAACCTGGTCGGCGCCGCCCACCAGCGGGGCATGCGGGTCATCCTCGACGTGGTGTTCAACCACTCGGGCCACAACTGGGATTACGCCGGCAATGTCGAGAACCCTTCCTACCGTCCTTGGCCCGCCTACTACGAACGCGGACCGTGGCTCAACGCAGATGGGGAGCATACGGCGGCCATCGCCGACGACCCCGAGGCCGGCGTCTGGCCCCAGGAACTCCAGCGGGACGAGTGCTACACCCGGGCCGGCCAAGGCAACCTCGGTGGAGAGGATGTGGACGACGACCACGCCGAGATCAAGCGCACCGACTTTGCCGGCGCCTTCCGGGACTTCAATTTCGACGACCCCGACACCCTGAACGACATCACCCGCTGCTTCAAGTACTGGATCGCCCTCACCGACATCGACGGCATGCGCCTCGACACCCTGAAGCACGTGCCGAAGGACGCCGCCCGCAACTTCTGCGGCGCCATCAAGGAATTCGCCGCCAACCTGGGCAAGGACAACTTCTTCCTGGTCGGAGAGGTCGCCGGTTCGGACGCCAGTGCCGGCAAGTACCTCGACGCCCTGGAACTCAACCTGAACGCCGCCCTCGACATCGGCAGCTCCCGGGTCGTCCTCTCCGGCGTCGCCAAGGGCCTCGAAGCCCCCTCGGACTATTTCTCGGTCATGCAGCCCTGGAATCCCACCCTCGGCTCGCACCGCTACTCAGCCCAGCGCCACGTGAAGATCGTGGACGACCACGACCATGTCTGCGGCGCCAAGGTCCGCTTCTCCTGCGACGCATCCAACGACCACCAGGTCTGTGCCGCCACGGCCATCCAGCTCCTTACCCTCGGCATCCCGTGCATCTACTACGGGACCGAGCAGGGCTTCGCCGGCCCGGAGAAGAACGAGCGCCAATACCTGCCCGACTACGGCAACGGCGCCGACAAGTACCTGCGGGAAACCATGTTCGGCGCCCCCCATCCCCACAAGCACGGCGCCCAGGGCGTTCCGCCCAGCGGGGACGGCTTCGACATCGACCTGCCCGGCTTCGGCGCCTTCGGCACCGCCGGCTGCCACTTCTTCAACCAGGAGCATCCCGTCTATCGGCGCATCCATGACCTCATCGCCATCCGCCAGAGCTACCCGACCCTGCGCTACGGCCGGCAGTACGCCCGCCCCATCCGCAATTTCGGCGCGCCCTTCACCATCCCCGGCTCGGGGGAGCTCATCGCCTGGTCCCGCATCCTCGATGAGGAGGAGATGCTCTGCGTGGTGAATGGCCACGGCAACGAAGCCCGCGGCGCCGATATCCTGGTGGACCGGGCCCTCAATGCCACCCCGGGCTCCTCCTTCACCGTCGTCGCCAACAGCCTCCAGTCCGTCCAGGGCAGCGCCTACCAGGGCGCCCATCCCATCGGGAGCAAGCTGGCGGTGCAAATGGACAAGGCCAGCGGCTGCGCCTTCGTGGAAATCCGGGGCCTGGGGCCCTCCGAGGTCCTCGTCCTGACCGACAAGCCGGAGCCGGCCCAGCGCCTCCAGGCGTCCCGCCCGGCGAGCCGGCAGACCGGCGCCCAGCGGCCGATGCGCAAGCCCTGACAGGCACGGGCTGCCTCGGGCAGCATGGCCCCGGGAATGGTGCCTGCGGCAAGCGCGGCACCATTTCCTGTGGCGCTGGTCCATTGTGCTTCTTGGAAGAGACTTCCCTTGCAGGAGGTGGCCATGTTGCAGCTGGAACTCAATCCCCAGGAACAGGAGACCCTGACGGAGGTGTTGAGCAGCTTTCTCTCCGAACTGCGGACCGAGGTCCGGCATACGGACCGCCGGGAATTCCGCCAGCGCCTAAGGGACGAGGAGCGGACGATCAAGGAACTCCTGGACCGGGTGCAGCGGCTCTGACCATCCGGCGGCGGGTCCCCGGAACCCGCCTGCCCTCCCTGCGTCAGAACCCTGAAAAAAATAACGCCGGGTTATGATGTATGAGAATCTCATATTCAGGGAGGCAAGATGAGCCAAGTCGGGAATTCTCGTTGCGGGCGGGCCCTGCTCGCGTTTTTCGTCTGCGTCCTGGCGATGCTGCTGGTGCCGGCGGGTTCCGCCCAGGCCAAGTCGCCGGCCAAGGAGGAACGTACCCTTTCGCCCTATTTCTTCGTCAAGAGCGACGATGCCAAGGTCGACCAGCTGCCGCTCAAATCCACGCGAACCGAAGTCAAGATCGCCGGGGTCATCGCCGACGTCACGGTGACCCAGACCTACGCCAACAACGGCCAGACGCCGATCGAAGCGACTTACGTCTTTCCCGCTTCGACCCGGGCCGCGGTGCATGGCATGAAGATGACCATCGGCGACCGCGTGGTCGTTGCCCGGATCAACAAGCGCGAGGAGGCCAGGCGCCAGTACGAGCAGGCCAGGCAGCAGGGGAAAAGCGCATCCCTGCTTGAACAGCAGCGGCCCAACGTGTTCCAGATGAATCTCGCCAACATCATGCCCGGCGACGAAATCAAGGTGGAGCTGCGTTACACCGAGCTGATCGTTCCGGAGGACGGCGTCTACGAGTTCGTCTATCCCACCGTCGTCGGCCCCCGCTATTCCAACCTGCCGGAAAGCAAGGCCACGCCTGCCGATCAGTGGGTGAAGAACCCCACCCTGCACCAGGGGGAAGCGCCGACCTCGACCTTCGACATCCGCGTCGATATCGCCGGCGGCATGCCGATCAAGGACGTGGCCTGCCCGACCCACCAGACCGACATCGCTTTCGACGGCCCCCAGGCGGCGAGCATCCGCCTCGATCCCCGGGAGGCCCAGGGCGGCAACCGGGATTTCGTCGTCCGCTATCGCCTGGACGGCAACAGGATCCAGAGCGGGCTTCTGCTGCAGCAGGGCGAAGACGAGAACTACTTCCTGCTGACCCTGCAGCCCCCCAGGCGGGTCTCGCCGGCGCAAATCCCCGGCCGCGACTACATTTTCATTGTGGACGTTTCCGGGTCCATGCACGGCTTTCCGCTGGAGACCTCCAAGGAACTGGTGCACAACCTGCTCGACAGGCTGCGCCCCAGCGATCGCTTCAACGTCCTGCTCTTCGCCGGCGGCAGCGACGTGATGGCCGAGGAATCGCTGCCGGCCACGCCGGAGAATATCCGCAAGGCCATCGACCTGATCAGACAGCAGCAGGGCGGCGGCGGTACCGAACTGCTGCCGGCTTTGAAACGCGCGCTTTCCCTGAAGGCCACCGAGGGCTATTCCCGCTCCGTCGTCATCGCCACCGATGGCTATGTGGATGTCGAGGAAGAGGTTTTCGACCTGATCCGCAACAACCTGGACCGGGCCAACATGTTCACTTTCGGCATCGGCACCAGCGTCAATCGCCATCTCCTCGAAGGCATGGCCCGCGTCGGCCGGGGCGAGCCCTTCGTCATCGCCAATGCCGGCGAAGCCGCGGCGGAGGCCGAGCGCTTCCGCAAGCTCATCGAATCCCCCGTGCTGACGGGGATCAAGGTGCGCTTCGACGGATTCGACGCCTACGATGTCGAACCCGCGAAGATTCCCGACCTCCTGGCCGAGCGGCCCCTGGTCCTGTTCGGCAAGTGGCGCGGCAGCCCCACCGGCAGGATCGCCGTCAGCGGCACCTCGGGCGACGGTCCTTTCAGCGAGGTCGTCGATGTCGAAAAGCACGAACCTTCCCCCCTCGCCTCGGCACTGCGCTACCTGTGGGCACGGAACCGCATCATGCTGCTGTCCGACTACAACAAGCTGCGGCCGAATGACCGGCGGGTCGCCGAAGTCACCGAACTGGGCCTCAAGCACAATCTGCTGACCGCCTACACCTCCTTTGTCGCCATCGACTCCGAAGTCCGCAACAAGGAAGGCAATGGGGCCACGGTGGCGCAGCCCCTGCCCTTGCCGGAGGGAGTGTCGGACCTGGCTGTCCCCAGCGGGAAGATGCTTGCCGCCCCGATGCCGTTAGCCCCAAGAGTCACCCTGTCAGCCCAAAAGCTCACCCTGGCGGCCGAGGTGCTGTTCGACTTCAACCAGGCCACCCTGCGCCCGGAAGGCAAGGCAGAGCTCGACAAGATCGCCGCCAAGTCGCAGAACATGCATCTCGAAGTCATCCTGGCCGTGGGTCACATGGATCGCCTCGAAGGCGAAGGCGCCAACCGGAAACTCGCCGAGCAGCGGGCCGCCGCGGTGAAGGACTATCTGGTCAGCAAGGGCGTCCCGGCCAGCAAAATCTACATCGAAGGCAAAGGCGCCAAGCAGCCGGTCACACCGCCCGACCAGTGCAAGGGCGCGAAGAGCGCCAGGGTCATTGCCTGCCTGCAGCGGGACCGCCGGGTCGATATCGAGGCTGTCGGCACGCGGTAATCCTGTTGGTGTGAAGAGAGCCCCGCTTTGGCGGGGCTTTCTTGCCTGATTGGCGCCGTAACGCCTGCACGGCCCTACCCCGCCAGCCGGAAGACCGGCATGAAGCGGCCGGTGCGCCGCCCGGCGTAATTGCGGATTTCCCCCGCCTGCCACCGCCCCAGGGCGTCCTCCCGGCTGAAATCCGCCAGGCCCAGCTGGGCGATGGCCGCGGCGACCGCCACCTGGACGGCCCGGGGGCTGCCGTCGGCGATCTTGATGGCGATGCCCAGGCCCCGGCTCGCCACCCCGATGGCCTGCACCCCCTCGGCCCCGCCCTTGGCGACCCAGTCCCCCGCCCCCGCCTGCATGAGGAAGAGGTCGTTGCGGGCTTCGCCGGAGATCATTTCCGGGTGGGCGGTCATGGCCCGGAAGAGGGTCGCCAGGGCCGCGCCCTCCGCCCCCGGCTGGCCGGGGGTCGCCAGCCGGGCGTAGGCCTGGGCCAGGCGGGCGAGGGGCAGGGCGTAATTGGGGGCGCTGCAGCCGTCGATGCCCATGGGGATGGCGCTTTCCGGGCATCCCACCATGTCCGCCAGGGTGTGGCGGACGGCCTGCTGGACCGGGTGGCCGGGGTCCAGGTAATCGCCGGTGGGCTCCCCGTGCTGCCGGCACCAGGCCAGGAAGCCGGTGTGCTTGCCGGAGCAGTTGTGCTGCAGGGGGGTCGGCTCCAGGTTCGGCGGAAGCTGGGCGCCGGTGGCGCTGTAGAAGAGGGGGACATGGCTGCCGCACTGCAGGTCGGCGGCGCTGCAGCCGATGCGGGCCAGCATGTCGGCCACCGCCGCCACATGGCGGGGCTCGCCGGAATGGCTGGCGCACAGGAGGGCCACCTGCCGGGACGAGAAGCCGAAGCGCCCCGGCCCGCCCCCGGCCACGAAGGGCAGCGCCTGGAAGGGCTTCAGGGCGGAGCGGGTGAAGACCGGGAAGGCGGTGTCGCCAACGCCCCCCAGCAGTTCACCCGCCGCCGTGGCGACGGCGATGGAGCCGTAATACACCGATTCGACCCCGTCGCCCCGGGTGGATACCACCAGGGGCTCGTGGCCGGGCAAGGACAGGGGCGCTGCGGTCATGGCGATATTCCTCCGGGAAGTGTGTGCATTCGACCAGGGAAGCGGCCGGAAATTTGCCGCCCTCATTGCGGGCGCCGAACTTCGAAATCGCCGCCGGTGTCCTATTTTCTCTGTTGCAAGCAAGCCTGGAGGATGCACCATGGCAACCAGTCGCGATCCGACCCTGCAAGGCAAGCCCATGGGTGCCGCCCCTGGCAGCCGGGCGTGATCCAGCCCGGCGGCAACTTTCCGGCGCCCGGACCATGAGGTCCCAGGACCTGTCCTCCTGGATCTGGGGCGACGCCCTGTCGCTGCTGGAGGAGGCGGAGCGCCTGCAACGGCGGTTCTTCCGCCTCGGTGCCCCCGCCTGCCGCTGCTGGGAGCCCCCCGTGGACCTGGTGGAGGACGCCGATGCGGTGGTCATCTGCGTCGCCCTGCCCGGGGTACCGGCCGAGGCCATCACGGTGACCCTCGACCCCGGCGGGGTCACCGTCGCCGGCCTGCGCCGCTTCCCGGCGCCGGGGGCGGCGCGCATCCACCGTATCGAGATTCCCTACGGCCGCTTCGAACGGCGCGTCTCCCTGCCGATGCACGCCCTGGAACCGGCCGCCCAGGAGCTGGCGGACGGCTGCCTGGTCCTGACCTTCCGGAAAATGAAGGAGATGCCATGAAGCACTGGCCCCTGCAGCAGAAGGCAGGCTCCGGCGAAGAGGCCCGCCCTGCCGCCGGCGGCGGCCCGGACAAGCGCCTGCCGGACGACGCCCTCATCATCATCCCCCTGCGCAGCGCGGTGCTTTTTCCCGGCGTCCTGTCGCCGGTGACCGTGGGCCGCCCGGAATCGGTGGCGGCGGCCCAGGAGGCCGCCCGCAGCGAGCGCCCGGTAGGCTTTCTCCTGCAGCGGAACGCCCAGCAGGACCAGGTCGGCCCCGCCGATCTCTATTGGGTGGGCACCGCCGGGCCCATCGTCCGCTACATCACCGGCAAGGAAGGGGCCCATCATCTGGTGGTGCAGGGGCAGACCCGCTTCCGCATCCTGGAATTCCTGCCGGGCTGGCCCTTCCTGGCGGCCCGGGTGGCCCTGGTGGAACAGCCGCAGGACAAGGGGCCGGAAGCGGAGGCCCGCTTCCTGCAACTCCAGGAACGGGCGGTGGAAGCCATCGAGCTCATCCCCAACGTGCCCGAGGATGCGGCCGGCGTCATCCGCGACATCGACTCCCCGGCGGCCCTGGCCGACATGGTGGCGAATCTCCTGGACATCAAACCCGAGGAGAAGCAGGACATCCTGGAAACCTTCGACCTGGTGCGGCGCCTGGACAAGGTGCTGGGCTTCCTGTCCACCCGGGTCGAGGTCATGAAGCTCTCCAAGGAGATCGGCGAGAAGACCCGGGCGGAATTCGACGAGCGCCAGCGGGAGCACGTCCTGCGGGAACAGATGCGGCAAATCCGGAAGGAACTGGGGGAGGAGGAAGGCGCCTCCGCCGACATCGAGGCCCTGGAAAAGGCCATCGACACCGCCGGCATGCCCGAGGAGGTCCACAAGCACGCCGAGAAGGAACTCAAGCGCCTGCGGCGCATGGGGGAGGAAAGCGCCGAATACTCCATGCTGCGCACCTACCTGGAGTGGCTCTCGGAGCTGCCCTGGAAGCCCGCGCCGCCCCTGCCCATCGACATCGAGGCGGCGCGCCGGGTGCTGGACGAGGACCATTTCGGCCTCGCCAAGATCAAGCGCCGCATCCTGGAATACCTGGCGGTGAAAAAGCTCAAGCCCGAGGGCAGGAGCCCCATCCTCTGCTTCGTCGGCCCCCCCGGGGTCGGCAAGACCTCCCTCGGCCAATCCATCGCCCGGGCCACCGGACGGGCTTTCCAGCGGGTCTCCCTGGGGGGCGTCCATGACGAGGCGGAAATCCGCGGCCACCGGCGCACCTACATCGGCGCCCTGCCCGGCAACATCATCCAGGCCATGCGCCGGGCGGGCACCAGCCACACCCTCCTCATGCTGGACGAGATCGACAAGCTGGGAGCCGGCGGCTTCCACGGCGACCCGGCCAGCGCCCTGCTGGAAGTCCTCGATCCGGAGCAGAACCACAAGTTCCGGGACAACTACCTGGCGGTGGATTTCGACCTCTCCCGGGTCCTCTTCATCTGCACGGCCAACATGCTGGACACCGTCCCCGGCCCCCTGCGGGACCGCATGGAGGTCATCCAGCTCTCCGGCTACACCGAGGAGGAAAAGGTGGAGATCGCCCGGCGCTACCTGGTGCGCCGCCAGCTCGACGCCAACGGCCTCGCCCCCGAGCAGGCCAGCCTGACGGACGGGGCCCTGGCCGCTATCGTGCGGGACTACACCCGGGAAGCCGGGGTCCGCAACTTGGAGCGGGAAATCGGCTCCGTGCTGCGCCACACGGCCATGCGCATCGCCGAAGGGCAGGCCACCCAGGTGGCGCTGGACGCCCCCGACCTGCCGGCCATCCTCGGCCCCCGGCGCTTCCACAACGAACTGGCCCTGCGCACCAGCACCCCCGGCGTCGCCACCGGGCTCGCCTGGACGCCGGTGGGGGGCGAGATCCTATTCGTCGAAGCGAGCAAGGTGCCGGGCAGCGGCCGGCTCATCCTCACCGGCCAGCTGGGGGATGTCATGAAGGAGTCGGCCCAGGCCGCCCTCACCCTCGCCAAGACCTGGACCGGCAACGCCCTCGAAAAAGAGGACATCCACATCCACGTACCGGCCGGCGCCACCCCCAAGGACGGCCCCAGCGCCGGAGTCGCCATGTTCCTGGCCCTGGTCTCGCTGCTCACCGGCAAGCCGGTGCGCCCGGACGTGGCCATGACCGGCGAGATCAGCCTGCGGGGGGTGGTGCTGCCCATCGGCGGCGTCAAGGAAAAGACCCTCGCCGCCCTACGGGCCGGCATCGCTACCGTCATGCTGCCCCGCCTGAACGAGCACGACCTGGAGGATGTGCCTCCCGAAGCCAAGCAGAAGCTCCAGTTCATCTGGCTGGATCGGGTGGAGGATGCCCTGCGCTTCGCTGTCGGCGACGAGGGGCGGGCGGAGGAGCGGGCGGCGGCCTGAGCGGAAGCCCTGCCCGCGATCATGGAGACGGCGGATGGACGAAGAGATCAGGAAAAAGATTCTGACCCTGCTGGACCAGCACCGGATCATGACCATCGCCACCCTGAGGCCCGATGGCTGGCCCCAGGCGACGACCGTGGGCTATGGGAACGAAGGCCTCACCCTCTACTTCCTCTGCGGCCTGGATAGCCAGAAGGCAGCGAATCTGGCCCGGGATGACCGGGTGTCGCTGACCATCGACCACGACGCCCCCCAGATCATGGAGATCACCGGACTCTCCATGGCCGCCCACGCCCAGGCCATCACCGATCCGGCCGAAGGGTTGAAGGCGCTGCACCTTCTCATGGCGAAGTATCCGGAGCAGCAGTCCTCCCCGCCACCCATGCCAAGCCCGGCGGACGTCCGCATCTTCCGCGTCACGCCGGCGGTGATCTCGGTGCTCGACTACAGCAAGGGGTTCGCGCACACCGATCTGGTTACCTGCTAGGGGCGTTTTCCGGTGCGCGGGTTCGGAGGTCTGCCGGGTGCGGGCAGATGGGTCAATGAGCGGGAGCCGTTGAGGATTGCTTAATTCCGGTATCGACCCTTAGCTGCCCTTCGGCCAACGGGGAAACGGACATTAGCTAGTGCTTTATCGGCTGCGGTATCGGAGCACTCATGATCTTCTGCCATTCTTCGCGCGAAGGAGAGCCAACCCTTACAACGCGCCCCGCCGAATCTAACTGGTATTTAATGAGCACCTCGCATTGCTTGCAATTTCCGCCAGACCAAACGGAAAGCAAGAAGGTGCTCTTATCCAAACAGTACCCCAAGCCAGGTAGGTAGACTCGCCCGTCATTCAACAGCTTTCCGCTCTTCTGGTACTCCTTGCTGACGTCGGGAATGGGATGCTCTATCCCATTTTTCTTCACAAAAGCGGCGGCCCCAACCGTTACTCCGTTCCCAAAAAAACCGGGGAGAACGGGCACCGAGTTCTTCTCAATGTCGTCCTCCACCTCATAGGGAAACCGATCTTCTTTAATCAGAATGCTGTATCCATCGCACACAAACTCATTCACATAGATACGGGATTGGACCTTTTCGCCATTAACAATGACTTCGGCTGCGTTGATAGCTCCGAAAGGGATAGAAACGGCGAGCAACACGGATCCAAAACACAACCGAGTCATGATTGGTTCTACAGGCAATTGTGAGAATCCAATTGTGCGACAAATGGGCGCCGCAGCCAATGTCGTTGGCATTAGCCAATGACTGCTTCCAGCCTATAGATCATTTGTCCGCTCATGGCCGTGAACCGCCAAATAGTGGCTTTCCCTCGTTAATCAGACGATGAATAGTCAGGGTGTGCTACAGCGACATCCTCTGGCTCTTCCTTCTCTTTCGGATAGCAACAACTCCCTGGCTGAAGGTTGGAGCGGGTTAATGAAATAAGCACCGCCGCTCCCAGCACAGGCAAGAGCCAAATGAATGCGACTTGCGCCGCCTGTTGCCCCCAAGAGCCGTAGCCACTTCGCACGACCCGCGTAGTTGCCACCAGATTCGCACCGAGTATGGCAACGCCCAGAGCGAGCAGCATGGCTATCAGAATAGGTGGCATCCGACCCCCGACTGAAAGTTTTCAGCTGATCGTGCCGCAATTCAAAGTGCATAGCAACCGCGAGGGGCCGGTTCTGGCCGGGAGCTCCTGTTGGACTTCTGACTCCGAAAGCCGACGGTGATCTGGGCTAGGCCTTGCCAACGGACCTGACGGGGCTGTATCGACGCCCCGTGCTACTGGCCACAGCCTGGGCGAGTCCCTCCTTACCTTTAAGTAGTCTCGTGTATGGCAAGCCCTGGAACTGCGACCTAACTTGCTTGAAGTGTTAACAACTTCAGGAAGTGATCATGCGTGTTCTTGTTCTAGCCCTGCTCGTTGGCCTTGCTCACGCGCCGCTTGCTTACTGCGAGCAAATCCCCATCTCCGCCTTGAGAGTGGGCGCGAACGCCAATATCGTCCGATGCCAAGTCGCTGTGGTAACCCTGACGAAGGAGGCCCAAGACCGCCCGGTCACGGCAGAGAAGATCCAGGAAGTCGAACAATGCAAGCTTGCAGCGAAGCAGGAAGCAGACAAGGACTACGAGGCTGCGCTGAAGGAGGTGCAGATCAAGCCGGAAGCATTGCCGGCGTTCAAGGCGTGGTACGCCGCCTGGCTCGATGAGCTGATGAGCATGTCACCTGGCCAGGAGGCTTTGCGAAATCAGGAAGCCAAACACGAATTAGTAAAGGCGCTGTGGAGCCGCTTCGAAACAGCGTGGAAATGATCAGGTCCGCCGGCATTGGCCAGCCCGGCAGGATCATCCGCTGACGATCGGCCGAACAGTAGCCATGAAAATCCGCTGCCTGATCCGGCGGTACAGGGTCAGGAGATCATGGTCGGACGGGCTGTTCTGGAAGGAAAACTCGCGCTCGAAACGCTCGAACTCCTGATGCGTGGGTCATGGGGTCAGGTCTTGCATTTCAGCATTTGCGGGACAACCACACGCCCGTATGCGTCAACGCAGGACCTGCTCCCGTCTCACACATCGGCCATGACTTTTTGCACCAGGGCCAGAAGGCTGTCAGCGGCGGCGACCAGGTCGGTCAGCAAAGCGTCGTCCACATCCATGTAACCTTCATACTCCGCCAGATTACGGCGTTCATGGCAGAGCGCAAACAGGCGAACCTGCACCTTGCCCACATCGAGAGTATGGGGAAGGCACTGAAACACCAGATAGCGCTTGTCCGAGCGATACCCCTGCAAGCGCAACGCCATCAGCGCCAGCGCGTGGGCAGCGTTATAGGCCAAATCGAAGCGGCTGGCGAAAGACAATGCCGGGTTGTGGGCGTCCTTCAGGCGGTCGATGGCGGAGAGCAACAGGCCTTCGCACTCCTTGCGATCCGGTGGTTCCGCCTTGAGGCCGCCGCTTCGCACCAGGTTTTCCAGGTTGTCCTTACCGCTCATCCGCAGATTCCTCCGACTCGCTGCCGATCAGATTGATCTTCTCCTGCTCGGACACCCGCAGGACAAAGCTATTGCCGGCGGTCTTCCTGGCCAGCCAATCTGCCGGAGTATAAAGCGTCGGGTTGATGGCGCGGCCAAGGCATTCCTCCACCGGCATCAGACGTTCCATCACGTCGCTGTAGCTCAGGTTCTCCCCGATCAGCATCAGGTCGATATCGCTGCCGGCATGCTCTTCCCCCTTGGCAATGGATCCGTAGACGAAGGCCCACGCCAACTGCCCGGCCAGGGGCGCCAGTGCGGCACGCAACTGCTCGCCGATGCCGAAGGTCTTGCGGACGATGCCCAGCAGCTCCCCGTAGATCGGACAGTCCGGATTAGCCTGGTAATGGGTCTGGTTGCCTTGGCGGCTCAGGGTTAGCACGCCGGCCCTCTGCAGCCGTTCCAGTTCGCGCATCAAGCTCCCTTTGCCGACCTTTGCCCAGCGGTCGATCTCATTGGCATAAAAACTCCGGTCAGGCTTGCCATAGAGAAGACCCAGCACCTTCTGCTGGGTAGCGGTAAACAGGGCATCGCTGAGCGTCAGGGGCTGCACGGCAATCTCGGTAAGTCCCAAAAAAGGAATGATAGCCCCCTTTTTGGGACTTACCAAGCACACGAACCGACGGGATCAGCGGCTGACGATGGGCCGGACGGTGTACATGAATATCCGCTGCCTGATCCGGCGGTACAGGGTCAGGAGATCACGGCCGGACGGGCTGTTCTGGAAGGAAAACTCGCGCTCGAAGCGCTCGAACTCCTGATGGACGGCGGGGAGCTCGTCCGCCAGCCGCCGCAGGAAAGCCGGCCTGTTATCACCGTACAGCGACTTCGAATAATGGATGATCCTGGATATCCAAGTGCTGCCAGCGGTAGCCATTGCCGATCACGATGGGCGACAGGCAGACCTGGTCCGCGTACCAGGCGCTGCCGTCCCGGGTCGCATAGCGGCTCTTGAGTATTTTCTCGAAGGCCGCGCAGTAGTTGGACGCAAAGCCGGAGCTTTTTCGCCAGACAAAAATCCCGGAGTTGAAGAACAGCTTCAGCCTCGCCCGGGGAAAATCCAGGTCGAACCAGGGAATTTCGTCGTAGTTGCAGCCCAATAGCCGGGATATCTTCTCCCAGTAGGGGATATGGGTTCCATTGCCGTAATGAACCGCCGGCGGCAAATACTCGCACCGGCCGGCGAAATCGATCCCGTCACCGATATGGCGGAAGGGATTTCCGGCGATCAGCACATCCGAATCGAGCCAGACCAGGTATTCCGTTCCTGCCGCCTCCTGGAGGAAGCGCACGGCGCAGATCTTGTTGGAGTAATTGAACCACGGGGCCGGGTTGTATTCGGGGGCAAAGACGTAATTCGCCCCCATCTCCCTGATGAAGGCCCGGGACGCATCCGAGATTTCAGTGCCGCTTCGCCCCCGCACGACGAAGCATTCGGCATCGGAAAAATCCCCTCCGAACTGGCGCCAGGTGGCCAGCATCAGGCAGGTCTCGTATTCGAGCCGGCCAGCTTCGATGCAGCAGACGATGGAAAACTTGCTCATGGGCAGGATGCTGGGCACGGTCCCTTACCCGACCCAAAGGGGCAAGAAGCGCGCCATTGCCCGCATCTCCTTGAATACAGGCGGTTCCGTTTTCGGGGCGGTCCTGGCGAGGCAGGCGGTGTAAAGGTTTTCGACAGCAGCAGGGACCGGGGTGCGAGTCGGAAGCCCTGACAGCCCGTCGCCGCGGCAAGCCCCACGCCGGTGGCGATCTCGGTGCTCGACTACACCAAGGGCTTCGCCCACACCGATCTGGTCACCTGCTAGAGCGTTCTCGTCCTGACCGGGGTTCCCTTGGATCGACAGGCAGGGCCTCCGATACCCGCGGCCCGGTGAACGCCACATCGTGATTGCCTTCGAGGATGATCGGCGGTGCCCCCTGCGGCTTGGGCTTCTGCTTGGCGGTATTGGCAACGCAGGTGCCGTCCGATCCGACGGCAGCTTGGCAACTCTGGAGGTCGGCGTACTTGCAGGAGCGGTCGGTGCCCTTCACCGAACAGAAGGGAGCACCCATGACGCCAGTAGAAGCGAGAAGCAGGACCGAGAGAGACAGGGCAGGCAGGATTTTCATGATGTCACCATCCGAATGGGGGTGACTCATTCTGGTCCCGCGGCATGACGGCTGCAACAGAGATATGTCATACCCGGCTGTCCCACAGGCGACCGGGGCCCAGGCCGCAAGTCATCTCGCCCGGCGCGGCCCTCCTTCATCCTTCCCAGGCACCCCGGCAACGCCCGCTCCGGCCCCGCCGCTGGCGATGAGCGGCGCCGCCAGGGGCGGCTTCCCGTCCTGCAAAAGGACGGTCAGGATGCGGCTGACGAACAGCTTGTGCTCATCGGGGGCATTCTGGTACCAGTGGTTCAGGTACTGCTGGAAGTTGCTGCGGGCGTCGGTGGGGTTGAGGTTGAGGTAGGTCAGGGCATCCCAGTTTTCCGGGTGTTTCTCGAACAGCGGCAGGAGCAGGTTGGCCACCACCTCGTTCTTCTTGCGCAGGTAGGGATCCCGCTTCAGGGCTTCCTCATTGGTCCGCAGCCAGGACGCCAGGGGCGAGTTGGGCGGCAGTTGCCGGTGCGCCTCGTTGATGAGCAGGTTGAAGAAGCGGCGCAGCTTGCCGGCCTGGGCCACCCACTCGGGACCCGGGGGCGCCGCCTCCCAGGTGGTGGCCAGGTTCTTCAGGGTGAAGAGGGAGGCCGTCTCGCACAGGGTCTCCTCGAACCACTGGTTGTACTTGGTGGGGTCGGCGCCGACGTTTTCCTCGTAGTTGGAGAGGAGGTGGCACAGCTCGTGGGCGAACTCGTACACATAGAACTGCCAGTCCTCCCCCGAGGCATGCAGGCGGATCAGGTACTCGCCCTGGGGCCCCCGCTCGTACAGGGCGATGGGGCTGCTTTCGGTGTGGGTGACCACGATGGGGGTGGCCAGTTTCCTGGGCAGCCGGGCCATCAGCTCGTCGGCGACCGAATAGAGGACGGTCTCGATGGCGGCCTTGGGAACCTGGCCCCAGCCGCCGCCTTCCACCTGGATCCTGAGCCCCTGCTGGCGGCTGCTGAAAGGCTTCTTGCCTGGAGTGGGCGCCGCATGGCCCATATCGGCATAGGTCAGCGAAGAGATGACCGAAGCGATGATGATCGGCAGCCGCAGCCGACCGATCAGCCAGTCCGACGCCCGGCGGCGGGGGACGGCACTCCAGGGCAGTTTCGACTGCTCGGTTTTCCGGGATTCCATCTCAGGCAAATCTTTCGAACCAATGAATACGGTGCCCCAGGGCGAGCCCTGAGCCCTATCTTCCTGGTCCTCCTCCTGGGTGACGGACTCCCGACGGCTGCTGCTGCAGCCTGTGAAGCTTGGTTCTTCTTGCGGAACAACGGCGGTTTTCCGGCCGTGGGGGCTGCCCACGACCCTGGCCAGGGCTATTACAAAGGTAATACCCTAAGGAATTCTATGTAACTGGGCCCTACTGTCAAGGGGGTTCAGGGATAAAGCCCCCGGATCGGAGCTACAGGACGATCTGGGCCCCCAGTTCCACCACCCGGTTGGGCGGCAGCTTGAAGTAGCTCGCCGCACTGCCGGCGTTGCGGAACATGGCCACGAACAGCTTCTCCCGCCAGAAGGCCATTTCGGAATCCAGCCTCGGGATCAGGGTCTCGCGGCCGAGGAAGAAGGAGGCCTCCATCATGTCGATCTCCAGGCCGGCGTCCTTGCATGACGCGAGCGCCGCCGGGATGTCCGGCTCCTCCTTGAATCCGTACTGGACGATGACCCGCCAGACATCGGCCCCCAGCTGCTTGACCTCCACCCGGTCGATGTCCGGCACCATGGGTACGTCGAAAACCTGGACCGACACTACCACGATGCGCTCATGGAGGCATTTGTAGTGCTTGAGGCTGTGCAGCAGGGCATGGGGCGCCACCTCCGGCGACGGGGTCAGGAAGACGGCGGTTCCGGGCACCCTGGGGACGTCGTAGTTGTCAATGCTGGTGATGAAATCGCCCATGGAGAGATAGCTCTCGGACAGGCGCGCGGTCAGGAGCTGCCGGCCGCGCTTCCAGGTGGTCATGACGATGAAGACCAGAAGGCCGAGGGCCAGGGGAAACCAGCCGCCCTGGTGCATCTTGGTCAGGTTGGAGGAGAAGTAGGCCAGGTCCACGGCCAGGAAGAAGCCGACCACCCCGAGGCTCAGGGGCAGGCCCCAGCGCCAGACGTTGCGCACCACCACGAAGCTCAGGATGGTGGTGATGACCATGGTACCGGTCACCGCGATGCCGTAGGCCGCCGCCAGCCGGGTGGAGGAGCCGAAGCCGACCACCAGCACGGCCACCGCCACCAGCAGGGCCCAGTTGATCCCCGGCAGGTAGATCTGGCCGATCTCCTGCTGGGAGGTATGCTGGATCTCGAAGCGGGGCACGTAGCCCAGCTGGATGGCTTGCTGGGTCATGGAGTAGGCGCCGGAGATGACGGCCTGGGAAGCGATGACGGTGGCGACGGTGGACAGCCCCACCATGGGATAGAGGGCCCAGGCGGGAGCCATCAGGTAGAAGGGATTCTGGACCGCCGCCGGGTCGGCCAGGAGCAGGGCCCCCTGGCCGAAGTAGTTGAGCACCAGGCCGGGGAGGACGATGCCGAACCAGGCGTACTGCACCGGCTTGCGGCCGAAATGCCCCATATCGGCATAGAGCGCCTCGCCACCGGTCAGGGCCAGGACGGCCGCCCCCAGGGAGAAGAAGGCGTGGACCGGGTCGGCCAGGAAGAAGCCGGCGGCGTGCCGGGGATCGAGGGCCGCCAGCACCATCGGGTGATGGCCGATCTGCAGGACGCCCAGCAGCCCCAGGGTGGCGAACCAGACCACGATGATGGGCCCGAAGAGGCCGCCGACCCGGGCCGTACCGTGTTTCTGGACGACGAACAGGGCGGCCAGGACGCCGAGGGCGATGGGCACGATGTAGGGCTTGAAGGCTGGCGTCGCCACCTCCAGCCCCTCGACGGCGGAAAGCACCGAGATGGCCGGGGTCAGGACGCTATCGCCGTAGAAGAGGGCCGCCCCGAACAGCCCCAGCATCATGAGGAAGGACGCCAGGCCGGGACGGTTTTCCAGGCCCCGCAGCACCAGAGCCATGAGGGCCATGATGCCGCCCTCGCCCTTGTTGTCGGCCCGCATGATGAAGAGCACGTACTTGACCGAGATGACCACGATCAGGGACCAGAAGATCACCGACAGCATCCCGAGGATGTTCCCCGGGGTGATGGGCACCGGGTAGTGCTCGCCGCCGAAGATTTCCTTCATGGTGTAGAGGGGGCTGGTGCCGATGTCGCCATAGACCACGCCGAGGGCGGCCACGGCCAGGGCGGCCGTGCGGCCTTTCTTCTGTTGCATGGATCTTCTCCGGGATCAGGGCTGGAACCGGTAGCCGACGCCGGTTTCGGTCAGGAAATGGACGGGCTGGGCCGGATCGGCCTCCAGTTTCTGGCGCAGGTGGCTCATGTAGATGCGCAGGTAGTGTCCGCTGTCGCCGTAATTCGGCCCCCAGACTTCCCGCATCAGGCTGCGGTGGGTCATGACCTTGCCGGCATTGCCCACCAGGACCCCCAGGAGGCGGTACTCGATGGGGGTGAGATGGATCGGCTGGCCATCCCGGAGCACCGTGCGCCGGGAAAGGTCCAGTTCGACCCGGCCGAAACTGACCTTGGGCGACGCCTCCAACCCCTTCAGCCGGCGGCGCTGCAGCGCCCGCACCCGGGCCGCCAGTTCGCCGACGCCGAAGGGCTTGGTCAGGTAGTCATCGGCCCCGGCGTCCAGGGCCTCGACCTTGTCCCGCTCGTCGCTGCGGGCGGAAAGGATGAGCACCGGCGCCTCGGACCAGCTGCGGAATTCCCGGATCAGCTCGACGCCGTCCATGTCGGGCAGGCCCAGGTCCACGATCAGGAGGTCCGGCTTGCGGGTGCCCGCCTCGATCAGCCCCCGCTGCCCGCTCTCCGCCTCGAAGACGCGGCAGCCCTCGCCCTCCAGGGTCGTCCGCACGAAGCGGCGGATCTGGGGCTCGTCCTCGACGAGGAGCACGTTGGTTTCCGGGGTCACGGCTTCTTCTCCTGGATTTCGGACGGTTCCGCCTCGATGGCGGGGGGCGTTCCCAGGGGCAGCCGCAGGGTCACGCAGGCGCCTCCCTCCGGGCGATTGGCGGCGACGATGGTGCCGCCATGGGCTTCGACGATGGCGCGGCTGATGGCCAGTCCCAGCCCCACCCCCGGCGTGGACGATTCGGCCTGGCCCCGCTCGAACAGGCCGAAGACCCGCTCCAGCTGGCCCGGGGGGAAGCCCCGGCCCTGGTCGCAGACCGAGATGCCGGCCCGGTCGCCGTCGACAAAGGCCCGGATTTCGATGGACGAGCCGGGCGGGGAATACTTGGCGGCGTTCTCCACCAGGTTGCACACCACCCGCTCCAGCAGGACCGCGTCGAATTCCACCAGGGGCATGTCCGGCGGCAGGCCCACCTGGACGGGATGATCCCCCAGGTTGGGCCGCAGGAGATGGAGGCTCGCGCTGACCACATCCTCGAAGAGCTGCCATTCCCGGCGCAGCTGGACCTTGCCGGCGTGGAGGCGGGCCATGTCGAGGAGGTTGCCCAGGAGATGGCTCATGGCCCGGGCCTGGTCCCGGATGCCGGCGGCCAGGCTGCGGGTCGCTTCGCTCATGGTTTCCCGGCTCAGGGCCAGGGAGTCGGCCATCCCGACCAGGGCGGTCAGGGGGGTGCGGAGATCGTGGGAAAGGGCCGACAGGACCGAGCTGCGCAGGCGCTCGGAAGTCACCTCGATCTGGCTCGCCTGGGCCACGTCGACGTAATGGAGCCGCTCCACGGTGAGGGCGACCAGGGAAGCCACGGTGCCGAGGAGTTGGCGATCCGTGGCCAGGTTCGCCAGGTCGGCCGCCCCGACGATCATGACGCCGCGCACCCGCATCGGGCCCTTCAAGGGGATGACGAGCCGCGAGAGGTCGCCCGGATCATCCATCTCCACCGGCTCCCCCTGGGCCGTGGCCATCAGGGCGAGGCGCAGGGGCAGCGGCTTGTCGGCCAGGGAGGGCAGGTGCCCCTGGTCGTCCAGGAAATGGAGGGCGGCCTCGAAACCCAAGCCGCTCAGGTAGCGGCCCAGGGCTGCCTCCAGCTGCTCCAGGCCGATGACGCCGGCCAGGTCCCGGGCCAGCTCGTAGAGGCCATGGGCATCCCGTTCCTTCTGCAGGGCCACTTCCGCCTGGTGCTTCAGCCCGGTGGTCAGCTCCGCCGTCACCAACCCGACCGCCAGCATGACCGCGAAGGTGACCAGGTACTGGACGTCGCTGACCGCGAAGGAGAAGCGGGGCGGGACGAAAAAGACATCGAACAGGGCCACGCTCAGAAAGGTGGCCATGACGGCCGGCCCCCGGCCGAGCCAGCGGGCCACCAGGAACACCGTAAGCAGGAACAGCATCACGATGTTGGCCAGGTCGAGGACATGCCGCAGCAGGGTCGCTACCCCGGCCGTCAACAGGGAGGCGGCCAGGGCCCAGGCGTATGCCTTCCCACGGGTGATGTGACTGTCGCCGGCCATGTCTTGCCTCCTTTCCCTATCAGGCTAAGGGAATGGACAGAAAAAAAGCGTAGAAATACGAAAGTGGCGCGTAAAGAAGTTGTAAACGGCGAGAGCGGGAGGCTGGCCTTGATGTCCGGGTTGTCCCGGCGCGCCGCCCCCCGTGGTTCAGGGATAAAGCCCCCGGATCGCCCGCGCCTCCAGCACCCGGCTGCACCCGACCACGAAGGCCGCCGTCCGCAGCCGCAGCCGGCGCTCCCGGGAGACCTGCCAGACGGCGTTGAAGGCCTCGGTCATGAGGCGTTCCAGGCGCTGGTTGATCTCCTCCTCGGTCCAGAAGAAGCTGGAGAAATCCTGCACCCACTCGAAGTAGCTGACGGTCACCCCGCCGGCGTTGGCCAGCACGTCGGGCACCACCAGGATGCCGCGCTCCTCCAGGATGGCGTCCGCCGCCGGGGTGGTGGGGCCGTTGGCCCCCTCGACCACGATGCGGGCGGCGAGGTTGGGGGCGTTGGCGGTGGTGATCTGCCCCTCCAGGGCGGCGGGCACCAGGAATTCGCAGGGCACGGCCCAGAATTCCTCGCCCGTGATGGCCTCCGTCCCCGGCGCCCCGATCAGGGTCTTGAACTGGGCCACATGGGCCCGCAGCGCCGCCAGGTCGATGCCCGCCGGGTTGCAGATGGAGCCGGTGACGTCCTGGATCGCCACCACCCGGGCCCCGGCCCCGGCGAAGATGCGGGCCGCCGCCTCCCCCACGTTGCCGAAGCCCTGGATGGCGATGCGGCTGCCGGCCAGGGGGATGCCGAGCTGGCGGGCCGCCTCCCGGGCGGCCACGAAAACGCCGCGGCCGGTGGCATCCTGGCGCCCCAGGCTGCCCCCCACGGAAATGGGCTTGCCGGTGACGACGCCGGTGCTGGTGCGGCCCTGGTTCATGGAAAAGGTGTCCATCATCCAGGCCATGACCTGGGCGTTGGTGTTCACGTCCGGGGCCGGGATATCCCGGTCGGGGCCGATCATGATGTTGATTTCGCTGGTGTAGCGGCGGGTGAGCCTTTCCAGTTCCTCGATGGAGAGCAGGCGGGGATCGACCCGGACGCCCCCCTTGGCGCCGCCGTAGGGGAGATTGACCACCGCGTTCTTGACGCTCATCCAGGCGGCCAGGGCCATGACTTCGGGCAGGCTGACGTCCTGGTGGTAGCGCACGCCCCCCTTGCCGGGGCCCCGGGAGGTGTTGTGCTGCACCCGGTAGCCCTCGAAATGGGCGATCTCGCCGTTGTCCAGGCGGATGGGCACATCGACGATGAGGATGCGCTTGGGCCGGTGCAGGGTCTCGATCCAGGGCTGCAGGGAGGGGGCGAGGAGCGGCGTCACCTGGGCGACCTGCTCCAGGTAGGTTTCCCAGGGGCCGAGCTTGTCCGCGGCGACGTAGGAAGGCAAGGGGCACGGCGGGTGGAGCATTTTTTCTTCCTCCATTCTGTCGGCCCCGGCGGGGGATCAGAACGGCCCGGGACCGTCCCGCCAGGGGTCTTTTCGCAAGCGATAGGCCGCCAGTCCGGCCTTCTCCAGCCGGGTGCCCTCGAGATAGAAGCGCCCGACGGGCACCGGGCCGGGACCATGATACCGGCGCAGGATACCCCGGACATAGGCCTGGGTCTCCGGATAGGGGGGAATCCGGTTGCCGTGGCCCTGCACGGCCCCCTCCCCGGCGTTGTAGGCAGCGAGCGCCAGGGAAAGGTCGCCGAAGAGGCCGAGGAGGTAGTCCAGGTAGGCGGTGCCGGCCTCCAGGTTGGCCGCCGGATTCCTGAGGTCGGCGACGCCGAAGCGCCGGCCGGTGTCCGGCATCACCTGCATGAGCCCCACCGCCCCCTTGGGGGAGACGGCATCGGTCCGGAAGCCCGACTCGGCCCGGACGATGGCCCGCACCAGGGCGGGATCGAGGCCCCGGGCCCGGGCCTGGCGCTCGATGAGGGCATCCACGCCGTTGTCCGGCCGGGGCGCCGGCCCCGGCATCCGCAGCCGGTATTCCCGGGGATCGACGGTGAGGCGGTAGGGGCTGCCGGCCCCGGCGGCGGCTCCGGGCAGGAGGCCGATCAAGAGGGCGAGGCAAAGCGCCAGATCAATAGGCGCTCGCATCCTTGAACACCAGGATGACCGTCCGGGCGATGATGTAGAGGTCCAGGCGCAGGGACCAGTGGCGCAGGTATTCCAGGTCCAGGTCGATGCGGGCCTCCATCTTGTCGAGGGTCTCGGTCTCCCCCCGGCAGCCGTTCACCTGGGCCCAGCCGGTGACGCCGGGCTTCACCTTGTGGCGGACCATGTAGCCCTTGATGAGCTTCCGGTACATCTCGTTGTGGGCGACGGCGTGGGGCCGGGGGCCGACGATGCTCATGCGGCCCTGGAGGACGTTGAAGAACTGGGGCAACTCGTCGATGGAGGTCTTGCGGATGAAGCGCCCCACCGGGGTGATGCGGGGATCCTCGCGTTGGGCCTGGGCAATCTCCGGGCCGTCCTCGCACACCGTCATGGAGCGGAACTTGTAGACAATGATTTCCTTGCCGTCCAGGCCGTAGCGCCGCTGCTTGAAAATCGCCGGCCCCGGGGAGGTCGCCTTGACCAGCACCGCCACCACGGCCAGGAGCGGCGCGATGAGGAGCAGGATAAGCAGGGAGAGAACGATGTCGCTCCCCCGCTTGATGACGCCATTGATGCCGGTGAAAGGGGTGTCGCAGACCGCCACCACCGGCATGCGGCCCACCGCGTCCATGCGGGCCTGGATGAGGTCGGTGACAAAGACGTCGGGGACGAAATAGATGGAGGCGGTGGTGTCCCGCAGGCTGTCCAGGAGGGTGAGGATGCGGCGCTGGGAAGCCATGGGCAGGGCCAGGTAGATGACCTGGACGTCGTAGCGCTTGACGTAGTCCGCCACGTCCTCCAGCTTGCCGAGGACCGGCGCGGTGCCGGCGCCGGCCCGGAGCGCCTCCCGGTCGTCGAAGTAGCCCGCCACCCGCTGGCCGAGCATGGGGTGGGTGACGATTTCCCGGGCCACCTGGCGGCCCTGCCCGTTGCAGCCGACGATGATGGCCCGCTGGTAGCTCAGGCGGCTGCTGACAATGAGGCCGGCCACCCCCCGGAAGGCCAGGTGTCCGCCGATCTGGGCCGCCGGCGCCAGCCACAGCCAGAGGATGACGAGGCGCTGGGGGAAGAGCTGGATGAAGCCGGTGGCCCAGCCGAAGGCGAGCACCAGGCTGGCCAGCCCCGTCCAGCCCAGGACCACGTCCCGGACGCAGGCCCGGATGGAGCCCTGGGAAAGCCGCTTGCCCGGGAAGGTGAGGGCGAAAAGCAGCACGGCCAGGACGATGTAATGGGCCTGCTCCCTCTGGTCCTCGAACCAGAGGGCGAGGCCGATGAGGGTGAGCAGCACCATGGCCGGCTCCACCAGGGATTCCGTGAGCTGGAACAGGGCGCTGCCGCCCCGCTCCATGCCCGCGAACTGGCGCGCGACCCCGAGGTTGCCGACCTTGCCGGACCGGGCTTCGGCACCGCTCATGGCGAAATCTCCAGGATCATGGCCTTCCTCATTGGGGGAACTGGGGAAACATGAAGGGCTGCTCGCCGCCCGGCTGCGCGGGGGCGCCCCGGGGGGGCAGGATGAGGGGCCGCTGGCGGCCCTCGTAGACGAAAATCCAGTCGCTGTATTTGGCGGCGTTCTCCAGGCGGGCATCCCAGGCGGCGAAGCCGGCAACCTTCAGGGGTTTCTGCTCGGAGGGGCTGAACACCCCGGTAATGCCCCCGTCGGTGGCCCGCACCAGGCCCCATTCCCGGCTGCTGGTCATGGGGTCCCGATAGATTTTCCGGAGGTAGCGCTGGGTGCCGGGGTAGCGGTTATCCACCAGGAGATCCTCGAGGCGGCGGGGAAACTGACGCACGCCGCCGGGGCCGTTTTCCACGTAGCGGCCGATGGCCTGGCGGAATTCGTTGCCGATGAAGATGAGCTCCCTTTCCTTCTCCCGCTGCTGGGCGACGCGCCAGACCTGGCCGGTGGCCCCGAGGCCGGCGCCGATGATGCCCACCAGCAGGATCACCGCCATGTAGGTGAAGCCCCGCTGCCGGCGGGCCGGGGATCGGGCTCGCCTCACCATGTGCCGTACTCGGTGCCATCCCGGCCCTTGCCGGGGGCGCCGCTCCTGATGTCGTAAACCCCCCCGCCCGCCGCCGGGTCGGCCGGAGGCACCGGTACCCAGGTGGCGGCGCTCTCGGTGATGGGGTCCCGGGGGATGGCCCGCAGGTAGCCCCTGCTCACCAGGTCTTCCAGGGTTTCCGGGTACTTGCCCCGGTCGCCGTGGTACTTGTCGATGGCGTCCCGCATGGTGGCGAGGTCCGAGCGCAGCACCGCCTCCTTGGAGCGGTCCACGCTGCTGAAGTAGCGGGGCACCGCCAGGCTCACCAGCAGAGCGATGACGGCCATCACCACCAGGAGCTCGATGAGGGTGAAGCCGCGCCGGGCCATGGCCTTTCCTCACCATTCCCGGTAGGGGGTGCCGTTCAGGCCCACCCCTTCGGAGAGGGAATAGACGTCGAAGACGTCCTTCCCTTCCCGGGGCTCGTCCGGCGGGCTCTCGTAGCTGCGCTTGCCCCAGGTCTGGGAGGCCGGCACAGCGGGATCGGTGGCCATCGGGTCCCGGGGCAGGCGGCGCAGGAAGTACAGGCGGCGCTGGTCCGGGCTCTTGGGGTCCACCACCCCGTTCACCAGGACCTCCAGGTTCGGGGGATAGCCCGAGGCATCGGCGGCCCGGGGAATCCGGCCCTCGTCGGTGGCCTGCTTGTAGGCATCGATGGCGGAACGGATCTCCCGCAGGTCGGCCCGCAGCTCTTCCTCCTTACTGCGCTGGGCCGCCACCTCGGTGAGGGGCATCACCATGCTGGCCAGGAGGGCGACGATGGCCACCGTCACCATGAGCTCGATGAGGGTGAAGCCGCGGCCGCGCTTCATGGCGTCACAGGGCCGAGAGGGGCGCCGGCAGCGCGGGCTGGCCGCCGGCCGGCGGGGTTCCGGGCAATCCGGGTTCGGTGCCGGGCTGGGGCGGCATCACGCCGGGGGTCGTGGGCGCGCCGGTGGCCGGCGCCGGGATGGGTTCCGGCGCCGGCGCGGGGGTGGGCGTCGCCCCCGGCAGGGGCCCGCTGACGCCGCCGCCCCCGCCGGGCCGGGCGCCGATGCTGCCGACTCCGCTCTCGGTGCCGGCGGCGAACTCGGTGGCGGAGGCCGGCGGGAAAGCCAGGGTGCGGACGATGCGCGGGGTGATGAGGAGCACGATCTCGGTCTTGGCGCTGTTGTCGGTGTTGTTGGAAAAGAGGCGGCCGAGGACGGGCATGTCCCCGAGGCCGGGAATCTTGCTGGCAGTGTGCCGGTCCTCGTCCTGGATAAGCCCGGCCAGGACCTGGGTCTCGCCGTCCCGGAGGCGGAGCACGGTGCCGGCGGAGCGGGTGCCCACCTGGTAGGCGACGGTGCCCGCGGAGCTGGTGACTTCCTTGGCGATGCTGCTCACCTCCAGCCCGACCTTCATGGTGACTTCGTCCTCGAGGCCGATATTGGGCTCCACGTCCAGCTTCACCCCCACGTCCAGGTAGCTGACGGACTGGGAGACGAAGCCGGTGGAGGTGGCGGTGCTGGTCAGCACGGGCACCCGGTCGCCGATGTGGATCTTGGCCTTTTCCCGGTTCTTGACCCGGATGCGGGGGTTGGCCAGGACGTTGGTGTTGTTGTCCCGGGCATTGAGATTGATGAGCAGCGCCGGGTTGGCGATGAAGGTGGTGAGGCCGCCGGCATTGTGGCGCAGGTCCACCACGCCCGAAGCCACCGTGGTCCCCGGGGTGGTGGTCTCGACCACGACGCCGCCGGTGGTGGACTGGGTGGTGGTGCCGCCCTGGAGGACCCCGTAGCCGATCTGGGTCGGCCACTGGATGCCCAGGTTTTCCAGGCGGCCCCGGCTCACCTCCAGCACCTCCACCTCCAGGATGGCCTCGGGCTCGGCCAGGTCCTGGCTGGCGATGAGCTTCTCCGCCACCCGCACGGCCTCCGGCGTATCCCGGATCATGAGGTGGTTGAGGCGCTCGTCCACGAAGACGTCCCGGGTCTTCAGCATGGTCCGCAGCATGTTGCCCACCTGCTTGGCGTCGGCATTGGCGAGGTAGAAGGATTTCATCACCAGCTCCTGGTAGTCCCGCTGCTTGGCCGGGTTGTTGGGGTACACCAGGATGCTGTGCTCGGAGAGGACCTTGAGGTCGAGCTGGGCGGTGAGCAGGATGAGCTTGAGGGCATCCTCGATGGGAGTATCGCGGACGAAGATGGTGGTCTTGAGATCCGGCGCCACGTCCTTGTCGATGACGAAGTTGATGCCGGCGGTGCGGGAGATCACTTCCAGCACCGCCCGCAGGCTGGCATCCCGGAATTCCAGGGTGATGGGCCGGGTGAGCCGCTTGGGCTTGAGCTTGGGAGCGAGGGCGATCTTCCGGTTCTGCTCCTCCTCAAGGCGGCGCAGGAGGGTGCGCGCCTCCCGGTTGCGGGGCGCTTCGGCCAGGACCCGGCGCAGGAGGACCAGGGCCTTTTCGGCCTGCCCCTTGTCCGCCAGTTCGGCGGCATCCCGCACCATGGCGGCGTGGCGGCGCTCCGCCTTCAGGCCTTCCAGGGCGGCGGCGACGCGCTGGTTGGGGGGATCGATGCGCTGGGCCCGCAGGTAGATTTCGTTGGCCTGGTCGTAAGCCCCGTTGACCTGGGCCGTCATGCCCTGGGCCAGGAGCTGGTTCACCGCCCGCTCCCGCTGCTTGGCCAGGTAGGCGCGGATTTCGGCATCGCCCGGAGACTCCTGCTGGGCCTGCTCAAGGCGGGCCAGCCCCTCCTCCAGCCGGCCCTGGGCCAGCAGGTCCTGGCCCTCCCGGAAGGCCGGAGGGGTGGTGGTGGCGCAGCCGGCGGCCAGGGCTGCCCAGAGCAAGGGGGCGAAAAGTCGTCTTTTCAAGGGGTCCTCCCGATTTCCAGGGTCTGCTGCTCGTTCGTGGGTAGGTAGACAAAGGTCACTGCCGCCGGGGAAATGCGCTTCACCTTGTAGACGCCGTCGAGGACGTCCCCCTGCCGGACCGCCAGGTTGCGTTCCTCCGCGTCCGCCAGGTACACCGTCACCCGCCCGTGGTCGATGAGCCGGCCCAGGTAGGTGAAGGGCAGGGGCGGCGGTTTCGGGGGGCCGGCGGCGGTGGCCGATTGCTCGGCGGGCGGCGCGTACCAGCTCTGCTTGGGGAAGAGGTCCCGGATTTCGCCCTTTTCCCCTTCCGGCTCGACACGTCCCAGCCCCAGCCTGCCGGGATCGGCGGGATTGGGCCGGGCTCCTCCGGCGGGGCCCGCCGCCGTGCGCTCCCCGGCGGGGGGCGGGCCTCCGTCCGCCGGCTCCTCGGTCTCGTAGCCGGTCCAGATCACCAGGGCCAGGGTGGCGGCCAGGGCGCCTCCCAGGATCGTCCAGCGCTGGCGGGGGGATAGGGCCATGCCTCAGGCCTCCCGCAGGTAGAGGATGAAGCGGATCTGGGCATCCACCAGCGACTCGCCGATGGCGGCCCGCCGGATCTGGAGATCCCGCAGGGCCAGGGTGGGCACTTCCGCCAGGGCGACCCGGATGAATTCCCTGATCTGCACGTAGCTGCCCCGCACCGGCAGGTCGATCTGGTAGGCCAGCAGCCGGCTGTTGCGGTCCAGGGTCTGCCGGTATTCGGCCTTTTCCAGGTTGAGGGAGAACTGCTCCCCGGCGGCGTAAATCTTTTGCAGCCAGGCGGGGGCCGTGCCCCGGCTGGGAAAGCCGTTGTAGAAGGCGGCCAGCTGGGTTTCCGCCCCCTGGGGCCCGGGACGCCCCGGGCCGGCGGCCCGGGCCTTGGCCGCCGCCACCTGCCGCTCCAGGCCGCCCACCTGCAGGCGCTCGGGGAGGCTGACGCCGGCCCAGAACACGACGCCCAGGAAGAGAAGCCCGATCCCCGCCAGGCCGGGAGTGCCGAGGATGCGGCGCCAGCGCCGCAGGAGCCAGGCACGGGGAGTCATGGTGCCTCTCCGTAATGGGGAGTCATGATGCCGCCCCCGCCCATTCGGCGGTCACCAGGAAGCGGTAAGGTTTTTGCGGGTCCTGGGACTGCTGGACATCCTCCTGCAGGAAGACGTTTTTCAGCACGCCGCCCTGGCCGAGGCGGTCCACGAAGCCCAGGATGGCGTCCCGCCCCTTGGCCTCGCCGCCGATCTGCACCGAGCCCCGGACCGGATCCGGCGCCAGGGTGAGGAAGGCGATGTCATCGCTCCTGGCCTCCTCCAGGGCTTTGAAGAGGGCTTCCCAGGGCCGGTTGATGTCCCGGAAGACGACAGTGGCCGCCTGCATGAGCTGCTGGGCCTCCCGGGCATCGCCGGGGCGGACCTGGACGCGCCCCCGGGCCGTCTGCTGGACGCGGACGAGTTCGCCCCGCCAGGATTCCACTTCCCTGGAAGCCACCTGATAGTCCGCGATGGCGCCGGCCAGGACCACCAGGCCCGCCCCGAGGAGGGCAAGGCCGGGGGCGGAGAAGCGCCGGGGCTGGAAGTCGAGGAGCAGGGCTCGCATGGGGCTCAGGCGTTCAGCGCCATGGCGTAGGCGGCATCTTCGGCCGGCGCGAAGCCGGGCCGGGCGGGGAGCTTGAGGACGCTGCCCGACCAGCCGTCGGCCAGGGCCATTTCACCGGCCGGCGTCTCCGGGGCGGCGATGCACAGGCGCTCCGGCGGGCTGTCGCGGCCCGCCAGGAGCAGGGCCCGATCGAGGATCTGGGGCAGCTCCTGGCCCCAGCCCTGCCCCACCTGCCGGCAATTCACGCCGGCCCAGTCGTCCTCCTGGAACCAGGCCAGGCACAGCCGCCCCTCCTCGGCCAGGAGGAACCAGTCCCGGCGCCCATCCAGCTCCCGGCGCCAGCGGTTGAAGGCAGCCATCAAGTAGGGCTGGATGGCGACCAGCGGCAGGCCGGCGCCGGCGCAGATTTCCCGCAGGCCGGCCAGGAGCCGGCGGTCGGCGGCGCAGGCCAGCAGCGGCGCCGGCGGGCGGCCCTCGTTCCAGAGGATTTCCCAGCCCTCCACGGCCTCCCCGTAGACCTCGGCGAAGCTGTAGCGCACCAGGGCCGCCTGCTCCTCCTCGCCGGTCACCTTTTCCTGCCAGGGGACGACGAGGTAATGGACGAAGTGGTTGGAGAGGATGGCCCGGACTTCGGCGTTTTTCCACGGGCGGCGGGGCAGGATGGTTTCGAGGGCGGCCAGGGCCGGCCGCCAGGGGGGCTCGCCCGCCTGGGCCGGCGGGCAGGCGACGATTTCCTTGGCCACCACCCGATCGGCCAGGCCCCGGGCCAGGCGCACCAGAATCACCCGCCGGGGAGCGAGGACGACGTGCAGGCGGTCACGCCACGAAAGTGACACGGTTGATCTCCTGCAGGGTGGTCTCGCCCTTCTTCACCAGATCCACCGCCGCCTCCCGCAGGTAGCGGGTGCCGCTGCGGCGAGCCGCTTCCTTGATGCGGCGGGCGGGCTCCCGGGCGATGATGAGCTCCCGGATTTCGTCGTTGAGGTTGAGCATCTCGGCGATGGCCTTGCGGCCCTTGAAGCCGCTGCCCCGACATTCACCGCAGCCCCGCCCGTGGCGGAAATTGAACTCGGCGGCCTGGTCCGGCGAGATGCCGGAATCGGCGAGGAGCTGGGGCGAGGGCCGGTCGGGCCGGGAGCAGTGGGGGCAATTCACCCGCACCAGGCGCTGGGCCATGATGCCGTTCAGAGCCGAAACGAAGCTGTAGGGGTCCACGCCCATGTGCATGAAGCGGCCGATGACATCGAAGACGTTGTTGGCGTGCACGGTGGTGAATACGAGGTGGCCGGTGAGCGCCGCCTGGATGGCGATCTGGGCGGTCTCGGAGTCGCGGATTTCCCCCACCAGGATCTTGTCCGGGTCGTGGCGCAGGATGGAGCGCAGGCCCCGGGCAAAGGTCAGGCCCTTCTTCTCATTCACCTGGATCTGGAGGACGCCGGAGAGCTGGTATTCCACCGGGTCCTCGATGGTGATGAATTTGTCCTGGCCCTGGTTGATCTCGCACACCGCCGCGTAGAGGGTGGTGGTCTTGCCGCTGCCGGTGGGGCCGGTGACCAGGACCATGCCGTAGGGCTCGTGGATGAGGCGGCGGAAATTGGCGATGGATTCCGGATCGAAGCCCAGGGCATCGAGGGAAAGCCCCTGGCCCTGGGTGCCCAGGGTACGGCGGTCGAGGATGCGCAGCACGGCGTCCTCGCCGAAGATGCTGGGCATGATGGAGACCCGGAAATCCACCTCCCGGCCCCGCATGGCGACCTTGAAGCGCCCGTCCTGGGGGATGCGGCGCTCGGCGATGTCCAGCTCCGACATGACCTTGATGCGGGAAATGACCTGCTCCGCCAGCTCCTGGCCGGCCATGGCGCCCACCTGGTTGAGGACGCCGTCGATGCGGTACTTGACCACCAGGCCGTTGACGTCGGTCTCCAGGTGCACGTCGCTGGCCCCGGCCTTGAGCCCGTCGTAGATGATGGAATGCACCAGCCGCACCACCTCGCTGGTGTCCTCGCTGATGACCCGCAGGGAGAGATCCTCGGCGGCCTCGCCGGCGGCGGCGCCGCCCCCCCGGCCGGGCATCACCGTGTCCATGGCGTGCATGGTCTCCTCGTGGCGGGAGAGGTAGACCGCGAGGTCGGCGCGATGGGCGAGGCAGGGGGAAAAGGGCCGCCCCACCTGGTTCTCGGCCCAGGCCAGCAGCCCGGCGTCGAAGGGGTCGGCGAAGACCAGGCGCAGCCGGCCCTCGGCATCGGTCATGGCCAGGCATTCGCGCTGGGCGGCCCGGGCGAAGGGGATGAGCTCCCATTGGGGCTGCAGGCGGTAGAGGGCGTTGATATCCACCCAGTCGTAGCGGAAGGTGGCCGCCAGGGTTGCCAGGAAAGCCATCGCCGGGAGCCCGGACTGCTCCTCCAGCACGGTCAGCAGGGGGCGGCCGCTGGCGTCGGCCTCGCGGCGGGCGGCCGAGAGCTGCTCGGGGGAAAAACGGGAAACGGAGACTGCAGTTTCGTTCATCGGATGCTTCCAGCCAATTCGAAAATGGGCATGTACATGAGGACCACGATGGCGCCGATGACGAGCCCGATGACCGCCATCAGGATGGGCTCGAAGAGGCGGGTGAACCAATCCACCCAGCGGGCCATCTCCTCCTCGTGGAAGACGGCGATGCGCTCCATCATCTCCCCCATCTGGCCGGTGCCTTCGCCCACCCGCAGCATGCGGGAAGCCACCGGCGTGGTCAGGCCGTTGCCGTCCATGGCCCGGGACAGGGCGTAGCCCTCGCGGATTTCCTTCACCGCCCGCTGCAGCTGGCCCCGCAGGGTGGGCTGCAGGAGGCCGGAGACCATGTCCAGGGCATTGACCACCGGGGTGCCGCCGGAAAGCAGCATCCCCACCGTGCGGTAGAAGCGGGCGAGCTGATAGACCCGCATGCGCTCCCCGACCCAGGGGATGGCCCACAGGCGGGTGCCGAACCAGCGCTTGAAGCCCGGGTGCAGGACAGCGTAGGCCAGCCCCGCCAGCGCCCCCAGGACGGCGACCGACATGGCCAGGGCGTGAGCGTTCAAAAGCTCGCCCCAGGCCAGGAGCACCCGGGAAAAGAAGGGCAGGTTGCTGCCCATGCTCTCGTACACCCCGGCGAAGCGGGGCACCACGTAGCCCATGAGGAAGATCACCACCAGGCCGCCCACCACCATCAGCAGCACCGGGTAGATAGCGGAGCTGATGATCTTCTTCTTGATGGCCTCCACCTGGGACTGGTAGGCCACGTAGCGGCCCAAGGCCTCAGGGAGGTCCCCGGTGCGCTCGCTGGCGCGGACGGTGGCGACGTAGAGGGCCGGGAAGACCGCCGGGTACTGCTCCAGGGCGGCGGACAGGGTCTGGCCCTCGGTGAGGATGCGGATGACGCCTTCTAGCACCTTCCGGGCTTCCGGCCGGTGCTCCTTTTCCACCAGGGTCTCCATGGCTTCCAGGAGGGGCAGGCCGGCCCCCAGGAGGGCGAGGAGTTCCTGGGTGAACAGCACGAGGGGAAAGGTCGCCCGGCGCCCGAAGCGGATGCGCACCAGCGCCGCCGCCGGGCGTACGGTGAGCACCTTGTAGCCCATGCCCTGGGCCCGCAGCGCGGCGTCGGCATCGCTGGCCGCCTCGATGGACAGGGAAGCCACGCCGGCGCCCTTGATGGCCTTCACCTCGTAACGCATGCGTTGTCTCGATACACATTGACCCCTTTGTCCGGCGGCCGCGATGCGCCTCGATTTCCACCCGCAATCTTCCGGCCAGGGGCGATCCCCGGCCCGGCCCGCCAGTCAAGATTGGATCGGCCGTCCCGATGCCAGTTCCGGCCCCTGCCGAACCATCGCCCCGGGGCCGGACCTGAAAAGGCTGGGGGAAAACCGGCAGCTTCCCCGGCTTTTCCCGCCCATGCCGTCCGGGTTACCCTGGCGATTTTTCCCTCGCCCCAGGAGAGAACCAATGAAACGAATCCAGGCCAGCGACCTCGCCGCCTTGAGCCGCGATGCCTCCAAGGCACCGCGCCGGCGCAGCAACCTCAACCTTCACCCCGAGCTGGCTGATCCGGTGCAGCGCCTGCTGAACGCCATCGAACCCGGCAGCTACGTGCCGCCCCACCGCCACGGCTCGCCGGCCAAGTGGGAACTTTTCGTCATCCTTTCCGGCGCCATCGCGGTGCTGATTTTCGATGGCGAGGGCAAAGTGCTGGAGCGGGTGGAACTCGACGCCGACGGCCCCACCCGGATGGTGGAGATTCCGCCGGCCGCCTGGCACAGCGCCGTCGCCCTCAGGGCGGGAACAGTGGTGCTCGAAGTGAAGCCCGGGCCGTACGCGGCGTTGGCGAGCGAGGATTTCGCAAGCTGGGCGCCAAAGGATGGGACGGAGGAGGCAGCGGCGCTGGTGGAGCGGTTGGCCAGGGCGGGGGTGGGGGAATGCCTGGGGTGAGGAAAGCGGGCGGATGGGGATTTCAGGGGTGACGTATCGTGAAACCGGCCGCGCCGCATGCCATGTTAATATTTCAAGGGTCGGCTGCCAGGTTATTGATCAAGTCAACTAACCTGACGCTAGCCGGTTTATTTATCGAAATGGAATCGAGTTCACGTTATGCCTTGCCTTGGTAATTCGTTTGCATCTAATTCAGGAGAATAAATGTCTAGATTTCTTAGACTTACAGTCTTAATGCCAATTTTGTTTTTGACTTCGGCATGTGTGGGCCCACTTCCTCGAATTGAGACATCTCCCACTGCGTTGGCAAATATAAGAACCATCGCAGTTATCCGCCCACCTGAGCCCGATCTCTATACAGTCATCAACTTTGGTAATGCAGGAATGGCAGCTGTAGCTGGTGTATTGGGAGGTGCAGCTGCAGGTGGTGTGCAAGTGAATATGATGGCGCAAGTCACTCAAAACCTAAAACATGAAAATCCGTCCATAATTTCTCAAGCACTGCCGGAAAGTATTACTCAAGAACTGAACAAGCGCGGATATGAGGCAAGAATAGAGGACGGCCCATGGGAACGGCAGGAAGGAGGAGCATTCCAACTGCAATGGGACAAAATAGACTCCTCGGCAGATGGCGTATTAGTTGTGATACCAACAATTGTCGGTTTTGTTGCAAAAGGTCTTACCGCTGATTACATGCCTACCGTTATTGCAGGCGTAACTCTGGTTGGTAAAAATCGAAATGACAAGTTGTATCGAGGCTTTCATTCATCCGGGTGGATACCTAGTGGAGATGGCTGGCGACGCTCTGAACCCAAAATCACTTTTCCAAATTTTGATTCGATATTGGCAGACCAGCAAAAAGCTGCTGCCTCATTGAGAGCCGGTGCCGCAAGTGTCGCAATAACAGTAGCTGAAGATCTTAAGCGTTAACAATGTCCAATTTTTCTTCGGTGAAGCTAACCCGGCATAACAATCCGGTCCAGGGGACGGTCAGCCAGCTGCGCTGCCTGCCCGCCCCTGACCTCCGTCGTTAACCGTCGGCATACACAATCCCCATGCGCAAATATCTACTGCTGTTGGCTCAGTTGATCTGCCTAGACCAGGCTACTGCAGCCAACGACATCGTTTTGTATCCCAATGGCGTTAGCCGGCCCGGTATTTACATTCCTGGGTTTCGAACGTACTCCGCCAACCCCTATAGCCCGTCCGCTGAGAATGTGGCTTTGCTCCGGGAATTCAAGCAAGCTTTCCCACCAATGCGTATCGCCGGCTTCAGTTCTTATGCTCCGGGTGAGGCCAGTTTGGTGTGCCGGCTGAGTTATCCGGTCTACCTCCCTGGAAAAATACCCTATGAAGCCTACTTAGCTGAAGCGATGCGCGCTGAGCTACTGGAAGCAGGTCTTTACGCGGAGGACGCCAGTGTTGGAATCAACGGCCATCTGGTTGCGATGGATTTCAACTCGTTTGGTACGGGGAAATGGACGATTGAAGCAACGTTCTCTATTGATGGCAAAGAGCCTATTGCGATCAAGCATGAATACACCTACTCGGTTGCGGCGGGTGCTGTCAGAGCATGTAACGACGTCAGTCGTGCCTTGGTTCCAGCTATGCAAGACTTTCTCCATGCGGTCTATAGCAATCCGCAATTTAAGGACCTGCTCCGCTGAGAAATCTGGGGCATAGGTAACAGATTAATCAAGTGGCCGAAATAGACGTACCCCCCATCGTTGATTTCCTCTAGGCCAAAGATTTGGCAGTTGCAAAAATATATTCGTCTTCTGATGATTGAATTGTTCAGCATCGCAGTCCGCTGAACTTCGCCGCTAAACACCCATGAGAATCCACATCTTATCGAGGCTCATCGGAGCAACCCTAGCCGCTGTCTTCTCCACAGCGACCTGCGCCCAAACCCATTGCAGCCAGGATGAAATCGACTATTTCTCCTGCCGGATAGCCGGCAGCGGCAAGGTTGCCTCCCTTTGCGGCGGTAACGATTCAGGGCAGCTCGAAGACGCATGGCTCCAATATCGCTTCGGGAAGCCGAAAAAGGTCGAATTCGAATACCCGGCCACAAGGGCAAACTCCCTGAAGCAGTTCCAGGGCACCCATTTCAGCCGATACAGCTACCTGACGGTCTTGTTCATCAACGGCAAGGCGCTTTATGAAATCGAACTGAGGGACGACTACAGCGCCAAGGGGCGACGGATTTCCGGGGCGATAAATGTCGAGGTCGAAAAGAAGCGGACGACCCTGCGCTGCGACCGGCCCGTCAAGGAGTCCTCTTGGGACGCTCTGCTCGATCTGATACCCGCTACCTATCAGCCCACCGGAGACGGACGGGATAGTTTCCTCTGGCAGTATCACAACCGGATCGCCAAATAGCTTGGAAAGGAAAGAACCAATGCAGCGCTATCTTGAATCCACGCCCATCATCGATTGGCGGGACCCCGGCGTCCAAACGCTGGCGCGGGAACTGGCGGGGAGCGGCCAATCCCCCGAAGCGGTGGCGAGGCGCTGCTTCGAGTGGGTGCGGGATGAGATCAAGCACTCCAGGGATTATCAGCTCCAGGCGGTCACCTGCTCCGCCTCCGAGGTTCTTCGCGTCGGCAGCGGCTATTGCTACGCCAAGAGCCATCTCCTGGCCGCCCTGCTGAGGGCCAACGGCATTCCCGCCGGCCTCTGCTACCAGCGCCTCAGCCGGGACGACAAGGGCGCGCCCTTCTGCCTCCACGGCCTGAATGCGGTGCACCTGCCGGCCCATGGCTGGTACCGGGTCGATCCCCGGGGCAACCGGGAGGGCATCGACGCCCAGTTCACCCCGCCGGTGGAAAGGCTGGCCTTCCCCATCCGGCTCACCGGCGAGGCTGACATACCGGGAATCTTTGCCGAACCTTTGCCGGTCGTGGTGAAGGCGCTCCGCTCAAGCGCCTCGGCGGATGCCCTCTGGCTGCAGCTGCCCGATATGGAAAGCGGCTGCCCGACTGCCGCCACGGAATCAGGAAGCTAATCAGGCATCAACCCTTTCCCCCAGGAACCCGCCATGTCCTCACCCGTCCTTATCCTGCCAGGCATCGGCAACTCCGGCCCCCTGCACTGGCAATCCCTCTGGGAGCAGTCCCATCCCGACTTTGTGCGCGTCGAGCAGCGGGATTGGGACAACCCGGTCTGTACGGAGTGGGTCGCCGGCATCGAGGCGGCCGTAAGACAGGCTGGGCCCCAGGTGGTGCTGGTCGCCCACAGCCTCGCCTGCCTGGCCCTCGCCCATTGGGCCGCCGGGGCTCATTCCCCCGTCAAGGCCGCCCTCCTGGTGGCCGTGCCCGACCCCGAAGGCCCCAACTTTCCCCGGGAGGCCCGGGGCTTTTCCGGGACGCCGGCCCGGCCGTTCCCCTTCCCGAGCACCGTAGCGATCAGTTCCGACGATCCCTACGGTTCCCCGGCCCACTCGGAGCGCCTAGCGAAGGCTTGGGGCAGCCGGGTCGTCCATGTCGGCAACTGCGGGCACATCAATGCCGACAGCCGCCTCGGTGCCTGGGCGGAAGGCTATGCCTTGCTCGAGCAGCTTCGGGGCTGACCGCCCCTTCCTGAGGGTGGCTTGCCGTCCGGCCCCTGCATCCTTGGCGATGCTCGCTGCCCGCTCCACACCTACTGGAGAAAAACGTCCATGACCTACCCTGCCTGCAAGGCCCTTTCATGGGCCGTCCTCATGTTGCGGCTGCTGGCCTTCGTGTTCCTCGTGGGGCTGCCGCAGCAATCTTTCGCCGCCGTGTGCAAAGCCGGCGAGCCCGAGGACTTTTCGGCATTCTTTACCCACTTTTCCGATGACAAGCCGTTCGCCGTCAGCCGCACCCTCTTTCCCCTCAGGCAACTGAGATGGGAGTACGGCATCGACAGCAAAGGAAACGATGTTTCCTCGCCCGTACCGTCCCGCGCCTCGAAGGCGGAATTTTCCGCCACCCCCAGTCTCTCTGGCGTACATGCGGGAAAACGGCTTGGTTTCGAAGATCAGGAAACTCGCTGCCCGCATCGCGGTCGTTGAAGTCTTCAAGCCGGATAGCGACTGGCTGACCACCTACCACTTCCTGCGCAAAGGCAATTGCTGGTTCTTCCATGAGTACCAGGACCACTCCCTATAGGGTTCAGCTGCTTGGCCTCGCGGGCTGGCTTCTGCTGACCTTCGCCGCGGCTGCCACGGGCGCGCTCGCTGCCGCCGAGGCCGGCCCCTTCTACCAGCAACTGGCCCGTCCGGACTGGTCCCCGCCGGCCTGGGTGTTCGCGCCGGTCTGGTCGGCGCTCTATGTCCTCATCGGCATCGCCGCCTGGCTCGTCTGGCGGGCCCACGGCTTTCGCGGGGCACGCGCTGCCCTCACCCTCTACATCGTCCAACTCGCCGCCAATGCCCTGTGGACCTGGCTGTTCTTCGCCTGGCGACAGGGCGCCCTGGCCTTTGCCGAGGCCATTGTTCTCTGGTGCCTAATCGTCGGCACCGCCGTCTCGTTCTCGCGCCTGCATAGGCTGGCCGCGGCGCTGCTGCTGCCCTACCTGGGGTGGGTGAGCTTCGCGGTCGTGCTGACCTTTTCCACATGGCAGCGCAATCCCGGGGTGCTGGGATGAGCTGCCCACCGTCGCAGCCGGCTTCGAGGGGCCGACCGGCGGCATGACCGCGACCGGCCGGGGACGCTGCCCCCGGTTCCGGGAACATCGCCGGGAATTCCGATTGCTCGGGCACCAGGGAAGCCGGCCATTCCCGGCTGCCGGGCCAAGGAGAGCCGCCATGTCCGAACTGAAATCCTATGCCGTATGGGATGCGACCACCCGCTGGTTCCACTGGATCAATGTGCTCTGCATCATTGCCCTCACGGCCGTGGGCCTCGTGATCCTCAACGAAGGCAGTCTAGGGATCACCAATGCCGGCAAAGCGTCCCTCAAGACGGTGCACGTCTGGATTGGATACGCCTTCACCCTGAACCTGCTCTGGCGCCTTGTCTGGGCCTTCCTCGGCAACCGCTATGCCCGCTGGCGGGCTTTCCTCCCTGGGGGAGAGGGATATTTTCAGGCTGTTCGCAGCTATATCGCCGCCTTCATCGCCGGCCATCCGGAGCAGTATCTCGGCCACAATCCATTGGCACGGCTGAGCACCACCGCGCTCTTTCTTCTCATCGCCATCCTCGCCGTTACCGGCCTGGTCCTGGCGGGTACGGATCTGTTCTATCCCCCCATCGGCCACTGGATCGGGCAATGGGTGGCGGCGCCCGGCGTGGATCCGGGCGCCTTGAAACCCTATTCCCCGGAAATGTACGACGCGGCGGCCTTCCAGGCCATGCGCGCTTTCCGCAAGCCCTTTGCCGTGGTGCACCTGTACGCCTTCTATGTGCTGCTGATCCTCGTCGTCCTGCATGTGGCCGCCGTGGTGATCGAGGAAGTGAAGGAAGGGGGCAACATCATTTCCGCCATGTTCACAGGACGAAAGATCATCCGGGGGCAGCCCGTCGATCAGGAACACGACGGCCAGGACTGAAAACCTGCGGCTGGCGAACTGCCCCCGTAGCGCGCTGTCCGGCCGGATCAGCCCGCCTGGGGCTTCATCCGGAAGAAGGCGATGCGCTCCAGGAGCTGCTGGGCGACGGTGCTCAGTTCCTCGGCCGTCGCCGCCAGCTCCTCGGAGGCCGAGGCATTCTGCTGGGTCGCCTGGTTGAGCTGGCCGATGGCGCTATTGATCTGGCTGGCGCCGCTGGATTGCTCCTCGGAGGCGGCGGCGATGCCCTGGACCAGGTCCGAGGTCTCGCGGATGGACGGCACCATCTCGTCCAGCAGCCGGCCGGCCCGCTCCGCCTGCCGCACCGACGAGCCGGCGAGTTCGCTGATTTCCCGGGCGGCCACCTGGCTGCGCTCGGCGAGCTTCCTCACTTCCGCCGCCACCACGGCAAAACCCTTGCCCTGGGCGCCGGCCCGGGCGGCTTCGATGGCGGCATTCAGCGCCAGGAGGTTGGTCTGGTAGGCGATGTCATCCACGATGCCAATCTTGCCGGCGATCTGCTGCATGGCCGCCAGCGTCTCCTTGACGGCTTCCCCGCCCTGGACGGCTTCCTGGGCGGCCTTGCCGGCAATGCCGTCGGTGGCCCGGGCGCTCTCGGTGTTCTGGAGGATGCTGGCGGTCATCTGCTCGACGCTGGCCGTGGTCTCCTCGATCCCGGCGGCCTGCTCCGAGGCGGATTGGGAGAGCGACTGGGCGGTAGCCGATATCTGCCCGGACGAGTTGGCGAGCTCGCCGGCGGTGGCGTCGATGTGGCCGATGATGCGCTGCAGGTTTTCCGCCATGGTGGCCATGGCGGCGGCCAGCTGGCCGACCTCGTCCCGGGAAGTGGCGCGGGTGCGGACGGTCAGGTCCCCCTTGGCGAGGCTCTCCGCCGCCGCCACCGCCGCCCGCAGGGGAATGGTGATGGCCCGGCCGATCCGCCAGGAGATCGCGGGACCGATGAGCAGGATGGCGAGGCAGACGCCGCTGATCCACAGGGCCGTGGTCCGGATGATGGCCTCGAACGCCGCCGAGGCATCCCGGGTCACCTGGGCGTTGACCGCCAGCAACTGCCGGAAACCATCGCTCAAGACCTTGTCGGCCCCCTTGATGGACTTGTCGATCTCGTTCGACGACATCCCCTCGCCTTGCAGGCGCGCCGCCTCGGCCATGGCGGTCAGGTAGTTCCTGGCCCCCCCCTCCACCTGCTGGAGCAGTTTGTCCTCCTCGCTGCCGATGCTGCCGGCCTGCCGGTAAAGGGTGGCGGCCTTGAGGATCGCGGCCATGTCGCCTTCGAATTTCTGCCGATAGTCGCCGCCGCGCAGCACATAGTTCTTGAAGTGGTGGATGCCTTCCTGGAGGGCGAACATGCCGTCGGTGACGGCTTCCCGCTTCTTGAGCGTAACGGCTTCAAACTGGTTCCACTGCTCGCCCAGGGCCCCCATTTTGTGCCAGGCGATGCCGCCGAGGACCAGGGCCAGCAGGGTGACGGCCGTGAAGCCGGCCGCGAGCTTCTTGCCGATGGGCAAATCCTTCCACATGCTCTTTTTCCTTTCCAACCTGACTGCCGCTGCTGCCTGGCAGGTTGAAGATGCAGCGGGCTGGCCGGAGATGTCGCCTGCTGCGCCGGTGCGGCCCAAAGGGAAATCGCGCTGGGCTGCGGATGGCTACTTTATGCCACAGGCGTAAATATAGGCCATTGGTGGAAGACCCCATATTTCTTTGGAATGCAGTTCCCGGGCCCGGAGCCGCCCTGTGGCGGCAGCGACAAAAAGCCTCACCCGGCCAGCTGCCAGCAGCCGGCCGGGTAAGGCAGGAGACCCGAAACGGGCGGCCGCAGCCGCCTCAGCGCTTCTTGGTGGGGGCGGCCGTGCTCTCCGCGACACTGCCGACGAAGGTGTTCTCCACCAGGGGCGGCGCATCCACCTGGGGAACGTGGCACTGCACGCAGTTGTGGCGGCCGGCGTAGGCGCTTTCCAGCTTCTTGCCGTCGCGATCGAGGAAATGGCTGTCGCCGATCCTGGGAGCATTCTTTTTCTTGTAGGCGGTCTCGCTGTGGCAGGAGAGACACTGGTTCTCTTCCAGGGTGATCTCGTCGAAATTGTCGACAGCATGGGGAATCACGGGCGGCTGCCCCTTGAAGGTGCGGGCCACCTTCTGCTGGCCCCCCGGTTTGCCCCCCAGGTATTTCTTGGCTTCCGGGGCCGGGTCGGCGGCGGCCACATCGGCCCCGCGCATGGACTGGGCGGTGTCGTTGGCGATGGCCTGGGGCGCAAGCGCCCAGGCGGCGGCAGCCAGGATAGCGGCAAATGTCGTCTTCAGCGGAAATGTCATGATGGGCGCTCCTCCTCAAAAACTTGAAATCAATGGGTTTCCCCCGCCAAGCTGTCCGGCCGGGACGGGGGGGCGGAAACCGGATTGTTGAAACGGCTGCCGAAAACGAAGACATCCTTGGAGCAGACGTCGATGCAGCGGCCACAGTTGGTGCATTCGGAGGCCAGGATCACCGGCCCGACGCCCTCGCCCTTCAGGGCCGGGCGGATGACGTGGGGCTCCGGGCAGATTTCGAAGCAATCCATGCAGTCGTCGCAGGCGACCCGCTTCGCCGCCGACACCCGCAGCGGGCTCCAGCGCCCGAGGAGGCTATAGCAGGCGCCCACCGGGCAGAGGTGGCCGCACCAGCCCCGGCGCATGACCAGGAGGTCGAAGAGGAAAACCGCCAGCACCGCCATCCAGGCAGCGCCGAGGCCGAAAAGGAGGCCGCGATGAAGGAGGGAGACCGGATTGACCAGTTCCCAGGCCGTCACGCCGGTAATGAGGGAAACCAGGAGGGCCGCCGCGAAGATCCAGTAGCGCGATGCCCGGGGGAAGTGGACGCTGCCCTTGATGCCGAGACGGTCCCGCAGCCGGTCGGCGGCGTCGGTGACCAGGTTCACCGGGCAGACCCAGGCGCAGTAGGCCCGGCCGCCCACCAGGGCATAGAAGGCGGCGACGATGGCCGCTCCGGTCAATCCCAGGGTCTCGGGGATATGGCCGGCCAGCAGCGACTGCAGGGCGACGAAGGGATCGGTGAGAGGCAGGACCCCGAGGGTGAGGCTGTAGTTGAGGTTGCCCTTGACGATCCAGAGGCCGGCCAGGGGGCCGGCCAGGAAGAGGGCCAGGATGCCGAACTGGGACAGCCGCCGCAGGATAAGCCAGCGCTGGGCCCGCAGCCAGCCCTTGGCGGCCAGGGCCTCGGCGCCGACGGGCCGGGCCGGGCTCATTTTCCGCCCCCCAGCCCGGGCGGGGCGCTCGGCACCGGCCCGGCCACGGTCCCCGGCATGCCCGGCGGCGCGGAGGGCACGGCCGGCCCGCTGCCCGGATCGAAATGGCCCGGCAACCGTGTACCCTCGGGCAGGCGGTCGGGCAGGTCCACCATGCTTTTCTCGTCGATGAGGGAATGGCCGGCCTTCTTCTGTTCCTCCCAGCCCAGCCGGTAATGCTGGCCGATGGCCCCCTTGGCGAGCTTCACCGGCAGCACCCGGATGGCCGCTTCGTCGAGGACGCAGGATTTTTCGCACTTGCCGCAGCCGGTGCAGGCGTCGGAATGGACCGTCGGCAGGAACAGGGCGTGGCGCCCGGTGCGGGTATTGGGCAGCAGCTCCAGGGTGATGGCTTTGTCGATGGCTGGGCAGACGCGGTAGCAGACGTCGCAGCGCAGCCCCTGGAAATTGAGGCAGGTCTCGTGGTCGATGAGGACCGCCAGCCCCATCCTGGCCTGGCCGATGTCGGTAAGGCCGTGGTCGAGGGCACCGGTGGGGCAGGCCTTGACGCAGGGGATGTCGTCGCACATCTCGCAGGGGCCGGTGCGGGCGGTGAAATAGGGCGTGCCCACGGCCACCGGGCTCTCCGGCCTGGCCAGCCCGAGAATCTGTGGCGGGCAATCCCGAACGCACAGGCCGCAGCGCACGCAGGCGCCGAGGAAATCCGCTTCGGGCAGCGCCCCGGGCGGGCGCAGGGCGAGGGGCGGCAGGGCCTTCGCCTGCCTGGCGAAAAGCCCGAGGCCGAGCCCCAGCATGCCGGCGCCGCAGGCCAGGCGGGCGGTGTCGGCAAGGAACCGGCGGCGGGTGGAATTCTTGGCGGCAGCCATGGCGGTGCGGAAGGGGGGCGAGGGTACTTCTCCCCTTTTCCCTCGCCCCTCGTCCCTGCTCCCTGAGCGTCGCTTCTAGGCCTTCACCACCTTGCAGGCGCACTTCTTGAAGTCCGTCTCCTTCGAGATCGGGCAGGTGGCGTCCAGGGTCAGCTTGTTCACCAGGCGGTGCTCGTCGAAGAAGGGGATGAACACCAGGCCCACCGGCGGCTTGTTGCGGCCCTTCGTTTCCACCCGCAGCTGGATCTCGCCGCGGCGGGTGGAAACCTTGACCACGTCGTTGCGGTTGAGGCCCCGCTTCTTGGCGTCCTCCGGATTCATGAACACGACGGCGTCGGGCATGGCCTTGTAGAGTTCGGGCACCCGCCGGGTCATGGAGCCGGTATGCCAGTGCTCGAGGACGCGGCCGGTGCATAGCCAGAGGTCGTATTCGTTGTCGGGCTGCTCGGCGGCCGGCTGGTAGGGCAGGGCATAGATCACCGCCTTGCCGTCCGGAAAGCCGTAGAAGCGCATGCCTTCGCCCTTGGGCACGTAGGTGTCGTAACCCTCCCGGAAGCGCCACAGGGTTTCCTTGCCTTCCACCACCGGCCAGCGCAGGCCCCGGGCCTTGTGATAAACGTCGAAGGGGGCGAGGTCGTGGCCGTGGCCCCGGCCGAAGGCGGCGTATTCCTCGAACAGCCCCTTCTGCAGGTAGAAGCCGAAGGCTTTGCCCTCGTCGTTCGCGTAGTCCTTGATGCCGTGCTCATTGACCTTCCGCATGTCGTCGAGGCCGAACTTGTTCACCACGCCGTTGGCGTAGAGCACGTCGTACAGGGTCTTGCCCTTGTATTCCGGCATCTTGTCGAGGAGTTCGGCGGGCCACACCTCTTCCATCTTGAAACGCTTGGCGAATTCCACGTACTGCCAGAGGTCGGATTTGGCCTCCCCCGGCGCATTCACCTGCTGGCGCCAGAACTGGCTGCGGCGCTCGGCGTTGCCGTAGGCGCCTTCCTTCTCCATCCACATGGCGGAGGGCAGGATGAGGTCGGCGGACATGGCGGAAACCGTCGGATAAATATCCGAATGGACCACGAAGACCTTGGGATTGCGCCAGCCCGGATAGACCTCCTGGTTGATGTTGGGGCCGGCTTGCATGTTGTTGGTGGTGCTGGACCAGAAGAAGCCGACCTTGCCGTCCTTCAAGGCCCGGGACTGGGCGACGGCGTGCAGGCCGATCCAGTCGGGGAGAGTGCCGGCGGGCAGCTTCCAGAGCTTTTCGGAAAGCTCCCGGTGCTTCGGGTTCATGACCACCATGTCGGCGGGCAGGCGGTGGGCGAAGGTGCCGACTTCCCGGGCGGTGCCGCAGGCGGAGGGCTGGCCGGTCAGCGAGAAGGGGCCGTTGCCGGGCTCGGAAATCTTGCCCACCAGGAGATGGACGTTGTAGATCATGTTGTTCACCCAGGTGCCCCGGGTGTGCTGGTTGAAGCCCATGGTCCAGTAGGAGACAACCTTGGTCTTCGGGTCGGCATAGGCCTTGGCCAGGGCTTCCAGCTTATCCTTGGGCACGCCGGAGATTTCGTGGGCCTTGTCCAGGGTGTATTCGGAAACGAAGGCCTTGAAGTCCTCGAAGGCCATGGGGGAGGAATTGTTCGGGTTGCCCTTCGGCTTGCCGTCTTCGCCGGGGTAGCCGTTGTTCATGGCCACCTTCTCCAGGGGGTGGTTGGGCCGCAGGCCGTAGCCGATGTCGGTGACGCCCTTGGCGAACTTGACGTGCTTTTCCACAAACGCCTTATTTACGGCGTTGTTCTGGATGATGTAGTTGGCGATGTAGTTGAGGATGGCGAGGTCCGACTGGGGCCGGAAGATCAGTTCGTTGTCCGCCAACTCGCAGGTGCGGTGGCTGAAGGTGGAAAGGACGTGGATCTTGACTTGCTTGGCGGTGAGGCGCCGGTCGGTGATGCGGGACCACAGCATGGGATGCATCTCCGCCATGTTGGAGCCCCAGAGGACGAAGGCATCGGCCTGCTCGGCATCGTCATAGCAGCCCATGGGCTCGTCGATGCCGAAGGTGCGCATGAAGCCGGCCACGGCGGAGGCCATGCAGTGGCGGGCGTTGGGGTCGATGTTGTTGGAGCGGAAGCCGGCCTTCATGAGCTTGGCGGCGGCATAGCCTTCCCAGATGGTCCACTGGCCGGAGCCGTACATGGCGATGTTCCGGGGGCCGCCGGCCTTCAGGGCCGCCTTGCACTTCTCTTCCATGATGTCGAAGGCCTGTTTCCAGGAAATGGCCTGGAAGTCGCCGTTCTTGTCGAACTTGCCGTCCTTCATGCGCAGCAGGGGCTGGGTCAGGCGGTCCTTGCCGTACATGATCTTGGAGAGGAAGTAGCCCTTGATGCAGTTGAGGCCGCGATTGACCGGCGCTTCCGGGTCGCCCTGGGTGGCCACGACGCGGCCGTCCTTGACCCCCACCAGGACACCGCAGCCGGTGCCGCAATAGCGGCAGACGCCCTTGTCCCAGCGTATCCCGTCGTCCTTGGCGATGGCCGCCCCCGGCACGCTCATGCCGGCAACGCTCGCCGCCGCGGCGACGGCGCTGTTCTTGATGAAATCGCGACGCGTCAATGTGAACTCAATCATTTCAGACCTCCCCGTCTGGATCAGATTCGTATCGGTGATAGACCATGGCTGCCGACAGCACCCCCGGAAGCCGGCGGATCGTTTCAAAAGCCTGGACGGTGGCGTCGTCGCTGGCGGCTTCGACGGTCACGATCATGCGTCCGTCCTCCGTCACCGCATGGACCTCCACCCCGGCCAGGGTCCCCAGACTGGCCCGCACCGCCGCCGCCTTGGCCGGCTGTGCCCCCACGATCAGGCTGGAAATGCTGATTGCCTCGGAAGCCGTTGTATTCATATGCCATCCGTCAGTTCGAAGTCTGGCCAATCTAATCCCACACGGCATGAATTGGTTTAGCGTGGATCAAGTTAATCAGGCCATCCCTAGACTTTTGTCATGTACTTGACCGGGATCACGGTAACGGACATATTCCTTCTGCTATACCTCGGCAGTACCTCGAAAGGACCCTCAATGCCGCTTCACCAGATCACCCGGGCACGACAGCAGCCATGACGTTTCGGCGCGCCCGCCTGCCGGCCCTCGTGGTCGTTTTGATGCTCGCCGCATTGGCAGGCTACTTCCAGTTCAGCGGCAGCCCGCCCCAGTCGGCTCCGGAGAGCAGCCGCTACGGACTGCCGGCCCTCGACCCGGAGATGCCCCTGCGGAGCGCCGAGCCCATCCAGCCGCTGCCGGAGTTGCCGCCCCTCGATCCGCAAAAGGTCGCCCTCGGTCGGCAACTTTTCCACGATCGGCGGCTCTCCGCCGACAACAGCATTTCCTGCGCTTCCTGCCATGACCTGAGCCGCGGCGGCGTCGATGGCCGGCCGGTGTCCCAGGGGGTCGGCGGCGCCCGGGGCGACGTCAATGCCCCCAGCGTCCTCACCGCTTCCCTCAATTTCCGCCAGTTCTGGGATGGCCGGGCGGCCACCCTGGAGGAACAGGCCGGAGGTCCCATCCTGAACCCGAAGGAGATGGCCGCCGCCTGGCCGGAGGTCATCGAGCGGCTCGAGGCCGACGCCGGCATGAAGCGGGCATTCATGGGCGTCTACCCGGATGGCGTCACCCCCGACAATGTCGTCGCGGCCATTGCCGACTTCGAGCGCAGCCTGCCCCGGCCATCACGCTTCGACCGCTGGCTGCGGGGAGACCGCGACGCCCTCAGCGACGAAGAGCGCCAGGGCTACCAGCTCTTCAAGAAGCATGGCTGCATCGGCTGCCACCAGGGCGCCAACGTGGGCGGCAACCTCTTCCAGCGCTTCGGGATCATGTCCCACTACTTCAACACCAAGAACTCCATCACCCAGGCCGACCGGGGACGCTACAACGTCACCGGCCAGGAGGAGGACCGCTATATTTTCAAGGTCCCGAGCCTGCGCAACGTCGCCCTCACCGCCCCCTATTTCCATGATGGCTCCGTCCCGCGCCTGGAAGACGCCGTGGCCGTCATGGGCCGCTACCAGCTGGGTATCAACCTGCCAGCCCGCGACATCGGCCTCATCGCCGCCTTCCTGCAAAGCCTCACCAGCGAGACCCTGCCGTGACCCGGAAAATGACCTTGCTGACCGCTTCCCGGCTCTGGCTCCTGGCTGTCGTGCCGCTGGCGGTGCTGGCCGCGCTCTACCACTGGAGTTCGGTAGACGATGACGGCCTGCACCGGGTCGAAGTGGCGGCGAACGAACTGGTGGCCCTCGACATCGCCGCCAACCTCGAGATCATGAAGCTGCGCCACCGCCACAAGCTGGACTACGACGAGCTGGCGGCGGCTGCCCGGCGGGGCCAGGAACTGCTGGACCAGCTCGAGCCGGAGTTCGCCCGCCTCGATCTCAAGCCGGCCCTGGAGCCGGCACGCCACACCTGGCAGGAGAAGCTGGCCGGCATCGAGCGCTTCAAGCAGATCAACGCCATCTTCAGCACCTCCCAGTTCCATTTCATCAATCTCGCCGAGTCCCTGGAAAGCCGCAAGAACAGCCCCCTGCTCAACCGGGTTTCCCGCCGCGTACTCGCTTTCCTGATGCAGGGCAGCAGCGAAGAGCTGCCGGTACTGGTCAGCAGCATCTACCAGTTGGCCGGCGAGATCGACGGCTGGCCCGAGGCCGACCGGGCCGAGGGCAAGCTCCTGGTCACCCACGGCACCCTGATCCTGGAACAGTACCGCCGGGCCCAGCAGTTGTCCCAGGGGCTCCTGGAGTCCCCCTTCGCCGGCACCGTCGCCGCCGCCTACCGGACCTATGCCATCGGCCACCGCAAGGCCACCGCCCGGGCCAACCAATACCGCCAGGTCATGGCCGGCTTCGCCCTGCTGCTGGCCGCCGCCGTCATCCTCGCCGCCGTGCGGCTGCGCCAGTCCGGCGCCCGGCTGCGCCTGGCCGCCCGCGTCTTCGACAACCTGGCCGAAGCCATGGTGATCACCGACGGCAGCGGCAACATCCAGTCCGTGAACCCGGCTTTCACCACCATCACCGGCTATTCCGAGGAGGAGGCCCAGGGCAGGAAGCCGGGGGATCTGCTGGCCTCGGGGCAGCACGATCCGGCCTTCTTCACCCGGATGTGGACCGTCCTGCGGGAAAACGGCCAATGGCAGGGCGAGATCATCAACCGGCGCAAGAACGGCGAAACCTACACGGAATGGCTGTCGATCTCCGCCATGCGCGGTGCCGACAACCGGGTCGTCCAGTACATCGGCCTGTTCAGCGACATCAGCGACCGCAAGGAGGCCGAGGCCTACATCCACCACCTGGCCTACCACGACCCCCTCACCGGCCTGGCCAATCGCCTGCTCTTCCGGGACCGTCTGGATACCGCCCTGCGCCAGGCCCAGCGCAGCAACCGCCCCCTGGCGGTGCTGATGATGGACCTCGACCGCTTCAAGAACATCAACGATACCCTGGGCCACCATACCGGGGACCGCCTGCTGAAGGAGGTCGCCCATCGCCTCTCCTGCTCGGTCCGGGACTGCGACACCCTGGCCCGCCTGGGGGGCGACGAATTCGCCCTGCTCATGCCGGAGATCCGCAGCGCCGACGACGCCGCCGGCATCGCCGGCAAGCTGGTCCAGATGCTGGCGCCGGAGATCGACCTCGAAGTCCAGGAAGTCTTCATCACCACCAGCATCGGCATTGCAGTCTTCCCCGAACACGGCAAGAACAGCGACCAGCTGCTCAGGAATGCCGACGTCGCCCTCTACGTGGCCAAGAACGCCGGCCGCAACACCTGGCATGTCTTCGACCCGGCCAGCGAAATGGCCGCCAGCGACCGCCTGGAACTGGAAACCGCCCTGCGCCACGCCGTCGCCCGCGACGAACTGGTGCTCTACTACCAGGTCCAGATGGACGCCACCGACAACCGCATCAGCGGCGTCGAGGCCCTGATCCGCTGGCAGCATCCGCAGCGGGGCCTGTTGGCCCCCGACCGCTTCATTCCCCTCGCCGAGCAGACCGGCCTTATTGAGGAGATCGGCGCTTGGTGCCTGGAAACCGCCTGCCGCCAGCTAGCCCGCTGGCAACTTGAGGGCATTCCCGTTCCCCGCATGGCCGTGAACGTCTCGGCCCGCCAGCTGCGGGCCCAGGGCTTCACCGAACTGGTCATGGACACCATCAGCCGCACCGGCATCCAGCCCGGGCAGCTGGAACTGGAACTCACCGAGACCATGCTGTCCGACGACCCGAGCGTGGCTTTCGCCATCTTCACCGAATTGCGGCGCCATGGCGTGCGCATCGCCATCGACGATTTCGGCACCGGCTACTCCTCCCTCAACTACCTGGCCCAGTTCCCGGTGGACGTCATCAAGATCGACCGCAGCTTCGTGCGCAACCTGGACGGCCAATCGGAGGCTTCGGACCTGGTGCGGGCAATCATCCTGCTCGCCCAGAGCATGAAGATGGAGACGGTGGCCGAGGGGGTCGAAGTGGACCAGCAGCAGACCGCCCTCACCAGCCTGGGCTGCGACCACCTGCAGGGTTTCCTCTTTGCCAAGCCCCAGCCGCCGGAAGCTTTCCCCGGGCTGGTCAAGCACCTGGCAGGGCTAGCACCCGCCGAGCATTGAGGCTGGTGGCCGCGGCCACCTCGGCAACCGGCACGGCCCGCAGCGCGGCGAGTTCGGCGGCGATGCGGGGCAGTTGGGCCGGGGAATTGCGGCCCCGGTCGAGCCAGGCCGGCGGAATGTCCGGAGCGTCGGTCTCGAGGACGATGCTCTCGAGGGGCAAGGTTGCCGCCAGCTGCCGGATGCGGCGGGACCCCGGGAAAGTCAGGGTGCCGCCGAAGCCGAGCTTGAAGCCCCGGCGGATGAACTCGTCCGCCTGCTGGCGGCTGCCGTTGAAGGCATGGGCGATGCCCCCCGGCACTTCGATGCGGCGCAGGTGCTTGAGGATCTGATCCACCGCCCGCCGCACGTGGAGGAGCACCGGCAGGCCCAGTTCCCGGGCGATCTTCAGCTGCTCGGCGAAGAACCATTCCTGGCGCCCGGGATCTCCGTCGGGAACGAAGAAATCGAGGCCGATTTCCCCCACCGCCACCGCCTTCTCCGCCGCCAGCCAGTGCCGCAGGAAATCGAGGTCGCCCTCCCGGGCGCCGGTGACGTAGAGGGGATGGATGCCGTAGGCCGGGAAGCACCCCGGATAGCGCCGGCAGCAGTCCCGCACCGCCGGGAAATTGGCGGCATCCACCGCCGGCACCACCAGGGTTTCCACCCCGGCATCCCGGGCCGCCGCCCACACTGCATCCCGATCGGCATCGAATTCGGCCGCATCGAGATGGCAGTGGGTATCGATCATGACAGGAAAGGGAAATCCAGCTCCGGCCGCCGCCCCGACAGCAAATCCGCCAAGGCGGCTGCCGAGCCGCAGGCCATGGTCCACCCCAGGGTGCCGTGGCCGGTGTTGAGCCACAGGTTGGGGTAGCGGCTTCTGCCGATGATCGGCACGTTGGAGGGGGTAACCGGCCGCAGCCCGGTCCACAGCTCGGGTTCCCCCGCCGGCCGCAGATCGGGGAAAAGCTCGTGGACGCGGCGCAGGATGGCCTGGCAGCGCACCGGGTTCAAATCCAGGTTATAGCCGCTGAACTCCGCCGTGCCGGCGATGCGCAGGCGCTGGCCGAGGCGGGAGAAGACCAGCTTCCGCTCGTCGTCGGTGAGGCTCACCGTCGGCGCGATGCTATCAGGGGAGAGAGGCACGGTGGCCGAATAGCCCTTGGCCGGATAGACCGGCAGGTCAATGCCCAGGGGCCTGGCGAGCAGGGGCGAATAGCTGCCCAGGGCCAGGACGTAGGCATCGGCGGTCAGGAGCTCGCCGCCATCCTCGCCCCGCACCACCACCCCGGCCACTTGACCGCCGGCGGCCGCCAGGCGCTCGATGGCGGCGCCGTAGCGAAATTTCACGCCCGCCGCGGCGGCCCGTTCGGCCAGGCCCCGGGTGAATTTATGGGCATCCCCCGATTCGTCGCTCGGGGTGTAGTCGCCTCCCACGAGGAGATGCCTGACCCGGGCCAGGGCCGGCTCGATCTCGATGCAGCGATCGGCATCCACCGGGTCCCGCTGCAGGCCGAAGCGGGACATCAAACGAGCCGCCTCGATGGCCCCGGCGAATTCCTGGCGGTCGGTGTAGATGTGCAGGATGCCACGCTCGAGGTGGTCGTAGTCGAGGCCGAGCTCCTGGCGCAGGGCCTGCAGCCGGGCGCGGCTGTAGAGGGCCAGGGTGACGATGTGGCGGATGTTGGTGCGGGTGTTGCCGGGCAGGCACTGGACCAGGAAGCGCAAGGCCCAGCGCCACTGGGCGGCATCCAGGCGCCAGCGGAAGAGGAGCGGCGCGTCCTCCTGTCCCAGCCATTTGAGCACCTTGGGCAGGACGTGGGGATTGGCCCAGGGCTCGGCGTGGGAAACGGAAATCTGGCCGCCGTTGGCGAAACTGGTTTCCATGGCGGCCGTGGGCTGGCGGTCCACAACGGTGACCTCATGGCCGGCCCGGGCGAGATACCAGGCGCTGGTGACACCGACGACGCCGGCTCCGAGGACGAGGACTCTCACTCGGCGGCCCCGCGGTCGCGGGAAATCCGGGTCACTTCGGGAATATGCCGCAGGCTCCGCAGGACCTGGGCGAGATGGCCCCGGTTGGCGACCTGGATGGTGAAGCTGAGGGAAGTGAAAAGGTGCTCCGGGTGGGCGTCCATGGCGACGTGCTCGATGTTGGAACCGGCCTCGGCGATGGCCGCCGCCACCTGGGCCAGGACTCCGCGGGTATTCTTGACCTCCACCTTGATCCGCACCTCGAAGAGCTTACCCTCTTCCGGCGCCCATTCCACGTCGATCCAGCGCTGGGGATCGTTGGAGCGGGATTTCCGGATCACCGGGCAATCGTGGGTATGGATGATGAGCCCGTGGCCCTTCTTGATGGAACCGATGATGGGATCGCCGGGGATGGGCTGGCAGCAGCGGGCGAGCTGGATGGCGACACCCTCGGTGCCGTGGATGGCCAGGGCCACGCCGCCCTCGGGGACGGCCGCGTCGTCCCGGGCCAGCAGCCGGCGGGCCACCACCGACGGCAGGCGCTTGCCCAGCCCGATGTCGCTATAGACCTCCTGGAGCGACCGGTGGCCGCTGGTCCGTACCAACTGCTCCCAGACCTCCGGCAGGATGGTGGCCGGCACCACGCCCAGGGCCAGGAGCTCCTGGTTGAGAAGGCGCTCGCCTAGCTCGGCCGATTCCTCGTTCTGCATGGTGCGCAGGAAGTGGCGGATCTTGCTGCGGGCGCGGCCGGTCTTCACATAGGACAGCCAGGAGGGATTGGGGCTGGCGTGGGGCGAGGTGATGATTTCCACCATGTCGCCGTTCCGCAGCACCGAGCGCAGCGGCGCCAGCTCGTGGTTCACCCGGGCAGCGGTGCAGTGGTGGCCGATGTCGGTATGCACCCCGTAGGCGAAGTCCACCACCGTGGCGCCCTGGGGCAGGGCCATGATCTTGCCCTTGGGGGTGAAGACGTAGACCTCGTCGGGGAAGAGGTCGATCTTGACGTTCTCGAAGAACTCCGAGGAGTCGCCGCTCTGCATCTCCAGCAGGGACTGCAGCCACTTGTGGGTGCGGATCTGGAGGTCGGCGCCGCTCTGCTCGGTGTCCTTGTAGAGCCAGTGGGCGGCGACGCCCTCCTGGGCCACGTGGTGCATCTCCTCGGTGCGGATCTGGACCTCCACCGGGGTGCCGTAGGGGCCGATGAGGGTGGTATGCAGGGACTGGTAGCCGTTCGCCTTGGGAATGGCGATGTAGTCCTTGAACTTACCCGGCACCGGCTTGTAGAGGGCATGGAGGGCCCCCAGGGCCAGATAGCAGGTGGGCACGTTCTTCACCACCACCCGGAAGCCGTAGATGTCGAGGACCTGGGAGAAGGAGAGGTGCTTTTCCCTCATCTTGCGGTAGATGGAGAAGAGACTCTTCTCGCGCCCGAAGACCTCCGCCTGGATGCCGGCATCCCTCAACTTGCCGTTGATGCCGTCCAGGATCTTGGACAGCAGTTCCCGCCGGTTGCCCCGGGCCGCCTTCATGGCCTTGGCCAGGACCTGCGCCCGCTGCGGATGGATGAGGGTGAAGGAGATGTCCTGGAGCTCCCGGTAGAGCTTGTTGAGGCCCAGCCGCAGGGCGATGGGGGCGTAGATCTCCAGGGTCTCGTTGGCGATGCGGCGCCGCTTGTCCGGCCGGATGGCGGACATGGTGGACAGGTTGTGGTGGCGGTCGGCCAGCTTGATGAGCACCACCCGCAGGTCCCGGGCCATGGCCATCAGCATCTTGCGGAAATTTTCCGCCTGGGCTTCCTGGTAGGAGGCGAACTCGATCTTGTCGAGCTTGGAGAGGCCGTCCACCAGCTCGGCCACCTCGCGGCCGAAGCGGTCGGTCAGTTCCCGCTTGGTGACGCCGGTGTCTTCAAGGACGTCATGGAGCAGGGCGGCCTGGATGGCTTCGGCGTCCATGCGCCATTCCACCACGGCGCCGGCCACCGCCAGGGGGTGGGTGATGTAGGGTTCGCCGGAAAGGCGCTTCTGGGTCGCATGGGCCTTCGCCGCGCAGGCGTAGGCCTCCTGGATGCGATCTACTTCGTCCGGGGAGAGGTAGTCGAGACTATCGAGGAAGACCCGGTAGGCCGGATCTTCCGTAGGGATGGGCGGGGAGGAAGGAGGCAGCGGGGCATCCATCCGGCTTCACCACCCTTCTCCGATTATGCCTGGCCGCGATTGAGGACTTCCAGGCCAACCTTGCCGGCAGCCAGTTCGCGCAAGGCGACGACGGTGGGCTTGTCCTTCTCGGCTTCCACCAGGGGAGTGGCGCCATTGGCGATCTGGCGGGCCCGGAAGGTCGCAGCCAGAGTCATCTGGAAACGGTTGGGAATTCTTTTCAGACAGTCGTCTACGGTAACGCGAGCCATTGAAACCTCGGAATATTCTTGAAATCAGCAGATCAATCGGTCGAACAGGGCGGCATGGCGGGCCTGCTGCGCCTTCAGGCGCAGGCGGGAAGCCCGCAGGATGGAACGCAAATCCCCCAGCGCCTGCTCCAAATCGTCGTTAATAATAGCATAGTCAAACTCCCCCACATGCCGCATCTCGGCCTGGGCGGCGGCTAGCCGGCGGTCGATGACCTCGCGGCTGTCGGTGGCCCGCCCGGTGAGGCGGCGCTCCAGTTCCTCCAGGGACGGGGGCAGGATGAAGATGCCGATGGCCTCCGAAAACTGGGCCCGCACCTGCTGGGCTCCCTGCCAGTCGATTTCCAGCAGGACATCGCTGCCGCCGGCTATCTGCTGGACGATCCAGGTCTTGGAAGTGCCGTAGAAATTGCCGTGCACTTCAGCCCACTCAAGAAATTCGCCCTGGTCGATCATGCGGCGGAAGGCCTCGACTCCGACAAAACGGTATTCGCGCCCGTCTTCCTCCCCCGGCCGCGGCGACCGGGTGGTATATGAAATCGACAGGCGCACGTCGCTTTCGTTCGCCAGCAGGCGCTTGACCAGGGTGGTCTTGCCGGCGCCGGAAGGCGCCGCGACGACATAGAGGGTGCCGGACATGGTGGCCTTATTCCAGGTTCTGGATCTGCTCCCGCATCTGTTCGATGAGGAGCTTCAATTCCATGGAGGATTGCGACACCTCCGTCACCGCCGACTTGGAACCCAGGGTATTGGCTTCCCGGTTGAGTTCCTGCATCAGGAAGTCGAGGCGCTTGCCGCAGGCGCCGCCGTGCTTGAGCACCCGCTCCACTTCGTCCAGGTGAGCGGTCAGGCGGGACAGTTCCTCGGCCACGTCGATGCGGGAGGCGAAGACCGCCACCTCTTGCAGGACACGGTCGTCGCTCACCGAGTTGATGGCCTCCAGGAGGCGCTGCCGGAGCCTTTCGGTGAATATGGCCTGGGCCTCGGGGATGCGCGGGGCCACTGCCTTGACCACTTCCCGCATGCGGGCGACCCGCTCGCGGATCATGGCGGCCAGCTTGTCGCCCTCCCGTTCCCGGGTGGCGGCCAGGTCCTCCAGGGCTTCCCGGGCAAGGTCGAGGACCGCCGGGGTGAGGGCGGCGAAATCCATCGCCTGCTCGCCGAACATGCCGGGCCAGCGCAGGATTTCATTGACCGAGAGGGGATTGGCCTGGGGCATCTGGGACCGCACCTGGGTATCCAGCCCCTGGAGGGTGGCCAGCAGTTCGGTATTGATGGCCATCTGGTCCGCCCGGGCAACGGCGGCATTGAAAGACAGGCGGCATTCGATCTTGCCCCGGGACAGGCGAGCGGCCAGCAGTTCGCGCAAGGGCATTTCCATGGCGCGCAAATCCTCCCCAACCCGGAAATGGAGATCCAGATAGCGGGAGTTCACGCTCTTCAATTCGAGATGCAGCGTTCCCCGCTCGAAGTCGCGGATTTTGGCTGCATAACCGGTCATGCTGTAGATCATGGCGAAAAAGGGGAGCTCGGCTTTACAGCCGGGGCGCCAGCCCTGAAAATGGACGGAACTGAGATCATACCTGCGACCTCGATGGCGCAACAAGCAAACCGGCCCCTCCCGAATGCATACCAGCTCGATGAATACCTGATCGAGCGCCAGCTCTCCCTGGGGGGGTTCTCCATCGTTTACCTGGCCAACGATGCCCACGGCCGGCAGGTGGCCATCAAGGAATATCTCCCCAACAGCCTGGCCTTGCGGGGCGAGGACCAGATTTGCCCCATCGTCAGCCCGGAGCACCAGGCCGCCTTCCGCTACGGCATGAAGTGCTTTTTCGAGGAAGGCCGCGCCCTGGCTCGCCTCTCCCACCCTAACGTGGTCCGGGTGCTCAATTTCTTCCGGGCCAACGATACCGTCTACATGGTCATGGAATATGAACATGGCCGCACCCTGCAGGAATTCATCCAGAAGCACCAGGGACACATTTCGGAGCGCTTCATCCGCGGCGTCTTCACCCGCCTGCTGAATGGCCTGCGGGAAGTCCACGCCCACAAGCTGCTGCACCTGGACTTGAAGCCTTCCAACATCTACCTGCGCACCGACAATACCCCGGTGCTCATCGATTTCGGCGCCGCCCGGCAGACCCTGTTCACCGACCAGCCCATCCTGAAGCCCATGTACACCCCGGGCTTCGCCTCCCCGGAGCATTACACCTCCCGCCAGGACCTGGGGCCCTGGAGCGACATCTACAGCATCGGCGCCTCCATGTACGCCTGCCTTTCCGGCGGTGCCCCCCAGGCCGCCGACGAACGGGTGAAGAAAGACGTGCTGACCCCGGCCCAGATGCGCTGGGGCGGTCAATACTCCGACCGCCTGCTGGAAATCGTCGACTGGTGCCTGAACCTCGACCACCTCGAAAGGCCCCAGAGCGTCTTCGCCCTCCAGAAGGCGCTCGTGGCATCCGCCGCTCCCCCCCCATCCAAGGCCGTGCCGAGCTGGCTTGAGCGCGTCATGGGCAAACTGAAAAAATCCACCGTCAAATGAGATTTACCATCTATCAGGAGAGCCGCCAGGGCGGCCGCCAGAACAACGAGGACCGGATCGCCTACTGCTATTCCCGCGAGGCCCTGCTCATGGTGGTGGCCGACGGCATGGGCGGCCACTTCTACGGCGAAATCGCGTCCCAGATCGCGGTCCAGACCCTGACCGACAATTTCCAGCACGAGGCCACCCCCGCCATCGACGATCCCTTCCGTTTCCTGCAGAAGGGCATCACCAACGCCCACCACGCCATCATCGAGTACTCGGCCAAGCACGGCCTCAAGGAGTCACCCCGTACCACCTGCGTCGCCTGCATCATCCAGGACAACATCGCCTACTGGGCCCACGCCGGCGATTCCCGCCTCTTCCTGATGCGCGGCGGCAAGGTGGTGGCCCAGACCCGGGACCATTCCCGGGTGCGGCTCCTGATGGAGGAGGGCGTCATCAACGAAGCCCAGGCCGCCAAGCATCCGGACCGCAACAAGATCTACAGCTGCCTGGGCAGCGACCAGCCGCCGGAAATCGACTTCTCCCGCAAGACCCTGCTGGAAAATGGCGACATCCTGCTCCTGTGCACCGACGGCCTGTGGGGCGTCCTGTCCGGAGAAATGATGGCGGTGGCCCTGAAGGGCAGCAATCTGATGAACACCGTGCCCATGCTGCTCAGCCAGGCGGAAACCAAGGCCGGCGCCCACGGCGACAACCTGTCGGTGGTGGCCGTGCGCTGGGAACAGAGCTATCACGACGAGGAAAACCAGCACTCCGTCTCCACCCAAACCATGGCCCTGGACGAGGTCACCACCCGTTTCGACGAATTCGGCCGCAACCCGGCCTATAAGACCGACCTCTCCGACGACGAGATCGAGAAGGCCATCGACGAAATCCGGGCCGCCATCGACAAGTACAACCCGAAGAAATAAGGAATCACCATGCGCCCAAGCCAGCGCCAGCCGGACGAGCTCCGGCCGATCCGCATCACCCGCAATTTCACCCGCCACGCCGAGGGCTCCGTGCTCATCGAGATGGGCGACACCAAGGTCCTGTGCAACGCCACCGTGGACGAGACCGTGCCGGCCTTCCTGCGGGGCAAGGGCCAGGGCTGGGTCACGGCTGAATACGGCATGCTGCCGCGTTCCACCCATACCCGTACCGCCCGGGAAGCGGCCAAGGGCAAGCAGACCGGCCGCACCCAGGAAATCCAGCGCCTGATCGGCCGCTCCCTGCGGGCCGTCACCGACCTCACCGCCCTGGGGGAACGCCAGATCACCCTCGACTGCGATGTCCTGCAGGCCGACGGGGGCACCCGCTGCGCTTCCATCACCGGCGCCTGGGTCGCCCTGTACGAGGCCTGCGAGAAGCTGGTGGCGGCCGGCAAGCTCGCCGAAAACCCGGTGCGGGAGCACGTGGCCGCCGTCTCGGTGGGCATCTACGACGGCTCGCCGGTGCTGGACCTGGACTACCCCGAGGATTCCGACTGCGACACGGACATGAACGTGGTCATGACCGGCAGCGGCGGCCTGGTGGAAATCCAGGGCACCGCCGAAGGGGATCCCTTCAGCCGGGCCCAGATGAACACCCTGGTGGACCTGGCGGAAGCCGGCATCCGCCGGCTGGTGGCGCTGCAGGAAGCATCCCTGGCATCATGAAGAAACTTGTCCTTGCCTCCAACAACGCCAAGAAGGTCAAGGAGCTGCAGGCCATGCTGGCACCCTTCGGCTTCGAACTGGTCACCCAGGGGGAACTCGGGGTGCCGGAGGCCGAGGAGCCCCACTGCACCTTCGTCGAGAACGCCCTGGCCAAGGCCCGCCATGCCTCCCGGCTCACCGGCCTGCCGGCCCTCGCCGACGATTCCGGCCTGTGCGTCAAGGCTTTGGACGGCGCCCCCGGCGTCCAGTCCGCCCGCTATGCCGGGGAACCGAAATCGGACGCCCGCAACAACGAGAAGCTCCTGGCCGAAATGACCGGCCAGGAAAACCGCACCGCCCATTTCGTGTGCGTCCTGGTCCTGGTGCGCTCTGCCGACGATCCTCGCCCCATCATCGCCGAAGGCGACTGGCAGGGAGAAATCATCACGGAATACCGGGGCACCCATGGTTTCGGCTACGACCCCCTCTTTTATGTACCTGCCTTCGGCAAAACCGCCGCCGAACTGGAATCCGGGACCAAGAACGGCCTCTCCCATCGGGGACAGGCCATCCGTCTCCTGGCGGAGCGGCTGAAAGGGCTGTAATCCCGCCGTGACCCGCATCATCCCCATCGCCGCCGCCGGCCAGGTGGCGGCCCCCCTGGAATTTCGAGTCTCCCCGCCCCTTTCCCTGTATGTGCATGTGCCCTGGTGCGTGCGCAAATGCCCCTACTGCGACTTCAATTCCCACGAGGCCCGGGGAGAGGTGCCCCAGGCGGACTACGTGGCCGCCCTCGTCAAGGACCTGGAATCCGCCCTGCCCCTCATCTGGGGCCGGCCGGTGGTGAGCATCTTTTTCGGCGGAGGCACCCCGAGCCTCCTGGCGCCCGAAGCCATCGATCACCTGCTGGCCGCCATTCGGGCCCGGGTGCCACTCCAGCCCGAGGCCGAAATCACCCTGGAGGCCAATCCCGGTACGGTCGAGGCCGGCCGCTTCAAGGGCTTCCGGAATGCCGGGGTGAATCGCCTCTCCCTCGGCATCCAGAGCTTCAACGACCGCCACCTGACGGCCCTGGGCCGCATCCACGGCGGCCGGGAGGCCCGGGCCGCCGCTGCCCTGGCCGCCGAGCATTTCGACACTTTCAACCTGGACCTGATGTACGGCCTGCCGGGCCAGAGCCAGGAGGAAGCCCTGGCCGACGTGGACACGGCCCTGCAATTCGCCCCCCCCCACCTGTCCTGCTACCAGCTCACCCTGGAACCCAATACCCGCTTCGCCTTCGAGCCGCCCACCGACCTGCCGGAGGGAGACGCCTGCGCCGACATGCAGGATGCCATCGAGACCCGGCTGGCCGCCGCCGGCTACGACAATTACGAGACCTCGGCCTTCGCCCGGCCCGGCCACCGCTGCCGGCACAATCTCAATTACTGGCACTTCGGCGACTACCTGGGGATTGGCGCCGGTGCCCATTCCAAGCTGACTCTCCACGACCGGGTGCTGCGCCAGATGCGCTGGAAGCATCCGAACGCCTACCTGGAGAAGACCAGCCAGGACACGCCGGTCCAGGAAAGCCACGAAGTGGGCGCCGACGCCCTGCCCTTCGAATTCCTGATGAATGCCCTGCGCCTCAGGGACGGCTTTCCGCCGGCCCTGTTCGAGGCCCGCACCGCCCAGCCCCTGGCCAATATCCTGGAGCCCTTGCGGGCCGCCGAAGCCGACGGCCTCCTGGAAATGGGCCCCGAGCGTATCGCCCCGACCCACCAGGGCAGGCGTTTCCTGAATATGCTCCTGGAGCGTTTCCTGTAGGGAAGGGAATCAAGCGCCGGCTGAGGCCACTCCCAGGCCTTCGGCCGGACGCCAGAGGGCGAACTGTTGCCGGCCCTTGCGCCGGCCGCCCTTGGCTGTTCCGCCGACGACTCGCGGTTCGCCGGCATGAGCCGAGAAGATCAGGTTCCGGCCCGCTTGCTTGGCGTGGTGCATGGCCTGCTCGGCCAGCCGGATCAGTTCCTGGGGACCGTCGACGCCGGCCCGGCGCTCGGCCAATCCGATGCTGAGGCCCAGGGGGCAGCCTTCGGCATGGATATTGAACGACCCAATGAGGCTCACGAGCTTGTCGCCGCACGCCAGGGAGGCATTGAGGGCAGCCCCCGGGCGGATCACCAGGAATTCGTCGCCGCTGATGCGGCAGACCGTATCCTGGGGCGGCAGGTACTTTCTCATGATGGCGGCTACCGTCTTGAGGACCACATCTCCCCGCTCGAGCCCCTGCTCGTCATTGATCTGCTTGAGGCCGTTGAGGTCGATGGCCATGCAGCTCAGGGGCAGCGCGTCCCTGGCTGCCGCTGCCCACTCCTGCTGGATGAGTTCCATGGCATGGCGCCGGTTGGGCAGGCCGGTCAGATCGTCGAGCATGGTCAGCTCCCGCAGCCGCAGGTGGGAACTGATGAGCTCGTCGGAATATTCCTGCAACTTTCGCCGGTGGTTCTCGTTTTCCTGCAGCAGGCGGACGATTTGCTGGCCAGCCCGCAACTGGGCGGCCACCATGTCCGGCCGCAGGGGCTTGTCGATGAAATCGTCGATGCCGAGGTCCAGGGTGGTCAGCAGCCGGTGCTTGTCGGCGGCAGCGACCACCAGCAGGAAATAGGGCCGATAGTCGCCCTCGGCCGCCCGCAGCTCTCGCACCAGGCTGGTGCCGCTGATGCCTGCCGCGGGATGGTGGACGATGATGTCCGGATGAAACTCCCGGGCCTTGGCCAAGCCGTCGATGCCATCGGTCGCCTCCAGCGCCTCGTGCCCCGATTGCCGAACGAGCGCGCTCAATTGGCAACGTGAGACGTAGTCGCCATCGACGACCAGGATACGCAAACGAAAATTGTCCATTGCGAGCCCCCCACTAGGTAAATCGCGGCATTTTGCTTTGCCGGCAATGAGTTATGACGAGTGTCAAATGCCAGCGGGAAGGCAAGAATGGGGTAAAGACTGTATTTTGGTGGGGAAAATAACTGTAAGTGTGTGTTTTGGAGCGGTTAAAGGGCCATCAAGGCTTCCCGGCAGCTCCATCAAGGCTTCTCCCCAGTGCCCCGGCGGCGTCCGAGACGCCAGCAAGGCACTGGGGAGAATTTTACGGCAGCGGGTCTGTTACTGCTGCTGGTCAGCGCTGGGTCGTTTCCGCCTTGACCGCGAGCCAGTCACCGGCCCGGGATTCGAGCAGATAGTCCTCGACCGATTCGAAGCGATAGGGCTTGCCTGCCTGCCGCCCCTGCTCGATGACCACGGACTTGACCGCGATGCGGTCGCAGGAGCCGGGTTCGGCGGGCTTGGCGTCGGTGGATATGCGGCGCTGCTTGTAATTGGTGAGCCCCTTGACGGCGGCAATGGTGCTCTGGGCCAGCTCTTCACGCCCGAGCTCCAGCGTCGTCATGACGCCCTCCTTGTCCCGCACCGTCGCCCGCACCGCCACGTCGGGGGCGAAGAGGGCCATGACGGCAGGCGCGTCGCCCCGGACAATGGCGCCATCCAGCTGCCCCAGCCACTTCTTGGCGATGTCGGCCGGTACGCAGGCCTCGGCCGCCTTGCGCTTCTGCTCCAGTTCCCGCTGGCTTTCCTCGTCGGCAGTCTGGGAATACTTGTCCAGTTCGGCATCGAACTCACCGGGGACGTAGAAATTCGGCACCTTGTCCAGCAGCACCGGCAGCAGCAGGGTCATCAGGGCCCGCTGCTTGAACACCGTGGGGGCAAAGCCCACCCGGCCGGAATCGATGTCGAGCTTGTTGCCGTTGGCGTCCAGGGTGGTGCCGCCACGATTCACCTTGTCGTAGGTGCCCGGCTTGTTGGAAGTGGCCCGGGCCATCTCGGCGGACAGGACGTAGGGCTCGTGGTCGGTGCCGCGTATGCCAATGGTGGCCTGGGGCGTGACGACCTGATGGCCGCCCCGGTTCAGTTTGCCGATCCAGCCGGTGATGATGCGCAGGGAGCCGTTCAGGATGCGCACCGTGAAGTTATCGGTATTCTTGCCCTCCGCCGCAAAGCTCTCGGCAACGAAATCCGACCCCGGCCGCACGGCGACGATTCCCGCGTCCTCGGTCTTCAGCACCGCTTCGGCCGTCGAGGCGGCATGGACCCGTTCGCCGACGAAGACGGCATCGCCCTGGCGCAATGGCCTTTCAGCGCCGCCGCTGCCGGAGGCGACGACATCGCCCCGGATGCGCCAGACGGACGCGAAGCGCTTGCCGCTGGCTGGACTGGCGGCCACTGTCTCGGCCGCCGAGGCGGCCGGAACAAAGGCGGTAACGCCCAGGAGGAAAAGGGAAAACCCGAGGGCGCCTGCGGCGGCGCTCAGCCCTGCACGATTCAGTGACCGGTTCATCTTGGGGCCTCACAAAAGAATGACATTAAACATGACGTTATTGAAACACAGGGTTAGTCGCGGGGCCAGTAAGGGATTGCCCTCTATGTGCAAAATTCCCCACTGCCGACATCTGCCCTGGCGGACCGGAATGGGCTCTGGATCGCCAGGGGCTCGAAACGCAGCCAGACCGTAAACCGCGCCCCCTGGCCCGGCGCGCTGTCCACGGTGATGCGCCCGCCGTAGCGCTCCACCAGGGAAAGGCTCACCCATAGACCGAGGCCGTTGCCTCCCGGTTTCCCGGCCGTAAAGAAAGGTTGGAACAACCGTTCCCGGTCTTCGGGGCCGATTCCCGGGCCGGAGTCGCCGACGATGAGCTTCAAGCCGATCGGCATGTCGGCTTCGTCCCAGTCCTCCGCCGCCAGGGTGAGGGTCCCGCCCGCGGGCATGGCCTGGATGGCATTGACCATGAGATTGATGAGCACCTGCTGCAATTCGTTACGGTTGCACAGGACATTGCGCACCGAGTCCAGGTGTTGCTCGACGGCGACCAGGCCCCGTTTCAGGAGGTGCCCGACCAGCACCAGGCTGTCCTGGATGAGGGCCGCGGGCGCCACCGGCTCCAGGTAGCCGACGTAATCCTGGGGGCGGGCGAACTGGAGCAGCTTGGCGACGATCAGGCGGATGCGGTGCACCTGCTCCAGAACCAGCCCGATCTCGGGCTCCACCGGCGCCGCTGCCGGTCCCAAAACGTCCCGGAGGACGTCGATGTTGCCCTGGATCACCGCCACCGGATTGTTGATCTCATGGGCCACCCCGGCGGTCAGCTGGCCGATGGCGGCGAGCTTTTCCTGCATCACCAGCTGTGACTGGGCGGCCTTCAGGTTGGCCACCGCCAGCTCCAGCTCGGCGGTGCGGCGGGCCACCTCGGCATCGAGGGATTCGCCCCAGCGCTTGAGGGAGGCCGCCTGGGCCTGGAGGCGGTCCAGAAGGCGGTCGAAGTGGGCCGCCAGTTCGCCCAGTTCGTCGGCGCTCTCGATGACGCCCACCCGGGCCGTGGCCTCGCCCTGTTCGATGGCGTTCATGGTGGCGTGCATGCGCTCGATCGGCCGGAACACCCGGCGCGCCCACAGCACGGCGAAGAGGCCCGCCAGCCCCATGGCGACGGCGAAGAGCCCGACCACCACGGCCAGGGCGGTGTGCTTGGCGACCGCGAAGGGCCCCTCCAGGAAGCCGACGTAGAGCATGCCGATGCGCTCGCCGCGGCTGTCCACCAGGGGCCGATAGCCCGAAACGTACCAGTCCCGGACGACGAAGGCCCGGTCCAGCCAGACCGCCCCCTTGCCCAGCACCGCCTCCCGCACCGCCCCGGAAACCCGGGTGCCGATGGCGCGGCCGCCTTCGAAGAGCCGCACATTGGTGGCCACCCGCACGTCGCCGAGGAAAAGGGTCGCCGTGCCCAGGCTGCCCAGGGGCAGCGCGCCCTCGGGATAGACCACCTCGTTCAGCCGGTCGATGAAGTCGAGATTGCGGTTGAGGAGCATCCCGCCGGCCAGTACCCCGAGCAGCCGCCCCTGGCCGTCGACGACCGGGGCGGCGGTATGGATCACCAGCCCCCGGTCTTCCACCGCCCGGCCGTCGGGCGCCGCATTGAGGGTCGCCAACAGGGGAATGCGAATCTGCTCCGGCAGGCGGGGATCGATGCCGGCCAGGAGCGCCGCCGGGAAGATATCCAGCTCGGTACGGGCTTGCAGCCCCCGGGCCGAGCGGACCACCGGCCAGTCGCCGAAGGATTGGCCGGAAGGCACGGAGCCGGTGGCCAGCCTGACCCGGCCTTCGGTATCCAGGAAGTGGAGGAAGTCGAGGCCCAGACGCTGCCGGGATTCCAGCAGCAGGTCCACCGCCGCCTCCCGCCCCGCCCGGCTTTCCGTGGCCAGGGCCCGGGCCAGGCGCTCGGAGGCGGCAAGCCCCTCCACCGAGCGCCCGACGCCCTCCGCCACCCTTTCGAAATAGCCGTTGGCCACCGACAGGTCGGAGCGCACCTTGGTGACCAGCAGCCGATCGAAGTATTCCTCGCCCCAGAAGGCAAGCACTGTCACCAGCACCGGCAGCACCACCCCGAGGGGCAGGAGGGCCAGGAGCAGCAGGCGGACGCGGATGGATGAACGCCCCGCCGCCTCCGGGCGCGGGAAAGTCAGGCGCCCCAGGCCTGGCATTTGCGGTCGAGGGTCTTGCGGGAGACCCCGAGGCGGCGGGCGGCTTCCGACTTGTTGCCGTCGCAGGCGGCGAGGACGGCGAGGACGTGGCGCTTTTCGATGGCTTCCAGGCTGTCGTCGCTGCCGCTGCCCAGCCCGGGGTCAGCGGCGATATGGTCCAGATGGGGACCGAAGTCGAACCAGCCCATGATGAGGGAGCGCTCCACCAGGTTTTTCAATTCCCGCACATTCCCCGGCCAATCGTAGGCGGCAAGGCGCGCCAGGATGCGGGCGTCGGCCTCCAGGCGGGGCATGCCCAGATGGGGCGCCAGGGTGGAAATGAAGTGTTCGATGAGTTCCGGGATGTCTTCCGGCCGCTCCCGCAGGGCCGGCAGGTGCACTTCCACCACTTGCAGCCGGTAGTAGAGATCCTGACGGAAACGATGGGCATCCACCTCGGCCTTGAGGTTCCGGTTGGTGGCGGCGATGACCCGCACATCCACCGGGATCTCCTGCTCGGAGCCCACCGGCCGGATGCGCCGCTCCTCCAGGACGCGCAGGAGCTTGGCCTGGGCGGCCGCCGGCAGTTCGGCGATCTCGTCCAGGAACAGGGTGCCGCCCCGGGCATAGTAGAAGAGGCCTTCCCGAGCCCCCTGCGCCCCCGTGAAGGCGCCCTTGACGTGGCCGAAGAGTTCGGACTCGATCAGCTCGGAAGCGATGGCGGCGCAATTGACCGGCACGAACGGGCCGTCGGCCCGCGAGCTCATGCGGTGCAGAGCCCTCGCCGCCACTTCCTTGCCGCTGCCGGACTCGCCGGTGAGGAGCACGGTGGCCGAGGCCGGGGCGATGCGCTTCAGGCGCTCGCAGACCGAACGCATGGCCTCCGACTTGCCGATCACGCCTTCCACGTCCCCCGCCCCTTCGGCCACCTGGCGGCGCAGGACGAAATTTTCCCGCAGCAGGCGGGAACGCTCAAAGCAGCGCTGCAAGGCGTTCAGCATCTGGGCCAGGGAAAAGGGCTTGAGGAGGAAATCCCCCGCCCCCGCCCGCAGGGCCACGATGGCCGTGTCCAGGTCGGCATAGGCCGTGATGAGCACCACGTCGCCGGCATAGCCCTCGTCCCGCAGGTCGTGGAGCCAGTCGATGCCCGAACGGCCGGGCAGGGCGATGTCGAGGACGATGAGGTCATAGAGCCGGCGCTGCAGCATGGGCGCGGCCTGCTCGACGCTGCCGGCGGTGTCCACCCGGCCGCAGCGTTGCCCCAGGGCCCGCTGCAGAAAGCTCAGCATGCCGGGCTCGTCGTCCACGATCAGGACGGAATACTGCTTCCACGGCGCCTCATTGACAGGCGCTTCCATCGTTTCCATGCACTTCCCCCTCTTATCCGCCCGAATGATCGCAAATCCTGCGGCTTTCCTGCAAACCGCGGGTGGCCAACCAAGGTACTTGCGGATGTCCCTGAAGCGCCTACAATAATCTCGCTGTCCGCAGCCTGTCGTAACGAAGCACAAAGAAATGGCCGCAGCCGCCAAGGGCATGTTTTGATGCTTCGTCAGGGGGAAGAAAGCATGAAGGTCTCCAGCGATCCGTCGGCGCTGGCCGGTGGCGACGACAGCACCGGCATGCCCCACCCCCGAGCCCATTACACCCTCGAATATCCCCGTCGCGATACCACCCGCTTGGCTTTCAGACTCCCGTGCACTGGCCGCCGGCTGGCGCCGAACATGGGACATTTTGTCCATGCCCGCCTGGCAGCGGTCGGACAAAATGTCCCGCCGTAGTTCCTTCGCCAACCGGGGAGCATCATTCCGCTCAAATACTTAACCCGGCCGGCACAGAACTTGCGGTCGGCCACTTCGGCGACATGGGGTCGCCACCTGAAAGGGAGAAAACGATGAATGTGACAAGGCGACAGTTCTTCCGTGTCTGCGCCGCCGGCCTGGGAGGGTCGTCCATCGCGATGATGGGCTTCTCGCCGACTGCGGCCCTGGCGGAAGTCCGGACCTTCAAGCTCGCCCGCGCCACCGAAACACGGAATACCTGTCCGTACTGCTCGGTGTCCTGCGGCCTGCTGATCTATTCCACGGGCGACAAGTCCAAGAATTCCCAAGCGGAAATCATCCATATCGAAGGCGACCCGGACAATCCGGTCAACCGGGGCAGCCTGTGCCCGAAGGGCGCCGGCCTGAGGGACATGGTTCAGAGCCCGAACCGTCTGAAGTGGCCGGAAGTGCGCGAAGCCGGTTCCACCGAGTGGAAGAAGATTTCCTGGAACGAGGCCATCGACCGCATCACCAAGCACATGAAGGCGGACCGCGACGCCAACTTCATGACGCAGAACAAGGACGGCGTGACGGTGAACCGCTGGCCGACCACCGGTTTCCTCGCTTCCAGCGCCGCCTGCAACGAAGCCGGATACCTGTCCGTCAAGGTTCTCCGCTCTCTGGGGATGACGACCCTCGATACCCAGGCACGCATTTGACACTCCCCGACGGTGGCCAGTCTGGCTCCGAGTTTCGGGCGTGGTGCGATGACCAATCACTGGGTCGACATCAAGAACGCTGATCTCGTTTTAGTTATGGGCGGCAACCCTGCCGAGGCCCATCCCGTAGGCTTCAAGTGGGTGATCGAAGCCAAGAAGAACCGCAAGGCCAAGCTCGTGGTCGTGGACCCGCGCTTCAACCGCACGGCTTCGGTGGCGGATTTCTATGCTCCGCTCCGTTCCGGCTCCGACATCGCCTTCCTGGGCGGCGTCATCAATTACCTTTTGTCCAACGACAAGATCCATCACGATTACGTCAAGGCGTACACCAACGCCGGCTTCCTGATCGACGACGGCTTCAAGTTCGAGGACGGCATCTTCTCGGGCTACAACGAGGAGAAGCGCAGCTACGACCGCTCCACCTGGAAATACCAGCTGGACAAGGACGGCTTCGCCAAGGTGGACGACACCTGGCAGGATCCGCGCTGCGTCTACCAGCTCATGAAGGCCCATTACGCCCGCTACACCCCGGACATGGTGGCCAAGGTCTGCGGCACGCCGAAGGACGCTTTCCTCAAGGTCTGCGAGTACATCGCCGAGACCGCGGCGCCCAACAAGACCATGACCAACCTCTATGCCCTCGGGTGGACCGAGCATTCGGTGGGTTCCCAGAACATCCGCTGCATGGCCATCATCCAGCTCCTGCTGGGCAACATGGGCATGGCGGGGGGCGGCATCAACGCCCTGCGGGGCCACGCCAACGTCCAAGGCATCACGGACTTCTGCCTCTACGCCCAGAACCTGCCCGGTTACCTGTCCGCGCCCACCGACGCCGACGTGAACCGCCAGGCCTATCTGGACAAGCGCACGCCCAAGCCCCTGCGCCCCGGGCAGATGAACTTCCCGCAGAACTTCCCGAAGTGGCACACCAGCCTCATGAAGGCCTGGTACGGCGACGCCGCCAACAAGGATAACGACTTCGCCTACGAGTACCTGCCCAAGCTGGGCGGCGCCTCCGACGTGCTCGCCACCTTCGAGGCCATGTACCACGGCAAGATGAACGGCTTCTTCTGCCAGGGCTTCAACCCGCTGGGTTCGGTGGCCAACAAGCGGAAGGTGTCCGACGGCCTCTCCAGGCTCAAGTACTTGGTGGTCATCGATCCGCTGGCCACCGACACTTCCGAGTTCTGGAAGCCCCACGGCGAGTTCAACGAAGTCGATCCGGCCAAGATCCAGACCGAGGTCTTCCGCCTCCCGTCCACCCTGTTCGCCGAGCAGACGGGCAGCTTCACCAACTCCGGCCGGGTCATCCAGTGGCACTGGAAGGCCGCCGACGGCCCCGGTGAAGCCAAGGACGACACCGAAATCATGGCGGCCCTCTTCCTGAAGCTCAAGGAGATGTACGCCAAGGACGGCGGCGCCTTCCCCGAGCCCCTGCAGAAGCTCACCTGGGCTTACCGCCAGCCCGCCAAGCCGGCGCCGGAGGAACTCCTCATGGAGATCAACGGCAAGGCCCTGGCCGACGTCACCGACCCCAAGGACCCGACCAAGGTCCTGGCCAAGGCCGGCGATCAGCTGGGCACCTTCGCCCACCTGCGGGACGACGGCACCACCAGCTGCGGCAACTGGATCTACTGCGGCTCCTGGTCCCAGGCCGGCAACAACACCGCCAAGCGCGACCCCGCCGACCCGTCGGGCCTCGGCCAGACGCCGAACTGGGGTTATGCCTGGCCGGTGAACCGGCGCATCCTCTACAACCGTGCCTCCTGCGACCTCTCGGGCAAGCCCTGGGATCCGAAGCGGACGGTGCTGAAGTGGACGGGCGAGAAGTGGGGCGGCAACGACGTGCCCGACATGCGCCCGGATGCCAAGCCGGAAGAGAACGTGATGCCCTTCATCATGAACCCGGAAGGGGTCGGACGGCTCTTCTCCCGGGAACTCATGGCCGACGGTCCCATGCCGGAGCATTACGAGCCCTTCGAGACGCCCCTGGACGCCAACCCCATGCACCCGAAGAACCCCAAGGCCACCAGCAATCCGGCGGCCCGGGTGTACAAGGGCGACATGGAGGCCTTCGGCAAGGCCAAGGACTTCCCCTACGTGGCCACCACCTACCGGCTCACCGAGCACTTCCACTACTGGACCAAGCACTCGAAGCTGAACGCCATCGTCCAGCCCGAGCAATTCGTCGAGATCGGCGAAGAGCTGGCGAAGGAAAAGGGCATTGCCGCCGGCGACCGGGTCAAGGTGCGCTCCAACCGGGGCTTCATCAAGGCCGTGGCGGTGGTGACCAAGCGCATCAAGGCCTTCGACGTGGACGGCAAGAAAGTGCACACGGTGGGCATCCCCATCCACTACGGTTTCAAGGGGGTGACGAAGCCCGGCTTCATCACCAACACCCTGACGCCGGCCGTGGGCGATGCCAATACCCAGACGCCGGAGTACAAGGCGTTCCTGGTCAACATCGAGAAAGCGTGAGGTAAGCCATGGCACTGCAATCGCTAGACATCAAGCAGCGCTCGGCCACCACGACGCCGACGCCCCAGGCCCGCCAGACGGTGGAGATCGCCAAGCTCATCGACGTCTCCTCCTGCATCGGCTGCAAGGCCTGCACGGTGGCCTGCATGGAGTGGAACGACATCCGCGAGGAAGTCGGCACCTGCTCCGGGGTCTATGACAACCCGGTGAACCTCTCCGAGAACGCGTGGACCACCATGCGTTTCTCGGAGGTGGAGCAGAACGGCAAGCTGGAGTGGCTGATCCGCAAGGACGGCTGCATGCACTGCTCCGACCCGGGCTGCCTCAAGTCCTGCCCGGCGCCGGGAGCCATCGTCCAGTACGCCAACGGCATTGTGGATTTCCACCAGGAAAACTGCATCGGCTGCGGCTACTGCGTCACCGGCTGCCCCTTCAACGTCCCCCGCATTTCCAAGACGGACAGCAAGGCCTACAAGTGCACCTTCTGTTCCGACCGGATCGCGGTGAACCAGGCTCCGGCCTGCGCCAAGGCCTGCCCGACCGGAGCCATCCAGTTCGGCAGCAAGGCGGACATGAAGGACTACGCCGCCAAGCGCATCGCCGACCTGAACGAACGGGGCTTCGACAAAGCCGGCCTCTACGACCCGGAAGGCGTCGGCGGCACCCACGTCATGTATGTGCTGCACCATGCCGACAAGCCGTCGTTGTATGCCGGCCTGCCGGAGAACCCGGGCATCAGCCCCCTGGTGTCGCTGTGGAAGGGGGCCGCCAAGCCCCTGGCCACCGCGGCCCTGGGCCTGGTCGCCCTGGGTAGCCTGTTCCACTACGTCATGAAGGGCCCCAACGAGGTTTCGAAAGAAACCGAGAAGGAAGTCGAAGAGGAGGACAAGGCATGATCCGCGACCCGAAAGACCTGCAGCGTTACAACGCATCCGAGCGGGCCAACCACTGGGTGGTGGGCATGAGCTTCATCCTGCTCGCCCTCTCCGGCCTGGCCTTCTTCCATCCGGCCTTCTACCCCCTCACCCAGCTGTTCGGGGGCGGGGTGTGGGCCCGCATCCTGCATCCCTTCATCGGGGTGCTGATGGCGGTGTCCTTCGCGAGCCTGTTCCTGCGCTTCAAGGCCCTCAACGCCATGACGCCCACGGACTGGGAATGGGTGAAGCGGGTGAAGGAAATGGTCGATGGCGATGACCACAACATGCCGGAACAGGGCAAGTACAACGGCGGCCAGAAGCTCCTCTTCTGGGCCCTGGCCGTCTGCGTGCTGCTCCTGGCGGTTTCCGGCATCCTGATGTGGCGGGCCTACTTCGACTTCGGCGTTGGCCTGGTGCGCTTCGGCACCGTGGTCCATGCCGCCGTCGCGGCCTTCATGATCGCCCTCATCCTGGTGCACACCTATGCCGCCATCTGGACCAAGGGAACCATCCGGGCCATGTGGTACGGCACGGTGACCCGGGCCTGGGCCAAGCAGCATCACCGGGCCTGGTACCGGCAGATGACCGGCAAGTAAACTTATCTTGCGTTCGGAGGAGGCTGCGCGGAGACTCCGTGGCAGCCCCTCCTTTTTTGCGTCCGCTATGCAAACCGAAACCATCGCTTTCAAGCCGCCGGTCCAGGAAATCGCCAGCATCCTGCTGCCGGTGAAGGGCTCCGTCTTCGCCGACCGGGCCGACCGCTTCGCCACCCTCGCCCAGGGCCACAGCCTCGCCGACTGGCTCGTCTTTCTCGGCGAGCTGAGCCAGGCCCAGCATCAGGCCCTGCAGGTCTTGCCCGAGCTGCCGCTCCCGGATGCGGCCGCCCTCGAACAGGCCAGGCGCCACCACATGCCCCCCTTGAACTTCAGCGCCCTGCCCCGGCCAACCGCCTGGCAGGACGTGCTGCGGGGCCTGGCCGCCACCGTTACCCCCGCTGCCCCGGCCGCCGCGCGCCCCATCCTCGCCGCCCTCATGACGGCCTCCGGGCCCCGCCTGGAACAGCTGGCCGACACCCTCCTGAAAGGTGAGCCCGCCTCCCAGGATGCGGCCGAGCTGTGCATCGCCGCCGCAGCGCTCCAGGTAGTGTGGACGGCCCTCGCCGCCCAGCTCGACGCCTCCACCCTGGGCCCCCTCGACACCCCCGGCGTCTGCCCCTGCTGCGGCAGCCTGCCGGTGGCGAGCATCGTGCGGCTCTCCCCCACCGTAAACAACCTGCGCTACCTGCACTGCTCCCTCTGCAACACCGAGTGGAACCTGTCCCGCACCGTCTGCTCCGCCTGCGGCAGCGACAAGGATATCGCCTATCAGCAGATCGAAGGCACGGAAATGAAATCCGCGGCCGCTGTCCGGGCCGAGACCTGCGACAGCTGCAAGAGCTATCTCAAGATCTGCTACCAGGAGAAGGATCCCCGGGTGGACCCGGTGGCCGATGACCTGGCGACCCTGGCCCTCGACCTGCTGGTGGACGAGGCGGGCTTCCGCCGCAGCGGCCCCAACCTGCTCCTGATCGGGGGCGACGGCGATTAGCACCCCCCTTTCTGCCCGGTACGGGTGAAAGCATGAACCAGAAACTTCATCTCCCCTCCGTCGACCGGCTGCTCATCCAGCTCGCCGACGCCATTGCCGACCACGGCCGCCAAGTGGTCACCGCCTGCACCCGGGCCGAGCTGGCCGCCGCCCGGGAGGGCGCCCGGGGCGGCCTGCCCCTGCCCGACGAGACGGCGCTCCTCGCCGCCATCCGCCGCCGGGCGGGCGACGCCTGCCGCCCCAACCTGCGGCCGGTGCTCAACCTGACCGGTACCGTGCTTCACACCAACCTGGGCCGCGCCCAGCTGCCGGAGGAGGCCGTCGCCGCCATGGTCGAGGCCGCCCGGTCTCCCTGCGCCCTGGAATACGATCTCGACTCCGGCGGCCGTGGCGACCGGGACGACCTGGTTTCCCCCCTGCTGTCCGAAATCATCGGCTGCGAGGCGGCTACCGTGGTGAACAACAACGCCGCCGCCGTACTGCTGGCCCTGAATGCCCTGGCCCAGGGCAAGGAAGCCGTGGTTTCCCGGGGCGAGCTGGTGGAAATCGGCGGCGCCTTCCGCATCCCCGACGTCATGCGCCGGGCCCAGGTGAAGCTGGTCGAAATCGGCACCACCAATCGCACCCACGCCAAGGACTACGAGGAGGCCATCGGCCCGAAGACCGCCCTCCTCATGAAGGTGCACACCAGCAACTACGCCGTCACCGGCTTCACCAAGGCGGTGGAGGAAGCCGAGGTGGCGAGGATCGCCCACGCCCACGGCCTGCCCTTCCTGGTGGACCTGGGAAGCGGGACGCTGGCCGACTTCGCCGCCCACGGGCTGCCCGCCGAGCCGACGCCCCAGGAGGCCCTGGCCGCCGGTGCCGACATCGTTACCTTCTCCGGCGACAAGCTCCTGGGCGGTCCCCAGGCTGGGCTCATCGCCGGCCGCCGGGACTTGATCGCCAAGATCAAGAAAAATCCCCTCAAGCGGGCCTTGCGGGTGGGCAAGACCACCCTGGCCGCCCTCGAAGCCACTCTGCGGCTCTACCGGGACCCGGATCGCCTGGCCGAGCGCCTGCCCACCCTGCGCCTCCTCACCCGGCCAGTGGCCGACATCGAGGCCGCCGGCCGGCGCCTCGCCCCGGCCCTCCAGGAAGTGCTGGGAGAGAGCGCCACGGTGACGCTGGAAGCCTGCGCCAGCCAGATCGGCAGCGGCGCCCTGCCGGTAGAGCGCCTGCCCTCGGCGGCCCTGGTGGTACGGCCCCAAGCCAAGCGCCCGGGTAAGGCCCTCCTGGCTCTGGAGACCGCCCTGCGGGGCCTGCCGGTGCCGGTCATCGGCTATATCCGGGACGACGCCCTGTGGCTGGATCTGCGTTGCCTGGAGGCGAAGGATGAGGCCCTCCTGGCGGTCCAGTTTTCCGGCCTGGCGCCATGATCGTCGGCACCGCCGGCCACATCGACCACGGCAAGACCACCCTGGTGAAGGCCCTCACCGGGGTCGATTGCGACCGCCTGAAGGAAGAGAAGTCCCGGGGCATCACCGTCGACCTGGGCTACGCCTACACGCCCCTGCCGGACGGCGGCATCCTGGGCTTCATCGACGTGCCGGGGCACGAGAAGCTCATCCACAACATGCTGGCCGGCGCCACCGGCATCGACTTCGCCCTCCTGGTGGTGGCAGCCGACGACGGCCCCATGCCCCAGACCCGGGAGCACCTGGAGATCATCGAACTCCTGGGCATCCGCCAGGGCGCCGTGGCCCTCACCAAGATCGATGCCGTCGGGCCGGAGCGGCTGGCGGCGGCGACGGCCGAGGTGAACGCCCTCCTGGCCGGTACGGGCCTGGCCGGGGCGCCGGTGTTCCCGGTGGCCGCTACCACTGGCACCGGCGTTGCCGAACTGCGCGCCCATCTCGACCGGGCGGCCGCCGCCCGCGGGGAAAAGGCCGTCAGCGGCAACTTCCGCCTGGCGGTGGACCGTGCCTTCACCCTGAGCGGCGTCGGCACCGTGGTCACCGGCACTGCCTTCTCCGGCCGGGTCCGGGCCGGGGACCAACTCCTCCTGTCGCCGCCGGGCAAGGCGGTGCGGGTCCGCAGCCTGCGGGTCCAGGACCGCGCCGCCGAGGAAGGGCGGGCGGGGGAGCGCATCGCCCTCGCCCTGGCCGGCATCGAGAAGGCCGAGGTGGAACGGGGCATGTGGGTCCTGGCTCCGGCCCTGCACCAGTCGGCGGGGCGCTTCGATGCCCGCCTGCATGTCCTGGCCGGGCAGCCGCCCCTCAAGCATTGGACCCAGGTCCATGTCCATCTCGGGGCCGAGGATGTCCTCGGCCGCATCGCCCTCCTCGAAGGCGACGAGCTGCCCCCCGGCGCGGCCGGCCTGGCCCAGATTACCCTGGAGCGGGAAATTGGCGCCGTCGCCGGCGACCGCCTCATCCTGCGGGACGCCGCTGCCCGCCGCACCCTGGGGGGCGGGCGCGTCCTCGACATCTTCCCCCCCACCCGCCACAAGCGCAGTCCCGAACGGCTGGCCATGCTGCAGGCCCTGGCCGACGACAACCCGGCAACCGCCCTGGGCCTGGCCGCCGACCGCCAGCCGGCGGGGGTGGATCTGGGCCGCTACGCCGCCAACCGCAATCTCTCCCCGGACGAACTGGCGGAACTCTGTTCCCGGCTGGCGCTGACCACCGTCGCCGGGATCGGCTTTTCCTCCGGCCGCTGGCGGGAATTGGCAGACAGGCTGCTGGCGGCCCTGGCCGCCGAACACGAACGCGCCCCGGACATGCCGGGGGTCGAGCGCGACCGCCTGCGCCGTCTCACCCTGCCGGCCCTGGCCCGGCCCGCCTTCGACATCCTGGCCGAGCAGCTGCTGACAGACGGCCGCATCGCCCGCAGCAACGCCTGGCTCCACCTGCCCGAACACCGGGTCCAGCTCGACGCCGGCGACCGGGACCTGTGGCTGACCCTGAAGCCCCTCCTCGACGCCGCCCCCTACAACCCGCCCAGGGTGCGGGACGTGGCCCGGGCTACCGGCATCGGCGAAGATCGCGTCCGCACCCTCTTCAAGCGGGTGGCCCGCTTCGGCGAAAGTTATCCGGTGGCCCACGACCATTACTTCACGGCCGCCGCGGTGGCGGACCTCGCCCACCGGGTTGCCGGCCTCTGCGACCGGGACGGCATCGCCCGGGCCGCCGCCCTGCGGGACGAGATCGGCGGCGGGCGCAAGGTCGCCATCCAGATCCTCGAATTCTTCGACCGCATCGGCTACACCCGGCGGGTCCGGGACAACCATGTCCTGCGCGGCGAGGCCGGCCGGGGGATAGAATTCTTATGACGACAACTTGATGCCGCCGGCGCGGTCAGATCGCATGCCCCCCCAGGAGACGACAATGCATTCCAGAATCCCGAACAAGATGCTGCATGCCGCCGCTTTCGCCGCCCTGCTCTCGGCCTGCGCCACCACGCCCCCCGGGGGCGTCTCCGCCAAGCTCGAACCGCGCTCCGGCAGCGCCGTGACCGGCACCGTCACCTTCACGCCGGTCGGGGAAAACACCCGTGTCCAGGCCGATGTCCGGGGGCTGACGCCGGGCGAGCACGGCTTCCATGTCCATGAGGCAGGCGACTGCAGCGCCCCGGACGCCAGCAGCGCCAAGGGCCACTTCAACCCCGCCGGCAAGGCCCACGGCCACTACACCGCCGCCGACCATCACGCCGGCGACATCCCCAACCTGATCGCGGACAAGAACGGCAACGCCAGGTACGACATGGAAGTGCCCCGCCTCCACCTCGCCACCGGCCCCGTCGGCATCATCGGCCGCAGCATCGTCGTCCATGCCGATCCGGATGACTACAAGTCCCAGCCCGCCGGCAATTCCGGCAAGCGGGTTGCCTGCGGGGTGATCGTGAAGCGCTGAGTTTCCCGGCGCGGGCACCACGCCCGCGCCATTCCGGGTTATCCTCACAGCCCGGCGCAACAGACGGAAGAGATCGTTCCCCGGTGGGACGGCCGGTCTTCAAAACCGGCGGGGCTCGTCAGACGAGCCTTGGTAGGTTCGACTCCTGCTCTCTTCCGCCAATCACCATCCACCGCGTTCCGATAATGTCCGAAACCCCTAGAACTCCTGGTTTTCGGTAAATCGTCATCCGGGCCGTTCCAATATTTCCCTATTGCATCGGAAGTCCTATTTGAGCCTCGGCATCAAGGCTCTGTGCTGGATGGCTTTAACCTGCTGCGATACAATATTGCATTCCGATGGCATTAAACAATGATTGCCAAGTGTTAGATATTAGTTAGGCGGTAATGCAAGTGTCTATTTCATGTCTTAAGTGTAAAGCTCTTGGAGCGGTAATCGCAGTTGCCTTGTTGAATGGCTGTGCCTCTACCAGCCAACCAACAATAACTGGTCAAGGCACATACGCCGTAACTGTGGATAGTGCCCCTGATGGGGTATCTGCTCACGAATATGCCTATCGCGTAGGAGTTGAAACGTGTGCTTCTCGCGGGAAAAACGTTCGGTTGGCAAACAAATCGTCCACTAAAGAATTGCCCACCAGGACGTGGTTTGGCATGGAGGCAAGGACTAATATTACTTTCCAATGTGTATGAAGCGCCAATCCGCACCAGGAATGCGGATATGGCGCAGCCTTGGGCCCAGGAGTTAATGCCAGCCTTGCGGGCCCGGCAGGGCCTGCTCTCTCCGTCAGCATCCCCAGCCCGCCTCCCCTCGCTGTCGGAAATTTTTACATTCCGCCGCCGCATCAAAATGGGATAGGCCGCTGTCAAACCCGTCAATGACCATGGCACGCCGGGCGCCTGTTGCGATGGGAATTGCCCGAAACCCCGCCAAAGCCGTCGGAATTTATTACAGTAAGCTCGTAGCCGGCCCGGCAGCCATATCTAATTGACTGATTATTTGGCACTTCTACCGGTGGCACCGTCTGTGCTTATGGGGAGTCGATTTCCACCGTCCTCGAAGGAGAGCATCGATGAACAGCGTATTGCGGCAAACCACCCTGGCCGTGGCGGCCCTCGTCTCCATGGCTGCCGCTCCCATGGCCCAGGCGACCGTCTTTTCCATTACGGATACCGCCTTCGTTCCCGACGGCGGCTACGGCAAGCACCATTGCCAGAAGCGGAATACCCTGCTCGATGTGCGCTTCGATACCTCCGGATTCTCGGCGCAGACTTTCTCCCTCGATAGGGTCGGCGCTTCCAGGACCTTCGACTTCGGCACCGTCGATCTGAAGGAGCCCGATGCCTGGGGCTGCATCGATGTCGGCGGAATCCGCAACCTCGACGTGCTGGCTGCCCTCACTTTCTCCGACCCCGTCGGCATGAGCTCGACCGTAAAGGTTTTCGGCCACGGCGCGCCCCACATCGGCCCGGCCAACGACCCGGACGTGGGCTATGTCCTCACCTGGAAACCGACCCTGGTGCATTTCGGAGACCGGGGCCTGTTCGAGATCAGGCTCTCCAACCTCTTCTTCTACGAAACCGGCCCCTTCAAGACGGAAACCGCCACCATCACCCTGAAACGGGGGGAGGTGCCGGAGCCCGGTACCGTGGCCCTGTTCGGCCTAGCCCTCGCCGGCATCGGCCTGACCAGGCGCAGGCGCGCCCCGTGACGCACCGGGGTCGGTGGGGAGCCTAGCGCGAGGCCGCGCTGAACTCTCCATCGATGTAGTACCAGCGCCCGCCTTCCCGCCGGAAACGGCTGGTCTCGTGCAGGCGCTGGCCCCGCCCGCCGACCCGGTAGCGGGCGACGAATTCCACCAGGGCATGGTCGTCGTCGAGGGGCTGGTGGCGCTTCACCTCCAGCCCCAGCCATTTGGGCGCCGGCTCGCCGGCCAGGTCCAGCTTTTCGGGCCGGGTGGCCGGGTCCCAGGTGGCGAGCAGATAGTCTTCCAGCCCCAACACGTAGGCACTGTAGCGGGAGCGCATGAGGGCTTCCGCCGTCGCCGCCGGCAGCCCGCCATGGGCGGGGCCGCAGCAGGCGGCGTAGGCCTTGCCGCTGCCGCAGGGGCAGGGGTCCGCCGCCTTCACTGGGCTTCGATGATCTCGCCGCCCAGGGCCTCCAGGAGGTCGGGCAGGAAGCGGGCGAGTTCGCCGGTCATGAGGGCGAAGTCGGCATCGAACTGCTCGTCCGCCACCTCGGCGTTCTTCTCGGCCTCTTCCTTGAGGAGGTCGAGGAAGGTGAGGCGCTTGATTTCCAGCTTCTCGGTGAGGATGAAGGAAATGCGGTCGGCCCAAGTGAGCGCCAGGCGGGTCGGCAGCTTGCCGGATGCCAGGTGGTCCTTGACGTCGCTGCCTTCCAGGGGGTGGCGGACGTAGCGCACGGCGGCCTTCTCCTCCCCCACCGCCTTGAGTTCGCAATCCCGGTCGATGGTAAAGCCCGCCGGGCCTTCGCCGGAGGCCAGCCAGTCGGCCATGGCCGAGGTCGGGGAAAGCTGGGTCTTGACCAGGGCGAGGGGGAAATCGTCCAGGGACCAGCGCAGGTGCTCGAGGACCTCCTCGGCCTTGGCCGGGCTGGCGGCGTCCACGCACAGCCAGCCGGCGGCGGGATCGGCCCAGACGAAGGTCTTGCGCCGCCGGGTGAAGGCCCGGGGCATCAGTTCCTCGGCCACCCGTTCCCGCAGCTCCTTCATTTGCTTGCGGCCCGGCTTGTAGCCCTGCTGGGCTTCCATTTCCTCGGCCCGCTCCTGGGCCACCTGGTTGACGACGGAGGACGGCAGGAGGCGCTGCTCCACCGCCAGGGCGAAGAGCCACTGCCGGTTGAGGCTGTGCACGAGGGCACCGTCGCCCCGGGGAGAGACCCAGCCCCGGGAGAGGGGCTCGTTGCTCGGGCAGGGCACGAAGGGGCCGCGGCCCAGCTGCTCCTCAAGGGCAGCCAGGTCGATGTTCCAGGGGGTGGGCAGGCGGTAGATCTGCAGGTTTCTGAACCACATTCGTTTTTTCTCAGAAGAGGGTGTTGACCACGCAGCGGTCGCGCTGCACGAGGGCTTCCAGGCCTTTCAGGGCTTCGACGGTGGAGCCGTGCTTCCCGGCATAGGCGAGGAATTCCTCCAGGGCCAGGGGGAGGGGATGGTCGCTGTCGGTCCACTCGGCCTCGAACTTTTCCCGGGTATAGCGGCTGGTCCCCAGCCGGCCGGGCTTCAGGGCCACCAGCCGGACGTTCTTCCCATCGTGGCGGATGACGATGGCTCTCATGCCTTGGGAGTTGGAGACTAGCATTGCTTACATCCTGAATCAGTCGCGGGCGAGAGTGTAGCGGTTTTTGCGGGACTGCAGACTTGACCCTGTGATCCCCTTGCCGAGCTTATGCGTCCCTCCGGTCAAAACCGTATGTTCCGGCCAGCCTATGGAATCTAATCTTTCAAGATTGTCGACTGTGAAGGAGAACGCATCATGGGCCAGATTGACCAAGCGGCCTGGCAGGCCTTTCAAGCGGATTTGAGAGGAGAAGCAATCGTGCCGGGAGATCCCGGTTACGACCAGGCGCGGACGGTGTGGAACGCCATGATCGACCGGAAACCGGCTGCCATCGTGCGCTGCCGTGGTACGGCCGATGTCATCCAGGCGGTGAATTTTGCCCGACAGCAGAATCTGCTCCTTGCGGTCCGGGGTGGCGGACACAATATTGCCGGCAATGCCGTCTGCACCGATGGCCTGGTCATCGATTTCTCTGCGATGCGTTCGGTGCAGGTCGATCCACAAAGCCGCCGGGCCTATGTCGAACCCGGCGCCACGCTGGCGGACTTCGACCACGAGGCCCAGGCTTTCGGGCTTGCGACGCCGCTGGGGATCAACTCCACCACGGGGGTTTCAGGACTGACACTGGGCGGTGGATTCGGCTGGCTCACCCGCAAACACGGCCTCTCCATCGATAACCTGATCTCGGCGGAAGTGGTGACAGCCGATGGGCAGCGCATCATGGCGAGCCGCACCGAGCACCCGGACCTGTTCTGGGCCTTGCGCGGCGGGGGTGGAAATTTCGGCGTGGTCACCCGATTCGAGTTTCAGCTCCACCCGGTAGGCCCCGAGGTGCTCGCCGGACTGATCGTTTTTCCCTTCGCCGACGCCCGTAGGGTACTGGAGCAATATCGGGCCTTCGTGCAGACCATGCCCGACGAACTTTGCGTCTGGGCCTTGCTGCGCCCCGCCCCGCCGCTGCCCTTCCTGCCGGTTGAAGTTCACGGCCAGCCGGTTGCGGTGCTGGCGGTTTGCCATGCGGGCGATCCGGCCGACGGCCAACGCCTGATTGCACCGCTGCGCAGCTTCGCCAAAGCCCACGGCGAGCATCTGGGCATGATGCCTTACCGGTCATGGCAGCAAGCCTTCGACCCGCTGCTCACGGCCGGCGCCCGCAATTACTGGAAGACCCATAACTTCACCCAACTCGCCGACGGAGTACTGGACACCATCCTCCAATATGCAGGCCAGCTGCCTTCGGGCCAATGCGAGATCTTCATTGGCCTCCTGGGCGGCGCGGCCGGCCGGATCGCGCCGGATGCCACGGCCTACACTCAGCGGGACGCCTTGTTTGTGATGAACGTACATGCCCGCTGGGATTCTCCCGGGCAAGACGCGGCGTGCAGGGACTGGTCGAGAAACATCTTCCGCGAAACGGAGCGCTACGCCAGCGATGGCGCCTACGTGAATTTCCTCACCGAAGACGAGGCGGCGCGGGTAGCGTCGGCTTATGGGAGCAATTACGTCCGCCTGGCTCATATCAAGAGCCTTTACGATCCAGGCAACACCTTCCGCGTCAATCAGAACATCGCCCCGAGTTCATCGTCGCCCCCCTGAGCCACGGCCCGCTGGCAACCCAGGTTCTGGTCTGCATTGCCACCTGCCCCCGCGAGCCCAGCCGCCCGGCGATTCACGCTAGAATGCGGCGAGGAGGTTTCCATGAATCTGGAATGGTGGCAGTGGGTGGTGGGCGGCATCGTGCTGGTGATCGCCGAACTGGCGGTGCCGGCCTTCTTCATCATCTGGTTCGGGCTCGGCGCCCTGCTGGTGGGCGTGGTCATGTTCCTCGCCCCGGCCCTGACCACCACCGCCCAATTGAGCCTGTGGATGGTCGCCTCGGTGGCCATGGTCATCCTCTGGTTCCGCATCTTCAAGGCGAGCTATTACAAGACCCGCATCGGCAGCGCCGGCGGGGAGGCCATCGGCGAGATCGGCCTCCTGGTGGGAGCGATCGCGCCCTTCGAGCGCGGCCGGGTGCGCTTTCAGCGCCCGGTGCTGGGGGCCGAGGAGTGGGAGTGCCTGGCCGAGACCGCCATTGCCGCCGGCGAGCGGGTCAAGGTGGTGGCCATCGAAGGCAGCTTCCTGAAGGTGGCCAAGGTCTGATTTCGAAAACAGGAGAAAATCCATGGATGCAGGTCTGGTCATCGTCATCGCGCTGCTGGTCTTCCTCGCCGTCACCCTGGCCAAGGGGGTGCGCCTGGTCTCCCAGGGGGAGGAATGGATCGTCGAGCGCCTGGGCAAGTACTACCGCACCATCACCCCGGGCCTCAATATCCTCATCCCCTACCTGGACAACGTGGCCTACAAGCTCATCACCAAGGACATCATCCTCGACGTCCAGGAGCAGGAAGTCATCACTCGGGACAACGCCGTCATCCTCACCAACGCCATTGCCTTCGTGAAGGTGACGGACCCGGTGAAGGCGGTCTACGGGGTCACCGACTTCGCCGAGGCGATCCGCAACATGATCATGACGACCCTGCGCTCCATCGTAGGCGAAATGGAACTGGACGCGGCCCTTTCCTCCCGGGACAAGATCAAGGCCCGGCTGCGGGAGAGCATCGCCGACGAGGCGGTGGATTGGGGCCTCACCGTGAAGTCGGTGGAAATCCAGGACATCAAGCCTTCCCCGTCCATGCAGAAGGCCATGGAATTGCAGGCTGCCGCCGAGCGGGAAAGGAAGGCGGCGGTGACCAAGGCCGAAGGGGCAAAGCAGGCCGCCATCCTGGAGGCCGAAGCCCGGCTGGAGTCGGCCAAGCGCGATGCCAACGCCCAGGTCATGCTGGCGGAAGCCTCGGCCGAGTCCATCCGGCGGGTAACGGCGGCCATCGGCGACCAGCCCGGGCCCATGCTTTTCCTCCTGGGCGAGAAATACATCGCTTCCCTGGAAAAGCTCGGCCAGGCGCCCAGTTCCAAGCTGGTGGTGATGCCCGCCGACCTCCAGGAGACCCTGCGCGGGCTTATTGGAAGGTTCGGCAAGGGCTGATAGCCGCCCCTGACGCGGCCCACCGGAGGGCGGGGCGTTCCTGGAGCCGGGCGAGGACTGTCCGAGCCCCGTCAGGGGCGAGTTCCGCAGCCCGGCGGAGGGAATGCCCCGCCCGACGCCCCAACCCCCGGCCGCCGTGAGAAAATGGCTGCCATGGCACACAAACCTTTCCGCGGCGCCATTCCCGACGACCGCCTCTATTGCTCGCGCCACGATATGTGGGTCCAGGAAAAGGATGGCGAAGTCCTGATCGGGGCCACCAGTTTCGGCATCTTCCTGGCCGGCGAAATCATCGCCTTCACCGCCAAGCCCAACGGTGCCGAAGTGGAGATCCACCGGGGCATGGGAACGGTGGAGTGCCGCAAGACGGTGCTCGCCGTCCACTCCCCGCTTTCCTTCAAGCTCGTGGAAGGCAACGAGGTGGCGGAGTCGAGGCCCAAGCTCATCAATATCGACCCCTACGGCACCGGCTGGATGGCCCGAGGCCAAGCCATGGCCTGGCTGGCCGAACGGGAAAGGCTGCTCGATGCCGCCGCCTATCGGCTGCATGTGTTGTCGGTCGAGCCGGGTGCGCGCTTTGACGACTGAAGTCCGGGGGCTGGCCCTGCTCCTCTGGTCGGCGACGCCGGAGCGCCCCCAAATCTGCGTGACGCCCTTCATCCACGCCCTGGCCGCCCGGGCCCTGGACGCGGAAGTGGAAATCCATTTCGCCGGCCCCGCCGTCCGGCTCCTGGTGGCCGGCGTCGCCGACCATCTCTATCCGACTCCGGAGCGGGAAAAATCACTGCTCGCCTTCATGGCGGAAGCCAGCGCCGCCGGCGCCGCCTTCTTCGCCTGCAGCATGGCCCGGGCCGCCTTCGTGGCCGGGGGCGAGAGCCTCATCCCCCAGGCCAGGGCGGCCGGCGCCACGACCTTCGTGGCCCGCAGCCTCGATCCGGCCTGGCGGACGCTGGTCTTTTAGCGCTTCCGGAAAATCACGTCCCAGACGCCGTGGCCGAGCTTCAGGCCCCGGTTCTCGAACTTGGTCAGGGGCCGGTAGTCGGGCCGCGGGGCGAAGCCGTCGGCGGTGTTTTCCAGGGTCGGCTCGCCGGAGAGGACTTCCAGCATCTGCTGGCCGTATTCCTCCCAATCGGTGGCGCAGTGGAAATAGCCGCCGGCCTTCAGGCGGCTGGAGAGGAGCGCCACGAAGGGCGGCTGGATGAGGCGGCGCTTGTTGTGGCGCTTCTTGTGCCAGGGATCGGGAAAGAAGACGTGGATGCCGGAAAGGCTCCCCTCCGGCAGCATGTCCCGCACCACTTCCACGGCATCGTGCTGGCAGATGCGCAGGTTGGCGAGGCCCTTTTCGGCGATGAGCTTGCAGAGGGCGCCGACGCCGGGGGTATGCACCTCGACTCCCAGGTAGTCGTTCTGAGGACAGGACTCGGCGATCTTCGCCGTGGTCTCCCCCATGCCGAAGCCGATTTCGAGGATTTTCGGGGCGCTGCGGCCGAACACCGCTTCCAGGTCGATGGACTGGGGGGCGTACTCGATGCCCACCTTGGGCATCATGTCGGCGTAGAAGCGCTCCTGGGCCTGGGACATGCGGCCCATGCGGCGGACAAAACTCTTGATGTGGCCGTGCTCTTCCCCGGACCGGCCTTCGGTGTAGACGCCTTCGCTCATTTGCCGCTCACTTGCCAATAAGCCCGGTGGTCGGGGAGGAAGGATCGGCGGAATAGAGCTTGCGGGGCATGCGGCCGGCCCGGTAGGCCTCGCGGCCGGCCTCGACGCCCTTCCGCATGGCGCTGGCCATGAGGATCGGGTCCTGGGCGTGGGCGATGGCGGTATTCATGAGCACGCCGTCGCAGCCCAGTTCCATGGCAATGGTAGCGTCCGAGGCAGTGCCGACGCCGGCGTCCACGATGACCGGCACCTTGGCCTGATCGATGATGAGGCGCAGGTTCCAGGGATTGAGGATGCCCATGCCGGAGCCGATCAGCGAAGCGAGCGGCATGACGGCGACGCAGCCGATGTCCTCCAGCATCTTCGCCTGGATAGGATCGTCGGAGCAGTAGACCATGACCTGGAAGCCTTCCTTCACCAGGGTCTCGGCGGCTTTCAGGGTTTCCGGCATGTTGGGGAAAAGGCTCTTGGGGTCCCCCAGCACCTCCAGCTTGCACAGGGCGTGGCCGTCCAGGAGCTCCCGCGCCAGGCGCAGGGTGCGCACCGCGTCATCGGCGGTGTAGCAGCCGGCGGTGTTGGGCAGGATGGTGAATTTGGACGGGGGCAGGGCGTCCAGCAGGTTGGGCTGGCTGGGGTCCTGGCCGATGTTGGTGCGGCGGATGGCGACGGTGACGATCTCGGCGCCGGAGGCATCGATGGCGGCGCGGGTCTCGGCGAAGTCCTTGTACTTGCCGGTGCCGACCAGCAGGCGGGAGGAATAGGCCTTGCCGGCGATGGTGAGTTGGTCCATGGGGGTCTTTCTCCGGATCAGCCGCCGCCGACGGCGACGACGATTTCCAGCTTGTCGCCGCTTTCGAGCGGCGTGGTGGCGTGTTGGCTCTTGGGGACGATCTCGCCGTTTCTTTCCACGGCGATGCGCTTGCCGGTCAGGCCCAGCTCGTCGGTGAGGCCGGCGACGGTCAGCCCGGCGGGAAAACGGCGGGTTTCCCCATTGACGGTGATTTCTAGCATCGGACTATTTTAACAAGCCCCGGGGCTTTCTCGGGGCTCCAACGAAAAGCCGGTCATACAGCCAGTTGGGCATCAGGCGCAGTACCTTCGCGACGAAGCCCATCTGCCAGGGGATGACCGTGTAGCTCGTCCCCCGTTCGATGGCTCGCGCGAAGCGCCGGGCCGCCTCGTCGGCGGGGAGCAGGAAGGGCATGGGATAGGGATTGACGGCGGTCATGGGCGACTCGATGTAGCCGGGAGCGATGGTCACCACCTTGATGCCCCGGGGCCGCATTTCCAGGCGCAGGCTTTCCAGGTAGGTAATGGCCGCGGCCTTGGAGGCGGAATAGGCCTCCGCCCCGGGGAGGCCGCGGATGCCGGCCACCGAGGCGATGCCGACCAGCCGCCCGCCGGGCCCGGCCTTTTCCATGGCCGGAATGAAGGGGGCAAAGGTGGCCGCCATGCCGAAGACGTTGATGTCCATGATGCGGCGGAAGGCTTCCAGGTCCTCCTCGCATTCGGTGAGGGTGCCGGCCGAGACCCCGGCGCTGGCGACGACGATGTCGGGGGCGCCAAAGCGGGCCAGGAAGTCGGTAGCGGCGGCATGGAGGGCCGGGGCATCCGAGACGTCCAGGGGGTAGCAGGCATGCCCGCCGCCCAGGCGCTCGGCCAGGGCCTCCAGGACCGGCCGCCGGCGGGCCGCCAGCCCGAGGACGGCGCCCCGGCCAGCGTAGTAAACGGCAAGCGCCTCGCCGATGCCGGACGAGGCGCCTGTGATGAAGACCCGAAGTTGGCTCAAAAGCTTATTTCTTGGCCTTCTCTGCCCTGGCCTTGGCGATCAGCTTGTCGGCGATAGCCAGGGTGTCGTTGAAGTCCTTGCCGGTGACCAGGTACTTGCCATCCACGGCAAGGGCCGGAACCCCCCGGACGCGGTAGAGCTGGGTCATCTGCTCGGCGCGCTTGACCTTGCTCATGACCCCGAAGGACTTGTAGGCCTCGTCGAATTTCCGGGCATCGACGCCCATGCTCGCCACCCACTCGGCCCGGGTTTTTTCATTTTCGAGCTTGATGCCGCGCTCATGGATGGCCTTGAACACTTCGCCATCGAGCCTGGCCAGTTGCCCGGTCGACTCCAGGGCGTACGACATGGGCGCCAGCATGGCGAAATAGGAATTGAAGCTGACCGGCACCTTCTTGAAGGTCACGTCGGCCGGCAGCTTGGCGGCCCAGGCGCTCACCAGCGGATTGAAGTCGCTGCAGTGGGGGCAGCCGTAGGAGAAGAACTCGGTGACCTCGATCTTGGCCGGGTTGTCGGTCGGCTGGGCCGGCTCGATCACGGTGTAGTCCTTGCCGGCGGTCTGGGCACAGGCAGGGAGGCCGATGGCCAGGACGGCGCCCATGGCAAGAAGAGACTTCAGGGTACGGCTGACGAAACTGCGACGTTCAATCTGCATAACTACTCCTTCTTGACTAGTGAGGCGTCGATTCCGGCTTTGGCCAGTTCAGAGCGCACCTTGTTCACTTCTTCGATCCGGTTGTAGGGTCCCAGTCGAACACGGTAGAAAGTCTTGTCCTGCACCATCACCTGCTGTACCGACGCCTCTACGCCCATTAACGCCAGATTCGCCTTCAGGTTGTCAGCATCGTTCGGCTTGGTGAAGGAACCGGCCTGCAGGAAGATGGGCTGCTTGCTTTCTTCCTTCTTGGCTTCCTCTTTCTTCGGTTCGTCCTTCTTCGCCTCTTCCTTCTTGGCGTCTTCCTTCTTCGCCTCCTCTTTCTTGGCCTCGGCGGCCGGCTTGCCGCCGGGCACCGCGTCCGTCTTGCCGGGGAGGATGTCGTAGAACTGGAAGCGCTTCTCCGGCACCGGGTCCCCCGGCTTGCCGGGCAGGGCCATGGGCTGGGCCGCCGTGCCGCTGGCGGCCGCCATCTCGGCCCTGGGGAGCGGCAGATTCTTGTTGAAGGGCATCGGCGCCTTGTTCATGTACCAGACGACCCCCGCCGCGATCCCTACCCCCAGCACCAGGCCGATGAACATGCCGATCAGGGTGCCGCCCCGGGACTTGGCGGCCGGTGCGGATCTCCTGGGTTTCATATCGCGACTCATTTGCGCTCCTTACATGGACTCAGGACAGCTTACCCCAAGAATGCTCATGCCGGTCCGGATCACCTGCCGCACTGCCGCGGCCAGGGCGACCCGGGCGCCCTTGAGGGCGGCGTCGTCCACCAGCATGCGCTCGGCGTTGTACCAGCCGTGGAACTCGCCGGCCAGATTCTTCAGGTAGAAGGCGATCTGGTGGGGAGCCAGGTCCTTGGCGGCGGCTTCGATCATGTCCGGGAATTCGGCCAGCAGGTTGGCGATGGCCAGTTCCCGCTCGGCGGACAGGCAGCCGAGATCGGCCTGGAGCAGATCGGCCTCCTTGCCGCCCCACTGGTTCAGCACCGAGCAGATGCGGGCGTGGGCGTACTGGATGTAATAGACCGGGTTCTCGTTGGTCTGGCTCTTGGCGAGGTCCAGGTCGAAATCCAGATGCTGGTCCGACTTCCTGAGGGCGTAGAAGAAGCGGCAGGCGTCGTTGCCCACTTCGCCGCGCAGCTCCCGCAGGGTGACGAATTCGCCGGAGCGGGTGGACATGGAAGCCTTCTGGCCGTTGCGGTAGAGGACCGCGAACTGGACCAGGGCCACGTGCAGCTTGTCGGCATCCAGGTCGAGGGCCTGGATGGCGCCCTTCACCCGGGGGATGTAGCCGTGGTGGTCGGCGCCCCAGATGTTGATGACCTTGTCGAAGCCCCGCTCGTACTTGTTGAGGTGGTAGGCGATGTCGGAGGCGAAATAGGTGTAGAGGCCGTTTTCCCGCTGCACCACCCGGTCCTTCTCGTCGCCGAAGTCGGTGGACTTGAACCACTTGGCGCCATCCTGGACGTAGAGATGGCCCTGCTTTTCCAGCAGATCGACGCAACGGGCCACCAGGCCGGTGTCGTAGAGGGACTTCTCGGAGAACCAGAGGTCGAAATGGACCCCGAATTCCTCCAGGTCGTCGCGGCAGTCGGCCAGCTGCTCGGAAAGGGCATGCTGGTGCACATAGGCCCAGTCGGGGCCCAGGAGGTCCTTGGCGTTCTGGATCAGGGCGTCGAGGTGCAGCTCCCGCTGGCTCTTGGCCTCGTCGTCGCTGCGGCCGGCCTCGGGCAGGCCCGGGGTGCCCACCAGCACCGCCTCCGCCGGCCGGACGTACTTGACGCCGTGGGCGTCCATCACCTGGTTGGCCATGGCGCGGACGTAGTCGCCCTGGTAGCCATTGGGTGGGAAAGGCACGGCGACGCCATTCAGTTCCAGGTAGCGCAGCCAGGTGGAAACCGCCAGGATGTCCATCTGGCGGCCGGCGTCATTGACGTAGTATTCCCGGGTGACATCCCAGCCGGCGTAGGAAAGGAGGCTGGACAGGCTGGCGCCGTAGGCGGCGCCGCGGCCGTGGCCGACGTGAAGCGGACCGGTGGGGTTGGCGGAGACGAACTCCACCTGGACCTTCTGCTTCCCGCCCGCGGTGGAACGGCCGAAATTCTCGCCCGCCTCCAGCACGGCCTTCACCACCGCCGTCTTGGCTGCCGGGTCGAGGGTGAAGTTGATGAAGCCGGCGCCGGCCATCTCGGCCTTGGTCACCAGGGGAGAGACCGGCAACTCGGCCAGGAGCTGCTGGGCGATGTCCCGAGGATTCTTCTTCAGGGCCCGGGCGAGCTGCATGGCGAGGTTGGTGGCGAAATCGCCGTGGGAAGCGTCCCGGGGACGCTCGAGCAGGATGGGGGTGTCGGCCGCGGCCGGCGCGACGCTGGCCAGGGCCTGCTGGAGCAGGGCGGTCAGCTGGGATTTGACGTCTTGGGCCATTGATTTTTGGCGAAAAAGCAAAAGGCGGATTATACGGCATGGTCTTCGGCTCCTGACCTCCAGGCACGGAAATCCCGGAGCACCCCTCTTATCTTCGCCGCCCTTTGCCAAAAGGGGGATTGTGCGTAGACTTGTCCGTTTTGTTCCGGGCCTCTCGCCGTGCGCCTATTCCGCCTCCTGAAAATCGCTTCCGTCGCCAGCCGTTATGGGCTGGACGAGATGGTGCTGGAACACGAGCCTTCCGGCCGCCTGGTGCAGATCGCCAACGCTCTGCAGTTCTGGCGCGATCTTTCGGCCCCCCGGGCAGTACGGCTGCGCCTGGCCCTGGAAGCCCTGGGACCCATCTTCGTCAAGTTCGGCCAGGTGCTGTCCACCCGCCGGGATCTCATGCCGACGGACATCGCTGACGAGCTGGCCCGGCTCCAGGACCAGGTGCCGCCTTTCAGTTCCGAACTGGCTTTAGCCGAGATCGAGAAGGCCTACGGCCGGCCGGCGAGCGCGGTCTTCGCCGAATTCGACCCGGTGCCGGTGGCTTCCGCTTCCATCGCCCAGGTCCACCTGGGCCGCCTGCGGGAAGAGGACGGCGGCCAAGAGGTGGCGGTCAAGATCCTGCGCCCCGGCATGGAAAAGGTCATCGCCCACGACCTGGCGCTCCTCGACTCCTTTGCCCTCCTGCTGGAAAACCTCTGGGCCGACGGCAAGCGCCTGAAGCCCCGGGAGGTGGTGGCCGAATTCGCCAAGTACCTGTACGACGAGCTGGACCTCATGCGGGAGGCCGCCAACGCCTCCCAGCTGCGGCGCAACTTCGCCGACTCCGACCTCCTCATCGTGCCGGAAGTCTATTGGGACTGGTGCACCTCCACCGTCATGGTCATGGAGCGCATGTACGGCACCCCCATTTCCCAGCTGGATGCCCTGCGGGCCCAGGGCGTCGATCTCAAGCGGCTGTCCGCGGCCGGGGTCGAGATTTTCTTCACCCAGGTCTTCCGGGACGGCTTCTTCCATGCCGACATGCACCCGGGCAACATCTTCGTCGCCGCCGACGGGCGCTACATCGCCCTCGACTTCGGCATCGTCGGGACCCTCACCGACCTCGACAAGGATTACCTGGCCCAGAATTTCCTGGCCTTCTTCCGCCGCGACTACAAGCGGGCGGCCGAGGCCCACATCGAATCGGGCTGGGCCCCGGCCGATACCCGGGTGGACGAGTTCGAGGCCGCCATCCGGGCCGTCTGCGAACCCATTTTCGACCGTCCCCTGAAGGAAATCTCCTTCGGCCGGGTGCTGCTGCGCCTGTTCCAGACCTCCCGCCGCTTCAATGTCGAAATCCAGCCCCAGCTGGTGATGTTGCAGAAGACCCTCCTCAATATCGAAGGACTGGGCCGCCAGCTCGACCCCGACCTGGACCTCTGGGTCACCGCCAAACCGTTCCTGGAACGCTGGATGGGCGAGCAGGTGGGATGGCGCGGCCTGCTGCGGACGCTGAAGCACGAAGCCCCGTACCTGGCCCGCACCATGCCCCAGCTGCCGCGGCTGGTGCACCAGGCGCTGGCCCGCCCGCCGGCCTCGGACCTGGGGCCGATCGTCGATCAACTGGTCCGGGAACAAAGGCGCCAGAACCGCTGGCTCATGCTCATGGTCCTCTTGCTGGTCTTCCTGACCGTCCTCCAGCTGAGCTGAAGCCATGCCGTCCAGCATCACCCTCGACGCCATCAGCGCCACTGACATCGCCCGCTGGCTGGGCCAGGCGGAAATCCGCAAGGGCCAGGGCTACCTGGACCGCGTCAGCGACATCGACCTGCGCCCCGACACGGTCACTGCCCGGGTCCAGGGCACCGCCCGCCAGCCCTATCGGGTCCAGATCCGGCTCGTGCAGCTGCCGGAGGGCAGCTTCCTGCACAACAGCTGCACCTGCCCGGTGCGCACCGGCTGCAAGCACGTGGCCGCCACCCTCCTGAAATCCATCGAGACACGCGAGGAAAAGGACTACATCAACCCCGGCGTGCTGTCCTGGATCGCTGACCTGAAGAGCCTGGCGACGGCGGTGGAAAAGGCCAAGAAGCCCCGCCAGACCAACCTTCGCCTCCTTTATGTCCTGGACCCCGGCAATCTCGGCAAGCACTGGCGCCTGCACCTGGTCAAGGGCCGGGAAGCCAGCGGCGGCGAGAACTGGCACAACGTCGAAAAGGCCCTGGTTTCCCCGCCCCAGTTCGTCAGCGAGGACGACCTGCCCCTGCTGCGCCTCATCCACGGCCTGAAGCGCGGCTACGACGGCTACAGCGGCTTCTACTGGCAACTGGAGGGCAACCGGGCCGAACAGGTCCTGGCGGGCGCCCTGGCCACTGGCCGCTTCTATCTCGGGGAACCCTGGTACTCGCCCCTGACCGCCGGCGAACCCCGGCCCGGACAGGTGGACTGGAAGCCCGACAGCAACGGCCGCATCCGCCCCTTCCTGTCGGCCACGCCCTGGGCCGAGCGCATCGCCGTGCTCGAAAAGCCTTGGTATGCGGACGTGGAGCGCGGCGAGCTGGGCCCACTGGAGGGCGCCGGCAACCCGGCGGTCCTCGCCCGCCTCCTCGCCCTGCCGCCCCTGTCGCCCCAGGAGGCCAAGCTGGTGTCCGGGGTCCTGGCCGAGGTCGCCCCCGACCTGCCCCCGCCCAGCAGCCGCCAGGAGAGCCTGCGGGTGATCGACGAGGCGCCCCGGCCGATCATCGAACTGGGCTCCTTCGAAAGCGACGGCATGGAGGCCTGGGAAGGCTATCCGGCCTCCTTCGGCAGCCTGGAGTTCGATTACGCCCGGGTCAGCTTCGGCTACGACGAATTCGAATTTCCCGCCGGCCACGCTCCTGAATTCCTGCGCCGCCGGGACGGCGAACTGGTGCGCCTGCAGCCCCGGGCGGAAGATGAAAAGCGCTGGCTCCACCAGCTGGCCAGCGCCGGCTTGAAGCGCTTGGACATGAACCGCTTCTACGCCTGGGAAAAGCCGGAGGGTGCCCTCTACAGCTTCGCCCGCCCGGAAGTCTGGCCCGGCTTCATGGAGCAGGGTGTGTCGGCGCTGCAGGACGCGGGCTGGGAGGTGCGCTTTCCCAAGCATTTCCGCCACCATTTCCTCGACGTGGACGGCTGGGAAGCCGACCTGCGGCCCAGCGACAGCGGCTGGTTCGATCTCGACATGGGGGTGGTCGTCGAGGGCCAGCGGGTGCCCCTGGCCCCCATGCTGGCCAACCTCTTCCGTACGAGCCCGGACTGGCTGGACGCCGGCCGCCTGGCCGACATCCCCGACGATCGCCGGGTCGAGCTGCTGACGCCCCTGGGCTTCCGGGTCCGGGTGGAAGCCGGGCGCATCAAGCCCCTGGCCCGCACCCTGATCGACCTCTTCGACGGCTACAAGGACGGGCCCCTGCGCCTTTCCGCCTTCGACGCCACCCGCCTGGAAATCCTGGAGGACCGCAGCCGCTGGCAGTTCCGGGGCGACGCTGCCATCCTGGAGCTGGCCGAGCGCCTGAAGCAGAGCCAGGGGGTGACCCCCATCGACCCGCCCGCCAGCTTCACCCTGGCGCTGCGCCCCTATCAGCGGGAGGGCCTGGCCTGGCTGCAGTTCCTGCGGGAACACGCCCTCTCCGGCATCCTGGCCGACGACATGGGCCTCGGCAAGACGGCCCAGGCCCTGGCCCACATCCTCCTCGAGAAGGAGGCTGGCCGCCTGGACCGGCCGGCCCTGGCGATCCTGCCCACCTCCCTCATTTTCAACTGGGTCCAGGAAGCCGAGCGCTTCGCCCCCGGCCTGCGGGTCCTGAGCCTGCACGGCCTGGACCGCAAGTCCCGCTTCGAGGAAATCCCCGGCCACGACCTGGTGCTGACCACCTACCCGCTCCTCTGGCGGGACGGCGAGCAACTGGCCGAGCACGAATACCATCTCCTCATCCTGGACGAGGCCCAGACGGTGAAGAATGCCGCCAGCCGGGCCGCCACCGTGGTCCGCAAGCTCAAGGCCCGGCACCGCCTGTGCCTGACCGGTACGCCCCTGGAAAACCACCTGGGGGAGCTGTGGTCCCAGTTCGACTTCCTGCTCCCGGGCTTCCTCGGGGACAGCAAGCAGTTCACCCGGCGCTGGCGGACCCCCATCGAGAAGCAGGGAGACGTCCTGCGGCGCCAGCTCCTGGCCCGGCGCATCAAGCCTTTCATCCTGCGCCGGCGCAAGGAGGACGTGGCCCAGGAGCTGCCGCCCAAGACCATCATCGTCAGGAGCGTCGAACTGGAGGGCGGCCAGCGGGATCTCTACGAGACCGTGCGCGCCGCCATGGACGCCCGGGTCCGGGACGAGATCGCCCGCCTGGGGTTCCGGCGCAGCCAGATCGTCATCCTCGACGCCCTCCTGAAGCTGCGCCAGGTCTGCTGCGACCCCCGGCTCCTGCACACCGCCGCCGCCCAGCGGGTGAAGGAGCGGGCCAAGCTGGAAATGCTCATGGGCATGCTGCCGGAACTGGTGGAGGAAGGCCGGCGGATCCTGGTCTTTTCCCAATTCACCAGCATGCTGGACCTCATCGAGCCCGAACTGAAGAAGGCCGGCATCGCCCATGTGCGCCTGGACGGCGGCACCGCCGACCGGGCCGACGTGGTGGGCCGCTTCCAGGCCGGCGAGGTGCCCGTCTTCCTGATCAGCCTGAAGGCCGGCGGCGTCGGCCTCAACCTCACCGCCGCCGACACCGTCATCCACTTCGATCCCTGGTGGAACCCCGCCGTGGAAAACCAGGCCACCGACCGGGCCCACCGCCTGGGCCAGGACAAGCCGGTCTTCGTCTACAAGCTGGTGGTCTCCGGCAGCATCGAGGAGCGCATCCTGGCCCTGCAGGAAAAGAAGGCGGACCTCGCCACCGGCATCCTGTCCGAGGACGCCACCGTCACCGCCAAGTTCGGCGAAGGCGACCTGCAGGCGCTCCTGGCGCCGCTGCCCCTGTAGGGCCCGGCCGCGGGCGGCGGGAATGCCTTGCCGCCCGTTCGAGGGAAAAGCGATCTACAATGCCGGCCCGAATCACCACTCTTTGCAACACATCATGACTGCCACTCTCCCCTGCCCCCAATGCGCCATGGAAAACACCTATCCGGACGGCGACAACTACGTCTGCGCCGACTGCGGCCATGAATGGCCCATGCAGGCGAACGCCGAGGCCGACGACGACGGCGAGCGGGTGATCAAGGACGCCAACGGCAACGTGCTGTCCAACGGCGACTCCGTAGTCCTGATCAAGGACCTGAAGGTCAAGGGTTCCTCCATCACCCTCAAGGTCGGCACCAAGATCAAGGGCATCCGCCTGGTGGACGGCGACCACGAGGTGGACTGCAAGACGGACGCCGGCAACATCATGTTGAAGGCCTGCTACCTGCGCAAGGCCTGAAGACCCAAGCCCTCCGCCACCTCCGGTCTCAAACCGGAGGGTGGGGCGTTTGAGGAGCCGGGCGAGGACTGTCTGAGGGAGCGCAGCGACCGAGTTCCGCAGCCCGGCGGAGCAAATGCCCCGCCCGACGCGCAACAGACATCGAGCCGGCCGCCCTGAATCAGGCCAGCCGCGTATCCTCCAGCCGTTCCAGCAGACCGAGCAGGACCTGGCGCACCGATTGGGCCCGCACCGCTTCCCGGTCACCGGCGAAACGGGCCGTCTGGGCTTCGCAGCCGCCGTCCCGGGCAGCCCAGGCGAAGCACACCATCCCCACCGGCTTCTCCGGCGTGCCCCCGCTGGGACCGGCGATGCCGGTGATAGCCACGGCCCAATCCGCCCGGCTGTGGGCCAGGGCCCCCTGGGCCATGGCCCGGGCGGTGGCTTCCGAAACGGCGCCGTGGCGCTCCAGGGTGGTCGATGCCACCCCCAGCATGTCCACTTTGGCGGCATTGGAATAGGTGACGAATCCCCGGTCGAACCAGCTGGAGCTGCCGGCGATGGCGGTGACGCACTGGGCCACCCAACCGCCGGTACAGGATTCCGCCGTGGCCAGCTGTTCGCCGCGGGCGAGCAGGCTTTCCCCCAGCTTGGCCGCCAGGGCTTCCAGATCGGTCTGGCTTATCCGAGGATCCATTTCAGGACGGCGATGACTACCAGGGTGTAGAGGCCGGCGATGACGTCGTCGGTCATGACGCCGAAGCCGTTTTTCACGTGCTGGTCGAACCAGCGGGCAGGCTGCGGCTTGGTGATGTCGAAGAGGCGAAAAAGGCAGAAGGCCGCCAGTTGCCACAGGAAAGCGGGCGGGGTCAGGAGCAGCACTCCCCAGAAAGGGACGATCTCATCCCAGACAATGCTGCCATGGTCCGGTTCCCCCAGGGCCTCGCCGGTTTTCTGGATGACCCAGATGCCCCCCAGGTAGGCCACCGCCAGCAGGATGCCGAACTGCAGGTCGCTGAAATGGGGCTTGATGAGGAGGTAGGTCAGCCACGCAAAGGCGGTGCCGACGGTTCCCGGTGCCCACATGGACAGGCCGCTGCCGCAGCCGCAGGCAATGAAATGGGCCGGGTGGGCGAAGAGGAATTTGAGGGACGGGGGCTTAGCCAAAGTGGTCGTAGCCCCGATGGTCGAAGTCGATAGGCTTGCCGTCGGGATCGTACACCGTGACGCTGCCGGCCTCGCCGGCGACGGCGTTCCAGTCCTCCAGGGTGAAGGCGGCGCCCGGCGCCCGCAGGGTGCCGATGTGCCAGAGGGGCAGCTCCAGCTCGGCAGCGATCTTCCCGATGGCCAGGTGCTGTTCGGGGGAAGCGGTGAAGCACAGCTCGTAGTCGTCGCCGCCCGCCAGCTGGCAGTCGAGGGCGAGGGCCCGGTCGATGCCCTTGGGCAGGTGCGGCAGCTGGACGAGCTGGACGACGGCGGCCAGCCGGGAACGCTCGGCGATGTGGCCGAGGTCGGCCAGGAGCCCGTCGGAAACATCGATGGCGGCGTTGGCCACCCCCACCAGGGCGTTACCCAGGGCCACCCGCGGCCGGGGCTTTTCCAGGGCAGAGAGGCAGAGCCGGCGCCAGGGTTCGGGGAGGTCCACCTTGCCCTTGAGATGGGCGAGGCCGAGGGCCGCGAGGCCGGGGCGGCCGGAGACCCAGATGTCGTCGCCGGCCTTGGCGCCATCGCGGCGCAGGGCTCGGCCCGGGGCCACTTCGCCCAGGGCGGTGATGCAGAGATTCAGGGGACCACGGGTGGTGTCGCCCCCCACCACGTCCACCCCGTAGGCGGCGGCGCAGGCGAAGAAACCTTCGGCGAAGGCGGCAATCCAGGTCTCGTCGGCCTCCGGCAGGCTGCCCGCCAGCAACGCCCAGCGCGGCCGGGCGCCCATGGCGGCGAGGTCGGAGACATTGACCGCCAGGGCCTTCCAGCCGAGGTTCTTCGGATCGGTATCGGGCAGGAAATGGGTGCCGGCCACCAGCATGTCGGTGGTGACCGCCAGTTCCAGTCCCGGAGAGGGCTGCAGGAGGGCGCAATCGTCCCCCGGTCCGAGGACGGCCGACGGCGTCGGCCGGGAAAAATACTTCCCGATGACCTCGAACTCTCCCGGCATTACCGGGACTGCCGCTTGGCTTCGACCTCCGCCGGCCGGATTTCCGCCGCCAGCTTGTCGAGGACGCCGTTCACGTACCGGTGGCCATCGGTGCCGCCGAAGGCCTTGGCCAGTTCGATGGCCTCGTTGATGACGACGCGGTAGGGGGTTTCGGGGTGGTGCACCAGCTCGAAGGCGCCGATGAGGAGGATGCAGGCCTCGATGGGGGAAAGATCCGCGAAGGGCCGGTCGATATGGCTGGAAATCTGAGCCGACAGGACCTCTTGCTGGGCCAGGACGCCGCGCACCAGGCGCAGGCAGAACTCCCGGTCGGCCTTGGCGAACTCGTCCTGGTCCTGTAGCTGGGCTTCGATGGCGGCTTCGTCGTTACCGCCCACCCGCCACTGGTACAGCCCCTGCAGGGCGAACTCCCGGGAACGGCGGCGGGCCGACTTGGGAGGGGGAGCTTTCTTTGCTGCTTCAGTCATTATTCAGTCATCGCTTTCAGGAGATTGGCCATTTCCACCGCCGCCTGGGCGCAATCGGCGCCCTTCTGCTGCATGCGGGCCAGGGCCTGGTCGTCGTCTTCGCAGGTCAGGATGCCGTTGGCGATGGGCACGCCGGTGTCGAGCTGGACTTCCATGATGGCCCGGCAGGAATCGTTGGACACCACTTCGAAGTGGTAGGTCTCGCCACGGATCACCGCCCCCAGGGCCACCAGGGCATCCACCGTGCCGCTCTGGGCCAGGGTTTGCAGGGTGAGGGGGATTTCCAGGGCGCCGGGGACGGTGGCGATGGTCATGTCGGCATCGGCCACGCCCAGGCGCTTCAATTCGGCCACGCAGGCCGAGAGCAGCCCTTCGCAGACATCCTGGTTGAAGCGGCTCATGACGATACCGACCCTGAGGCCGGCACCCTTCAGGTTCTGGTCGTATTCGTAGATATTGTCGAAGCGGGGCATATCAGAGCTCGGTAGGAGAGGGGACGAAACCGGTGACCTCCAGGTCGAAGCCGGTCATGGAAGGCATCTTGCGCGGGCTGGAGAGGAGCCGCATCTTGGTGACCCCCAGGTCCCGCAGGATCTGGGCGCCAATGCCGTAGGTGCGGGGGTCCCACTTCGGCTGGGCGCGGGGTCCCTTGCTGGTCAGTCGGTTCAGGAGGGCTTCCCCGTCCTCGGGCCGGTGCATGAGGACGATGACGCCGTGGCCGTTCCTGGCCAGGGCGGCCTGGGCCTCGTCGATGGAGAAAGCCTGGGGCTTGCTACCGGGATCGAGGAAGTCGAGGACCGACAGGGGCTCGTGGACCCGCACCAGGGTCTCGCCGCCGGCCGGGATGGTGCCCTTGACCAGGGCCAGGTGGGTGGCGCCGGAGGCCCGGTCCACATAGGCGTGGAGATTGAATTCGCCATGGGCGGTGGCCACCGGCTTGACCAGCACGCGCTCCACCAGGGTCTCGGAGGCCGCCCGGTAATGGATGAGGTCGGCGATGGTGCCGATCTTGAGGCCGTGCTCCTTGGCGAATTCCAGGAGCTGGGGCAGGCGGGCCATGGTGCCGTCGTCGTTCATGATCTCGCAGATGACGGAGGAGGGCTCCAGGCCGGCCATGCCCGCCAGGTCGCAGCCGGCCTCGGTGTGGCCGGCCCGCACCAGGACCCCGCCGGGGCGGGCCATGATGGGGAAGACGTGGCCGGGCTGGACGATATCGTCGGCGGTGGCATTCTTGGCAACCGCCACCTGCACGGTCCTGGCCCGGTCGGCGGCGGAAATGCCGGTGGTGACGCCTTCGGCGGCCTCGATGGAGACGGTGAAGGCGGTGCTGAGGGGGGCCTTGTTGTCCCGGGCCATCTGGGCGAGGCCGAGTTTCTTGCAGCGTTCCTCGGTGAGGGTCAGGCAGATGAGGCCGCGGCCGTACTTGGCCATGAAATTGATGGCTTCGGGGGTGACGTGTTCGGCGGCGATGACGAGGTCGCCCTCGTTCTCGCGATCCTCCTCGTCCACCAGGATGACCATGCGCCCGGCCTTGAGCTCGGCGACGATTTCCGCAGTGGAAGAAATGGCGGGATTATTGGTTGGCATGTCAGCTTGGCAGAGGGAGAGATCCAGAATTGGTTATTTTCGCACGGCGGAGCGACCAGCCGCCATAACTCGAAGGAGGCGGGCCGGCTTCAGGGAGCCGCTATCCGCCCCAGGGCCTCGGCGATGGCGGCGGCGTCGGCCGGCCTCACCAGGCGGGCGATTTCCTGGCCGTCCTTGAGAAAGACCAGGGTCGGCCACAGCTTGACGGCGAAGGAACGCCCCAGGGGACGCCCCTTGCCGTCCTCGACCTTGAGGTGGCGCACCGCCGGATAGCCGGCCAGGGCGGCCGCCAGCAGGGGCTGGGCGGCGGCGCAGTGGCCGCACCAGGGGGCGCCGAACTCGACGAGGGTTGGTCCTTGAAGGGCGTCGATCTCGGCCCGGGAGGGCTCAACGCTGGCAAAGGCGGTGTTGAAGGTCATGGCAACAGGTCGGGCGTCGCGCTCAGGCGGCGTCCTGGTCGGCGCTCAGCAGGCGCTCGCAGTAGCGGGCGATGAGGTCCACCTCGAGGTTGACCTTGCTCCCCGGCTGGAGGTGCCTGAGGGTGGTCATCTCCAGGGTATGGGGGATGAGGTTGATGGTGAAGTCGTCGCCCTCCACCGTGTTGGTGGTGAGGCTGACGCCATTGACCGTCACCGACCCCTTCCTGGCGATGTAGCGGCTCAGTTCGGCCGGGGCGCGGATGGCCAGGAGGCGGTTGTCGCCGACGGGGTCGAAGCGCAGCACCTCGCCGACGCCATCCACGTGGCCCGACACCAGGTGGCCGCCCAGGCGGTCGGCCAGGCGCAAGGCCTTCTCCAGATTGATTTCGCCGGGGGCGTCGAGGCCCACCGTGCAGCGCAGGGTCTCCGGGGAAACATCAACCATGAAGCGGGGGCCGTCGATGGCCACCACGGTCAGGCAGACGCCGTTATGGGCGATGGAGTCGCCCAGCTGGACATCCTCGAGGCCCAGGCCGCCGGATTCGACGGTGAGGCGGTAGCCTGCCTCGCGGGGGGTGAGATCGGTGATGCGGCCGACGGCGGCGATGATTCCGGAAAACATGGGCTTGGGCTGAATGCAATCAGGGGAAAGGGAGGACCAATGTTACCACGCCGGCTTTGACCGAATCGGTTGCGGGAATACAGTGTTCACAGTAGGGTTTTAGCTTTACAAAAAACCGGAGGAGACCCATGAAGAAGACCCTGCTCGCCGCCCTGCTGTCGGGCCTGGCCACCGCCGCCCTGGCCGACATCAATATCGGTGTCACCCTGTCCGCCACCGGCCCTGCCGCCTCCCTCGGCATCCCGGAAAAGAACACCATCGACCTGATGCCGAAGACCATCGCCGGCCAGAAGGTCAACTACATCGTCCTGGACGACGCCTCCGACACCACCTCCGCCGTCAAGAACGCCCGCAAGCTCATTTCCGAGCACAAGGTGGACATCCTCCTCGGCTCCACCACCAGCCCCAACTCCCTGGCCATGATCGACGTGGCCGCCGAGGGCGAGACGCCGATGATTTCCATGGCCGCCGCCGCCCGCATCGTGGAACCCGTCGACGCCAAGAAGAGCTGGGTGTTCAAGACCCCCCAGAACGACGCCCAGATGTCTACCGCCATCGTCGAGCACATGACCAACAGCAATGTGAAGACGGTGGCCTACATCGGCTTCTCCGACGCCTACGGCGAAGGCTGGTCCAACGAATTCTCCAAGATCGCCGAAGCCCGCAAGCTCAAGCTGGTGGCCAACGAGCGCTTCAACCGCACCGACACTTCGGTCACCGGCCAGATCCTCAAGATTCTCGCCGCCAAGCCCGACGCCATCCTCATCGGCGGCTCCGGCACCCCCGCCGCCCTGCCTGAGAAGGCATTGAAGGAAAAGGGCTTCAAGGGCCTCATCTACCAGACCCACGGCGTCGCCAATGCCGACTTCCTGCGGGTCTGCGGCAAGGATTGCGAAGGCACCTTCCTGCCCGCCGGCCCGGTGCTGGTGGCCAACCAGCTGCCCGCCGACCACCCGGTGCGGAAGTCGGCCCTGGAATACGTCACCAAGTACGAAGCCGCCCACGGCAAGGGCAGCGTCTCCACCTTCGGCGCCCACGCCTGGGATGCCGGCCTCCTGGTGGCCGCCGCCGCCCCCGTGGCCCTGAAGAAGGCCCAGCCGGGGACCAAGGAATTCCGCAAGGCCCTGCGGGACGCCCTGGAAAACATCAAGAACCTGCCGGCCGCCCACGGCGTTTTCAACATGAGCGCCGGCGACCACCTGGGCTTCGACCAGCGCGCCCGCGGCATGGTCAAGATCGAAGGCGGCGCCTGGAAGCTGGTGAAGTAAGCATCTGATCGGCTGGGGAAAAAGGGCGGGCGTGCTACACTCCCGCCCCTTTTCCACCGCCTGCATTCGCCCATGGATCTGCAGATTTTCCTGCTCCTCGGCCAGGACGGCATCACCAGCGGCGCCGTCTATGCCCTCCTGGCCCTGGCCCTGGTATTGGTGTTCGCCGTCACCCGGGTCATCTTCATTCCCCAGGGCGAATTCGTCGCCTACGGCGCCCTGACCCTGGCGAGCCTCCAGGCCGGCAAGGTGCCCGGCACCGTCTGGCTGCTCCTGGCCGCCGGCAGCGCCGTAGCCGTCCTCGACGGCATCCGCTACCTGCGGGAAGGCCGCTACGGCAAGCTGCCGCCCCTCGTCATCTTCAACGTCGGCCTGCCCCTGGCCGCCGCCGGCGCCCTCCTCGTGGTGCCCCCCGACAGCCTGCCCCTGGCGGCCCAGGTGGCCCTCGCTCTCGCCCTGGTCATCCCCCTCGGACCCATGCTCTACCGCCTGGCCTTCCAGCCCTTGGCCAGCGCTTCCGTCCTGGTGCTCCTGATCGTCTCGGTCGCGGTGCACCTGGCCCTCACCGGCCTCGGCCTCCTCTTCTTCGGCGCCGAGGGTTCCCGCACCCCGGCCTTCACCGATATCAGCTTCGAGCTGGCCGACACCCCCCTCCAGGGCCAGACCGTCCTGGTGGTGCTGGCCTCCGCCGTCCTCATCGCCGGGCTCTATTTCTTCTTCGAGCGCACCCTCTACGGCAAGGCCCTGCGGGCCACCGCCATGAACCGCACCGGGGCGCGCCTGATGGGCATCTCGTCCAGCATGGCGGGGAAATTGTCATTTACCCTGGCCGCCGCCATCGGCGCCTTCTCCGGCATCCTCATCGCCCCCATCACCACCATCTACTACGACTCGGGCTTCCTCATCGGCCTGAAGGGCTTTGTCAGCGCCATCATCGGCGGGCTGGCCTCCTATCCGATGGCGGCCTTCGGCGCCCTCCTGGTGGGGCTGCTGGAATCCTATTCGTCCTTCTGGGCCAGCGCCTACAAGGAGGTGATCGTCTTCACCCTGATCATCCCGGTGCTGCTCTGGCGTTCCCTCACTTCCCGCCACGTCGAGGAGGAGGAAGAGTGATCCGCCACCTGCCCCTCCTCGCCTTCATCGCCCTCCTGGCCGCAGGGCCGGCGGTGCTGCCGGAATTCACGGTCACGCTGCTCAACTACATCGGCCTCTACGCCATCGTCGTGGTCGGCCTCGTGCTCCTCACCGGGGTCGGCGGCCTCACTTCCTTCGGGCAGGCGGCCTTCGTCGGCCTCGGGGCCTACGCCACGGCCTACCTGAGCACCGCCCATGGCCTCTCGCCCTGGGCCACCCTCTTCATCGGGCTGGCCATCACCGGCGCCGTGGCCCTGGGCCTGGGCTTCATCACCCTGCGCATGGGCGGCCACTACCTGCCCCTGGGCACCATCGCCTGGGGCATCAGCCTCTACTTCCTGTTCGGCACCGTGGAATTCCTGGGGGGCCATACCGGCATCACCAGCATTCCGACGGTGTCGGTTTTCGACTGGGAGATGAAGTCGGGCCGGGAGTTTTATTACCTCATCTGGGGGGTGGTGCTGCTCGCTATCCTGGCCGTCCGCAATCTCCTGGACTCCCGCCAAGGCCGCGCCATCCGAGCCTTGAAGGGCGGCGCCGTCATGGCTGAGGCCATGGGGGTGAATACACCCCGGGCCAAAATCGTCATCTTCCTCATCGCGGCGCTGCTGGCCAGCGTCTCCGGCTGGCTCTACGCCCACCTGCAGCGCTTCGTGAACCCGACGCCCTTCTCCCTGACCCAGGGCATCGAGTACCTGTTCATGGCGGTAGTGGGGGGCATCGGCCACGTCTGGGGCGCCGTCATCGGCGCCGGCCTCATCACCATCCTGAAGCAATGGCTCCAGGACCTCCTGCCCCAGCTCCTCGGCCAGAGCGGCAATTTCGAAATCATCGTCTTCGGCTTCGCCATGGTGCTGGTGCTGCAGCGGGCCCGCAACGGCCTCTGGCCGGTCATCATGAAACTGGCGCCACGGAGCCGCCGGCAGGACGCCATTCCCCAGGGCGAGCCCCTGGCCCGCCGGACGCCCGCCGCCACCGGCACGGCGCTCCTGGAAGTCCGGGACGTGACCAAGCGCTTCGGCGGCCTGGTGGCCAACCAGAACATGAGCCTCACCGTCCGGGCCGGCGAGGTGATGGCTCTCATCGGCCCCAACGGCGCGGGCAAGAGCACTCTGTTCAATTGCATCTCCGGCGTGAACCCCGCCACCGAGGGCGAAATCCGCTTCCTGGGCGAACAGGTGGAGCGGCTGGCATCCCGGGGCATCGCCCGCCGGGGCATGAGCCGGACCTTCCAGCACGTGCGCCTGCTGCCCCAGATGTCGGTGCTGGAGAACGTCGCCATCGGCGCCCACCTGCGCGGCAACAAAGGCGTAGCGGCGGCCGCCCTGCGCCTGGACCGGGCCGAGGAGCAGCGCCTCCTGGCCGAAGCCGCCCGCCAGATCGAGCGGGTGGGCCTCGCCGAGCATATGTTCGACCCGGCCGGCAGCCTCGCCCTGGGCAAGCAGCGCATCGTCGAGATCGCCCGGGCCCTGGCCTCCGACCCCTGCCTGCTGCTCCTGGACGAACCCGCCGCCGGACTGCGTTACCTGGAAAAACAAGCCCTCTCGGAACTGCTGCAAAGGCTGCGCTCGGAAGGCATGGGCATCCTGCTGGTGGAGCACGACATGGATTTCGTCATGGGCCTGGCCGACCGGGTGGTGGTGATGGAATTCGGCCAGAAGATCGCCGAGGGCCTGCCGGTGGAAGTGCAGCAGAATCCCCGGGTGCTGGAAGCCTACCTGGGAGGCGTGGAATGAAGCATCCCCATCTGCACGAGCACGAGACCATCCTGGAAGTGAAGGATCTCTGCGTCGCCTACGGCAAGGTGGAGGCCCTGCACGGGGTGAACCTCACCATCCGCCGCGGCGAGATTGCCACCGTCATCGGCCCCAACGGCGCCGGCAAGACGACGCTGCTTTCCGCCCTGATGGGCCTTTTGCCCGCCACCGGCGACATCGTCTACATGGGCCACCCCCAGGGCCGCGGCCGGGAGGTGGAGCACCTGGTGCGCCAGGGCATGACCCTGGTGCCGGAAAAGCGCGAGCTCTTTGCCGAGATGAGTGTCGAGGACAACCTGCTCCTGGGTGCCTTCGACCGCTACCGCAGCGGCCACCGGGACCACCTGGAGACCATGGAGGAGGTGTTCGAGATCTTCCCCCGCCTGGAGGAGCGCAAGGCCCAGGCCGCCGGCACCCTCTCCGGCGGCGAGCGCCAGATGCTGGCCATGGGCCGGGCCCTGATGGCCAAGCCCCGGCTCCTGATGCTGGACGAGCCGAGCCTCGGCCTCGCCCCCCTCATCATCAAGGAAATTTTCCGGGTCATCGCCGAATTGAAGGAGACCGGCGTCGCCATCCTGCTGGTCGAGCAGAACGCCCGGGCCGCCCTGCAGGTGGCGGATTACGGCTACGTCCTGGAGACCGGCGAGATTTCCCTGGCCGGCCCGAGCAAGGAACTGGCGGCCGACCCGCGGGTCATCGAAAGTTATCTGGGGCTGGGGCACAGGCAGCGCTGAGGCTGACTCCCCGGCTACCGGGGGAACTGCCGTGATCTTCCGCTGGCTCGCCGACCTGGTGGTCGTGCTGCACCTGTCCTTCGTGTTGTTCGTGGTCCTCGGCGGGCTGCTGGCCCTGGGCCGGCCCCGGATCGTCTGGCTCCACCTGCCGGCACTGGCCTGGGGCGTCCTGGTGGAATGGGCCGGCTGGATCTGCCCCCTGACTCCCCTCGAACAATGGCTGCGCCTGCAGGCCGGGCAAACCGGCTACGGCGGCGACTTCGTCGGCCATTACCTGCTGCCGCTGCTCTATCCGGCCGGACTCACGCGCTCAACCCAGTGGCTCCTCGGCGCCCTGGTGCTGGCGGTCAATGGCGCGGTTTACGCGCTCCTCATCCGGCGCCGGGGGCGTCTTCTCCCACCGCCTGGCCGAAGGCGAGCATGACCCGCACCCGCATGGCGGCCACCAGGGGATTGTCGGCGATGGCCACGTGGCGGCGGCCGCAGTCGGCGATCCACACGTCGCCGCAAGCCTGCAGCGAGATGCGGTGGCGGAGGATGATGGGACCGGCGATGCGCCAGTCCGAGGAAGGAGCGTAGAGGTAGGAACGCTCCGGCGTCGATGCGACCCGGATCGATCCCTGGGCATCGATCTCGTAGGTCCGGCCGTCATCCGCTTGGAAAAAGAAGATGTCCTCGGCCTTGGCGACCCAGTAATCGAGCTCGGGGGGCAACAGGAGATCGACACTCTTCCTGGCCGGACTATTCATGGTGATCACCCCCGACAGGGTTGGCGGAGGCCGCTGCCGGGCAGCCCCTCCGCCCGAAGCACTCAACAGCCGTGCTTGTTGTAATTGCCGTGCTTGTGGTGGCCCTTCTTCTTGCCGCGGCAGCCATGGTCGTCGTCCTCGTAATAGCGTTGGCCGCCGTAGTGGCCGCCCGCCACCGCCACGGGTGCCGACCGCGAACTTGACTTGGTGAGCGCCTCGCCGATGGCCGATCCGGCGCCAGCGCCGATGCCGGCCCCGATCACCGCATTGCCGCTTTTCTGGCCCACCGCCGCCCCGGCGGCACCGCCGACCGCGCCGCCGACCACGGCACCGGTCTTGCCCCGGCCGTCATTGCCGATGGCGGCTCCGCTGGCGCCGCCCACGGCGCCGCCGATGACCGCCCCGTTCTTGCCACCCACCGACTGCCCGAGAGCGGCGCCTGCCGCTCCCCCCAGGGCACCGACGATCCCGGTCTTCAACTCATCGGCGCCGGCGGCGCCGATCACCAGCCATGCTGCCGCAGCAGCCACCCAGCGATAGTTCATTCCTTGCTCCTTCTCTGCTTTTGTCTCGGGGCAAGCGCCTTGCTGGGGCATGACCCCTCCCTGGCGCTCCAGGGCCATTCTGCGTCAGGGAGCGGCCAACCGCAACCGGGATCAGCGGCCAGGGCCGGGCTGGCCGTGGCCATGCCCCCCGGGGCGGGCATCCCGGGGCGCCCCCGCCGGGGGCTGGCCCCGGGGGGCTTCCATGGCCGGCCGCGGCGGAGTCGGGGGCACTGCCATCACCGGAGGAGGCGCGGGAACCTCCATGCGGCCCGGTATCCCGGCCGGCCCACGGGGGTGCTGTCCCCGCCATTCCGAAGCATTCCGGTGGACCGGGGGCGGAAGACCGGCAGGGGAAGGGACAATGACCGCCTGCCCCGGGTGGGGACGGGAAGACTCCCGGCTCTCCACCCGGGGGTTATGGGGCATGGGATTGGAAACCGCCCCGGGTGGGCCCGGCCGGGGTTGCGCCGGCTGCGGACGAAGGACTTCCACCGTCCTGGATGATGGATGGACGGGCACACCCTGGGACGGCAGATGGGTCGGCTGCCTTGGCCCCTGGGGCGGGACGGGCAGGGTCTGCATGGGAAGCCGCCGATCCTCGCGCCGCGGGCCGTGGGGCGAAGCGTCCGCAGGGCGCGGCAGCGCGGGAGTGGCGGCCCCAACCACCGGCGCACCGGGCACGGTCCCCGGGGGGCGCTGGACAGGAGCCGGCTGGCCGCTGCCGAATCCCCCGTTAGGCGGCCGGCCTCCCCCGGGCCGGGCCGTGAACTGTCCCGGCTGTGTCCTGAACGCCTCGGGTCGCGGCCTGAGGGCCTGGCGAGCCGGCGGCAGCCAGGCGGTGCCCGGCGCCCGGGAGCTGACCGGCGCCTGGGCCAGTTGCCGCCGGTCCGGGGGGCGTGCCAGGGCGGGGGTGATGGGACGGCCGCTGCGCACTGCGGTAGCCGGCACGACTGTCACGGCCGGGGCCACCCGGCGATTTAGGAACGGCTGGTGGTGCCGGGGGTCGTGCAGCGCCTGGTCGATGACGGCGGCGCGGTGGACATGGGCGTGGTTGATTCGGCGCACATAGGCCGGGGAGGCAGAATAGGCAGGAAGGAATACTTCCTGCGGCGCCAGGGGGAACCAGCCGACTGCCGGCGCGCTGCCGAATCCGAAGCTGATGCTCCAGCCGGGACTGCCGATCCAGGCCACCAAGGCGGGGGCATAGACCGGCCGGGCAACGTAGGTCCCCGGCAGCCAGGCCCAGCGGTTACCGATGAAGAGCCAGCGCCCGTAATGGAAGGGAGCGAAGCCCCAGGGCGCCGCGTCCACCCAGGTCCAGCCCCAGGGCGGCACCCAGGCCCAGCGGCCGTAGCGGTAGGGAGCCCAGTCCACCGGAACGCTGCGGGGATACCAGACGGTGCCGTAATCCGCCACGGCGCCCCAGTCGCCGTAGGCGTCCAGGTCCTCGTAGCCGGTCATCTGGGGCGAGACGTAGTGCCGGGCCAGGGGAGCGCTGCCGGCGGCATCCCGGGCATCGGCCCAGGCGTCGAAGGCGTCCGGGCGCAGGTCGTCGAAGCCCCAGCCGCCATCGCTATAAAGGACCGCCTGCTGCCCGGCCGGGACGGTCACGCCACTGCCGGCGCGGTAAACATGGGCACTGCCTTCCCGGCTCGAAACCCGGGTGTCGCCTGTGCCTTGGTCGAAATCAACGCGGTAGCGGCCGGGGCCATCGAACTGGATGCGGCCCGCCGCCGTGCCGATCTCGATGTCGTCGGCCTGGTCGCGATCCCGGACAGTGACGGCAAGGCTGCCCTGCTGCACCTGCACAGCGATGCGCTGGTCGTCGACAGTGGTGAAATCGACCTGGCTGTCGCCGGCCAGGCGGAAAGCGCTGGAGCCGATCTGCACTTCGGCCCGCCCGTCATCGCCGGTGGCGAGAATGGCGCCGCTGCTGATGGGCCAGTTGTAGGCGGCGGGGCTGTCCGCATCCTGTCCATTGATCCGGAAGGTGACCGTCCCTTCAGTCAGGCTGAGGCGACCGACCCGGGCCGGCGGGTCGGCGGCGGCCGAAAGCGGCCCCAGCATCGCCGCCAGGACGGCCAGACACCAAACCCTACGCAATAGCCCCAGCACCATGACAAGCTTCCTTTGCCGCATCCCTCGGACAGGATGCCGTATGCCCCATTGGACTGCGGCGACGGTCCGGCAATCCGGCCAAGGTTTTTCAGAATGTATCCGGCGGCACCGGATAAACCGCAACCCAGCCGCTCTTCATCGACCCGATGAAGCAGCCTCAGGCCTTGGTGACAAAGTGCCCTTGGCCGCTTGCTTCACCTTCCGGTTCTCCGAATGCTTCACGGCGACGTAGGTCCCCCAGCCGATGAGGCCCATCCCGGCCATGAATGCCCCGTAGGCGATTGGCCAGGGAATGCCCTGGGTCATCATCGAAAACTCCGACATGCCGCCAACCCCGGCCAGGATGTTGATCGGCATGAAGACCACGCCGAATACGGTCAGCTGGCTCACCCGCTTGTTCTGGTTGATGTTGATGAAGCCGATGGTGGCATCCATCAGGAAGTTGATCTTGTCGAACAGGAAGGCGGTGTGGCTGTTGAGGGACTCGATGTCGCGCAGGATCTGCTTGGCATCCTCCAGCTGGCTTGGCGACAGGGTCTTGCGGCGCATCAGGAAGGAGAGGGCGCGCTGGGTGTCCAGGATGTTGCTCCGGATGCGCCCATTGAGGTCTTCTTCTTCCGCAATGTCCGCCAGGATGGCCGCGGCCTCCTGGTCACTCATCGTCTCGCTCAGTACCTGATGGCCCACCTTGCCCAGGGTGTGATAAATATCCTCCAGGGAATCGGCGGAATACTCGACATCCGCCCCATAGAGGTCGAGCAGCAGGTCGTAGCAGTCGGACACGTACCCCGGTTGCGTGCGGGCCCGGCGGCGTTGCAGACGAAAGACCGGGAGCTTCTCGTTGCGGATGGAGAACAGGATGCCCCCGTGCAGGATGAACCCGACCGGCACGCTGCGGGAATTGCCCTCGCGGTCCAACAGGAAATTGGAGTGCAGGTGGATTTCACCGTCTTCCTCGACATGGAAGCGCGAACTGACCTCCAGGTCGGTCGCCTCGCCGGGATCGGGCAATTGCAGCCCAAAATACTCGCCAATATAGGTGCGCTCGGCCTTGGAAGCGTTGAGCAGGTCGATCCAGATCGGACGAATGCCCTCCAAGTCCTTGCGGCCGCTGATGGCCACCTGCCGGAGCCGGCCATCGACCAGTTCGAAGGCGTTCATCTGGCTTTCGGCAAAATCGGGCTCCCGATTTCCGGCCAACTGTTCCCGGAGTGCGTCCGAAACTTCCCACAGGATGTCGTTCTCCCGCTCTGCCGGGATGCGTTTCCAAAGCAGCTTGGCCCCCTCGATCGGCAAGGCTTCAAGGATGCCCCCGATTTCCCCGGCCGGCAGTTTCGCCACCAAAGCCTCCAGTTCGGCCATGTGCTGCCGATGGACCAGGGTTTCGACAATGGCCTGGCGGGGCATGTTCTGGTCATGAACCATGCCCTCGATCAATTTCTGCTTGTGGAGCAGCTCGGTGATGGCGTTAAGCGACATGTTGCGCCACCTGCTTTGCATTCCGGATCATCGTATCCCCATGGGCCATGGCGTTCAGAACTCGGCGTGGAACCGCATGGCGAAAAAGTTCGCCGGTCCCCGGTCGGCGTTGTAGGCGGGGTTCCCCATGCGCTGATAGTCGGCGGTCAGGAAGACGGCCTTCCAGACATTGAGGCTGTAGTAGGTCTCGACAACCTGCTCGGGGCGGTAACGGAGGGCGCCGTCGCCGATGAAGAAGGAGATGCCGCCCGCTTCCAGGTAGCGGCGGCGGTCCTTGGAGATTGTGTTGCGCAGGTAGCCGATGCCCACCGTGTCCCGGGCCCGTCCCCAGGCAGCCCCTTTGAGGGCGAAGCCCGTCCCCAGGGAACCGTCGGTTTCGGTGAAGGCATAGGTTTCGGTGCGGCCATCGGCCTTCATGGCGCGCAGGAAGAAGCCCAAGTTGTCGGTGATCGCCTGCTCGACGTTGATCCCCACCCCATATTTGATTTTCTCGTCATTGCGCACGGCGAAAATGGCCTGCCGGTCGGCGGCGGGATAGGCGTTCAAGTAGTCGAGGGCATCCTTGAAGCTGGCCAGGTTCGCCCGGTTGCGCCAGCCGAGAAGCCGGACCTTGCCGGGCTGCCCCGCCAGGGTGTGGCTATGCTCGACCTCGACCTGGTCGCCGTAGTGCTTCCCGATCCGATAATCGATGGGCAGCATATTGGGCTCCTTCGGGCCGGTCATCCGGCCGAAGCGGAAGGCCCAGTCATCCTGATACCACTCGGCCGCGAATCCCCAGCCGAATCCCCGGGCGTCGGCGGCATAGTCGTAGGAGAGGGGGGCCATGAAGCCGGCGTTCATGAAATGGACGCGGGGGTCCTTGGCGTAGGCGTTCTCGTCGAACACATCCAGGGTCGAAAAGTTGCCGACCGTCAGCACGATGCGGTTCTTGTCCACGGTGCCCGCCATCTGGTTCAGGTCGGCTTCGATCTTTTCGTCGCCCCCGCCCAGGCCCCAGGTCTGCCGCAGGAACAGCCGCTGGCGATAGGGCTTGGGGTTGGTGCCGGCGGTGCGGGTCAACTCGCCGTTGGTGAAGCCGGCGCTGCCGCTCAGGCCGGAGAAAGGCACCCCCTGGGTAACCTCGGGGTTGAGGTACAACTCGCCGCCCTGCCAGGACCGGAACCCCAGATAGGCCGTCGCCGTGGCCGTGTAGCTCTGCTCCTTCCCGGCATCGAGGCTGTTCTGGCCGCTGTATCGGGCGTGCATGGCCGGCTTTTTCTGCCAGGCGTAGGTGGTCTGGAAGCGGGCCGTCCAATCCTCGTGATCTTCCGGCTGGGCGTAGCCAGAGAGGGATGCCACCAGGCCAAGGCACAAGGCGGCGATCTTCATGGGCGAAAACGCCACACCAAGGCGGCCGGGAAATCGAAAGCGCATGGTCTGCTCCCTGAATAGTGGAAGCGGGCACCCCATGCAGCCTTATGCGAGGACACTTTGCTGCAGGCGGCCAGACAATCGCCCCCCGGATCGGTGCCGAAAATCGGCCCGGACTGGGGATTGCCTTTGTCGCTCAATCCCGGCCGAGCCGAAGCCGGACAGGACAAGCAACCAACCTGCAAATCGTTTGAGGATGAGGAGGAAAGCCGGCTGACCGGCCTTCGACACCGCTTCCCGCTCCGGGCGAGATAGCGGCAGGGGAACTGCGCGTTATCTTGCCGAGAGTTCGTTCGTCAATGGGACGAACCGACAACTGTCACTCGAACAAGGGCCCACAGGGGGTCTCCGCGAAATGAAAACGGGCGGATTCTGGGGCGGAATGTTACGAAAGTAAAGTGACAGATCGGTTACCTGCCGAGATGCTCCGGAAATCACTGAAGCAATCCCTGCGCGATGGCCAATGCACCGCGGATAACCATCCCCGTAACGGCCGCCGCCCCGAACGACGGGGAAGCTAGACGCCGGCTTCGACCTGGTTCCGCTTCGCCACTTCGGCGTAGAGCTCCCGGGCCGAAGCCACCTTGGGGCTGTTGCGGTCCTTTTGCTGGGCCCGCTGCAGGTAGCGCAGCCCCCGCTCGGCCAGGTCGCCCTCCCAGCCCTTGCGGTCGAGAAGGGTGAAAATGGCCTTGGCGGCGTTCACCAGGAATTGCAGGTTGGGGACCTGGTCGGCCGCCTGGCCGAGGAGTTCCACCGAGCCCTCCAGGTCGCCGGCCCGGGCCGCCAGCACGCCCCGGTTGTTGAGCTCGACGATCTCGGCGCTCACCTGTTCGAGGAGGGCCTTGCCGGCGTCCCCCTGGCCGGTCTTTTCGAAGACGCTGGCGATGTGTTCGATGAGGTTGGCATCCTCGTTGTTCTCCGCCGCCACCTGCCGCATGATCTGCTGCGCCGCTTCCGGCTTGCCGCTGGCGAAACAGGCATGGGCCAGATCCACCGTCAGGCGCTGGGAAACGGCCTTGCCGCCGACATCGGCGTTCTCCCTTTCCAGCTCCTGGCGCAGGGTCAGGGCCTGGTCCACGAGCTGCAGGGCCTTTTCCGCGGCGCCTTCCGCCTGCAGGCAAAAGCTTTCCACCACCAGCCCGGCCATCTCGGCCTCCTTGTCGCCCCGCCAGTCCCGCCGCAGGTCGCCCACCACCTTGCGGGCGCCGGCCACGTCGCCCTTCTCCACCAGGACCCGGGAGAGGTTGCCGAAGTCGTCCACGGTCTTGAGGGAGGAGCCGCGATGGCGCTCCAGCACCTTGCCGTAGGCCTTTTCGGCGGCCAGCAAATCCTTGTTGCGGGCCGCGATGTCGCCCACCAGGCGCTGCCGCACGGTGTTATTGGGGGACACCTCGGCAGCCCGCTGCAGGGACGCCTGGGCGGCATCCAGCCGGTTCTGGGCCTGGTGCACCTCGGCCAGAAAATCGTAGGCCGCCAGGAACTGAGGGGCATCCGCGGTCACCTCGTGGGCGAGCCTTTCCGCCTCCTCCAGGTTGCCGCCCTCCTTGAGGGCCGTCGCCAGCCCCATCTTGGCCCAGGGCACCACCTTGGCGGCCAGCACCTGGCGGTAGACCGCCTCGGCCTCGGGGTCCCGGCCCAGGGTATGCAGCAGCTCGCCCTTGAAGCGCAGGGCGTCCAACATGTAGGCCGGCTGCTGCTCGATGACCTGGTCGCAGGCGGCAATAGCCTCCTGCAGGATGCCCTTCTCGATCTGCTGGTAGACCCGGCGCAGCACGTGCTTCTTGTAGATGGCCTTGACCAGCCGGCCCTGCAATTGCTCGGCGGTGAAGGGCTTGATCAGGTAGTCGTCGGGAGCCAGCTCGGCCAGGGAAACCACGTTGCTGTAGCCGCGCTCGGCGGTGATGATGATATAGACGGTGGAGAGGGGAATGAGGTGGGCGAGCCTCAGTTCCTCCAGGAGCTGCTGGCCGTCGCGGCCATCGTCCAGGATGAAATCCGAGAGGACGACGTCGAAGCGGTGGTTATTGACCTGGCGGATGACCTCGGCGGAGGTGCCGGCGCCATGGACCGCCGTCACCCCCAGGGCGGACAGCATGATGCGCAGGGAATCCCGGGCCGGCGGGTGGCGGTCGACGATGAGCACCCTCTTGGTGGCGAGAGATTGCTGCAGGACCCGCAGCATCTCTTCGTTTTTCAGGGCGTCCATCCCGCTCCACGGCTGTTATTTGATGTAATCGCGACAAATTACGTCATCTTTCCGGGCTGGACAAGGCGGTGCGGTTCGTCAGCCGGTTGCCGGAAAGTCTCCCGATGCCGGTGAACATGGGGGATTCCTGTTGTTTTTCAGCCCCCTGACGTAAAATCCGCCTTTCGATTCCGCGCCGCAGCAACCCCCGCTTCACTCTGGACACCATGCTCTTTCCCACCCGTTTCGATGTCATCGTCGTCGGCGGCGGTCATGCCGGCACCGAGGCTGCCCTGGCGGCGGCCCGGACGGGCGCCAAGACCCTGCTTCTGACCCACAACCTGGAAACCCTGGGGGCCATGAGCTGCAACCCCTCCATCGGGGGCATCGGTAAGGGCCACCTGGTGAAGGAAGTGGACGCCCTGGGCGGCGCCATGGCGGCGGCCACCGACGAGGGCGGCATCCAGTTCCGCATCCTCAATGCCTCCAAGGGGCCGGCGGTACGCGCCACCCGGGCCCAGGCCGACCGCCTCCTGTACAAGCAGGCCATCCGCACCCGGCTGGAAAACCAGCCCAATCTCACCGTCTTTGCCCAGGCCTGCGACGACCTGCTGGTGGAAGGGGACCGGGTCACCGGCGCCGTCACCCAGCTCGGCATCCGCTTCGAGGCCCCGGCCGTGGTCCTCACCGCCGGCACCTTCCTGAACGGCCTCATCCACGTCGGGCTCTCCAATTACACCGGCGGCCGCATGGGCGACCCGCCGTCGGTCTCCCTGGCCGCCCGCCTGAAGGAACTGAAGCTGCCCCAGGGGCGGCTGAAAACCGGCACCCCGCCGCGGCTGGACGGCAAGACCATCGACTACTCGGCCATGACGCCCCAGTACTCGGACGAGCCGATGCCGGTCTTCTCCTTCCTGGGCCGCCCGGAGCAGCACCCGGCCCAGCTGCCCTGCTGGATCACCGAGACCAACCCGCGCACCCACGACATCATCCGCGCCGGCCTGGACCGCTCGCCCATGTACACCGGGGTCATCGAGGGGGTCGGGCCGCGCTACTGCCCGTCCATCGAGGACAAGATCCACCGCTTCGCCGGCCGGGACAGCCATAACGTCTTCCTGGAGCCCGAGGGCCTGACCACCCACGAGGTGTACCCGAACGGCGTCTCCACCTCGCTGCCCTTCGACGTCCAGCTCGCCCTGGTGCGCTCCATCAAGGGCCTGGAGAACTGCCACATCCTGCGCCCCGGCTACGCCATCGAGTACGATTTCTACGATCCCCGGGGGCTCAAGAATTCCCTGGAGAGCAAGGCCATCCGCGGGCTTTTCTTCGCCGGCCAGATCAACGGCACCACCGGCTACGAGGAAGCCGCCGCCCAGGGGCTGCTGGCCGGGGCGAACGCCGCCCTCTACGCCCAGGAGCGCGACGCCTGGTGCCCGCGCCGGGACGAGGCCTACCTGGGGGTGCTGGTGGACGACCTCATCACCCGGGGCGTCTCCGAGCCCTACCGGATGTTCACCAGCCGGGCCGAATATCGCCTCTCCCTGCGGGAAGACAACGCCGACCTCCGGCTCACCGAAACCGGGCGCCGCCTGGGTTTGGTGGACGATGTCCGCTGGGACGCCTTCTGCAGGAAGCGCGACGCCATCGCCCGGGAGCAGGAGCGGCTGAAATCCACCTGGGTCAATCCGGCCACCCTGGCGGCAGAGGATGCCACCCGGGTCCTGGGCAAGCCCATCGAGCACGAATACAACCTCTTCGACCTGCTGCGCCGCCCGGAAGTGAGCTACGCCGCCCTCATGACCCTGCCCCAGGCCGGCGAAGCCCTCGCCGATCCCCTGGCCATCGAGCAGGTGGAGATCCAGGCCAAGTACCAGGGCTACATCGACCGTCAGGCCGAGGAAGTCTCCCGGGCCGCCGCCTACGAGGACACCCCTCTGCCTGCCGACCTCGACTATGCCAAAGTGGCTGGCCTCTCCAACGAGGTGCGCCAGAAGCTCGCCCAGCACCGGCCCCAGACCCTGGGCCAAGCCTCCCGCATCCAGGGCATCACGCCGGCGGCCATTTCGCTGCTCCTCATCCACCTGAAGCGCCTCGGGCTCTCCCAAGCCGCATGAACGACACCCAACTTGCATCGGGCCTGACCGCCCTCGGCCTGGATTTGCCCACCGATGCCCAGGAGAAGCTCCTGGCCTACCGGGACCTGCTCCTCAAGTGGAACCGGACCTACAACCTCACCGCCCTGCGGGACCCGGAACAGGCCATTTCCCATCACCTGCTGGATTCCCTCGCCATCCTGCCGTGGATCCGGGGCGACAGCCTCCTCGACGTGGGCAGCGGCGGCGGCCTGCCCGGCATCCCGCTGGCCATCGCCCGGCCCGATCTGCAGGTGACCCTGGTGGATGCCGTGCAGAAGAAGGCCACCTTCCTCCAGCAGGCGGCCATCGAACTGGAGTTGCCCAATGTGCGGGCGCTGCACGCCCGGGTCGAAGAAATCTCGGGGCAGTTTTCCCAGATCACCTCCCGGGCCTTCGCCGAACTCGCCGACTTCACCCGCCTCACCCGCCACCTGCTGGCCGCCGACGGGCACTGGCTGGCGATGAAGGGAGTGCGGCCGGAAAACGAAATCGCCGCCCTGCCGGCCGACGTGCAGGTCGAGGCCATCGAGCCCCTGACGGTGCCGGGGCTCGCTGCGGAACGACATTTGATCATTTTGAAAGCCGGGGCATGAAAGTACTCGCCATCACCAACCAGAAAGGCGGCGTCGGCAAGACGACGACGGCGGTGAATCTCGCCGCCTGCCTCGCCGCCCAGGAGCAGCGCGTCCTGCTCATCGATCTCGACCCCCAGGGCAACGCCACCACCGGCTGCGGCATCACCAAGAAGGACGCCCTGCCCACCGTCTACCAATTGCTCCTGGGCATGGCGAGCCTCAGCCAGGTCTGCCTCAAGACGGAATTCGCCTTCGACCTGCTGCCCGCCAACCGGGAACTGGCCGGCGCCGAGGTGGAGCTCATCGACATCCCGCACCGGGAATACCGCCTGAAGAATGCCCTCCAGGCCGGCCACGGCACCTACGACTACATCCTCATCGACTGCCCCCCGGCCCTCAACATGCTGACCGTGAACGGCCTGGTGGCTTCCGACGCCGTCATCATCCCCATGCAGTGCGAGTACTACGCCCTGGAAGGCCTCTCGGACTTGGTGGAAACCCTGCGCAAGATACGAACCCATCTCAATCCCCGCCTGGAGATCGAGGGCCTGCTGCGCACCATGTACAACCCGCAGAGCACCTTGACCCAGCAGGTGTCCAGCGAGCTGGAGAGCCATTTCGGGCAGAAGGTCTATCGCACCCTCATCCCCCGCAACGTCCGCCTGGCCGAGGCCCCTTCCTACGGCAAGCCGGTCATCGCCTTCGACAAGGGTTCGAGGGGCGCCCAGGCCTATTCGGCCTTGGCGCAGGAAATGTTGGAAAGGGCCATAGCATGATCAAGATGAAGGGACTCGGCCGCGGCCTCGACGCCCTGCTTTCCGGCAGCGACACCAAGGGCAGGGACGAGCAACGCAACCTGCCGGTGGAGCGCCTCAAGCCCGGCAAGTACCAGCCCCGCACCCACATGGACGAGGCCTCCCTGGCCGAACTGGCGGCATCCATCCAGGCCCAGGGGGTGATGCAGCCCATCCTGGTGCGGGCCATCGACCCGACGCCGGGGGCCGAACGCTACGAGATCGTCGCCGGCGAACGCCGCTGGCGGGCAGCCCAGATTGCCAACCTCACCGAAGTGCCGGTCCTGATCCGGGCCATTCCGGACGAGCAGGCCCTGGCCATGGCGCTCATCGAGAATATCCAGCGGGAGAACCTCAACCCCCTGGAAGAGGCCATGGGCCTGCAGCGCCTCATCGACGAATTCGGCCTCACCCACCAGCAGGCAGCCGACGCCGTCGGCCGCTCCCGCCCGGCCGCCTCCAACCTGCTGCGGCTGCTCCAGCTCACCGCTCCGGTCCAGGACCTGCTCATGGAAGGCCAGCTCGACATGGGCCACGCCCGCGCCCTGCTGCCGGTGCCCGGCGCCACCCAGGTCCAACTCGCCCAGCGCATCGTCCAGAAGGGCTTGTCGGTGCGGGAAGCCGAGCGCCTCGTCCAGCATCTCCTCAATCCGCCCAAGGCGGCACCCGAGAAGCCCGTCGATCGGGATCTACTGCGCCTAGAGGAGGAACTTTCGGACAACCTGGGCGCCGTGGTGGCCATCCGCACCAACAAAAAGGGGGCCGGCAAGGTCACCATCGAATTCGGCAGTCTCGACCAGCTGGACGGGCTTCTGGGGCACCTGCGCGCGTAATGCGTTGCACCAGGCGTAATCCCTGATTCATATGGGGAAAACCCGCTATTTGTGCATCGCAAAATTGACTCTTCTATAAGACACTGGTAAAGTCGCTCGGTTTTTGATCGAGGCCTGTCTTGCACCCGCAAGTAAGCTGGATTCTCAGCCGCCAAGCGGCATTGGTAATCGCCCTGGCGCTGGCCGCCTGGGGCTTCGCCACTGCGAATGAGGCAGTCTCGGTCTTGATCGGGGGATCAATCGGCGTCGTCGCCAACTTCGGCTATGTGCTGCGGGCGATGCGAATGACGCCGAAGACCGACCCGGTAAATGTTTACCGGGCGCAGGCCGCAGGCGAGGGGTTTAAATTCCTGCTCACGCTCATCGGCTTCGCCCTTGTGTTTTTGGAGTACAAGGAAGTGGCGGTCCTGCCGCTCTTTCTTGGCTATGCATCAACCTTCGTCATCTTTTGGATGGCACTGCTGAAAAAACGCTAGGCTGACGGGAGAACTACATGAGCGCAGAAGGCGGCACCGCCGGTTATATCAAACACCACCTCACCAACCTCGCTGTCTGTTCGGACAGTGCCAAGGTCGATGGTGTGTGCACCGGTTTCTGGACTTTCCACCTGGACACCCTGCTGGTTTCCGGCATCCTGGGCCTGGTGGTCTTCGGCCTCATGGCCATGCTGGCCAGCCGCGCCACGGCCGGTGTCCCCAAGGGCGGCCAGAATTTCGTCGAGATGGTGGTCGGCGTTATCGACCAGCAGGTCCGCGACACCTTCCACGGCAAGAGCGCCCTCGTCACCCCGCTCGCCATCACCATTTTCGTCTGGGTGTTCGTCATGAACGCCATGGACCTGGTGCCGGTGGACTTCCTGCCCTTCGCGACCCAGGCGGTCACCGGCAACGAGCACCTGCCCTTCAAGTTCGTGCCCACCACCGACCCCAACCTGACCTTCGCCATGTCCATCAGCGTGTTCTTCATCATGCTGTGGATGAACTTCAAGGTGAAGGGCGTCGGCGGCTTCCTGCATGAAGTCTTCTCCGCCCCCTTCGGCATGAAGCTGGCCCCGATCAACTTCATCTTCCGCGTCGTCGAGGACATCGCCAAGCCGATCTCCCTGGCCCTGCGTCTTTTCGGAAACATGTACGCCGGCGAAATGGTGTTCATCCTGATCGCCCTGCTCGGCCTCTACCAGCTTCCCCTGGCCCTGCCCTGGGAACTGTTCCACATCCTGATCATTACCCTGCAAGCCTTCGTGTTCATGATGCTGACCATCGTGTACATGTCCATGGCTGCCGAGTCGCACTAAGAGTTTTTGTAGTTTCCTTTCAACTTTAACCCGCAACAAACCTACCTTTACTGAGGAGTAAACATGGAACTCGCAACCGTCCTCTCCAACACCGCTATCGCTGTCGCCATCCTGATCGGCGCCGGTGCTCTGGGTACCGCCGTTGGCTTTGGTATCCTCGGTGGTCGCTTCCTGGAAGGCGCTGCCCGCCAACCCGAAATGATCCCGACGCTGCAGGTCAAGATGTTCATCGTCGCCGGCCTGCTCGACGCCGTGACCATGATCGGTGTCGGTATCGCTCTGTTCCTGCTCTTCGCCAACCCGTTCCTCGCTCTGGTCCAACACTAATCCGCGCGCCTGAACCCTTTTTTACCAGGAGGTTAGCGTGAACATCAACGCTACACTGATTGGCCAGGCTATCTGGTTTGCGCTCTTCATCTGGATCACGATGAAGTATGTTTGGCCGCCGCTGCAAAAGGCGATGGCCGACCGTCAAGCGCAGATCGCTGAAGGCCTGGCTGCGGCTGAACGCGGCAAGAACGAGCAGGAGATCGCTGCCAAGCGCTCCGCCGAAACCCTGCGCGAAGCCAAGGGCAAGGCCGCCGAGCTGGTCGCCCAAGCCGAAAAGCGTGCGCAGCAGATCATCGAGGAAGCCAAGGGCGCTGCCAAGGTTGAGGCCGACAAGGTCGTCGCCGGCGCCAAGGCGGAAATCGACCAGGAAGTCGAACGTGCGAAGCAGCAACTGCGCGAGCGCGTCGCCGAACTGGCGGTTGCCGGTGCCGAGAAGATCCTGCGCAAGGAAATCAATGCGTCCGTGCATGGCGACATGCTGGGCGCCCTGAAACAGGAACTGTAAGCCCATGGCTGAATCCGTCACTATCGCCCGTCCTTACGCCGAAGCCCTGTTCCGGGTGGCGAAGGAAAGCGGCGCTCTGGCCAAGTGGTCCGGGCAGGTCGCTCTGCTCGCCCAAGTGGCCGCCAGTCCCGAGGCCCAATCGGCCATCGGCGATCCCAACGTGGCGGCCCCGCAACTGGTCGACCTTTTCCGGTCTGTCTGCGGTACGGCGATAGATGCGGAGCTGTCGAACTTCATCCAGCTGCTGGCTGACAATGACCGTCTGGGGCTGTTGCCCGAAATCGGCGCTTTGTACGAAAGCTACAAGCAAGCCGAAGAAGGCACCAGGCAGGCCGAAATCCATTCGGCCTTCCCCCTCGACGACGGCCAGGTCAAGGCTCTCGTGCCCCAGCTCGAAGCCTATTTCAAGACCAAGCTGGAAGCGTCGGTCAAGGTTGATCCCGAACTCATCGGCGGGATCAAGGTACTGGTCGGCGACCAGATGCTGGATGCTTCAGTCCGCGGCAAGCTCGACGCCATGGCTACGGCGCTGAACCACTAGGAGAATTTCATGCAGTTGAATCCTTCCGAAATTTCTGAACTGATCAAGAACAAGATCCAGAACCTGCAGGGCGCGTCGGAAGTGCGCACGCAGGGCACGGTCGTTTCCGTGACCGACGGTATCTGCCGCGTCCATGGCCTGCAAGACGTCATGCAGGGCGAAATGCTGGAATTCCCCGGCAACACCTTCGGCATGGCGCTGAACCTCGAGCGCGACTCCGTCGGCGCCGTTGTTCTTGGCGAATACGAGCACATCTCCGAAGGCGACGTGGTCAAGACCACCGGCCGCATTCTGGAAGTTCCCGTCGGCCCCGAGCTGCTGGGCCGCGTTGTGAACTCCCTGGGCCAGCCCATCGACGGCAAGGGCCCGATCAATGCCAAGCTCACCGACAAGATCGAAAAGGTCGCCCCGGGCGTTATTTGGCGTAAGTCCGTTTCCCAGCCGGTCCAGACCGGTCTGAAGTGCGTGGACTCCATGGTGCCCGTCGGCCGCGGCCAGCGCGAACTGATCATCGGCGACCGCCAGACCGGCAAGACCGCCGTCGCTGTCGACGCCATCATCAACCAGAAGGGCAAGAACCTCTTCTGCGTCTATGTCGCTATCGGCCAGAAGGCTTCCACCATCGCCAACGTGGTGCGCAAGCTGGAAGAGCACGGCGCGATGGAATACACCATCATCGTCGCCGCCTCCGCTTCCGAATCCGCTGCGCTGCAGTACATCGCCCCCTACTCCGGCTGCACCATGGGCGAGTACTTCCGCGACCGCGGCCAGGACGCCCTGATCATTTATGACGATTTGACCAAGCAGGCCTGGGGCTACCGTCAGGTTTCCCTGCTGCTGCGCCGTCCGCCGGGCCGTGAAGCCTACCCGGGCGACGTGTTCTACCTCCACTCCCGCCTCCTGGAGCGCGCCGCTCGCGTTTCCGAAGCTTGGGTCGAGAAGCTGACCAATGGCGAAGTCAAGGGCAAGACCGGTTCGCTGACCGCTCTCCCCGTGATCGAAACCCAGGCCGGCGACGTGTCCGCCTTCGTTCCGACCAACGTCATCTCTATTACCGACGGCCAGATCTTCCTGGAAACCGACCTCTTCAACGCCGGTATCCGTCCCGCCATCAACGCCGGTATCTCCGTGTCCCGCGTCGGTGGTGCCGCCCAGACCAAGCTGATCAAGAAGCTTGGCGGCGGTGTCCGTCTGGCACTCGCCCAGTACCGTGAACTGGCTGCCTTCGCGCAGTTCGCTTCCGATCTGGACGAAGCGACCCGCAAGCAGCTGGAGCGTGGCCGCCTGGTGACCGAGCTGATGAAGCAGCCCCAGTACTCCCCCATGAGCATCTCCGAAATGGCCGTCACGCTGTACGCGGCCGACAAGGGCTACTTCGACGACGTCGAAGTCAAGCGTGCTCTGGAGTGCGAAAAGGCCATGATCGGCTACCTGAAGGCCAACTGCGCCGACGTCATGGAAACCATGGAGTCCAAGGCTGACCTCGACGGCGAAACCGAGAAGAAGCTCGCCGCCGGCATTCAGGCTTTCAAGAGCAGCTGGGCCTAATCAGGTAGGAGAACGCCATGCCTAGCGGCAAGGAAATTCGCAACAAGATCAAGAGCGTCGAAAACACGCGCAAGATCACCAAGGCCATGGAGATGGTGGCCGCATCCAAAATGCGCAAGGCGCAGGACCGGATGCGGGCCTCCCGCCCCTACGGCGAGAAGATCCGGCGCGTTGCGGCTCACCTGTCGCACGCTCTGACCGAGTACAAGCATCCGTTCCTGGTCAAGCGCGAGCCGGTCAAGAACGCTGGCGTGATTCTCATCACCTCCGACAAGGGCCTGTGCGGCGGCTTGAACAGCAACGCACTGCGTCTCGTGGTCGGCAAGATGAAGGAATGGGACGCCGCCGGCATCAAGACCAGCGCCACCTGCATCGGCAACAAGGGCTTCGGCTTCATGCAGCGGGCCGGCGTCAATGTCGTCTCCCACGTTGTGGGCATGGGCGACACGCCGCACCTGGAAAAGCTCATCGGGCCGGTGAAGGTTCAGCTCGACGCCTACATGCGCGGTGAAATCGACGCCCTCTACATCGTCTATACCCGCTTCATCAATACGATGAAGCAGGAGCCGGTGATCGAACAGCTTCTTCCCCTCTCCGGGGAGGAAGTCGGTTCCGCCAGGACCAAGTGGGATTACGTCTACGAGCCGGAAGCCAAGTCGGTCATCGACGACCTGCTCATCCGCTACGTCGAAGCGTTGATCTATCAGGCTGTGGCCGAAAACATGGCCTCCGAGCAGTCTGCCCGGATGGTGGCCATGAAGTCCGCCTCCGACAACGCCAAGAACGTCATCGGTGAATTGAAGCTGGTCTACAACAAGGCCCGCCAGGCCGCGATTACGAAGGAACTTTCGGAAATCGTGAGCGGCGCCGCCGCCGTGTGACGCGTAGATTTTTATTTTTGGGGATTTGAATATGAGTCAAGGTTCAATCGTTCAGTGCATCGGCGCCGTGGTGGATATCCACTTCCCGCGCGACGCGATGCCGAAGGTCTACGACGCGCTCAAGTTGGACGCTTCCGAAACCAACGGCATGGCGGAAGCCGGCCTGACCTTCGAAGTGCAGCAGCAGCTGGGTGACGGCGTTGTCCGTACCATCGCCATGGGTTCTTCCGACGGCCTGCGCCGCGGCATGAAGGTCAACAACACCGGCGCCGCCATCTCCGTCCCGGTCGGCCAGGGCACCCTGGGCCGCATCATGGACGTGCTGGGTCGTCCCATCGACGAAGCCGGCCCGATCGATTCCAACGAAGTGCGCCCGATCCACGCGGCCGCTCCGAAGTTCGACGAGCTGTCCTCCTCCGTCGATCTGCTCGAAACCGGCATCAAGGTTATCGACCTGATCTGCCCGTTCGCCAAGGGCGGCAAGGTCGGCCTGTTCGGTGGCGCCGGCGTCGGCAAGACCGTCAACATGATGGAGCTGATCAACAACATCGCCAAGCAGCACTCGGGTCTGTCCGTGTTCGCCGGCGTGGGTGAGCGTACCCGTGAGGGCAACGACTTCTACCACGAAATGAAGGACTCCAACGTTCTCGACAAGGTGGCGATGGTGTTCGGTCAGATGAACGAACCCCCGGGCAACCGTCTGCGCGTGGCGCTGACCGGCCTGACCATGGCCGAGCGCTTCCGCGACGACGGCCGTGACATCCTGCTGTTCATCGACAACATCTACCGCTACACCCTGGCCGGTACCGAAGTGTCCGCCCTGCTGGGCCGTATGCCTTCTGCGGTGGGCTACCAGCCGACCCTGGCCGAGGAAATGGGCCGCCTGCAGGAACGGATCACCTCCACCAAGGTCGGCTCCATCACCTCCATCCAGGCCGTGTATGTGCCGGCGGACGACTTGACCGACCCGTCCCCCGCCACCACCTTCCTCCACCTGGACTCCACCGTCGTGCTGTCCCGCGACATCGCCGCCCTGGGTATCTACCCGGCCGTCGATCCGCTCGACTCCACCTCCCGCCAGCTGGACCCGCAGGTCGTGGGCGAAGAGCACTACGCCACTGCCCGTGCCGTGCAGATGACCCTGCAGCGCTACAAGGAACTGCGCGACATCATCGCCATTCTGGGTATGGACGAACTGTCTCCCGAAGACAAGCTCGCCGTTTCCCGCGCCCGTAAGATTCAGCGTTTCCTGTCCCAGCCCTTCCACGTGGCCGAAGTGTTCACCGGCTCGCCTGGCAAGTTCGTGTCCCTCAAGGACACCATCAAGGGCTTCAAGGGCATCGTTGCCGGCGAATACGACCACCTGCCCGAGCAGGCGTTCTACATGGTCGGCGGCATCGAGGAAGCCATCGAGAAGGCCAAGACGCTTCAGTAACGCGGTACCAGTTTAGGAGCCAGTCATGGCAATTTCTGTTCATTGTGACGTCGTCAGCGCGGAAGAGCAGATCTTCTCCGGCATCGTCGAATTCGCCGTTTTCCCCGGCGAAGCCGGCGAGCTGGGGATCATGCCTCACCACACGCCGCTGCTGACCCGCATCAAGCCGGGCACCATCCGGCTGAAGGTGCCGGGCCAGGCGGACTACGAGCTGGTGTACGTGTCCGGCGGCATGCTGGAAGTGCAGCCCGACATGATCACCGTGTTGGCCGACACCGCCATCCGTGCCCACGACCTGGACGAAGCCAAGGCCCTGGACGCCAAGAAGCGGGCCGAGGAAGCCCTGGCCAACCGCCAGGCCGAGGTGGACTACGCCGCGGCCGAAGCGGAGCTGGCCCAGGCCATCGCTCAGCTGCAAGCCATCCAGCGTCTTCGGAAGCACACGCACTGAGTCCGGAAGTCTCGGACAGCAAAAAGGGCAGCCTCGGCTGCCCTTTTTTATTCACCCATCAATTTTTGGCCACTGCGCCTCAGATCATTTCGAGCGCCAAGGCGATCCCTTGTCCGCCTCCGATGCACAGGGTCACGATGCCCCGCTTCAGGCCATCGCGCCGCATCGAATGCAATAGCCGCGTGGCGAGCACGGCACCGGACGCCCCGATCGGATGGCCATGGGCGATCGCACCGCCTTCGACATTCACCACTTCCTGTGCGAATCCCAATTCCCGGGTGCAAGCAATCGCAATTGCCGCAAAGGCCTCATTGACCTCGACGCGGTCCACATTACCAGTCTGCCACCCCGCCCGCTGCAGGGCCTGCCGCACCGCTGGTACGGGACCGATGCCAAAGAATCCCGGCTCGACAGCCGCCACGCCATAGGCGACCAGCCTGGCCATCGGCTTCAGGCTGTTGGCCTCGGCGAAGCTCCGTTCGGCTACGATCATCGCTGCAGCGGCGGTGTTCAATCCGGGCGAATTTCCGGCGGTGATCGTGCCGTCCTTGCGGAAGGCCGGTCTTAGCTTGGCAAGCGATTCGGTGGTGGTCTCCGGCCGGTTATGCTCGTCCTTGGCGAACAGTTCGGGCCCCTTGCGTCCCTTGACCTCCACGGGGACGATTTCGGCATCGAACTTCCCGGCCGCTTGGGCAGCCGCGAAGTTCCGCTGGGAGCGCAGGGCCCAGCCATCCTGGTCGCTACGGCTGATCCCGTACTTGGCGACCAGATCCTCGGTATGCCAACCCGAATGCTGGCCCGAAAAGGCGTCATTCAACCCATCGAGCAGCATGCTGTCGAACAGGGTGACATCCCCCATGCGCGCCCCCCAGCGGCCCTGAGGCATCAGGTAGGGCGCCATGTCCATGTTTTCCATGCCGCCGGCGATGGCGCAATCGGTGTAGCCGGCGAGGATTTCGGCCGCTGCCGAGGCGATGGCCTGGGCGCCCGATCCGCATACGCGGTTGACCGTCATTGCCGGCACCGCAACCGGCAGTCCGCCGCCCACGGCCGCCTGGCGTGCCGGGTTCATCTTGCTGCCGGCCTGGATCACCTGCCCGAGGACGACGGATTGCACCTTCTCCGTAGCCAGCCCGGAGCGCTTAAGAACCTCGCGGATTGCGACAGCGCCCAGCTCGGTCGCCGGCGTGCCTTTCAGGGTGCCACCATAGGTGCCGATGGGGGTACGGACCGGGTTGCACAGGACAACTTCACGACTAGCCATGATCGTCTCCTTCAAGGTTGAAGCTGTGCGAAAACCTTGCAATTCGCCCTCTGTGCGAATTTACAGCACACAAACCCTATGGATTAGGAGCACAAAGGCTCTTGAACACAGCTTCCTGGACTGGAAAAGTCCCATTGGTCTCGATAGACAACGGGGGCCGCAAAAGGTGCGGGAGCGGCAGCCGACGCATTCGCCGGCCCCGTCGCAGCCTAGCCCAGGCCGTTCAGCCGCTTTTCCAGCCGCTCCGCATCGGCCCTCAAGGCCTCGATTTCGGCACCCAGGCGCACAACTTCCCGCTTCGAGGCCACCAGCCCGGATTCTTCGCTCAGGTACTCCGCTGTATTGGCGACGAGATTGGCGGCCGCCTGCTTCTGCCAGCCAAAAAATGCCTGGCCGGCGCGGGCCAGGCGGTGGGCGGCGATGTCCCCGACCACCTTCGACAAATCTTCCTCCACATCCCAGCGCAGGTTGCGGAAGACGAAGGCCAGGGTTTCCGTGAAGTCGGCGGCGCCGGACAGCCGAGCGGCGGCAAAGATGGATTGGCGGTCGAAGAGCAGCCGGAAGGGCGCATCCGCCGGCAGTTCGATGGTGACTGCGGGAGCTTCGCCGCCGATCTGTTCCAGGCGGCGGAAATAGCCTTCGCCATCCACCGCCAGGTCCAGCCGGACCGGCCCGCCCACCAGGCGCGCGTGCTGGCCGGCGAAGGGACGCAGCCGTTCCCGCGCCCAGCCTTCCCCCGCCAGCAGATGATTTAGGGCGGCGACCGCCCCGCGCGCCAGCATCAGTTGAGCTGCTGGATGCCGGCTACCTGCCAGCCGCGGCCGCCGTCGGCAGGCTTGACCAGGTTCCAGACTTCGTCGAAGGCCTCCACCGGGCCGTTCTTCTCTTCCCGGATGGTGCCGTGGAAACGGACGCTGGCGATGTGCCGGGCAGGCTCGCTCACCACTTCGAGGACTTCCGCTTCCAGGGCGATCACGTCGGTTTGCTGGGCAGCGCCGCGGCGATCGTCCATGTCGAGCTTGATCTCGGCGAACATTTCCGGCGTGGTGAATTCCCGGATATCCTCCAGGTTGCCGGCGTCGTTGGCGGCCTGGAGGCGCAGGAAATTGACCTTGGCGATGCGCAGGAAGCCCTCGGTGTCGAAATCGGCCGGGACATTGCGCGCGATCGGCGCGAAGCTCCTGGCTTCGCTGCCGCCCTCGGGCTGGAAGCGGCTCTCTGGCGCGGTGGCCGGGGCCATGGCGGGTCCGCCGACGCCCGCATATTGCAGGGGCTCCTGGGCCGGCTGCGGCTGCTGGCGGCGGAAGATCAGCTTGAAGACGAAGACCGCCGCCATCACCAGCAGCAGGATCATGACGAAATTGCCCAGCCCCTCGCCCATGCCGAAATGGGAGAAGAGGGCGGCCAGGCCAATGCCGGCGGCGAGGCCGGCCAGGGGGCCCAGCCAGTTGCGTTTCTGGGGCTGGGCCGCGGCGGTCTGGGGCGGGGTGGCCTGCTGGGCCGGCGCCGCCTGCTGGGGCGCCGCCTGGCGCTGCTGGGTCACCGATTCCCGCTGCATGCCGCGGGAGGCGCCGCCGCCCAGCCGCTTGGCTTCGGCGTCCTGCACTGTGATCCCCAGGGCGAGGAGGGCGGCACAGGCCATCATCAGGATTTTCTTCATGGTCTCTCCTTCGAAGAGGGTCAGAACTTGTAGCCGCGGTGCAGGGCCACCACACCGAAGCTCAGGTTGAAATATTCGACTTTCTCCAATCCGGCCTCTTCCATCATGGCCTTGAGCTCTTCCTGGCCCGGGTGCACCCGGATGGACTCCGACAGGTAGCGATAGCTGTCCTCGTCATTGGTCACCAGCTTGCCGATCCGGGGAATCACCTGGAAGGAGTAAAAGTCGTAGAGGGGAGCCAGGGGTTTCCAGACATGGGAAAACTCCAGCACCAGCAGGCGGCCACCCGGGCGCAGGACGCGCCGCATTTCGGCCAGGGCCTTGTCCTTGTGGGTCATGTTGCGCAGGCCGAAGGCCACCGTCACGCAATCGAACCAGTTGTCCGGGAAGGGCAGCTTCTCGGCGTCGCACTGGGTCGCCGCCACCGGGTAGCCGCGATCCAGGAGGCGGTCCCGGCCCCGGGTCAGCATGGCGTTGTTGATATCGGTGAGCCACACCTGGCCGCTCTTGCCGACCTTCTTGGCGAAGGCCAGGGAGAGGTCGCCGGTGCCTCCCGCCACGTCCAGCACCCGGGAGCCCTCGCGGATGCCGCTGCGCTGGATGGTGAAGGCCTTCCAGAGCCGGTGCATGCCGCCGGACATGAGGTCGTTCATGAGATCGTAGCGGCTGGCCACCGAATCGAAGACGTCGGCGACGCGCTGGGCCTTTTCATGCTCGGCGACCGTCTGGTAGCCGAAATGGGTCTTGTTGTCTGACATGGTTTCAGTGATGGTGACCGCAGCCGCCCTTGGCGGCTGGCTTGGTGCTGGTGTCAAGGTCGCGGGAAAGGCCCTGGGCTTCGAGCGCCTGCAGGTACTGCTGCCAGAGCTCGTCGCGGTGGACGCCCAGGTTGTGGAGGAGATCCCAGGAATAAATGCCGCTGTCGTGGCCGTCGCTGAACACCAGCTTGATGGCGTAGGTGCCCACCGGCTCGATGCCTTCGATGGCCACATCGCGCTTTCCGGTCTGCAGCGTTTCCTGCCCCGGTCCATGGCCGCGGGCCTCGGCAGAAGGCGTGAACACCCGCAGGAACTCGCAGGAAAGCTCGAAGCGCTCGCCGCTCTCATAGGCCAGTTCCAGGGTGCGGGACTGCTTGTGCAACTTGATGTCCGTCGGGATCGGCGTGTCTTTTTCGATGCCTGCCATGGTCTCCTCCAGTAGGGAAGCGCTAGTGTACCGTACTCCCGCCGGGTGCCGCGACGGGATGGATCAAACGGTTTCGAAGCTGACCCGCTCGAAATCCATCCCCCGCTGCAGGAGATTTTTCACCCGCACCCGCCACAGGCCGCCGGCATGGATTTCGAACACCCGGCTGGCCTGGTAGGTGCCAGTGGGCAGAAGGAGGCAGCCCTTGTCCGCCAGGCCGGCCACCGGCGACAGGAGGAAACCCCGCACAAAGGGTTGCTCCCGCTCCTGCCCCGAACCCTGCATCCGTACTGCCACCCCGGCGGGCAGCCCGGGCAGCACGGCCACCCCCGCCACCAAACCGCCGCTGTGCTCCTGCATGAGCCAGGTCGAGTATCCCAGCAGGAACTTGCCCCCGTCCGGGGGGCAGAGCGCGAGGAGCTGGCCGTGGGACATCTTCTGGCCGGCCATGGAGCGGGCTAGGCGGAAGCCGTTGGCGGAGTGGTTGATCACATCCCAGGAGTCCACGTCGTAGTCCTCGTCCGGCCGGAAGCAGGGGCGCTGGCCCGGGACATTGCGTTCCCGGAAGGAAAAGGCCAGGGCGAACTCGTCCCGGGAGTACGTATTCCCCACCAGGGGTTGTTCGAAGGGCCGTCCGGAAACAAAGAAATGGCTGGCCTCGAAGCCGGTGCACACGCGGGCTGTCCCCGATGTGGCGAAGCGCCGGAACCGGCGGGCCGCCGCCAATTGGCTCCAGGGCCGCACCAGCTGCTCCAGGAGGGCGATGACATGGCTCGACCGCTCCTCACCCAGGCCCAGTCGGGTAGCCGAGACCTTCTGCCGCAGTTCCTTGAGCACGTTGCCGACTTTGGCGGCCAACCGGGAAGTATCGAGACGGCGCCGGTCGACTCCCTCGGGCCGGCCTTCCTCCAGGGGGTGCAGCCCGGCATCCCGGGTCAGTTCGACGACGTAGGGAGGCGACTCACCGTCCGCCAGGTGCTCCACCGATACCAGGGGAGCCCACAGGCCGGCCCAGCGCCGGATCAGGTTGATGTCCCGGACGGTATGGCTGTAGGGGCTGGCCACCTCGATCAGGAGGGAGGCCACGTAGGCCGCGCTGCAATGGGTCGTGGAATCGTCGCCGCCATTGGCTACCGGAGTCGTGGCCACCCCCAGTTGCTCGGCAGCCTCGTAATAGCCGTGGAGATCGAGCCAGACGCCTTCGGGCAGCTCCCGCCGGGCCCGGTAGTGTTCGAGGATGATCATCCCGGTGCCGTGCAGGGAACGCTGCAGGATGGTGGCACGCCGGCCGCCGTAGCCGGGATCGCCGGGGCTGGCCGGGTCCCGGGCGGCACAGAGGGCGTAGGCCTTGATCAGCTTGTGCCAGGTGGCCACCACCCGCTGGAAGATCCGGTCTTCCAGCTCCCCGAGCACCAGGGGCTTGTCATGGCACCTGCGGGCCAGTTCCTCCTGGACGAAGGCCAGGGGCCCCCGTAGATGCTCCAGCAGGGCCATGGACCCGGCATGGTCCAGGGGCGCCGCCAGGAAGTTGTCCAGGAACTGATTGATCTGCTCGTTCGCCACCGAAGGGTTGGCCAGGGGCAGGCGGGATATGTAATCCATGCCCGCCTGTAAATCGCGAAAGCCCAGCAAGAGCGGCGGCAGGGTTGGAAACACGGCCTCGTCTCCAGTTAATTGTCATACCAGGGACAATACACGACTGACGGCAGCTTGCAACTGGGCGTCGTCCACCGCCGGGCGCGGAATCACCTCTTCCCGCTGCACCTTGCCCCAGATGGGGTCAGGGAAATGGCGGTCGTCCCGCCAGCGCGGAATGACGTGCCAATGCACATGGGGCGTCATGTTGCCGAGGCTGGCGACATTCACCTTGTCCGGGGCAAAAAGCGCCCGCACCACTGACTCGACCCCGAACACCACAGCCATCAAGTATCGCCGCTCTTCCGGGGTGAGATCGGTCATCTCCCGCACGTGACGGTTCCAGATCACCCGGCAGAAGCCGGGATAATGGGGATCGGCGATCCGCACCACGCGGCAGTCCGCCGACTGCCAGAGCACCGTTCCCCCCGGGGTGTCGCACAACTCGCATACAGCCATCTGTTTCCTCTTTTTCGTGAAAGCCTGCGGACCAACAGGCGAAAAAAAAGGGGCGTTGCCGCCCCTTCCTGGCTTAGAGCAGGACCCTTTCGATCCCGCCGCTGTTGGCCTTGGAGACGTATTCCGCCATCCAGTTCTCCCCGAGCAGGTGCTTGGCCATTTCCACCACGATGTAGTCGGCCTTGATGCCGCCGGCGTCGTCCTCGTAGCGGCTAAGACCCTGCAGGCAGGCGGGGCAGGAGGTCAGGATTTTGACATCGCCGTGGAAACCCTCGGCCTGCAACCGCCCGACGCCTTTCTCGATCTCCTCCTGCTTCCGGAATTTCACCTGGGTGGCGATATCCGGGCGGGCATAGGCGAAGGAGCCCGAATCGCCGCAGCAGCGGTCGGACAGGGGTACCGGCTGGCCCATGAGTTGGTTGGCCACCTGCAAGGGGGCATAGGTCTTCATGGGGGTATGGCAGGGGTCGTGGTACATGTAGCGGGTGCCATTGACCCCCTCCAGCTTGACGCCCTTTTCCAGCAGGTACTCGTGGATGTCCAGGAGCCGGCAGCCCGGGAATATCTTCTCGAACTCGTACTTCTGGAGCTGATCCATGCAGGTGCCGCAGGATACGATCACCGTCTTGATGTCCAGATAGTTCAGGGTGTTGGCCACCCGGTGGAAGAGCACCCGGTTGTCGGTAGTGATCTTCTGGCCCTTGTCCTGTTCCCCGGCCGCCGTCTGGGGATAGCCGCAACAGAGGTAGCCCGGCGGCAGCACGGTGGTGGCGCCGATGTCGTAGAGCATGGCCTGGGTAGCCAGGCCCACCTGGGAGAAGAGCCGCTCGGAGCCGCAGCCCGGGAAATAGAAGACGGCATCCGATTCCTCGGTGGTCTTCCTGGGATTGCGGATCACCGGAATGACCGTATCGTCCTCGATATCGAGCAGGGCCCGGGAGGCACGCTTGGGCAGGTTGCCGGGCATGGGCCGGTTGAGGAAGTGGATGACCTGGGCCTTGACCGTCGGGCGGCCGACGGTAGCCGGCGGATGGACGCGGGTTTCCCGCACCATCCCGATTCCCTTGGCCAGCCGGTAGGCCAGGCGCTGGGCCTTGAATCCCCAGTTCATCATGGCGGTACGCATGAGCTTGATGGTGGCCGGGTCCTTCAGGCTCAAGAAAGCCATGGAGACCGCCGTCCCGGGTACGAAGCGCTTCTTGTCCTGCTCCCGCAGGAAATTGCGCATGGCCACCGAGACATCGCCGAAGTCGATATCCACCGGGCAGGGCTTCACGCAGCGGTGGCAGACCGTGCAGTGGTCGGCCACGTCGTTGAACTCGTCGAAGTGCTGCAGGGAGATGCCGCGCCGGGTCTGCTCCTCGTAGAGGAAAGCCTCGATCAGGAGCGAAGTGCCGAGGATCTTGTTCCGCGGCGAGTAGAGCAGGTTGGCCCGGGGCACGTGGGTGGAGCACACCGGCTTGCATTTGCCGCAGCGCAGGCAGTCCTTGATCATGTCGGAAATGTGGCCGACTTCGGACTGCTCCATGATCAGGGATTCGGTGCCCAGCAGGCTGAACGAGGGCGTGTAGGCATTGGTGAGGTCGCCGCCGGGCATGAGCTTGCCCTTGTTGAAGCGGCCCTCCGGGTCCACCTTCTGCTTGTAGGCCCGGAAGGGGGCGATCTCGTCTTCCGACAGGAATTCCAGCTTGGTGATGCCGATGCCGTGCTCGCCGGAGATGACCCCGTCCAGGGAGCGGGCCAGGTGCATGATGCGCTCCACGGCCCGGTTGGCCGTCTGCAGCATCTGGTAATTGTCCGAATTGACCGGGATGTTGGTGTGCACGTTGCCGTCGCCGGCGTGCATGTGGAGCGCCACGAACACCCGGCCCCGCAGCACTTCCTTGTGCAGGGCTTCGATGCGCTCGACGATGGGGCGGTAGAAGACGCCGTCGAAAATGGTCTCGAGCAGGGGCTTCAGCTCCGTCTTCCAGGACACCCGGACGGAGTAGTCCTGGAGGCGGTGGAAGAGCCGCGGCTCGGCGGCCCGGTTGGTCAGCTCCCCGGCCTGGACGCCGAATTCGGCGAAACGGGCCTCGGCCTGGGCCAAGGGCAGGTCCAGGTTGTCCAGGAGCCACTGCCAGCGGGCGCGCACCGCGGCCACGGTGTCGAGGGCCGCCTGGCGGCGGTCGCCGATGAGGACGTCCTTGTCCAGGGCCACGTCGCCGGCATGCAGCGGCAGCTCGCCGGAGAGGAACTCCGTGAGGGCGTCGCAGAGGTCGAGCTTGTTGCGGATGGAAAGCTCGATGTTGATGCGCTCGATGCCGTCGCAGTAGTCGCCCATGCGGGGCAGGGGGATCACCACGTCCTCGTTCACCTTGAAGGCATTGGTGTGGCGGGAGATGGCGGCGGTGCGGGAACGGTCGAGCCAGAATTTCTTGCGGGTTTCCGGGGTGACGGCGATGAAGCCCTCGGCGGCGCGGGCGTTGCACATGCGCACCACCTCGCTGGCGGCGGCCATCACCGCATCCTCGTCATGGCCCACCAGGTCGCCGATCAGCACCATCTTCGGGCGGCCGTGGCGCTTGGCCTTGGTGGCGTAGCCCACCGCCTTCACGTAGCGCTCGTCCAGGTGCTCCAGGCCGGCGAGCTGGACCCCGGCGGCATGGCCGGCGCCCCCCGGCTTGAAGTAGTCGGTGATCTCGACGATGGCGGGCACCGCTTCCCGCACCTGGCCGAAGAACTCCAGGCAGACGGTGCGGGTGATGGGCGGCATCTTGTGGAGCACCCAGCGGGCGGCGACGATGATGCCGTCGGTGCCTTCCTTCTGGACGCCGGGGACGCCCCCCAGGAACTTGTCGGTGACGTCCTTGCCCAGGCCCGTCTTGCGGCAGGCGGCGCCGGGCAGGGCGAGGATTTCCTCGGCCAGGAGCTTCTTGCCGCTGGGGTCGAAGCGCTTGAGGCGGAACTCCACCTTCTCCTGCTCGTGGATCTTGCCGAAATTGTGCTTGAGGCGCTCCACCTCCAGCCAGTTGCCGTCCGGCGTGACCATCTTCCACCAGGCCAGGTTGTCCAGGGCGGTGCCCCAGAGGACGGCCTTCTTGCCGCCGGCGTTCATGGCGATGTTGCCGCCGATGCAGGAGGCGCTGGCCGAGGTGGGGTCCACCGCGAAGACGCGGCCCGCCGCCGAGGCGGCTTCGGACACCCGGTCGGTGACCACGCCGGCGCCGGTGCGGATGGTGGCATAGGGCTGGTCGTGGCCGGGGAGGACGGTCTGTTCCACCGGCCCGATGCCGATGAGCTTCTCGGTGTTGATGACCGCCGAGTAGGGGCTCAGGGGCACGGCGCCGCCGGTGTAGCCGGTGCCGCCGCCCCGGGGAATGATGGTGAGCCCGGCCTCGATGCAGCCCCGCACTAGGGGCCCGATCTCTTCCTCGGTATCCGGGGTCAGCACCACGAAGGGATATTCGACGCGCCAGTCGGTGGCGTCCGTCACATGGGAGACCCGGGCCAGGCCGTCGAAGCAGATGTTGTCCTTGCGGGTGTGCTTGCCGAGGACGCGCAGGACCTTGCGGCGCAGTTCCAGGGTTTCGCCGAAATGGGCGGCGAAGCGGTCCACCGCCTCATGGGCCGCGGCCACCAGGCGCTTGACCTTGGCGGCCCGTTCCGGGTCCTCGCCCTCGGTGGCCTCCCGGCGCTTTTCCACTTCCCGCAGGCGATGGCGCAGGGCCTCCACCAGGGCATCCCGGCGCTCCCGGTTGGCCAGCAGGTCGTCCTCCAGGTAGGGGTTGCGCTGCACCACCCAGATGTCCCCCAGGACTTCGTAGAGCATGCGGGCCGAGCGGCCGGTGACCCGTTCCGCCCGCAGTTCGTCCAGCACGCGCCAGTTGTCGGCGCCGAGCAGGCGAATGACGATTTCGCGGTCGGAAAACGAGGTGTAGTTGTAGGGGATTTCGCGCAAGCGGGCAGTCATGGCGGCAGCCGGGTCCATCAAAAGAGTAATTTTATCGTATTGCGACGCAACACGCGGACGGACATAGACTGGGCGGGGTAAGGTAAGTTCAGGCGGGCTATGCCGCCTGGGCCACCAGCCAGTAGCGCAGGAACTTCCCCGCCGCCATGAACAGGCAGCAGGGCAGCCAGTGCAGGCGCAGCCAGCCGGCTGCCAGGCACAGGGCATCGCCGACGATGGGCAGCCAGGACAGGAGCAGGATGGGGCTGCCCCAGCGCTCCACCTTATCCCGGTGGGGCAGATTATCCAGCCTCCGCCACTTGGGGAGCACCCGTCCGCCCCACCAGGAGGTCATGGCCCCGGCGGTATTGCCCAGGGTGGCGAACATCACCGCCGGCCACAGCTCGGCCGGATGCTGGCGCAGGAAGACCCACAACAGAGCCTCCGAACCGCCCGGCAGCACCGTCGCCGAAAGAAAACTGGCCGCCAGAAGGCCCCAAAGCCCTGTTCCGGCCGTGACGTCAACCCACTCCAACCTTTAGAATCCTGTTTTGCCCAGAGGAAAGCACCATGCACCCGGATTATCTCCAAAAAATCCTCAACGCACAGGTTTACGACGTCGCCATCGAATCGCCCCTCGAACTGGCCGGCAACCTGTCCGCCCGGGCCCACAACCGCATCATCCTCAAGCGCGAAGACCTGCAGCCGGTGTTTTCCTTCAAGCTGCGGGGCGCCTACAACAAGATCGCCAGCCTGTCGCCCGAGAAGCTGAAGCGGGGCGTCATCTGCGCCTCCGCCGGCAACCACGCCCAGGGGGTCGCCCTGTCGGCCAAGAAGATCGGCTGCCGGGCGGTCATCGTCATGCCCACCACCACCCCCAACATCAAGATCGACGCGGTCAGGAGCCGCGGCGGCGAGGTGGTGCTGGCCGGCGAGTCCTTCGACGAAGCCTGCGCCCATGCCGTGGAACTGGAAAAGGCCGAGAAGCTCACCTTCGTCCATCCCTTCGACGACCCCGACGTGATCGCCGGCCAGGGCACCATCGGCCTGGAGATCCTGCGCCAGCACTCCCGCCACGACGGCCCCATCCACGCCGTCTTCTGCGCCATCGGCGGCGGCGGCCTGGCGGCCGGGGTGGCGGCCTACATCAAGCGGGTGCGGCCGGAGGTGAAGGTGATCGGGGTCGAGACCTTCGACGCCGACGCCATGGCCCGCTCCATCAAGGCCGGCCACCGGGTGCGGCTGGACCAGGTGGGCCTCTTCGCGGACGGCACGGCGGTGAAATATGTCGGCGAGGAAACCTTCCGCCTGTGCCGGGAATACCTGGACGACATCGTCCTGGTGGACACCGACGCCATCTGCGCCGCCATCAAGGACGTCTTCGAGGACACCCGCTCCATCCTGGAACCCTCCGGGGCCCTGGCCGTGGCCGGCGCCAAGGAGTACGCCCGCCAGTACAAGCTCAAGGACAAGAACCTGATCGCGGTGACCTCCGGCGCCAACATGAATTTCGACCGCCTGCGCTTCGTCGCCGAGCGCGCCGAGGTGGGCGAGCAGCGGGAAGCCGTCCTGGCCGTGACCCTGCCGGAAAAGCCGGGGGCCTACAAGAAGTTCCTTTCCCTCATCGGCCAGCGCAGCATCACCGAATTCAATTACCGTTTCCATGACCCGCGGCAGGCCCACGTCTTCGTCGGCGTCCAGGTGGCCAACCGGCAGGAATCCACCAAGCTGGTGGAACAGCTGAAAAAGCACGATTACCCCACCCTGGACCTCACCGACGACGAGATGGCGAAGCTCCATATCCGCCACATGGTCGGCGGCCACGCCCCCCACGCCGACAACGAGATCCTCTACCGCTTCGAGTTCCCGGAGCGCCCCGGGGCCCTCATGAACTTCCTCGCCCAGATGAGCGCCGGCTGGAACATCAGCCTCTTCCATTACCGCAATCACGGGGCCGATTACGGCCGGGTGCTGGTGGGGATACAGGTGGCGCCGGAGGAGAAGGGGGAATTCAAGAACTTCCTGAAGAACCTCGGCTACGCCCATTGGGACGAGACGGACAACCCGGCCTACAAGCTGTTCCTGGGCTAATAAGGGCCGGATATATCTTATTCAGGATCGAGTCTTTTGCAGCATTAGGCCTTAGGCATAAACTCCGGTCTTTACGGTATCAATCGTCTTGATCGGAGGCTTGAATGCGACCATCCCTTCTCTCCCTGCGGTCGGCCGGCGCCCTGGCGCTGCCCTCGGCCGAACCGGCCTGAAGCGCCTGGAGAGCCACAATGCCGCTCACCGACCTGATTCGCACCTTCAACCGGGCTGATGGCCTCGCCCGGCCACCGGGCAGCCCGGTGGCCGCGGAATTGGCCGTCGTCAATAGGCGCGCCGCCGCCCGTTTCGACGGCCTCGTCCTGACCAGCGCCTTCCAGCCCATCCACGACCTGCAGCGCCGCCAGGTGGTCGGCCACGAGGCGCTGCTGCGAGCGACCACCGCCGACGGGGAGGCCGTGGCGCCGGAGGCCGTGTTCGCCCTGCCAGGTGCGGCCACTGACCTCGTCTACCTGGATCGCCTGGCCCGCACCGTTCATGCCCTCAATTTCCTGGTACAGCGCCAGCAGGCCGGGGGCTATCTCTACCTCAACATCCATCCGCGCCACCTGGCCGCCATCAGCGCCAGCCACGGCCTGGTCTTCGAGGCCATCCTGAAGCGCTGCGGCCTGGCCCCGCAGGACATCGTCCTGGAGGTTCTGGAGAGCGAAATCGAGGATGACGATCACCTCCTCGAAGCCGTCGTCAATTACCGGCAGCGGGGCTATCTCATCGCCATCGACGATTTCGGCCGGCGCCACTCCAATATCGACCGACTCCAGCGCCTGCAGCCGGAAATCGTCAAGTTCGACCGCAGCCTGGTGGTGGCAGCCGCGGCAGACCCGCGGGCGGCCCAGGTCCTGGCCCGGCTGGTGGATATCTGCCACACCCTGTCGGCGGTGGCCGTGGTGGAAGGGATCGAGACCCCCGCCCAGCTGCAGGCCGCCCGGGATGCCGGTGCCGACCTGGGGCAGGGCTACCTGCTCGGACACCCGGCCCCCGACTGCGTCCCCACCCACCGCCCGGCCGCCGCCTACAATTCCCAGACCCCAGCAACGAAAGCCCAAGCATGAAAATCGCCAGCAACGTCACCGAACTCGTCGGCAACACCCCCTTGGTCCGCCTCAACCGCCTCACCGCCGACAGCCAGGCCACCGTCGCGGCCAAGCTCGAATTCTTCAACCCGGGCAGCAGCGTCAAGGACCGTATCGCCGTGGCCATGCTGGACGCCGCCCTGGCCGCCGGCAAGATCGGCCCCGACACCGTCGTCCTGGAGCCTACCTCCGGCAACACCGGCATCGGGCTGGCCATGGTCTGCGCCGCCCGGGGCATCAAGTGCGCCTTCGTCATGCCCGAAACCATGAGCCGGGAAAGGAAGCTGTTGCTGAAGGCCTACGGCGCCGAGCTGATCCTGACCCCGGGCCCCGAGGGCATGGGCGGCGCCATCAAGAAGGCCGAGGAACTGGCGGAAGGTGATTCCCGCTATTTCATTCCCCAGCAGTTCGAGAACCCGGCCAACCCTGAAGTCCATCGCAAGACCACGGCCGAGGAAATCTGGCGGGATACCGATGGCCAGGTGGACATCGTGGTGGCCGGCGTCGGCACCGGTGGCACCATCACCGGCATCGGCGAGGTCCTGAAGGCCAGGAAGCCCGGCGTGCGCGTCGTCGCCGTCGAGCCGGACGCCTCGCCGGTGCTCTCCGGCGGCCAGAAGGGCCCCCACCCGATCCAGGGCATCGGCGCCGGCTTCGTGCCGGCGGTGCTGAATCCCCAGGTGTACGACGAAGTGGTGCGGGTGAAGAACGATGACGCCTTCGCCACCGCCCGCCGCATGGCCACCGACGAAGGGCTGCTGGTGGGCATCTCCTCCGGCGCCGCCGTCTGGGCCGCCCTGGAACTCGCCCGGCGCCCCGAGAACGCCGGCAAGCTCATCGTCGTGATCACGCCTTCCTGCGGCGAGCGCTACCTGTCCACCGCCCTGTTCCAGGACCTCGAAGTTTGAGCCTCTTCGACCAGATCATCGACCGCCGTTCCAGCGACTCGGTCAAGTGGGCCAAGTACGCCGGCCGGGACATCCTGCCCCTCTGGGTGGCGGACATGGATTTCGCCGCCCCGCCGCCGGTGCTGGAAGCCCTGCACCGGCGCCTGGACCACGGCGTCCTCGGCTATCCCCAGCCCTGGCCATCCCTGGCCGAGTCGGTGGTCGAGCACCTGGCCCGGGAATACGGCTGGGCCATCGAAGCGGACTGGATCGTCTGGCTGCCGGGGCTGGTCACCGGCCTCAACGTCGCCTGCCGGGCGGTGGAGGGCGGCGTCTTTACCGCCACCCCGGTCTATCCGCCCTTCCTCTCGGCTCCGCGCTTCTCCGGCCGGGAACTGATCACCGCCCATCTTTCCCAGGCCGCCGGCGGCGCCTGGCAGTGGGATTTGGAGGCCGTGGCCGCCGCCCTCAAGCCGGACACCGGCCTCTTCCTCCTCTGCCATCCCCATAACCCGGTGGGGCGCCGCTGGCGGGAAGACGAGTTGCTGGCCGTGGCCGACCTGTGCGAACGCAATGACTTGGTGGTCTGTTCCGACGAGATCCACTGCGGCCTCCTCCTGGACCGGGACCAGCGCCACCGGCCCTTCGCCAGCCTGTCGCCGGAGATGGCCCGGCGCACCATCACCCTGATGGCGCCTTCCAAGACTTTCAACATCCCCGGCCTCGGCTGCGCCTTCGCGGTCATCGGCGACCCCGGCCTGCGGTGCCGTTTCCGCGCCGCCATGGACGGCATCGTGCCCCACGTCAATGTGCTCGGGCTCCATGCCTGCGAAGCGGCCTTCCGCCACGGCGGCCCCTGGCATGCCGAACTGCTGGATTACCTGGCCGCCAACCGGGACCGGGTGGAAGCCACGGTCGCCCGCCTGCCCGGACTGGCCATGGCCCACGTCGAGGCCACCTACCTGGCCTGGATCGACGCCCAGGGCCTCGGCCTCCCCGATCCGGCCGGGCACTTCGAGTCCCATGGCCTGGGCCTTTCGGGCGGCACCGATTTCGGCCCGGGCAAGGACTTCAGCGGCTGGGTGCGGCTCAACTTCGGCTGCCCCCGCGCCACCCTGGACGCCGCCCTGGCCCGCCTGGAAACCGCCTGCACGAAAGGTTAGGGCGACTCAGCCCCCGGGAATGCGGAATGCTCCCGCCTCGGTGACGATCCAGTCCAACCGCTGGTCGTGGGGTTCCGGGCGGATGCTGTCCACCCGGTTCATTTCGAAACCGACGCCGACGGCCAAGGGCCGGGGCGCCAGGGCTGCCAGGGTGCGGTCGAAGAAGCCGCCGCCGTAACCCAGGCGATAGCCGGCGGCGTCGAAGGCGTTGAGGGGCAGGAGGATGGCTTCTGGGACAAGGAATTCGCCGTCGGCGGGGGTCGGGATGCCGTAGCGGTCGGGCACCAGCGGGGTATCGGGCTCCCAGGTCCGGAAGGCCAGGGGAGCGTCTTCCTCCACCACCACCGGCAGCACCGCCCGCCCCCCCTGCCGGCGCCAGGCCGCCAGGGCCGCTCGCACGTCCGGCTCGTTCTTGACCGGCCAGCAGAAAGCGACCACCTGGGTCTCGAGTTGGGATAAGTGATGAAGAAGATGGATGACGATAGCGTCGGAAAATTCAGCGTGCGTCGGCGCCGTCAGCGCCATGCGCCGATTCACCATCTCGCGCCGCAACGCCCGCCGCCAGACCGTGCTATCCGTGCTATTCTCAGTAAGGTTTTCCATCGCAAGCCTTTTCCTCTGCTCCAATCTAGCATGAAGTCCCGGGTCTTCGTTCTTTCCTTTTTTCTGATTTCTCCCCTTTTTGCCCAGGACGGCCGCGACACCGCCTTCCTGATCGCCCGAGACGCCTTCCGCGTCGGTGACTACCTCAAGCTCGAAAGGGCCGCCGCCACGGTGGGTAGCGACCACGACCTGAGCCCCTACGTCGAATACTTCCGGTTGCGGATGAACCTGGAGCAGGCGGACGCCATGACCGTCCGCGACTTCCTGGACCGCTACGACGGCAGCTACGTGGCCGAAAAGCTTCGCGGCGACTGGCTGCGGCTCCTGGCTCGCAAGTCCCAGTGGGAAGGCTTCGAAGCCGAGTATCCCAAGCTAGTCGCCCCTGAGCAGGAAGTTCTCTGCCTCGACCTGCAGGCCCGCCTGGCCCGCAACGACAAGACCGCCCTCGATGAGGCCCAGCCCCTCTGGCTCAGCCTGCTGGAGCCGCCGGACGGCTGCCAGCCGGTGCTGGAAGCCCTGATCTGGGAAAAGCGGGTGCTGGCCGACGATGTCTGGACCCGTATCCGGCGCCAGTTCGAAGCCAACCGCATCAACTGGGCGAAGGCCACCATGCACTACCTGCCGGCCAGCCAGAGCCCCGACAACCGGCAGGTGGACGCGGTCGCCGACCGGGCCATGGCCACCCTGGTCAAGCTCCCGTCCTCCTGGGCCGCCACCCGGCCGGGCCGGGAAACCGCCGCCCTCGCCGTCCAACGCGTCGCCACCAACGACCCCCGGGCCGCCGCCGACCAACTGGAAAAGCTCCAGGACCGGATGGGGAACAGTGAAAGGCTGTGGGCCTGGAGCGAGATCGCCCTCAACGCCGCCAAGCGCCACATGCCCGACGCCCTCGCCTGGTATGCCCAGGCCGGCGCCGCCCCCCTCTCCGACGAGGGCCACCAATGGAAGGTCCGGGCTGCCCTGCGGGCCCAGGAGTGGGGCGTCGTCCGCTCGGCCATCGAAGCCATGCCGGCGCAGCTCGCCGCCCGGCCGGAATGGATTTACTGGCTGGGGCGCGCCTATAAGGCGGGGGGCCGCACCACCCAGGCCAATGCCCTGTTCCAGCGCATCGCCGGCCAGGCCCACTTCTACGGCAACCTGGCCGACGAGGAGCTGGACCAGGCCATCGCCCCGCCGGCCAAGGCCGCTCCCATCAGCAAGGAGGAACTGGCCGCCGCCACCGCCAATCCCGGCCTCAAGCGGGCTCTGGCTTTCTTCCGCCTGGAACTGAGGACGGAAGGGGTCAAGGAATGGAACTGGTCCCTGCGCGCCATGAGCGACCGGGAATTGCTGGCCGCCGCCGAGCTGGCGAAGCGCAACGAAATCTACGACCGGGCCATCGCCGCTGCCGACCGTACCAAGAACGAGCATGACTTCAGCCTGCGCTACCTGGCTCCCTTCGGCGACCAGGTGCGATCGGTAGCCCGCGACCAGTCCGTGGACGATGCCTGGGTCTATGGCCTGATGCGCCAGGAAAGCCGCTTCATCACCCATGCGAAATCCGGCGTCGGCGCCTCCGGCCTCATGCAGCTAATGCCCGCCACCGCCCGCTGGGTGGCCAAGAAGCTCGGCCTCAAGGACTTCCACCAGGGCAAGGTGAACGACACCGACACCAATCTCCTCCTGGGCACCGCCTACATGCGGATGGTCATGGAGAACCTCGACAACCAGCCGGTGCTGGCCTCCGCCGCCTACAATGCCGGCCCCGGCCGGGCCCGCAAATGGCGGGCCGAGCAGCCCCTGGAAGGCGCCATCTACGCCGAGACCATCCCCTTCTCGGAAACCCGGGACTACGTGAAGAAGGTGATGAGCAACTCGGTCTATTACTCGTCCCTCTTCACCGGCAAGCCGGACTCCCTGAAGGCCCGGCTCGGGGTGATCGGGGGACGGGTGGCGGACTCGCCGAAGGACGCCGATCTGCCCTGAGAGGGCGGACGGTCAGCGCAGCGAGAAATCCACCCGGCTGGGGCTGGCCTTAGCGCCGGCCCTGTCGTCGCCGCCGGCCTTCGGCGCCAGCAGGAAGAGACGCTCCACCGGCACCTTGCCCTGTTCCACTAGCCAGGTCTGGACCGTCTGGGCCCGGCGCATGGCCAGCCGGCTCAGCTCTTCCTCGCCCACCGGCACATTGGCGAGCATGAGCTTTTCCATTTCCTCCACCGGCAGGTCCTTGGGCAGGCCGATGATGTTGCGGGGCTTGGGGAACTTGGCCTCCTTGTAGGCCCGCTTCAGGTAAACGGGGTATTCCCTGGGGCTGACCACGACCTCTGCGGCGGCCCCCGCCTCGGCGCTCTTTTCCATCTCCTTGCGCTTCTCCGCCCGGACCGCGCGCTCGACGACGGCCCGCTTGTAGCCTTCCCGATCCGCCTCGGGGTCGGCCCGGCCGGTGATTTCCAGCCGCAGGGCGGGGCGGTCGTTCATGGCCTTGGCCAGAGCCTCCAGCTTCTTGACGGCGGCGGCATCCAGAGCCGCCCGGCCGGGGGCGAATTCCACTGTGGACAATTCCCCCTCGCCCCCGCCGCCGAACACCGAGCCCAGGAGGGCGAAGGGGGAAGTCACCGCCTTGACGAAGAGGTTGCCGATAGCCCGGAGCAGCACGCCCCCGATGGAAAACTGGGGATCGTCGATGGAGCCGGAGACGGGCAGTTCCAGGTCGATCTCGCCCCGGCTGTTCTTGAGGAGGGCCACCGCCAGCTTGACCGGCAGGCTGGTGGCCTCGGGGCTTTCCACCCGCTCGCCGAAGGTGAGCTGGTCGAGGAAGACCCGGTTGTTGGCGGTGAGGAGATTGTTCTCCAGGTGGTAGGTGACATAGAGAGACAGCTTGCCGCCGTCGATGGCGTAGCCGGCGTACTTGCCGGCATAGGAGGACAGGGTGGTGAGATCGACGCCCCGGACTTCCCCCTTGAGGTCCAGGTAGGCCGTGGCGGCAAAGGGATTGACCTTGGCGAGGATCTGCACCGGGGCGGCGTCCCGGTAGCGGCCCCGCAATTCCAGGTCGGCAACGGTGTCGGGAGCCAGCTTGGAGATGTGTCCGGCGATATGGGTCAGGTTGGCGCGGTAGTTGGGCTTGACGAAGGAGTCCGAGAAATTGACTGTCCCCTCCTGGAGGCTGACCTTGCCGATCCGGATGGGCATGGGCTTCTCCCCGGAGGGAGCTTCCCGCTGCCGGGGTCCGGGACCGCCTTCCGGATGGCGGACGATATCCACCAGATTGAGCCGCCCCTGGGGGCTGACGCTGACCCGGGCGTAGAAGTCGCTCAGGGCCACTTCGCCGACCGACAGGGCCAGGGGCCGCAGGCGGGCATCGATATTCCCGGCGAAAAGGGACTTCCACTTCAGGAGGTCGGCCCGGCTGGCCTTGTCAACCGTCAGGACGTCGCCCACGGTGAGTTCGCCCTTGAAGCCGCCGCCCAGGCCCTCCTCGTCCATCCGCAGGCTGAGGGCGCCCAGGCCGGAGACTTCCCCCCGCACCAGCGTCACGTTCAGGCGCTCGCCGAAGTAGGGCTGCAGGGGGACTAGGGAGAGGCCGGTGGTTTCGACTTCCAGGTCGGCCGCCAGGGGCCGGAGTTGCACACCCCCACGGGCCTTGAGGCTGCCGGCGCCGTTGGCCCGGGCGGTCAGGGTCACCGCCAGCTTGCTGTCGGCGGCGCCGGAGAGGCCGCCGATCCTGGCGTCGATGTGGTCCATGACCTGGATGGCCAGGTCGGGCATCCGCTGGTCCTGGTAGCGCAGGATGCCGTCTTCCAGCCGGATTTCCCCCACTGACCAGATGGCCGGGGCCGATTTGCCTTCAGCCTTGCCGCCGGCAGCCAGGCCATCGACCACTTCAGCCCAGTTGATCTTGCCGTCGGGGCCGATCCGGACCTGGGTTTCCAGCCCGGCCACCCGCAGGCTGTCGATCCGGAAGCGCTTCTGCAGAAGGTCGGCCTCCCGGATGGCGAGGTCGAGCTGCTTCCAGGCCAGCAGCGGCTGGCCGCCGGTTTCGTTCACGGCCAGGTTCCTGACATGGGCGGCCCCCACCAGCTTCAGGGTCGCCGGCTGCTGCCGGTTCTGCCGGAACACCAGCTTCAGCTCGGTATCCAGACTGCCGCCGCGCAGGGCGAAGGGCAGCCGGGCCGGCGAATAGGGCAGATAGCGGGCCAGGTCCACCCGGTCCAGGTCCACGCTCAACTCGCTCTCGTGGGAGTCGGCGAAGGGCTTGCTGCGCCCGCTCAGCACCAGGGGCGAGCCGTTGATCTTGGCGGAAAAATGGGGCTCCACGAAGATGTCCGTCTGCTCGGGGAGGCTGGAGAGGAAGGGCAGCCCCAGGGCCAGATCGGTGACGGTGTGGGTCATGCCCATCGGCTTGTCGACGAACGTGATCTTGCCGCCGCTCACCTGGATATTGCTGATCGAGAAGTGGAGGGGTGGTGACTCCGAGTGCTTGCTCCACTCGTCGATGAGGTCGGAAAGGTTGTAGCGCACCCGGCTTACCCGGGTGACCTGGAGGCGCGGGCCGGCAAGGCGCAATTCCCGGATCACCGGCCCACCTTTGACCAGGGAGGCGATCTGGGCATCGACGTAGAGGCTGTCGAATCCCAGCACCTCCTGGCCCTCGGCCCCGCGCACCGCCAGGCCATCCACTTCCGCCGACAGGACGAAGGGATTCATGGCGACCCGCTCGATGCTGACTTGCCGATGCAGGGCCTCCCCGAGTTGGCGCTCCAGGATCGATTTCGCCACCGGCGGGAGGATGACGAAGCCCACCAGGACAAAGGCGGCGAAGAGCCCCAGGCTCCACCAGAGGGTGCGGCGCAGGGCACGGGAGCGCAGGAGGGCGGTAATGGCAGGGAGCAGGGTCGGGGCCATGGCGTCGATCTTCGTCTTGTTTGAGCAAATTGTAGCCCTTCATCGGCGGTCTACCGGTTCGAAGCCCCGATTCCCGTGTCGGAGTACGCCAATCGGGTTAAAATTCAAGGTTTTTGAATTCGGTTTCCGGAGTTCCCATGGACATCAAGAAGGTCTTGCTGCTGGGGGGTAGCGGCTTCGTCGGTACCTATATCGCCAATCGCCTTTCCGAAAGGGCCATTGACGTCACCATCCCGACCCGGCGGCGGGAGCGTTCCAAAGCGCTCATCACGCTGCCCCATGTGGAAATGGTGGAGGCCGACATCAACGACGAAGAGACCCTGGTCAAGCTGGTGAAGGGGCACGATGCCGTCATCAACCTGGTCGGCATCCTCCACAGCCGGGACGTCAAGCTGCCCTACAGCCGGGATTTCGCCCAGGCCCACGTCGAGCTGCCGAAGAAGATCGTCGCCGCCTGCAAGGTTGCCGGCGTGCGCCGCCTGATCCACATGAGCGCCCTCGGCGCCGATCCCAAGGGGCCGTCGGAATACCTGTGCTCCAAGGGCGACGGCGAACAGGCCGTGCTGGCCGCCCGCGACGCCCTGGATGTCACCGTCTTCCGCCCCTCCGTCATCTTCGGTCTGGGCGACGCCTTCCTCAACACCTTCGCCGGCGCCCTCAGGAAGCTGCCCTTCTTCCCCCTGGGCTTCGGCCAGGCCCGCTTCCAGCCGGTCTGGGTGGCCAATGTGGCGGACGCCTTCGTCGATGCCCTGGGCAACGCCGCCACCGTCGGCCAGGCCTACGACCTGTGCGGCCCCAAGGTCTACACCCTGCGGGAGCTGGTGGACTACACCGCCGAACTCGTCCGCAGCCGGGCCCGCATCATCGCCTTGCCGGAAGGCCTGGCCTACCTCCAGGCCGGCCTCATGTGGCTGGCCCCGAAGCCCATCCTGTCGCCGGACAACCTGCGCTCCATGCAGAAGGACAATGTCTGCCAGCCCGGCTGCAACACCTACCCCGGCTGGCAGCCCGCCCCCCTGGAATCCGTTGCCCCCACCTACATCGCCCTCAACACCCCCAAGGGCCGGCTGGATTCCTACCGCCACCACGCCGGCCGCTGAGGCGCGCCCGGAAAGGCCCCGCTGATGGAAACCTACATCGTCGGCGGGGCGGTTCGCGACGAGCTTCTCGGCCTGCCGGTGGCCGACCGCGACTACGTGGTCGTGGGCGCCACCCCGGAAGCCATGCTGGCCCGGGGCTTCCGGCCGGTGGGCAAGGATTTCCCGGTCTTCCTCCATCCCCGTACCAATGAGGAATATGCCCTGGCCCGCACCGAGCGGAAGACCGGGCATGGCTACCACGGCTTCGCCTTCCACGCCGCCCCGGACGTGACCTTGGAGGAGGACCTGGCGCGCCGGGACCTCACCATCAACGCCATGGCCCGGGCCGAAGGCGGCACCCTGGTGGACCCCTTCCACGGCCAGGCCGATCTCGCCGCAAAGGTATTGCGTCACGTGGGTCCCGCCTTCGTCGAAGACCCGGTGCGCATCCTGCGCCTGGCCCGCTTCGCCGCCCGCTTCACCGACTTCTCGGTCGCCCCGGAAACCATGGCGCTCATGCGCCGGATGGTGGAAAGCGGCGAAGCCGACCACCTGGTGCCGGAAAGGGTCTGGCAGGAAATCGCCCGCGGCCTCATGGAGGCGCGGCCTTCCCGTCTCTTCGAGGTGCTGCGGGAATGCGGTGCCCTGCAACGGCTGATGCCGGAAGTGGATCGCCTCTTCGGGGTGCCCCAGCGGGCCGACTTCCACCCGGAGGTGGATAGCGGCATCCACACCCTCCTGGTGGTGGACCAGGCCGCCCGCCGGGGCTATGGCCTGCCGGTGCGCTTCGCCGCCCTGGTCCACGACCTCGGCAAGGGCACCACCCCGGCCGACCTGCTGCCCCGCCACCACGGCCACGAGGCCCGCAGCGTCGAGCTGGCGACGGCCCTGTGCGCCCGCCTGCGGGTCCCGAACGACGCCCGGGACCTCGCCTTGCTTATGGCTCGCTGGCACGGGGACATCCATCGGGGCAGGGAATTGAAGCCGTCCACCGTGGTCTCCCTTCTGGAGAAGACCGACGCCCTGCGCCGGCCGGAGCGCTTCGAGCAGCTGCTGCAGGCCTGCGAGTGCGATTTCCGGGGCCGGCTGGGCCAGGAAGATGCGCCCTACGATGTGCCGGAAGTCTTCCGGCGGGCCCTGGCGGCCGTGAAGGGCGTGGACGCTGGTGCCATCGCCCGGGCCTGCGCCGACAAGGCCACGATCCCGGAGCGGGTGCACCAGGCTCGGGTCGCCGCCGTCAAAGAGGTGTCAAAGGACTCGGGAAAGGACGAGGAACAGCAGGGACAGGAGTAGAGTGGAGGCAAAGGGGAAAATATAGGTCCGCCCACGGAAACGCCAGGCCACGTCGCCGGGCAACCGGCCCAGGCGCACGGCCCGCGCCAGATGGGGGGCGCAGATGCCGAAAAGAAAGATCGCGATGACCAGTGTCAGAATCCACTTGAGCATAATTCCTTGCCTCGTGCAGGCTGTCCGCCATTAAACCACGCCCCTGTCCGAGCTTCCCCATGATCGCTACGCATTTCATCGACGGCCTGGAAGTCCTCTCCTGCGAACCCAATCCCGTCGAGCCTCGCCCAACCCCGATCGTGTTCGTCCACGGTGCCTTCGCCGGCGCCTGGATGTGGGAAACCTTCATGCCCTTCCTGGCCGAGAGCGGCTACCGCTGCTACGCGGTCTCGCTGCGGGGGCACGGCGGCAGCGACGGCCAGGATCACATCAACTGGCATTCCATCGCCGACTACGTGGACGACGTGGCCGCCGTCCTGCGCTGGCTGGGGGAGCCCGCCGTCCTGGTGGGCCATTCCATGGGAGGCTTCATCGTCCAGAAGACCCTGGAACGCCACGAGGCCCCAGCGGCCGCGCTGATCTGCTCGGTGCCCCCGCAAGGACTGGTGGCATCCCAGTTTCACCTGCTCCTGCAGAAGCCCCAGCTCTTTTTCGAAATCAACAACATCATGGGGGGAGGCCAGCCCTCCGACGCCATCCTGCGCGATGCCCTGTTCGCCCAGGAAGTCAGCGACGAAGTATTGAACAGCTTCCTGGCGCGCATGCAGAGCGAATCCCAGCGGGCCATCTGGGACATGTCCATGTTCAACCTGCCGCTGCTGCCCCTGATGAAGCGCCCGCCCATGCTGGTCCTGGGGGCGGAAAAGGATGTCCTGGTGCCGGCCTTCGTGGTGCAGGCGACAGCCCGCACCTATGGCCTGCCCGACCGCATTTTCCACGACATGGGACACGTCGTGACCCATGAAAAAAAATGGCCGCTCGCAGCGGCCACTTTGCGGGACTGGCTGCTGGAAACTGTGCCTTAGGCCTTGACGTCCACATTCTGCCCCAGATGGGGCGGATTGTTGGTCGGCTGGGGCAGGGCCTCCAGAAGTTGCTGGGCGTTCTGGGCTGCCAGGTCCATGGCTTTCTTCTGCACCAAAACGGCTGCGGAGTCCCCGGTACGAGCCCCGGACAGGGCGGTCGAAACGCTGGAAAGACCGGTTAAGTCCATAGAAACCTCCTTGTCGAACACTCTCAGTATATATCGTCTCGACAAGGCTCCAACTTTGGCTAGAATCCGCTCAACAACGAGGGGAGACCGACAATGGACAAGGGGGGAAACGGGCCACAGGCCCATAGCGCGCTTGGGGAGGCCCGCGGCGGCAGGAAGGAAGGCGGGGCATCGCTCACGGATGACCTGGAGGCACTGGAAGCCGCCCTGCTGGCGAAGATCGAGGCCTTCGACCTGCGTGCCATGACGGCGCCGCCGATGCCCGAGGCAGAACTCGAATCCGAACCCGAAACCGCACCCATCGAATTGACCGGCGAAATCTTGCGCCAATTCCTGGCGGACCCGGCTCCCGCCGCCATGGTCTCTGCCGCCCCGCCGGCTGTCGCCAGCCCACAACCGGCAGCCCCGGCGCCGGCGCCCCGCAAGCCCGCCCCCGAACGCCCCAAGGGCAGCCTCCTGGCGGAGCTGCGCCAGCAGGCCCAGGCCAAACAGAACGAGCGCACCGCCCAGAAGCAAGCGGAGCAGGAGGAATTGAAGGCCCTGAGCCGCAAGCTGGACGCCGCCCTGCGCCGGATCTTCTCCTATTGCCATGACCTGGTGCAGCAGCTCGACATCCTGCACCCGCCGGTGGCACACCGCTACTCGATCGCCGGAGTCCTGGACTTTTCCGGCCTGGAATGGCGCCGGGGCTTCGCCGAGTACCGGACACAGCCCGAAAGCGCCGGCGCTATCTATGAGCTTGTCAGCCTTTCCTGCCAGTTGGCCGGCCCCGGAAAACAGCAGCTGGAACGCCCCGGCGGCGTGGCCACGGAAAATCTGCGCAAGACCCTGTTCGATTACGGCCTCGCGTTCGACTGCGACGAGGTCAGGAATTTCCGGCGGGAAGTGGAACGGATGGTCTTTTCCGTCCCTGAAGAGGTCAAGATCAATCTACGCTGGCATGCCAACCTCCAGCTCCGGGCCATTGTCCTGGAGACCCGCAATCTGGAGCGCTTCGGCAGCCAGTCCTATCTGATTCTCCCGGAAGCCGTCGGCACGGCCATGCTCGATGAACTGGGGCGGCTGCTCCTGGGACAGCCCAACAGCTTCCGGGATTACTGCAGTCGGCAGGGCTGAGCGGGCCTATAGCCGATAGCTCTGGTCGCCCCGGGCAAATCCCAGCAGGGGCGAGTCGATGCCGCGGCCGATGGCGATGATCTTGAAGAGTTCGCCCATCTCGTGGGGCAGGATGAGCTTGTTCACCGCGCCGGCGGACCGGATGTATTCGGGAGACTCCGCCGGCAGCTCCGCCAGGCGTTCCAGGATGCCGCAGTTGAGGAGAAACTGCCCCTGGCCGGCGTAGCCCTGCAGTTCCAGCCCGGCCCCGTGGGCAGAGGCGATGATGCCGGTGAAATCGACGTGGGCCGTAATGTCCTGGAGCCCGGGAAGGTAGAACGGATCGGGATGGGCATGGTGGCGGTAGTGGCACATGAGGGTACCCCGGCCGCGCTGGGAATGGTAGAACTCCCGGCGGGGGAAGCCGTAGTCGATGAGCAAGAGGGTCCCCTGGGTCAGGATGCGGCCCCATTCTGCCGCCCAGGCCTGGGCGGCGAGCCCGATCTCGCTTTCGAAGCCGGGGGGCAGGCCGCATTGTTCGGCGATCTGCTGCGCGGCCGTGAGCAGGGCGCCGGCAGCAGGCTGCTCCCGCCAGGCGAAAGCACCGGCGGCATCGAGGCCGACGCCCCGCTCCAGGATGCCGTTTTCCCGCCACGCCACCAGATGCACCGGCATGGCATCCAGGACCTCGTTGCCGACGATGGCCCCGGCGAAGCGCTCGGGCAGGCGATCCAGCCATTCCACCCGGGCCAGCAGATGGGGCGCGGCGGCGGCCAGGGTGGCCTGCTGGCGCTGGCGCAGGTCTCCGGACAGTTCGAGAATGAGATAGCGCTCCGGCAGGCTGCCCAGACGCTCCAGTTCCAGGAGGAGATCGGCTGCCAGGCGACCGGAGCCGGCGCCGGCCTCGAGCACGAAGGGGGCCGCCGAGGCCATGACTTCGGCCACCTGCCGGGCCAGGGCCCGGCCGAAGAAGGGGGTCATTTCCGGGGCGGTGACGAAGTCGCCGGCGGCACCGAACTTCTGCGCTCCGGCGGCGTAGTAGCCGAGGCCCGGGGCGTAGAGGGCCAACTCCATGAAGCGGGCGAAGGACATCCATCCGCCCTGGTCGGCGATTTCCTGCTGCAGGAGGGCGGTAAGCCTTTCGCAATGAGCCTGGGCTTCGGGCGAGGGGAGAGGTAGCGACATAGCCGGGAGAAAAATCGGAATTTTAGCCTTTGTCGCCGCCAGCCGCCGCGATCGCGGCACGGATTCCCGATCCAAAGGCATTTTCCGCCGCCGGTTCGGGGTAAACTTCCCATGCCATGGAAGATAAAGACAGTCTTGTAGGCCGGGTCGTGTTGGTCACCGGCAGCGCCAAGCGGGTGGGAGCGGCCATCGCCCGGCGGCTGCACGCCGCCGGCGCCATCCTTGCCCTCCATTACCGGAGCGCCCAGGCCGAAGCGGCCGCCCTGGCGGACGAACTGAACGGCCGGCGCCCCGATTCGGCCGCCGTCTTCCAGGCCGACCTCCTGGATACCGGCCGCCTGCCGGCCCTGATCGAAACCATCCTTGCCCGCCATGGCCGGCTGGATGGGCTGGTCAATAACGCCTCCAGCTTCTTTCCTACCCCGGTGGGCAGCATTGACGAAGCCGCCTGGGACGATCTGGTGGGCAGCAATTTCAAGGCGCCGCTCTTCCTCGCCCAGGCGGCCGCACCCCATCTGCGCCAAAGCCGGGGAGCCATCGTCAATATCACCGATATCCATGGCGAGCGCCCCCTCAAGGGCTATCCCCTCTACTGTGCCGCCAAGGGCGCCCTGCTGACCCTGACCCGGGCGCTGGCCGTCGAACTGGGGCCGGAGGTGAGGGTCAACGCCATCTCCCCCGGCGCCATCCTGTGGCCCAACGACGGCCAGTTCCCGGCAGCGGACCGTTCCGCTATCGTCGACCACACGCTTCTCAAGCGCGAGGGATCCCCCGAGGACATCGCCGCTACTGTCCACTTCCTTCTCTGCGGCGCGCCCTACGTGACCGGCCAGGTCCTCAACGTGGACGGCGGCCGCACTGCCCACCTCTAAATCATGAACACCTCGAACACCCTCCTGAAACTCAAGAAATTCCTGGAAAGCCGTGTCGGCAAGGCCATCGGCGACTACAACATGATAGAGGACGGCGACACCGTCCTGGTCTGCGTCTCCGGCGGCAAGGACTCCTACTCCCTGCTTTCCATCCTGATGGCCCTGCGGGAGCGGGCGCCCATCGACTTCCGCATCATCGCCATGAACCTGGACCAGAAGCAGCCCGGCTTCCCGGCCGACGTGCTGCCGCGCCATTTCGAATCCATCGGCATCGAGTACCGCATCGTCGAGGCCGACACCTATTCCGTGGTCAAGGAGAAGATCCCGGAAGGCAAGACCACCTGCTCCCTCTGCTCCCGCCTGCGGCGCGGCATCATCTACCGCACCGCCAAGGAGTTGGGAGCCAACAAGATCGCCCTCGGCCACCACCGGGACGACATGGTCCATACCCTGTTCCTCAACATGCTCTTCGGCGGCAAGCTCAAGGCCATGCCGCCCAAGCTGGTGACCGACGACGGTGCCCACGTCGTCATCCGGCCCCTGGCCTACTGCTCCGAGACGGATATCGCCAAGTACGCCCGGGGCATGGAATTTCCCATCATCCCCTGCAACCTCTGCGGCTCCCAGAGCAACCTGCAGCGCCAGAAGATCCGGGAGATGATGCAGGAATGGGACCGCCGCTACCCGGGCCGTACCGAAGCGGTATTCACCGCCATGCAGAATGTCGTCCCATCCCACCTCGCCGACAATGCTCTTTTCGATTTCAAGGGGCTGACCCTGGACAGCCGGGTCGAGGAGGGCGACATCGCCTTCGATGCGCCGGAAATCCCCATGGTTGGCACCATTCCCCTGAATCCGGCCTAATGACATCGGCAAGGCAAAGGGGATTTGTTATGATTTGGGCTTCGCAAATTCAGGCGATGGCCACGGGAGCATAGGATGGATGGCGTGCAGGGCAAGCTGGCTGTGCTGTTCGCGGACGTCTCGGGCAGCGCCCGGCTGTACGAGCGGCTTGGCGACGCCGAGGCAGAACGCGCCGTGGATCGCTGCGTCAAGCGCATCGAGCGTGCCGTCGAAGGCTTCGGCGGGCGCCTGGTGGCGACCGGTGGCGACGAGATCATGGCCACCTTCGAAACTGCCGAGACGGCCTGCCTGGCCGCCCTGGAAATGCAGCAGCGGGTGGCGGATCTGCCGCCAGTCTCGGGCGTCAAGCTGGCTATCCGCATCGGCTTCCACGTCGGTCCGGTAACGGAGGGCGATGCCGGCCCGATCGGCGAGACTGTGAAGACCGCCGCCCACATCGTCGGCTTCGCCACTTCCGGGCGCATTCTCGCCAGCCAGGACGCCATCGCCGAGCTGCCCGCCCATCTGCGGGAAGGCGTCAGGGATCCGGGGCTGGCCGCCGGCAAGGGCGGCGAGGTGCCGATGCTGGAGGTGGTCTGGCAAAGGGCCGAGGAGACCATTCCCCCCGCCGCCAAGCCGCCGGTTGAAAAGACGCCGGCCAAGCCGGCGGCCCAGGCGGCAGCTGCGGCCGAAAAGTCATCCACCAAGCTGTGCCTGCGCTACCACGGCCGCGCCTATCTGCTGGACAACAAGACGCCCATCCTCTCCCTGGGGCGGGACTCCAGCAGCGATGTGGTCATCGAGGACCGAAAGGCTTCCCGGCACCACGCCCGCATCGAGAAGCGGGGCGACCAGTTTGTCTATGTGGACCGCAGCACCAACGGCAGCTACGTCACCTTGGCCGCAGCCAAGGAAACCATGATCCGGCGCACCGAAATCGTGCTGCTGGGCGCCGGCTCCGTCTGCTTCGGCGCTTCGGCCAACGACCCGGCGGCCGACGGCGCGACCTTCGAGTACCTGTAGCCGTCGGCCGGAGCCGGGGACTGCCGGAATAGAAGCAGGACGGCAACCGACCGCCCGGTCCGGTCTCGACAAGTGCCGCATGCCAACAAAAATGCCAGCCGGGCTGGATTCCGGCTGGCAAATCCAAAAGATGGAAAATCCTATTGCTTGTCGCCCTTGAGGCAGGTGCTCATGAAGCTCTTGCGCTCGGCGCCCTTGAGGGCCTTTGCCTTGGCTTCCTTGCTGCAGGACTTCATCTTTTCCTGCTGGCTGCTGACCTTCCGCGGCGCCGCGGGCGCCTCTTCGGCGGCGTAGGCGGTGCCGATGGTGGCGGCAAAGGCGATGGCGAGCAGACTGACCAGTTTGTTCATGTTAACTCCTGGGATGGTTGGAAACGCAATCCCATTGTCATTAACTCACAACTCTTCGTCAAGCATGCTGCGCTGTTGGCGATCCATGAAATCCTGCATGCTGTCGATGCCCCGCAGCTGCAGGATGGTGTTGCGCACGGCCGCTTCCAGAAGGACCGCCAGGTTGCGGCCGGCGGCCACCGGGATGACCACCTTGCGGATGGGCACGCCTAGCACTTCCTGGGTCTGGGCATCGAGGGGAAGACGGGGGGCGTCGAGGCCCGCCACCGGCTTTTGCAGGTGGACGATGAGCTTGAGCTTCATCTTCCGCCGCGACGCCGTCTCGCCGAAAATGGTGCGGATGTTGAGGAGACCGAGGCCGCGCACTTCCAGGAAGTCGCGCAGCATGCCGGGGCAGCGGCCTTCGATGGTGGTGGGGGCGATGCGCGCCATCTCCACCACGTCATCGGCGACCAAGCCGTGGCCGCGGGAAATCAGTTCCAGGGCCAGCTCGGACTTGCCGACCCCCGAATCGCCGGTGATGAGCACCCCCATCCCCAGCACGTCCATGAAGACCCCGTGCATGCTGACGGTGTCGGCCAGGCGCCGGGAGAGGTAGATGCGCAGGAGGTCGATCACTGCCGAAGCCGGCTTGGGAGAGGTGAGCAGCGGCGTTTCGCTGGCCTCGCAGGCGGTGAGCAGGTTTTCCGGCACATCCAGGCCCTCGGCGACGATGATGGCCGGCGACTGGGCGGTGAGGATGTCCTGAAAATGGTGCCGGAAGCGGGCCTCTCCCACCCGGGTCACCCATTCGTATTCGGCATTGCCCATGACCTGCAGGCGCTCGGGGTGGATGACGTTGATGTGGCCGACCACATCGGCGCCGTAGTTATTGGAGGCTTTCAGCTCGATGCGGCGCTGGGCGTTATGGGCGACGAGCCAGTTGAGCAACAGCTTTTCGCGGTTGTCTTCGTAGAGCTGGGAAAGGCTGATGTGGTGCACGGAAGGACTTATTGCCGAAAGAGGGCAGTCACCGATGCGGGATCGGGCGCCGCCGCCAGGGCATCGCGGAAGGCCCGGTCGGCGAAGCGCTGGGCGAGCTCGGAGAGAATCTGCAGATGTTCCTCGGTGGCCTGCTCGGGCACGAGGAGGACAAAGAGCAGACTGACCGGACGGCCGTCCGGGGAATCGAAGGGTACGGGGGTGGCCAGGCGCAGGAAGGCGCCGGTAGCCTGTTTCAGGCCCTTGATGCGGCCATGGGGAATGGCGATCCCTTGGCCGAGCCCGGTGGAGCCGAGCTTTTCACGGGCGAAGAGGCTGTCGAAAACGACCGAACGGGCGATGCCGGCATGGTTTTCAAAGAGGATCCCAGCCTGCTCGAAGACCCGTTTCTTGCTGCTGGCTTCCAGATCCAGCACGACGTGGGTTTCGGGCAGAAGCTTGATGAAAGGATTCATGGTTACGGAAAAGAACTAGGCCGCGGCCGGCAGGTGCCGGCCGCGAGGCCTGGCCGGGATTACTCGGCTTCGTGATGTACGGGCTTGTCGCCGCGATGGTGGTCTTGGACCTTCTGCTTGTACTTCTGGACCTGGCGATCGAGTTTGTCGAACAGGACGTCGATGGCGGCATAAAGGTCGTCGGCGGCATTCTCGGCGTAGATATCCTTGCCCGGCACGTGCAAGGTCACTTCAGCCTTCTGCTGCAGTTTCTCCACGGACAGAATGACGCTGACCCCGGTGACGCGATCGAAATGGCGAACGACTGGATCCAGCCGGTTCTGAACATAATCGCGCAAGGCCGGCGTGACTTCGATGTGATGGCCGCTGATCTGCAGATTCATTTTTTCTCCTCTCTTTACAGAGTCTTGCGTAAATTGACCGGCGGGATGTTGAGGGCTTCCCGGTATTTGGCTACCGTTCGGCGGGCGACAACGATTCCCTGCTGGCCTAGTATTTCGGATATTTGACTATCCGACAAGGGCTTCTTGCCATCCTCGGACCCGATCAATTGCTTGATCAGGGCGCGAATGGCGGTTGCGGAGCATGCGCCGCCGGTATCCGTGGCGACATGGCTGCCAAAAAAGTATTTGAGCTCGAAAATGCCCCGGGGCGTCGCCATGTATTTCTGGCTCGTCACCCGCGACACAGTGGATTCGTGCAGGCCGAGAATGTCGGCGATTTCCCGCAACACCAGGGGCCGCATGGCCACTTCGCCATGCTCGAAGAATTGGCGCTGGCGGTCGACGATGGCCTGGGTGACGCGATGGATGGTCTCGAAGCGCTGCTGCACGTTCTTGATGAGCCAGCGCGCCTCCTGCAGTTGGCCGCTCAGGTTGCCGTTGCCGCGCCGCTGCCGGGCGAGGATCTCGGCATAGAGGCGATTGATCCGCAGGCGGGGGTAGGCGTCCGGGTTGATATAGGCCGTCCACTTGCCCTTCAGCTTCTTCACGATCACGTCCGGCGTGATGTAGCGAGTCTCCAGGGGGGCGAAGCGGGCGCCGGGCCGGGGATCGAGGCTGGTGATCAGGGCATGGGCGGCCCGCAGGGCATCATCGTCGCAGCCGGCGAGACGCTTGATGCGAGCGAAGTCCCGGGCAGCCAGCAACTCCAGGTGCTTGTCGACGATGACCAGAGCCAGATTCCGCACGTCGTCGGCCTCCCGGGCTCGCAACTGCAGGGCAAGGCACTCCTTGGCGGTGCGGGCGCCGATGCCGGTGGGATCGAAGTTCTGGATATGCCTGAGGGCAATCTCCAGTTCTTCGAGTTCGATCTCGTATTCCAGCGGCAGGGTTTCCAGCAGTTCCTCGAGGGAAGTGGACAGATAGCCGTCGTCGTCCAGGGCCTCGATCATGAACCGGATGAGGCTGCGGTCCCGCTCCGACACCTGGGTCATCCCCAGTTGCCAGAGGAGATGGTCCCGCAGGCTGGTCGCCACGGCATGAATCTCCTGGCTGTCGTTATCGTCGTCATCGTCGCGGCCGGCGCCGGAGTAGGTGCCGGCGTCGGAGGACCAGCGGTCATCGTCGTCAGCGGTGGGCGCCTGCATTTCCAGGCGTTCCGGCTCCGTTTCGCGCTCGGCGGGGGCTTCCCGTTCCGACGTTTCGGCATGCTGCTCGGCGCCGCCGGCCTCAAAGCCGCCGCCCCCGTAGCTTTCGCCGTCTTCCCCCTCCCGCTCGAGGAGGGGATTTTCCAGCAGGTAGCGCTCGATTTCCTGGTTCATCTCCAGGGTCGACAGCTGTAGAAGCTTGATCGACTGCTGGAGCTGGGGCGTCAGCGCCAGATGCTGCGAGAGCTTGAGCTGGAGGGCGGGCTTCATTCTTTTGCCGGTGGCGTTGCGGGCTTACAGCCGGAAATTTTCGCCAAGATAGACTTTGCGCACGCTTTCATTATGGACGATTTCGTCCGGCCTGCCAGAGGCCAGCACACTGCCTTCGTTGATGATGTAGGCGCGGTCGCAGATGCCCAGGGTTTCCCGGACGTTGTGGTCGGTGATCAGGACCCCGATGTTGCGTTCCTTGAGGAAGCGGATGATTTTCTGGATTTCCAGCACGGCAATGGGATCCACGCCGGCAAAGGGCTCGTCCAGCAGGATGAAGCGCGGGTGGGTTGCCAGGGCCCGGGCGATTTCCACCCGACGGCGCTCCCCACCCGACAGGGCCGCCGCGTTGATGTGACGGACATGGCCGATATGGAGTTCCTTGAGGAGGGCCTCGAGGCGGTACTCGATTTCCTCCGGCTCCAGGTTCTGCAGCTCCAGCACCGCCTGGATGTTCTCGGCCACGTTGAGCTTCCGAAAGACCGAGGCCTCCTGGGGCAGGTAGGAGAGGCCCAGGCGGGCCCGGCTGTGCATGGGCTGGTGGGTGAGGCGGGCGTCGTCGATGAAAACGTCGCCGCCGTCGGCGGGCACCAGTCCGACAATCATGTAGAAGCAGGTGGTCTTGCCGGCGCCGTTGGGGCCCAGGAGGCCGACCACCTCGCCGCTCCTGACCTCGAAGGAGACATCGCGGACGACGGTGCGCGCCTTGTAGCGCTTGTTGAGGTTGTGGGCGGAAAGGGTCGCGAGTCCTTCGCTCATTCGTCTTCTCCACGCAGCACCCGCCGGATCGCTTCGGTGGAGAAGCCGCGGTATTGCAGGAAACGCATCTGCTTCGCCCGTTCCTCGGCGTTGGCGGGCGCCGCCTTGAATTTCTTCTGCCAGACCTGCCGGCAGCGTGCTGTTTCGTCGCCGCCTTCAGCCACGGCGGCAGCAATGTCCTCGTCGGCCACACCCTGCCCACGCAGTTCCTGCTTCAGGCGGGAATTGCCGAAACGGCCGGCCCGGGCGGCAACCCGCTGGCTTGCGTAGCGCTGGTCGGAAAGGAGATGTTCGGCTTGCAAGGCGTCGAGCAGACGTTCGAGTTGTTCTTCGGATTCGGCATGGGGCGCGAGCTTGGCTCTCAGTTCCGCCCGGCTGTACTCACGCCGGGCCAGGAACTTGAGAGCCTGCCCGCGCAGGGCATCAGGCATTGGCAGGCGCCGACTTGGTCGGCTTGATGACATTGACGGCCGCTGCCTCCCGGATGCGGCCTTCGATTTCCTGGGCGATCTCCGGGTGGGACCTCAGGAATTCCCGGGCGTTGTCCTTGCCTTGGCCGATCTTTTCGCCGTTGTAGGCGTACCAGGCGCCGGACTTGTCCACGATCTTGTGATTGACGCCCATCTCGATCATCTCGCCCTCCCGGGAGATGCCCTCGCCGTAGAGGATATCGAAGATCGCCTCGCGGAAGGGGGGCGACACCTTGTTCTTCACCACTTTCACCTTGGTCTCGTTGCCGATCACCTCATCGCCCTTCTTGATGGAGCCGATGCGGCGGATATCGAGGCGCACTGAAGAGTAGAACTTGAGCGCATTGCCGCCGGTGGTGGTTTCCGGATTGCCAAACATGACCCCGATCTTCATCCGGATCTGGTTGATGAAGATGACCAGGGTGTTGGTCTTCTTGATGTTGGCGGTGAGTTTCCGGAGGGCCTGGCTCATCAGGCGGGCATGCAGGCCGACCATCTGGTCGCCCATCTCGCCTTCGATTTCGGCCCGCGGCGTCAGGGCCGCCACCGAGTCCACGACGATGATGTCCACCGAGCCGGAACGCACCAGCATGTCGGCGATTTCCAGGGCTTGTTCACCGGTGTCGGGCTGGGAGATGAGCAGGTCGCCCACATTGACGCCCAGCTTCTGGGCGTACTGGGGATCGAGGGCGTGCTCGGCGTCGATGAAGGCCGCCACGCCGCCCAGTTTCTGCATCTCGGCCACGACCTGGAGACAGAGGGTGGTCTTGCCGGAGGATTCCGGACCGTAGATTTCCACCACCCGACCCCGGGGCAGGCCGCCGACGCCGAGGGCGATATCGAGGCCGAGGGAACCGGTGGAAACCACCTGAATGCCTTCGTCGATCTCGGCCTCGCCCATCTTCATGATGGAGCCCTTGCCGAACTGCTTCTCGATCTGTTGCAGCGCTGCGGCCAGCGCTTTCGACTTGTTCTCGTCCATGGTGTTACCTCGAAAGTTGGAGTGATTATGACACAGGGGCCAGTACTTGGAACAGAAATTGCTCAGACGGAGACCACCCCGCTATCCCACGAAGAAAAGGGCAGTTTTCTGCAAAAATTCAGACGGCGTATTCGATAGACATACACCTGTCCGGCAAGTATGCTTCCCTGACCTGGGGAAGCCCCCTCGCCGCATCCCTGTGCACCTCAGGGCGGGAATAGACGGAAAGCGACATCCGGCCTCAGGGTACGCGAGTACTGTATGTCCATACAGTTATACGCCGATTTCGAGCACGCTGCAAGACTTGCTCCAGAACCGCCGACCCTCGGTTTTTTGACCCCGCCGCCGCCAAGGAAACTCCCCAACCCGGAATCGCTGTCTTATAGCCAGCGACCTTTCGGGAGGGCACATGGGCCCACTTCAGCGTTTCCCTTGGCTGTGGCGGCATCGGATTCTTCTTCTCCTGATTTTTCTTCCCGTCGCCGGCCTGGCCGTCTGTGAAATCGCCGGCTGGCCCTTCCTCAGGCCGCCGGCCGAACGGCTGATGAGCCAGCGCATGGAACGCCCCGTCCGCATCACGGCGCCCTTTCGCCTGCACTTTCTGGGCAGCCTGCGCCTCCAGGCCCACGGCCTGTGGATCGCCGCCCCCTCGGGTTTCGACCTGCCCCATTTCCTGGACGCCCAGGACATCGCCCTCAAGCTGCGCTACCGGGACCTTCGGGATTTCAGGCACACCAAGCGCCTCCACATCGCCGCCCTCGACGTCAGCCGTATGGATGCCCGGCTGGTCCGCCGGAGCAACGGCGACGCCACCTGGCGCTTCGGCCCCCCGGACCCGAACAAGCCGGCCCCCGAACCCCCGGCCGTGGACATCCTGGCGATACGCCAGGGCACCCTGACCTTTCGCGACCCCACCCTGGAAACTGATCTCCAGGCCAGCTTCGACACCCGGGCCGGGGACGGAGAGGCAGCTCCGGTTTCCCACGTGCAGGCTCAAGGGGTGCTCCGCCAGCGCCCGTTCACGGGGGAATTGACCACCTTGGGGTGGCTGCCGGCCGCTTTCGAAGAGAGCACCGCCGGAGCCGTGAAGGCCAGGGGCTGGCTGACCTCCGGCAGCCTGCGGGCCGACTTCGACGGCAGCGTGAAGGACCTCCTCGGCCGCCGGGGCATCCACGGCACGGTGACGGCCAAGGGCCCCTCCCTGGGGCTCCTGGGGCAGCTGGTCGGCTCCCCCCTGCCGACGACGGCGCCCTTTTCCGTGCGGGGGAGCATCGACAAGGAACAGGACACCTGGAGCGCCCGCGTCGACCAGGCCGAGATCGGCAGAAGCCGTCTGGCGGCCCACTTCACCTACGACCCCGCCACCAAGCCCCCCCAGCTGAAGGGGGAACTGAGCGGCGCCAGCCTCTATCTCGCCGACCTGGCCCCCGCCTTCGGCACCCGTACCGTCGAGGGCCAACCCATCCGGCGCCAGCCGGGACATCTTTTCCCCAACCGCCCCCTCAACCTGCCGGCGCTGAAGAACCTGACCGCCCGGGTCGTGGTGAACCTGGACAGGGTGGATCTGGGAAGCGCCTTCAAGGAGCCCATCACTCCCTTCAAGGCCGTCCTGACCCTGGCGCAGGGCAAGCTGGGGCTCGCTAAAGTGGACGCCCGCGCCGCCGGGGGGCGGCTGACCGGCGATATCTCCGTCGACGCGCGGGAAAAGACGCCCCTTTGGCGCTCCGACCTGGCCTGGGACGGCATCCGCCTGGAGGACTGGCTGAAGGGCGCCAAGACCCGGGGCAAGGGAACGCCCGCGGCGGCGGGGGAAAAGCGCCCGCCCTACTTCACCGGGACCTTGCTGGGCCGGGCGAAGGTGGTCGGGGAAGGGCGCTCCACCGCCGAGGTGCTGGGGTCCCTGGATGGAGACATCACCCTGTTCGTGCGCAACGGCACCCTGTCCCGCCTCGTGGTCGAGCTCCTGGGCCTGGACGTGGCCCAAAGCCTCGGACTGGTGCTGGAGGGAGACCAGACCCTGCCGGTGCGATGCGCCGTCATGGACCTGCAGGCCAGGCATGGCGTCCTCTCCCCCAAGGTGGCCCTCATCGACACCCCGGTGACCCTGGTCCTGGCCGACGGCACCATCGATCTGGCCAAGGAAAGCCTCAATTTCCGCCTCACTGCCAAGCCCAAGAACGTCTCCCCCTTCACGGTCCGTTCCCCCATCCGCATCCGGGGTGCCCTGGACGCCCCGGATGTGGCGCCGGAACCGGGCCCCATCGCCGCCCGGGTGGTGGGCGGACTCGCCCTGGCCTTCGTCAATCCCCTGGCCGCGATCATTCCCTTCGTCGACCCCGGCGGCACCAGCGGCTCCCACTGCGCCGAAGCCCTCGCCAGCCTCAAGCGCTGAGGACGGAGGGTAAAATGGCGGCCCCCGCCCGCCGCCCCCTTCGCCCATGACCGCCCGGCATCCCTATTCGCCGCCTCCTCACCAAGGCCTCGACATCGTCTACGCAGAAGAGAGCTTCCTGGTGGTGAACAAGCCGAGCGGCCTCCTGTCGGTGCCGGGCCGGGGCGAGGACAAGCAGGACTGCCTGGCGGCCCGGGTCCAGGCGGAATATCCGGAAGCCCTCATCGTCCATCGCCTGGACATGGAGACTTCCGGCCTCCTGGTGCTGGCCCGCAGCGAGGAGGCCCACCGGCGCCTTTCCCGGCTCTTCCGGGAGCGCCGGGTGGACAAGCGCTACATCGCCATCGTGGCGGGACGCCTGGAGACGGCGGCCGGGGAGGTGAACCTGCCCCTGATCTGCGACTGGCCCAACCGCCCCCGCCAGAAGGTGGATTTCGAACTGGGCAAACCCTCCCTCACCCGCTTCCGGGTCCTGGGCTACGATCCAGCGGCCGACGCCACCCGGGTCGAGCTGGAACCAATCACCGGCCGCTCCCACCAGCTGCGGGTCCACATGCAATCCCTCGGGCACCCCATCCTGGGAGACCCGCTTTACGGCCCCCCCGCCGGCCGGAGCCCGCACCTGCTGCTCCATGCCGCCTGCCTGGCCTTTCCCCATCCCTTCGACGACGAGACCCGGGCCTTTTCCTCTCCTCCGCCTTTCTGAAGGGCTGAACCGTCAGGTAGACGGCGCCGCCATATCCGTATAATCCGCGTCATTTCAATCCCTTGCCCGCAAGGTCGCCGCCGACATGCTCATCTGGTTCGTCGTCCTCTACCTGGTCGTTTCCATCGGCATCGGCCTCTTCGCCGCCACCCGGGTCCATAACGCCAAGGACTTCGCCGTCGCCGGCCGCCACCTGCCGCTGCCGGTGGTCACCGCCACCGTCTTCGCCACCTGGTTCGGGGCGGAAGCGGTGTTCGGGGCATCTTCGACCTTCGTCAGGGAAGGCTTGCGCGGCGTGGTGGCCGATCCCTTCGGCTCCTCCATGTGCCTGGTCATCGCCGGCCTCTTCTTTTCCCGCTATCTCTACAAGCTCAACATCATCACCCTCGGCGACTTCTACCGGATGCGCTACAACCGCACCGTCGAGGTCATCACCACCCTGTGCATCGTCGCTTCCTACCTGGGCTGGGTGTCGGCCCAGATCAAGGCCCTGGGCCTCATCCTCAACGTCGTCACCGACGGCGGCGTCAGCCAGACGGCGGGCATGATCCTGGGGGCCGCCGTGGTCCTCACCTACACCACCTTCGGCGGCATGCTGTCGGTGGCGGTCCTCGATTTCGTGCAGATGGCGGTGAGCATGGGCGGGCTCTTCTATATTGCGACGGTGCTCTCCGACAAGACCGGCGGGGTGGCGACGGTGATCGACCATGCGGCCGCCGCCGGCAAGTTCGAGTTCTTCCCCCCGCCCGACCCCTGGATGTGGATCACCTTCCTCGGCGCCTGGGTGACCATGATGCTGGGCTCGGTTCCCCAGCAGGATGTCTTCCAGCGCATCACCTCGGCCAAGAGCGCCAAGGTCGCGGTGGCGGGTTCCATCCTGGGGGCGTCCATCTATTTCTGCTTTACCTTCGTGCCGATGTTCATCGCCTATTCGGCGACCATCATCGACCCGGCCCAGTACCAGCCCCTCCTTCAGTCCGACGCCCCGGCCGACTACCAGCGGGTGCTGCCCCTGCTGGTCATGGGCCACACGCCCCTGTTCGCCCAGGTCATCTTCTTCGGCGCCGTGCTGTCGGCCATCATGAGCTGCTCCTCGGCCACCCTCCTGGCACCCTCGGTGACCTTCGCCGAGAACATCGTCCGCGGCTTCTACCCGACCATGGGCGACCACGTCTTCCTGCGGGTAATGCGCCTGTCCATCGTCGGTTTCGCCTGCCTGGTGCTGACCTTTGCCCTGGTCTCCAACGCCTCCATCTTTAAGATGGTGGAAAACGCCTACAAGATCACCCTGGCCGGCGCCTTCGTCCCCCTTTTCGCCGGCGCCCTGTGGAAGCGCGCCAATACCCAGGGGGCCTTGGCGGCCATCGTCGGCGGCCTCGCCTCCTGGCTCCTCATCGAAGTCCTGGTAGGGGAGGGAAGCCCGGTGCCGCCCCAGCTCATCGGGCTGGGAGTGAGCTTCTTGGGCATGGTGGTCGGCTCCCTGCTGCCGCAATGGATCGGGCGGCCGCTGCCCCACGAGGACATCCACGCCGCCCTGCATCACCGGGCCGCCACCCAGACCCACCACGCCGAACCCTTGCACGAACACCTGCCGCACTGAACTGACAACTCTGAACTCCGCCCCCGGGGGACGGTCAATGTTGTGAGCCACTCGGTACGGCCCGGAAAGGAGGCGCGCCGTGCATAAGACGATTCCACTCATTCCGGCAATGCAATGCATTGGGGTGGCGAATTTCCTAGGAGCACCTGGAGCGGGTCCGGAACGCGGGCCGGAAGCCCTGCGTTCGGCCGGGCTGGTCGCGGCGCTGCGCCGTAACGGCCTGCAAGCCCAATGGCTGCGGACCCTGACGCCACCTGCCGGAGAACGGATGCAGGCCTTGTACCAATTGCTGCTGGAAGTCGCCGCTGCCGGCGAGGGAGTGGTGCAAGCCGGCGCCAAGCCCATCTTCGTCGGCGGCGACCATACCCAGGCCGCCGGCGCCTGGCGCGGTGTCGGCCGGGCCCTGGGGATTGCTCCCGGCCTCATCTGGATCGACGCCCACCTGGATGCCCATGTCCCCGCCACCAGCCCTTCCGGTAATCCCCACGGCATGCCCCTGGCCGCCCTGCTCGGTTACGGCGATCCGGCCCTGACCGGCATTCCCGGCCCCGCCCTTGACCCCCATCGGGTGGCGGTGGTCGGCGGGCGCAGTTTCGAAGCGGCCGAGGCCCAATTCCTGGCCGACCTGGGGGTACGCGTCCTTGGCACCGCCGACATCGACAGTCACGGCCTGCATGCCGTTTTCACCGAGGCCCGCCGGATCGCGGAGGGTGACGGACACGGCTTCGGCATCAGCTTCGACATCGACGCCCTCGATCCCCGGGAAGCGCCGGCGGTATCCACGCCGGCACCCGCCGGCCTGCCGGCGGAAGCCCTGCGGGAGGCACTGCGCGGTTGCCTGCGGGAGCCCCGCTGCGTCGGCCTGGAAGTGGTGGAGTATTGCCCTGGCCGGGATCCCCAAGGGCGCACCGCCCGCCTCGTCATCGACCTGGTGGAGGCCGCCGCCGCGCCGGATGGGGCGGAGCTGCGGCGCTGGGAAGACGAGTACGGCGCCCGCAATTACGCTCCCCTGCCGGTGGTGCTGCAATCGGGCAGCGGCTGCTGGCTCAAGGATGTGGACGGCCGCCGCTATCTCGATCTGATGGCGGCCTATTCCGCCGCCAGCTTCGGCCATTCCCATCCCCGCCTGGTGGCGGCCCTGGGTGCCCAGGCGGGGCGCCTGGCGGTGACGTCCCGGGCCTTTTCCAACGACCGCCTGCCCCTCCTGCTGCGGCGCCTCACCGAACTCACCGGCCACGACCGGGCGCTGCCCATCAACACCGGGCTGGAAGCGGTGGAGACGGCCCTCAAGGCGGCCCGCAAGTGGGCTCACAAGGTTAAGGGCGTACCCGACGGCCAGGCCGAGATCATCGCCTGCACCGGCAATTTCCATGGTCGCTCCATCGCCATCACCGGACTCTCGTCGGAGCCCCAGTACCGGGACGGCTTCGGTCCCTTCCCGACGGGAACGAGGAGCGTCCCCTATGGCGATGCCGCCGCCCTGGAAGCCGCCATCACGCCCCATACCGCCGCCTTCCTGGTGGAGCCCATCCAGGGCGAGGCGGGCATCATCGTGCCGCCGGCCGGCTACCTCGCCGCCTGCGCCGAAATCTGCCGCCGCCACCGGGTGCTGTTCATCGCCGACGAGGTCCAGACCGGGCTCGGGCGCACCGGCCGCCTGCTGGCCTGCCAGCACGAGGGCGTGCGTCCGGACGGGATCATCCTCGGCAAGGCCCTGGGCGGAGGAATGCTGCCGGTATCCGCCTTCCTGGCCGACAACGAGGTCATGCAAGTGTTCTCGCCCGGCGATCACGGCTCCACTTTCGGCGGCAATGCCCTGGCGGCTGCGGTGGCCCTGGAGGCCCTCGACATCCTGGAAGAGGAGGATCTGGTGAACCGCACTGCCGAACTGGGCGACCACCTGCTGGCCTCCCTGCAGACCATCGCCAGGGAGTCGCCCCTGGTGCGCGAGGTGCGCGGCCGCGGCCTCTTCGCTGGAATCGAACTAAATCCCCAAGTTGATGCCCATCAACTAGCCCTGGCGCTTCTCGAGCGCGGGGTGCTGACCCGGGAGACCCACGGCACGGTACTGCGGCTTGCACCTCCGCTTGTCATCAGCCGGGAGGAACTGGATTGGGGGCTGGAAAGGATTGCCGAAACGCTGGCGGCCCGGGGAAGGCCCCCGCCGCAGGCAGCATAAAAAGTCTGAATGGAGATAAATCTTTACACGGCTTGTCTATCTAATCGCTAGTGCGCCAAGGACGAAAGAGGAGGCCATCATGTCACTATTCACCCGTTACCAGAGCCGTTACGAGGCCTCGCAGGAAGAGGAAATATCGGTCCAGGACTACCTGGAGTTATGCCGCAAGGATCGCTCGGCCTATGCCAGCGTGGCCGAGCGCATGTTGATGGCCATCGGCGAACCGGAACTGTTGGATACCCGCCTCGACCACCGCCTGTCGCGCATCTTTGCCAACAAGATACTCAAGGTGTATCCCGCCTTCCGCGAGTTCTACGGCATGGAGGAGGTGATCGAGCACATCGTCGCCTACTTCCGCCACGCCGCCCAGGGCCTGGAGGAAAAGAAGCAGATCCTCTACCTCCTGGGGCCAGTGGGGGGCGGCAAGTCCTCCCTGGCCGAGAAGCTGAAGTACCTGATCGAGAAGGTGCCCTTCTACGCCATCAAGGGTTCGCCGGTTAACGAATCGCCCCTCGGCCTCTTCAACCCGGCGGAGGACGCCACCCTGCTGGAAGAGGATTACGGCATCCCGCGCCGCTACCTGGGTTCCATCATGAGCCCCTGGGCCGTGAAGCGCCTGCACGAGTTCGGCGGCGACATCACCAAATTCCGGGTGGTGAAGCTGTGGCCGTCGGTGCTGTCCCAGATCGCCGTCTCCAAGACCGAGCCCGGCGACGAGAACAACCAGGACATCTCCTCCCTGGTGGGCAAGATCGACATCCGGATGCTGGAAAAGTATTCCCAGAACGACACCGACGCCTATTCCTATTCCGGCGGCCTCTGCCTGGCCAACCGGGGCATCCTGGAATTCGTCGAGATGTTCAAGGCGCCCATCAAGGTCCTGCATCCCCTGCTCACCGCCACCCAGGAGAGCAATTACAAGGGGACCGAGGGCTTCGGCGCCATTCCCTTCGACGGCCTCATCCTGGCCCACTCCAACGAGGCCGAGTGGATGTCCTTCAAGAACAACCGCAACAACGAGGCCTTCCTGGACCGCATCTACATCGTCAAGGTGCCGTACTGCCTGCGGGTTTCCGACGAGATCCACATCTACGAGAAGCTCCTCACCAACTCCTCCCTGTCCAAGGCCCCCTGCGCCCCGGACACCCTGCGCATGATGGCCCAGTTCTCGGTGCTGTCCCGCCTGAAGGAGCCGGAGAATTCCTCCATCTTTTCCAAGATGAAGATCTACGACGGCGAGAACCTCAAGGACACCGATCCCAAGGCCAAGAGCTACCAGGAGTACCGGGACTTCGCCGGGGTGGACGAGGGCATGACCGGGCTGTCCACCCGCTTCGCTTTCAAGATTCTCTCCAAGGTCTTCAACTTCGACCATCGGGAGGTGGCGGCCAACCCGGTGCACCTGATGTACGTGCTGGAGCAGCAGATCGAGCAGGAACAGTATCCCCCCGAGGTGGAGGAGCGCTACATGCGCTTCCTCAAGGAATACCTGTCCCCGCGCTACGCCGAGTTCATCGGCAAGGAAATCCAGACCGCCTACCTGGAGAGCTACTCGGAGTACGGCCAGAACATCTTCGACCGCTACGTCGTGTATGCGGACTTCTGGATCCAGGACCAGGAATTCCGCGATCCCAACACCGGCGAAATCCTCGACCGGGTGGCCCTGAACGACGAGCTGGAGAAGATCGAGAAGCCGGCCGGGATTTCCAACCCGAAGGATTTCCGCAACGAGGTGGTGAATTTCGTCCTGCGGGCCCGGGCCAAGAACAACGGCAAGAACCCATCCTGGACTTCCTACGAGAAGCTGCGGGCGGTGATCGAGAAGAAGATGTTCTCCAACACCGAGGAACTGCTGCCGGTGATTTCCTTCAACGCCAAGGCCAGTGCCGACGACGTCAAGAAGCACCAGGACTTCGTCAACCGCATGATCGACAAGGGCTATACCGACAAGCAGGTACGGCTGCTGTGCGAGTGGTATCTGCGGGTGAGGAAGAGTTCCTGATATGACCGTACGCATCGTCGACCGACGCCAGGACAGCAAGAACAAGAGTTCCATCAACCGCAGCCGCTTCATCCGCCGCTTCAAGGGGCAGATCCGGAAGGCCGTGGCGGATGCCATCGCCCGGCGGGGCATCCGCGACCTGGACAATGGCGAGAAGATCGGCATTCCCAGCCGCGACATCTCGGAACCCCAGTTCCGCCACAGCCGCAGCGGCATCCGGGAAAATGTCCATCCCGGCAACGATCGCTTCCTGCCCGGCGACGAGGTGGACCGGCCCCTGGACGGGGGCGGCGGCCAGGGCCGGGGGCAGGCCAGCAAGGAAGGGGAAGGGATCGACGACTTCGTCTTTACCCTCTCCCGGGACGAGTTCCTGGACATCTTCTTCGACGAACTGGCCCTGCCCAACCTGATCAAGCGCCAGCTCGCCAAGATCGAGGAGTACCGGCGGGTACGGGCGGGCTACACCCACACCGGGGTGCCCACCAACATCAACCTCATCCGCACCATGCGGGGCGCCACCGGCCGGCGCATCGCCACGGTGGGGCCCCAGGCCAGCCGCCTGCGGGAGCTCCAGGAGGAGCTTGAAAAACTGCTGGCCCTGCGGCCCGATGACGACCCCGAGGTCAAGCGCCTGGAACGGGAAATCGCCGCCCTGAGGGCCCGCCTGGGAACCGTCCCCTTCATCGATACCTTTGACCTGCGCTACAACGCCCGCATCCGCATCCCGGAACCCTCCACCCAGGCGGTGATGTTCTGCCTCATGGACGTCTCCGGTTCCATGGACGAGGGCAAGAAGCAGATGGCCAAGCGCTTCTTCATGCTCCTCTACCTGTTCCTGCACCGGGCCTACGAGCACATCGAGGTGGTCTTCATCCGCCACCACACGGCGGCCGAGGAAGTGGACGAGGATAACTTCTTCCACTCCCGGGAGACCGGCGGCACCATCGTCTCCAGCGCCCTCAAGCTGATGCGGGACATCATCCAGGAGCGCTACATGAGCAGCGTCTGGAACATCTACGGCGCCCAGGCTTCCGACGGCGACAACTGGAGCGACGACTCGCCCCAGTGCCGGGAACTCCTGTCCGCCGCCATCCTGCCGGCAGTGCAGTACTTCGCCTACATCGAGATCACCGACGGCGAGCCCCAGAACCTCTGGCTGGAATACGAGACGGTGCGGGACTTCCATCCCGACGTCTTCGCCATGCAGCGCATCGCGGAAGCCACCGACATCTACCCGGTGTTCCGCGAACTGTTCAAGAAGCGGCTAGTCTAGGGAGCCGGCCATGGGCAAGAAACCCTCCTTCGCCTCGACCCAGAGTTCCGAGTGGACGGTCGAGGCCATCGAGCATTACGACCTGGAAATCGGCCGGGTGGCCCGCAACTACGGCCTCGACTGCTACCGCCACCAGCTCGAGATCATCACCGCCGAGCAGATGATGGACGCCTACGCCTCCATCGGCATGCCGGTCTATTACCACCACTGGTCCTTCGGCAAGCATTTCCTGGAAACCGAGAACCGCTACAAGCGGGGCCAGATGGGCCTGGCCTACGAGATCGTGATCAATTCCGATCCCTGCATCGCCTACCTGATGGAGGAAAACACCCTGGCCATGCAGGCCCTGGTCATCGCCCACGCCGCCTACGGCCACAATTCCTTCTTCAAGGGCAACCACCTGTTCCGGCAATGGACCAGCGCCGACGCCATCGTCGATTACCTGATCTTCGCCCGCAACTACATCGCCGAATGCGAGGAACGCCACGGCATCGACGAGGTGGAGCGCCTCATCGACGCCTGCCATGCCCTGGGCAACCTCGGGGTGGACCGCTACAAGCGTTCTCCGCCCCTCTCCCTGGTCAAGGAACAACTGCGCCAGAAGGAACGGGCCGAGTACCTGCAGGCCCAGGTGAATGATCTCTGGCGCACCCTGCCCCGGAGCGCCCTGGCCGAGGAGCCGGAAACTGAACACCGCTTCCCGGCCCAGCCCGAGGAAAACCTCCTCTACTTCATCGAAAAGAACGCGCCCCTGCTGGAACCCTGGCAGCGGGAGATCGTGCGCATCGTGAGGAAGATCAACCAGTATTTCTACCCCCAGCGCCAGACCCAGGTGATGAACGAGGGCTGGGCCTGCTTTTGGCACTACACCCTGCTCAACACCCTGTACGACGAGGGCAAGCTTTCCGACGGCTTCATGTTCGAATTCCTCCAGTCCCACACCAACGTCGTCTACCAGCCGCCCTACAACAGCCCCTACTACTCGGGCATCAACCCCTATGCCCTGGGCTTCAATCTCTGGCAGGACCTGCGGCGCATCTGCGAGAACCCGGACGACGAGGACCGGGAATGGTTCCCGGACATCGCCGGCTCCGACTGGCGGGAGACCCTCAACTTCGCCATGGCCAATTTCAAGGACGAGAGCTTCATCGCCCAATACCTGTCGCCCCGGCTGATGCGGGACTTCCGCTTCTTCGCGGTGCTGGACGACGACAGCCGCAGCAAGCTGCGGATCAATGCCATCCACAACGAGCAGGGTTACCGGGAACTGCGCCAAAAGCTGTCCGAGCAATACAACCTGGGCAGCGCCGATCCCAACCTGCAGATATGGAACGTGGACCTCCACGGCGACCGTTCCCTCACCCTGCGCCACTTCACCCACCGCCGCCGCGGCCTGGCCGAAGCCAGCTTCGCCGCCCTCGACCACCTGGCCTATTTGTGGGGCTTCACGGTGCGGCTGGAGCAGCAGTCGCCGGACGGGGAAGTGCGGCTCCTGGGCGAAAGAAAGCCGGAAAGGCGGCGGCGGTTCTAGCCGCCGTTCAGGCTTCGCCGCCGTTGGCCTTCTGCATGGCGGCCCGGATCTCGTCCTCCCCCACGTCCGGGCAGATCTTTTCGATGAAGGCGTGCACATAGCTGCGCAAGTAGGTGCCGCGCCGCACCGCCAGCCGGGTCGTGCTGGCCGGGAAGAGGCCGGGGGCCGGCAGGAGGGCGAGGTCGCGGTCCTTCTCGGGGTCGTAGGCCATGGAGGCAACGATGCCCACCCCGAGGTCGAGGCTGACGTAGGTCTTGATCACATCGGCGTCGATGGCCGAGAGCACGATGTCCGGGACGATGCCGGCGTCGGCGAAGGCCTTATCCACATGGGCGCGGCCGGTGAATCCCTCGTGGTAGGTGATGATCGGGTAGTCGGCGAGCTTCTCCAGGGTGATCTCGCCGGCCGCCAGCAGGGGATGGCCCTGGGGCACGATGACGGCGTGGTGCCAGGAATAGAACGGGAAGGCGGCCAGCTCCGGCACCCCGTCCAGGCTCTCGGTGGCGATCCCGACATCCGCCTCCCCCGAGACCAGCATCTCGGTGATTTCCCGCGGGCTGCCCTGGTGCAGGGTGAGATGGACCTTGGGATAGTCGGTCTTGAACCACTTGATGATCCTGGGCAGGGCGTAGCGGGCCTGGGTGTGGGTGGTCGCCACCACGAAATGCCCCGTTTCCCGGCTGGCGAACTGGTCGGCGATGCGCCGCAGGTTCTGGCTGTCGAGGAGGATCTGCTCCACCACCTGGGCCAGCTCCTTGCCCGGTTCGGTGAGCCCCAGGAGGCGCTTGCCCCGGCGCACGAAGATCTCGATCCCGAGTTCGTCCTCCAGGTCCTTGATGTGCTTGCTCACCCCGGGCTGGGAGGTGTACAGGGCATTGGCCACCTCGGTCAGGTTGAAATCCTGGCGGACGGTCTCGCGGACGATCCGCAGCTGCTGGAAATTCACTACGTTCTCCTAGGCCGCCTGTTTTTCTTTCTGGAACACCCGAATGGCGCGCGGATGCAGGGAGACATCGTCCCCTTCCCCGAGGCCGAGGCCGAGCAGGGCATCCCGGGCCACGGAGACCTCGATCAGCTCGCCGTCCTGGCGGGCCAGTTCCACCTGGGCCAGGGGCCCGATGGCGGCGATCCGGACGATCCGGGCGGGGATGCCGCCGGGGACGCCGGCCGGGCGCAGGTCGAACTCGTGGGGGCGGACGAAGCCCACCGCCTGGTCCAGGGTGCCGTGCTCGGCCCCCACCGGCAGGGCGTGCTCGCCGACGTGCAGGTGGCCATCCTCGACCCGGCCGTGGAAGAGGTTCACCGAACCGAGGAAGCTCGCCACGAAAGGCGTGGCGGGCCGGTCATAGACCTCGTCCGGCGAGCCGATCTGCTCCACCTTGCCCTTGTTCATCAGCACCACCCGGTCGGAGACTTCCAGGGCCTCGTCCTGGTCGTGGGTAACAAAGACGCTGGTGACGTGAATCTCGTCGTGCAATTGCCGCAGCCAGCGGCGCAGTTCCTTGCGCACCTTGGCGTCGAGCGCCCCGAAGGGCTCGTCCAGGAGCAGCACCTTGGGCTCGACGGCGAGGGCCCGGGCCAGGGCGATGCGCTGGCGCTGGCCGCCGGAAAGCTGGGACGGATAGCGGTCGGCGAGCCATTCCAGCTGCACCAGCTCCAGGAGGCGGGAGACCCGCTTCCTGATTTCCGCTTCATTGGGGCGCTCCTTGCGGGGCTTCACCCGCAGGCCGAAGGCGACGTTCTCGAACACCGTCATGTGGCGAAAGAGGGCGTAGTGCTGGAAGACAAAGCCCACCTGGCGGTCCCGCACGTGCTGGGCCGAGGCGTCGTCCCCTTCCAGGAGGATCTGCCCCTGGTCGGCGTATTCGAGGCCGGCGATGATGCGCAGCAGGGTGGTCTTGCCGCAGCCCGAGGGCCCCAGGAGGGCGACCAGCTCGCCGGAGGGGATGTCGATGGAAACGTCGTCCAGGGCGCGGAAGGCCCCGAACTGCTTGCTGATGTTGCGGATGGCGATGCTCATGAATGTTCTCCGGAAATGCTTTCCTGGTGCTGGCGCCGGGTCTGCCGCTCCACCAGGGCCTTCAGGCCCAGGGTGACGAGGGCGAGCAGGGCGAGGAGGGAAGCGACGGCAAAGGCGGCGGCGTAGTTGTATTCGTTGTAGAGGATCTCGACGTGGAGCGGCATGGTGTTGGTCTGGCCGCGGATGTGGCCCGACACCACCGACACCGCCCCGAATTCGCCCATGGCGCGGGCGTTGCAGAGGATGACGCCGTACAGGAGCCCCCATTTGATATTGGGCAGGGTGGTATGCCGGAAGGTCTGCCAGCCGGAAGCCCCGAGCACCACCGCGGCTTCCTCTTCCTCGGTGCCCTGGGCTTCCATGAGAGGAATCAGCTCCCGGGCGACGAAGGGGAAGGTGACGAAGACCGTCGCCAGGACGATGCCCGGCACGGCGAAGAGGATCTTCACGTCGTGCTCGGCGAGCCAGGGTCCGAACCAGCCCTGGGCGCCGAAGATCAGCACGTAGATGAGGCCGGAGATCACCGGCGAGACCGAGAAGGGCAGGTCGATGAGGGTGATGAGGAACTGCTTGCCGGGGAACCGGAACTTGGCGATGGCCCAGGCGGCCGCCACCCCGAACACCAGGTTCAAGGGCACGGCGATGGCGGCGGTGAGGAGGGTGAGCTTGATCGCCGCCCAGGCGTCCTCGTGGGTGAGGGCGGCGAGATAGGCGCCCCAGCCCTTCTTCAAGGCCTCGGCGAAGACGCTGGCCAGGGGCAGGAGCAGGAAGACGGCGAAGAAGGCGAGGGCGACGCCGATGAGGACAACCTTGATCCACAGGGGCTCCCGGGTCGCCGCCGTCTCGTAGCGTTCTGCCGTGCCCGGCTGGAGGGAAACGGTCGCGCTCATGTCAGGCCCCCTTGCCGTTGCGGTTCAGCGTCCAGCCCTGGAGGACGTTGATGACCAGCAGGAGGACGAAGGAGAGGACCAGCATCACCGACGCCACGGCGGTGGCCCCGGCATAGTCGTACTGCTCCAGCTTGGTGATGATCATGAGGGGGGTGATTTCCGACACCATCGGCACGTTGCCGGCGATGAAAATGACCGAGCCGTATTCCCCCACGGCGCGGGCGAAGGCGAGGGCGAAGCCGGTCAAGAGCGCCGGGGTGACGTGGGGCAGGATGACCTTGAGGAAGGTCTGCCAGCGGGAGGCGCCGAGGCCGGCGGCGGCTTCCTCCACCTCCTGCTCCAGGTCGGCCAGCACCGGCTGCACCGTACGCACCACGAAGGGCAGGCCGATGAACACCAGGGCCAGGAGCACCCCGTTGGGGGTGTAGGCGATCTCGATGCCGTGGGGCTTTAGGAGGCTGCCCACCGGGCCGTTCTCGGCGTAGATGGTGGCCAGGGCGATGCCGGCCACTGCCGTCGGCAGGGCGAAGGGCAGATCCACCAGGGCGTCCACGAGCCCCTTGCCCGGAAAGCGGTAGCGCACCAGGACCCAGGCGAAGACCAGGCCGAAGACCACGTTGATGCCGGCCGCCAGGAGGGAAGCGCCGAAGCTCAACTGGTAGGAGGCCACCACCCGCGGGCTGCTCACCGCCGCCCAGAAGGCATCCCAGCCCAGGGTGAAGGCCTTGGCGCCCACCGAACTGAGGGGGATGAGGACGATCAGGGTCAGGTACACCAAGGTGTAGCCCATGGCGAGGCGAAAGCCCGGCAGGGCGCTGAAACGCCTTACCGAGGCCATGACCGGCCGGCTCGCAATTGAGGGTATTTCACGGACAACTCCTGCCTGGTGGAACATTCAAGGCAGCAGTCTAAGAAAGCCGGCTTATGTCGTGAAATACTTAATTGCTCAATGCTAATTACGGTTTCGAATAAGTGGTATCGGCAGCTCGTAGCTGATAGGCTCGGGAATGCTGCGTCGTGATAGGGCAGCGGCCGGCTTCCCGCTTACCTGAAGCGCCTCCCGTTGAGCCGCGTGTCAGGCCCGACTGAGCTTACTCTTGCCTGACTATATCGACCGAGATCTCCACCGCCGGAATCGTTCCTCTGTTCTCAAGCCAGTGTGTGGTGTTCCTATCCTCGGGCCAGCCCACTCCCGGCCCATAATCCGTGGCGACTCCATTTCGATGATCGGTGATCGTTCCCTGCAGTATGTAGACGGTGCCTGGTCTGTCTTTATGGTCGTGAATCGGGCCGAAGACGCCTCCAGGCTCGATGGTCACCATACGCATCCGAAGTTGGCGCCCTGCCATGCCCTCGATCTCAAGGCCAAGATCAACCGTTGCAAGTAACTTTACCGTGACGCCTTTCGTCTCGGGTGCCACCTGTTCGTTGCTCATCGTGCTCTTCTCCCTGTACTTCGAGGACCTGCGTTAGATAGCAACTTATTAACAGGGTTCTGGTATATCAATGACTTGCAGCAATCCCCTCGTAAGGGAACGGTTTTGACAAAACCGACATAGATAAGCTGTTCCTGCGAGTAGCGCCCCACAAACGGCAACCGGCCGACGGGGAACGTCGGCCGGCGCGCTGCCGGTCATCCCCGGCATTCCCGGGGACCGGCTACGGAAGGAAGCGGATCAGACTGCCGCCAGGGCCTGCTCCAGGTCGGCCCGCAGGTCGTCGATATGCTCGATGCCGACGGACAGGCGCACCGTGTCCACGGTGACGCCGGCCTTCACCAGTTCCTCGGGGGAGAGCTGGCGGTGGGTGGTGGAGGCCGGGTGGCAGGCCAGGGATTTGGCGTCGCCGATATTGACCAGCCGGGTGAAGAGCTGGAGGGCGTCCTGGAAGCGGGCGCCGCCCTCGATACCGCCCTCGACCCCGAAGGTCAAGATGCCGGAGGGCCGGCCGCCCAGGTACTTCTTGGCCAGGGCGTTGTCCTTGTGGTCCGGCAGGCCGGCGTAATTGACCCACTTCACCTTGGGATGGGCCTGGAGGAACTCGGCCACCTTGCGGGCATTCTCGGTGATGCGGTCCATGCGCAGGGCCAGGGTCTCGATGCCCAGGAGGATGAGGAAGGCGTTGAAGGGCGAAATGGCGGCCCCCATGTTGCGCAGGGGCACGACCCGGGCGCGGCCGATGTAGGCGGCAGGGCCCAGGGCTTCGGTATAGACCACGCCGTGGTAGGAGGCGTCGGGCTCGTTGAGGCGCTTGAACCGCTCCTTATGCTCGGCCCAGGGGAATTTGCCGGAATCGACGATGATGCCGCCGATGGAATTGCCGTGGCCGCCCAGGTACTTGGTCAGGGAATGGACGACGATGTCGGCCCCGTGCTCGAAGGGGCGGCACAGGTAGGGGGAGGGCACGGTGTTGTCCACGATGAGGGGCACGCCGTGGCGATGGGCGATCTCGGCCAGGCGGCCGATGTCGGTGATGTTGCCCAGGGGGTTGCCGATGGTTTCGGCATAGACCGCCTTGGTCTTGGCGTCGATGAGCTTCTCGAAGCTGTCGGGATCGCGGGGATCGGCGAAGCGCACCTCGATGCCGAACTGGGGCAGGGTGTGGGCGAAGAGGTTGTAGGTGCCGCCGTAGAGCGTCGAAGAGGAGACGATGTTGTCGCCGGCTTCGGCGATGGTCTGGATGGCGTAGGTGATGGCCGCCTGGCCCGAGGCCAGGGCGAGGGCGGCGATGCCGCCTTCCAGGGCCGCGACGCGCTTTTCCAGCACGTCCTGGGTGGGGTTCATGATCCGGGTGTAGATATTGCCCGGGACCTTGAGGTCGAAAAGATCGGCGCCGTGCTGGGTGCTGTCGAAGGCGTAGGAGGTGGTCTGGTAGATGGGGACCGCCACCGCCTTGGTGGTGGGATCAACTTCGTACCCGGCGTGGACAACGAGGGTTTCGAGCTTCATGCTGGTTTTCCTGTATTGAATGTCATCAGGCGGGAAGATTAAAGCCCGGCGCCCTCCTGGCTAAATAATGTTTTCTTTTATGCATATGCACAGCGGTTCCGCCCCCGGCCGGCACCGGCGCCTATAATCGGCCCATCCTGGTCGGTCCCCTTCGGACATTCCCATGGCCCTGCTCGAAATCCGCAATGTCACCAAGCGCTTCGGCAGTCTCGAAGCGGTCAAGGAGGTGTCCATCGCCATCGAGGCGGGGGAGTTCTTCACCCTGCTCGGGCCCTCGGGCTGCGGCAAGACCACCATCCTGCGCATGATCGCCGGCTTCGACGCGCCGGACGAGGGCGAGCTTTTCCTCGACGGCCGGCCCCTTTCCGGCATCCCGCCGGAAAAGCGCCCCGTCCACACCGTGTTCCAGAGCTATGCCCTCTTTCCCCACCTCACCGTGGCCGGCAACATCGCCTTCCCCCTGGAGATGGCCGGCAAGTCCCGGGACGAAATCCGCCGCCGGGTGAACGAAACCCTGGCCCTGGTGCATCTGGAGGACAAGGGCGGCGCCTATCCCGACGAGCTCTCCGGCGGCCAGAAGCAGCGGGTGGCCCTGGCCCGGGGCCTGGTGAACCGGCCCCGGCTGCTGCTCCTGGACGAGCCCCTGGGGGCCCTGGACGCCAAGCTGCGGGAGCGTATGCAGGTGGAGCTCATCGCCCTGCAGCGGGAAGTCGGCGTCACCTTCGTCTTCGTCACCCACGCCCAGCAGGAGGCCCTGGCCCTCTCCCACCGCATCGCCGTCATGAAAGAGGGCCGGGTGGAGCAGTTGGACGTTCCCGAGGTGCTGTACTCGTCCCCGAGGAACCGCTTTGTGGCCAACTTCATCGGCACCATCAACCTCATCGACGTGGAAGTGCGGGAAGCCTCCCGCCAGGGCCTGCGGCTCGCCGCCGCCGGCCTCGGGGAGATCGCCGCGCCGCCCCAGGCCGGCGCCACGGCCGGGGCGCGGGGAACCCTGGCCCTGCGCCCGGAACATATCCGGCTTTCCCCCCCGAGCGAAAAGCCGGAATTGAAGAACCACTTCGCCGGCACCATCCGGGAATACCTCTACCTGGGGGACGTGACCGTCTACAAGGTGGCCCTGGACAACGAGGTCCTGCTGGAGGCCCTGGCCACCAACGGGGCGCCCGGGCGGGCCCGGTTCCATGAGATCGGCGACCGGGTGAATGTGGCCTGGAGGCACGATGCGGGCGCCTACCTCGCCAGCTAGGGCGCCGGAGCGCCTGACCCGGTGGCTGGTCACCCTGCCGCCCACCCTGTTCCTGGTGGTCTTCTTCCTGGTGCCCGCCGTCATCATGGCCGCCGCCAGCTTCCGCCAGCCGGGGGAATTCGGCGGCCTCGCGCCCCTCGCCCAGGGCGGCCTCGGCCTGGAAGCCTACCGCTTCGTCTTCGAGGACGTCATCTACGCCTGGATCCTGGCCAAGTCCTTCGCCGTCGCCGGCCTCACCACGGCCCTCTGCCTGCTGCTGGCCTATCCCCTGGCGCTCCTTATCGCCAGGAGCCCCCGGCGCCGGCGCAACCTCCTGGTGCTCCTGGTCATCCTGCCCTTCGCCAGCAACCTCCTGATCCGGGTCTACGCCTGGATCATCATCCTCGGGCCCCTCAATCTCCTCTACAGCCCGGTGGCGGTGATCGCCGGCATGGTCTATGTGCACCTGCCCTTCATGATCCTGCCCCTCTACACCAACCTGGAAAAGCACGACCCGGCGCTGCTGGAGGCCGCCCAGGACCTGGGGGCCGGGACCTGGACCCGGTTCCGGCGGGTGACCCTGCCCCTGTCCCTGCCCGGCATCCTGTCGGGCTCCGCCCTGGTCTTCATCCCGGTCCTCGGGATGTTCGCCATCCCCGAGCTCCTGGGGGGCACCGGCGACCTCCTCATCGGCAACCTCATCAAGGAGCAGTTCCTGGACAACCGGGACTGGCCCCTGGGGGCGACCCTCTCCCTCCTGCTGACGGTGGCGGTGCTGGCGGTGGCCGCCATCACCGCCGGGTTCGCCCGCCGCCGGAAGGAAGCCCCATGAGGCGCATCCCCTGGCTGTGGGCCGCCGCCCTGGCTGCCTATGCCTTCCTCTACCTGCCCCTCGCCGTGGTGGTGCTGTTCTCCTTCAACGACTCGGCCCTCAACGCCTCCTGGGTCGGCTTCACCACCGCCTGGTACGGGAAGCTCCTTTCCGACCCGGCCATGCTTCAGGCGGCGGGGAATTCCCTCTTCATCGCCGCCGTCTCCAGCACCGCCGCCACCGTCCTCGGCACCATGGCCGGCATTTCCATGCAGCGCTGGCGGCCCCGCTTCCTGCCCTTCCTGGTGCTGACCCCGGTGGCCATGCCGGAAATCCTCCTCGGGGTTTCCCTGCTGCTTTTCTTCCGCCAGGTCCTGGACCTCACCCTCGGGCTCTTCTCCATCCTCATCGCCCACATCACCTTTTCCATCGGCTTCGTCGCCATCATCGTGCGGGCTCGGCTGGCGGGCATGGACGAGAGCATCTTCGAGGCCGCCCGGGACCTGGGGGCCAGCCCCTGGCGGGGCTTCGTCCGGGTCACCCTGCCCCTCATCCTGCCCGCCATCGCCGCCGGCTTCCTGATGAGCTTCACCCTCTCCATCGACGACTTCGTCATCACCTTCTTCGTCGCCGGGGTGGGGGTCACCACTCTGCCGCTGCAGATCTACTCCATGATCAAGGTGGCGGTGACGCCGGAGGTGAATGCCGTCTCCTCCCTCCTCATGGCCCTCACCCTCACCCTCATCGCCCTGGCCGCCCGCTTCGCGCCGGAAACCCTGAAGGGCAGCCGATGAAGACCCTCGTTGCCGCTCTCTTTCTCGCTTTTTCCCTGCTGGCCCGGGCCGAGGACGTGCTCCACCTCTACATCTGGAACAACTACATCTCGGACGCCACCGCCGCCCGCTTCGAGGCCTGGTGCGGCTGCCGGCTGAAGCAGGACTACTACTCCGACAACGAGGAGATGCTGGCCAAGCTGGAAGCCGGCGCCGTCGGCTACGACCTCCTGGTCCCCACCGGCAACGCCGTCCAGACCCTGATCCGCAAGGGCGAGTTGAAGCCCCTCGATCCCTCCCGCCTGCCCCATTTCGCCAATATCGACCCGGCCTACCTGACCCCCTGGTACGACCCGGGCAACCGTTACTCGGTGCCCTATGCCTACACGGTCACCCTCATCGGCTACAACGCCACCCGCCTCCAGGAGCTGGGGCTGCCCACCGACACCTGGGCCCTCATTTTCGAGCCCCGCTACCTGGAGAAGCTGAAGGGGCGGGTGACGGTATTGAACAGCGCCCGAGAGCTGATGGCCGCCGCCATGCGCTACCTCGGCCATTCGGTCCAGGACACCGATCCGAAGAAGTGGCAGGCGGCCCGGGACCTCATCCTGCGGGCCAAGCCCTACTGGGCCACCTTCTCCAACAGCACCTACATCAAGGACCTGGCCATCGGCAACATCTGGGTCGCCCACGGCTACTCCAACGACATGTTCCGGGCCCGGGAGGACGCCAAGGACGCCCGCCGCCCCTTCGCCATCGGCTTTGCCATCCCGAAGGAGGGGGCGGTGCTGGCGGTGGACAATTTCGTCATCCACAAGTCCTCCCCCCGCCCGGACCTGGCCCACCGCTTCATGGACTTCATGCTCCAGGGGGAAAACGCCGCCGACGTTTCCAACCTCATCGGCGCCGGCAACCCCAACGCCGCCGCCCGACCCCATATCCGTCCCGAGGTGGCGCGGGAGGCCGCCATCTTCCCTACCGCGGCCGACCTGAAGCGCCTGGAAATGCTGCGGGACCTGGAGCCGAAGGAGCGCCGGCTGCTCTCCAGGCTATGGACCGAGATCAAGGTCAAATAGAATTATAAAAATGGCCACCAAGACCACCCGCGGTCCCGTCCTCCTCGCCCGTTATCTCGCCCTCGCCTGGTTCGGCCTGGTGGTTTACGGCAGCCTCCATCCCTTCTCCGGCTGGCTCGATACCGGCGTTTCCCCCTTCGCCTTCCTGGAGGGCGGCTGGCCCCGCTACTGGACGGTCTTCGACATCGTCACCAATGTCCTGGTGTACCTGCCCCTGGGCTTCCTCCTGACCCTGGCCCTCACCGGCCTGCCGTGGCGCTTCACGGCGGCGGTGCTGGCCGTCCTCCTGGCCGGGGGCGTCAGCTTCTGCCTGGAAAGCCTGCAGACCTGGCTGCCCAGCCGGGTGCCCTCCAACCTGGACCTGGCCTCCAATATCCTCGGCAGCCTCATCGGCGCCGTCCTCGCCCATCGCACCGGACCCCGCTTCTTCCCCCGCCTGGCGGTCTGGCAGCACCGGGTGATGGCGCCCTTGCCCCACGCCGAGCTCGGCCTCACCCTGCTGGGCCTCTGGCTCCTCGTCCCCCTGTCGCCGGAAATCCTTCTTTTCGGCGCCGGCGACCTGCGCCAGGCCCTGGGCCTTCCCGCCGCCGTGCCCTTCGTCGCCGAGAGCTTCATGCTCATCGAGGCCAGCATCACCGCCTTCAACGCCATCGCCGTCGGCCTGCTGGTGCGCCTGCTGCTGGCCGACACGGCCCTTGCCTACGCGGTGGTGCCGCTTTTTCTCCTTCTCGGCCTCCTGGTCCGGACGGTGGCGGCCGCCATCCTGGTCAGCCCGGCCGGCGCCTTCGCCTGGCTCACGCCGGGCGCCCAGATGGGCCTGCTGATGGGGGGCCTCGTCCTGGCGGTGACCCTTTTCCTGCCCCTCAACGCCCGCCTGGTCCTCGCCTCCCTGGCCCTGATGGCGGGCACCGTCCTGGTCAACCTGGCACCCCCCAACCCCTATTCCCTGGCCGCCCTCGCCGCCTGGCGCCAGGGCCACTTCCTCAATTTCAACGGCCTCACCCGGCTGGTGTCCATCCTCTGGCCTTTCCTGACCCTGCCCTTCTTCCTCCTGGCGGGCCGCAAACCATGACCGAATTTCACTGGCATACCCTTTCCATCGAGGAGACCGAGGTCCGGCTCGAGACCCGCCACGACTGCGGCCTGCCCGAAGCCGAAATCGAGGTCCGCCGCCGGCGCCACGGCCCCAACCGGCTGACCGCCCAGCCCGGCAAGCCCGCCTGGCGGCGCTTCCTGGACCAGCTCGCCCAGCCCCTGGTGCTGGTGCTGGTCGCCTCCGGCACCGTCACCGCCCTCCTCGGCGAATGGGCCGACAGCAGCGTCATTTTTGGCGTCGTCCTGGTCAATGCCTTGATCGGCTACTGGCAGGAGAGCAAGGCGGCAGGAGCCCTGGCCGCCCTGGCCAAGACCATCGCCACCCCTGTGGTGGTGCGCCGGGATGGCCATCGCAAGCGGGTGGACGCGGCGGACCTGGTGCCCGGGGACGTGGTGATCCTGGCCGCCGGCGACCGGGTGCCGGCGGACCTGCGCCTCTTCCGCTGCAAGGAGATGCAGGCCAACGAATCGGCCCTCACTGGCGAATCCCTGCCGGCGGCCAAGGCGGTCGGGCTCCTGGAAGCCGATACCCTGCTGGCGGACCGCGGCAACATGGCCTACGCCGGCACCACCATCGTCGCCGGCCAGGGGGCCGGCCTGGTGGTGGCCCACGGCGATGCCACCGAGACCGGCCGCATCGCCGGCCTCATCGCCGCCGCCCCCGAGATGACGACGCCGCTGACCCGCAAGATGGCGACCTTTTCCAACTGGCTGCTGTGGGCCATCGGCGGCCTGGCTCTGCTGACCTTCGCCGTCGGCATGGCCCGGGGCGAATCGGCCTACGAAATGTTCATGGCCGCCGTGGCCCTGGCCGTGGGAGCCATCCCGGAGGGCCTGCCGGCCGCCGTGACCATCACCCTGGCCATCGGCGTTTCCCGCATGGCCCGGCGCCGGGCCATCATCCGGCGCCTGCCGGCGGTGGAGACCCTGGGCAGCACCACGGTCATCTGTTCCGACAAGACCGGCACCCTCACCGAGAACGCCATGACCGTGCGGGCCTACTGGTGCGGCGGCGAGACCTTCCCGGTGAGCGGCCAGGGCTATGCCCGGGAAGGGGCGATCTCAGGCAGTTCCGAGGCCCTGGAGGATTGCCTCCTGGCGGGGGTCCTGTGCAACGACGCCGGCCTCGCCGCCGGGAACGGGCAGTGGGAGATCACCGGCGACCCCACCGAAGCCGCCCTCCTGGTGGCGGCCCGCAAGGGCGGGCTGGACGAGCACACCCTGCGCCAGGTTTTCCCGCGCCTGGACGAGCTGCCCTTCGATTCCGGCCGTCAGTTCATGGCCACCCTCCACCACGTCGAGGGCGAGCCCATCCTCTACGCCAAGGGCGCCGTCGAGCGCCTCCTGCCCCGGTGCGTCGCCATGCTGTCGCCGGCCGGGGAGCCGGTGGCGGTGGATGCCCCGGCGGTGGAAGCCGCCGCCCGGGAAATGGCCGGGCAGGGCATGCGGGTGCTGGCCCTGGCCCGCTGCCGCCACGAAAGCGAGGCCGGACTCACCGAAGCCTGCCTCCATGGACTCACCCTCCTGGGCCTGGTGGGGATGATGGACCCGCCGCGCCGGCAGGCCATCGCCGCCGTCCGGGCCTGCCAGGCGGCGGGCATCCGGGTCAAGATGATCACCGGCGACCACGCCCTGACCGCCCTCGCCATCGCCCGGCAGATCGGGATTCCGGCGGAGCGGGCCCTCACCGGCCGGGAGCTGGCCAGCCTCGACGACCAGGCTCTGAAGGAAGCGGCGGCCGAGGTGGACGTCTTCGCCCGGGTCGAGCCGGAGCAGAAGCTGCGGCTGGTGCGGGCCCTGCAGGCCCGGGGGCAGGTGGTGGCCATGACCGGCGACGGGGTGAACGACGCCCCGGCCTTGAAGCAGGCCGACATCGGCATCGCCATGGGGCAGGGGGGCACCGAGGTGGCCAAGGAGGCCGCCGCCATGGTGCTGACCGACGACAACTTCGCCAGCATCGAGGCGGCGGTGGAGGAGGGCCGGGGGGTCTGGGACAACCTGGTGAAATTCATCACCTGGACCCTGCCCACCAATTTCGGCGAGGGCCTGGTCATCGTCGCCGCCATCGTCGCCGGCACCACCCTGCCCATCACCCCCCTGCAGATCCTCTGGATCAACATGACCACCGCCGTCCTCCTCGGGTTGATGCTGGCCTTCGAACCCATCGAGAGCGGCGTCATGGGGCGCCCGCCCCGGCAGCCCGACACCCCGGTCCTGAACGCAGCCCTGATCCGCCGCATCGTCATCGTCTCGGTGCTGCTCCTGGCCGGCGCCTTCGGCCTTTTCCTCAACGAGTTGGAGCAGGGCCAAAGCCTGGCCGAGGCCCGCACCGTGGCGGTCAATGTCTTCGTCCTGGTGCAGACCTTCTACCTCTTCAACTGCCGCTCCCTGACCCGCGGCTTCTGGACCACCGGAGTCTTTTCCAACCTTTGGGTCTGGGGCGGCAGCGCCCTCATGCTCGTCCTCCAGGCCCTGCTGACCTACTGGCCCCCCCTCAACGCCGTCTTCGACACCGCCCCCATGGGCCTCGACGAATGCCTGGAAATCCTCCTCGTCGCCGTGCTCTCCTCGGCCGCCATCGCCCTGGAAAAGCGGTGGACGGCGCGGGCGTTATAATCGACTGTCCCAATCGGAATACCGCACCATGAGCTACTTCAAGCACCACGTCTTCTTCTGCTGCAACCAGCGCGGACCCGGCGAAACCTGCTGCAACAACCAGGGCGCCACCGAAATGCAGACCTATGCCAAGGACCGCATCTCCGAGCTGAAACTGAAAGGGCCGGGCAAGGTCCGCATCAACAAGGCCGGCTGCCTGGACCGCTGCGACCAGGGCCCGGTGCTGGTGGTGTACCCGGAAGCCGTCTGGTACACCTACGTGGATAAGGAAGACATCGAGGAAATCATCCAGGAGCACCTGGTGAATGGCCGCATCGTGGAGCGCCTGAAGATATGAGGACGGTGGAGGAACGCATCCTCATCGACGGCCCGGCGGGCAAGATCGACACCATCGTCGAGAATCCCGGCGCCCCCCGGGGCATCGCCCTCATCGCCCACCCCCACCCCATGGGCGGCGGCGCCAACACCAACAAGGTGGCCTATACCCTGGCCCGCACCTTCGTCAGCCTGGGCTATGCCGCCTTCCGCCCCAATTTCCGCGGCGTCGGCCAAAGCGAGGGGCACCATGACGAGGGCCGCGGCGAGACCGAGGACCTCCTGGCCGTGCTGCAGGAGGCCAAGTGCCGCTGCGGCGACCTGCCGGTAGCCCTGGCCGGCTTCTCCTTCGGCGCCTACTGCCAGACCCGGGTCGCCAAGCGCCTCCAGGAAGCCGGCCACCCGGCCCAGCGCCTGGTCCTGGTGGGCACCGCCGCCGGCTTCGTGGAAGGCATCCGCCAGTACGACACCGAGGCCGTGCCGGCCGACACCATCGTCATCCACGGTTCCGAGGACACCACCGTGCCCCTGGCCAACGTCCTGGCCTGGGCCCGGCCCCTGGACCTGCCGGTGGTGGTGGTGCCCGGCGCCGACCACTTCTTCCACCGCCGGCTGCACCTCATCCGCGACATCGTGACCCGGGCGTGGCGGCACTAGACGTTCTAGACCTCCACAAGTCCTACGCCGGCACCGAGGTGGTGGCCGGCCTCTCCTTCGCCGTCGAGCCCGGCACCTGCTTCGGCCTCCTGGGCCCCAACGGCGCCGGCAAGACCACCACCCTGCGCCTCTGCCTGGGGCTCACCGAGCCGGACGGCGGCCGCGTCAGCCTCGGGGGCCACCCCATCCCCGCCCAGGCCCGCACGGCCCGGGAGAAGGTAGGCGTGGTGCCCCAGTTCGACAACCTGGACCCGGATTTCACCGTCACCGAAAACCTCCTGGTCTTCGGTCGCTATTTCGGCATCGACCCCGCCCGGACCCGGGCCCGGCTGCCCCAGCTCCTCGAATTCGCCGGCCTTTCCGGCAAGGCCGACGCCCGGCTCGCCACCCTGTCCGGAGGCATGAAGCGGCGCCTGACCCTGGCCCGGGCCCTGGTGAACGACCCGGACATCGTCTTCCTGGACGAGCCCACCACCGGCCTCGACCCCCAGGCCCGCCACCTGATCTGGGAGCGCCTCAAACAGCTCAAGAGCGCCGGCAAGACCCTCATCCTCACCACCCACTTCATGGACGAGGCCGAGCGCCTGTGCGACACCCTGGTGGTGATGGACCTGGGCCGCAAGATCGCCGAGGGCAGCCCCCGGGACCTCATCGCCCGCTACATCGAACCCGAGGTGGTGGAAGTCTACGACGAGGCCGGGGGCGACCTGCCGGCCTTCCTGGACGCCCACCGGGGCCTGGCCGACCGGGTGGAGCAGAGCGGCGAAACCGCCTTCTTCTACTGCCGGGAGCCCCAGCCCCTCCTGGCCGCCCTCGGCGCCGCCGGGGGGCTGCGCTACATCCACCGGGCCTCGAACCTGGAGGACGTGTTCATCAAGCTGACCGGGCGGGAGTTGAGGGACTGAGGCTTCGGGACTTGCCGGAAGGGACGTTGCCATTCATTTTGCATCAGCCCCGCCGCTGGACCTATCATTCGCCGAATGACCACCAACCAGAATCCAGAGCAAAAGGCCCGCGACCATATCGACAAGCTGCTCGAGCAGGCGGGCTGGGCGGTGCAATCGGCGAAGAGGATCGACTTCAGCGTCGGCCCCGGACAGGCGGTGCGCGAATACCAGACGGATGTCGGCCCGGCCGATTACGTGCTGTTCGTGGACAGGAAGGCCGTCGGCGTCATCGAAGCCAAGCGCGAGGAGGAAGGGCAACACCTCACCGCCCACGAAACCCAGACCGAGGGCTACGCGGCCGCCAAACTCAAGTGGGTGAACAACCGGGAGCCGCTGCCCTTCCTGTATGAGAGCACCGGCGTCGTCACCCGCTTCACCGACGGCCGCGACCCCAAGCCCCGCTCCCGCGAGGTCTTCTGTTTCCACCGCCCGGAGACCCTGCGGGACTGGCTGGCCGAGGGCAGCAGCCTGCGCGCCCGGCTCGCCGCGCTGCCGTCCCCCAATCCCGAGCACAGGCCGGCTGCCGAACTGCGCCTGCGGGACTGCCAGGAAACGGCTATCGCCAACCTCGAGGAATCCTTCCGGGAAGCCCGCCCGCGGGCCCTGATCCAGATGGCCACCGGCGCCGGCAAGACCTATACGGCTATCACCACCATCTACCGCCTGCTCAAGTTCGCCAATGCCAAGCGCGTTCTTTTCCTCGTCGACACCAAAAATCTCGGCGAGCAGGCCGAGCAGGAAATGATGGCCTACGTCCCCATCGACGACAGCCGCAAGTTCACCGAGCTTTACAGCGTACAGCGGCTCAAGTCTGGCTACGTGGACAAGGGCGCCGACGTCTGCATCTCTACCATCCAGCGCCTCTATTCGCTGCTGCAGGGCAAGGAACTTCCCGAAGAGGCCGAGGAGACCAACCCCGCCGAACTGGTGCAGCCCAAGGCCCCCGTGCCCGTCGCCTACAACGGCAAGATCCCGCCCGAGTTCTTCGATTTCATCTTCATCGATGAATGCCACCGCTCCATCTACAACCTGTGGCAGCAGGTGCTGGACTACTTCGACGCCTCCCTGATCGGCCTCACCGCCACGCCGGACAACCGCACCTACGGTTTCTTCCGGAAGAACGTCGTCAGCGACTACAGCCATGAAAAGGCCGTCGCCGACGGCGTCAATGTCGGCAACGAAATCTACGTCATCGATACCCACGTCACCCGGCACGGCGGGGTCATCCCCGCCCGGCAGCAGGTAGAAAAACGCGAACGCCTCACCCGGAGGAAGCGCTGGGAGCAGCAAGATGAAGACGCCGCCTACACCGCCACGCAGCTTGACCGGGACATCGTCAATCCGGACCAGATCCGTACCATCATCCGCGCCTTCCGGGACAACCTGCCCGGCATCTTCCCCGGCCGGGAGGAAGTGCCCAAGACCCTGATCTTCGCCAAGACCGATAGCCACGCCGACGACATCATCCAGACCGTGCGGGAGGAATTCGGCGAGGGCAACGCCTTCTGCAAGAAGGTGACCTACCGGGCCGCCCAGGACAGGAAGCTGTCCGACGGCACGGTGGAAGGCGGCGAAGACCCCAAGTCCATCCTCGCCCAGTTCCGCAACGAGTACAACCCGCGCATCGCCGTCACGGTGGACATGATCGCCACCGGCACCGACGTGAAGCCCCTGGAATGCCTGCTCTTCATGCGGGACGTGAAGAGCCGCAACTATTTCGAGCAGATGAAGGGCAGGGGAACCCGCACCCTCGACCTCGACGACCTCCGGAAGGTCACCCCCTCGGCCCGGACGGCCAAGACCCACTACGTCATCGTCGACGCCATCGGCGTCACCCAGTCGCTGAAGACCGCCAGCCAGCCGCTCATCACCAAGCCCGGCGTGCCCCTCAAGGACCTCGCCATGGGGATCATGATGGGGGCCACCGACGCCGACAGCGTCTCGTCCCTGGCCGGGCGCCTGGCCCGCCTCAACAAGCAGCTCGACGCCGACGACCGCCGCCGGCTGCGGGAAGCGGCGGGGGGTGTCGAACTCAGCCACCTGGTGAGCAAGCTGTTCAACGCCATCGACGGCGACCTCATCGAAGCCCGCGCCCTCGGTCTAGCCGGCCTGCCCCTCGGCAGCGACCCCGGCGACACCCTGCGGGACCAGGCCCAGCAGCAACTGGTGGGCGAAGCGGCGGCACTGCTGAATGGCAAGCTGATCGATCTCATTGACACCATCCGCCGGGAAAAAGAGCAGACCATCGACCACGACAACCTGGACGAACTCACCTACGCCGGCTGGAGCAAGGACAGCGCGGCCGGGGCAGAGGCGCTGACCCGCGAATTCGCCGACTGGCTGCAGGCGAACCGGGACGAGATCGAGGCCCTCACCATCTTCTTTGCCCAGCCCTGGCGGCGGCGGGAAGTGACCCTACGGCTCGTCCGCCAGGTCTTCGACCGGCTCAACGCCGACAAGCCCAGGCTCGCCCCGTTGCGGGTCTGGCAAGCCTACGCCCGGCTCGACGGGTACAATGACGCCCCCCCCGAACAGGAATTCACCGCCCTGGTGGCGCTGATCCGCCGGGTCTGCGGGCTGGACGACAAGATCACCCCCTTCGCCGACACCGTGCGCCGCAATTTCCAGAACTGGGTCCTCAAGCACCACGCCGGCAGCGGCGAGAAATTCAACGAAGAACAGATGAACTGGCTACGTATGCTGCGCGACCACGTCGCCCATTCTTTCCACGTGGAGCGCGACGACCTCGACATGAGCCCCTTCGACGCCCAAGGCGGGCTGGGGCGGATGTGGGAGCTGTTCGGGGAGGGGATGGAGCCCTTGCTGGAGGAGTTGAATGAGGTGTTGGTGGCGTGATGGCTGACTTTCCCGATTCTTGGGTTTTACTGCCTGTGGGTGAGGCAGTGCAAAACATCACGATTACCGATAAGAAAATTCCGCAGAAAAGTTACCACCAGACCGGGAAATATCCTGTTATTGATCAAGGGCAAGACTATGTAGGCGGCTATACCGATGATGCTGCGAAGCTAGTCGATTGCCAGTTGCCTGTAATTGTTTTTGGCGACCATACTCGTGTGGTGAAGCTGGTCAAGGCGCCTTTTGCTCCGGGAGCGGACGGCGTAAAGGTTCTTGAGCCGATCGGCTGTCTGGTACCGCAACTATTTGAATATTTTGTCCGTTATCTAGTCACCAAAATCCCGAATCACGGCTATGCCCGTCACTACCAACATCTGGCAAAGTCATTGTTGCCAATTCCCCCTCTTGCCGAACAACACCGCATCGTCGCCAAGATCGAGGAACTGTTCTCCGAACTCGACCAGGGCGTAGCCAGCCTGAACACCGCCCGCGAACAGCTCAAGGTCTATCGCCAGTCGCTGCTGAAAAATGCCTTCGAAGGCAAGCTGACCGCCGCTTGGCGCGAAGCCCACCGCGACCAGCTGGAAACCGCCGAAGCCCTGCAACAGCGCATCGCGCGTGAGCGCGCCGAACGCCACCGCCAGCAATTCGCCGACTGGGAAGCCCGAGGTAGATCCGGCCCCAAACCTAAGACCCTGAAGCCTCTGCCGCCGCTGACTGCCGAAGAACTTGCCGCGCAACCTGAATTGCCACAGGAATGGATTTACGTTCGGGCTGAGGAAATTTCCGATTTCATTACTAAGGGAACCACGCCGAGTAAGGAGCTTCTGTTTTCCAGCTCGGGTGAAGTACCTTTCATCAAGGTTTACAACCTCACAATGACTAGCGCTTTGGATTTCAGCATTGATCCGACCTTCGTCAGTCGTGAGACTCATACTGGATTTTTGGCACGTTCGAAGGTGCTTCCCGGCGATGTGTTGATGAATATCGTGGGGCCGCCGCTGGGAAAAGTGTCTATCGTGCCCGACGACTATCCCGAGTGGAACGTCAATCAAGCCATCGCAATTTTCAGGACAAAAGTTATCTCTACAAAATTGCTGGCTGCCTATCTAGGCCACGAGCGCACCGTGCGCTCCATGATGCGGAAATCGAAAGCTACTGCAGGTCAGTTCAATCTCACTCTGGAGATTTGTCGAGAAATCATCATTCCAATATGTAGCCGCGAAGAACAGCGCCAAATCGAACTTAAGCTTGATGAAAGCCTCTCCGAGGCCGACCAACTCGACCAAACCCTCGCCACCGCCCTGCAACAGGCCGAAGCCCTGCGCCAGTCCATCCTGAAAAAAGCCTTCTCCGGCCAACTCGTTCCCCAGGACGAGAACGACGAGCCCGCCGCCGTCCTGCTCGAACGCATCCGGGTCAAGCAAGGCGCTTCCGGCAGTGGGCATCGGAGACGCAAGAATGCTTGATGCCCGATTGGGCAGCAGGCTGCTGCCTAATTTTCGCATTGCCAGAAAAGACGCCAAGACCAAGATACATGGCATTTGGTCAGCAGCTTGCTGGCTAATTCGAGGCAGCAGACACCTAATCCAACTAAGCCGTATGCGGACATGAACGAGCAATTGAACAGCCTTGACCTTGCCGGACTGGCCGAAGCCTACGATCTGGAGTGCAAGGCAGCCCAAGGCCGTAATGGCCGAGGCGAGGTGCCGGAGGATTTCTGGAAGAGCTATTGCGCGATGGCCAACGCCGATGGCGGAATTATCCTGCTTGGCGTGCAGGAAAAGCCGCGTGGCGTGTTCCAGGCTTTGGGACTGGGCGATGTCGAACGTGTGCGCAAGGCACTATGGGACAACTTGCACAATCGCAAACAGGTCAGCGTCAATCTCCTGAGTGAGCAGGATATTCAACCTATCGAGATCGACGGCAAGACTGTGCTGCGCATACAGGTGCCAAGAGCCTCGCGTCAGGCCAAGCCTGTTCACGTGGGGGCCAATCCCCTGGGCGGAACGTATTTGCGGCGGTACGAGGGCGATTACCCGGCCGACGACGAAACAGTCCGCCGCATGCTGGCCGAACGGGTGGAGGATTCACGGGACGAACGGATTCTCAAAGGGTTCGACTTTAGTGACCTGGATATGGATACCGTGGCGGCCTATCGGAACCGTTTTGCCGCCGTCAAACCCATACGATTCCACACAACTCATCGAACATAAACTGACGTGCTGACGTCCAATCCTCAACTTTCTGTTGCGCGGGCTTTCCAGGCGCCCGGCTTGCTGGCGAATCGCCGTTTTGGCGAGGAGACGG